>JACCDV010606879.1_pt1 | contig 440701 bp, 416 predicted proteins | sample 7446131 | NCBI WGS metagenome assembly JACCDV01 (sample SAMN15323448, study PRJNA562643) | freshwater metagenome | isolation source: river surface water | place: USA:Blue River Watershed | collected 2017-08-17 | reverse complement strand
TAATTCTGCGCTGTCTGCATCGCTAGGCGGGGACTTGAGCAGCTCAACGAGGGCTGCGCTTTGCTCCGCATTCAGCGGTAAAGGCGGCAAGCCCTGCGCTGCGCGCTCGGTGATGTGGGTGTGGTATTGCGCTAACATTGTGCTTAAATCTCAAATAGGTTAACGAACTCATGTACTGGCGTAGCTTCCAGAGTTTTTTGCTGTTCACACACAGACCAAATCGCATGTTGCTGTTTGGCTGGGAAGCGACGTGCCAAATTCACTTTGAATTTCTTCACTAGCTCAGGAATGCCCTCTGCGCGACGACGACGATGACCAATAGGATACTCCACTGCGACATTGTCGGATTTGCTGCCATCCTTAAAGAATACTTGGATTGCATTGGCGATAGAGCGTTTGTCTGGATCTAAATAGTCTTGGGTATATTGGGTATTTTCCACACATTGCATCTTGGCGCGCAAGGCGTCTATGCGCGGATCAGCAGCAACATCGTCTTCATAGTCTGCTGCGGTTAGATTACCCTTGAGCAAACCAACAGCACTCATATATTGGATACAGTGGTCACGATCTGCTGGATTGGCCAGTGGGCCTGACTTGTCAATAATACGAATCGCGGATTCGTGCGTGGTGATTACAATCTTATCGATTTGATCAATCTTCTCTAGCGTATCTACGCGATGAGCGATTTGTTGATGTAGAGCGAAAGCACATTCCACTGCAGTTTGTGCATGGAATTCTGCTGGGAAAGAAATCTTGAATAACACATGCTCCATCACATAGCTGCCATATGGGCGTTGGAATTTAAATGGCTGTCCTTTGAACAACACATCATAGAACCCCCAGCCTTTAGCGCTGAGGGCAGAGGGGTAACCCATCTCGCCTTTCATCGCCATCAAGGCTAAACGCACAGCGCGGCTGGTGGCGTCGCCGGCGGCCCAAGATTTACGCGAACCAGTATTGGGCGCATGACGGTAGGTGCGTAATGCTTGACCATCCACCCACGCATTGGATACAGCATTGATGATTTCATCGCGGCTAGCGCCGAGCATGCCGGCCACCACTGCGGTCGAGGCGACTTTGACCAAAATCACGTGGTCAATACCGACTCGGTTGAAACTGTTTTCTAGAGCCAGCACGCCTTGAATTTCATGCGCCTTAATCATGGCAGTTAACACGTCGCGCATGGTTAATGGGTCTTTGCCTTGACTAACGCGAGTTCGAGAAATCCAATCGGCTGTGGCAAGAATGCCGCCCAAATTATCAGAAGGGTGCCCCCATTCTGCAGCCAACCAAGTGTCATTAAAATCCAGCCAACGTATCATCGCACCGATATTGAATGCAGCTTGTACAGGATCAAGTTGGAACTGTGTACCGGGGACTTTTGCACCATTTGGCACTACCGTACCAGGCACAATAGGCCCGAGCAACTTGGTACAGGCTGGATAGGAAAGGGCCTCTAAGCCGCAACCTAGGGTATCCATTAAGCAATTGCGAGCCGTGTTATAGGCTTCATCGCTATTGATTTGATAATTCAATACATAGTCGGCGATATCGACCAACACTTGATCGGGATCGGGTCTTACATTCGAGATATGGGCTGACATGGTACTTTCTTTCGATAAAAATTAACGTTTATTCATGGGGACAAAGGCGCGATTATCTGGCCCGTTGTATTCGGCATTGGGGCGGATAATCTTGTTATCAATGCGCTGTTCAATCACATGCGCAGCCCATCCAGTGGTACGGGAAATCACAAAAATGGGGGTAAACATGGCAGTAGGAACCCCCATCATGTGATAACTCGATGCACTATACCAATCGAGATTCGGGAACATTTTTTTCTCACGCCACATGGTTTGTTCTATGCGGTCGGAGATATTAAATAAATTCATATTGCCGCCAGCTTCACACAGGCGACGAGAAACTTCTTTGATGGCCACGTTACGTGGGTCAGAAATGGTATAAACCGGATGACCAAAGCCGATAATAATTTCTTTATTCGCCATGCGACGCATGATGTCAGCTTCGGCTTCATCTGGACTGCTATAACGGGCAATAATCTCCATGGCTACCTCATTAGCACCACCGTGCTTAGGACCACTCAAGGCGCCGATAGCACCGCTAATGCTGGAATAGATGTCCGCCAGGGTGCCCGCAATGACGCGTGCGGTAAAAGTCGATGCATTAAATTCATGTTCCGCATACAACACTAATGAAGTATTCATACATTCTTCATGTAGCGGTGATGGGCGTTTGCCATGTAATAAATGCAAAAAGTGTCCAGCAATAGAATCGTCATCGGTCACACAGTCGATACGTTTTTGATTGTGGCTAAAGTGATACCAATACAACAAAATTGAGCCAAAGCAAGCGATGAGTCGGTCAGCGATATCTTTTGCACCGACAATATTATGGTCTTCCGCTTCTTGCTCCAAAGTCCCTAACATTGAACAAGCTGTGCGCATCACATCCATAGGGTGGGCGTTGGCAGGAATTTGCTCTAGAACGGTTTTTAAAGCAGCAGGTAAGTCGCGTAATTTTTTTAATTTTTTGTGATAATCGGCTAATTGCTGTTGATTTGGCAATTCACCATAAATCAACAAATAAGCAACTTCTTCAAACGTAGCATGCTTAGCCAAATCCAAAATATCATAACCGCGATAATGTAAATCGTTGCCACTATGCCCGACGGTACAAATGGCAGAAATTCCGGCAACAACGCCGGACAGGGCGACGCCCTTTTTGCGTTTAGGCTCGCTGCTTGCGCTATTGGTGCTTGCTTGATTGGCGTCAGTGGCGTTACTCATACGTCTCTCCCGGCAAATAATTATTGTTGGAATAGTTGATCTAGCTTTTGCTCGAAGTCGTGATAACCGAGGTGGTCATACAACTCCATACGCGTTTGCATCAGATCCAGTACATTTTTTTGCGTGCCATCACGGCGAACTGCTTGATATACCTTGAGAGCAGCTTGATTCATGGCACGGAAAGCAGAGAGTGGATATAGCACCATGCTAACCTCAGCACTGGCTAATTCATCCACGGTAAATAGTGGTGTAGAGCCAAACTCAGTAATATTCGCCAGTACCGGCACTTTCACCGCTTGGGCAAATTGTCTATACATGTCTAAGTCAGTCATGGCCTCTGGAAATATCATATCTGCTCCGGCCTCAACGCAGGCGCAAGCGCGATCTATGGCAGATTGCAAACCTTCTACTGCAAGCGCATCGGTGCGCGCCATAATGACGAAATCAGGATCTGTTTTAGCATCGACTGCAGCCTTAACTCGGTCCACCATTTCTGCCTGTGTGACGATGGCCTTGTTTGGGCGATGACCACAGCGCTTGGCTTGCACTTGGTCTTCAATATGTACGGCAGCTGCCCCCATTTTGCTGACAGACTTGATGGCGCGGGCAATATTAAATGCACCGCCCCAGCCAGTATCAATATCCACTAACAGAGGTGTATCAGTGGCATCCGTAATGCGTCTGACATCGGTCAATACATCATCCATGGTCGAAATACCCAAATCCGGCAGACCCAAAGAACCAGCGGCTACACCACCACCCGATAAATAAATAGCTTTAAAGCCACTTTGCTCGGCTAACTTGGCATGGTAGGCATTAATCGCACCTATGATTTGTAATGGCTTTTCTTGGCGTAGGGCTGCTCGAAAGCGTGCGCCGGCGGATTGCATATTCATCTGTGATCCTCTGCTTAAAAGAATGCCTGCGCTGCGGCTGATGGAATAGCGATTCCAGAAAGCTTGGCTTTTTGCAGGATTTCCCAGTAATAACGATAGGTTGCGCGGTCGTGTAACTCGCCTTTATGTTGTATCGGTCCCCAATCAGCTTGCTGGGCGGCAAGTAAAATTTCGGCAGCATCTTGCACCTCATCCAAATTAGGCTTCATGGCATCTACGATGGCCTGAATTTGGGTTGGATAGATACTCCACATTCTTAAAAATCCGAATTCATTTCGAGCTCGGCTTGCGTCATTAAAAGTGGCCTCAACGTTTTTCAGGTCTAATGAGACATTGTGTGCTGGCACGATACCGTGCATAAGCGCGGCGGCAACCACTTCCGCCTTGGCGCGAGCCAGCAGACGATGCTCAAATTGACCTGGACTGCGCATGGCGGAAGCAGGGATTGCTCCATGATGTCCGCTGACGAAGTCCATGAGGCCAAAATCTAGCACTTGTATCCACGGCAGCGCAGCTATCTCAAATACCTCGTGTAAGGCGCCGTGGGTTTCTATCAGTACGTGGATGGGAATCTCACGTTGTATTCCGCATTCGCGGCATTTGTTCTGGATGTAACTAATCATCTCGCGCACTTGCGCAGCATTGGTTGATTTTGGAATGGTGATATAAGCCACCAACTCACCAATATTTTTTACGAAAATATCGACATCCTGACGCCAAGCCGCATGGGTATAGTCATGTATTCGAACACCGGCCATTTTGTGTACATTGGCTTCGGAGTTCAGCACACGCACGATCATCTCCGCATGTTCGCGTTCTTGACCCGCTGCCGCACCATCCTCACAGTCACAGGTGATATTAAAGATGGGGCCCAATTCGGCTTGAATTTGCAACGCTTTTAGGATGAGTTTTTCACTGCCAGCAAAATGTTCACAGCTAGGGATGACAGGAAAAGCTTTTTCGCCTTTAAACAGCGCATCATTAGGGTGTACGAGATTATTCAAGATTATTTCCTTCAGGTTTATTTTGTTTTGCGCGGCATTAATACCGTGTAATCTAAATCCAGCACTACATTTGGCTGATAAATGCGTTTGCCATTTTCTTCACGCATGGCCGTGCTGGCATCTTGCAGACGTTCATTTTTAACCCCCAGTAAACGCAGACGCAGTGCCCCAACATCCTCTCGATTGGGTAGCTGCCACTTATCGAGTACTTGGCTGTGGGCATAAATCGTGTCACCAGCAAAAGTGGGATTGCAATGCGATCCTCCATTGATGGCAGCTATCGTCAATGCGTTTTCTAAACCTTCATAGCTAAGTGCGCGACATACGGAAATAATATGGCCACCAAAAATTAGACGTTTTTGATAAGTGGATTGTGTCGCATCAAAATGCAGGCGTGCTGGATTTTGGTATAACTTGGTAGCGAGCGTGTGATCGCTCTCATCAATGGTCATGCCAGAAGGGTGATGAATTTGCTCATTCACCTCATAGTCATCCCAGACATAATCACTACCTGTGATTTGCGTATCAAATAATTGATAGCTGATATCCGCAGAAACACTCAGGTGATTGACGTCCACCACCTTGTCTAATTCAGGAATAACTGTCGTTGGTGCAGGCGCGGCTGTATCTTGCTTGCGTACCATGACCCAGCGTATCCATGTCATGACGATTTGATGGTTTTGATTGCTTGCTTCACATTGCACATAGACCACACCGCTTTTGCCATCGGAATTCTGTTTCAGGCCTATGACAGTGGACTTGCTGCTGAGGGTGTCGCCTGCATAAATTGGACGTAGAAATTTCACCTGGGCATAGCCCAAATTGGCCACAGCATTAATAGAAATGTCTGGCACTGTTTTACCTAAGGCGATATGGAAGGCGAGTAAATCATCGACCACGCGACGCTGATACCCCATTGCATGAGCAACCGTGTCGGCGCTAGATAACACCTGCCTAGCGCCGGTTAAGGCGATATATAAAGCGCTATCACCATCGCTAATCGTGCGAGGTGTGGCATGGTGAAATACCTGCCCAATATAGAAATCCTCAAAGAAATTGCCCGTAGGACTTTTGCTATTAGCGCTCAATTTCTGTCTCCAGAGTTTGTATCATTTCACTCAAACGTAATAGTCGTTTGGCTGCTTCAACTTGATGACGCTCGATGAGTCGGCCTTCCACCACCACCGTTCCTCGACCTGCAGCATTGGCGGCGGCGAGGGCGGAAATAATTTCTTTGGCTAATTCAACCTCCTCGCGTTTGGGGGTGTAAGCATCGTTGCAATAATCCAACTGCAAGGGGTGTACCAAAGTCTTGCCATCCAATCCTAAATCTCGACCCATACGACAGGCATATTCGAACGAATGCATATCTTTAAAATTGGTGCTGATGCCATCTACGATAGAGCGGCCGTAGGCACGAGCGGCTAATTGCACCATCGATAAGCTGGTGAGTAATGGCAGACGTTCATAGGTTACGCGACCGCGTAAGTGCGAAAGTAAGTCCGAGGTCGCCATAACCATACATGCGATACGATCCGATGCGCTGGCGATTTCTTCAGCATGCAAAACAGCTAGCGGACTCTCTATCATGACCATGATCGGCACTGTGCCGTTGCCCGCATCAGCGAGGATATCTAACACGGTCAGAACATCTTGTTTGGTATCAATATTAGGAAAAAGAATGGCGTCAGCACCAATATTGGCGACCGCATATATATCATCCTTGCCCCAAGGGGAGTCGATATCATTGACGCGAACTACGACTTCGCGAGAGCCAAAGCCACCTTGTTTAACTGCTGCAACCACATTGGCGCGCGCTTCTTCTTTGGCTTCAATTAAGATAGGGTTGCCCAAATCCAAAATCACTGAATCGGCATGTAAGGAACGTGCTTTATTAATGTAGCGGGTATTGCAACCAGGTACATATAGCATGGAGCGTCTTGGTCTAAACAAGCTGTTCAGCCCTGCGCTGTTATCTTTGGTTTGTGGCGAACTCATCTCATCCCTTCCCTGAAATTATGAGCCCCTAAAAATTTGAGCATGGTCTCGATTTTATAGAGCAAAAAAAATCATGTCAATAAAAAGATATCTTATATAAGACATAAAACTCTAGACTTTTGTAAAAAAGTTGTTGTACACTTGTCACCATGATGAATGTCACTGCAAGTAATGTACTGAGTTATCAGCCGCTATATGAGCAAATCAAACGTATGCTGACGCAGAGTTTGATTGATGGCGAATGGAAAGCGGGCGAGATGATTCCAAGTGAAATGGAATTGGCGGCACGCTTTCAGGTGAGCCAGGGCACGGTGCGTAAAGCGATTGATGCTTTAGTGTCAGAAAATATTTTGACGCGCCGTCAAGGTAAGGGGACTTATGTCAGCTCACACAATGGTGAGGTGCAAAAATTACGCTTCTTGCGTTTGGCTGGCCCTGATGGAAAAAAAGCACTTCCACAAAATCAATTAATTTCCTGTGTGCGTGCAAAAGCAACGGCCAAAGTAGCCAAGAAATTAAATATCAAAAGCGGTAGCGCCATTATTGAAATTAAACGTTTACTGATTTTCGATGGCCGCCCATTAATCTATGACCATATCGTTTTGCCAGCACAAGAGTTTAATGGCTTGAGCGGTAAACAAGTCGATGAATATAAGGGTTCTTTGTATCGAATGTATGAGGAGCTGTATGGCATTCCTATGGTAGGGGCGCATGAAGAAATTCGTGCCGTTGAGGCGCCAGCCGAGGTGGCCGCTGCTTTGAAGTTGAAAAAAGGCACCCCTTTATTGCAGATAGACAGAATTGCTTATAGCTATGGCAATCGTCCACTCGAGTGGCGTCTGGGGCTATGTCTGACCGACTATTACCACTACCAAGCAGATTTGGAATAGTGATGAGAGCAGACTTGAAGTCATCGGCCAGCAGAATAACAACAGGGAGTTCGCAATGTCGGATTTAAAACAACGCGCATTACATTATCACCAGTTTCCTAAGCCTGGTAAGTTATCGGTCGAGTCTTCTAAGCCATGTGCTACTCAGGCGGATTTGTCACTGGCTTATACACCGGGGGTGGCCGAGCCGGTGCGTGAAATAAATCGGGATCCAGCTACAGCCTATCAATACACCAATAAAGGCAATTTGGTGGCGGTGATTACAGATGGCACTGCAGTGCTTGGCTTGGGCAATATGGGGGCGCTGGCGAGTAAGCCGGTGATGGAAGGTAAGGCGGTTTTATTTAAACGTTTTGCCGATATTGATGTGTTTGATATTGAAGTGACCGCACCCAGTGTGGAGTCATTTATTGAGACGGTCGTCAATATTGCGCCTACTTTTGGTGGTATCAATTTAGAAGATATCGCTGCACCACATTGTTTCCGTATCGAAAAAGAATTACGTGAACGCTTGGATATCCCAGTGTTTCATGATGACCAACATGGCACTGCTGTGATTGTTGGAGCGGCTTTATTGAATGCCTTACATCTGCAGGGTAAAAAAATAAGCGAGGCACGTATTGTTTTTCTAGGCGCGGGTGCGGCTGGATGTGCTTGTGCTCGGTTGTTAAAAGTCATGGGTGCGCAACATATTGTGATGTTGGATAAGCAAGGGGTGCTGAGAGCAGACCGTCAAGATTTGCATGATATGAATCGCGAGCTGGCTACCACGCGCGATATTCATACCTTGGCAGATGCTATGCAAGATGCCGATGTTTTTATCGGTGTTTCTTCTGCCAATGCCTTACCTGCCGAGCTATTAAAAACAATGGCAAAAAACCCTGTGGTTTTTGCTTTAGCTAATCCTGATCCAGAAATTTTGCCCTCCGTGGCACATCAGGTGCGTGATGATATTTTGATGGCGACGGGCCGTTCGGATTTTCCTAATCAGGTCAATAATGCGCTGTGCTTCCCTTATTTGTTTAAAGGAGCATTAGACGCTCGCGCAAAACAAATTACGATTGGTATGCAAGTCGCTGCAGCTGAAGCATTGGCGGAAATAGCACGTGAGCCAGTGCCTAGCGAAGTGCTGCAGGCATATCAATTAGATAGTCTCGTATTCGGCAAGGACTACATTATTCCTAAGCCTTTCGATCCACGTCTCAAAGAGCGCGTGTCTGGGCGTGTAGCTGAAGCAGCTAAACGAGGTCAGTGATGGTGAGAAAACGCCCCAAAAATTTAAATTTATTGACTATACGCCTGCCGGTGCCTGCATTGGTGTCCATCATGCATAGAGTCAGTGGTGCGTTGTTATTCTTGAGTTTGCCTTTATGGTTATTGCTTTTCTGGCTCACGGTCAGCAGCGAGCAGTCGTATCAGTTGGCACAGGTATTCCTCCATTCCCTGTTGGTCAAACTGTTGCTAGTGCTGCTGGCGTGGGCGTTTTTTCATCATGCCTGTGCGGGTATTCGTCACCTTGCATTAGATGCCCATTTGGGTCTGCGACTGCGTTATGCACGAGCATCTAGCATGATGGTGTTGCTGTTAACCGGTATTTTGCTGATTAGTTTTACGGTGGCGATATGGTAAAGGCAGGGCATGGATTTTCTGATTGGGCATGGCAACGCATTAGTGCTGGCTTGATGCTGATTTATCTCATCATGCTGACCGTGCGGGTAGCCATAGACGGACCGCAAGCAACCGGCGATGGCATGTTGAATTTTGCCGACTGGCGTGCTTGGTGTCAGCCGATGTGGTTCAAATTAAGCAGCTTGATATTTGCCTGGGCCTTGATTTACCACGCATGGATAGGTGTGAAAGAAATTACTATGGATTACTTGCATCATCCTGTGGTGCGTGAGCGAGTACAGCGCGTTTGTGCAATATTGTCTTGGATATATGCAGTACTAATTCTGCTGATCGTTTGGAATACTTGATTAAATACATAAGATGGAATTGATAGGTCGCATATGAGTGCAATGCAAATTAAACAATATGATGCCATTGTGGTGGGTGGGGGTGGTGCGGGTTTGCGCGCCGCACTTCAGCTTGCAGAGAGTGGCGCCAAAGTAGCGGTGCTATCAAAAGTATTTCCAACCCGCTCACATACAGTGGCTGCGCAAGGCGGTATTGCAGCCTCGCTAGGAAATGTCGGCGAGGACAACTGGCACTGGCACATGTATGACACCATCAAGGGGTCTGACTATTTGGGCGACCAAGATGCGATTGAGTTTATGTGCAAAAACGCTGCTGAGGCGATTTACGAGCTAGAGCATTTTGGTATGCCATTTGACCGTTTGGATAACGGCAAAATTTTTCAACGTCCATTTGGCGGCATGTCTAAACGTTATGGTGCTGAGTCTGTCGCGCGCACTTGCGCTGTGGCTGACCGAACCGGACATGCCATGTTGCATACCCTCTATCAACGTAATGTTTTCGCAAAAACTGATTTTCTGATTGAGTGGTTTGCGTTGGATTTAATTCGTGACCAAGAAGGTGACGTGTTGGGTGTGACCGCCATGGAAATCGAAACCGGTGAAGTTTATGCTTTGCATGCCAAGGCGACCATTTTTGCTACCGGTGGTGCAGGACGAATTTTCCATGCCAGTACCAATGCTTTCATTAATACCGGTGATGGTTTAGGCATGGCGGCAAGAGCAGGGATTCCTTTAGAAGATATGGAATTTTGGCAATTCCACCCGACTGGTGTCGCAGGTGCGGGTGTGCTGATTACCGAGGGTGTGCGTGGTGAAGGCGGTTATTTAGTCAACTCTGAGGGTGAGCGCTTTATGGAGCGCTATGCACCTACGGCTAAGGATTTAGCGAGTCGTGATGTGGTTTCCCGCGCCATTGCTACAGAAATTAAACAAGGCCGAGGCGTTGGTCGCGATGGTCAGGCGGTGTTGCTCAAGCTAGATCATTTGGGTGAAAAAGTGATTGAGAGTCGTTTGCCTGGTATTCGTAAAATCGCTATGAAATTTGCCAATGTTGATCCAGCACAATCCCCTATTCCCGTTGTTCCCACTGTGCATTACATGATGGGAGGGATTCCCACCAATTTAGATGGACAGGTGGTGGATAGTGGTGAGGTGATTCGTGGTCTTTATGCAATCGGAGAATGTGCTTGTGTGTCGGTGCATGGCGCTAATCGATTGGGCTCGAATTCATTACTGGACTTGATGGTGTTTGGTCGTGCTGCCGGGAATCATACGGTTAAAACAATTGCCAACCAGTCACACAAACCTTTGCCCAGTGACTATGCTGACTTGACCATGCATAGATTGAATCAAATCAATCAACAACAAAATGGTGAGGTAGTTGCCGAAGTGGGTGATGCGATGCGTCGCTGTATGCAAGCGCATTGTGGCGTATTCCGTTTCCCGGATTTGATGCAACAAGGATCACAGCAAATCTTGCAGATTGCTGAACGCACCCAGCATCTACAAATTAAAGACAAGAGCCAAGTATTTAATACAGCCCGCGTTGAGGCATTGGAATTACAGAATTTAATTGAGGTTGCCAAAGCTACCATGTTGGCTGCTGAGGCACGCCAAGAGAGTCGCGGTGCGCATTGTCGTGAAGATTTCCCCAATCGGGATGATCAACAATGGCTAAAACACTCCTTGTATTACCGTGAAGGTAACCGACTAGATTACAAAGCAGTGCAATTAAAACCTCTCACTGTCGAGAGTTTCCCGCTTGTTGCGAGAACCTATTAAGCGCATATTTTTGAGGCCAGCCCTATGAAATTTTCTATCTATCGCTTCAATCCTGATACTGACAAAGAACCGTATATGCAGGACTATGAGATTGAGCTGACACCCGATACTCGTATGTTGCTGGATGCTTTGATACAAATTAAAGAAATGGATGACACGCTCAGTTTGCGTCGTTCATGTCGTGAGGGAGTATGCGGTTCTGATGCCATGAATATCAATGGTAAAAACGGCTTGGCCTGTGTCACGCCATTGGCCGAGTTAAAACAGCCTGTGGTATTGAGACCTTTACCCGGTTTGCCTGTGATTCGCGATTTGATTGTCGATATGACACAGTTTTTTGAACACTACAACTCCATTAAACCCTACCTGGTTAACAACGATCCGCCGCCGGCTACCGAGCGTTTGCAGTCGCCTGAGGATAGAGCCAAATTAGATGGTTTGTATGAATGTATTTTATGTGGGGCGTGTACTACTGCTTGCCCATCTTTCTGGTGGAATCCGGATAAATTTGTGGGCCCTGCGGGGTTGATGCAAGCCTATCGTTTTATAGTGGATAGTCGGGATCAAGCGCAAGAAGAGCGCTTAGAGAATTTGGAAGATCCTTACCGTTTATATCGTTGCCACAATATTATGAATTGCGTGGATGTCTGTCCTAAAGGACTCAATCCATCCAAAGCCATTAATGAGATCAAGGCGCTCAAAGTTAAGCGTAAATTAGCACATGACTAAGCCACCTTTACTAGGTGATGAGGTTGCCATAGGGCGCTTACGTTGGCGGTGTCGCCGCGGTATGTTGGAGTTGGATTTACTGTTCGTGGATTTTGTAGCCCATGCATTAGAGCAACTAGGTGAGGCAGAACTGATTGCATTGAATAGTTTGTTAGATTTACCTGACCAGCAATTATGGAAATTGGTGAGTGTGTCGGATGAAGGAATGGATGATGCATCCAAACAGGTATTAGCAAAATTAAGAGGCGAGAGCACTCAATGAATGATCAAGAGGATAAGACAATGACAGAGCAACCATACAACTCTGACCCTTACGCGATAGCGGATTACTGCCGCGTGGTCTCGCCCCATGTGTTGGGAGACTATTGGCCGGGGATACAGCTGTATTATCCACCGGTGAAATACTCGCCAGCGCAAGGCATATACGAAGACTTGGACGCTGCTTCTAAGCGTATGAAAAAGCATGCGTTGAATACCAGTGCGCACACTTTGATTTTTGACCTTGAAGACGGCTGTCGTCAAAAAGAAATGAGTCGCGAATTATTGCGCCAAGAGTTGCCAGCATTTTTTGAAAAGAAAAAATCCGTTTCTATCGCTGTCAGAATTAATCCATTCCGCACCGATGAGTACGAGAAAGATATCGCCTTTATCCGTGATATGTCGGATGCCATTGACGTGGTGATGCTCGCTAAAGCCGGTGAGGCTTATGGCGCAGCAGAGGTGCGCGACTTGTCTAATATTTTGGCAGGATGGAATGACAAAATTACCATACAGCCGATTATTGAGCACCCACGCTCACTCAAAATTGCACATGACTTAATGCAGTACTCTACGGTGAAACATGTGGTATTCGGTATCCATGACTTCTCCAAAGCGATGGGTATTCATATCACGCCAGAGCACTGGACCGAAGAACTCAAATACTTCATGAATCAATTGATGTTTGAAGCACGTATCGCTGGTAAAGGGGTGATAGGTGGGGTAGAAACTTTAATTGGTTCCAGCAGTATGCCCGAGAAATTCCTCGAGCCGAATGATGTGCGCCGTTGGTTAGATTTGCACGGCGAAAATGAATCGCGCATTGTTTATAAACATGCTTGTCAAGAAGCTGCGATGGGCTTGACCGGTAAGCAGGTCATTCACCCAGCGCATATTCATTTATGTAAAGTGGCTTACACGCCATCCCCCACCGAAATTTCACAAAAAATAAAAATCCTCAAAGCCGCAATTGAAGCGGATGCATTGTTAGGCGGTGCGATACGCTTTGAAGGAGAGATGTTAGATCCGCCTATGTTTGGTAAAGCGTTACAGACTTTGTTACGCGCCAATGCGTTACGCGCTCTGGGTCCACAAGACACCAAGTTTGCCTTAGAAGTCATGCAGAAATTGCCGACTCAGGTAATCAGCCAGAACTGGCCATATGGCTTGATTCTGTAAGCGCAAATAATCACAACTTAAGGGAGTTGTTATGAATCAAATGGCCACCACAAATGCTGTACAAAGTGCAGCTAGCTTTGCACCATTTCCAGCTTGGCAATGGCACATACCTGAACATTTTAATATCGGTGTGGCCTGTACCGATAGGCATCTAGATAGCGCCAACAGTCAAGCTATTGCGATGATTGTCGAGGACGATACGCTGGGTACTAGCCAAATAACTTTTGCTGAGTTATCCCAACGCACCAGCCGTTTTGCACAAGTGTTACGTGATTTGGGGGTCTCTGCGGGAGAGCGTGTATTGATACGTTTGCCCAACTGTTTGGATTATCCCACTGCGTTTTTGGGAGCGATGAAAACAGGGGCGATTTCTGTTCCCACCTCCACTTTGCTGACTGCGGAAGAGGTTGCCTATTTGGCAAAAGATTCTGGCGCTAAAGTGTTGGTGACCGATAAAGCCGCTTGGCATAGCTTGCGCGAAAGCTTGACAGCCGATACTGGGTTGGCTTTTGTCTTGTTAAGTGGTGAGGGCGAATTCGAAAGCCTGGCTGGTATGCATGTATTGGATTTATCTGACGCGCTGGAGGGCATTCAACAATGGCAAGCGCCGCATCCCACCAAAGCGAATGACCCCGCTTATTTGGTCTATACCTCAGGAACAACAGGGTATCCCAAGGGCGTGTTGCACGCACACCGCTCTCTATTGGGCCGTATGCCAGCTTCGCAATACTGGTTTGACTTTAGTCCGAATGGCGACCGCATTATGCACTCGGGTAAATTCAACTGGACCTACGTGCTTGGTACAGGCTTGATGGATCCTTTGTATCACGGCAAAACGGTCATCGTGCATGAGGGTAAAAATGATGCGAATACTTGGCCTAGATTGATTGCCAAGCATCAGGCGACCATCTTTATTGGGGTGCCTACTATCTACCGTCAGATTCTCCAAAAAACCGAGTTTGTACAAAAAGATGTGCCTAGTTTGCGCCACTGCATGAGCGCGGGTGAGCATCTGTCCGATGAGGTCTTGGTGCAATGGCGTGAACGTTTTGCGATTGATATCTATGAAGCGGTTGGCATGTCAGAATTTTCTTATTATTTGTGTGAGACTAAATCGCGCCCTATCCGTCCTGGTTCTGCGGGTTTCCCCCAGCCTGGGCATGATATTCAATTGCTAGATCCTGAGACGCTAAAGCCGGTTCCACTGGGTGAGGAGGGGGTTATTTCGGTGCCAGATAGTGATCCTGGTTTATTCCTCAATTATTGGAATCAGCCCGAAGAAACCGCTAAATATAAACATGATGGTTGGTTTATCACAGGCGACTTTGCGCGCATGGATGAGGATGGATATATTTGGTTTTTAGGTCGTAAAGACGACATTATCAAGAGCTTCGGCTATCGCGTTTCCCCTTATGAAATTGAACGTGTGATGAAGTCACATCCCGATGTGGCCGATTGTGCCTCTGTGGGAGAAACCATAGAAAAAGATAAAGTGCTGGTGGTGGCCTATGTCATCTTGCAAGCTGGTAGCAAGGCCAGCGCAGATGATTTGCTCGCCTATGCCAAGAAACATCTCGCGGCCTATAAATCACCCAAAGTGATTTATATCACCGAGCAGTTCCCACGCACTAAAAACGGTAAAATACTGCGTCGTGACGTGAATCCTTCTATCGCTATAAGCCGGTCTAATTAATGAATAACAGTGCAGCTATTATCCGCAAAGCCGATGTGGTCGCCAGTGTGGCAGACGCTTTGCAATTTATGTCGTATTACCATCCGGTCGATTTTATTCAGGCTTTGGGTGCAGCTTACGCACAGGAACAGTCGCCAGCGGCTAAAGATGCGATTGCGCAAATCCTGACCAACTCACGCATGTGCGCTGAGGGTAAACGTCCGATTTGTCAGGATACCGGCATCGTAGTGGCCTTTGTGGAGATAGGTTTGCAGGCGCGCTTTGAAGAAGGTGCCGATATTGAGGCATGGATTAATGAGGGAGTAAGACTCGCTTATACCCATGTGGATAATCCCTTACGCGCTTCTATTGTCAGTGACCCTGCGGGTAAGCGCAGTAACACCAAAGACAATACCCCTGCGGTGATTCATACGCGCGCTGTCCCCGGTAATCAAGTGCATGTGATGTTGGCCGCCAAAGGGGGTGGCTCAGAGAATAAAGCCAAGTTGGCGATGCTCAATCCCTCGGATGACATCGTAGAGTGGATTGCGAGTGTGGTTGAAGATATGGGCGCAGGCTGGTGCCCACCGGGCGTATTGGGAATAGGCATAGGGGGCACCGCTGAGAAAGCTGTGTTGATGGCCAAACAGTCCTTAATGCAGCCTATCGATTTGGCCGAATTGCGTCAACGCGGGGCCAGCAATCGTATCGAGGAATTACGTTTGCAAATTGCTGACCGAGTCAATGCCCTTGGGATAGGCGCGCAAGGATTAGGTGGTTTGACTACGGTATTAGATGTCAAAATTTTGGACTATCCCACCCATGCAGCCTCACTGCCTGTAGCGGTAATCCCCAACTGTGCTGCGACGCGTCATGCACACTTTAGCTTGGATGGGCATGGGCCAGATTTACAAAAGATTCCTAGTTTGCAAGATTGGCCGCAAGTGTTCTGGCAGCCCAATCAACAATCGCGTCGAGTCAATTTGGATAAGCTGACGCGCGAAGATATTCAAACTTGGCAGCCTGGCGAAACCATCTTGTTATCTGGAAAATTACTCACAGGACGGGATGCAGCGCATAAAAAAATAGCTGAGCTATTTGCGCAGGGACAATCGCTTCCAGCAGGTGTCGATTTCACTAATCGCTTTATCTATTATGTCGGCCCAGTCGATCCTGTGGGCGATGAGGCAGTGGGGCCTGCGGGGCCAACCACATCGACACGAATGGATAAATTTACTGAGATGATGCTATCCAAAACGGGCTTACTGGGTATGGTAGGCAAAGCTGAACGAGGCCCTGAAGCCATTCAAGCGATACAACGCCACCGCTCGGTATATCTGATTGCAGTGGGCGGAGCAGCCTATCTCGTCTCCAAAGCGATCAAGTCTGCCAAAGTGTTGGCTTTTCCTGAGCTTGGTATGGAAGCCATCTATGAATTTGAAGTACAAGATATGCCTGTGACTGTGGCGGTCGATGTGCAGGGTAACTCCGTGCATCAAACTGGCCCTCAGCAATGGCGTAATATCAAAGTCTCCTGATAAATCTATTCAACACCAACTGTTTCAGTGCCTTCCGATTTTTAAGCCGTGGCTCAATATAGCCCACGGCTTTTTTATGAATACATTCCATCTTTACGGCTAACAATGATTTTATGCTGAAAATATTGCATGAAAATTTCATAGTTTTTTTGTTGTTGGTGAAAATAAATTAGCAAATCGTTACTTCATAAAAATAATTAAATTGGTTTTCTAAAAATACTTAATTATTTTTGTTACTTATTGATTTATAAGTAAAAAAACTTTCCAAAAAGTAATTTTTTGAAGGTATATTGGAGGCACAAAAATAAGTCAATATTCAGATTGGGAGTAATACTATGAATAACAATCCTCAACACTATATCTCAAGTGCAGAAGCTGAATCAGTCAAATACGATAATGGTCGGGAATTTTTAACGACGCGCGAAGCTGCCGAAATGCTTGGACTATCTTTGGGCACCGTTCAGAAGATGGTTGAGCAGGGTGAGTTGGTGGCTTGGAAAACTTCAGGCGGACAAAGACGGGTGAAGTATGAATCCGTGGCAAGATATTTACGTATGAACTGCAATCTATCTCAATACGATAGTCGTAACTTTGTCTCAGTGATGCAGGTTATCTTATCGTCTGATACGCGCACACAGTTTTTGCAAATTGTGAATGGTTGGGGATTGCCTGTGCGTATGCATTTTGTCGAAGACGTTTTCCATCTTTTAATTCGTTTGGTTCAAGTGGCACCGGATATTGTCATACTCGACTTAGATGAATCCCCATGTGACGGTTTGGCCTTAGTGCATTCGATCAAGCGACATGAGTCGGTGTATTCAACCGATTTGATCGTGGCCACCAGTATGACAGCGGAAAAAATTCAGTCCTTAGGAGGTCTGCCCAGTGGCGTGCTGATCATAGGTAAGCCGGTTTCATTCGAATTGTTGCGAGGTTTTGTCAGTGCCAAACTGACCGCTAAGATTGCTTAGCAGCATCGTTAGCCCATCATCAAAATAATCAATCTCTATCAGCGAGAGTTAACAAAGCTAAGCTATTTACAGCATAATACTCACTTTCAATCTGAGTATTATGCTGGTCTGCTGTGGACAACTCTTCTTCGCCTGATTCGCTATCCCAACATACGCCTATGATGCGTCAATATTTGACCATCAAAGCACAGTATCCCGACATGTTATTGTTTTATCGCATGGGCGACTTCTATGAGTTGTTTTTCGAGGATGCTGAGAAAGCATCAAGATTACTTGGCATTACACTCACCAAGCGCGGCGCCAGTAACGGAGAGCCAATCAAAATGGCGGGGGTGCCATTTCATTCGGTTGAAACCTATTTGGCCAAGCTCGCGAAAATCGGTGAGGCGGTGGCGATTTGTGAACAAATTGGCGACCCAGCCAAAAGCAAAGGTCCGGTTCAACGTGAAGTAACCCGCATTCTGACCCCTGGGACATTGACCGATAGCGCTTTGCTAGACGAGAGCAAAAACAACTTTTTATTATGTTTGTACGCCGAGCATGGCTTGATTGGTTTAGCTAGAATCAATCTAGCATCGGGAGAGTTTGTCCTGCAGGAAATCGCTCCCGGACTATTAAGCCAGGAGTTGCAACGCATACAGCCAGTAGAAATTCTATTGCCCGATACCATGCAACATAGCGCTTTGACAGAGAGTCAAGCCTGCTTAAAACGCTTGGCCTCTTGGCAATTCGACGCCGATACAGCGCACAAAATACTCACTGGCCAATTCCGCACCTATGATTTGCAGGGGTTTGGCTGCGCCGATATGACAGCTGCAATCTGCGCGGCAGGAGCTTTGCTCGATTACGTTAAGCAAACACAACGCTCATCCTTGCCTCATATTCACTCCTTGCGAGTTGAGCAAGTCGGACAGTATTTGCAACTAGATGCCGCTACTAGACGCAATCTTGAGATTGATCAAACCTTGCGCGGTGAGTCTGAGCCTACGCTTTATTCTCTATTAAACAGCACACGATCGCCCATGGGGGCTCGTCTTCTAAGACATTGGTTACACCATCCTTTGGTCGATCAAGCATTGATATCCCAGCGCCAAGATGCCCTACAGGCCTTACAGTCTGGCGTAGCAGATAGCTTGCGGGCTGATTTAACTTCTGTATCGGATATAGAACGGATTGCTGCGCGGATTGCATTGGCGAGTGCGAGACCTAGAGATTTATCTGCATTGCGTGACACTTTGCTCAGTTTGCCGGCTTTGCGACAAACGCTCAGTGGTCAACCAGCCTTATTGCTACAACAGTGTCAGACCCAACTGGATTGCCCGGAACAAATACTGCATTTACTAAAAGCCATCAAGGATGAACCCGCTAGTCATTTGCGCGATGGCGGTGTGATTGCCACAGGATTTGATGCCGAGTTAGATGAGCTGCGTGGGCTGCAACAAAATTGTGGTCAGTATCTTTTGGATTATGAGGCGCAAGAAAAAGCCCGCACCGGTCTGAGCAATCTGAAAGTCGAATATAACAGCGTGCATGGGTTTTATATTGAGATTAGTCGCGCTCAAGCAGAACAGGCGCCGACAGAATACCGCCGCAAGCAAACGCTAAAAAATGCCGAGCGCTTTATTACGCCAGAATTGAAGGCATTTGAGGACAAAGTACTGTCCGCAAATGAGCGAGCCTTGGCGCGCGAGAAGATGCTATATGAGCAATTGCTGCAAGACTTATGCCCTTATATTGCGGTCATACAAACCATCGCCAAGGTGTTGGCAGAATTAGATGTATTGGCTTGTTTTGCTGAGCGCGCGACAGCATTAAATTTTGTACGGCCGCAATTTTTCGCTGAGGCGCTGATTGAGATTGATGCAGGTCGGCATCCAGTGGTGGAGCAAATTGCGCAGCCGTTTATTGCCAACGATGTCAGCCTCTCCGCATTCCGCAAAATGCTATTGATTACTGGTCCCAATATGGGCGGTAAGTCGACCTTTATGCGTCAGACTGCATTGATTGTTTTAATGGCTTATTGTGGTTGTTATGTTCCTGCTAAAGCGGTCAAGTTGGGTCCAATCGATCGCATCTTTACACGGATTGGGGCTTCTGACGACCTGGCTGGAGGGCGTTCCACATTCATGGTGGAAATGACAGAAACGGCCAATATTTTGCATCATGCCAGCGAGCAAAGTCTGGTGTTGTTGGATGAAATTGGTCGTGGCACATCTACTTTTGATGGACTCAGTTTGGCGTGGGCAGTGGCGCGCCAACTGATAGAGAAAAATCAGTGTTATACCTTATTTGCTACGCATTATTTTGAATTGACAGCATTGGTCGAGGATTACAAACAAATTGCCAATGTACATTTGGATGCAACTGAGCATGACGAGGGAATAGTCTTTTTGCATCGCGTGCAAGAAGGCCCTGCTAGTAAAAGTTATGGTCTGCAGGTTGCCGCTTTGGCAGGCGTACCCAAGCCTGTCATCGCCATGGCTAAGAGAAAGTTATTACAACTAGAACAGATGAAAGTCTTGGATGGCAGTCAGTCAGATTTGTTTGTCCAAGTGCCTGTAGAAGAAATTCCACCGCCAGCGGCGGTGGAGGAGTTGTCGCGTATTGATCCGGATAATCTGACGCCTAGAGAAGCCTTGGACGCCTTATACCGGCTCAAAAAATTGCTTTAATTAGTGGTGATGGCCGCCTGCGCCGTGCACGTGACCGTGTGCCACTTCTTCTTGTCCAGCGTCACGAACGGCAGTAATCGTCGCTTTAAATACAACACGCTCACCAGCCCATGGATGATTGCCATCAACGATGACTTTGCCATCTTCGATATTGGTCACGGTGTATAACACCACATCACCGGTCTCGTCTTCACCTTCAAATTGCATGCCAACTTTCACATCTTGTGTAGGAAAGGCAGCCAGTGGTTCGATTTGGACTAATTCCTCATCGTATTCGCCAAACGCGTCAGCAGGCTCTAAGCTAATTTCTATCGTGTCGCCCACGGATTTTCCATGAATCTCTTCTTCAACTCGTGGAAAAATATTGTCATAGCCGCCATGAAGATAGCTTACTGGCTGATCGCTTTTTTCTAAAATGTTGCCATCGCTATCGCGTAACTCATAAGTCATGCTGACCACGGTGTTCATTGCTACTTGCATATTGATCTCGATTCCTAAAGGTCTGTCTAGAATGATTGGACATTTTACCTGAATCATTCAAACATCATGCGATAATATCGCGATGAAATCTGCAAACCCCATCCCTCATTCTTTGCCAACAGCGGACCAGCCTCTAGCATTGTTAGGCGGACTAACGCCAGAACAGTTTTTACGAGACTATTGGCATAAGAAACCGCTTTTGATTCGACAAGCAATCCCCGATTTTTCTGGGATACTCAGCCCAGACGAATTGGCAGGATTATCTTGTGAGGAAGATGTACAGTCGCGCTTGGTGATACAGCAGGGAGGTCAATGGCGTTTAGAGCACGGTCCTTTTGCCGAATCTCGCTTCGCTAAATTACCTGAACGCGACTGGACCTTATTGGTGCAATCGCTCAATCACCATCTGCCTGAAGCGCAACAACTGATGCAACAGTTTAGCTTTTTACCCTATGCCCGCTTAGATGATTTGATGGTGAGCTATGCACCTGATGGTGGCGGTGTTGGCCCGCATTTTGATTCCTATGATGTATTTTTATTGCAAGGAATGGGACAAAGACGTTGGCGGATAAGTGAACAAAAAGATTTGAGTTTGGTTGAGGGTGTCCCACTAAAAATTTTGCAGCATTTTGAAACTCAAGAAGAGTGGGTATTGCAAGCGGGCGATATGCTTTATCTGCCACCGCATTTGGCACATTGGGGAATTGCTGTTGGTGATTGTATGACTTACTCGATAGGCTTTAGAGCGCCATCCCATCAAGAGCTCATCCACGCTATGCTCAGTTTTTTACAAGATCAAGAATGGGGTGATGAGCGCTACAGTGATCCAGAGCTAACTTTCAGTGATCATCCAGCGCTTATCGGTGAGGAGATGATAAGAAATGTGCATCGTATTTTGCAGAAGATAAAAATAAGCCCCGAGTTGGTAGGCGAGTTTTTGGCAAGTTATTTATCTGAACCAAAACCGCATGTTGTGATTGATATGCCGAAAAAAATCTCATTGCAACAATTTCAGCAACGGGCAAATAAACACGGCTTGAATTTAAGCTTAAAAAGCCAACTGCTGTATGTGGGCAAGGCTATCTACTTGAATGGCGAAAGGCTTAATCTTGATGCTAACGATGCCGCTACGATACTAGTGCTGGCAAATTTAAGGAAACTTTCCCAAGAGACTTTGCAGCAGCATGACAGCCAGTCTTTATGGCATCTGCTTCATGAAATGTACTTGCAAGGTTGCTTAAGCTTTTGCGAATAGCTTTCATCGCGACAATCCATCACTCTATTTTTTTTGATAATAAACTGGTAGAATTTAATGGCTCGGTTACCTTAACCGGGTAACTGAAGATAATTTAAATTTAAATTTTTGTTAAGGAATTAAAAAATGACACGTTCCGCTTTGTTAGCTGCTTTGTTAGCTCTTGCTTTAACTGCTTGTGGTCAAAAAGAAGAAGCTGCTCCTGCTGATGCTGCTCCTGCTGCTGAAGCTCCAGCTGATGCTGCTCCTGCTGCTGATGCTGCTGCTCCTGCAGAAGCTCCAGCTGAAGCTAAATAATTTTAGCTAGTTTAGCTTTGAACGAAAAAGCCGACTTATGTCGGCTTTTTTGTTGTCTTTAGTTTTATAGCTAAAGCAATCTTTGAGGTTTACTTCAATGCCTTAAATATTGAGCCAACTTAATCCTGCTTGCTGGTCAGCGAGTAATATTTGCTCAGCCTGCCAGCCCATGGCATGGCTCAACGCCTGTCTGGCTAAATCTGGTGTATTGTTTTGTGCGCTGATATGCGCTGCCACTACAAATTGCAAATCTGCATGTTTGATTTGGGCAAGCAAGCTTGCACTGGTCTGATTATCTAAATGACCTAATCTTCCCCCAACACGTTGCTTGAGGGATAGAGGGTAAGCACCTTGATGCAGCATGTCTAAGTCATGATTGCACTCTAACCATAGGCCATGACAATTTTTTAGTGATGAAAGTATATGAGGGGTAATGCTGCCGGTGTCAGTCAGAACGCCGAGTTTAGCTCGTCCATCGCTGATGGTAAATTGCACCGGTTCTCTTGCGTCGTGTGGCACTGGGAATGGCTGAATAAAAAGATCCGCGACTTCAAAACCTTGGTGGCTATCAATCAGATTAAGTAAATCCTCTTCTAGCAAGGATTCAATTTGCTTGATGGACTGTTGTTGCATGGCACGCATGGTGCCATAGGTCATCAGAACAGGAATTTGATATTTGGCAGCGAGTCGAGATACGCCTGAGGCATGATCTTGATGTTCGTGGGTGACTAATATCGCATCAATCTGACTGGGTTCTATAGCTAACCGGGCAAGACGCATCTCGGTCTCTTTAAGGCTAAATCCACAGTCTAATAGTACACAGGTATCGGCCTGCTGAATGAGCAGGCCATTCCCGCCGCTACCGCTGCCTATGCTGGCAAAGCGCATATTATTTTAATTGTTCATACAGTAAGCTAAGGATCTGGCTTGCTGTATTATTTTTCTGAGCCTCGCCTGCTTTATTAACAATGGTGACTCTAGAACTACGCTCTGCAAGCTGCTCAATCTTGACGCGATACTGTTTGGTATTATCAACGAGCTCTTCTGGGGGAGCTTTCCAGAATTGAAGCTTGTCGGAAACGCTGGTTGAGACCGTCTTTTTTTCTTCAGCTGGCGCGGGTTTTTCTTTATCGTCACCCCAGAACTTGAGTGAGTCCAAAATTCCCTTTTTCTTATCCACGCCCAATGAAACATCGATATCAGTGTAGCGAACATAATAGATGCCAGCAGAACGATTGCGATCTTCAACCACAAACCCAACACGGTCCAAAGCTAGGCCGACGCGACGCCATGCACGGTCAAAATCGTCATTGATACTAAGATTAACAGAGCCATCATTTTCTTTATTGATATAAGCGCGCAATGGAGAAGTATTGCTGGTGAGTATAGTTTTAGACTTTTTCTCTTCTACACCCAAGCGAACCATGAGGCGACGCAACAACTCTGCATCTAAATCTTCCGCCTCTGACTGTTCTTCATCACGTTTAGTCCGTTTAGTTGGAGCATAGCCTTGATCGAACTCACCTAAAGTATTGCGCACTCGCACTTTGCCATCATCTGACATATCAGCAATGGCGCGGTGACTGATGAAAATTTCGGTGGCACTTGGGTCATCTCCACGGTCGATACGAGTACGGAATTTTTGACGATTATTGAGCGCACTTAATTTGTCTAGCCAGCCCTGAAACTTATCTAGATAATTGCCTTTGTCATCTTTCAGATTGCTGGCATCTACCCATTCGGTCTCCATCACGCCGGTATCGGTATTTTCTACCCGCACGGCAAATCCAAGTTCAGTCCAAAAATCTCGGATGACAGGCCAGATTTTTTCTGGTCTTGCTTGTACCACCAGCCAGCGCTGTGAACCCGCACGTTCTATTCGAACATTATCAGGGTTGGGCAGGATTTTTTCTTTTTGACCAGCTTCTTCGGGTTGCGACTGACTATAAGTCGAGTAACTGGTCGATCCTGGAATGCTGTAATTGTCGTTAGCAGAAACCGAGGTTAAGTCTGGAGGGACTTCTAATGTTTTGCCTTTGCCTGCGGATTTGTAATCTGGACTTGTGTCTAGAAAAGGTACAGATTCGCATGCTGTCAGCACAAACGCGAGGAGTAAGCCCAAGCATGATTGTTTCAAGAGAGAATTGTTCATAAATAACCTAAATTTGAATCTCGGCCTGTCGCATAGCACCTAACAAACGCGGATGATGCTGAGTCGATAATGGAACCAAGGGAAGGCGAATGCCTGCCTTGATTAGTTTCATTTGGTTCAGTACCCATTTCACTGGGATTGGGTTGGCTTCTACAAATAAGCTTTGATGCAAGCCAAATAATTTTTGATTGATCAGTGTAGCCTGACTTACCTGACCAGATAAGGCTGCCTGACACATTTCATGCATTAATTTTGGTGCAACATTGGCGGTTACCGAGATAACCCCTTTGCCACCGAGCAACATTAATGGCATGGCGCTCGCATCGTCACCGCTGAGCACAGAAAAATCTTTAGGTGCACGTATGATTAAATCAGTGCCGCGCTCTATGCTTCCAGTGGCGTCTTTAATGCCGATAATATTATCCACCTCAGCCAAACGCAGTGTCGTGTCATTATGGATATCGACACCAGTGCGGCCCGGAACGTTATATAAAATTTGCGGTATGGCTACCTGCTCGGCCACTTTACGATAGTGCTGATAGAGGCCTTCTTGAGTAGGTTTGTTGTAGTAAGGGGCGACCAATAGAGCCGCATCAGCGCCTAATTGTTTTGCAGCTTGGGTGAGCTCAATCGCTTCGCTCGTTGAGTTGGCCCCAGTACCCGCAATCACTGGAATACGACCGTTGATATGTTTGACTGTGAATTCGATGAGGCCCAAGTGCTCTTCAACACTTACTGTAGGGGATTCGCCAGTCGTGCCGACAATCACAATGCCGTCAGTTTTTTGTTGTAGATGAAAATCAAGTAGTTGACGCAATGCATCGTGGTCCAAACTACCGTCATCATGCATAGGCGTCACAATCGCGACTAAACTGCCTTGTAGCCTCATGAGTAAGAAAACCTTGAATCAATAAAGGTCAATATTTTAACTGAAACCTTGTGCACTATGGGATGTTTTGCGGGATACAGATGATAATAAAACATTATATCGGTATAAGTTTTGGTGATTTGTGAAATATTCATGAATTGTTTATATTCGCGCATTCGCCTGAGCTACCCCTGAAAAGGCTGATAACAGGTATAATCCACAGGGTTTTTATTCAATTTATCGCCAATATGTTTGAACACTATATTTTGCTTTTTATTGGGGCGGCATTGGTCAACAATATCGTCCTGGTGAAAATTCTGGGCTTGTGTCCGTTTATGGGCGTATCCAAAAAGCTCGAGGCTTCGGTTGCGATGGCGATGGCCACCGCATTCGTATTGACCATAGGTTCTGGCACTAGCTACCTGATAAGCGAGTATCTATTAGGGAGTGAACTATTCTATTTGCGCACACTCTCCTTTATCGTGGTGATTGCTGGTGTCGTGCAGTTTACCGAAATGTGGATGGAAAAAAATTCACCTGTGCTTTATCAGGTGCTGGGTATCTATCTTCCCTTGATCACCACTAATTGCGCGGTGTTGGGTATCCCACTATTAAATGTTCAAGAAAAACACAATCTGATGGAATCCCTTGTATTTGGATTCGCAGGTGCTTTGGGCTTTTCATTGGTGTTAATTATTTTTGCTTCCATGCGCGAGAGATTAGAGGCGGCTGATATACCACAAGCATTTCAAGGTGCAGCAATTGCGATGGTAACAGCTGGTTTGATGAGTATTGCATTTATGGGTTTTGCAGGATTGGTGCGTTAAATGTTGACCGCAATTTGGGTAATGATAGGGTTGGCGTTGGCCTTGGGTTTGTTGCTGGGGTATTCCTCAGTCAAATTCAAAGTCGAGGGCGATCCCCTGGTGGATAGAATTGATGCCATCTTGCCGCAAACGCAATGTGGTCAATGTGGCTTCCCTGGTTGCAAACCTTACGCTACCGCAATTGCCTCTGGCGAGGCAGATATTAACCAATGTCCTCCCGGAGGAGATGCCGGGGTTCGTGCCTTGGCTGATTTGTTGGGAGTTGAATACAAACCACTGAACACTGAGCATGGCGAGCCCAAGCCCAAGTCAGTCGCAGTCATTGATGAGAATGTTTGCATAGGCTGCACACTTTGTATTCAAGCCTGTCCTGTGGATGCCATTTTGGGTGCGGCAAAGCACATGCATACTGTTATCTCCTCGGAATGTACCGGCTGTGAGTTATGTATTGCGCCATGTCCAGTTGATTGCATTACCATGGAGCCAGTGAGAGAATCACCTGATAATTGGAAGTGGCGATATCCCGTTATCCGCATTCAGCCAGTCGCAGAACATACGACGACTAACTCGATACACTAGTCATTAAACAAAGACCTTAATTGCATGTTTTCTCTAAACCGAATTGTTGATTTGATTAAACAGCCCGTTCATCGGACTGAGGTGCATTTGCGTGGTGGAGTGCATCCAGATGAGCACAAGCACGAATCTACACAGCAGCCGATTATGTCGTTGCCGATTCCGCACCAGATTGTGTTGCCTTTGCGCCAACATGTGGGTCATTTACCAAAGTTGTTGGTCAAAGTGGGTGAGCGAGTAAAAAAAGGTCAACTACTAGCTGAAGCTGAGGGCAGCATTTCCGCAGCGATTCATGCCACGACTTCTGGAACAGTCATCGCGGTTCAAGACAGTTTAATCCCGCATCCTTCTGGACTGCCGGATCAATGTATTGTCATTGCGGCCGATGGTTTGGATGAATGGGTGGATTTACATCCTATGGATTGGCGTCAACAATCCCCAGCAAGTTTGATTGAGCATTTGCGTCTCTCTGGGATTGTGGGTATGGGAGGAGCCGCTTTCCCTACCCAAGTGAAATTGCGCACTACACCAAAAAGTCCAGTACATACTCTGATTGTCAACGGTGCTGAGTGTGAGCCCTATATCACCTGCGACGATATGTTGATGCGTGAGCGAGCAACACAGATTATCCAAGGCTTGGCCATAGCGCGTCATATTATGGGTGTAGAAAACTGCATCATAGGCATAGAAGACAACAAACCTGAAGCGCTGCAAGCCATGACAGAGGCGGCAGCTAAGGCAGACTTTGCGGTACAGGTAAAAGTGGTTGCCACCATGTATCCCAGTGGCGATGCGCGACAATTGATACGATTGTTAACAGGCATTGAAGTGCCCAATGATAAACGATCAACCGATGTTGGCCTGCAATGTTTCAATGTTGCCACATTGCTCGCCTTGCATCGCTACTTTGATTTTGGCGAACCCGCTGTATCAAGAATAGTGACCATGACGGGTCGAGTGAATGAGCCACGCAATTACGAAGTGCTGTTTGGTACACCCATGACCGATTTAATCGCTGCATCTGGCGGCGCTTTGTCGGGTGTGGATGATTATATTATGGGTGGCCCCATGATGGGGTTTAGCTTACCTAGCATTCATGTGCCCGTGACCAAGGCCAGTAATTGCATCATTGCCAGTGCACCGGATTTATTCCCCCAAGCGGCAGAGGCGATGCCTTGCATACGCTGTGCGCGATGTGCGGATGCCTGTCCAGTGCAACTGCAGCCACAAGAACTGTATTGGTTTGCAAAATCAGAAAACATTGAAAAAGCACGTGAATATCATCTATTCGACTGTATCGAATGTGGATGCTGTAGCTATGTTTGCCCGAGCAATATCCCTTTGGTGCAATACTATCGTTTTGCTAAGAGCGAGGCGATTGCTCAAGATCGTGCCAAAGAGGCCGCCAATGTGGCGCGTGAGCGCAATGAATTCCGCTTAATGCGTATCGATAGAGAGAAACAAGAGCGTGCCCAGCGTCATGCGCAAAAAGCCCTAGGTAGCAAAGACTCTAGCGAACAAGCACCTGCAGCTGCAACCAATACCGAAGATGCGGCAAGTAAACAAGCTGCAATTCAGGCGGCAATCGAGCGAGCCAAAGCTCAAAAAGCACAAATGAAGCCTAAGAATGTTGAGGATGCACCCACGCAAGTGAAAGCCGAAATTGCTGAAATCGATGCCAGACGTGAACAAGCGAAGCAAGCAGTGACGCAATCTCAAGCGCAGCCTGCAGCTCAACAAGCCTCTCTATTTGATCAGGCCCCGGCCAGTTCGGATGCTAATAGTGCTGATAAAGATTAGGAATCGTTAAATGAGTAGATCCCCTTATGTGAGCCAAGCGCCTAGTGTCAGCAATATTATGCTGAAGGTCATGCTGGCGCTGCTTCCGGCGATAGCTGTGTATGTTTGGGTGTACGGTTCAGGTATTTTGCTGGTTTTGCTTTTGGCTTCGCTCACCGCTTTGGTGGCTGAGGCCTTAGTGTTGCGTATACGTCAGCGTCCGGTATGGCCATTTGTGAGTGACTGCAGTGCCTTGCTGACGGCTTGGCTGCTGGCATTATCGCTACCGCCATTGGCCCCATGGTGGCTGGTGGTAGTGGGGACTTTTTTTGCCATCGTCGTGGCTAAACAATTGTATGGCGGCTTGGGCTATAACCCATTCAATCCAGCGATGGTGGGCTATGCTGTGCTATTGATTTCATTCCCAGCCATTATGACCAACTGGCCAGCACCGCTGAGCTTGGCTGAAACTTCTTTGGATTGGACGACGCAGTGGAACATTATTTTATCTGGGCAATTGCCTGCAGGAGTATTGCCCGACGCCGTGAGTATGGCGACACCATTGGATTACATCAAAACCCAACTGAAGCTGAATCATTCAGTGGATAGTATCTTGCAAGCCGGACAATTTGGTTGGTTTGCAGGCAAGGGGGCTGAGTTGGTGGCTTTTGCTTATCTATTAGGTGGGGCCTATTTGCTTCATCAAAAAATCATTACTTGGCATTTGCCCATCAACTTTATCCTTGGCTTAGCGCTGATGGCTGCAGGGTTTCATTGGTACCAGCCTGAGCTATATGCGGGTGCGGGCTTGCATTTATTCGCTGGCGCGACGATGTTGGGCGCATTCTTTATATTGACCGACCCAGTCTCTGGCCCCACAACCCCGAATGGCAAAATTATTTTTGCCCTTGGTGTTGCGGTCATGACTTATTTGATTCGCACTTTTGGCGGTTATCCAGACGGTGTGGCATTCTCTGTTTTATTAATGAATATGCTCGTGCCATTGATTGATGCTTGGACGCAGCCTCGCGTGTTCGGACATAAGCCATGAGTGAATCCATCTCTAAACATAGTGTCAAAACGGCATGGGTGATGGTGCTATTTACCATCGTTGGCACCTTGGCCTTGGCCTTGATGCATGCGCAAACACAACAGCCTATTTCTCAAGCAGAGCAGGAGACGCGCATGCGGCTATTTGGCCAAGTGCTGAGTCATGACGCTTATGACAACCCTCTATTGCAAGACAATATCACCATACCGGCTGGCGGAATGCTCAATAACCGTGAAAGCACCGAGCTATATCGCGCTAGATTGCAGGGAAAACCAGCCGCCGTTGTGCTACAGGCAACCGCGCCTGATGGCTATAGTGGCGATATCAAATTGCTGGTGGCTATCGATAAAGACGGCAAAGTACTGGGTGTGCGTGTAATAGCGCATAGAGAAACCCCGGGCTTGGGCGATTATATTGATATCACGCACGATAACTGGATTGAGATGTTCTCGGGCAGTTCGCTCGCGCTTGGCGAGCAGGCCTGGGCAGTAAAAAAAGATGGCGGACAGTTTGTCTATAAAACAGGCGCGACGATTACGCCAAGGGCCGTGGTGAAAGCAGTGCATCAGGCCTTACAGTTTTATCAGCAGAATCGTGACAAAATATTCAGTCTGCCCAATCAAAGTGAACTCGCTGTATAGCAACGTTTGAGGAGTTGAATCAATGAGTAGTGGACAACAGGTATTAATTGAACCGCCATCAGCGGCAGCGCCATCTCAGTTTGCAGAAATATTCCGCAATGGCCTTTGGAAGCAAAACCCAGGATTGGTGCAATTGCTGGGCTTGTGCCCTACCTTGGCGATGACGACTAGTTTGGTGAATGGCTTTAGTTTGGGGTTGATGACCGCTATTGTCATGGCGGCAAGCAATGCTTCTGTATCCCCCATCCGCCACTACGTTCCTAGTGAAATTCGTATTCCGGTATTTATTTTGATTATTGCCGCCTTGGTGACAGTGATTGATTTAGGCATGCATGCCTATTTGCATACATTGCATGGCGTGTTAGGCATCTTCATCCCTTTGATTGTGACCAATTGTATTGTGTTGGCACGGGTTGAGGCTTTTGCCGCCAAAAACGAGGTAGCTCCGTCAGCCTTTGATGGGTGGATGATGGGTTTTGGATTAGCGCTAGTATTGGCTGTTTTGGGGGGTGTTCGAGAATTGCTGGGCGCAGGTACATTATTCTCCGGGATCGATTTGGTATTTGGCGTGCAGGCCAAGCAATGGGTATGGCATATGGGCGACTATCAAGGATTTTTATTAGCGATTCTGCCTCCGGGGGCCTTTTTTGGTTTGGGTAGTTTGATTGCGATCAGAAATATACTCGAGCGTCGCGCAGCGGCCAAACTGGCTAAATCTGCCATGAGAGCAAGTTGAACGCGGAGCAGCGTTTACAAATGTTTCAGCGTTTGGCGCTGGCAATCCCAAATCCCACCACCGAGTTGGTGCATCACTCCGTATTTGAATTATTAATTGCGGTAATTTTGTCCGCACAAGCGACAGATAAAAGTGTCAATATTGCCACCGCCAAACTATTTGCTGTCGCCAATACCCCGCAAGCCATATTAGACTTGGGTTTGGCTGGACTGGAATCGTATATCCGCACCATAGGCTTGTACCGCAGCAAAGCCAAAAATGTATTGGCGACCTGTCAAATTCTAATCGAGCAACATCAAGGTCAAGTCCCAGACAACCGTCAAGCGCTAGAAGCATTGCCCGGAGTGGGGCGCAAAACCGCCAATGTGATTTTAAACACGGCTTTCGGACATCCCACCATTGCGGTGGATACCCATCTTTTTCGTCTAGGCAATCGGATTGGAATTGCGCGCGGCAAAACGCCTTTAGAAGTTGAAAAAAAATTACTCAAAAATGTCCCGTCAGATTATTTGCGTGATGCTCATCATTTGCTGATTTTGCATGGCCGATACACCTGTACCGCGCGCAAACCAAAATGTACCGAATGTGTGATTCAAGATTTATGTGGCTATAAAGCCAAGGCCATCGCATGAGTATATTTAATCCCAGCCGCGATGAAGTGAGAGCGTTTTTCTTTGAGGTGTGGCGTAAACATCAACAGCAGTCTGTGCTGACGCCTCTGGAAGAGCTTGCTTTGCGGGTGATGTTGCTGCACCCAGAGTACCATGCGACTTTGGATCGCCCAGAGCAATACGCTCAGCAGGAATATTTCCCCGAGCAGGGTGAAACTAATCCTTTTTTACATATGAGTTTGCATCTTTCATTGTTAGAGCAAATCTCAATCAATCAGCCTACAGGCATCACTCAGGTATACCAACAGTTGCTGCTGCGTTATCAAGACGAGATGCAGGTTCAGCATGGCATGATGGAGTGTTTAGTCGAAACCATTTGGCAGGCACAACGCTATCAACAGCCTTTAGATAGTGCGGCCTATTTGCAGCGTCTGCAAGCTTTGGTGCAATAGTCGTCTTGCTTAACTATCGACCTGTGCGGTTTCGGCGATAGGGGTGTCTAAAATACTGAAATAATTCGAGGGTTCCAGCACCGTAGGAATAGCCACTTCTTGCATATCTGGATAATCCTTGCTGTAATGCAGGCCGCGACTCTCATGCCGCTCCATGGCGCTTTTCACAATCAGTTCGGCCACCTGTAGCAAATTACGTAATTCAATCAAATCGTTACTAATTCGAAAGTTGCTGTAAAACTCATTCACTTCATCTTGCAGCAAACGTATGCGATGCATGGCTCGAGTTAAGCGCTTATTGGTGCGCACGATGCCCACATAATTCCACATAAAACGGCGCAGTTCATTCCAGTTATGGGTAATGATGATTTCTTCATCCGCATCGGTCACGCGGCTCTCATCCCATTGCGGCAAGACGACTGCTGGACGGTCGCCTTGTTGCAAAATATCGCTTGCACACAAGTCAGCAAATACCAAGCACTCTAGCAAAGAATTGCTCGCTAGACGATTTGCTCCATGCAAGCCAGTGCAAGCAGTTTCACCCACCGCATACAAGCGTGGCAGGTCGGTGCGAGCCATATGGTCAGTCATGATGCCGCCACAGTTGTAATGGGCTGCTGGAACAACAGGAATGGCTTCACGAGTAATGTCTATACCTAATTCCATGCAGCGACTGTAAATCGTGGGGAAATGCGACATAATGAAATCAGCCGGCTTATGACTGATATCCAAGAACACGCAATCCAAGCCGCTTTTTTTCATTTCAAAGTCTATCGCGCGAGCCACTACGTCACGTGGTGCCAGCTCAAGTCGCGCATCATACTTTTGCATAAAGCGCTGACCATTCGGCAGACGCAAAATACCACCTTCTCCGCGAACTACCTCGCTGATTAAAAATGATTTAGCTTTGGGGTGATACAGACAAGTCGGATGGAATTGTACGAATTCCATATTGGCGACTCGGCAACCAGCTCGCCACGCCATCGCAATTCCATCGCCAGTGCTGACGTCAGGATTGGTGGTATATAAGTACACCTTGCCTGCGCCGCCACTGGCTAATACCGTATGTTGAGCATGGATGGTAATCACTTTACCTGTGGCGGTATCCAAAACATAAGCACCTAAACAGTCGCCATTGTCTTGAGAGGGATTCAGTTTGCGTGAGGTAATCAAATCAACCGCTAAATGATTTTCTAATACCGTGATATTGGGGTGTTGGCAGACTTGTTGTCCGAGGGTAAGTTGAACTGCATGGCCGGTAGCATCCGCAGCATGAATAATTCTTCTATGACTATGCCCACCCTCGCGAGTCAGATGATAGTCCTCGCTATTTTCCTCTTTGGTAAAAGGCACGCCTTGCTGTATCAACCATTGCACAGATTGTTTTGCATGGGTCGCAACAATACGAGTGACTTCTTGGTCACATAAGCCACCACCAGCAATTAAGGTGTCTTGGATATGCGCTTCTATGGAGTCTTCATCGGTGAGCGCGGCAGCGATACCACCTTGCGCCCAATTGCTTGAACTGTCGTCTATGCTGCGCTTGCTGATCAAACAAACTTTCTTGTGCTCGGCCAGTTTCAACGCGACGGTCAGACCGGCTAAACCACTACCGATAATCAATACATCAAATTGTTGCATGCAAAACTCATCTCAATGAACTTTGTTAAGTGTAGCGTTGTCACAGTGAAGTAGCTAGTAATTGTTCCATACGACAATGATGCGCATTTAAAAATTATTTGTCTTTCAAGCAAGCTAACGTGGCTCTAAGGGTGGGATGACATGAATATTAAAGATATAAAATCCATATCAAGTTTCAGTGCTTCAAATATAAATTTCGTAGATACGTCATCAGCGGGTTATACTTCCAAGGATACTAAAAAGTTCCCAGAAAGCGTAGGCTTAATGACCTCAAGCTCTGATAGCGTAGTGATGCAGGACAAGGTAAACCCTAACCGCGAAATCGATCAGGCTTTGGTTGAACGTGCTCAGCGTGGTGATCAACAAGCGTTTGGCTTGTTGGTGGAGAAATACCAGCGCAAGCTTGCACGTTTATTGTCACGCATGATGCGGGACTCTGCTGAAATTGAAGATGTAGTACAAGAGTCCTTTATAAAAGCTTACCGTGCTTTGCCTAACTTCAGAGGTGATAGCGCGTTTTACACTTGGCTATACCGTATTGGTATCAATACCGCCAAGAATTACTTAGTGGCGATGGGTCGTCGTCCTCAAGTTAGTAAAGACATTGAAATTGAAGACGCTGAGAATTTCGAAGATGCCGATGAATTACGTTCTATGGCTACACCGGAATCTGAGCTTATGACCAAAGAAATCGCCAAAACCGTCAATGACACCATGATGTCTTTGCCGGATGATTTGCGTACCGCGATTACTTTAAGAGAAATTGAGGGTTTGAGTTACGAGGAAATCGCCTCGGTGATGGATTGTCCGATCGGAACTGTGCGTTCACGTATTTTTAGAGCACGCGAAACCATCGCTGCCAAACTCAGACCATTGTTAGACACGCCAGAAAATAAACGCTGGTAGTCAATTTAGGAGACTCAAGTGAAACAGCAAGTATCAGCCTTGATGGATGCCGATATGCACAACGAAGATGCTAACCAAGTGATGAATGTCATGGAGTCTAGCTCACATTTAAGACGCACTTGGGCGGAATATCATCTAATTGGTGATGTGATGCGCGGAGAGCCAACTTTGTCTGTGGATTTTACGGCTAAATTAATGCATCAATTGTCTGAGGAACCTGTTGTATTGGCTCCGCGTGCTCAGCAGACTGCTAGTCAGACTCGTTTGCAAAGTCTGTCACATCCAGTTTGGGCTTTGGCTGCTTCTGTAGTGGCTGTAGGATTTGTAGCATGGTTTGTTGTTCAGGAATTGCAACCATCACAACAACCGATGATGAATGCTGCGCAAGATGACTACTTATTAGCTCATCAGTCGGCTGCGCCATCCAATACTGCTTATTTGCTTGAGACTGTGGCGTTTGAAAAATAAATCTAAAGCTTCAACTCTTTTCGTTGCGTAATGCGATGTTTGAAAATAATAGTATGAAAATAATTACAAGTTTTGTAGCCATCCTTTTTGCGTTTCTAACGCACACCGCTATTGCCGAGGATACCTGGTCGTATCTGGAGAAGGCATCACTTGCCGCGCACGAGTTAAGCTATGACGGCATTTACACATACCACCTCGGACAAAATGTTAAATCGGTACAGGTTACCCATGTTAATTATGGACAAGGTGAGTATGCTCGCGTCGTAGTGCTTGATGGCAAGCCGCGCGAGGCACTTAGCCAAGGTGGCGATACAGTAATCTTCAATCAAAAACAAGAAAAGGTTGTGATTGAAAAGCGTCGCGGTCAAAACTCTTTCCCAGCCATACTCCCACTCGATCTAGACACGGTGAAACAGAATTATCAAGCACAACTTTCCAGCACCGAGAGAATAGCAGGTCGTGATGCACAAATTGTTGTATTGCAGCCCAGAGACCAATATCGTTTTGGCTATAAGCTCTGGCTAGATAAAGAGTACGGCCTTTTACTCAAATTCGCGACCTTAGATAGTGTTGGTAATCCTATCGATAGCATAGGCTTCTCACAACTCGTTTTGATGACGGGTCAAAAGCTTGATTGGTTTAGACCCTCTAATGTAGACCGAGGCAAAAACTACGAGATGCAACAACGTCAGGTCAGCAGTCTGCAAGAGGATGAGATTAATTGTGAAATGTCAGACAACTTGCTGGGTTATCGCCGTATCAGTCAGTTTAAACACAATATGAATCACAAACCCAACCCAGTGACTCAAATGGTCTACAGTGACGGCCTTGCGACCGTCTCGGTTTTTGTAGAGCCAATGACGAGAGGTAATCATCCTCGTGTTGGTTTTTCTGAACTAGGCACGACTAATATGCTTGGTGCGATAGCAGAAGGACACCAAATTATCGTGGTTGGTGAAGTTCCTCAGGTAACGGTTACACAGTTTGTCAATGCAGTGAAATTCAAGAAAAAGTAAGAGGCATCATGGTTGAGCAACACGCGCTCGTAGTCGCCATTCAACATCATCAAGCACAAGTCGAAATTGTGCGTCAAAAACCATGCGGTATATGTGGCCAGACCAGGGGTTGTGGGGTCTCGATTTGGGGAAAGCTGTTTGGTCATCAAACCAATAGTTTTGCTGTCGACAATGCATTAAAAGCGCAAGTCGGTGACATGGTTCTGTTGGCTGTTGAGGATGGTGCCGTTTTATCCAGCGCCACCATGGCTTATGGTTTGCCTTTGGCTTTGTTATTAATTGGCGCAGCATGTGGCCAACAGTTTTTACATCTTGCATCCTCTAGTGATGCGAATTCGCTGATGGGTGCTCTATTAGGATTTTTGCTGGGATATGGTTTGTTGCGTAGACGCGTGAATGGTCTGAGTTACTTGAGTAAATACCAACCTCGCATGATTAAAGTGCTTTCCCCAAGCTTAAATTCTTCCCAGTAAATCTTGAAATTAACCCTGTTAAACCACATAAAGTATTTGTATTAACGGAAAAGGATAAAGTGAGTCATGAAAATCGTTGCAAAATTTTTATCTAGTTTTGTACTGGCTGGCTTATTGTCACTGAGTCATATGACTGTGCAAGCCAAAGAACTGCCTGACTTTACCGAGTTGGCAGAGAAACAAGGCCCTACCGTAGTCAATATTAGTGTCACGCAAGTGATGTCTGGTAATGGGCAAGGCAGTTTCCCCGGTATGCCAAATGACGAAGCATTGAACGAGCTGTTTCGTCGATTTGGATTACCTACACCAGGCATGCCTGGCGGACCTCAGCAAGACTTCAAATCTCAATCTTTAGGTTCAGGCTTTATTATCAGTGCTGATGGTTATGTGTTAACCAATGCACATGTAGTGAGTGAAGCAGATGAAGTGATTGTTAAGCTCTCAGATAAGCGAGAGTTTAAAGCGAAGATTGTGGGCTTTGACCGACGTACCGATGTGGCTTTATTAAAAATTGATGCCAACGGTTTGCCCAAGGTCAATATTGGCGATCCAAACCAACTCAAAGTTGGCGAATGGGTAGCTGCTATTGGTTCCCCTTTTGGTCTTGAAAACACCATGACAGCAGGAATTGTAAGTGCCAAAGGTCGCGCTTTGCCACAAGAAAACTTTGTTCCTTTTATTCAGACGGATGTGGCTATTAACCCCGGTAACTCAGGCGGACCTTTATTTAATTTAAAGGGTGAAGTGGTAGGTATCAATTCACAAATTTACAGTCGCAGTGGCGGCTCTATGGGCTTATCTTTCTCAATCCCAATTGATGTTGCCATGGATATTGCTAACCAACTCAAAGCTGGCGGCAAAATCAGCCGTGGTTGGTTGGGGATAGCGATTCAGGAAATGAGTAAAGAACTGGCAGAGTCTTTTGGCTTGAAAAACACTGCAGGAGCCCTAATCGCTGGAATAGAGAAATCCTCTCCCGCTGAAAAAGCCGGCTTGGAGCCAGGTGATGTGATTGTGAAATTTGATGGCAAAGTGATTGCCTCTTCAAATGATTTGCCCCGTGTAGTTGCAGCGACTAAGCCCGGCAAAACTGTGCAGGCGGAAATCATGCGTAAAGGCAGCCTCAAAACCATCAGTGTGACGGTAGGCGATCTCCCAGTAGAGCGTGATGAAGTGGTAACGGGAAACAAGGGTAATGTGAAGCCTGATCAAAATAAACTGGGTCTTGGCCTTCGTGAGTTGAGTCCTCAACAAAAGAAAAAACTTAATGGCAGAAATGGGCTATTGGTGGTTGATTCACAAGGAATTTCCGCGCAAGTAGGTATTCGTCGTGGTGATGTCATCCTGGCGCTGAATAACACCGAAGTGCAAAGTTTGGAGCAATTCAGTAAGCAAATACAAGCCATTCCAGCAGGTAAAAACATAGCTCTGCTGATACAGCGTGGCGAAAATACTTTATATGTTCCGCTTAAGATGCCAGACAACAAATAATCTTTGATGACTGGATTAATCTATCCATAAGAGGGGTGCGAAAGCACCCCTTTTTTGCTTGACCCGTTATACAGCAAAGCAATCCAGCCAGCTTTGCACCTTTTTGCTGTGAGACCAGTCAAAATCCTGTAAAATTTAGCTTGTTTTTATGCAAGGGCGCTTGTTGGCGCCCTTGTTGTTACTAGCGTCTTTGAGATTGAGATAAGCTGCCACACATGAATAACATTCGTAACTTTTCCATTATTGCCCACATCGACCATGGTAAGTCCACCTTGGCCGACCGCATCATCCAATTATGCGGCGGTTTATCTGATCGCGAGATGGAGGAGCAAGTACTCGACTCTATGGACTTAGAGCGTGAGCGTGGTATCACCATCAAGGCACAAACAGCGGCATTGCGCTATACCGCTTTAGATGGTCAGGTCTATCAGCTTAACTTGATTGATACACCAGGACACGTAGATTTCTCCTATGAAGTCAGCCGCTCACTATCTGCCTGTGAGGGTGCTTTATTGGTTGTCGATGCCAGTCAGGGTGTTGAGGCGCAAAGCGTAGCCAATTGTTATACCGCCATCGATCTTGGCGTTGAAGTATTTCCTATTCTTAACAAAATCGACTTGCCATCCGCCGATCCTGATCGCGTGATTCAGGAAATTGAAGATGTGATTGGGGTCGATGCCAGCGATGCAGTGCGTTGCTCTGCCAAAACCGGTGAAGGTGTGCGCGATGTGCTGGAAGCTGTGGTGCATCATGTGCCACCACCTAAAGGTAATCCTGACGGTCCCTTGAAAGCGCTGATTATTGACTCATGGTTTGATAATTATGTTGGCGTGGTGATGTTGGTACGTGTTGTGGACGGCGTGTTGCGTCCCAAAGATAAAATTCGTTTGATGGCCACCAATGCTAACTATTTATGTGAAGAAGTTGGTGTATTTACTCCCAAGTCCATGCAAAAGAGTGCATTGTCAGCAGGTGAGGTAGGCTTTGTTATCGCGGGTATCAAAGAACTCACCAGTGCTAAAGTGGGGGATACCATTACCACCTCTGACAGACCTGCCGAAGAACCTTTGCCGGGCTTTAAAGAAGTAAAGCCGCAGGTGTTTGCGGGTCTTTATCCGGTCGAATCTAATCAATTTGAAGCACTGCGCAGTGCTTTAGAAAAGCTGCGTTTGAATGATGCCTCTTTGCAATTTGAACCAGAAAATTCAACAGCATTAGGGTTTGGTTTCCGTTGTGGCTTTTTGGGCTTATTGCACATGGAGATTGTGCAAGAGCGTTTAGAGCGCGAATACGATATGGATTTGATTACTACCGCTCCCACGGTAGTGTATGAATTGTTATTAAAAAGCGCTGAAGTGGTACAAATTGAAAACCCATCGCGTTTGCCCGAACCTTCTCGCGTCGAAGAAATTCGTGAGCCTATGATTATGGTGAATTTGCTGATGCCACAAGAGTATGTCGGTCCAGTGATGACCTTGTGTAATCTAAAGCGTGGCGTTCAGCGTAATATGCAATATATGGGTAGACAGGTGATGTTGAGCTACGAATTGCCGCTGAATGAAGTGGTATTAGATTTCTTTGATAAGTTGAAATCGGTATCACGAGGCTATGCCTCTATGGACTATGAATTTTTAGAGTTCCGCCCAGCTGATTTGGTGAAGTTAGACATTATGGTAAACGGCGAACGGGTGGATGCCTTGTCATTGATTGTTCACCGCTCGAATAGTGTTTATCGAGGTCGCGAGTTAGCCTCCAAAATGCGTGAGTTAATTCCACGACAAATGTTTGACGTGGCGATTCAAGCGGCGATAGGCGCTAATATTATTGCGCGTGAAACTGTTAAAGCGATGCGTAAGAACGTACTGGCTAAGTGTTATGGTGGCGATATTACGCGTAAGAAGAAATTGCTCGAAAAACAAAAAGAGGGCAAGAAACGTATGAAGCAAGTAGGTAACGTTGAAATCCCTCAAGAGGCATTTCTTGCTATCTTGCGTGTCGAAGACAAATAGTCAGGAAGAAATAAGGAAAAGACATGTTATTAGCGCTTATTATGATGGTGGTATTGTTGGTGACAGGGGTGATATGGCTAGTGGATAGTCTATTGTTTGCCAAGCGACGTGACCCTGCGCAAAAATTACCCGTGCTGGTGGAATATTCGCGTAGTTTTTTCCCAGTTATCTTGGTGGTATTTGTCATTCGTTCATTTATTGTTGAGCCATTCAAAATCCCATCAGGTTCCATGATGCCAACCTTGTTGGCGGGAGATTTTATTCTCGTTAATAAATTTACTTATGGTCTGCGTGTGCCAGTCTTAAATAACACAATCATTCCTATCAGCGAGCCAAAACGTGGGGATATTTTTGTATTTCACTATCCTCCTGATCCATCGATTGATTACATCAAACGCGTCGTCGGTTTGCCGGGAGACAAAATCGTGTACAAAGACCGTAGCTTATTCGTGAATGGCCAAAAAATTGATACCACCGATGTGGGTGATTATCCCTACGAAGGCATAGGAATGAACTACATCAATGCTAAGCGTTTACATGAACAACTCGGCGATGTGAACCATGATATTTTGATTGATGCCGATGCATTTAGTAAGGATGTAGAGGTCACAGTACCAGAAGGTCATTATTTCGCCATGGGGGACAATCGTGACAATAGTCGTGATAGCCGCTACTGGGGTTTTGTGCCAGAGCACAATTTAGTCGGTAAAGCCTTTTTTATTTGGTGGAATTTCTCTGAGTTCGGCCGCATCGGCACCGTGATACATTAATGCAGCATCAGCATAGGGTGAGGCGATAGGACAAGATGATAGATTTAAGCGGATTAGAGCGCGTGCTCGATTATCAGTTTAAAGATCGTCAATTTCTGTTATTGGCGCTGACCCATCGTAGCCATAGTGCTCGCAATAATGAACGCCTAGAATTTCTTGGGGATGGCGTGCTCAATTTTCTGATTGCGCATATGATTTTCCAGTCATTTGCTGAGATTGATGAAGGTGAAATGAGTCGCATCCGCGCTCAGTTGGTCAAAGAATCTACCCTGAGTGAAATTGCCAATGAGATGAACCTGGGTGAGTATTTACGTTTAGGTGAGGGCGAGCTAAAGAGTGCAGGCTGGCGCAGACCTTCGGTATTGGCGGATGCTTTAGAAGCGATTTTTGCCGCAGTATTTTTGGATGCAGGCTATGACTCCGCCAATCGATTAGCACAAAAATTATTCCAACATCGCTTATCTAGCGTCAATCCTAAAGCGGTTGGTAAAGATGCCAAAACGATGTTGCAAGAGCTGTTGCAGGCACGTAAATTAGATTTACCCAATTACCAAATCTTGCGTACTGAGGGTGAAGCTCATCAGCAAACCTTCTTCGTAGAGTGTCGCATCGAAAAGCTGGGTATTTTTACCCATGGGCATGGCTCTAGTCGCCGAAACGCAGAGCAGATGTCGGCTGAGCAAGCTTTGCCCTTGGCACAGCAACAGCTAGCGCAAAAATCTTCTAAATCGCAAGCGTCTAAAGGTTAAGCCTATGAGTAGTGCACCCCAAGCTGATTTTCGTTGTGGTACGGTCGCCATTGTAGGACGTCCGAATGTGGGCAAGTCAACTTTGCTCAATCATATTTTGGGGGTCAAGCTCAGCATCACTTCACGCAAAGCGCAAACCACCCGTCACCGTTTATTAGGTATCCATACCACTAATCAAGCCCAATACTTGTTTGTTGATACCCCAGGTTTTCAAACCAAACATATCAACGCACTCAATCGCATGCTGAATAAAACCGTGACACAAGTATTGTCAGAAGTCGATGTGGTGTTATTCGTGATTGAGGCAGGATATTTTGCTGATGCGGATCAGCAAGTATTGGATTTATTGCCTACCAACAAACCTGTGATATTGGTCATCAATAAAGCAGACCAATTAAAAGACAAAGCTGAGCTATTACCCTTGATCCAAGAGCAGGGCGCACGTTTTTCTTTTACTGCGGTGATTCCTGTCAGTGCCAAAAAGGATTTGCAATTAGATACCTTATTGGATGCCGTTACCCCATTATTGCCTGCGCAAGCAGCGATTTATGACGAGGACGAATTGACTGACAAGAACGAGCGATTTCTCGCCGCCGAGCTGTTACGTGAAAAAGCATTTCGTTTTCTTGGTGACGAGTTGCCCTATGGCATTGCTGTCGAGATAGAGCAGTTTGCACTGGAAGGAAAATTACGTCGTATTCATGCTGCGTTTATTGTCGATAAAGAAAGTCAAAAACCAATGCTGATTGGCAAAGGCGGCGCCAAGCTGAAACAAATTTCCACTGAGGCACGTATGGATATGGAAAAATTGTTTGGCGGTAAAGTCTGGTTAGAAACATGGGTCAAGGTCAAAGGCGGTTGGGCGGACGATGATCGTGCGCTAAAAAGCCTAGGCTTTTAAATAGGGCTTGCGATGGTGATTGGGGCCACAACCCGGCAGGAAAACCAAGCGGTGTATGTGTTGCACAGCTATCCTTTCAAAGAAACCAGTCTGATTGTAGAGTTGTTCACCCGCGACTTTGGTCGTATCGCTGTGGTCGCTAAAGGAGCAAGACGTCCACGTTCTGCATTACGTGGCATGCTGCAGTCGTTTCAATCTTTGCTGGCCACTTGGTCGGGCAAACAAGAATTAAAAACCCTCCATGGTTTGGAATGGCATGCTGGCTTATTGGTATTGCCAGGCGAGTCCCTTATGTGTGGTTTTTATTTAAACGAGTTGTTGATGCGTTTGTTGCCCCGTGACGATCCCCATGAAGCTTTATTCGATGAATATGCATTGACGTTGAAAATGCTGGCCACTCAGGCACAAGATAGTGCCGTGATATTACGCAAATTCGAATTGTGTTTATTACAGCAATTGGGTTACGCCGTTCCTTTAATTCAGAATATTCACGATGAGGTGGTCGATGCCAGCAAGCAGTATTACTACCTGCCTGAAGTGGGCCCGGTGAGCAGCGTCCATGTGGGTCAGGAAAATGGCGTACAATTGAGCGGCGAAACCTTGTTGGCGATGGCTCAAGATGATTACAGTGCGGCGCTAACGCAACAGCAAAGCAAACAATTGATGCGTTTGTTAATCAATTACTATCTTGGCGACCAAGTATTACATACGCGCCAGTTATTGATGGATTTGCAAACACTCTAATACATGAAACTTTTATCACTCTAATTTTATGATGAAACTTGGTGTCAATATTGATCACGTAGCCACGCTCAGACAGGCGCGCGGTACCCCCTATCCTGATCCGATAGAAGCCGCACTTTTAGCCGAGCAAGCTGGAGCTGATGGGATTACTTTGCATCTACGCGAAGACAGGCGTCATATCCAAGATGCGGATGTGTATGCTATGCGACCACTGCTTAAAACCAAGATGAATCTAGAAATGGCAGTCACCGAGGAAATGTTGGGCATCGCCTTAAAAGTGAACCCACAAGATGTATGCTTGGTGCCTGAGCGCCGCGAGGAGAGAACCACCGAAGGTGGCTTAGATGTGATAGCCCAACAAGCCAAGATTGGGGACTTTTGTCAGACTTTGGCCGAACAAAATATTCGTGTCTCTTTGTTTATCGCGCCTGACCTTGCGCAGATCGATGCTGCCCTCAAAGTGGGTGCGCCTATTATTGAAATCCATACTGGACACTTTGCTGATAGCGAGGGCGCTGCGCAGCAGGCTGAGTTGAAAAAAATTACCCATGCGGTTGAGTACGCCCACCAAGCGGGTTTGGTGGTGAACGCGGGACATGGCTTAAATATTCATAACGTACATCATATGACGGCGATTCCTCAATTATATGAGTTGAATATTGGCCATGCGATTGTCGCACGTGCTTTGATGATAGGTTGGCAAGCGGCAGTGGCTGAGATGAAGGCACTCATACAAATATCAGGAGCGCAGTCATGATATTTGGTGTGGGAACAGATCTGGTCGAAGTAAGCCGCATACAAGAATCCTTGCAACGTTTTGGTCATGACTTTGCTAGCCGTATATTGGGCGAGTTTGAGTTGCAAGAGTTTACTCAATCACAACAACAAGCGCGTTTTTTAGCCAAGCGATTTGCCGCTAAAGAAGCTTTTGCAAAAGCTTTAGGGACTGGCATACGTCATCCTGCCACCTTGGCTAATATTCAAATTGCCCACGACGACATGGGCAAGCCAGTGTTTGATCTGGCGCCTGAATTAGCGGCGCTGTTAGAGAGAAAACAAATATGCTTTGCACATTTATCTATTTCAGATGAAAAAGCCTTTGCCACAGCAGTCGTCATTCTAGAAAAAGCTGATACGGAATAACCGGTATGGCAGTCTCCGATACACCTGATTATGCGCGTCGCTTCGGCGGTGTTGGCCGTCTTTATGGTGAGCCCGCATGGCAACGATTTCAACAACTGCATATCGTCGTGGTGGGGATAGGGGGCGTAGGCAGTTGGGCAGTCGAAGGCTTGGCACGAAACGCAATCGGCAAACTGACTTTGATTGATCTCGATCATCTGGCAGAGTCGAATATCAACCGCCAACTGCCCGCCCTCGACGAAAATTTGGGCAAGGCTAAAGTCGTGGCGATGCAAGAGCGAATCGCGCAAATTAATCCTGCCTGTCAGGTGATCGCTGTCGAGGAATTTGTGAATGCCGACAATGTCGCTGGCTTGATTCCGCAAGATGTGGATGCAGTGATTGATGCGGTGGATGATGTTAAAGCCAAACTAGCACTGATCTTACACTGTCGTCAGCAGCAAATTCCTATTGTCACTACCGGCGGGGCAGGCGGGCGGGTCGACCCCAGTAAAATTAAATGTGCTGACTTGTCTCTTGTCCAAGGCGACCGTTTGCTCGCCAAAGTGCGCAATCAATTACGCCGTGATCATGGCTACCCTAAAGTGCCCAACGCTGGCAAAGGTAAGCCCAAGAAAATGGAAATATGCGCAGTGTATTCCGATGAGCGTGTGCAACTGCCTAATCAGCAGTGTGCTAGCGATGAGGATGCCGCCATTACAGGATTAAATTGTGCCGGTTATGGTTCTTCTGTGTGTGTGACTGCCCCGTTTGGGTTTATGGCGGCAGCTCAGGTAATGGAGTTAATGCTCAGTAAAAATTGAAATTTGCTCAGCTATGCACATGAGAGAGTAGATGTTCATCAGAAGCTGACAGCTCGCCTGTGTCACCTTGTTGGTTTACGCCTATCCTGCGGAATGTCAGATTAAATCTAGAACCGCCAACTTTAAGTCGCTTAGGTACTGAGTGTTGCCAATAATGCTGGAGCTCTCCGCGCATAATCAAAAGCGTGCCGTGCTTGAGTGGAAGAGCTATTTTCAAAGATGGATCATCATTTCTTCTAACAAAAAAGTCCCTGGTTTCGCCAAAATTGGCTGATGCTATTACAGGATTTCTCCCCAACTCTTTCTCATCGTCGGCATGCCAATTCATACTATCCTGCCCATCTCGATACCAATTCAACAAAACACTATTGAACGTGACACCTGCGCAGTGTTCAATCTTTTGCTTTAGGTATAGAAGCCCCTTGTTCCATGGGTTGGGTATGCATTCGATGCCAGAGTAGGTGTAGGTTTTTTCGTTATCGCCATACCAAGAGGTCAATCTCGGCAGAGGCATGACCTTTCCGTACAATTTTATGTAGTCCTGCTTCCATTTGATGTTGGAAAAGCGAATGTTGGACAATGTATCGGCAGAGTATTCCTTCCACTTAGCAGTTCGCCCGTCTACTGTATCGTTTTCAAGGAAGTACTCAACAGTTCTGTCGCTAATCTTTTTGTCGAAAAAATGTTCTATATAGAGCATTTCTCCGTTTGGAACGGTAATCAGATAGCCACGCATATCATCTAACCACTTAGCAGTGCAATCACTGCGATTTGGCAGGTCGAATGGGAAGTCAGTTTCTAAGGTTTTAAATAGGTCCATTAAACACCTCCACATGCAATTCCCAAGAAATTAAATTTGTTTTGTAATTGTATTTTAACTTGCCGTTGCTCTTGAAATTTCATTTTTCGTCCCTATCTCTTTCCTGTTCCAACATTCTTACATTCAACAGGAGCTTTTCACCATGGCCAAAACTGCAACAAAAAAACAGACCCTGGGATTTCAGGCAGAAGTCAAACAGCTGTTACACCTGATGATTCATTCGCTGTACAGCAATAAAGAGATTGTGTTGCGCGAGCTGATTTCCAACGCCTCCGATGCCTCGGATAAATTGCGCTTTGCCGCGCTATCTAATAACGATTTATATGCTGGGGATAGTGATCTAAAAATTCGCATTGCCTTTGATAAGGCCGCCCGCACCCTGACCATAAGCGATAACGGTATAGGCATGAGTCGACAAGAGGTCATCGACAATATTGGCACGATTGCCAAATCTGGCACGAAAGAATTCTTTAATGCATTGACTGGCGACCAAGCCAAAGATGCGCATTTGATTGGGCAATTTGGGGTGGGCTTTTACTCATCTTTTATTATTGCGGACAAAGTTACTTTAACCACCTTGCGCGCCGATGAAACGGAAGCGGTGACTTGGGAGTCTGCTGGTGAGGGCGATTTCACCATTGCGCCTGCAGATAAAACAACGCGTGGTACCGATATTGTGCTGCATTTGCGTGAGGGCGAAGATGAGTTCCTCAATGATTGGAAACTGAAATCCATTATTCGCAAATACTCCGACCATATCACCATTCCTATCGTGATGAAGAAGAGTGAGTGGAAAGATGGTGAACAAGTTCCAACCGATGAAGATGAGACCGTTAATCAGGCATCAGCCCTGTGGGCAAAGTCTAAATCCGATATTACGGAAGAGGAGTATCAAGCGTTTTATCAATATGTATCGCACGACTTTGAACCTCCTTTAAGCTGGACACACAATCGTGTAGAAGGTAATCAAGAATATATTTCTTTGCTGTATATCCCGGCTAAGGCACCGTTTGATATTTATGAGCGTGAGCGTAGTCATGGCATTAAGTTATACGTCAAACGTATCTTCATTATGGAAGATACAGAAAAATTAATGCCGCAATATCTCCGTTTTGTAAGAGGCGTGATTGACTCTGCGGACTTGCCTTTAAATGTCTCGCGAGAAATTTTACAGTCCTCTAAAGACATCGACACCATACGAGCTGCTTCGGTGAAAAAAGTACTAGGCTTATTGGAAGAAATGGCAGAGCAAAAGCCGGAGCAATATCAGGCATTTTGGAATGAGTTTGGTCGCGTATTAAAAGAAGGTCCTGTGGAGGATGCTAGCAATCGAGAGCGTATTGCAGGTCTGCTACGTTTTGCTTCCACCCATACGGATACCTCCGTGCAATCAGTCAGCTTTAAGGATTACATCGGGCGTATGAAGGAAGCGCAGCAAGCGATTTACTACATCACTGCCGATAGCTTTGCCGCAGCGCAACATAGTCCGCATCTAGAAATTTTCCGCAAGAAGGGCATAGAAGTGTTGCTATTGTCTGATCGTGTAGATGAATGGATGTTGGGTGGCTTGACGGAGTTTGACGGTAAGAAATTACAATCCATTGCCAAAGGTGACCTGGACTTAGGCGCTTTGGAAGATGAGCAAGAAAAACAAGCCAAAAAAGAAGTGGAAGAAAGCAGCAAGCCTTTGTTGGAAAAAATTCAAAACACCTTGGGCGAGCGTGTTAAAGAAGTACGTGTAACACATCGATTGACCGACTCGCCCGCATGTTTGGTGGCTGGTGAGAATGAGCTGTCTGGCAATTTGGCGCGTATGCTCAAGGCGGCAGGTCATCAAGCGCCAGAGATGAAGCCAACCTTAGAGGTCAATCCTGAACATGCCTTGGTCAAGCGTTTACAAGCCGAGAGTGAGCAGGCTAAGTTTGATGACCTAGCGCAATTGTTGTTTGATCAAGCGCTATTAGCGGAGGGTGGCCAACTTGAGGATCCGGCAAGTTTTGTTAAACGTATGAATAGCTTGCTGGCATAAGCACGATAGCAATAAAAAATAATCCCCTTTTCCCCGCCTGAGTGCGGGGTTTTTTTTGGTCTGCTTTTTGCTTGTTCAAGCAAGTGGGTTGCAAAAAGAGTAAAATTTACAGTGTTTGAATACTCGGCAATCTAGCGAATTTGTTGCCAATCTTGATGAATAAAGAAGTGAATAATGAGCCAAGCAGAATCCAAAAAAGTCCCAACCTCTGGTAAGTCTCCAGCTAAACCCAATGCTAAGCGCAGTTCAAGCAAGTCGCCAGCCAAGGCAGGCAGCAAAACACTTGGCCGCTCCGCTATTATTACTGGGCATACCCCCATGCATGAGGCTTTACAGAATCATCTGCTGTATACCGTTTTTAAGACCGAGCAAGCCTCTACTCCTCGCGACTGGTACGCTACCACGGCGTACACCGTGCGTGATCATGTGATTGAGCGGTGGCTCAATACTGTAGAGCGCTATGCGCAACAAGATCCTAAACGAGTGTATTACTTGTCTTTGGAATTCTTAATTGGACGTATGTTAAGCAATGCTGCACTGAATTTGGGCATTGCCGAAGATGTGCGAGCAGGGCTCAAGACCTTGGGGCATCAATTAGAAGAGGTAGTAGAGTGGGAGACTGATGCTGCCTTGGGTAATGGCGGACTAGGGCGATTAGCCGCTTGTTTTTTAGATTCTATGGCCACCATGGATATCCCCGGTACAGGGTATGGCATACGTTATGAATACGGCATGTTCCGTCAAGAAATCGCCAATGGCCAACAAGTAGAAAATCCAGATAACTGGTTACGTTATGGCAATATTTGGGAATTCCAACGCCCTGAGGTGACGTATCACGTGCATTTTTTCGGCAAGGTGATGGAGTTTCAGGGTGAAAACGGATTGGAGCATCGATGGGTGGATGCCGAACATGTAGTCGCCATGGCCTATGATGTTCCGATTCCGGGTTATGGTACAGAGACAGTCAATAATCTGCGTTTGTGGTCAGCCAAAGCTGCCAAAGAGTTCGATTTGCGTTTGTTCAATGAGGGTAATTATGAACAGTCGGTTGAGAGTCGAAACTCATCAGAAAATATTTCAAAAGTTCTTTATCCCAATGATGCCTCTGCATCGGGACGTGAGCTACGCTTAAAACAACAATATTTCTTCGTATCGGCTTCTATTCAAGATATTTTGCATCGCTTTTTGGCCAAGCACCAAGATTGGAATTTATTACCTGAAAAAATAGCGATACAACTGAATGATACCCATCCAGCGATTGCTGTTGCTGAGCTAATGTATCAGTTGGTGGATCATCACCAGCTTGCATGGGATCATGCTTGGCAGTTGTGTGGCAAAATTTTTGCCTATACCAACCATACACTGATGCCAGAGGCTTTAGAGACGTGGCAATTGGATATGTTTGGCCGATTATTACCGCGTCATTTGCATATTATCTATCGCATCAACCACGAATTCTTGCAGATGGTAAATCATCATTTCCCAGGCGATACTGAGCTGCTACAACGTGTCTCCATTATTGATGAATCGCATGGCAGACGCATTCGTATGGCGCACTTAGCTGTGGTTGGCAGTCATACTGTGAATGGGGTGGCGGCATTACATAGTGAGTTACTCAAGACTACGCTATTCGCTGATTTCAACCGAATTTATCCGCACAAATTTATCAATGTTACCAATGGGATCACCCCACGTCGTTGGCTTAATCAATGTAATCCTGGTTTGACTGGCTTGATTCAACAAGCGATAGGGGATGGTTTCCAAAACGATCTAAGCAAATTGCGCTTATTGCAACCGCTGGCGGATGATGCGGATTTTCGAGCAGCTTTTCGTGCCGTCAAGCGCGCTAATAAACAGCGACTGGCCGCCAAGATTGCCTCATTAACTGGTGTGCAACTTAATCCAGATAGTTTGTTTGATGTGCAGATTAAGCGTATTCATGAGTACAAACGTCAGTTACTCAATGTGCTTCATGTCATCACGCTTTATAACCGCATTCGTCGCGGTGAAGCGCAAGATATGCCTCCACGTACAGTGATTTTTGGCGGTAAAGCTGCGCCTGGTTATTGGATGGCAAAGTTAATTATCCGTTTGATTAATGATGTAGCCGCAATTGTCAATGAAGATGAATCTGTCGCAGGCCGCTTAAAGGTAGTGTTTTATCCTAACTATGAAGTGACCGCTGCTGAATATCTATTCCCTGCGAGCGATTTGTCTGAACAAATATCCACTGCAGGAACTGAGGCTTCAGGCACGGGGAATATGAAAATGGCGCTAAATGGCGCGCTCACAATCGGCACCCTAGACGGCGCTAATGTGGAAATTTTGGAAGAAGTAGGCGATGAAAATATTTTTATCTTTGGTCTAACCACTGAACAGGTGGCTCAGACTAAGGCGCAGGGATATAACCCTTGGGATTACTACAATAGCAATGCTGAGTTGCGCGAGGTCTTGGATATGATTGCTAGCGGCTTCTTCTCAGTAGATGAGCCACAACGTTATCAGGCCATTATTGATACTTTATTGCACAAGGGCGATCAATATTTATTGCTGGCGGATTATGCGAGTTATGTGGATACACAAACGCGCGTTGGACATTTGTTTAATGACGCTGAACAATGGTCTCGCAAAGCTATTTTGAACGTGGCGCGCATGGTGAAATTCTCAAGCGATAGAACGATAGGAGAATATGCCGACAAAATATGGAAAGTATCTGCCGCAAAAGGTTAGAATGGCGTAATGAATTTACGCATATTTTTCAAGATTGCCATTTCTCTCCCTGCGCTATTAAGCAGCCCATTGAGTTTCGCACAGACACTCAATGGCGATGTGGTGGCTGTTGCCGATGGAGACACGCTCACTATCCTTGACGCGGATTTGACTCAATACCGCATCCGTCTAGCAGGGATAGATGCCCCAGAAAAGTCTCAGCCTTTTGGGCAAGTGGCAAAACAAAAGTTATCCAAGCTTTGTTATGACAAACCCGCACAAATCAAAGTAGTCACTCTGGATAAATATAATCGAGTGGTGGGCGATGTTACCTGCGACCAAGTGCATGCCAATGCTGAAATGGTGCGTAGTGGTTTGGCATGGGTATATCGTCAATATGCGAAAAACTTCGAATATCTTTTCCCGCTAGAAAAAGCTGCCCGTGAATCTCGCGTAGGTCTTTGGATAGATCCTAGACCAACGCCACCTTGGGAATGGCGCCGGAATAATTTAACGGTGTTTCATTGATGCAGGGTAGAAGGCAAAGTTATGCCACTCTAAGCTTTGTCAGGTTTGCCCTGTGACCCGTCAGCCCTTACAATTCTGCCTTATTGCTTATCTTCCTTTGGTGTATGCCTGATGCGTTTAATCGTGAGTATTGCTAATCAGCGACTGACCCTGTTGAGTGATCAGCAGCAGGTGCGAGCAGAATATTCCATATCCACTGCGAAAAATGGTGTTGGGCAATTAAAAAATTCCGGCTGTACTCCATTAGGTAAACATATCATTCGCGCTAAGATTGGCGCCAACTCCCCAGTCAATGCAGTGTTTGTGGCACGTCGTTGGACCGGAGAAATTTATACGCCAGCTTTACAGCAAGCGCATCCCACGCGTGACTGGATATTGAGCCGTATTCTTTGGTTGTCAGGCTGTGAGATTGGATTGAATCGCTTAGGTAACGTCGATACCATGCAGCGCTATATCTATATCCATGGCTGTCCTGATGATGCCCCTATGGGGATCCCTTTGTCTCATGGTTGCATCCGTATGCGCAATGCCGATGTGATGCAACTGTTTGATATGGTGTCGGTGGGGACTGAGGTCGATATCCAGTTGGACGCCACGATACATTCAGCATGATGGCGCGTTTTTTCAGTCTGCTTTGGGTCGTATTCGGTGTCTTATTATTCACCTTTTTATTCATACATTTATTGCCGGGTGACCCGGTGATGGTCATGTTGGGGGAGAGTGCCAGCAGCGCTGAACAATCTGTCCTAAGACTACAATTAGGTTTGGATTTACCTATTTGGCAGCAATTTACGCATTATCTGTGGCGCATTCTGCAGGGTGACTGGGGTCAGTCACTGTTTAGCCATACTTCAGTGGCACAACTACTAGCAATGCGCTGGTGGGCCACTGCTCAGTTGGCATTATTGGCATTATGTATTGGCGCTAGTGTGGGCTTGCCCTTGGGAGTGTGGGCGGCGCTAGGATATCAACGTTGGCCAGATCATTTAGCCAGTATTTTTAGTCTTAGTATTTCAGCGATGCCTCATTTTTGTCTTGGGCCCCTCATGATGTTGCTGTTTGCGCTTAAGCTTGGATGGTTGCCAGTCAGTGGCATGGATTATCCTAGTAGTATTGTTCTGCCAGCACTCACTTTAGGATTCGGTTTGGCTGCTATTTTGACGCGTATGACGCGTGCCAGTTTATTAGAAGTCTTACATGAAGATTTTGTGCGCACCGCTCGAGCCAAAGGCTTGCCAGAGCGCCAAGTGATTATTCGCCACGCCTTGCGCGCGGCTTGTTTGCCAGTCGTCACCATTTTGGGTTTGCAGATGGGCAGTCTGTTGGCTGGCGCAGTGATCACTGAAACGGTATTTGCTTGGGATGGCATAGGGCGACTATTGGTCGAGTCTATCGAGAAGCGAGACTATCCAGTCACGCAAGCTTGCGTCATGGTCATCGCGCTGAGTTATGTACTGATCAACTTCTTGACGGAGTTGTTGTATCAGCAAGTTGATCCAAGATTGCGTCGTCGATTCAATCGCGGCGCTGTATCAGGAGGCGCAGCTTGATGCGCTTACAGTTGAATAGTTTGCCTAGCTTGAGTTGGGCGCATTGGCCTGCAGGGCTTATATTGTTTTGGCTAGTATGCGCACTGCTGGGGTATTTGTTGCCGCAAGCTCAGCCTGACCTCACGCATATTTTACAAGCACCCAATGGACATGCCATCTTGGGCTACGACGATGTGGGTCGAGAAATACTACCGCGCTTGTTACAGGGTGCTCGAATATCCCTTAGTGTGGCTTTATTAGTATCTTTATTAAGTGCGGTTGTGGGGATTAGTTTGGGCTTGTGCGCAGGTTATTTTGGCGGCTTTTTTGATACCTTGTTAATGCGTATCACGGATATATTTTTAGCTTTCCCCGGCATACTTTTGGCGTTGGCATTTGCTGCGATTTTGGGGCCAGGTTTGAGTAATGTGATTCTTGCACTGAGTCTGACCGCTTGGGTCAGTTATGCGCGTTTAAGCCGCATACAAGCGCAATCGGTCAGTCAACAACAACACGTATTGGCTGCCAAATCCTTAGGTGCCGCACATCGCCGTATTTTGTGGCGGCATGTATTACCATTATTAAGTGCCCCCTTGTTAGTCGAAGCAACCTACAGTATGGCGAGCTTGGTCATTGCTGAGGCCAGTTTGTCGTTTTTGGGTTTGGGGGTACAAGTGCCCCATCCATCATGGGGCGCAATGTTGCGAGATGCGGTACGCTATATGTTGGTGGCGCCGCATTATGTGTTGGTGGTCGGATTAAGTTTGGTTTCTTTAGTGTTGGCAGTGAATCGTTTGGGTGATCAGTTGCGTAGCCAGTTTGATGTGAGAGGAAAGTCATGAGTTTGGGTCCAGTGATGATCGATGTGATAAGCACCGAGTTGACCAATGAGGATATTCAGCGCTTGCAACACCCTTTGGTGGGCGGTGTGATTTTATTTAGTCGCAACTATCAATCGCCGTCGCAGTTACAACAATTGACGCAGCAAATTCGTGCGGTAAGAACGCCACCATTACTCATCGCTGTGGATCACGAGGGTGGGCGGGTGCAGCGTTTCCGTGAAGGATTTACTGCAATTCCCGCGATGCGAGAGTTTGGCAAAATTTGGGATGTACATCCCAAAAAGGCAAAACATTTGGCGCACTTGGCCGGCTGGATATTAGCCGCAGAGTTACGTGCGCATGGGGTAGATTTTAGTTTTGCACCGGTATTGGATATGGATTATGGGGATAGTTTGGTGATCGGTAATCGTGCTTTTCATCTCAATCCAGTCGCTATTCATGATTTGGCTTTTGCCCTGATGCAAGGTCTCAAACAAGGGGGCATGCAGGCGGTGGGTAAGCATTTTCCTGGGCATGGGTTTGTCCGCGCCGATTCGCATGTGGATATTCCGATAGATGAGCGTGCATTTGATGAGATTGCCCAGCATGACATGCAACCGTTCCGTAACATGATAGACGATGGATTGGCGGCCATGATGCCTGCTCATGTCATTTATCCTAAAGTGGATAGTAAGCCCGCCGGATTTTCACGCTTATGGTTACAAAAAGTGTTACGTGAACGTTTGGGCTTTGACGGGGTGATTTTTAGCGATGATCTCTCCATGGAAGGTGCAAGTGTAGCGGGGGATGTGACTGCGCGCGCGCTTGCAGCATTGGAAGCAGGTTGCGATATGGTGTTGTTATGCAATCGCCCAGACTTGGCGGATGAGTTGCTGGCCCAATTAAAGTGGAAATCCAGTGCTGTGAGTATGGCGCGTTTGGTGCGTATGCACGGAGCCCCTCAGCCACCCTCTATGGTGAAATTACATGAGGATGCTGAATTTGTAAGTGCGCTTAAGCAAGTCGGGCTGGTTGGTAAGCAAGAGTTGGATTTGTTTGCGCAAGAAGATTAACGATTAAGGCTAATCTATCGCAGATTAATTGCGCGATTGCCCTTGAAACTTCGTATCAAAGTCGCTATCTTAAGTAATGTTGTTGTTCAACTTTTAAAGGAAGTAAACCATGTCAGACAATATTCAAGTGTTATCTCGTGACGCAAGTGCCAATGTGGCGCAAAACAGAGTGCTGCGTAACACTTATGCCTTGCTAGGATTGAGCCTTATTCCTACTGCTATCGGCGCTATGCTCGGTATGCAAATGAATTTCTCGTTTATGGCGCAGCACCCCATTATTTTTACTTTGGGTTTCTTTGCGGTGATGTTTGTCCTATTCCAAGCCATCGCTGCCAATCAAAATCGTGCGCTAGGTATCTGGTTGCTGTTAGGGATGACGTTCTTGTTTGGCTTGATGCTAGGTCCAATTTTGCAAGTCGCTTTCGCTCTGCGTAACGGTGCTGAAATTGTTGGTCTTGCGGCCGGAGGCACTGCGCTGACGTTCTTGAGTCTTGCTGCTATTGGTTCATCCCCAGCGCGCGATTTCAGTGGCTTAGGAAAGTTCTTATTTGTCGGTTTGATTCTTGCCGTGATTGCCTCATTGGTCAACATGTTCTTGCATATCCCCGTGATGTCACTGGCAATTTCTGGAATCTCTGTACTGATTTTTTCAGGTTACATTCTTTATGATGTGAATCAAATCGTACGGGGTGGTCAGACTAACTATGTGATGGCTACTTTAGCCTTGTACTTGGATATCTATAATCTATTCGTTAATTTGCTATATCTATTGATGTCGATTATGGGTAATAACCGCGAATAAGTTTATCCGATAAAAAAACCGCCTAAGGGCGGTTTTTTTATGTCTGTATGTGGCTACTTATGAACATGGTTGCTGGGGAAAAATACTCAGTTTTTTCTTCGTCTTTTAAAAAACTGACTCAGCATATCTCCACAAGGCTCAGCCAAAACACCAGCGATGACTGCGGTGTGATGATTCAATTTATCTTCTGTCATTAGATTGACCACGCTTCCACAAGCCCCAGTTTTTGGGTCCTTTGCGCCATACACTAACTGCGCAATACGTGCATGTTGAATGGCGCCCGTACACATAACGCATGGCTCTAATGTGACATATAGCGTACAGTCGACTAAGCGGTAATTACCTAAGATTTTTGCCGCTTTACGTATTGCTTGAATTTCTGCATGTGCGCTCGGGTCGTGCAATCCTATCGGTTGATTATGCGCTGCGGCAATGATTTCGCCATCTTTAACGATAAGCGCACCGACAGGAACCTCGCCTAAACTCTCAGCGAGTTTTGCTTGCTCTAAGGCGATCTGCATAAAATGGCTATGTGTTCCTGACTCATTCATGATGATTCAAAATTCTCCTGATTTGTAAGGCGACCTCGCTAGCGCGCATACCTATGGGGCCAATCCCTTGTGCCAACAATTGGTCAGCAGCAAGTCCATGAATAAAACAGCCAGTAGTGCTAGCTTGCCATGCACTAAGTCCTTGCGCAATCAAGCTTGCCACAACGCCACAAAGCACATCACCGGTTCCACCACTGGCTAAACCTGCATTTCCAGTTGGATTGGTGACACATTGCCCATTTGGGTCAGCTATCACGCTTTGCGCCCCTTTTAAAATGCATACCGCATGATAACGTTGGGCTAGGTCGATGGCTGTCTGTGAGCGCTGGGATTGGACTTGTTGAGTGTCGCATCCCATTAATCTAGCGGCCTCGCCGACATGAGGGGTTATCACATGATGAGCACTGCGTTGCTGCATTAAATGCATGAGTGTCTCATCTCCGTCTTGATGGGCTTTGGCGATGATATTTAATGCATCAGCATCCAGCACCAATGGAATGTTGCTGCTAAGTGCTTGAGTCAATAATTGTTTGGCGTGACTTGATTGACCCATTCCAGGACCAATCGCAAGCGAGTCTAATGGATTTAGGGCGAACACTTGCGCTGGGCTACGCATCATCAACTCAGGGAAATCTATATCAATTTGGGGTGCTTGCTGATGCAAAAAGGCCAGGTAAGTACGCCCGGCGCCAGCTAACAATCCAGCGCGAGCAGCCAGCAATGCAGCACCCAAAAACCCCTCGTCGCCGCCGATAATAGCTAGGCTGCCATGCTGGCCCTTGTGACTATTAGCCTGTCTTTGAGGCCAACAGCAATCTTGTAGACTGAGAATTTTCATAAGCATTAAGATATTACAGCCTAGCAGGTTAAGACAAAAAGTTAGTTTGTTGTAATTTTTGTAACCACCAACGATGCGCTTGTCCCTCCGCCTGTGCATTCCATCCGATATACATCGCTGTGTCTGGTTTGGGCTCAGCCACTTGTTTAATGATCAACTGACCCTTTTGTACGGCCTCTCTAGCGAGATGCTCCGGCAAATAGCCTACCCCTAGACCCGCTATTTGCGCTTGTAGTTTGTGCGCTAGCGTAGGTACGGTTAAAACATCTTGACCACTGACTACGCCAGAAGTTAAAGGCACTAGAGTGCGCGAACTGTCTGCAGCGACGATGGAACGATATTGCACAATATCGAGATTTTTTAGGGGCTCAGGTAACTGTGCAAGCGGATGTTGCGGGTGCACAGCAAAGACAAAATTCAGTATACCCATCGATTTGGAATTGATGCCACTACTCATTGGACAATCCCCCGGTGCGCCGATGACAATATCGCTGCGTCCAAAAATCAATGAGTCCCACACGCCACCATAGACCTCTTGGCTAATTTTGATACGAGTACCTAAATTCAATTGATAAAACTGATCCACTAGATTCCAAATACTCTGGTATGCAATCGCATCGCCCATACACAAATTGAGTTCAGTTTCTACGCCGTTGGCTAATCGTTTAACCCGCCGCTCTAATTCACTGGCAGCCTGTAATAGCGTTCTTCCCTGCGCCAATAGCTCCTCACCAGCAGGGGTGAGGGTGGCCTTATGGCCATTACGGTCAAAAATTTTGACACCCAAGTCTTCTTCCAGCTTGCGAACGTTATAGGTAATGGCAGAGGGCACGCGAAACAGTGCGTTGGCAGCAGCAGCAAAGCTGCCTTTGCGAGCAATGGTATCGATGACTTGTAGTGCATCTAGACTAATATTCATATTTTTTGAATGAAAAAACCAAAATAATTACATTTATATCATATCAGTCTTTATTTATCATAGAGTTAATAATAATTCTTCTTCAGAAATTCTGAATACTAACTCACAACATAATGTCAAAAGGTGATGAAAGATGTTTTTATCAAGTTATATTAAAACGAGAGATAGATTAATGCAGCAAACAAAGACTCAAATGCCTATCGAGTATCGTAGCGCCCGTTCACGCGGTAAGCGTCAAGATAACTGGGTAAGCTCTTTCTTTTCATTTTGTTTTAATGACTATTATGATCCAGCAAGAACACACTTTTCTAAGCTTAGGGCTATCAATGACGATGTGATTGCCCCTGCAACTGGTTTTGATACGCATCCACACCGGGATATGGAAATTATTACCTATGTTTTATCTGGTGCATTACAACATGCTGACAATTTGGGACATGAGCGCACCATTTATGCCGGACAAGTGCAAGCGATGTGTGCTGGAAGCGGGATAGTTCATAGCGAGCATAACCCGTCTAATTCTGACAATGTACATTTATTGCAAATCTGGGTGCTGCCCAACCAAAAAGGTTTGCCTCCCAGTTATGCCGAGGCGGAATTTCCTCATGTAATGAAACGCCAACAATGGTGTTTGATTGCAAGCCCTGATGGCCAAGATGATTCATTACTCATCAATCAGGATATGCGTTTATGGTCTACGCTGATGCAAAAAGATGAGCGTATGCAATTTATGAGTCAACCTGGCAGAGCCTGTTATGTCCATGTGGCAAGAGGTAGTGTGTCCATTAATCAACACAAAATGACGGCTGGGGACGCTTTGGCGATTGAAGAGTTGAGTGATGATCTAATCCTAACAGCAAGTGCTGAAGCAGAAATCTTGTTGTTTGATTTGCCTATGGATTAGCTAATCGTTAAACAATCGTTTTTTTGTATGAGGAGCAAATTATGCAAATGATTCATTTTTTTTCTAAACAATATTTTTTCTCTGCTTTATTACTTGTATTGCTGAGTAGTCTAAATGTACGTGCAGAGGTTGAAACCTACCAAATCGACCCTCATCACAGTTCGGCCAATTTTCTTATTCGTCATGTCGTGGCTAAACTTTCTGGAAGTTTCTCTGATGTGAATGGCGAGCTTAGGATTGATCGCAGCAATTTAGCCAATTCTAGCGTACAAGCGCGTATTAATATGTCTAGTGTGAATACCCATCACGCGAAACGAGATGAGCACATTAAAAAGTCAGATTATTTGGATGTGATGCAATTTGCTGAAATGCAATTTGTCAGTAGTAAAATTGAGCCAGGAAAACAAGCCGACGAGGGTTTGGTGACCGGCACATTGACTTTGCATGGGGTGAGCAAAACACTAACATTCCCATTTAAAATTTTGGGATTTGGTAATGATCCTTGGGGTGGCCAACGTACTGGCATACAAGCCAGCACGGTGATTAAAGCCTCCGACTTCGGCTTTCAGTGGGGACTAAAACCGCAAGCGCCAGTGGGTGACGATATTGAAGTCACTCTGTTGCTTGAAGGTGTTAAGGCCAAAAGTGCCCAGTAATCACGATTAATTTTTTAAACTATTTCACAGCGTTTTTGGAGTATCTATGTCTGATTTATTTTCCCCTGTAAAGCTTGGTGCGATTGCACTCAAAAACCGCATGGTCATGGCGCCGCTGACACGAAATCGAAGCAGCAATGACGGTGTGCCGAATGATTTGAATGTGACCTACTATGCGCAACGAGCATCAGCCGGGTTGATTATTACTGAGGCTACTCCAATTTCAGCCATGGCTCATGGCTATCCATTATTGCCTGGCATTTACACTGATGCGCAGGTGGCAGGTTGGAAAAAAGTCACGCAGGCTGTGCATGCCAAGGGTGGCAAAATAGTGATTCAATTATGGCACGTTGGACGTATCTCGCATCCTAGCTTGTTACCCAATCAGGCGCTGCCGGTTGCTCCCTCAGCCATCAAGCCAGCGGGCAAAGCGGTTACCTATGAAGGGCTGCAAGATTTTGTCACACCACGGGCGCTAATGCGTGAAGAGTTGCCTGCGATTATTCAAGAGTATGAGCATGCGACTCGATGTGCTTTGGAGGCAGGTTTTGATGGCGTAGAGGTTCATTCTGCGAATGGCTACTTGTTAGATCAGTTTTTGCGAGACGGCACTAATCATCGTGACGATGAGTATGGTGGTAGCATGGAAAATCGTGCACGTCTACTTATGCAAGTTGTCCAAGCAGTGGTGGCTATTGCGGGTGCTGATAAGGTGGGTGTGCGTTTATCTCCAGTCAACCCTTTTAATGATATGCAGGATAGCAATCCGCAAGCGATGTTTAACTATGTCACACAACAGCTGAATGCATACAAACTGGCATACTTGCACGTGGTGGAGGGGGGTATTCATAGTGGCGGTGAGACACAGCCATTTGATTTTGCCGAAATGCGTCGTTTGTGCAATTCAGCCTATATGGCAAACTTGGCCTATGATAAGGCGCGCGGCAACGCTGCTATTAGCAGTGGCCATGCTGATGCGGTTGCTTTTGGGGTGCCATTTATTGCTAATCCAGATTTAGTTGAACGTTATCAACATGATTGGCCTCTTAATGAGGCTGATAGCAATAGCTTTTACGGTGGTACAGAAAAAGGCTATACCGATTATCCTTTTTATCAATAAGGTAGATATGACTCAATCCATAGCAAAACCAGCATTGACCCAAGTTCCTATCGATAGCACGATCGCCCAGCGCTGGAGTGGTCGTAGCTACGATAGTCAGCAAATGCTCAACCAAGACCAGACCATTGCGCTGATTGAGGCGGCAAGATGGGCACCTTCATGTATGGGCGATCAGCCATGGCGATTTGTTGTATGTGACAAGGGGCAACATCCCGAAGCTTGGCAAAAAGCTTACAACTGTTTATCCGAGGGTAATCAAGTCTGGGTAAAAAATGCGCCATGGATTTGTATTGTGTGTGCCGATAGTGTCTTTATTAAAAATGGCCAGCCCAATCGCTGGGCGCAATATGATACGGGGGCTGCTGCGCTCAATCTATGTTTGCAGGCCAGCAGTATGGGCTTGGTTGCCCATCAGTTAGGTGGCTTTGATGTGCAACAAGCCCGTCAATTGTTTGCTATCCCTGAGCAATTCACTTTGATGGCGATGATTGCGGTGGGATATCCAGCAGCGCCTGATTTGTTAAGCGAGGAATTGCGTCAACGTGAATTGGCACCCAGAGCACGCAAGCCCTTGGCAGATATTGCATTTGCCGGAGATTGGCAAAACGCGCTGGTCTAACTGGTTTGCCATGTAGACGAAAGCTTCTGTTAAAATAGCCAACTTTATTGATTAACATATAGGTCATATCATGGCAGTTTTAACATTAAATAAAGAAAACTTTAAAAGCACCATACAGAATAATCCGTTTGTGATTGTTGATTTTTGGGCGCCTTGGTGTGAGCCATGTGTTAATTTCACATCTGTCTTTGAAGAGGCTGCAAAAAACAATCCAGATATTACTTTTGGTATGGTGGATACAGAAGCAAACCCTGAGATTTCAGAATATTTTGAAGTGAGTAAAATCCCCGCTATTTTGATTATCCGTGAGCAAGCGGGTATTCATGCGCAACAAGGTGAGATTGGTGCACCAGCGCTGGATAAATTGATTGAGTGGGCGCGTGATTTTGATATGGCTGCAGTGCATGCCTATTACGCTGAGCAAGATAAGCAGAAAAAATAATATATTTCTCTAATCTGTCATCTATAGAAATAAAAAGCCGCTGTTAGCGGCTTTTTTTATGGATTTTGTTATGCAACCCTTTTCAGCTTTTTTTATGATGTATATAATCTACACATAAAAACAAATAAATTGCATGACTCAGTAGGAGAACCATCATGAGCGAAAAATACCAAAAACTCGATAATAAAATGGTTGGGCAAATGATTAAAGCCTTACGCAAAACCAAAAGAATTTCTGTGACTGAATTTTCTGAGCGCACGGGAATTTGTCGAAGTTATATCACCATGGTTGAACAAGGGGATGCAAACCCAAGTGTTGATGTAATCGCCACTTTATTTGCGGGTCTGGGAAAGGAAGTCGTATTCGGAGTAAAGAGATTCAGAAGCCAAACGGCGAAAGCAGCTTCAACCGAATCACGCGATGCTGCTCTATTGGGCTAAATTACCCAGGTACTTTAAGGGGTCTACAGATTTGCCTTGATATCTAATTTCGAAATGAAGTTTAACTTTATCTGTTCCTGAGCTGCCCATTTCGGCAATTTTTTGACCTTTGACAATTTGTTGTCCTTCTTTAACAAGAGATTTACTGTTATGTGCGTACACAGACAATAAGTCTTTGTCATGTTTGATAATCACCATATTGCCGTAACCACGGAGATCTCCGCCGTTGTATATGACCTTGCCGCTTCCTGCCGCATTCACTTCCTGACCTAACGTTCCCTCGATATCAATACCCTTGGCATTACCACCCTCAACAAATGGGTTGATAACCTTACCTTTTGCTGGCCATGACCAATCCGAGGAGCTTGTGCTAGCAGGAGCATTAGAAACTGCGCTGTTGGTAGGCGATGGACGAGACTGTTGCGCCAGCTTATCGTTAATATCTGGCAGCTCTTTACTCGTATTATTGGCGACACCCTGTGTTGGGTTGGCTGCTGGCGCGGGTGGATTGTTATGTGTGGTATTCGTACTCGGTGCACTATCCAAAGGTTTCGTAACTACAGGTTCATCTAGGCTCTTGCCTTGAGGCGTGGCAGCGTCAGCATTAAGGGGTTTGGTAACGACGGTATCTTCTAGCTTTTTGTCTAAAACTTTAGGTTTGATTGCTGTCGTCTTCAGCTCTTTTAATTTAAGGGACTGACCAATTTTGATTATATAGGGCGGTTCGATTTGGTTTAATTGAGCTATTTCCTTATAGTCAAAACCATGCTCTAGGCCTATGGAATAGAGGGTATCGCCTTTTTTAACGGTGTATAAATCTGGACGCCAATCTTTGTCTTGTTTTTCATTGGATTTGGCAGGAGTTTTATTGCTGCTGACCGCCGTATCGGATTTGACAGAAATTTCACTAACTGGGGCGGGCGTGGGTGTAACAGACTTACAGCCCAGAAGGAATAAGCTCAGAGAAAATATGATTGCGTCTTTTAAATTCAAGTTGATTCGCATGATTCGCCGTCCTGTCCTGTTAGTCTTTTTTTACACCGTTGAGCAGTGGGACAAATTTTACTGGTTCGAGTTTAGTGGTGACAAATTGGTCCTCACTGGTTCTCTCGATTAGATGGAGTAACTGATCATCTACGCCCACAGGAATGACCATACGACCACCAATAGCCAATTGTTGCATCAGAGATTCAGGAATGTGACTAGCCGCTGCTGTCACGATAATCCCATCAAATGGACCAAAATCCGCTAGACCGATACTGCCGTCAGCATTTTCTAATTTGATATTGCTCAATTTTAGCTGGCGCAGCGTGGTGAGTGCTTTCATCAGTAGGGGGCGTATACGTTCTACTGTATAAACTTCCTGCGCCACTTTAGATAGCACTGCCGTTTGATAGCCGCAACCAGTGCCAACTTCCAGCACCTTGGTGAGAGTTTTTCCAGCGCGCAGCAACTCTGTCATTTTGGCAACAATATAGGGCTGCGAGATTGTTTGACCAAAACCTATGGGTAATGAAACATCTTCATAAGCGCGAATAGACAGTGCTTCATCGACAAACACATGGCGCGGGATTTCACTCATGGCGGCAAGCGTCATTTCGTCACGGATGCCTTGTTCGCGCAGGCGCATCAACATGCGTTCGCGCGTGCGCTGTGAGGTCATTCCAATGCCGTCAATGCGCTTATTCACCATGGTGATTAGTTCAACCAAGCTTTCAGCTGGTCTAGTTGTTGGGTGTAAGTCAAATCGGCTTGTAAGGGAGTGATTGATACTTGGCGATTGGCAACAGCAAAAAAGTCTGTGCCAGGTCCGGCATCTTGCGCTTCTCCAGCGGCGCCCACCCAGTACAAAGTTTCTCCGCGTGGTGATTGCGATTTGATGACGGGTTCGGCTTTGTGACGTTTACCTAAACGGGTTGCAACTACGCCTTGGATTTGATCATAAGGAATATCGGGAACATTGATATTCAGCAGCATTGGACCATCCACTGGGCGATTCATCAGATTGGGAATTAACTCAGTGACAATTCTACCGGCGGTATTAAAGTGCGTAGCATTGTGTTGGGACATTGATACAGCGATGGATGGGATGTCGAGCAAAAAACCTTCCATCGCAGCAGCGACCGTACCTGAATAGATCGTATCGTCACCCATATTGGCGCCATCGTTGATGCCTGAAATAATCATATCTGGCAAACCATCAAGCAAGCCAGTTACCGCCAAATGCACACAGTCAGTGGGAGTGCCATTCACATAATAAAAACCTTGATCCGTTTTTTTTACGGTCAGTGGTCTGTCCAGTGTCAGGGAATTACTCGCTCCGCTCCGATTTCTCTCGGGCGCAACCACGACAATTTCAGCAATTTGACTGATGTGATGGGCTAGTACCTGCAAACCTGGGGCAAAGTAGCCATCATCATTTGAAAGTAGAATTTTCATGCTTACCTTAATTATTTGATGACGTGTCTTGTCACTAGCGCTATTTTAACTTGCTTCAAAGGTCAGGAAAATAAATTCCTCTGTATTGTTGCCCTTTTCTCAGCAATACCTGAGGGCTTTATTCAGCTGGGCGAACGGGCTTAAACAATTAATCCAGCCAGGACCTTGCGGCCCTCTGCCATCAGGATATTGTAAGTTCTGCAAGCGGCTGCGGTGGTCATGCACTCCACCGCAATTTGCGCTTGTATCAGCGGTGAACTGAGCTTGGGATGAATAAACTGATGTTGTTCACCACTGCCAATAATTACTATCTCAGGTTTAAATGATAATAAATGTGCAAAGTGTTCAGTGGTCAAATCCTGAATCTGTTGGACAGGCCAGTCCAGCTCAAGTTTTTCCGCAGTGATGATTAGGCTGGTTTGATAACTTTGATAGTTAATATCTACGCGACCCTTGCTGTAGGCGGTAACAGCGTAATTTCCATCTTGTTGTGCTAAGTGAAGTTTCATCGTATTTCCAGTGTTTAAATATCGCACTCAAGTGCCCGAGAATATTGGATTTCGTGGCTGTTTGCATTGCTTGAAAAGCGGTTCACAAGTAAGATATCACATTTTTTGATAACGGCAATTTTGCCTTAGGTTAGGCCATGCAGACCATTTTAAAATCCAGCAAGCTCAATAACGTGTGCTACGACATTCGTGGGCCGGTATTGGCGCGTGCGAAGCAAATGGAAGAGGATGGTCACCGCATTATCAAATTAAATATCGGTAATCCTGCACCATTTGGCTTTGAAGCCCCCGAAGAAATCGTGCAAGACGTGTTGCACAACCTAGATCAAGCTTCTGGGTATACAGACTCTAAAGGCTTGTTTGCAGCACGCAAAGCCATTATGCATTACACCCAGCAGAAGAAAATTGCAGGCGTTACGATTGATGACATCATTATTGGTAATGGCGTTTCTGAGTTGATCGTGATGGCCATGCAAGGTTTGCTGAATAATGGCGACCAAGTATTGGTGCCTATGCCTGATTATCCTTTGTGGACCGCCGCAGTGAATTTGGCAGGCGGTACCGCTAGACATTATCTCTGTCGCGAAGAAGACGGTTGGATTCCTGATCTAGTTGATATCGAAAGCAAGATTACCGCCAATACCCGTGGCATCGTCATCATTAACCCTAACAACCCCACTGGTGCTTTGTACCCCGATGATGTGTTGAAAGGCATTATTGAGATTGCACGTCATCATGGTTTGATTGTGTTTGCCGATGAAATCTATGACAAAGTACTTTACGATGGAAGAAAACATACCTCTATCGCCTCATTAGCCGATGATGTGTTGTTTGTGACATTCAATGGCTTGTCCAAAAATTATCGTGCATGTGGATACCGTGCGGGTTGGATGATTATTTCTGGCGAAAAATCTGCTGCCAAGGACTACATTGAAGGCCTGAATATGTTGGCCTCAATGCGCTTATGTGCCAATGTGCCAGGCCAATTGGGCATACAAACTGCGTTGGGGGGCTATCAAAGTATTGATGACTTAGTTGCTCCTGGAGGACGCTTGTGTAAACAGCGTGACTTGGCGTATGACATGCTCACCAGCATTCCTGGGGTTACCTGCTTTAAACCAGCGGCAGCCATGTATCTATTTCCTAAGCTTGATCCCAAGATGTATCCCATCGAAGACGATCAGCAATTTATATTGGATTTGTTGCTAGAAGAGAAAGTGCTGTTGGTGCAAGGCAGTGGTTTTAACTGGAAAACACCAGATCATTTCCGCGTGGTGTTCTTGCCTAATATTGACGATTTGACCGAGGCGATTCATCGCATAGAGCGATTCTTGGCGCAATATCGCAAACGCTTTGCTAAAGCCTAATCAGGCGTAAGCCATTTTGAATATAAAGATTTAACTAAGAAAGTATGCTCATGGAGTCATTGAAAGTTGGTTTGCTTGGTATCGGCACGGTAGGTGGTGGTACATATACGGTATTGCAAAGAAATCAGGCCGAAATCGCAAATCGTGCAGGTCGTCAGATCGAAATTGTGAAAGTGGCAGACCGTGACCTAGCAAGAGCTGAAAGCATTACCGGTGGCAAAGTAGCTTTGACACAAAGTATCGATGAGGTGGTGAGTGATCCCAATATCGATGTCGTGGTCGAGCTGATTGGTGGTTACACCTTAGCCAAAGAAGCGGTATTAAAAGCGATTGCCAACGGCAAGCATGTGGTCACCGCCAACAAAGCCTTGTTGGCTTTGCATGGCAATGAAATTTTTGCTGCAGCGCAACAACAAGGAGTCATCGTTGCCTATGAGGCCGCTGTCGCCGGTGGCATTCCTATCATTAAAGCCCTGCGTGAGGGCTTGGCTGCCAATCGCATCGAATGGCTGGCCGGGATTATTAACGGGACAACCAATTTTATTCTGACGGAAATGCGTGATAAGGGTTTGGCCTTTGCTGATGTATTGGGCGAAGCACAGCGCTTAGGTTATGCCGAAGCCGACCCAACCTTTGACGTAGAAGGTATTGATGCTGCGCATAAATTAATGATTATGGCGGGTATCGCTTTTGCCATGCCTATGCAGTTCGACAAAGTGTATACCGAGGGTATTAGCAAATTAGAAAGCAAAGATATCCGCTATGCAGAAGAGTTGGGATATCGCGTCAAGCTATTAGGCATTAGCAAGCGAAGTGAGCAGGGTGTGGAAATTCGTGTGCATCCTACTTTGATTCCAGAAAAGCGTCTGATTGCCAACGTGGATGGTGCCATGAATGCGGTTCTCGTCAAAGGCGATGCCGTTGGCCCAACTCTATACTATGGTGCTGGCGCAGGCTCAGAGCCCACTGCTAGTGCGGTGATTGCAGATCTGGTTGATGTGGCGCGTATGCAGCATGCCAATTCGGCACAACGCGTTCCCTATTTGGCACATCATCAGATGCAAGCTGCGGATGCCCTTCACATCCTACCGATAGAGCAAATCCATAGTGCTTATTACTTGCGATTACGCGCTTTAGATAAGCCCGGAGTGATGGCGGATATCACCAAGATATTGGCAGAGCGTCAAATTTCCATCGACGCCATGATGCAAAAAGAGCCGCTAGACAATGAAGATGCGGCTGATATTGTGATTCTGACCCATATTACCCAAGAGAAAAATATCAATCAGGCGATTGTCGCGATTGAGCAGTTATCTGCACTAGATGGTCAGGTAGTGAAATTAAGAATGGAAGCACTGAGTCGATGAAATATATCAGTACCCGAGGCCAATCTCCGGCACTTCATTTTTGCGATATTTTATTAGGTGGTCTCGCTCCCGATGGCGGGCTGTACATGCCTGAGCAATATCCTCAGTTTAGCGATGCCGATTTAAACGCCATGCGTGCTATGAATTACCGCGATCTGGCGTATGCCATTTTAAGCCGCTTGATCGATGATATCCCTGCAGAGGATTTGCGTGACATCATCAATCGTACCTATCGTGCTGAGGTATATGCCTATACACGCGAAGGGCAAAATCCTGAAGACATCACGCCAACGCTCAAGCTAGAAGACAATTTATATTTGCTATCGCTTTCTAATGGTCCCACCTTGGCGTTTAAAGATATGGCCATGCAGTTGCTTGGCAATTTGTTTGAATATGTACTAGCCAAACGTGGTGAGACGACCAATATTTTGGGCGCGACTTCTGGCGATACTGGCTCGGCTGCCGAATATGCCATGCGTGGCAAAAAGGGTGTGCGCGTGTTTATGTTATCACCGCATCAGCGTATGAGCCGTTTCCAATCTGCGCAAATGTTTAGTTTGCAGGACGAGAATATATTTAATATTGCAGTGCGTGGCGTGTTTGATGAGGCACAAGATATTGTTAAAGCAGTATCCAATGACCATGCCTTTAAAGCGCAGTACAAAATTGGCGCGGTCAACTCCATCAACTGGGGGCGTGTGGCAGCACAAATCGTGTATTACTTTAAAGGCTATTTTGCGGTGACCAGCAACAATAGCCAAAAGGTTAGTTTTGCTGTTCCTTCAGGCAATTTTGGTAACGTATGTGCCGGTCATGTAGCACGCATGATGGGCTTGCCGATAGACCAATTGGTGGTGGCCACCAATGAGAACGATGTGTTAGATGAATTTTTCCGTACCGGCGTGTATCGTCCGCGCGGCTCAGACAATACCTATCACACCTCAAGCCCCTCTATGGATATCAGCAAAGCATCCAATTTTGAGCGTTTTGTATTTGACTTGGTTGGGCGTGATAGTGCGCAAGTGCGTGCGCTATGGAGCAAAGTGGATCAAGGCGGAAGCTTTGATTTAAAGGGTACAGGTTTGTTTGAGAAAGTCTCTGACTATGGTTTTATCTCAGGTAGCAGCAATCATCAAAATCGTATGCAGATTATCCGCCAAGTACAACAGCAATATGGCGTGGTGATTGATACGCATACTGCCGACGGTATCAAAGTGGCCTTGCAACATAGATCCCCGCATGTGCCGATGTTGGTCCTTGAGACTGCCTTGCCAGCAAAATTTGAAGACGCCATCAGTGAGGCCTTAGGGCAGTTGCCAGAGCGCCCAGCTCCACTGAAGGGCTTGGAGCAATTGCCACAACGCTTTGAAGTCATGGATGCCGACGTGGATGCCATCAAGGCATTTATCGTGGCGCATACCTAGAGATTTGTTGAATTAAACACGGGAGACGGCATGCAGCAATATCATGATTTGTTACGCCATGTGCTTGAACACGGTCATCGTAAACATGACCGCACGGGGACGGGGACAATATCTGTGTTTGGCTATCAAATGCGCTTTGATTTAAATGCTGGTTTTCCTTTATTGACCACCAAAAAAGTCCATCTTAAATCGATTATTCATGAGCTGTTATGGTTTCTTCAAGGCAGTACCAATATTGCCTATTTGAAAGAAAATGGCGTCACCATTTGGGATGAGTGGGCAGACCAAGAGGGTAATTTAGGACCAGTATATGGTTATCAGTGGCGCAATTGGCCTAAGCCAGACGGCTCCCATATTGACCAAATCAGTCAAGTTGTCGATGCCATCAAACGCAACCCAGATTCACGTCGCTTGATTGTGTCTGCATGGAATGTGGCAGATGTCGAGAAGATGAAACTTCCACCATGTCATGCATTCTTCCAATTCTATGTGGCTGATGGCAAATTGAGTTGTCAGCTATACCAACGTAGTGCTGATATTTTCTTGGGTGTGCCATTCAATATTGCCTCTTACGCATTGCTGACCATGATGGTGGCGCAAGTGTGTGATTTGAAGTTAGGTGATTTTGTGCATACCCTCGGTGATGCACACATTTATCTGAACCATCTTGATCAGGTCAATGAGCAATTGCAACGTGATTTCCGTGCGCTACCCAATATGCATATTAATCCAGCGGTGAAAGATATCTTTGCCTTTAAATACGAAGATTTCACCTTGGAAAATTACGATCCACATCCCGCTATCAAAGCGCCAGTCGCGGTGTGATGATGTCTTTGTCGGTCATCGTCGCGCTAGCTAAAAATCGTGTCATCGGACTCAACAATACCTTGCCTTGGCATTTACCCGAGGACTTAAAACGTTTTAAGCAATTAACCATGGGTCACCATATTATTATGGGAAGAAAGACCTATGAGTCTTTGGGTCGCTTGTTGCCTGGAAGACAAACAGTCATCGTGACGCGTAATCCAGATTACAAAGTGGATGGTGCAATCGTGGTGCACAGTTTGGAACAGGCGATTAGCGTGAGCTCCGCCGATAGCGAGGCATTTTTGATAGGCGGGGCAGAGTTGTATCAGCAGTCCTTGCCTTTGGCAAAACGCCTATACCTGACAATGATTGATGCTGAATTTGAAGGCGATGCTTATTTTCCAGAAATCGAATTGGATCATTGGGATTTATTGGAACAACAGGATTTGATTTCACAACAAGGCTGGGCGTTTCATTACCTAAGCTACCAACGTAAAGCCTAGGCAGAAAACGGCCAACCCTGAGTTAGTTATTGCGCGACGCAATCCACGTAATAAATCGCTTTGCCATCCACTATTTCTTTTACCAAGCCATGCACGTCTGTCTCAAAACCGGGGAAGCGTTCGTTGAATTCTCGCGCAAAGCGTAAGTAATTGACGATGATGCTATTGAAACGCTCACCTGGGATCAACAAAGGAATGCCTGGAGGATAGGGTGTCAGCAGTACAGCGGTAATGCGACCCTCGAGCTCATCAATCGGCACACGATCTATCTCGCGATGCGCCATTTTGGAGAAAGCGTCGGTCGGTTTCATTGCCGGTACCATGTTAGACAAATACATTTCCGTGGTGAGACGCGCCACATCGTTATTCTTGTATATCTCGTGAATTTGGTTGCACAAGTCTTTTAGGCCAATTAATTCATAGCGTGGATACTTCACGATGAATTCAGGCAGTACTTTCCATAGTGGCTGATTCTTGTCATAGTCATCTTTGAATTGCTGTAATGCAGCGACCAAAGTGTTCCAGCGGCCTTTCGTAATGCCTATGGTGAACATAATAAAGAAAGAGTACAAGCCGGTTTTCTCGACAATCACACCATGCTCAGCCAAGTACTTGGTAACGATGGCGGCTGGGATACCGAATTCATCAGAGAAATCACCATCCACATCCAAGCCTGGAGTGATAATGGTGGCCTTGATTGGGTCCAGCATATTAAAGCCTTCGGCAAGATTACCGAAACCATGCCAGCGCTCATTCCCTTTCAGCATCCATGCTTCACGCTCTTCAATGCCTTCTTCTGACAAGTCGTTAGGGCCCCACACTTTAAACCACCAATCAGCGCCCCATTCTTCATCGACCTTACGCATCGCACGTCTAAAGTCCAGGGCCTCCATAATGGATTCTTCCACCAAGGCAGTGCCACCAGGCGCTTCCATCATGGCAGCGGCGACATCGCAACTGGCAATAATGGAGTATTGCGGGCTAGTGGAAGTGTGCATCAAATAGGATTCATTAAAGACATCTCGGTCCAACTTAATCTCTTGAGCATCTTGCACCAGAATTTGCGAGGCTTGGCTCAAGCCAGCCAACAGCTTGTGTGTGGACTGTGTAGAGAACACCATCGATTCTTTACAGCGCGGACGATCCGCGCCGATAGCGTGATAGTCGCCATAGAAGTCATGGAAAGTGGCATGAGGTAGCCATGCCTCATCGAAATGCAGGGTATCAATTTTGCCGTCCAACATTTCTTTAATTTCTTCTACGTTGTATAGCACGCCGTCATAGGTGGATTGGGTAATCGTCAACACACGTGGCTGAGCATTCTTGTCGGTAGCAAATGGGTTGGCAGCAATTTTCTTTTGGATATTGGCCCACTCAAATTCCTCTTTAGGAATCGGACCAATAATGCCAAAGTGGTTGCGGGTTGGCATCAAAAATACCGGGATGGCACCGGTCATAATAATCGAGTGCAATACCGATTTATGACAGTTTCTATCCACCACGACGATATCGCCAGGAGCAACGGTAGAGTTCCAGACTATCTTGTTGGAGGTCGATGTCCCGTTGGTCACGAAAAACAAATGATCACAATTATAAATTCTGGCAGCGTTGCGCTCGGAGGCTGCAACTGGACCGGTATGGTCGAGCAATTGGCCCAACTCGTCGACCGCGTTACATACGTCAGCACGCAACATATTCTCACCAAAAAATTGATGGAACATTTGACCGACCGGTGATTTGAGAAAAGCCACACCGCCGGAATGGCCGGGGCAGTGCCATGAATAAGAGCCATCTGCAGCGTAATGGGTCAGCGCACGGAAGAATGGCGGTGGCAAAGCATCCAAATACGAGCGCGCTTCTCGCACGATATAGCGTGCAACAAATTCTGGCGTATCCTCGTTCATATGGATAAAGCCATGCAATTCTCTTAATACGTCGTTAGGAATATGGCGTGAGGTTCTCGTCTCGCCGTGCAAGAAAATTGGGATATCCTCATTGCGATAACGAATTTCTTCCACAAATTGTCGAATGCTAGCTAGCGCTGCTTCCGACTCGCCCATAAATTCTTCATCATCGATGGATAGAATAAAGGCAGAGGCGCGACTTTGTTGCTGCGCAAAAGAGGTCAAATCACCATAGCTGGTAATGCCCAGCACCTCCATGCCTTCATCCTCGATGGCTTTTGCCAGTACTCGGATACCTAGACCCGAGGAATTTTCGGAGCGAAAGTCTTCGTCAATAATGACGACGGGGAATCGGAATTTCATGGGCTTACCTTTCGCTAAATTCGGTCACTAGATTTTGGGCAGGGTGACGCCAACCTGCCCCTGATATTTACCGCCACGATCTTTGTAGCTGGTCTCACAGATATCGTCTGCATCTGCTTCAAAGAACAATACCTGTGCGCAACCTTCATTGGCATAAATTTTGGCTGGCAAGGGTGTGGTGTTGCTGAATTCAAGCGTGACATAACCTTCCCACTCTGGCTCGAAAGGGGTCACATTGACGATAATGCCGCAACGCGCATAGGTCGATTTGCCCAAGCAGACTGTCAGCACATTTCTTGGAATGCGGAAATATTCAACGGTACGCGCTAAAGCAAAAGAGTTGGGAGGAATAATGCAGTAATCGGCATTCACTTCAACAAAGGAATTGGGGTCGAAGTTTTTAGGGTCGACGATTGTGCTATTCAAGTTGGTGAATAATTTAAACTCACTGGAGCAACGAATATCGTAGCCATAGCTTGAGGTACCGTAAGAGACCAAGCGTTGACCTTCGCTATTGATCTTCACTTGATTGGGCTCAAACGGCTCTATCATGCCATGCTGTTCCGCCATACGGCGTATCCATTTATCCGATTTAATGCTCATATTCCGTCCCTGTTTGCTGGTTATCGTTGTCAAATATCGCGATGTGTAAGATTAAAATTTGTCGCCGCCTAGCTCAATACTATAGCGCCAGAACTGATCTTGACCCTCAAAAATGACTTTTGATTCTAGCGGGTCACGGCTGCCTGCAGGGTATTGATGCACTGGAGTGTCATCTTTGGCCCATGCTTCGACGATAGGGTCTACCAAACGCCATTGTGCCAACACTTCGTCAATATGCAGATACTGTGAAGGATCACCTTCCATCAAGTTCAATAGCAGCGTCTCATAAGAGTCTATGCTTTCATCGCCTTGTTGACGTTGCGGTGCGTCAATGCTCAGTGTGCGTGTGGCAATATCTAAGCCAGGAATCTTGGATTGCACTTCCATCTTGATACATTCGCGTGGCTGAATATTAATAATTAGCCAGTTCTGTTGCTGCTGGCCATTCAGTTCAATCGGCGATTTTTTGAAGCGTATCGCAATGGCGGTATTGCCTTCGTGCATACGTTTGGCGGTGCGAACATAGAAAGGCACGCCTTTCCAACGCTCATTATCGACAAACAGTTTCACCGCTGCATAGGTCTCGGTTTTACTGCTATCGACACCGTCACGTTTAAGTTCTTCCAAATAGCTCAATACCTTTTCGCTATGACCGTCGCCAACATCCACGCGACCGCCAGCATATTGGGCACGGAATACATTTTTATGCAGGTGATTGACATCTACTGGGCGTATCGATTTGAGCAGATTAATCTTTTCAGCACGTATGCTTTCAGGGGTGAAATCTTTAGGCTTTTCCATCGCTACTAAAGCCATGGTCTGCAATAGGTGACTTTGGAACATATCACGCAAGGCGCCCGTGGCATTGTAGAAAGTGGTACGGTCACCAACACCCAAAGTTTCATTATTGGTAATTTGTACGTGGTCGATATGGTGATGATTCCATAGCGGCTCGAACACGGCATTGGTAAAACGCGTCAACATAATATTTTGAATCGCAGATTTACCGAGGTAATGGTCGATACGATAGATTTGGCTCTCTTTCAGGTACTTGGTCAATTCTGCTTGCAATGCTTGTGCTGTTTGCAAGTTGGTACCGAATGGTTTTTCAATCAGCACGCGGCGCCAATATTTGCTCTCATCGGTCAGGCCAACTTGATGCAGTTGTTGCACGATGGTGGCGAAATCGGTGGGGCGTACAGAAAGGAAGTAGGCCAAATTCTGCGGGAAAACTTTTTCATCGCTGAGCGCGTTTTTTAATTTGCTAAACGCATCTGGGTCAGTCGGTGGGTTGGCATGATAGAAGTTACGCGCGATAAAGCGTTGATAGACTTCTTGGTCATAGCCATTTTTAAATTTCGCGTCTAGCATGCCTTTGATTTCAGCTTGCCAAGCCTCGCGACTCATTTCGCCACGCCCAATAGATAGAATTTTCATCTCAGCAGGGAAGCGGCCAGCCGCATCCAAACGGAATAGGCCGGGGATTAATTTGATGCGCGACAGATTGCCGCTAGCGCCAAACAACACAAAGGTACATGGATTAACTTGTTTGCTCATGAATAATTTCTCACCGTATTCGTCAGGGGACTGTCAGGATAAAGACAGGCTTGATTGCTTATTTATCATGCACAGATTTGACGTAGTGTCCGCCAAAACCGTTGCGCATCATGGATAGCAATTTATAGCTATAACCAGTGGCATCCTGACTTCTGAAACGTGCTTGTAAGGCCAAGGTTAAAACGGGAGCGGCTACACCTTGCTCAACTGATTCCATCACCGTCCAACGACCTTCACCAGAATCCGCCACATAAGGGGCGATATCTTTCAGCTCTTGGTCAGACTTCAAAGCGTCAGCGGTTAAGTCCAACAACCAACTTCTTACCACTGAGCCATGGCGCCATAATTCAGTGACTTGAGCCAAGTCCAAATTGAATTCTTCTTTACCTTTGAGCAAGTCCAGACCTTCTGCCATCGCTTGCATCATGCCGTACTCAATCCCGTTATGGATCATCTTGGTAAAGTGACCTGCGCCGATTGGGCCTACATGTGCCCAGCCGTTTTCTTTGCTTGGTGCCAATGCAATGAGTATGGGCTCCATGGTTTTGGCAACGGCTGGTGTTGCACCCACCATCAAGCAGTAGCCATTTTGCAGACCCCAAACACCACCAGAGGTGCCGCAATCCATATAACCGATACCACGCTCAGCCAACCAAGCGCCTCGGCGTTGGCTATCTTTGTAATTGGAGTTACCGCCGTCGACGATAATGTCGCCCTTGGACAGCATAGGGGCTAAATCTTGAATCTGAATTTCTGTGGGAGAGCCACTGGGTAGCATCAACCAAACAATTCTAGGTTCTTTGCCATCTCCAAGTTTGCTGACTGCATCCGGCACAGAAGTCGCGGCAATCATGCCCTCTTTCTCTGCTAATTGGTTGACCACATCATTGCTGCGGTCAAAACCAACCACTTGAATACCTGCACGAAGCAAACGAGTGGTCATGTTGCCGCCCATTTTGCCTAAACCTATCATTGCTAATTTCATTGAATTTTCCTTACTTTAAAGAATGGGAGAGCTCATTTTTGTTGAGATCCCTATAGAAGACCATCGCGCTTTTGGGTAAGATGGCGAGCTTTTAAAATTTTAACGCTGTTGAAAACCAGCATTATATCGTGAATCAGTAAGGCTTTGCAGTATGCTAGAGACACAACACACCATGACAAAACAAATTTCCCGTTGGCAGCTTTTTGATAGTCAAGCAGCCATTAATCAAGCCACCGTCCAGCAAATTTTGCGTTTGGCAGATGAGGCTATACAGGCACGAGGCGCTTTCCGCATAGTATTGGCGGGGGGCTCTACGCCAAAAAGCGTTTACGCCATGTTAAAAGATGTGCAAGCGGATTGGTCAAATTGGCATATTTATCACAATGATGATCGTTGTTTACCGGTCGATCATGAAGAGCGTAATAGCTTGATGGCGCGGCAAACCTGGTTGAATCATGTGCCCATTCCTGCCGATCAAATTCATGATATTCCTGCCGAGCTAGGCAATATCCAGGGTGCTAAAGCCTATGCACACACTTTGGCGGGAGTGCCTAGTTTTGACTTGGTTCTGCTTGGTTTGGGTGAGGACGCGCACACGGCCAGTCTATTCCCCGGACATGCCGTGGATAACTCTGCTGATGCGGTGCCAGTATTTGATGCACCCAAGCCACCACCAGAGCGTATTACGATGAGCCAACAGCGTTTAAGCAATACGCGACAGGTCATCTTTTTGGTGACTGGCGCGGGCAAGCAACAAGCGGTCAATGATTGGCGTGCTGGCAAACCAGTGCCAGCGGCACTGATTACACCAGCTAATGGGGTAGACGTGTATTGCTTTGGGGTAACACTCAACGCAGCTTAAAGGCCTATGCTTAGGTGTTTTGAATCACGATATTAGGAAATTTACTTGAGTGATCCAAAGCCAACTTAGCAATTTTAGCCGCGCATTTTCGTGCGATTTGCTGGTAAGTTTTAGCAATCGCACTGTCAGGATTGGCAACTACAGTCGGTTTGCCACCATCGGATTGCTCTCGAATATCAATATGCAGAGGCAGTGAGCCTAGCAGTTCAACATCGTAATCCTTGGCCATTAGTTCACCACCGCCAGCGCCAAAGATGTGTTCTTCATGGCCACACTTAGAGCAAATATGTGTGCTCATATTCTCTACGATACCCAAGATGGGAATACCCACCTTCTCAAACATCTTGAGCCCCTTGCGTGCATCTAATAAAGCAATATCTTGTGGTGTCGTGACGATGACAGCACCGGTGACTGGTACTTTTTGCGATAAGGTAAGTTGAATGTCGCCTGTGCCAGGGGGCAAGTCCACAATCAAATAATCCACCTCTTTCCAGCGCGTATCCCGTAATAGTTGCTCTAAAGCTCCGGTCACCATTGGGCCACGCCACACCATAGGGGTATCCACATCCACCAAAAAGCCTATGGACATAGCTTGTATACCATGGGCTTGCATGGGCTCTATGCTTTTGCCGTCTGTGCTATCTGGGCGACCTTGTATCCCCAACATCTGAGGTTGGCTAGGACCATAGATATCGGCATCTAAAATCCCCACCGTAGCCCCTTCTTGAGAGAGGGCGAGCGCAAGATTCACGGCAGTGGTCGATTTACCTACCCCGCCTTTGCCAGATGCGACAGCAATGATATTTTTTACATTAGGAATTAAGGCGACACCGCGTTGGGCTTGATGCGCTTCAATACGACTGCCAATATTCACTGTGACTTGGCCGATTTGCGGCAATTGTTGTAAATGCTTCTGCACTTGCTGGCGGACATCTTCCATCACAGTGTTGGCAGGATAGCTCAGCACAATATCTAAACTGACATCGTTGCCTTGGATTTGGATATTCTTCGCACTCTTGCTAGAAATAAAGTCCTGACCTGTATTTTGGTCAATTAATTGGCTTAGTGCCTGGCGAATATCGGCTTCTGTCATGCTCATCTACTTCCTCTTACATCATAATGGTTGACTAAAAAATTAAGGTAATTTTAGCTGATGTTATTCGTTTAATGTGAATCATGTCGGCATTTGTTAAAATAGCGCCCTTTATCAACTCAAGACTCTGACTCTGTATGACGCGTAAAATTCTAGTAACTTCTGCTTTACCTTATGCCAACGGCAGTATTCACCTTGGGCATTTGGTGGAATACATACAGACCGACATCTGGGTGAGATTTCTCAAAATGCAGGGACATCAAGTGCATTATGTCTGTGCAGACGATACCCATGGCACGCCTATCATGTTGCGTGCTGAGAAAGAGGGCATCACGCCTGAAGCGCTGATTGAAAAAGTGCATGCAGAGCATAGTCAAGATTTCGCTGACTTCTTGGTAGAGTTCGATAACTATTATTCGACCAATTCCGAAGAGAACCGTCAGTTGGCCAGCCAAATCTATTTGGCTTTGCGTGATAACGGCAAAATTGTAAGCAAGACCATAGAACAGTTCTATGACCCAGCAAAACAAATGTTTTTGCCAGACCGATTTATTAAAGGCGAGTGCCCCAAGTGCCATGCCAAAGACCAATACGGTGATTCATGCGAAGCATGTGGCGCTACCTATAATCCCACCGAACTGATTAATCCATATTCTGCTGTCTCAGGCGCTGCGCCTGTGCGCAAACAAACCGAGCATTTTTTCTTTAAATTGTCGGATTGTGCTGATTTCTTAAGGGATTGGACGCGCAAAGGCTCATTGCAAAACGAAGCGGCCAATAAGATGCATGAGTGGCTTGGCGATGCTGGTGAGAACAAATTATCTGATTGGGATATTTCGCGTGATGCACCTTATTTTGGTTTTGAGATTCCAGATGCGCCGGGTAAATATTTCTATGTTTGGCTAGATGCGCCTATAGGCTATATGGCTAGTTTCAAGAATCTATGCACACGTTTGGGTTTAGATTTTGATGCGTATTGGGGTCAACACAGTGAGGCAGAGCTGTATCACTTTATCGGCAAAGATATTCTGTACTTCCATGCCTTGTTTTGGCCGGCGATGTTGCAATACGCTGGATATCGCACACCTAGCCAAGTGTTCGCCCACGGATTTTTGACGGTGAATGGTGAGAAGATGTCTAAATCACGTGGCACTTTCGTCAATGCGCGCAGCTATCTCGAGCATGTAAAAAATCCAGAGTATTTGCGTTATTACTATGCCGCTAAACTCAACGGCAGTATGGAAGACATCGATTTGAATTTGGACGATTTTGTCGCGCGTGTAAATAGTGATTTGGTCGGCAAGTACATCAATATCGCCAGTCGTACAGCGGGATTTATCCATAAACGCTTTGACGGAAAATTGCTCGGCATGTCGCAACACCCTGTGGTCAATAGCCTGCGCCAAACTGCACAAGATATCGCGAATGCCTATGAGCAACGTGATTTCAGTCGCGCTTTACGCGAGATTATGCGTTTGGCGGATGTTGCCAACGCTTTCGTAGCTGAAGCTGAGCCTTGGGTAGTGGCAAAACAAGAGGGCGATGTTGCAGCGCGCAAGCTGCATGAGGATTGCTCGGCAGCCCTAGAGATGTTCCGTATTCTGACGCTTTATTTAAAGCCCGCTTTGCCTAAGTTGACAGCGCAAATTGAACAGTTCTTGAATATTCCTGCCATGCAGTGGGCAGATATCGCCAATAGCATGCCGGATGGCCACCCGATTCAAGAATATCAACATTTAATCACTCGTATTGATGCAAAGCAGATAGAAGCCATGATAGAAGCCAATAAACAAAATTTAGCTCCAGAAGCAGCTGCGCCTGCGCCAGCGGCCGCGCAAAAAAATCCAAGTACAGAGGCGGACTACCTCTCCATTGATGATTTTTCCAAAGTGGATTTGCGCATTGCAAAGATAGTCAGTGCTGAGCATGTAGAGGGCGCTGAAAAATTACTCAAATTGTCCTTGGATATTGGTGAAGCCACACCTCGTCAAGTATTTGCTGGGATTAAGTCTGCCTACGATCCAGCCACTTTGGTGGGTCGTTTGACTGTGATGGTGGCCAATCTAGCACCGCGCAAAATGAAATTTGGGATGAGTGAAGGGATGGTATTGGCCGCCAGTGATGAGCAGGGTGGCCCATTCATTCTGTCGCCGGATGCAGGTGCTCAGCCAGGGATGCGGGTGAAATAAAAAAAAGTGCTGTTCTAGCAGACAGATAGCCAACTACTAGAACAGCAAAAAAATCGAAAAGGGAGAAGGATTGCGGTCTACTTCTTCTTACCTGACGCTGCGCTGCTAGAAGGAGTAGTCGGCGCTGGTGATGCTGGTGCCGCTGTGCCTCCAGTCACTGTCAACTCTGGGCGCAGTTTAGCCATCGTTTTGTCGCCAATGCCGGGGACATTATTCAAATCGTCTACCGTCTTAAAATTTCCATTCTTCTTGCGGTATTCCACAATCGCCTCAGCTTTCGCCGGCCCGATTCCGTTGAGTGATTCTAATTGCTCTGCCGTGGCCGTATTAATATTGACCACGGCTTGCGCGTTAAAACTCCATGCTAAAAGCAGTAATGCTGTGTAAATCATTTTTTTCATAGCTGACTCCTTGTATCAATGAAATGAGAAAAGTGCACTTAAGTACACGCTTAGAGTCTATGAGGAGTTTTTTGGGAAGTAAATAAAATACAATTAAAACAATTAGTTATATTGATTTAATTGATAAATATGACCAACAAAATTGGCGCTGATAATTCTATGGGGATGTTATAGATTTAATAATTTGCTCTAAGGCCTGCAATGGATTGGCTGCCTGAGTAATGGGCCGGCCGATGACTAAATAACTTGCACCCAAAGAGAGCGCTTGCGTCGGTGTGACGATGCGGGTTTGATCATCTTTGGCTGCGTCGGCTGGACGTATGCCTGGCGTCACCAAACAAAAATCTGGGCCACAGGCCGCTCGTAACATACTGGCCTCTTGCGCTGAACAAACTACGCCGTCAAGACCGGCTTGTTGAGTGAGTAAGGCTAGGCGTTTAACATGATCTAATAAGGTACCTTGAACCCCAACTTGCGCTAATTCTGCCTCCGCCATGCTGGTCAGCACGGTGACCGCTATTAATAAGGGATCGTGACCTGACTTGTTGACCCCTTCACGCGCCGCTTGCATCATGGCAAGGCCGCCACTGGCATGCACATTCAGCATCCACACGCCCAGGCGACTAGCAGCTTCACAGGCTTTGGCGACAGTATTGGGAATGTCATGAAACTTCAAGTCTAGAAATACTGAAAAATCACGCTTAACTAATTGCTCTATTAGTTGCGGTCCTGCGGCGGTGAATAATTCTTTGCCTACTTTGACACGACATAGCTTGGGGTCAATTTGTTGGACAAACGCTAGCGCTGGTTTTGCATCGGCAAAGTCCAGGGCGATGACAATTTTTGCATCTTGGGCATTAGCTAGGCGCATTAGAGATGGCTTTCATCGGGTTCTGATGGGAGTGATTCCCATGCATTACAGGCGGGACACTGCCAATGGAAATGCCGTGCACGGAAACCACATTGCTCACAGCAATAAGCGCTGCGATTGCCGATCGCAGTTCTGACAGTTTGCAACATGGTATGCACTTCTGCATTCGCAGGTTGATTTAAAACGCGTGCTTTTAACAGATGCTCTAGTGTCTGCAAGCTGGGTTTGCGTTCCAAATCTTGCAATGCCATAGACTCAGCAATCTGGCTACCTTGCTCATTCAGTGTGACATCAAACAATACATTAAATAATGAATGTAGCTTGTATTTATCAAAGTAGCCTTGCATCAATGCAATCCCCTCTGAGATTTGATTGAGCGCTTTATAACTATTCAACATCTTAGGAGCGATCAGCGCAAGATAGCGGGGCTCTTGAAACTCTATACGTTTCCATACCGAAATCGCGACTTTATGATCGCCGTCTGCAGCCTCCATATCGCCCAACATCATGTTGGCACGAACACAGTTTTTATTAGCGTCCAAGGCCATTTCTAATTGTTGTCTAGCGGTATGATTGTCATGCTCAATCACCGACTTAACGGCAAGCTCACAATAATATTGGGCAATTTCTTGACGGAATGGGATGCCGGAAATACGCTCTAATTCAGTAGCAATGTTGATCGATTGTTGCCATTCCCGTTCGCGGGTGTAGATCTCTAAGAGCGCGCGCAAAGCGGCTTGTTGATATCGATCATCATTGAGTGTGACAAAGATTTCTTCTGCACGATCAAACAAACCGGCTTTTAAGTAGTCTTGTGCAAGCTCTGCACGCACAGCTAGTTTTTGCGCTGGGGCAAGCTCTTGTCTTTGCAATAAACTGAGGTGTAGATTAATGGCACGATCAATTTCGCCACTTCTACGGAATAAACTACCTAGGGCGAAATGTAGCTCTAATGACTCAGAATTGGCTTTCACCGCTTCAGAGAAAGCTTCAATGGCTTTATCTTGTTGGTCACTAATAAGAAAGTTTAGGCCACGAAAGTAAGCCGCAGGAAGGCTGGTGCTCTCCGATAATAACTGATGGATATCAACCCGCGCTGCTATCCAGCCGAGTGCAAAAAACAAGGGCAGTGCGATTAACCACCAAAATTCAAATTCCATGCTGTTTCCTTGTAGCGGCTTGGATAATGCCACCTAATTTAGGGCAAACAAGATTTTACTTTTGTTAGTGCAAAAGGGCTAGTTTTCATCGGTTTGACCGATGATACGGAGCAAAAAAAAGCAGTTTCCGAAGAAACTGCTTTTTCAGACCTGCAACATGCGAGTTACTTAAGCTGATCAACGCGCTCGCGCAACTCTTTGCCGGCTTTGAAATGCGGCACATGTTTACCAGGTACTTGCACTTTACTACCAGTTTTAGGGTTGCGTCCTACACGTGGCGGACGGAAGTTCAAACTAAAACTTCCGAAACCACGAATTTCGATACGCTTACCTGACGCTAGGTTTGCCGTCATGGCTTCAAGGATTGCACGAACAGAGAGTTCTGCATCCTTGCCCATGAGTTGGGGAAACTTTGCGGTTAAATTTTGAATCAGCTCAGATTTCGTCATGACCAACCTTATTCGTTGTTTTTGCTATCCAATTTGGCTTTTAACAAAGCGCCCAAGTTCGTAGTGCCAGCATTGGCAGCACTGTCAGCTTTGGCCTTAGGTGCAGCTTCAACTTGTTCACCTGCATCTTTTGCCTTAATGGATAAGCCAATTACGCGGTTTTTACGGTCTACATTGACGATTACAGCTTCAACACTGTCGCCTTCTTTCAATACTTCAGTTGCGTCAGATACTTTCTCTTTAGAGATGTCAGCCGCTTTGATATAGCCTTCAACGTCTGTATCTAAAGTGACTGTCGCACCCTTAGCATCTACTGCTTTAACCGTGCCGGTCACAATCGCGCCTTTATCATTCATAGAAGTGTAGGCACTGAATGTGTCACCATCTAATTGCTTAACGCCAAGAGAGATACGCTCTTTCTCAACATCAATGCTCAATACCACAGCAGTTAATTCATCACCTTTCTTGTAATTGCGGATGGCTTCTTCGCCAGCAACATTCCAAGACAAGTCTGATAAGTGCACTAAACCGTCGATGCCACCTGGCAAGCCGATAAATACGCCGAAATCAGTAATCGATTTGATTTGACCAGTAACCTTGTCACCTTTTTTGTGCGCGCCAGCGAAGTCTTCCCATGGATTGGATTGACATTGCTTCATGCCCAAGGACAAGCGACGACGCTCTTCATCAATTTCCAAAATCATGACTTCAACTTCGTCACCTAACTGAGCAATCTTGCCTGGGTGAACGTTCTTGTTGGTCCAATCCATTTCAGAAACGTGTACCAAACCTTCTATGCCTGGTTCGATTTCAACGAAAGCACCGTAGTCAGTCAAGTTAGTCACTTTACCGAACAAACGTGTTTGTACTGGGTAACGACGGCTTAGGTTCACCCAAGGATCATCACCTAGTTGTTTGATGCCCAAAGATACGCGGTTTTTGTCTTGATCAAATTTCAGGATCTTGGCTTCAACTTCTTCGCCTACAGTCAACACCTCAGATGGGTGCTTAACACGGCGCCATGCCAAGTCAGTAATATGCAACAAACCATCGATGCCGCCCAAGTCAACGAATGCACCGTAATCAGTGATGTTCTTCACAACACCTTTCACGACAGCGCCTTCTTTTAGGCTTTCCATCAAGGCTTCACGGTCTGTACCCATGCTGTCTTCAAGCACGGCACGACGAGATACGACAACGTTGTTACGTTTACGATCTAATTTGATAACTTTGAAATCCCATTCTTTGTTTTCGTATGGGGTTGTGTCTTTCACTGGACGTAAGTCAACCAAAGAACCTGGTAAGAAAGCACGGATGCCGTTGACCATCACAGTCAAACCACCTTTAACGCGGCCATTGACCATACCCTTGATGATGCGGCCTTCGTTCATCGCTTCTTCCAAATCTAGCCATGCAGCGAGACGTTTTGCTTTTTCACGAGACAGTTTGGTAGAACCATAACCATCTTCTAGAGATTCAATACAAACTTTCACGAAGTCACCCACTTGGACTTCGACTTCGCCGCGGTCATTCAAGAACTCGCTGGCGTCGATGACGCTCTCGGACTTCAGTCCAGCGTTCACCACTACAAAATCTGAGTCAATCGAAACAACTTCAGCGGTGATCACTTCACCGGAGCGCATTTCCTGACGTGACAAACTTTCTTCAAATAGTGCTGCAAAACTTTCGCCGTTATTGGCGCTAGAGGTTGATGCTTTAGCCATTAAATTAGGTACCTAAAAAAATCCACTGCTTGAGGTGGTTCGCCTTTAGACGACCACAGTGGGTTGAGTTATAAAAGTTGCCGGTTTTGGGGCCTGCAACGCCATTTCTATCGAATTTGATAGGAAAGGGCGAAATTGTATCGCAAAAGCGAACGTGAAGTAAGTGATTTTTTAGAAAAAATGTAAAAAAATGAGGAGATTAGTCAAAGGCAGATAAAAGATTTAAATGCTTTTTTGATACCAATCTAAGACTTGAGCGACGGCCTGCTCGATATTCAACGTATCTGTATCTAATAAATGCGCATCGGCGGCTTGTACAAGTGGTGAGGAACTGCGCTCACGGTCACGCTGATCGCGGGCTTGTAAGTCCTGTAAGATGGCTTGATAGTCTGCTGCCACCTTACACTGGCTCAGTTGTTTGAAACGTCTATCAGCTCGCACTTCGGCACTAGCGGTCAGAAAAACTTTACATTGCGCATCGGGGAAGATCACTGTGCCCATATCTCGACCATCAGCGACCAGTCCAGGCAATTGTCTTAGACGGTGTTGCCAACTGACCAGCGCCTTGCGCACTTGCGGGTGCACAGCAACCTGTGAGGCGCCTTGGCTCATTTGCTCACTTCGCACTTGAGCACTGACCTCATGATTATTTAAAAAAATCTGCTCGCCATCGAAGTGGACATTTAGGTGAGGAACCAAATCGCCCAAGGCGCTGCCATCTTGCCAATCAATATCATGTTGAAGACCAGCAAGCGCAACCAAGCGATACAGTGCGCCAGAGTCTAGGTAATGAAAACCCAGCGTATTGGCGACACGTTGTGCGACAGTCCCTTTGCCCGAAGCAGAGGGGCCATCGATAGTAATCACGGGAATATGATTCATCATCCGTTTAATCCTGACATACACCGGCAAAGCGGGTGAAATAGTCAGGGAAAGTTTTAGCCACGCAGTCAGGGTCATTGATGCGAATAGGCACGCCGCCCAAGCTCACTAGAGAAAAGCACATGGCCATGCGATGGTCATCATAAGTGTCGATAGCAGCATTGGGGGTGAGATTTGTCGGCGGTGTGATGCGGATAAAATCTGCGCCTTCCTCGACTTGTGCGCCCACTTTTCGCAGCTCAGTGGCCATAGCGCTGATACGATCAGTTTCTTTAACCCGCCAACTGGCGATATTACGCAGGGTGGTAGTCCCCTCTGCAAACAGTGCCATGACCGCCAAGGTCATCGCAGCATCAGGAATATGATTGCAGTCTAAATCTAACGCTTTAAGTTGTTGATTGGCGGCTTTAACAATCACAGCGTTGTCAGCATATTCAATCTGCGCGCCCATTTTGGCGATTTCATCGACAAAGCGAATATCGCCCTGAATGCTATGTTGACTTACCCCTTCGATGCGAAGTCCGTCTCTGCCCGCAGCAATCGCACCAGCTGCTAAGAAATATGAGGCTGAGGAGGCATCACCCTCGACATACAACTGACCAGGGCTTTGATAGTGCAGCCCCGAGGACAAGCTAAAGCCTTGCATGTCGCCGTGCACTTGCACATCGACGCCAAATTGACGCATCAAATTTAAGGTAATCGCAATATAGGGTTTAGAGATCAGCTCTCCCTCCACCACGATTTCAGCGGCTTTGCCTGTCATAGGCAAGGCCATCAAAAGGGCGGTAAGGAACTGGCTAGAAACATTGCCGCGTATCGACAATTTGAGGTGTTCTTTTAGTTGCGCTGGATGAATAGCCAAAGGAGGAAAGCCCGCTTGCTGCAGATAATCGATATGAGCGCCTGCTTGTAGTAGAGCATCGACCAAGTCGCCAATAGGGCGCTCATGCATACGCGCTACACCCGTTAACTGATACTCACCTCCAGCAAAAGCTAGTGCTGCGGTAAGTGGGCGGAAGGCGGTCCCAGCATTGCCGAGAAACAAATCTGCTTGGCGATTTGGAAACTGACCTGCACAACCCTGCACCAACCAGTCATTTTCTGCCAGCTGCTCCAATTTAATACCCAACTTGTCGAGTGCTTCTAACATGCGCGCGGTATCATCCGAGGCTAGTAAATCCCGAATCGTAGTCGTGCCTTGTGATAAAGCTGCTAATAATAGTGTTCGGTTAGAAATACTTTTTGAACCTGGCAGTTTGACTGCACCACCGACATGCGCCACAGGGGCTAAATCCAACACCTTCATCATGATGATTCTCTTTGCTTTGCCCAAGCATTGCGTGCTTGGCTGGCGTGTTCTAAAAATTCTTGTAGGCCCTGTGCGTCTGATTGTTGCAACATTTTTTGTAGCCGGCTTAATTCTGCTTGATATTGATTTAGCTCACTGAGTAAAGCATCTCGGTTAGCCAAGCTGATGTCGCGCCACATCTCCGGAGAGCTTCCTGCTATGCGAGTAAAGTCGCGAAAACCACTAGCGGCAAAAGCAAACAATTGATCAGCATTGTCGCGAGAAGCGATATCGTGTACCAATGCGAACGCCAATAAATGCGGCAAATGGCTGACGCTGGCAAAAATGGCATCATGTTCGCTCGCGGTCATGCGGCAAATACGCGCACCGCATTGCTCCCACATGGATTGGACAGCTTGGATATGCTGTTCGGTATTATGCTCAGAGGGGGTTAGCACTACATTTTTGGCTTGGAATAAATCGGCACGTGCAGCACTCACTCCGCTCTTTTCAGCACCAGCAATAGGATGCGCGCCGACAAACTGAGCGAGTAACTTTTCTGGATGTGTCGCCTGCTTGGCCACCTGCGCAACATAAGCAGCAATATCAGATTTTGTGCTGCCCACATCAGTAATCACGGTCTTATCGTTTAAATGAGGCAGGATCGCTTGCAGAATCGCTGGGGTCTGTGCCACCGGCGTGGCAATCACCACCATATCAGCCTCATGCATCGCCAATCCAACATCCTCATGGGCTTCATCGATCGCACCCAAAGCGATGGCTTGCTGCAAGCTCTGTGGGCGACGCCCAACGCCAACCACATGCTGCACAGCTCCTTGCTGTTTGAGCGCGAGTGCCAATGAGCCGCCAATCAGGCCTACTCCAAAAATAACTAATTTATTCACGATGATTGATTGCTGTTGCCAGCCAAACACAAAGCCCGCATTGTAGCATTTAAGCGCTAAGCGGATGAGTGCTTTATGTATTTTTGCGCGCTTCATATTTCTTAGGGGCGATTTTCTATGCTTATCAATGGCTGTTTTATTCCTGTGCAGCCGCGGCATTTTGCAATGCATCATGAAAATCATGAGGCGAGTTTCCTATTTTTGCCCATGTTGTAAAACAGCTTATCTCGTCAGAATGCGTCCTGCGTTGAGATGCTCTCAGCGTAGTTTTTTAATAATTTTTAGGAGATACATTATGTGGACTAAACCAGCTGCTACAGAAATGCGCTTCGGTTTCGAAGTAACAATGTACGTTTGCAATCGCTAAGATTTAATCGTACGAATGGAACTGGACTGTCTTTTGGCAGTCCAGTTTTTATCATTTTAAATAATAGAAATTAATCGAGAAAAATATGCATATACGAGTATTAGGTGCAGCAGCAGGTGGTGGCTTTCCCCAGTGGAATTGCAATTGTCATAATTGCGATGGACTGCGTAAAGGTACTATCAAGGCAACAAAACGTACGCAATCTTCCATTTGCGTGAGTGGTGATGGTGTCAATTGGGTATTGTTCAATGCGTCACCAGACGTGTTGCAGCAAATCCAATCCTTTGGGCCGCTGCAGCCTGGTCGTGCTATTCGTGATAGCGGTATTGCTGGCATTATCTTGATTGATGCGCAGATTGACCACACCACGGGCTTATTGATGTTGCGCGAGGGTAAAATCAAGCGCGAAATTTATTGTACCGATATGGTCTATTCCGACTTAACCACAGGCAACCCATTACTCAAGATTTTGGATCATTATTGTGGTGTGAATCATCATGAAGTTCCAACAGACGGCAAGTCTTCATTCACAGTGGCGGGTGCACCCAACCTCAAATTCACAGCAGTAGCGCTTAAGAGTGCTGCGCCACCATACTCTCCTCACCGTAACGACCCTCATCCTGGCGATACCATCGGCGTATTGATTGAAGAAATCAGCACCGGCAAGAAATGTTGGTATTCCCCTGGTTTGGCCGAAATTGAGCCACATTTACCAGCGCTGATGAACCAAGCCGATTGTATTATGGTAGATGGTACTTTCTGGACTAATACTGAGATGATTGATATGGGTTTGATGGATAAAACAGCCCGCAGCATCGGGCACAACCCTCAATCTGGCCCTGGTGGGATGATAGAAGAGCTTAATAAGTTTGATGCATCACGCAAAGTGTTGATACATATCAACAACACTAATCCGATTTTACGCGACGATTCTGCCGAGCGCGCTGAGCTCACCCGTCATGGCATTGAGGTTGCCTACGACGGTATGGATATTATCTTATAGGAGAACACAATGAACGCTGCGGCAAAACCAGCTTGGAGCCAAGAAGAATTCGAGGCCAAGTTAAGAGAAAAAGGTCAGGGGTATCATATCTATCATCCTATCCATGTGATGATGTATGAGGGCAAGTTGACCAAAGAACAATTGCAATGTTGGGTAGCGAATCGCTTTTACTACCAAATCTCCATTCCCATGAAAGACGCAGCCATCTTATCCAATTGTCCTGATAAGGAAATTCGTAAGGGCTGGATTGTGCGTATTGTTGACCATGATGGTGAAGGTGATGTGGAAGGCGGTATTGAGGCCTGGATTAAATTAGGTGAAGCCGTGGGTCTTACCCGTGAGCAAGTGACTTCACTGGAAATGGTGAGTCCCGGCGTGAAGTTTGCTGTAGACGCTTATGTCAATTTTGCCCGTCAACGCCCATGGCAAGAGTCTGTATGTTCATCATTGACCGAGTTATTTGCACCGCATATCCATCAACAACGTATTAGCTCCTGGCCACAAATGTACCCATGGATTAATGAGAATGGTTTGGTTTATTTCAAAAAACGTCTCACTGAAGCGCGTCGTGATGTTGAGCAAGGTTTGCAGGTGACATTGGATTACTTCGGTCATTCACGTGAAATGCAAGAGCGTGCCTTGCAAATCTTACAATTTAAATTAGACGTATTATGGGTGATTGCAGATGCGATTATGTTGGCTTGTACTCAAGTGACAACTGAAGGTCGTGATTACTTGCGTCAACCCGTTTACCGTCCAGAATAAGGCACTATTATGTCGATACAACTCAGCCAAGTTTTTGCCATTGCACCCCACCATCGTTTTCAGTGGGAAGAAGCACAAGAGTGTTTTGTGATTTTATTTCCAGAAGGCATGGTTAAGCTGAACCAAGGGGCTGGCGAAATTCTAAGCTTGGTCAACGGTCAACATTCTGTGCAACAGATTATCGATGCTTTGAAAGCAAAGTTTCCTGGCGCAGATGACATCGATGGTGACATATTGGCAATGTTGGAATTAGCGCTTTCCAAGGGTTGGCTGAGTGAAGTTGCTCAATAGCGTCTTAAATCAGGATTAGGAGAAATAGCATGTCAAAGACCGCATCATTAGGACGCTCAGAAGTACAAAAAGAAATCGCCATGAATAATGGCGTAGCCCAATCCGTAACCCGCACGCAGCCTTTGTGGCTGTTGGCCGAGGTAACATATCGCTGTCCTTTGCATTGCGCATTCTGCTATAACCCGACCGATTATGATAAGCACACGCAAAATGAATTGACCACAGAACAGTGGATTAATGCCTTGCGTGAAGCAAGAAAATTAGGCGCTTTGCAACTGGGTATCTCTGGTGGCGAGCCTCTATTGCGCGACGATATCGAGGAGATCGTGGTAGAGGCGAAAAAGTTGGGGTATTACAGCAACCTGATTACCTCAGGTGTGGGCCTCACCGAAAAACGCATTCAAGCCTTTAAAGAAGGCGGCTTGGATCATATTCAGTTATCCATGCACGATATTACTGAAGAAATTAACAACTTTATTACCAATACGCGCACTTTTGAATTAAAGAAAAAAGTGGCTGCCATGATTAAATCGCATGGCTACCCTATGGTGTTGAATGTGGTGATACACCGCTACAACATTGGTCATGTCAAAGAGATTCTAGAGATGGCGGAAGCATTGGGTGCTGACTATGTAGAGTTGGCCAACACCCAGTACTATGGTTGGTCTTTAATCAATCGTAGTCAGTTGATGCCCACCATGGAACAGTTGCAGGCGGCTGAAAAAGTCACCAATGAATTCCGTGAAAAGCATGGCAACAAGATGAAGATTTTCTTTGTGGTGCCAGACTATTATGCAGAACGTCCTAAGAAATGTATGAATGGTTGGGGCGAAGTATTTATGATCGTGACCGCTAATGGCGATGTATTGCCATGTCACTCTGCTCGTGTATTGCCGAACATGCAATTCCCCAATGTCAAAGGCGATAGTTTGTCTTACGCTTGGAGTGAGTCAGATGCCTTTAATAAATATCGAGGCGATGCATGGATGAAAGATCCATGTCGCACATGCGATGAAAAAGAGAAGGATTTGGGTGGCTGTCGTTGTCAGGCCTTTATGCTGACTGGTGATGCAGAAATTGCTGACCCAGTATGCACCAAGTCACCTTATCGTCATCTTATCGTTGAGGCAATTGAGGAAGCGAAAAACCCTGTGATTGCATCGCAGCCAATTATCTTCCGTAACGATAAAAATTCTCGTGCGTTGATGGAAGGCGAATTTGCCGATCGGGTAAAACCCTTCCACGCTTTACCATAAGCGACATACAATACAAAAAGCCCCGCTCATCGGGGCTTTTTTTAAATTCCATCGTTACTTTTTGCTTAAGAAAGAGCCACCATGCAAAGCAAGAGCTCCTTTGTATTGACCTTGGTCCTGGCCAGTTTGGCCGCCTTAGCGCCTTTTGCGATTGATACTTATTTGCCAGCATTTCATACCTTGCAAAGCGAATTGAGAACATCCGATATCGCTATTCAGCAAAGCCTGACCTTTTACTTGGTTCCTTATACCCTGATGACCCTATGGCATGGTGCTATTTCTGACTCGATAGGGCGTTTGGCGGCGATACGCTGGGGTTTAACGGTGTTTGTTTTGGCTTCGATAGGCTGTGCAATGGCGCAAACGGTGGAAACATTGTGGTTTTTCCGAGCATTACAAGGCTTATCGGGCGGGGCGGGTAATGTGGTCGCTCGGGCCATGGTGCGTGATTTATTCGAGGGTCCTCAAGCACAACGTGTGATGGCGATGGTGCAGATGCTGTTCGGTATAGCCCCTGCGATTGCACCGATTATTGGTGGTTGGCTATTAGGCATCCATTGGCAGGCCATATTTATTTTCCTAGCCCTATACGCCGGTCTTAGCCTCACTGCGGCTATGATTTTGTTGCCTGAGACGATGCCCGCGAATAAGCGAGTGCCTTTATCGGCCAAACAAGTATTAAGTGATTACCGCGTTTTGCTACAAGATAGCGAATTTAAAAAATTAATCTTTGCCGTAGGCGCTAATTTTGCTGGGTTTTTTCTGTACGTTTTGTCGGCCCCAGTTTTTCTCATGCAGCATTTGCATTTGAGTGAACAACAATTCGCTTATATGTTTATCCCGACGGTTGCGTGCATGATGCTGGGCTCTTATTTTGCTAAGCGTGCCGCTGGCGTATACAGTCGACAACAAGTGATACACGCGGCTTATCGCTGGATGGCTATCATTGCAGTGTTTAATCTAATGCTGAGCTTGGCTATTTCCTCTTGGCAAGACTCCATTCCCTTGCTCGCGCTGATTGCCCCGGTGGCCTTATTTAATATTGGAATGGCGCTGGCCATGCCAGTACTTTCCTTAGCCGCGCTGGATAGACATGCGCGTATCCGCGGCACGGCAGCCTCGGCACAAACTTTTGTACAAATGCTGATTTCGAGTATTTCGGCCGGTTTGGTCGTGCCTTTGTTGTGGTTTAGTCCTGCTGGTTTGGCGCTGGGGATGTGTGTGTATTGTCTACTAAGTTTATTGGTGATAAGGCGTAGCCATTTATGGATGGGACAATAAAAAAGGAGGCTAGGCCTCCTTTTTAAATGCTTCAATGGGAAAATTTAAAGCAGCAATTACTCCACCAACAAATCACGTTTATTGGGTGCACCATTCATCGCATCTGCATCTGCCAGAGGCTCTTTGCGTGCGCTAATGACTGGCCATACCTTGGCCAAACGTGCATTTAATTCGATAAAGTCTTGCTGATCCGCAGGCACATCATCTTCAGCAAAAATCGCCTCTGCAGGACATTCTGCTACGCATAGCGTGCAATCAATGCATTCGTCTGGGTTAATCGCCAGAAAGTTTGGGCCTTCAACAAAACAGTCTACTGGGCAAACATCTACGCAATCTGTGTATTTACATTGAATGCAGTTTTCGGTGACAACATAGGTCATGTTTTTTCCTTTTTCAAAAAACGGCGTTATGCGCCTATTTTAAACCAAATCCAGTCAGTTCGTTAGACTATCATGCCCGCGCCAACGGTGTTGTTGGTGGATTCATCAATAATAATAAATGCACCCGTTGCACGATTTTGACGATAGCTATCAACCATCAGCGGCTGTGCCAACTTAAAACTAATGCGCGCAATGTCATTCATATTCAAAGTGTCGACTGATTGCTGCTCTAGGCTATTCACATCCACGCGATATGCAATGGCACCCACTTTGGCTTTCGATTCGCGGGTAGTGTGGCGAATAACATAGGTCCTTGCAGGCGACAATGCTGTTTCGGACAACCAACATACCATTGCCTCAATTTGTTTTACCGGCTCTGGTACTTCGCTACTTTTTACTATCATGTCACCACGCGAGGTATCGATCTCATCTTGCAGTAACAGAGTCACAGACTGCTCGGTAATCGCTTTGTTCAATACCGTGTCGCCTAACAAAATAGATTTCACGGTCGAACTCAGTCCATTTGGCAGCACAGTAACGCGATCACCGACGGCAATCTCACCTGATTCAACCCGTCCCATAAACCCTCTAAAGTCGTGCAGCTCAGGATTATCAGAAGCATGTGGGCGACAAACAAATTGCACGGGGAAACGGAAAGCCTCTTCCTGTTCAGTGTGCGCGGCTGGCGCATTTTCCAAAATCTCTAACATGGTAGGACCTTGATACCAGTTCATATTCTCGCCGCGATCGACCAACATATCGCCATTCAGCGCGGATAAAGGCAAAAATTGAATATCATGACCGTCACGTTGCAAGCCAATTTCGGTCGCGAATTGCAAATACTCAGATTTGATGCGATCGAAAGTCGCCTGATCGTAATCTACCAAGTCCATTTTATTGACCGCGACCACAATATGAGGAATCCCGACCAAGTGAGCAAGATAAGAGTGTCTGCGCGTCTGCGTTAATACCCCTTTGCGCGCATCAATCAAAATAATGGCTAGATTAGCCGTGGAGGCAGCGGTCACCATGTTGCGCGTGTACTGCTCATGACCTGGCGCATCAGCAATAATGTATTTACGGGTACCAGTGCTGAAATAGCGATAGGCAACATCAATGGTAATACCTTGTTCGCGTTCAGCTTGTAAACCGTCTGTCAGCAAGGACAAATCTACGGCTTCCATCCCACGCTTTTTCGAGGTTTTTTCGATTTGCGTCAGGGTATCAGCCAAGATGGTTTTGGTGTCATATAGCAAGCGACCAATCAGCGTGCTCTTGCCGTCGTCCACGCTACCGCAAGTCATAAATCTTAATAAACTATCGTTACGCATTAGAAATAACCCTCTTTCTTGCGTTGTTCCATCGAGGCATCAGATGTTTGGTCATCCAAACGCGTAGCGCCACGCTCGGTGATGGTCGTGGTTGCTGTTTCTAGCACGATCTTGCTGACATTGTCCGCATCGGATGGGACAGGTGCTGTACAAGTAATATCCCCTACGGTACGGAAGCGCACCTGCATATTGATGACTTGTTCACCTGCTTTAGGTTGATTAATCACCTCACCGCTAGCTAATGGCACATTGACAGGGAAGATGGCTCCATTACGCATCACCACATCGCGTTGATGGGCAAAATAAATGGAGGGCAAAGCTAAGTTTTCACGCTCTATGTATTGCCACACATCCATTTCTGTCCAATTAGAAATCGGGAAGGCGCGAATATTTTCGCCTTTATGGCTACGCGCATTGTATAAATTCCATAGCTCAGGACGTTGGTTCTTGGGGTCCCACTGACCAAACTCATCGCGGAAACTCATAATGCGTTCTTTAGCGCGTGCTTTCTCTTCATCACGACGTGCACCACCAATACAGCAATCAAAACCAAACTCTTCAATGGCTTCTAGCAATGTGACCGATTGATGCTTATTGCGTGGTTCATCAGGCGTTTTTAATACCACGGTACCGCGCTGCATGGAGTCTTCAACTGAGCGCACAATCAAGCGTTCACCTAATTCGCTTGCTCGCTGGTCACGGAAATTGACCACTTCTTGGTAGTTGTGACCTGTATCAATATGCATCAATGGAAAGGGGAAGCGTCCTGGGCGGAAAGCTTTTTCAGCGATACGCAATAAACACAGCGAGTCCTTTCCACCGGAAAACAGTAATACCGGATTACTACACTGGCCAGCGACTTCACGCATTATGTGTATCGCTTCGGCTTCCAGCCAATCTAAATGGCTTAAGGTTGATTTACTACTCATGGTTGATTACCTAATTAAAAAACTAATTTTTTTTGACATGCAAACCACATTCTTTGCTGGTGGGGTCTTCCCACCACCAGCGCCCAGCGCGCACATCCTCGCCCATAGCCACTGCCCGGGTACATGGTGCGCAGCCTATGCTGGGATAGAAAGCATCATGCAGTTTGTTGTAAGGCACGTCATGCATACGGATATAGGCCCATACTTCATTTTCGTGCCAGTCACTTAATGGATTAAATTTTTCCAGTCCGTTGCCAGCATCAAATTCCTGATGCGGCAAATTTGCTCGTGTAGCAGATTGCTCGGCACGCATACCGGTTATCCATGCTTGCTTGCCTTGCAAAGCGCGACGCAATGGCTCGACTTTGCGCATTTGGCAGCAAGCTTTACGCATCTCTATGCTTTGATAGAAGGCATTGATGCCATGTTGTTGAACGTAATGCTCAACCGCCTCGGCTTGTGGAAAATAAATCTTCAGTTTGGTTTGATACTTTTGCTCAAGCGCTTGCATCAACTCATAAGTTTCAGGCGGCAAACGGCCAGTATCTAAAGAGAATATGCTGATGGCTAATTTCTCACGCAGGATTAAATCGCTCAGCAACATATCCTCAGCACCTAAGCTATTGGCAAAAGTGATAGAGGGAAACTGCTGGCAAGCTTGGCGTAACAGCGCCAGTACGGCCGTCGTTTTTGCCTTAACACTGTTTACCAAATCCTCTGTCAGCTCAGGGCTGGTGGCAGGATTTTTGGCTGCAGAGCGAATCAGAGATATGTCACCAAACATAGTTGTTTAGTCCTAGCGAGGAATGCGGCGCCAAGCAGGTTGTGGAATATCCACGGCTGCTTGATAGGGCTGTTGGAAATCCTGTAAACCTGACAAGGCCTCCTGCGCTGAACGATCAGCGCGGATTAAGTAGCTATCGAAGCCACAGCGTTTAAGGAAAAATAGCTGATCACGCAACACGTCGCCTATAGCACGCAACTCATTGCGATAACCATAGCGAGTGCGTAATAGATTGCCTAAAGAGAAAATACGACCATCGGCAAAACGTTCTACAAAAATAGCAATGATGGGTAGACGATTGATATCGCCCACGCTTTCAACAAGCTTCTCTAGACTTTCATGCGTTGCCACGATGATGCCCAACTCGCCCTTTTCTAAGCGTTGTTCCAGCGCATTGTTCGCCTCGTGGCGACGGGCTAACCAAACAGCCAATGGAAGCAAAATTTTGCCTTGGGCAGGAATGTCGGTTTGTGCGATTTGCTCGGCGCTGTAGCTTTCCTCGCCGGTTAATTTAAACAGCACCACTTTGCCGGCTTGTTTACGAACCTGTTCTTCACCCAGCGTTGGCGGGCTTACACGTGTCCACTCATCAGCGACGATAGCATTGTTACGAATTAAATTAGACATGTGCTACTCCAGTGTCTTGCTCAGCAGACTTGGCGTAGACGTGCTGCTTGAAGGGGTCTACCCCAATTCTGCGCACGGTATCAATAAAGCGTTCCTCATCTTGACGCTCACGCAAATACACTTCGATTAAGCGTTGCACCACGCCAGGCATTTCTTCGGCACTAAAAGATGGACCGATAACGGTTCCGATGCTGGCGTCATTGCCTTGCTTACCGCCTATGGTGACTTGATACCATTCTGAGCCATCTTTATCTACGCCCAAAATACCAATGTGTCCCACATGGTGGTGTCCACATGCATTCATACAGCCGGAGATATTTAATTCGATATCGCCAATGTCATGTAAATAGTCCAAATTATCGAACTGTCTCTGTATGGCTTCTGCAATCGGGATGCTCTTGGCATTGGCCAATGAGCAAAAGTCGCCACCAGGGCAGCAGATAATGTCTGTAAGCAGGCCTATATTTGGCGTTGCTAAACCGGCAGCACGCGCTTTTTCCCATAAAGGTAATAAGTCGGACAGTTTTACATCGGTCAATATCAAGTTTTGTTCATGCGAAACCCGTAACTCAGCAAAACTATATGCATCCGCTAAATCTGCTACCACGCGCATTTGTTCGCTAGTGGCATCGCCCGGAGCTTTGCCGTGCGGCTTTAAAGACAGCGTCACGGCGCGATAACCAGGTTGTTTGTGGGCATGTACGCAGCGCTTTACCCATGCAGCAAATGCTGGATTGCTGCTGATGGCAGCATCAAAACTAGCATCATGCGCAGGCAGTTGTTGGTAGGGCATCACATCAAAATATTGGCCTACGCGCTTCAGTTCTTGCTCGTCTATCGTGTTGGGGCCGTCTTTAATATGTTGCCATTCTTCTTCTACTTGACGACGGAACTCGTCTATCCCCAACGCTTTGACTAAAATTTTGATACGCGCTTTGAAGGCGTTATCGCGTCGACCATGCAGGTTATATACACGAATAATGGCTTCGCAATAGGTCAGCGCATGTTGCCATGGCAAATGCTCACGAATCACTGTACCTAAGATAGGTGTGCGACCTAGGCCGCCTCCAACCCACACCTGAATGGCCATTTGTCCAGCATCGTCAAAATAGAATTGCAAGCCGATGTCATGTGCTTGAACCAAGGCACGGTCTTGCTGCGTGCCAGATACCGCAATTTTGAATTTGCGCGGCAACAGGGCGAACTCAGGATGGAAAGTACTCCATTGGCGCATAATTTCGGCCATCGCACGTGGGTCTAGAATTTCATCCGGCGCGACACCTGCAAACTGGTCTGTCGTGATATTGCGGATACAGTTACCTGAGGTTTGAATTGCATGCATTTCAACAGTCGCCAATTCAGCCAAGATATCCGGCACATCTTCTAGCTTAGGCCAATTTAATTGCAAGTTTTGACGGGTGCTGAAATGCCCGTAGCCCTTATCAAAACTTTGCGCGATATCAGCTAATTTACGAAGCTGTTTGGATGATAGCGTGCCATAAGGAATGGCGATACGCAGCATAGGCGCATGACGTTGGATATACAGTCCATTTTGTAGACGCAAGGGTCTAAATTCATCGTCATTGAGTTCACCAGCGAGATAGCGGCGGGTTTGGTCGCGGAATTGAGCGACTCGTTCATTTACGATTTGATGATCTAAGGCGTCGTATTTATACATAATTCAAACTCTTTTAATAAGGGCGCTATTTTAATGGAGCACCAGTTTGATACCAACATATATCAGAATGGCGGCCAAGGCTAAACGTATCCAGTGTTCAGAGACTTTAGAGCTCATATGGCTGCCGATGTATATGCCTGGAATAGAGCCTATCAGCAATATCCCCAGAAGTTCGTAATTGATTGTGCCCAAAGTGGCGTGGCCAAGGCCAGCTACCAATGTCAAGGGAACGGCGTGGGCGATATCGCTACCCACGATGGTAGTAATTTTTTTATTCGGATATAAGGCAATCAAGGCAGTCACACCTAAAGCACCTGCACCCACAGAGGTCATGGTGACTAGCACGCCCAGCACAATGCCGAGTAACACAGTGGCGATGTCTACATATTTCTCTGGCACTAAACTCGCGCCTGCTAGCCATTGCGTTAATTTGTTGCGCAATATGACGGCTATCGAGGTCACAATCAGGGCAATACCAAGCCAATACTTGATGGTGCTAATCGCACTGGTTGAATCGATATCAATGTTTTTCAGTAACAAAATGGTAGCGATAGAGGCAGGAACACTGCCTATGCCAAGGCGGGTGACAATTTTCCAATCAATGTTACCCAGCTTGCCATGCGCAAAAATGCCTGCAGTTTTGGTCACGGATGCATAAAGTAAATCAGTGCCGACGGCAACGGCTGGTTTAATGCTGAATAGCATCATTAAAATCGGGGTCATAAGTGAACCGCCACCGACCCCGGTGAGTCCAACCAACCAACCCACTACAAAACCCGCAAAAATATATCCAAATTCCATAAAGCCCTTATATCCATTGATGTGGCTATGTTTAGGGTTGCAGATTATAAATGAGTCGAATATATTGTTTTAATAATAATTTATTCTTTGGTATATTACTTTGAGTTATAAACATAGAAATAAATTTACGTATCGAGAACGCGAATGAAATTACACCAATTACGCTATATCCGCGAAGTCGCTAGACAAGGTTTGAATATCTCTATGGCGGCGGAAAATCTGCATACCTCTCAACCCGGCGTGAGTAAGCAAATTCAGTTGCTTGAGGAAGAGCTCAATCTGCAAATTTTTCAGCGTAACGGCAAACGTTTGACCGGAGTGACTGAGCCAGGAAAAAGTGTATTGGAATTGGCCGAGCGAGTGCTACGTGATATGGAGAATATCAAACGTGTGGGTGAAGAGTTCAGTCATGAAGATGTGGGTACACTGACGATAGCCACCACCCATACGCAAGCGCGTTATCGCTTGCCAGCGGCGGTGAAAGCTTTTATGGATCAATATCCAAACGTGAAATTAAATATTCACCAAGGCAATCCTATGCAGGTGGCTGAACAGGTCCAGTCTGGCGATGCAGATATCGGCATCGCGACCGAGGCAATCAGTCATTTTGACAAACTTTTATGTTTGCCGGCTTATGAGTGGAATCGCTGCGTGGTGGTGCCGCCGGGTCATGCTTTACTTAAGGACACGCCACTTACATTAGAAAAGTTGGCGCGTTATCCGCTGATTACCTATGACTTTGCTTTTACTGGCGGATCATTGGTCAGTAGCGTTTTTGCCAAGGCAGGCTTAACCCCCAATGTGGTATTGACGGCGATTGACGCTGACGTGATTAAGACTTATGTGCAGTTGGGTCTGGGCGTGGGCTTGCTGGCGAATATGGCGTATGACCCAGAACGAGATACCAATTTAGTGGGTGTGGATGTTAGTCATCTTTTCCCGCACAGCATTACCTATGTAGGTATCCGGCGCGATGTGTATTTACGCCGTTATGCTTATGACTTTATTGAACTGTTAGCGCCTAAGTATGACCATCAGGCAATCCTAAAAGCGATACATGGCGAGTAGTTAGATTGACGATTTTGTGAGGATTTCAGTTATAATCCTAGGTTCTGTATTTCTTTCGCCAATCTAATTTTTTCGGAGACCGCTATGGCTAATCTATTAGAACAATTAAAGACCATGACCACGATAGTGGCAGATACCGGTGATGTTGAGGCTATCAAAACAGTTAAGCCTTACGACGCCACCACTAATCCATCTTTGTTGCTTAAGGCAAGTACATTGCCACAATGTGAGCCTATGATTGCTGAAGCGATTGCTTACGCAAAAGCCAATAGCAACAACAAAGAAAAACAAATCGAAGATGCTGCTGACAAATTGGCGGTATTAGTTGGTTTGGAAATTTTAAAACATATCCCTGGCCGTATTTCTACCGAAGTTGACGCACGTTTGTCCTTCAATATCGACGCGATGGTGGCCAAGGGTCGCAAAATCATCAAGCTTTACCAAGAAGCAGGCGTAAGCAAAGACCGCGTTTTGATTAAATTGGCTTCCACATGGGAAGGTATCAAAGCAGGTGAAATTTTGGAAAAAGAAGGCATCAACTGTAACTTGACATTGTTGTTTGGTTTCGGTCAAGCACGTGCATGTGCTGAAGCTGGTGTATTCCTGATTTCCCCATTCGTAGGTCGTATCTTAGACTGGTACAAAGCAAAAACTGGCGAAACCTACACTTCAGAAACAGATCCAGGCGTGATTTCAGTGCGTCGTATCTATGCATACTACAAAGAGCATGGTTATAAGACTGTGGTGATGGGTGCTTCTTTCCGTAATATCGGCGAAATCACCGCTTTAGCAGGTTGTGATCGTTTGACGATTGCGCCAACATTATTGCAAGAGTTGGAAGCCACACAAGGCGATTTGCCACGTGTATTGGTAGATGGCGGTAAGAAACAAGACGCCCCAGCAAAGATGACAGAAGAAGAATTCCGTTTTGCCTTGAATGAAGATGCGATGGCTACTGAGAAGTTATCAGAAGGTATTCGTGGCTTCGTGGTTGACCAAATCAAGATGGAAACAGCTTTGGCTGCTAAGCTTTAATCGATTTAGATCTATCCCCTAGATGCTTTTGTCTAGGGGTTGTGATGCGTTGACATATCAGTTTGTTGCGCTATAAGATAGCCGTCCAACTTTTGTTTTAACGTATCAGCTTCTAAAAAAATGTAGTAAAAACAGAGTAGTAATTAAAACCATTAATGGAGAAAAAATCATGGCATTAACACAAATGGCATTAGACTCATTGGATTTCGACGCAACCGTAGCTTTGGCTGAAAAGGTTGCTCCACACGTTGATATCTTGGAAATTGGTACACCATGTATCAAGCACAACGGTATCAAGTTGTTGGAAACATTGCGCGCTAAGTTCCCAAAGAACCAAATCTTGGTTGACTTGAAGACTATGGATGCTGGTTTCTACGAAGCTGAGCCTTTCTACAAGGCAGGTGCTGACATTTGTACAGTATTGGGCGTTGCTGATATCGGTACTATCAAAGGTGTGATTGACGCTGCTAACAAGTACGGCAAAAAAGCACAAGTTGACTTGATCAACGTTGCTGACAAAAAAGCACGTACACAAGAAGTTGCTAAGTTGGGCGCACACATCATTGGCGTTCACACTGGTTTGGACCAACAAGCTGCAGGTCAAACACCATTTGCTGACTTGGCAATGGTTTCTGGCTTGAAATTAGGCTTGGAAGTTTCTGTTGCTGGTGGCGTTAAAGCTGCTACAACTGCACAAGTACGTGACGCTGGCGCGACTATCATCGTTGCTGGTGCTGCTATCTACGGTGCTGCTGATCCAGCTGCTTCTGCTGCTGAAATCACTGCTATCGCTCACGGTAAGTAATTACCTGATGGCTAGTGTGTATCACTAGCGAGATCAGTAGACATAAATCCCGATACCTAGGTGTCGGGATTTTTTTTGTGAGCGAACCATGGCATAGCATTTTTTTTGCCATGCATTTTTTGGTAAGATGGCGAGTGTTGTATTTATAACTTGTCATATTTGACGATGTGTTAATTCAGTTGATAAAACCACGTCATGACACTTACTCAAGATTTAATAAGAGATTACCGAGGAAAATTATGGACCATCAAAAACTTATCTTAGACAAATTGACCAATATTTTGTCCGTGACTGACAACAAATCCAAGCAACTGTTAGATTTAATCGACAAAGCTGGTCGTACATTTATCGGCGGTGCAGGCCGTTCACTATTGGTATCACGTTTCTTCGCCATGCGCTTGATGCACTCTGGTTACAACATCAACATGATAGGCGAGGTTGTTACAACGGCAATTAAAGAAGGCGATTTGCTGATTTTAGTGTCTGGCTCTGGTGGTACAGAGACTTTGCTACCTTTTGTGAAAAAAGCTAAATCTGTAGGCGCTAAATTTGTCGTGATCTCTATGAAGAAAACTTCACCTATGGCAGATGCTGCTGATTTGGTGATCCAAATCGGTCAAGATGACAGCTTCCCTCTGACCAAGGGCATGCCTATGGGCTCACAATTTGAGTTGTCAGCGCTGATTTTCTTGGAAGCCGTCATTTCTGAGCTTATCCATGAAAGAGGTTTAACCGAAGAAGGTATGCGCGCATTGCACGCCAATTTGGAGTAATCCAAGCATTTCAAAAACCCTGCTTATGCAGGGTTTTTTTTAAAGCCTAGTGCTGTATAAAGTCTTCATAAGAATAATCAAACGAGACTTGCATATTAATAAGGAAAATAATTATGCAAAAACAATCATTGGCATCCTATTGGCATCAACTTAAATCTAATCCTTTGGACGCCTCTACTTGGCAAGATTTAGCATTGATTTATGCGCAATGTCGACTGCCCTGGCATACCCGTTATGTGGCAATCCAAGCCAATCGACTGCAAGCTGAAGGCAGACAAGCGATGGAGGCATTGCTACAACAATGCCAACAACAGGCAAGTGCCGAAAATTCAATTTTTAGCCGTTTGTCGGTAGATGTCCTGTCCAGAGCTGAATTCAGCGAGTCGGCCGAGTGTCTGAAAAGTTTGACGTCGTTGTCCGAGAGCTTGAGCGACGATTGGTTAAGCTTGGTATATAGGTTCCGCTTACATGACATTCTGCCTGATGATCCAGCACAAGCCCCTAGCCTAGAACGATTAACAGAGTTGGAATACTTACCGGGGGAGTCTGCCCACTTAATTGGGCGTTGGCGCTTGCTTGCTGGAGATGCAGAAGGAGCGGTGGATTTGCTCAAGGATTTGGTGCACGTTACAGCAGAACGACCTTTGCGATATGGTTCTATGTTATTGCTCGGAGAGGCACTATTGCGCTTAGGTAAAACGCAGGCTGCGGAATTGGCTTTTGGGCGTGCCGCTATGTCACCCAATCCCCAATTTTTAGCGCTGTTGGCCGAACACAGCTTTAATCATAATTACTGGGCTGAGGCGGTGGCATTGCGAAGACAGATTGTACAAATGACGCCTGAAGATGCAAGTGCATGGCTTGCTTTGGCGCAAACCGAATCGCAAATCAATGAATCTGGGCCTGCCTTGGAGAGTTGCGAGCGGGCGCTAGCCCTAAAACCTGATTATGCTGAAGCACAATTATTGCAAGCGCAGTTGCAAGACAAGACAGGCGAGGGTGAAAGCTATTTTCGAGTCGTGCTAGCGCAATATGAGAAAGGCGATCCATTATCACGGCTCTCCTCCAGTGTAGCGATGTCATCGCTATATGCGGGTTTTCTTACTGCAGAGCAGAGGGCAGATTTGCACAGACGACTGTGTGCGCCCATAGAAGCGAGTATCCAAGCAATCTTTCCTCCAGCACAGGCTGAGCGATTGAAACCAAGCGCTAAAAAGATGGACAGACCATTGCGCGTAGGTTATTTGAGTGGGGATTTGCATAGACAGCATCCAGTCAATTTATTCCTATTACCAGTATTGGAACAGCATGACCCTGCCCGCGTAGAAGTGTTTATCTACCATACTGGCCGCATGCACGATATGTACACGCAACGGGCTAAACAAGCCGCCAAAGTATGGCGAGAAGTGAGCACCTGGGATGATCACGCCATAGCCCAGCAAATGGTGTGTGATCAATTGGATATTTTGGTTGATACGGCAGGCCATACCAATAGCCATAGATTGGGAGTCATGGCCTTGCGACCTGCGCCAGTTTCAGCCACATTTTTGGGCTATCCCCACTCCACTGGGATGACACGTATCGATTGGCTGATAGGCGATAGTATGGTCAGTCCATTACAGCATCAGCCTCTATACACTGAGCATATCGCGCAAATGCCGGACACCGTGTTCTGCTGGGCGCCGGTAGATGACTATCCCTTGCCAGTGCGTAAACCACTGACCTCAGAAAGTCCTATTGTGCTAGGGTCGTTTAATAATGCGATGAAATTGGTGCCACGCACTTTGCAATTGTGGGCGCAGATAATGCAGGCTTTGCCTAATGCCAAACTATTGATTAAGGCACCTAGCTTTGATGATGAGCGCATACGTCAGCATTTTATTAATCGTTTGCTTGCTTTGGGCGTTGCCGAAAGTCGTTTGGAAATGCGCGGCCCAATCGGTTTATTCGAGATGATGCAAGAATACGCCGATGTTGATATTGCCCTAGATCCTTTGCCCTATAACGGTGGAACCACTACCTTGCAGGCACTTTGGATGGGCACCCCGGTGATTACCCTCAAGGGAGAGAACTTTGTCGGTCGCATGGGAGCTAGCTTTTTAAATGCGCTTGGACACCCTGAGTGGGTGGCCGAATCAGAGCAAGCGTATATTGATGCGGTAGTGAAATTGGCGCGTCAACCTGACTTGCTTAATCAGTTGCACCAAGATTTACGCCAACAGGTGCAGCATTCATGTGTGGGGGATATCGTGCGTTATACCCATGAGTTTGAACAATTGCTGTTGCGATTGGCCCAAACCAAGGCGGATTAGCTCAATATCAGACTAATATCCCACCGTTTGTGGCGGGGCTAACTGCCCGAGTTCCTCGTCGCTAAACAATCTACCGCGGGTAATAAAAGCCTTGCCGCTTCCACATTCCAAAGAAAAGGATCCACCAGAACCGTCTATGGCATCCAGTATGGTGTGGGTGTTTTGACTGAATTCAAAATGGCTAGACGACATATAAAACTTAGCGCGTCCAATTTGCCCTAGCAGCACATCGCTGGGAACAGGGCGATATTCATTGGCTGGCATACATAATGGGCCACTGCCTTCACAACATCCGCCTGATTGTAAAAAAGCCAAATCGCCATGCTGAACGGCAAGCTGATCTATCAGCGCAAGCGCGGCAGGTGTTGCAGATATTCTTTCCGTCATAATCATCCCTTGATTGAGAATATAGAGGCAAAAAAAAAGAGGCGGTCATCGACCACCTCTTTATGCTAACAGATTGAGGCCTAGCCTCAAATCATTTGGCTATTTCCAAAAAATTAGAAGAAGCCTAGCTTGTTAGGACTGTAGCTGACCAACAAGTTCTTGGTTTGTTGGTAATGATCCAACATCATCTTGTGTGTTTCACGGCCAATGCCTGACTCTTTATAGCCACCGAAAGCGGCATGAGCAGGGTAGGCGTGGTAACAGTTAGTCCAAACACGACCGGCTTTGATGCCACGGCCCATGCGATAAGCACGGCTACCGTCACGGCTCCAAACACCAGCGCCTAGACCAAAGATAGTGTCGTTAGCAATCTTCAATGCTTCAGCTTCGTCCTTGAATGTTGTCACGGACAACACTGGGCCAAAGATTTCCTCTTGGAAAATGCGCATATTGTTATTGCCTTTGAACAGCGTTGGTTTGACATAATAGCCATCCGCCAAATCGCCACCCAATACATTACGCTCACCACCACAAAGCACTTGAGCGCCTTCCTGACGACCGATGTCCATGTAGGACAAGATCTTGTTCAGTTGTTCTGTAGAGGCTTGCGCACCTATCATGGTGTTTGGATCCAGTGGATTACCTTGTTTAATCGCGGCTACGCGAGGTAACACGCGCTCCATAAACTTGTCATAGATAGATTCTTGGATAATCGCGCGTGATGGGCAGGTACATACTTCCCCTTGGTTAAAGGCAAACAGTACAAGACCTTCAACGGCTTTATCAAAGAATGCGTCATCTTCCGCAGCGATATCATCAAAGAATATGTTAGGTGATTTACCGCCTAATTCCAATGTTGCTGGAATCAAGTTGCCCGCAGCGGCTTGCGCAATCACACGACCTGTAGCGGTAGAACCAGTGAAAGCGATTTTGGCGATACGTTTGCTGCTGGCCAAAGGCGCACCTACTTCACGGCCGTAGCCGTTCACGATATTGATTACACCTGGTGGAACCAAGTCAGCAATCAATTCCATCAGAATCAATATGCTGATAGGGGTGAATTCTGCAGGTTTCAATACGACTACGTTACCAGCAGCCAATGCGGGAGCCAGTTTCCAAGCCGCCATCAGGATGGGGAAATTCCAAGGAATAATCTGACCCACAACACCGAGTGGCTCGTGGTAGTGATAGGCAATCGTGTTTTCGTCGATTTCACAGATGCTACCTTCTTGTGCGCGCAGACAACCGGCAAAATAGCGGAAGTGGTCTGCAGACAAAGGAATGTCAGCATTCATGGTTTCACGAATTGGTTTACCGTTATCGATTGTTTCAGCGGTTGCGATTGTTTCTAAATTCGCTTCAATACGATCAGCGATTTTCAACAAAATGCCAGCGCGCTCAACAGGCGCTGTTCTGCCCCAAGCATCAGCGGCTTTATGTGCTGCATCTAAGGCTAATTCGACATCTGCGGCACCAGAGCGAGGTGCTTTGGTATAAGGTTTGCCGGTAATCGGGGTAATGACATCAAAATATTCCCCGCTGACAGGTGCAACCCATTTCCCGCCAATAAAGTTGTCATATTTGGCCTTGTAGGGAATCTTCACTCCCATGTTCTTCAGTAAGTCTACACTCATTGTCTCTCTCCAAAACTAGAATTGATCGTTATCCCTTTTATTAAGATTTAGCACAGTTTTGGTTGTATTGCTGATAAAGCATTGTGGTTGCAGTAATAAATAATCCAACACGTGCCAACCAATAACTTTACATGAATTTTTGCTTGTTTTGATGAGTTTTTTGTAAAACCTGCAACTTTTTTTGCTTAACAAAATTCATGATTTTCATGGTCACAGTTCTGCTATTAGATTTGCTAGAATAGCGAGTTGAGAAACTAATCAGGACATTGGTGTATCCAATGTTCAAAGCAGAATAATTTGGAGAGTAATGTGTTGGACGATCAACAAGTGAGAATTGATGGACACATCAATGCTCTGCGCACCCTTCCTGGTGCGCTCTTGCCTATATTACATGCGATACAGGACGATTTGGGCTATGTGCCAGAATCCAGCTATCCAACTATTGCTCATGCCTTAAATCTTTCAATCGCTGAAGTGCATGGGGTGGTGACCTTCTACCATCATTTCCGCACGCAGCCGGTAGGCAAACATATCTTGCATATCTGTCGTGCTGAATCATGCAAAGCCATGGGGGCAGATGCTTTAGAAGCCTATGCCAAGAAAACTCTAGGTATCGATTACCACCAAACCACTGCAGATGGCGCGATTACACTGGAGCCTATCTACTGCCTAGGCAATTGTGCATGCTCACCCTCTATTGCGGTGGACGAGCGCGTGCTTGGCCGTGTAGATGAAAAAAGACTGAATCAAATTATTGCTAAAGCGCGGGAGGCAGCATGAGTATTAAAGTATATGTGCCCCGTGACTCCAGCGCCCTATCGCTAGGTGCGCATGATGTGGCTGCAGCGATCAGCGCTGAGGCTCAAGCACGTCAACAAGACATACAACTGATACGCAACGGCTCTCGTGGTATGTTCTGGTTAGAACCCATGGTTGAGGTAGAAACCGCCCAAGGCCGAGTGGCTTATGGTCCAGTGACTCCTGACGATGTGGCCAGTTTATTTGAAGCAGATTTTTTACATGGCGGCAAACATCCGCTGAGTTTGGGTTTGACGGCTGAAATTGCTTGGTTGAAGAAACAAGAGAGATTAACCTTTGCTCGCGTCGGCATTACTGACCCGGTTTCGCTAGACGATTACATTGCGCATGACGGCTATCGTGGCCTGCACAACGCACTCAAACTCAGCGCAGCAGAAATTGTAAAACAAGTCACTGATTCTGGTTTACGCGGTCGCGGCGGCGCTGCATTCCCGACAGGTATCAAATGGAATACCGTACTGAATGCACCAGCTGAACAAAAATACATTGTATGTAACGCCGATGAGGGCGACTCTGGCACATATTCCGACCGTATGATTATGGAAGGTGACCCTTATGTACTGATTGAGGGGATGACCATTGCTGGTCTAGCCGTAGGCGCAACCCAAGGCTATATCTATCTACGCTCAGAGTATCCAGATGCCCTGCATATTTTGAATGAGGCTATCGATCACGCCTATCATGCTGGCTATTTGGGTGAGAATATTCTTGGTTCAGGCCATCGTTTTGATTTAGAAGTGCGTCGCGCTGCTGGTGCTTATGTATGCGGCGAGGAAACTTCTTTGCTAGAGAGTTTGGAAGGTAAGCGCGGCCTAGTCCGCTTCAAACCACCATTGCCAGCGATTGAGGGTTTATTTGGCAAGCCCACCGTGGTCAATAATGTGATTTCTCTAGCGACCGTGCCGATTATTTTGGATAAAGGCGGTGAGTTTTATCGTGACTTCGGCATGGGCCGTTCACGTGGCACTTTGCCTATCCAACTGGCCGGCAACCTCAAGCAATGTGGCTTGGTGGAAAAGGCTTTCGGTATCACGCTACGTGAGTTGCTAGAAGACTTTGGAGGGGGCTCTGCCAGTGGCAAACCTATCCGTGCAGTTCAAGTAGGTGGCCCTTTAGGTGCCTATTTACCGGAGTCCCAGTTCGATACGCCTATGGATTATGAGAAATTTTCCGAAATATGGGCAGTATTGGGTCATGGCGGGGTAGTAGCCTTTGATACTAGCGTGGATATGGCCAAGATGGCTAGATACGCCTTTGAATTCTGTGCCATTGAATCTTGTGGCAAATGTACGCCATGCCGTATTGGTTCAACACGTGGCATGGAAGTGATGGATAAAGTGATGTCGGGTCAAAATAATGACGAGAACATCGCATTGGTGCGCGACTTAAGCGACACTATGTTAAATGGTTCTTTGTGTGCATTAGGAGGCATGACGCCGTTCCCAGTGTTAAGCGCAATCAACCATTTCCCTGAAGATTTTGGGCTAGATAAAGCCCAAGTAGCTAAATAGCGTGACAGGTTGGAGGAATACACCATGAAGAAACCAATCAATCAATATACCGATTATGGAACACCCGCGAGCTCATCGACCGAGCAAGTGACCCTGGAAATTGATGGAACGTCGATTAGTGTTCCAGCAGGTTCCTCGATTATGCACGCGGCAGTGGCGGCAGGCGTTTCGGTGCCTAAATTATGTGCCACTGACAGTCTTGAACCTTTTGGCTCATGCCGACTGTGTTTGGTTGAAATTGAGGGTCGTCGTGGCTATCCAGCCTCATGTACTACGCCTGTAGCTGAAGGTCTAAAAGTTAAAACGCAGACGCCAAAATTGGCGGATATCCGTCGTGGCGTGATGGAGTTATATATTTCAGATCATCCTTTGGATTGTTTAACCTGTGCAACCAACGGTGATTGCGAATTACAAGACATGGCCGGTGCGGTTGGTTTGCGCGAAGTTCGTTATGGATATGACGGCGAAAATCACCTGCAATCCGAAAAAGACACCTCTAATCCTTATTTCCAATTCGATCCATCCAAATGTATTGTCTGCTCACGCTGTGTGCGTGCTTGTGAGGAAGTCCAAGGGACTTTTGCATTGACCATACAAGGTCGTGGTTTTGAGTCTAAGGTGGCCTCTGGTGTGACAGATTTTATGGATTCCGAGTGCGTTTCTTGTGGTGCTTGCGTGCAAGCTTGTCCAACTGCGACCTTGATAGAAAAATCAGTGGTGCAACATGGTGTACCTGATTATTCCATTACGACAACTTGTGCCTATTGTGGCGTGGGTTGTTCTTTTGATGCGCAGATGAAGGGCGAGCAAGTTGTGCGCATGATTCCTAGCAAACATGGCGGTGCGAACCATGGACATTCTTGTGTGAAAGGTCGTTTTGCTTGGGGCTATGCCACCCACAAAGACCGCATCACAACACCTATGATTCGCAAATCTATTCATGATGCATGGCAACAAGTGAGCTGGGATGAAGCGATTGCATATGCCGCAAGTGAAATTAGTCGCATTAACCAACAGTACGGCAAAGCTTCTATCGGTGGGATTACTTCCTCTCGCTGCACCAACGAAGAAGTATATGTCACGCAAAAATTAATCCGCGCTGTGCTGGGCACCAATAACATTGACACCTGTGCCCGCGTTTGCCATTCCCCAACCGGTTATGGTCTGAAACAAACGTTGGGTGAGTCTGCTGGTACACAAACCTTTGATTCGGTGATGCACTCTGATGTTATTTTTGTGATTGGCGCTAACCCGACCGATGGTCATCCTGTGTTTGGCTCACAAATGAAGCGTCGTTTGCGTGAGGGTGCCAAGTTAATCGTGGCCGATCCACGCCAAATCGATTTGGTGCAATCCCCCCATATACGTTCCGATTATCATTTGAAATTACGTCCAGGCACCAATGTGGCGCTCATTTCAGCCATCTCACACGTGATTGTGACTGAGGGTTTGGTGAAAGAAGATTTTGTCCGTGAACGCTGCGAGTGGGACTCTTTTGAAATGTGGCGTGATTTTGCCGCTAAACCTGAGAACTCACCAGAGGCCCTAAGCGAAGAGTTAGGTGTGCCAGCTGAAGATTTACGTGCAGCCGCACGCTTGTACGCTACTGGTGGTAATGCAGCGATTTATTATGGCTTGGGTGTGACTGAGCATAGCCAAGGTTCCACCATGGTGATGGGGATTGCCAACATCGCCATGGCAACAGGCAATGTCGGTCGTGAAGGGGTAGGGGTGAATCCATTGCGTGGCCAGAACAACGTTCAGGGCTCTTGCGATATGGGCTCCATGCCACATGAATTTACCGGCTACCGTCATGTTTCTGACGATGCAACCCGTGCCTTGTTTGAGGCAGCATGGGGTCGCCCATTAAGTGCCGACCCAGGTTTACGTATCCCGAATATGTTGGATGCTGCGATTGAAGGCAAATTCAAGGCCTTATATTGCATCGGTGAGGATATCGCGCAATCAGATCCCAATACTCAGCATGTCACCCATGCCTTAGAGTCCATGGAGTGCGTCATCGTGCAAGATTTGTTCTTGAACGAAACAGCCAAATTTGCCCATGTATTCTTCCCTGGCGCTTCTTTCTTGGAGAAATCAGGCACGTTTACCAATGCTGAACGCCGCATTTCACCCGTTCGTCGCGTTATGACGCCCAAGAATGGCATGGAAGATTGGGAGATTACCGCCAAGCTTTCTACCGCACTCGGCTATCCTATGCAGTACGGTCATGCCTCTGACATCTTGGATGAAATTGCTGCACTCACCCCCACATTCCGTGGCGTAAGCTTTAAGAAATTGGACGAATTGGGCAGTGTGCAATGGCCATGTGATGATGAGCACCCAACGGGTACGCCGATTATGCACATTGATGAGTTTGTGCGTGGCAAAGGTAAATTCTTTATTACCCAATACGTACCCACAACAGAAAAGGTGAATGGTCGCTATCCACTATTGCTGACGACGGGTCGTATCCTGTCTCAATACAATGTGGGTGCGCAAACCCGTCGTACCGATAATGTGGCATGGCATAAAGAAGACGTGCTCGAAATCCATCCGCATGACGCAGAAGATAGAGGAATACAGGAAGGTGATTGGGTTGGTATCAGCAGTCGTGCTGGCGAGACCGTGATGCGCGCACTTATTACTGAGCGCGTCCAGCCGGGTGTGGTCTACACCACATTCCACCACCCAGAATCTGGGGCCAACGTGATTACGACAGAGAACTCAGACTGGGCCACCAACTGTCCTGAATTTAAGGTGACTGCGGTGCAAGTCAATAAAGTTAGTCAAATCTCTGATTGGCAACGCAACTTCAAACGCTTTACTGAGCAACAGGTTAATTTTGTTGAGCAGGCCAGCAAGCCGGCGAATGTCAGTTAATGCATCTAGCGTAAACAAGAGCGATTTTTCTCAATCGCTCTTGTAAGCGCAGTGCACTCAACTTTATGCTGAAAATCGCCCACCAAACTTCTGCACAAGTAACGGTAGATAAGGTGCAAGATGGTCAGCATCAGACCCAGCAAGACACGCTTGCTGAAGAAACCCCAATCGCATTGGTGTATAACGGTGTATCGCATGCCGTCATGTTAGCTAGCCCAGCCGACTTAGAAGACTTTGCCTTGGGTTTTTCATTGGCAGAGAACATTATTGATAACCCCAAGCAGTTGTACTCCATCGAGGTTGAGGTGCAGACCGAGGGTGTCGCCTTGCAAATGCAAGTGGCCAGCGCTTGTTTTGCCGAACTAAAACAGCGGCGCAGAACAATGGCGGGAAGAACCGGTTGTGGCTTATGCGGTGCAGAGAGTTTGACTCAGGCACTGCGACTCCCTGAGCAGTCAGTCAGTCGCGCAAGCCCAGTAAGCCTGCAAGAAATACATCAAGCACTAAACGCTCTGCCTAAGCATCAATCTCTGCAACAAGTGACCGGTGCAACGCATGCCTGTGCTTGGGCCAATCTACACGGTGAAATTTTATTGGTGCGTGAGGATGTTGGAAGGCACAATGCTTTAGATAAATTAGTGGGCGCGCGTGCGCGTCAGATGCAGGCTGGCGTCGATGGGGCAGGATTTTTTGTCACAACCAGCCGAGCCAGCTATGAGATGGTACAAAAGACGGCAGCGGCAGATATTGCTTTGCTAGTAGCCGTCTCAGCACCAACCGCTTTGGCAGTACGATTGGCGGAACAATTAGAAATCACCTTAATAGGTTTTGCGCGTGCTAATCAGATGGTGATATACACGGACAAGCAAGGTCTTATAAAATAAACACTTTTTGCAAATTGATAAAAACAAGGGCAGTATGAATACAGAACATCTCGTGACGATGGCCAATCAAATTGGCGATTTTTTCCAGTCCTATCCCGATCAGGAGTTGGCAAAAAAAGAAATCGTGACTCACTTAAAACGTTTTTGGGCGTCCAGTATGCGTGAGCAATTAATGGAGCATGTAAAGCAGCAAGGGGCAGGCTTGCACCCGATTGTGCGTGACGCCATCACACAACACCAAGCTTCTCTTCTCTGAGACCCAAATGAGTCAAGGTTTGCATGTGATTATTCCTGCGGCAGGCACGGGCAGCCGCATGGGGTCGCAAACCGCCAAACAATATTTACCGCTTGCGGGTAAACCCGTGTTGCATCACAGCTTGGCTTTGTTTTGCCACCATCCGCAAATTAGCCATGTTTATCTTGCGCTGAGTCCAGAAGACCAAAGCTGGGCTGAGTGTGCCGGTGAGTTTGCGCATCAGCCGAAACTGACCATATTGCGCAGTGGTGGCGAGAGTCGAGCGCAAACAGTGTTGAATACTTTGCAACAAATCTCACTGCCATCCAACGATTGGGTACTGGTACACGATGCGGCTAGACCAGGTTTGACGGCAACGCTATTAGAGCGTCTGATGACTCAGGTGCAACATCATGCTGTTGGGGGTTTGCTCGCGCTGCCAGTTGCCGACACCATTAAGCGTGACGATGGACAAGGGCAGGTAGCCAGTACCGAGCAAAGAGCAGGATTGTGGGCAGCACAAACGCCGCAAATGTTTCCGTATCAGCTTCTGTTGCGTGCATTGCAGCAGGCAGATTTTGTGCCTACCGATGAGTCACAGGCAGTAGAGGCATTGGGATTGTCACCCCTGTTGGTCGAGGGTGCGCCACGTAATTTGAAAATCACATATACCCATGATCTAGCGATTTTGGCAGCCATTATGCAGGCGGAAGGTTAATCATCATGATACGAGTTGGACAAGGTTTTGATGTTCATCAGTTGGTAGAGGGACGACGCTGCATAGTCGGAGGCGTAGATATTCCCTTTGAGCGAGGACTATTGGGTCATTCGGATGCTGATGTATTGTTGCACGCGGTTGCAGATGCAATATTGGGTGCTGCGGGTTTGGGCGACATTGGCAGACATTTTCCGGATAATGACCAACGTTTTTTGAATGCAGATTCCCGCAAATTATTGCGTCACGTGGTGGTGTTGGTATCTCAATCGGGTTGGAAAGTTGGCAATATTGACGCCACTATTATCGCGCAAGCCCCTAAGATGGCACCGCATATCCCCTTGATGTGCGAGAACATCGCGCATGACTGTGGCATTGCATTGGATCAAGTAAATGTGAAGGCGACCACCACAGAAAACTTAGGCATGATAGGCCGACAAGAGGGCATCGCCGCTCAAGCAGTTTGCCTATTAGTGCAATCAAGCGCGAATTAGTACGATCACCGCGCCACTCCCGCCATCATGAGGTTTGGCTTGCGCATAAGCCAGTACCTCGTCACGCTGTATCAGCCAATTTCTTAGCTTGTGCTTGAGCACGGGCTCACGATTTTTAGATCCCAAGCCTTTACCATGAACAATACGCACGCAGCGTAGGCCACGTTTTTTGCACTGGTTGAGAAAGTCAGCCACGTACAGACGCGCTTCGTCGCTGACCAAACCATGTAAATCAATACTGGCCTGAATGACCCAATGTCCACGGCGTAATTTACTCATCACTAGAGGGGACTGTCCCTCACGCAAGTAGAGCAGTTCCTCGCCACTTTCTAATTCATGACCAGGAATATAGCCATCACTCAGGGAGTCACGTAAAGCTTGTTGCTCATCGCGGATAAATTGCAGGGGTATCGGTTTGGGTTTAGGTTTGGGGTGACTGACATGTTTTTTTGTTAAAGGACGAGCGTCTTGCACCGCTTGTCTAAACAGTTGCAAGGATTCATCACTATCCTCATGATGTTCGGCACTGATAGGACTCTGCTTGTCTTGTTTCATGGCGCCCATCCCCAAGCGGGTGAGTGAATTGAGCTGCGCCGTTATAGCGCAGCCAGTTCTAAGGTATTTATTTCAAATTGGTCAGATAACGTTCTGCATCCAATGCAGCCATACAGCCAGTTCCTGCACTGGTGACCGCTTGACGATAAATATGATCTTGCACATCGCCAGCAGCAAATACACCAGGGATGCTGGTAGCGGTAAAGTTACCTTCGCGTCCAGCTTGAGTCACGATATAGCCACCTTCCATTTGCAGTTGTCCTGCAAAAATATCTGTGTTGGGTTTATGACCAATGGCGATAAAAACCCCACGCAATGCGATATCTTTGGTCGCGCCGGTATTCACATTTTTGACGCGCATACCAGTGACCCCCATATCATCACCCAGTACTTCATCTAGAGTTGAGTGCAACTCCAGCACGATTTTTCCTTCTTTCACGCGTTCCATCAGTTTGTCCACCATGATAGCTTCAGCTTTGAATGTGTCGCGTCTATGCACTAATGTTACTTTGCTGGCGATATTGGCAAGGTAAAGCGCTTCCTCTACCGCGGTATTGCCACCGCCAATCACGGCAACCTCTTGGTTGCGATAAAAGAAACCATCGCAGGTCGCACAGGCGGATACACCCTTGCCCGCAAATTTTTCCTCAGACGGGAGTCCCAAGTATTTGGCTGAGGCACCGGTGGCAATAATCAGTGCATCACAAGTGTATTCGCCACTGTCGCCAACCAAGCGTATGGGTTTTTCTTGCAAATGTGCAGTATGAATATGATCAAAGATCATTGCTGTATTAAAGCGCTCAGCATGTTTTTGGAAACGTGCCATCAAATCAGGTCCCATGACACCATCCGCATCCGCAGGCCAATTATCTACTTCGGTCGTCGTCATTAGTTGTCCACCTTGAGCGATACCGGTGACCAATACTGGTTTTAAATTGGCGCGTGCTGCATAGACGGCTGCAGTGTAACCCGCGGGGCCAGAACCCAAAATCATCAATTGGGCATGTTGACTGCTCATGGTGAAACTCCTGAAAAAAATCGTGAAATTTGAAATATTGAATAAGCATTATTTTAACCGAAATTCACTCGTTCTATTGGGTGCTGAGTAGAGCGATTCGCACAATTATCCTTAAAATTTAAATCATCAAACACATCGGCAAATCTTTACCTGAGTGACTATCGCTTATATCCCTCAGCTAGCCATATAAACCCTAGCTGCTAACTGTTATAATTTGCGGGTTCTATTCTTTAACAGGATGCAATCTTGTTTTGGCCCGGCAAAAAAAAATCTACCAATCATTCTGCATCAGCGATTCCCGCCGAATCTAGGCCATTAGTGCGTGAGCTGAAATGGCTTTTGGTGGGCGTATTAGGCTTATTCTTAGTACTTATTCTGGCAAGTTACTTTCCGCAAGACCCTTCATTTTGGTACAACGCCTCTGAAAACGTGCAAGTGCACAATTATGGTGGGCGTTTTGGCGCATGGCTTTCTGCCATGTTATTAGCGCTCTTTGGATTCTCAGCTTGGTGGTGGACCATACTATTGGGTCTGGCATTGAGTCGCAGTATTCGTGCCGCGCGACATCCTCAGGAAGTTCGTTCATTGAACTGGCTCAACTTTTTAGGATTTGCCTTGCTGATTCTCGCTTCAAGTGCTTTTGAGGACGGTCATTTGTTGGATTTGCCAGCGGATTTGCCAACCAAAGAGAGTGTATTGGGCTCTTTGTTGGATGTGCCTATACGCGCAAGTTTGGGCTTTGTGGGTTCTACATTAATACTGATGTTCGCGATGGCTGCAGGATTTAGCTTGATGACAGGTTGGTCATGGATACTCATCCTTGAGCAGTTTGGTGCCTCGCTGATTAGCAGTTGGCAGTTCTGCATACAGAAATATCAAGACTACAAGGACCGCAAAGCTGGAAAGTTGGCCGAGCAACAGCGCGATGAATTTGTTGAATCCCAGCGCAAGCGCATGGAAGAGCGCGTGCCGATTGAAATCAAGAAACCTACTTTGGAAATCCCCAAAAGTGAGCGCATCAAAAAAGAAAGCCAAGCGCCATTGTTCACCACTTTGCCTGACTCTCCGCTACCGCCTTTGCATTTATTAGATGAACCTAAAGGCGAAATCGAAGTACAGTCAGAGGAAACATTGGAATTCACCTCGCGTCTGATCGAGCGCAAGCTATTGGATTTTGGTATTGAGGTCAAAGTGATCGCGGCATTACCCGGACCTGTCATTACCCGTTATGAGTTTGAGCCCGCCGCAGGGGTAAAGGGTAGCCAGGTCAGCAATCTTTCTAAGGACTTGGCGCGCGCATTATCAGTGGTGAGCGTGCGTGTGGTTGAGACTATTCCTGGCAAGAGTTGTATGGGCTTAGAGATTCCTAACCCCAAACGTCAGGTCGTGTTTTTATCCGAAATTATGGGTTCACAAACATATGCAGACGTCAGTTCGCCATTGGCGATTGCGATGGGTAAGGATATTTCTGGACGCGCGGTCGTAGCCGATTTGGCAAAAATGCCTCATGTCTTGGTCGCGGGTACCACGGGTTCTGGTAAATCGGTGGCGATTAACGCCATGATCTTGAGCTTGGTATACAAAGCCGAAGCCAAAGATGTGCGCATGATATTGATAGATCCAAAAATGCTTGAGTTGTCGGTTTATGAGGGCATTCCGCATTTGCTGACACCGGTGATTACCGATATGCGTTTGGCAGCACACGCCTTGAATTGGTCGGTGAATGAAATGGAAAGACGTTATCGACTAATGTCTGCCTTGGGTGTGCGCAATTTGGCAGGTTTTAATCAAAAAGTTCGTGACGCCAAAAAAGATGGCGCAGCCATTACCCATCCGTTCTCTATCACACCGGATAACCCTGAGCCATTGGATGAAATGCCTCTTATCGTGTTGGTGATAGATGAATTGGCAGATTTGATGATGGTAGTGGGCAAAAAGGTCGAAGAGCCCATTGCACGTTTAGCGCAAAAAGCCCGCGCTTGCGGCATACACTTGGTGGTGGCGACACAACGTCCATCAGTGGATGTGATTACCGGTTTGATTAAAGCCAATATTCCGACTCGTATCGCATTTCAAGTCTCTAGCAAGATTGACTCGCGCACCATCCTTGATCAAATGGGTGCTGAAGCTTTGTTGGGGCAAGGCGATATGTTGTATCAGCCTCCTGGTACTGTGCATCCTCAGCGTATTCATGGCGCATTTGTCAGCGATGCAGAAGTGCATCGCGTAGTGGAATATCTCAAGCAACAGGGTGAGCCCAATTATATTGATATGAATCCTAGTGAAGGCGAGGCGGGTGAAGCGGGTGATTTTTCCGCCGGTGGCGATGAGTCAGATCCGCTTTATGACGAAGCCGTCGCGATTGTATTAGAAAGCCGTCGCGCCTCTATCTCACTGGTGCAAAGAAAATTGCGTATAGGCTATAACCGCGCAGCGCGTTTGATAGAGCAAATGGAACAAGCAGGTCTGGTTTCTGCTATGCAGAGCAACGGTAACCGTGAGGTATTGGCACCTTCCGGCAGAGAGTAAGCCTTAGATATAGTAACGATTTAATCGTTGATAGAAACAAATGAAATGAGAATTGAGTGAGAGTAATCAAACAACATACTGCCCTACCATACGGCTTAATCGCTTTGCTTTTTGCGCTTTGGTGCAATATGAGTGAGGCCGCTGGATTAGATAGATTGAAACAATATTTTCAGAACACTCAGTCTATGCAAGCCGATATTCACCAAACTGTATTCAATAAGCAAGGCCATAAAACGCAAGAAGTGAATGGACGTATGCAGTTGCAAAAACCCAATCGCTTTCGTTGGGAATACGTGAAGCCATATGCGCAATCTATCGTGGGTGACGGTGAGAAAATTTGGATGTTGGACGCAGATTTAAATCAGGTGACCGTGCGCTCTATGGGTAAGGTTGCGGGTAGTAGCCCTGCAGCCATGTTGTCTGGGGGTAAAGAGATGGAGAAGATTTTTACCCTGCAAGAGGGCGATAATAAGAATGGGCTAGAGTGGGCAATCGCGATTCCCAAAGAGGCTGAAACGGGTTTTGATCGGGTAGCGTTGGGTTTCCGTGGAGATGTGTTGAGCGAGATGGAGTTACACGATAGTTTTGGTAATCTGACGGTCATTCAATTCAGCAACGTGCAACGTAATCCCAAAATCTCTGCAGATTCTTTTAAATTCAAACCGCCTGCGAATGCAGACGTACTTGTGAGTGACTAAGTGAGCGACTTATTCGGCAGCGCGAAACCGCAAGCCCCTTTGGCTGAGCGTTTGCGCCCACAGGTGCTGGACGAGGTGGTCGGTCAATCGCATCTATTAGGTTCCGGTAAGCCATTGCGTATGGCTTTTCAGTCCGGCAAGCTGCCTTCGATGATATTGTGGGGCCCACCTGGAGTTGGCAAAACCACCTTGGCACGGCTGATTGCGCATAGTGTTGAGGCAGAGTTTATTCCAATCTCTGCTGTGTTATCAGGCATCAAAGATATTCGAGATGCGATAGAGCGGGCAGAGATGGTATTACAGCAATCTGGGCGTAAAACCATATTGTTTGTGGATGAGGTGCATCGCTTTAATAAAGGTCAGCAAGACGCTTTTCTGCCTTATGTCGAGAGTGGCTTAGTCACCTTTATCGGGGCAACGACAGAGAATCCATCTTTCGAGGTAAATAGTGCTTTACTGAGTCGGGCTCAGGTATTTGTGTTGCAGCCGCTTAGTCAAGACGAGTTGGCTTTGTTATTTCAGCGCGCGCTCGATGAGATGCAGCTGGATATTGCCGTGCAAGACGAAGCCAAGCAGCATATTTTGGCTTATGCCGATGGCGATGCGCGACGCTTGTTGAATTTCTGTGAAAGCCTCTTGATGGTGGCACAGCAGGCAGGCGTGGCGGAAATTGATATGGACTTTTTGCAGTCCACCATGGCCAGCAAAATGCGTCTTTTCGACAAAGGCGGTGACGCCTTTTATGACCAAATTTCTGCGTTGCATAAATCTGTGCGTGGCTCTAATCCAGATGCTGCGCTTTACTGGATGCAAAGAATGTTAGATGGCGGGGCAGATCCTTTGTATGTGGGAAGACGTTTGGTGCGTATGGCGATTGAGGATATCGGTTTAGCTGATCCACGATGCTTAGAGATTTGTTTGAATGCCTGTTTGACCTATGAGCGCCTCGGTTCGCCAGAGGGGGAATTGGCTTTCGCCAATGCGGTCATCTATTTGGCGGTGGCGGCAAAAAGTAATGCCGCGTATATGGCGCATAATCAAGTCAAGGCTTTGGTCGCACAAGATCAGACCAGACCGGTGCCTATGCATTTGCGAAACGCACCTACCAAGATGATGAAGCAAATGGACTATGGTAAAGATTACCGCTATGCCCATGATGAGCCTGAAGCCTATGCGGCAGGTGAACAATACTTGCCAGATGGTTTGACCCATCTCAAGTTTTATCAACCGACAAATCGTGGCTTGGAAGGTAAAATAGCCGAGAAATTAGCGCAACTTGCGCAACTTGATGCAGAGGCGAAAGCCAAGAAAAAATAAGCCAACAACATTCAGCAGGGAAAGCATATGTTAGACATTCAATTATTACGCACGCAATTGGACAGCGTGGTAGACAAACTAGCCAAGCGCAAATTTGCCTTTGACGTTGAGAGTTTTACCCGTCTAGAGAGCGAACGTAAGCAGGTACAAACCACCACCGAAAATTTGCAGGCCAAACGTAATGCCGCTTCTAAACAAATCGGGATGGCTAAAGCCAAGGGCGAGGATGTCACTGCAGTGATGGCGGAAGTGGCAGGCTTGGGTGAGCAGCTAAAAGCCAATGAAGAAAGACTGCAACAGATTCAACAGCAAATTCAGGATCTGTTATTGAATGTCCCTAATTTGCCACAAGACAGTGTCCCGGTTGGCAAAGATGAAACAGATAATCAAGAAGTCCGTCGCGTGGGCACGCCACGTCAATTCGACTTTGCGGTCAAAGATCATGTCGATATTGGCTCTGCTTTGGGTTTAGATTTTGATACTGGCGCCAAACTGTCTGGTGCGCGCTTTACGCTGATGCGTGGTCAGATGGCTAAATTGCATCGTGCAATCGCCCAATTCATGCTACATATGCAAACCGAGCAACATGGTTACACCGAGTGTTATACCCCATACTTGGTTACCTCAGAAAGCTTGTTGGGGACTGGCCAACTGCCTAAATTTGAAGAAGATTTATTCGCCATGCCACATGGCGATAGTCGTTTGTATTTAATCCCAACTTCTGAAGTCACGCTGACCAATACTGTGCGCGGCGATATCGTGGCGATGGATGACTTGCCTATCAAGCTAACAGCCCATACCCCATGTTTTCGCTCTGAAGCTGGCTCATACGGACGTGATACGCGTGGCATGATACGTCAGCACCAATTCGACAAAGTGGAAATGGTGCAAATTGTCGCGCCAGAACAAAGTGACGCAGCTTTAGAAGAAATGGTGGGGCATGCCGAAAACGTGCTTAAAGCATTGGGCTTGCCTTATCGTGTTGTGCTGCTATGTACTGGAGATATGGGTTTTGGTGCGGCAAAAACCTACGATCTTGAGGTGTGGTTGCCGGCACAAAACACCTATCGTGAGATTTCTTCTGTCTCCAATTGTGAAAGCTTCCAAGCACGTCGTTTACAAGCCCGTTATCGCAAAGCGGATGGCAAAACCGAGCTATTGCATACTTTGAATGGTTCGGGATTGGCAGTGGGTCGTACCCTAGTGGCCATTCTTGAGAATTATCAAAATGCGGATGGCACAGTGACCATTCCTGAGGTACTGAGACCTTTTATGGGTGGGCTAGAGAAGTTAGCTTAAGCCTGTACCGTGATCAATTAAATAAATTCAAAATAGGAAATCCTGGCTGATATTCGGGCATATAGCGAGTTAATATGCTGTGGTAAGTACGGATAGACTCCACGAAAATTACTGGCGCTCCACCGCTGGCATAGCCGGATTTTAGGCTGGAATAGTATTGTGCTTTGTTGAGCAAAGGTAACGTTGCCTTTACATCAGACCAATTGTTTGGGTTGCGACCTAGTCGTTGGGTAAGAATACGGGCGTCTTCCAGATGCGAGAGCCCGATGTTGTAGGCTGCTAAGGTCATCCAAGTTCTATCGGGTTCTTCTATCTTTCCCGATAAGCGCTCTTTCAGTTGGATTAGATATTGCGACCCACCCATGACACTTTGTTTGGGATCTAAGCGGTCGGTAACTCCCATGCTATCTGCCGTTTGCTCGGTCAACATCATCAGCCCTCGAACATTGGTTGGGGACGTATTGTTTTGATCCCAGTGCGATTCTTGATAACTAATCGCGGCGATAAGACGCCAATCTAGGCCTGTGAATTCTTGAGCCTGTTTGAACAACCTGGCATATTTGGGCAGAGTAGTGCGCATCATGCCGAGGAATTTTGTCACATCCGCCGGATTCAAACGATCTATATGCCCGTAATAACGATCCACTAATTTTTTTAATTCCCCGTTGGCTTTAATTTTTTCAAAAAAGGCGATGGATTGTTGGTATAGCCATGGGTCACCATCTCGCGGAAACGCCCAAGCAAGTCTCTCGGCCTCGCCCAATGCAAATCCTAGTCCAAGATTGGGATAGTAGTTTTGCAGCAGACTGGCCATTAAATCATCGGCCACAGTGTAGTCCAAGGTGCCAGCACACACTTGTTCTACTAACTCTTCGGTATTGGCCCTTTTATTGGCATGCCAACCCAGTGTGGGATGTTGCTCAGAAATGCGTTGCAGGCGCTCTGCATAACTGCTGCCAAGGGGGACTTCGATATGCTTTCCAACTAAATCTGCCACCGTTTCTGGTGCGTTTTGCGTCTCACTGTTAAAAACCACATGTTGCTGAACATCCAAGTAAGCAGGGCCAAACTTTACAAAACGTTCTCGCTCCGGGGTGATGCTAAGGTTGGCGGCTGCAATGTGACCTTTCCCATCTATCAGGCTGGTGAGCACATTGGATAATTTTTCATGAACAACAAAACGAACACGATAGTCAGATCCGAGAAATTTCGCGAAAGCGCGGGCTAAGTCATACTCAAACCCTGCATAGCGATCCTCGTCTTCTAGATAATAGGTGTTGGGGCCATTGCTGGTCACCACTACCAATTCTTTGCTGTCTTTGACTGGGGGCAGGGGGATATAAAACTCTTTAATTGCAATCAATACCAGAAGAAGTACAAATGTAGCTATCAGCAACTTGTCAGACATGCGCATCATTGACACTTCTCCTTATCCCTCGCTTAGATACAGCGTAATGCCGCATGAGGCTATGCGCGGCAGGTGGTCGGCTTATTCTAATTGTTGACTTGCTAAGTAATCCTCATAATTGCCATGATAATCGATAATCCCATCTGCGCGAATTTCTAAAATTCGCGTAGCCAGCGAGCTCACAAACTCTCGATCATGGCTGACGAAAAACAGCGTGCCTTTGTATTGGTCCAAAGCGGTGTTTAATGCCTCAATCGATTCCATATCCATATGGTTGGTTGGTTCATCCATCAGCAAGACATTGTATTTGCCCAGCATTAGTTGACCGAATAACATGCGTCCCTTTTCACCACCCGACAACACTTTGACTGATTTTTTGAAATCTTCACCGGGGAATAATAAGCGCCCCAACATGCTGCGTATGACTTGGTCGTCATCGCCTGCTTGAGCATATTGTTTCATCCAATCAAATAAATTTAAGTCTTGCTCAAAGGCGGCTGCGTGATCTTGTGCAAAGTAGCCTAGATTGGCTTTTTCGGCCCATTTAATATTGCCATGCTGGGCTTTTAAATCCTTGGCTAAACAGCGTAAAAGTGTTGTTTTACCAATACCGTTTTCACCAATAATGGCAATTTTTTCACCAGCTTCTACCATCATATTGAAGTTGTTAAACAGTGGATGATCATAGCCATGGCTCAACTTTTCCACCTCTAAGGCATTGCGGTGCAGCTTCTCTCTATCATCATATTCAAAGCGAATAAACGGATATTGACGGCTAGAAGGTTTGATATCTTCCACCTTGATTTTGTCAATTTGCTTGGCACGGCTGGTCGCTTGTTTGGCTTTTGATTTATTTGCCGAGAAACGTCTGACGAAGTCTTGTAGCTCAGCGATTTGTGCTTTGGCTTTGGCGTTATCCCGTAATTGCTGCTGACGCGCCATGGTGGAGGCTTCCATATAGTCGTCATAATTCCCGGGATAGACAGTTAATTTGCCATAGTCCATGTCGGCAGTATGCGTACAGACTTGATTTAAAAAGTGGCGATCATGAGAAATAATAATCATGGTGCAATCACGCTCATTCAGCGTGTTTTCTAACCAGCGTATGGTATTAATATCCAAGTTGTTGGTCGGTTCGTCCAATAGCAGAATATCTGGATTAGCGAATAGCGCTTGTGCCAATAGCACACGTAGTTTCCAGCCCGGTGCAATGGCGCTCATCAAGCCATTGTGTTGTTCAGTCGGAATGCCTACACCCAGTAATAATTCGCCAGCACGTGCTTCCGCGGTATAACCGCCATATTCTGCATAAACATTCTCCAGCTCTGCAGCGCGCATATAATCTTCTTCAGTCGCTTCAAGGTTCATGTAGATGGCATTTTTCTCTGCATTAGCCTGCCACATCTGTTCATGCCCCATCATCACCACATCCAGCACGCGTTGGTCTTCATAGGCGAATTGATCTTGGCGTAGCCAAGCCATACGTTCATTGCTGTCTAGAGCGATATTGCCTGAGCTTGGCTCTAAAACGCCTGCCAAGATTTTCATGAAAGTGGATTTGCCACAGCCATTGGCACCAATCAAACCATAGCGATTTCCCTCGCCGAATTTAACGGACACATTTTCGAATAATGGTTTGGCACCAAATTGCATGGTGATGTTATTGCTAATCAGCACAATGATTTCCTTCGCTTATCTCTTGTCGGATAAAAAGTATGGATTAAAAACGGTTGCGTATCATGACTTCGTCTAAAGTCAGTTGCCCACCACGTGGGAAAGCAGCTTGCAAGGGTTTGCCTACGGCAACAAACATCACTGGGATATGGTCCGCAGGCAGGTTTAATAATTGGCTTACCGCGTCAAAATCAAAGCCATCCATCGGGCAACTGTCATAGCCCAGCTCCTGCGCGGCCAACATTAATGTCATCGCCGCCATGCCACATGAGCGTATCGCTTCATCACGTTGCACTTGCGTCTTACCCTGATAGAACTGACGTATCATCGGAATCAATGCATCGCTGGTGGCTTGAGGTGCGTTGCGCCAATAGCGTTCGGGTTGTTTATCCCAAGCCATGGTGTCTGCAACCAAGACCACCAGTGCTGAAGCGTCGGTCACTTGGGATTGATTCCAGCTGACAGCGCGAATTTGTTGCCGCAATGGCACATCATCGACCACTACAAAACGCCAGTGTTGAATGTTGAATGCGGTAGGTGACAGCATGGATAAAGATATCAACTGCTGAATCTCTGCCTCAGTCATACGATGGCTGGCATCAAACTGCTTTATAGAACGGCGTGCGTGTATCGCCTCAGAAACCTTCATAACACCTCTTTAATAATGAATTTGCGTAATGACTAATGTCAGATTGCCTGCAGGGCGACGCCATGTAACGTTGTCGCCAATTTTATGACCAATCAATGCCTTGGCTAATGGGGAGACATAACTGACTTTGTTGATGCTTAAATCAGCCTCATCTTCACCTACGATATGAAAGATATGGGCCTGACCTTGCTCATCCTCCACAGTCACGGTGGCACCAAATACCACTGTTTCGCTGGACTTTCCCTGTGGACTCACCAAGATGGCTTGTTCTAAGCGCGTTTGTACATAGCGCAAATCACGTTCCACCGTGGTCAGTTTCTGAGCGGCTTGCGGGTTGTCTTTGTTTTGCGCCAATTGCTCACGTTGGTCCAAAAGTTGTTGCTCGGACTCCTGTAATTGCTTGAGTCCTATGGGCGTCACATAATTGGGGTGTTCACTAATCGGGCGTTCAGGAAGATCGGTACCAGCGAGTTCTAAATCGTCTTCTTTAACAAAACCTCTGCTCATGACTAACCTCACAAAATCGAGGCCGAAGTATACCTTTTTTAGGCAGTCCCGTCATTGCAAAACATGCCAAAAGTCTTACTGAGGCAAAGGCTTAGTAACGATGAACCAGCTTACCTAGTGTATATCCGAGTTTATAGGAGAGTGATTGTTGCTGAAATTCTTTCTGCCATAACATATGGGTTTGGTCTAGATGCATCAGGTGCTCAATTCTTTGAATAAAGTCCAGATAGTCATTCAGCCAAGCATTGGTTTGGGTCCAATGTATTTGTGATTGCTCAACTCGGTGATTGGGTATGCCATCTAACAGTCTGATAAGGCTGGGGGATTGGCGCAAAGATACAGTAATCAGTCTTTGATGATTGCGAAACAAGAATAGATCTGCACTGCGGCGGTAACAATCAAGTAAATTGCCACCTTGCCAAGATAAACGATTGAATGCGAATTCACATTCTGGCGTATGGAAGATGGTAAATGGGACAACTTCTTGATAGAGCAATCGATTTTCCAGATGTACATCCACAAAGCCTCCTTGCTGCATGATAAAACGTTTAAAAGTTTTATCTTGGATGCAACGGTCACCCCAAAGGTAACCACGACAAGGACCAAATAAAAAATCAATGAATCTTTCGTCTAAGCGTTTAATTTTCTTTTTTCGTATGCGCCGTAAGCTCATAGTTACCTCTGTAATATCATTATTGTGTTGAATATATTACACAAAAATGTAGATGATATACAGAGAAATTTTCTGAGCGGTTAGGGAAATCAGAATTCGAGGGCAAGCATAGTGGTGAGGAGTAGATTGTCTTGAGATGGATGCCGAGTTTGATTTGCTGCATCAATCTGTTTCAGCTCTATACGATACATGATGGAAGGATAGGGACGGTAATCCAGATTGGTGGAAAAAGACTTGGCGCTAAAGCGGTCATCGCCATTGCTTTGGATGATCACTTGATTTGGGTCGTAATAGGCCTCAGCCCTTGCGCTCACTGACCACTCAGGATTCCATTGATAGCGTGTCTGTATCAATGGCGAGTGCCAAACATAGTAACGGCTACTCGATTTTTCAACTTGCTCAGCGCCGATATCCCAAGCCAATTGAATTTGCCATCGTTCGCTCATCGGAATTTGCATATCGAAATGATGAAAATAGCGCATTCTTCGCGCATTATCAGGGGTATCGCTACCGATAAATGAGCTACTGTTCATCGATAGCCCCTTGGGGGATTGATAGCTGATTAAATGCCCGATAGCGGGGGTGGTGTTATCCGCTTGGCGACGGATTCTCTGCCATCCATTCAGCAACAACCCTGCCAATTTCCAACGTTGATCTTGGCTGGTAAAGCTTAATTTAGCGCCAGTTTCAAAATAGGGTGAGTTATCCGCCATCATGCTACGCGTGAGGGTCCAATTCTCATTACCTTTTGCTGTCTCTAAACCAATATGCGAGGGAAGAACTCCCATATCTAACCACCATTGTTGGTCATTCGATAAGCGAATACCAATATTGGCCTGATACAGATTGTTGAGCACGCCGGACTCTTTCGCATAGTTGGCACGCATAAAAGTGCCGGACGCCAGACCTAAATTCGCGCGAAAGTTCTCGTGGCTATATTGCGCTTGAATTAGCGCAAGATTGATATTGGTTTGCGCCGTTTGTTGATAGCTATAGACATAGTCTGGCAGGGCGCCATCATTGTGACGGGCAGCCACATAATAGCCCTCTGCATAAGCACTTAATTTTAGATTTGAGGGGCTTGGCGTTAATTCAGTCGTAGTGTCCGCATGACTAAATAAGCTAAGAGTAAGGAATAGAACGGTAAAAAATGATGGCGCGTAACGCTGCAACATTTTAAACAGGCTTACTCCCACTCAGTAAATTTATTGATTATTTTCATTATAAATCAATAACCTATAAAAAATGTGTAACTTTCGTGTAATTAGTAAATTGCTAACTATCTGAATTTATTGAAATTTTACTTAAAAATCAAATTGTTCATTTTTCGAAAGTTACACAATGTGTAAATGAATGGTGAACATTCAGTGAGTTGTGATTATCGCATTTTTTCAATTTCCAGTCTTTGGCTTACAAAAGAAAAAGCCACCTGAAAGGTGGCTCTCTGATCAATAAGCAATATTAAGCATTAGCTTCGTCTGTTATATCTTTTTCTACTTGCTGAGTAACATTTCCGTGTGGAATGTATCCTTTATCACCTGGCTCCATTCCGTAACCGCCAGTAATACCTAGTTTTTCACGCAACTTATCAAGATGATCTTGAACAGCACCTACATCATCTCTGATCACTATTTGACTGATGTAATTAAGCCATTGTTCACCAACAGCCTCTGGTACGGCGATAACTTGATGAATGCGATAATCATCACCTTTACAGTTATCTACGAGCGCAAATTCAAAAAGAGCTTCTTTTTTAGAACCTCTAGCCAGATTTAACTTTCTATTTTTGGGAATCACAACTGTTTCTGTGATGGTCTTGGAGTTGGCTAAAAGAATTTTCTTGAATAAAGATAATTTTTTCTTTGCCGTTTGCTTTGCTTCTTCAGCAGCATTTACATTGGCTATGGTATCTTGAATCTTTGTAATACCGCCACGACCTTTAATATAACCAGCTAAGTCTTTAGCAGAGATTTTCTCAATAAAGGCTACTTTTAGCACGCGAGCATAGTTAAAAGCAGTTTGGCGGTCTGATGGAATAATGTAACGAACTACAACGGATTCAATAGGCGTTGTGTCTGCTAGATAGATTTCACGCTCTTCATTTAGCCATTCGCGCATTCTTTTCATTATGTGGTCTCGATATGGGGACTCATTAACAGTTAGCATAAATCCGTAAATAGAACCTAAAAGCTCGTATAACTCCTCATTACCTTTAGTGACATACTTTTCCACATATTTGTCATTTAGCGATCTGAATGTATTACCCTTAGCTAGCATGTCATCAATCAGCTTAACCATCTCTGGAGCCTGAACAGGTGTTAAGTCCATATTGATATCAGGTTTGAACATCTGAGCTAAGTCAAAATCATCTAAATCAGTCATGCTTTCTTCATATTGATCTGCGTCAGTAATAACACGACCATTTTTAGGAATAGTTACCGTGGCTTTACTTTGAATTTCCATTTTTTTAACTCCTTTATAGATGTGATAATGATTTCAATAATGAAATCGTGTAAACATCATAAAAAAGAAAAATATTAATTTTTCGCTAGTGTGAGGAAAATTAATAAAATATTTCGGAGGTGGCATGATTCCTTGGTATATGGGGCTTTCAAGGCATTTCTTTGCCTCAAAAAATGCTGAAATTTTAGAGGCATGTAAAAGCGATTACCTCTGGTGGATCGCTTTTTTGCGATTAAGTCAGGACTATTGGTGGATATGCCAAGAGCATGGGGAGTGTCTCGACGAAAGGCTAAAAAGGGTCTGGACTTGTTTTGGTAACATCTTTCAATACGACAACTTTCAAAGCTGGTGGATAAGTAAATCTCAAGAGGCTTTTGCTGAGCAGGTGAGGCCACCAAAGGTTACAGATGTGACTATCTATTCTCAATTAATGGACATTACAACTGACGGAAAGCTAATAATTGATGTGCCACTTCATTTAAGCAACGAGCAAATTATCCAGCAACTATTGGAATTATTGAATAAGTTTCCTAAAGAAGCTCGTTTTTACAAAAGCACAGCTAATCAATGTTTGGCTCACATTTCGACAAAGGAAAGAAAGCAGCTTCCAATTCTTTACCAAGTAGCCTTGATGGATCGTCTTATAGAGGCAATTAAACTCTCAAATCAATTACATGATTCATGGTTAGCTAAAATGAAGTTTTATGAAATAGGCATGGCTATAGATATAAGTCCCAATTCCAAACCATCTCGTTTTGACTCATTAGCTACTAGAACAGAAAAACAGAATCGTGTGCGCTCGCTTGTATCCCAAAAGAAAAAACAGGCTGATGCTGTAATTGCCAATATTGAAGTTGGGAGCTTCCCTATAAAAACAAAAGTTCAAGCAAAAGCTAGGTGGACAACTGATCAAAAGCGACGGCTTAAAATTGCCTTGGAGGAGGGGCGATGGCTCAACAGTAATAGCATAGAGGGCGAATACTGTTTTTTAGGAAATCAGCCAGACTTATTGGAAATGACTAATCGAACCCATGAACAGACATTCTCAGTTTTAAGATCGTTTAGTCAAATAAATCGCTAAAACTAGATTAGCTCAATAGCGTTTCGCTTAATCTCGTCATTTATATCGATATATTTTTGGGTCACAGCTATTGATTTATGACCTGCGAGACTTGCTAATACACGCACGCCGACCCCTTTATTGGCTAACTGAGTAATCATCGTACGACGCCCTGAGTGGCTAGCGCATTATTAATACCAGCTCGCTTGTAAGTCCAAAAGAACCATTGGCATAGCGTATTTGGACTAAAACCCAGTCTGTTGCTTGAATGAAAGAATGGGATTTCTGGGTTAAACAGCTTTCTAGTGGTCAGGTAATTAGCAAATTCGTTGCGTAACTTCTCAGGAATGAATACAACACGCCCTTGATCACCTTTAGTTTGGCTGGCAGAGAGGCGAATTTCTGTTTTTATCGTATTATCGCTGTTTAATACATCACGCATTTTTAGGTTAGCGATCTCAGCGACACGCATACCAGACCAAAAACTAGTCAAAATAATCGTTCTATCTCTAACAGCGTATCTGCGCTTGCTCACAAAACGGAGCACTTGATCTATTTCAGCTTGTGTAAGTGTTTTAGCTTGAGCCATTTAATAATCTCCTTTGATAAAGAAAAACTTAGCAGCAGCATATTTTCTTATTTATCAAAGGACAACCGAAGCTGGCACTAGCACAGAGGCTAGTAATATCAAGAGGTTACAAGAGGTGAGTGGCTCAGGTAAAGAAAATATAAATAATCTTTACCAAGAAATTTTAGCCAACTGCTGTTGCCCAGCTTTAATCCTCTGCCTAGCAAGTTCAGCCTTAACATTCTGCTGCGCTCGTTTCACTTGATCTTTCATTGATTTAATTCTTAACTGATCAGGCGTTAAAGGCTTTTTAGGTTTGATAATGTTTTCTGCAAATTCGTAATAGCGAATAGTAAAGATCCCTTAATGATTCTTTTATTTACCATGCGCTAGTGCCAAGTTAAGTTCTAATCTGTGTTGGCAGTTTATGCCATACATCGCATTTAATTGACCACATGCAGTCAGTGCATTCATCGCCTGTACCTGTAGTTTAGTTGATTGCGTGCTAATGAAAAATAAAAAATAGTGCAGTTAATTTAGTTATTTGAATTTTATTTTTTTGAGTAAATTATTATTGCTACCGTAGTAATATGCTTCATAGGAAGTTTTCTTCAGTGAGTATACTTTTTCAATTACAATTTTCTCTACGCCTATGTTATGTTCAATTACATGAGCTTGCCTGCTTGAGTCAAGATCGGAAAATTGAATAGTTCTCTCAAATTCAAAGCCCTCGCCGTATTTGAACTCTACAGTATAAATTAAATCGCTCCAGCTAAAAGTAGCGTCATAGCCTTTAGATACCCGTAAAATCTCTAAATTAGGATTATGTAAATCTTGAATTTTAAGTGCGGCGCTGTTTAATAAAATTACCCCTGAAATAACCATAGCGCTATAGCCAAACTTGCTAAATAGTGAAATGGATATTTTAGGTAATACATATTTCATCAAATAGGTTGCCATGATTGCAGCTATAGCAATCACAATGCCTAAGTAAAATGCTTTAAGAGTAAATAGTCCATAATATGCGTATAGGCATAATTTGAGTATGTGTAAGATAATTTCATTCGCCGCACGAGTTGCGACGATTGCTTCTTTATCAAGCCCGCAACGTAAATAAGCTCTATTAAATAATACCCCAACTGCACCTGTGAGTGCCGAAATAAAACCTGTTAAAAAGCCAACTAATCTAATAAAGTTTTTTGAAACTTGAAGTTTATTATCTGAAACAATAGGCTCTTTTTTGAATAAATAAGGTAAATTTGATATTAAGAAAAGAGCTATACATAGTTCTACATACATAGCCGCTAAGTAGCTTAAAAGCCATGCGCCAAGAATTGCCCCAGGTAAGGCCATAGGCAAAAATTGTCTGACTATTCGCCAGTTGATCTGTTGGAAGAATATAAAAAGTTTTGTGACTGAACTGACTGCTGTTCCTATTGTAAGAGCGGCTGGAACTTGCGCTGCTGGAAGAATAGATCCCAAAATCGGAATCAAGAGCAATCCAGCACCCCCGCCGCAAACCATGCTTAGTGCGAAGGCAAAAAATCCAATAAAAAATGTAATTAGGTAAACCATGCGGACCTTATTTTAATACATTTTTAAGCTCTTTTTAATTTTTATAATTTCAATGAATTTATTTTATATTGACATTGAATTACATTTTTACATATTTTCATAGGGTTAAACAAAACTTGATTAACTCTTATACATTTTTGTAATGATTAACCAAGATCAGTAATTAAGATTCATCTTAATTAAGTCCTTTTGCCCAGTTTTAATTTTTTGACGAGCCTTTTCAGCTTTAACGGCCTGTTGAGATCGCTTGACTTGGTCTTTTAATGATTTGATACGCGCCTGATCTGGCGTAAGCGGTTTAATGGAGTTGATGGTTGTTTCGGCAAATTCATAATAGCGCATGGTAAAGAATCCTTGTTGTTTCTATTATTTACCATGCGCTAGTGCCAGCTAATCTCTAATCTGCGTTGGCAAGCTCAATACATTCTTAATGCCATACATCGCATTTAATTGACCGCGTGCCGCTAGTGCGTTCATTGCGCTTACCCTTACTTTTGTTGATTGTGTGCTAGTGCTACTAATAGGTACTTTCACCCAGCATTCATATGTATTCAAATCCATTTCAATCTCCTTATTTCTTAAAGTTATTTCGAAGTGCGCCGCTAGCCTGTTCGATTTGGCTATCCAATTCACCAGCTTCAATAGCTTCTTTGACAAGTTCTAATTTACTTATTAAATCTAAGTCACTCTCTACTTGAATACTGAGCTTACCCTTTGCTAGTTCAATGACCTTTGCGCCATACCTAATTGAAAAGCAAATCGACCCATCCTCAGCGTTAAACCACCAAGGGTGTATACGCTTAGCCACGCTTATTGTTTCTGTTTGACCAGTTTCAGCGTTCTTGACTCTTTTGACCTTCTTTAGATCAAACGGCTGATTGAGGAATGTAGATTTTGCTAAACAGATCTGTTCCCACAGTTTATTACTTAGTTTGTAGCGTCGTTTCAATACAACTGGCATATGTTGTGGTTTAACAGCTGTTACTAACTTCAATTGACCTAATGTGCTCATGCTTAAATCTCCTTATAAATGTTTAAGAGCACAGTTAAATTAAACTCGAGAATTCGGTCTGGACAACCAAAATCTGCCTCATATCAACATTTTGGTTAAATTAATTTCACCAAAATCATCGTTTTTACCCCTAAAAAATTATTCTTTTCTCGTCTCTGGGATAAATATTTTTGCCGAGTCGCTTTGAGTTACTTCTGAGTGATGTCGCTGAAATAAGAAAACGAGTTGAGTTAGTTGCTTGTGAGTTACAAATGGATAAGTCTCACAAGCAACTCAGCAACAGCAACTTCTTTTCTTGAGGTCTGCGACTTCTTCTGTAACCAAGCAACCCGAGCAACTTAAATATTGGAGAACAGAGAAATGAGTAATAGAGAAATAGCAGTAAGAGGTTTTATTAATGAGAAGTTTGGTAAGACATACGGAAGAAGTTTATTCCATTACGCCATCTACAACGGCACGATTGAAATAGCTAAGCCACACAACAAATATCTGATAGACCTATTTGAATACAGAAGATGGGATAAATCAGCCACAACAGAAGATCAAATTGCTTGGTCAAAACAACTGTATGAAGCAGAAGTCCACGAAGCACCAGAAGCCCTAGCTTCATGGGTTAAGTATTACAACCCCGTCACCAAAGAGAAAAGACTAGTCAATGGGGTTTGTTTTTACTTACCAGTGAGCCAAGAGCTTTATTTGAATATCAACGACCCAGAACATGATGTTGTCGATGAGTGGGTTTTACAAACTAAGAATTGCGCTAAATCAGGTGACAACAAACCTGTGTTTATTGCTACTAATGTCGATTTAGCTGATTTCTAGGAACTAGCGCACTAGAAAACTACAAAAACAGCGTTTTAAGCGTTTATTTGAGTTTTGCTAGTGCGCAAGTATTCTGAATAAAAAATAATTGAAATTTGATATTCGAAAATAGCAATTAACTAATATGTAATGCTTGGATGATAAAATTCGTCCATGAAAAAGTATTTAACAGCATTAGTTATCACTTTCATTCTATTTTCGATAGATGCCAATGCGGCTCGTCCAATGGTTACTGATGATGCTCGCCTAACAAAAGCTGGAAGTTGCCAAGTTGAAAGCTGGGCTAAAGCCTATTCTGGCGGAAATGAGTTTTGGGCTTTGCCTGCTTGTAATCCTTACGGTAACTTTGAAATGACTTTAGGCGTAACTGCTTCAAGGTATGATAGTGAGCCCAAGACAAATGATTATATTTTTCAGGCAAAAACATTATTTAAGGAATTGGAAACAAATGGCTGGGCAGTAGGTTTAGCTCTCGGCGCAGCTCAGCATGATAACCAGCTTTATGAAGGTCCTAATGGATTTGGAAGTAAATATATCTATGTGCCAATTTCCCACTCTTTTTTAGATGACAAGTTAATTACTCATGTTAACTTGGGCTATATTCACTACAAAAATACATCTAAAGACAGCATTACTTGGGGCGTAGGTGGGGAATATAAAGTAAAGAACAACCTTTTATATGTTCTAGAAACTTTTGGGGATCACAGAGTGAATCCATTTATACAGATGGGTTTGCGATATTCAGTAGTGCCAGATATTTTTCAGGTTGATACAACAATAGGACGACAGTTAGATATTAATAATAGTGAGTGGTTATCGATTGGGGTCAGGTATACCCCTGACAAATTTTTTTGATCTACAGGTTATGTAAGTTAAATTGGTTCATGCGGCTCTGGCTCAATTAGACCTCCTTCACTAAGTCTGTAGCCTGCCATGGCGTTAGTCCGCATGATTTCTTCATTGATATGATAATAGGTATTTTCAATCTGTGTTGCGCTAGTGCCACACATATCTGAGATTTGGCGATAACTTAAACCGCTCATAATTCTATTGGTTATAAAGAAGTGTCTAAAGCTGTAGGGTACAAGATCCCGATTCGTAGAGTCTATCTCAGCTAATTTCAATGTTTTTGTAAAATATTGCTTGATTACTCGATCATCAATTTGCGTCCTGCCATCAATACTAAAGATTAGAGCTTCACCAAAATTTATTTCTTCAAGGTTGTTCTGTTTCTCATAATCTCTAATTATTTGCCACTGGTCTTTTCTAAAGTCCTCTAAATAGCCATTATCTCTTACCATAAAAGATCTTGTTTTGCGCACTTTGCTAGTAGCTGCTCTTACTCTGATTTTTAATAAAGGGACTTCATTACTTGCGTCTTTGTGCTCAGTCCAAGATATATCAGACCATTTGAGTTGTTTTTGCTCACCAGTTCTTAAGCCAGTCTTCATGGCTATTAGGAAGTAATAAGAGGCAAGTAATTGCTTGAGGTTTTCTTCGTTTTTAAGATCTTTTCTTGCTTGCGCAGCTTGCTCCAGAAGTGCGTATTCAACAGAGCCAATTTCCTCAGGTCTAAAACATGCTCGTCTAATATCTTCATCACCCCTATCTACACGGGGTAATTTCTTAAAATCAAAACTATCTATATAGACTTCATTTTGCCTGTATAGATATTTCATCATCGCATTAATTGTGCTTTGTTCATTAAGAACAGTGGTGAGACTTCCGACTTTCCTTTTTTTATCCTTATTGGTTCTGAAGTGGTAATAGCCCTCGCAATCCGTTCTGGCTAAATCTCGTATTTTGGTATCTTTTTTTACAAAGCTGAGCCAGTGGTCAAGATGGGTTTTGATAGTGCCAAGACGACCATCAACAATTAAACCTGCTTTGAGATCCTTTTCGCGATATTTGATATACATCTCAACAGCTTCTTTGGTTGTAATTGAGAAGTAAGTTTTTCCTTGTTGGATATTCGCGTGTAGTTCGAGGTAGTAGTTTTTGCCACGTTCTAGGGCAGTGATTTTGTTTTTGGTGCGTAGGCTTTTGCGAACATATTTGTGTTCCCGTTCAAGTCATATACGGAATTGCCATTGTTCGCCGCGCTTGTAGATAATAGCGTCGTCAAAAATGGGCGTTTCGTCTTCTCTAAATTTTTGTTTTTTGAGTGACATATACCTTTGAAAATACTACGGTCAACAATAGCTAACGAAATGTGTAGCTTTCTGTGTAACTGTAATTTCAAAAAGTATAAAAATCAACAACTTTCAAACATTGTGAAAATAATGTGTAACAATAAAATATAATAAAAACAATAACTTAGTATATTTTATCTACTCCCACTCAATGGTGGCAGGTGGTTTACCAGAAACGTCATAGACAACGCGGTTGATTCCGCGCACTTCATTGATAATACGATTGGAAACACGACCTAATAGGCTATAGGGCAGTTCTGCCCAATGTGCCGTCATAAAGTCGCTGGTGACTACTGCGCGGAGTGCCACTACATAATCATAGGTGCGACCATCACCCATCACCCCTACAGATTTTACTGGCAGGAATACGGTAAAGGCTTGGCTGGTCAATTCGTACCATGTTTTGCCTGTCGCTTCGTCACCAGTATTGCGTAGCTCTTCGATAAAGATGGCATCCGCTCTGCGTAATAAATCGGCATATTGTTGATTCACTGCACCCAAAATACGAACCCCTAAGCCAGGACCGGGGAAGGGGTGGCGATATACCATATCATGCGGCAGCCCCAAGGCCTCGCCAAGCTCGCGCACTTCGTCCTTAAACAAATCACGCAGTGGTTCTAGTAATTTAAGCCCCAGTTGTTCCGGCAAACCGCCAACATTGTGATGACTCTTGATGGTGACCGCTTTTTTGGACTTCGCTCCACCTGACTCAATCACATCGGGATAAATGGTGCCTTGGGCTAACCACTTGGCGTTTTTCAGTTTGCTGGCTTCGGCTTGAAACACTTCGACAAACTCTTTGCCTATGATTTTGCGTTTGGCTTCTGGATCGGCAACGCCTTCTAGTTGTTGCATAAACTGCTGAGTGGCATCGACGTGGATCACTTTGGCGTGTAAGCGACCCGCAAACATTTCCATGACCATTTTGCCTTCATCTAGGCGCAGTAGGCCATGATCGACAAATACGCAAGTCAGTTGATCGCCAATGGCGCGATGAATCAGCGCGGCGGCAACACTTGAATCTACGCCACCAGAGAGGCCAAGAATAACCTCTTCATTGCCCACTTGCTGACGAATTTTCGCCACGGCTTCTTCGATGTAGTTACCCATAATCCAATCAGGATTTGCCCCACAAATATCCAATACAAAGCGGCGCAAGATCGCAACCCCTTGCTTGGTGTGAGTGACTTCGGGGTGGAATTGTACGGCATAAAAATGACGGCTTTCGTCTGCCATGGCGGCGATAGGGGTGGTGTCATTACTGCCGATTACATGAAAACCTGGCGGTAACTCAGTCACCTTATCCCCATGTGACATCCATACCTCTAGGATGCCGTGACCTTGCTCATTGGTTTTATCTTGAATATCTTTGAATAGCGCGGAATGTCCGCGTGCGCGCATTTCGGCATAACCAAATTCACGCTTATGGCCTGCCTCAACTTTGCCTCCCAGTTGATGCGCCATGGTTTGCATACCATAACAGATGCCTAGTACTGGCACACCTAATTCGAACACTGACTGTGGTGCGCGATCTGTATCATCCTCGTAGACACTGGCATGGCTGCCTGAAAGCACGACGCCTTTGGCACCAAAATTTTTCACGAACTCGTCGCTCACATCACAAGGATGTACCTCGCAGTAGACGTGGGCTTCTCGTATGCGTCTGGCGATCAATTGAGTCACTTGAGAGCCGAAATCCAGTATCAGTATTTTGTCATGTGCCATAAAAAAATGAGCGGAGGGTAACTCCGCTGTTTAAAAGTTGATATCGCCGTCATGAGCCTTCAGGCTATGACGGAATATGAATTAATCAATATGATAATTGGGCGCTTCTTTGGTAATTTGTACGTCATGCACGTGAGATTCACGCATTCCGGCAGAAGTGATTTGTACAAACTCCGCTTTTTCACGCATCTCTTGTATCGTCTGACAACCGACATAGCCCATAGAGGCTCTTAAGCCGCCCATTAACTGATGTACTACCGCAATCATGCTACCTTTGTATGGCACGCGACCCTCAATGCCTTCTGGCACGAGTTTATCCGCATTGCCATTATTGTCTTGGAAGTAACGGTCGCTAGAACCTTTTTGCATCGCTCCTATGGAGCCCATGCCGCGATAAGATTTATAAGAACGACCTTGGAACAACTCAATTTCACCGGGGGCTTCCTCAGTCCCTGCGAACATACCACCCAACATGACTGAATACGCACCTGCAGCAATCGCTTTGGCGATGTCGCCGGAGTAACGAATACCACCATCGGCAATAAATGGCACACCAGTGCCTTTGAGAGCTTCGGCTACATTAGAGACTGCGGTGATTTGCGGTACACCTACGCCAGCCACAATGCGGGTAGTACAGATAGAGCCAGGACCTATCCCTACTTTAACGCCATCTGCGCCTGCATCGACTAAGGCCTTGGCAGCCGCACCTGTAGCAATATTGCCGCCTATCACTTGTACTTGTGGGAAGTTCTTTTTCACCCATTTCACTCGGTCCAACACGCCTTGTGAGTGACCGTGGGCTGTATCCACCACAATCACATCCACCCCAGCTTCAGCAAGGGCAGCAACACGCTCTTCAGTTCCTTCGCCCACGCCTACTGCAGCGCCAACGCACAAACGACCACGTTCGTCCTTACATGCCAGTGGATGGTCGCTGGATTTTTGAATGTCTTTAACGGTGATTAAACCCTTAAGATTGAAATCTTTGTCGATGACCAAAACGCGCTCTAGGCGGTGTTGGTGCAACAAGGACATGACTTGCTCACGACCTGCGCCTTCATGCACGGTCACCAAACGTTCTTGAGGTGTCATGATATTGCGGACAGCTTGGTCTAAATTGGTTTCAAAGCGCAAGTCACGATTGGTCACGATGCCGATGACTTTGTTGCCATCAACGACCGGTAATCCGGAAATTTTATGCTGCTTGGTCAGCGCCAACACATCACGAACCGTCATATTCGGTTGTATGGTGATAGGGTCATTAACCACGCCAGACTCAAAGCGCTTAACGCGGGCAACATGGGCGGCCTGCATTTCTGGCGTCATATTTTTATGAATAATGCCTATGCCACCTTCTTGGGCCAAAGCAATTGCTAATGGTGCTTCGGTCACAGTATCCATCGCGGCAGATACCAGCGGGATATTCAGGCGGATAGAGCGGGTTAATTGTGTGGCGAGACTAACTTCGCGAGGGAGCACATTTGAATGTGCGGGAACGAGTAATACATCATCAAAGGTGAGCGCATTTTGAATCAAACGCATGTTGATATTCCTTGCTTCCAAAACGAAATTATACAGATTTATGTGATATCGGACAAATACTCACTCTGGTGCGTGGGGTAAGGTAACTGCTGATTAGCCTTATTCTTCGGCCTCTCCACCACCTTTGCGCATCACTTTTCCTTCAGCGGCACGTTGGCGACGAACTTCTTTCGGGTCAGCGATCAAAGCGCGATAAATTTCAACTCTATCCATATGGCGTAGCGCTGTTTCAAGGCTGGCGAGTTTACCGAATACGCCCACCTTGTTCACGGTCAAATCAATTTCAGGGAATTGTTCAATAATTTTTGATTGGCGTATGGCTTGTTCAGCGGTCATGCCTTCTTTAAATTTGACAGGAATAATGACCTGTTTTTTTGGAAGTGCGTAGGCCACTTCGACCATTTTGTCTTCACTATTAGGATTCAATTGATTAGTCCTTAAATACCTGATCCGCTCTGCTGACGAATGAATCTACAAATGTATTCGCAATATGGTGGAATACTGGGGAAATGATTTTACCCAAAATTGGGTTGGAAAACTCATACTCTAAAACAAATGCAATCTTGCAGGCATCTTCGCCCAAGGGGGTAAAGTCCCAATTGCCTTGGAAGTGTTTAAAAGGTCCGTCATGCAAATCCATTTGCATATGATAGGGAAACTGTTTCTGGTTGCGCGTGCTAAAGAACTGTTTTAAGCCGTGATAGTGAATGTGGATGGTGGCATGGGTAACGGAATCTGTGCGTTCATGCACCTCAACCCCGCCGCACCATGGCAGAAATTGCTGATAGTCCTCCACATCGTCGACCAAGCGAAACATTTGCTCAGCGGTATGGTGGACCAATACGGTTTTTTCAACTTTGACCATATTATATTCGGCTTGCTTTCTTGCTGATGGCTGACTAGAGTAAAATAGCTATTTTAAGCCATCATCAGCATTCCTGTCCCCATGAGCATTGCACAAAATAAAAAAGCTTTTTTCGATTATTTTATCGAGGAAAAATACGAGGCCGGTATCGTACTAGAGGGCTGGGAAGTCAAAGCGATACGGGATAATCGCGTCAATCTCAAAGAGGCTTATGTGATTATTCAGCGCGGCGAAATCTATTTGATAGGCTGTCATATCACGCCTTTGGGGGCGGCTTCTACGCATATTCGCCCAGATGCAATTCGTACCCGCAAGTTGTTGTTGCATAAAGATGAGATTTCCAAATTGATTGGAAAGGTCGAACGTGCGGGCTACACCCTGGTGCCGTTGGATATGCATTACAAAAATGGCCGGATCAAAATTCAAATTGGTTTAGCCAAGGGTAAGAAGCAATATGACAAGCGTCAGGCAGAAAAAGAAAAAGACTGGAAGCGAGAGCAGGGCGCGATTATGAAGAGTCATAATAAGAAATAGACGGTCTGGCAAAGCACTGAATAATCGAGTGCATTGAAATTAAAAGCGTATAATGATGAAGTTGGGTTGAATTTTAATGGTTCATCCCCATCGTATTAAAACTGATTCAATACTCAGCAAAGAATTCGGGGCCGACCCGGTTTCGACGTGGGTTGCAAAGCAGTGCAGGGCATACCGAGGCTCAGTTCCCTCGTAAATACAGCTGAAAAAGTATAGTCGCAAACGACGAAACTTACGCTCTAGCCGCTTAATCCGGCTGGACGCTGCACCACCTCTCCCGTGGGGTGGATGGCGCAAGCCATCGCAGCGTCATATACACGGGATATGTGGGATGTTGGGTTACTTAACATGTCACGAGATCTAAGGTAACTCGCCTGAGCTATGTTTGCTCGTTGACGCGGTCTCAGGTTAAATTTAACAACACAGCTAAGTATGTAGAACTGTCTGTAGAGGGCTTGCGGACGGGGGTTCGATTCCCCCCGGCTCCACCAAACAAAAAAGGTCACCGTTAGGTGGCCTTTTTTCGTTTAGGAGGCGAGGTGGATGAGAACATCAACCGTCATTCCCGCGTAGGCGGGAATCCAGAAGAGTAAAAAGCACGAATGCGCAATATTCTGATTTATCTCAAGGGCGAATTTATAGGCTATGTTGTACTTCGTGTTTGTAGTTTTTAACTGGATTCCCGCCTACGCGGGAATGACGACATGGAAAGTGGGAATGACAACATGGAAAGCGGGAATAACGACATGGAAATAGGGTATGACGGTAATGGTTTTTTTTAGCTCCCTAGACAACTAATCCTTAATTTGTCACTCCAATCATAGTACTACCTATAATAAGTATTATTTATTAAAAACATTTAAACAATAAATTTTACTTTGTTATGTCACATACCTATAATGCCGTCCATGATCACGATGTGATGACAATAATTGTGAGCATAGAGTGATAATTTTTTACTTAACAATGAAGAAAAGGAGTCAATATGTCTTTAGTTAATACCTCTGTTAAACCATTTAAGGCGCAAGCTTTTCACAATGGTAAATTCGTAGAAGTAACGGATGCTGATCTACGTGGCAAATGGTCTGCTGTTGTTTTCTATCCAGCTGACTTTACATTTGTTTGCCCAACTGAATTAGGTGACTTGGCCGACATGTACGGCGAGTTCCAAAAAATCGGTCTAGAGATTTATGCTGTATCTACAGACACACATTTCACACACAAAGCTTGGCACGACGCTTCTGACACCATCAAAAAGATCAAGTATCCAATGATTGGTGACCCAACAGGCACGATTACACGTAACTTCGGTGTGATGATCGAAGAAGAAGGTCTAGCATTGCGCGGTACATTCTTGATCAACCCAGAAGGCGTAATCAAGGCAATGGAAGTCAATGACTTGGGTATCGGTCGTTCTGCTGCTGACTTGTTGCGTAAGGCACAAGCTGCTCAGTACATCGCAGCTCACCCAAATGAGGCTTGCCCAGCTTCTTGGAAACCAGGTGAAGAGACATTGACACCTTCCTTGGACTTGGTTGGTAAGATTTAATTAGTAGTTTTGTAGTAGCGAATGGGGGAACAGCCAAAAGCGGTTCTCCCCATTTTTAAAAAAGCCTAATCGGCTGCAATACATAGATTGAGGAGTATTTCATGGCATTAGATAACAACATCAAGACGCAACTTAAAGCGTATATGGAACGTTTGGTGCACCCCATTACCATTGAGGCCAGCACAGACGGCAGCGCAAAATCAAACGAGATGATGGAGTTGCTCAATGAAATCGTCGAGATCTCAGACAAGATTAATCTGACACAAGGCAATGATGCGCGTAAACCAAGTTTTGCCATCAAGCCACAAGACGCAAATGCAAAGCCAGTATCAATACGATTCGCTGGTATTCCCATGGGACATGAATTTACCTCTTTGGTATTAGCATTGTTGCAAGTGGGTGGTCATCCCCTCAAATTAGAAGCTGAAAAAATTGCTGAAATCGCAGCCTTAGAAGGCGATTACAACTTTGAGACTTATATCTCATTAAGCTGCCATAACTGCCCTGACGTGGTTCAGGCACTCAATATGATGGCAGTGATTAATCCCAACATTCGCCATGTGATGGTGGATGGTGGTGTATTCCAAAACGAAGTTACCGATCGCAAGATTATGTCGGTTCCCAGCGTGTATCTGAATGGAGAGCTATTCGGCGTTGGACGTATGACTTTGGAAGAAATCGTACCTAAGTTAGATCAAGGTGCAGTAGCGCGCGAGGCCAGAAAACTAGATGCCAAAGAGCCATTCGATGTATTGATTATCGGTGGTGGTCCGGCAGGTGCTTCTGCAGCGATTTACTCTGCCCGTAAAGGAATTAAGACAGGGATAGTGTCCGAACGTTTTGGTGGTCAAGTGATGGACACCATGGCGATTGAGAACTTTATTTCTGTGAAAGAAACCGATGGCCCTAAATTAGTGATGGCCTTGGAAGAGCATGTGAAATCCTATGATGTCGATATCATGAATTTACAACGTGCCAAAGCGATTCGCAAAAACGGCATGATAGAGGTTGATTTGGAAAGCGGTGCGACCTTGAAGAGTAAGTCAGTGATTATCGCGACAGGCGCGCGTTGGCGCGAACTGGGTGTGCCAGGTGAGAAAGAATATCGTGGCAAAGGTGTGGCGTATTGCCCGCACTGTGACGGACCTTTATTCAAAGGCAAGAATGTTGCTGTGGTTGGCGGTGGTAACTCCGGTGTTGAAGCGGCCATAGACTTGGCTGGTATTGTCGGTCATGTCTCCTTGTTACAGTTCGACGACAAGTTGAAGGCCGATGCAGTATTGCAGGACAAGCTCAAATCCTTGCCGAATGTGACGGTGCATGTGAATGCCCAAACTACGGAAGTGGTAGGTGACGGCGAGAAGATGACGGGGTTGAAATATAAAGACCGTGTCAGTGGTGAAATCGTGCATTTAGAGTTGGCCGCTGCATTCGTACAAATCGGTTTGCTCCCTAATACAGATTTCGTGAAAGGAAACATTGATTTAAGCCAATTCAATGAAATTCTGGTGGATGATCATGGCGCGACTTCTATGCCTGGGGTATATGCGGCAGGTGATGTGACGACGGTTCCATATAAGCAAATTATTATCGCCATGGGCGAAGGTTCAAAAGCAGCCTTAGGTGCATTTGATTATCTGATTCGTCAGTAAAAGTTTTCCCCTTTACCCAAACAAGGTTGGTATTCAATGACCAGTTTTGTTTGGGTTTTTTTATGTTCTTGGGTGATGACAATAGTCATCTTGAATCGTTACAATAGCGCTTAGGCAAATAAAAATAATGACAATCTCAACAACACAAAAAATCAACTATGAAGAAACCTACCGATACCACAAGTTATGTTGCGGATGACGATTTTGACGCGCAACTGCATCTAGGCAATCAAGTACTAGCAGAGAAAGATGCGCAAGCCTGTCAGCTTGCATCATTGCATCGTGACGTGGTTGCCTATTCATTATTTGGCGAGGATCTAGGCTACTGCGAGGGCGCCATCATCAATGCCGAAAAAATGGCAGAAATCTATCCTGACTGGCAAATGGTCTTGTTCTATGACGACAGCGTGCCAGCACAAGTGATTCAAAGATTGCAGACTTTGGGAGTGCAAACACTGTCAGTCCAAAGCCTAGGCATTGCGCATTGGCCGGGAACATTCTGGCGCTTTTACGCAGTATGCTTGCCGCAAGTACGTTATGTATTATTTCGCGATGTTGATTCTATTGTGGGTGAGCGCGAGCAAGACTTAGTTTTGCAATGGTTGAGTAGCGCCAAGCCATTTCATATTATGCGCGATTGGTACTCGCATATGGACTTAATCCTCGCTGGACTATGGGGCGCATATGCCCCCATGTTGGCTCATATGCAGCAATGGATAGATGCTTTCATCAGCACGCAGACACTCCATCCTACCCACGCAGATCAGGATTTTTTGGCCGCCTATGTGTGGCCTCGGATTAAGCCATATAGTTTGGTGCATGACAGCATCCATCAAGGCGAGGGCATCACAGCTTTTCCCGCACCATCCAAGGTGAATACTGGACAAGATGCTTTGGGAGGTTATCGTTATAAATTGCTAGAGGTGAAACTTGCTGAGTCGATTGATCAGGCTTACGAATTGCTGATGGAGACAGTGTAAGGACAAAAGGTGTTTAGTTATACAAGAGCCTTTGAACAAGGCTGTGACAAATTTAATTTGCCTTATGAATATATCGCCAAACTTCAGCAACAAGTATGGCAGTTATCTATTGTGTTCAATGGGCAAAAGATGTCGCTGAATGTGAGGTAATTCGATTATTAGCTTACACCACGACGTTCTAGCATGGCTTGCGCTAGCGTTCCTGCATCGACATGCTCAATCTCACCACCCATAGGCATGCCACGCGCGATACGGCTGATGCGTATGCCATGTTTACCCAATAGCTCGCTGATATAGTGCGCAGTGGCTTCTCCCTCAACCGTGTAGTTTGTGGCTAAGATGACTTCTTGCACTTTGCCATCTTGGGCGCGCTTAATCAGTTTATCCAAATGAATTTCTTTCGGGCCTATGCCATCCAAGGGCGACAAGCGTCCCATCAACACATAGTACATTCCGTTATAAGCTTGGGTCTGCTCCATCAACATCATATCGGTGGGCATTTCCACAACGCACAACATGCTGTCCTCACGTTTTCCTGAGGCGCACATCGGACAAACAGGTGTTTCACTAAAGGTATTGCACAACTCGCAATGACTGACTACCTGCAACGCAATATCCAGAGCTTGCGCGAGGGCTGATGCCCCTTTGCGATCGCGTTGCAATAGATAATAGGCCATACGCACTGCCGATTTTGGACCCACGCCAGGCAGGCAGCGCAAGGCGGCAATCAGTTGTTCTAGGCTGGCAGGCGAGTTCATTGGGTTGACTAAGTTTAAGAGGATTAAAACGGCATTTTCATGCCAGGTGGCATCAGGCTAGCCATACGCGATTCAGAGGTTTTCTCTGCTTGACTAAGCGCATCTTTAAAGGCTACAACCAATAAATCTTCCAAAGTTTCTCTGTCATCCATGACGCTATCATCAATCGCGACGCGTTTCACTTCATTGCGACAGGTCATGGTGATTTTTACTAAACCATTGCCAGCGCTACCTTCTACTTCAACATTGGCAAGCTCAGCTTGAACGCGCTTCATATTCTCTTGCATCATCTGCGCTTGCTTCATTAAATTACCGACACCACCTTTAAACATAGACGATTCCTTGTCAAAAATATGGGAAAACTATTGTATGGGTTTGATGCTAGAGGGAATGACTTGTGCATCAAACTCATTTACTAAAGCTTGTACAAAACTATCTTGCCTGATGGCCGATTCGGCTTGGGCTTGAACGGCTTCTCGCTCTTCAGAAATTTGCTTCGCTGGGGTATTCTCTGCACCCCCCAGCGTAATAGATAGACGAATTTTATGGCCAAAATATTCATTGATGGCTTGCTCTAATTTGGTTTGATAATTCAATTCCAGCAAAGGCTTGCAATCCTCGCTTATGCGCAATTCGATCTCTTGCGCATCGTAACGAATCAGTTCGCTATTTTGTGCCAAGGTGCGTGCCAGTCCCAATTTGAGTTTATCTACTAAACCACGCCAATTTCCATCAAATTGAATGCTTGACGACGACATAGATGGACTAGCACTTGTCGCTTCGGAGGCAGGTTCAATGGCGGGTGTTTCAGGAAGCTCTGGTTCAATCGCTGCAATGGGGGAAGGAACTGTTTCGGCAACTTGTGCAGCCTGCACTGGTATTGCTTGCACTGGCACTTCTTGAACTGGCACATCTTGCACAGGTGCAGCCTGTTTCACTGCAGCGGGCATTTCGCTGATGGTGGGTGCCGCGTTTGCTTTGACTGCCTCACGTACTGCATTAGGGATACCGGGTTTGCGTGGCGAATTGCCCTGCGAGCCAAAGGAGGGAGTATTGCTAGGACCTGCAGCGCTGATTTCCTCAACGGGCTTAAAGGCTAACATACGCAACATGGTCATATTAAAACCAGCAAATTCATCTGGCGCTAAAGGCAAATCACGACGACCTAGAATGGCTATTTGATAATAGAGTTGCAATTGCTCGGCGGACAATTGACCAATGAGATGTAAAAGCCGCTCACGATCTGGATCGTCAGCCTCGATTTGCTGTGGCAATAATTGCAACACCGACAAGCGTTGCAAAAGGCTGGCTAAATCTGCTAGTGCGCCATCAAATGAAATACTGCGCTCGCTCATTTGTTGAATTTGGGCCAATACGGCATTGCCATCCTGAGCGACTAGAGCATCCAACAAATCAAATAGATAATGCCTATCAACCACGCCCAACATGGCGCGTACTTCGGTCTCTTGAACACGTTGCTGCCCATAAGCAATCGCTTGATCAAGCAAGGACAATGCATCACGCATACTGCCAGAAGCAGCTTTGGCGATTAACTGTAGGGCAGGGGCCTCAAACGGAATATTTTCTTGTTGCAAGATAGATTGCAAATGTCCCACGATAGATGCCACTGACATTTGGCGCAGATTAAATTGCAAGCAGCGCGATAACACCGTGACAGGAATTTTTTGTGGGTCTGTGGTGGCGAGAATAAATTTCATATGCTCAGGCGGTTCTTCAAGCGTCTTGAGCATGGCATTGAACGAGTTGCGCGTCAGCATATGCACTTCGTCAATGATGTAAATCTTAAAGCGACCTGCCGTTGGCGCATATTGCGCGTTATCCAACAACTCGCGCATATTGTCAATTTGCGTATTGGAGGCGGCATCGACCTCAATAATATCGATAAAACGGCCTTTGTCGATTTCAACACAAGCTGGACAAGTGCCGCATGGATGGGCGCTGATACCCGACTGACAATTCAGGGATTTTGCCAGAATACGTGCGATGGTAGTTTTGCCTACACCGCGTGTTCCGGTAAAGAGATAGGCGTGATGCAAGCGCTGATTCTCCAGCGCATTAGTCAAAGCGCGCACCACATGTTCTTGACCCACTAGGGTATCAAACGATTTGGGACGCCATTTTCTGGCCAAAACCTGATAACTCATAAAGTCAGTCTATAAAGAAATTGACGAGTGAAAACAACTTTAGCGCAAAACGCTGACCAAGGTAATACAAACAAAAGAGGCGAGCCCAACCCCCGGCACTTGCATAATCAGTTGTGGCTGCTTCCTTCCGGACCTGACCAGGTTGGCCGACACACAATGCGGGGAGGCCCGCCGGCAAGTATTTTAACTGATAAAGTGATCATTCCCCGCGCTCGTTTGAATAAAATTTTTGTTTCGTCAGCTTTAAAAAAACAGATATAATCCGCGCCTTGCCGGAGAGATGGATGAGTGGTTTAAGTCACCACCCTGGAAAGGTGGCACAGGGGCAACTCTGTCGAGGGTTCGAATCCCTCTCTCTCCGCCAAACCATTATATAAAATAATAAGTTATTCAATTTATAATTTAATAACCATCATAAAAACCAACAATAATAGAGATGCTTATAAACTAAGTTAACTTTTTCAGAGATTAAGAGAGTATAAACTTATAAGTTTGTATCCAATGGAAGCTCTCTGCAATCTGAACTGCGTTTAAATTTAGTACATTTGATAATGAGGTTATTATCTTAATATTTAATATAATTTTGAATGTTTTTTATTTGACATCTACAATCTCCCCTCCACGAGATGAGACTATATTCTCTCAACACCTGGTACAAAAAATTAACTCAGTTCACTTTGAATTATTGTTTTTAGTAAGCCACGGCGAAGAATTTAACGTGTAGATTATAGTACTAAATAATGTATTTAATCGACAGTTTTTTATTCGGGAAGATGAATTTTTTTGTGGAAAAAGTTGGTGGATGAAAAGTTGGTGGATGTCCAAAAGTCCCTATCCGTCACTCCATCACGGCCTGCCATAAAGCCTGTACGGCTTGTACTTGCGATTGCACTTGTTGTGTTGGCAACTCTAACTTACCTAAGCCTTGCAGCTTCATCGCATGTTGATGTTTACGCAATTCCAAATACGCTTGTGCGGCTTCCTCAGCCAGTTGCGCAGGAATAATATGCAAATCTGCCAAGCGTCTTAACAAAGCAATATTGCCAATATTCTCGGCCAACTCGGGATGATGTTGTGCATGTAATAACACAAGATATTGGACGATAAATTCCACATCGATAATACCGCCTCGACTTTGTTTGATATCTACCATGCCGCGACTGGCGGTATGCGCTTCGCGCATCTTTTGCCGCATCTGCAAGACTTCCATGCGTAATGCCTTGGGCTCGCGTGGAAGCTGCATCACCTTTTGGCGGATTTGCTCAAAGCGTTGCCCTATATCGCTATCCCCTGCACTAAATGCCGCGCGCGTCAGGGCCTGATGCTCCCATGTCCAAGCCTTGTGCATTTGGTATTCGTCGAATGCCTGTACCGAGCTCACCAATAAACCACTCGCTCCATCCGGCCGTAACTGCATATCGGTTTCGTACAGCAAACCTGCTGCGGTCATACTGTTTAACCAAGTATTAATGCGCTGGCCAAAGCGGGCATAGATTTCACCGGCATTCGGATGGTCGTCGTCATACAGAAAAATAATGTCTAAATCGGAGGCGTATGCCAGCTCTTTTCCACCAAGTTTGCCATAGCCTATGATGGCAAATAGTGGCCGCTCTCGATGATGCGCTTTAAAGGTAGGCCACAAGGTATCAATGGTGACTTGCAAAATCAGATTAGCCAGGTCACTCAGATAATCCGATAAGGTAGTGAGGGGAAGATCTCCCGCCACATCTTTGGCAGCAAAACGAAAGATGGCCGCATGCTTGAATTGCCGCATCAAATCCATTTGACGCTCGATGTCACCATCGGCCTCCTGCATACGCTGTTGTAATTCATGGCGCATCGCGGAAAAATCAGGCACCGCATACAGATGTTGCGTATCCAATAATTCATCCAATAACACTGGGTGTTGTGCCAGATATTGCGCCAACCATGGACTGGCCGCCACCAGTCGAGTAAGTAGTTGTAAGGCAGCAGGAAACTCTGCCAACAAAGCCAAATAACTGGCACGGCGACAAATAGACTCGAGTAAATCTTGTACCCGCATCAAGGTCTGATCAGCTTGTGGCTGTTGTGCTGCAAAATCGATCACCATAGGCATGAGCTTGTCCAAACGCTGACGACTGATTTCTGGCAAACTGCGGTAGCGCGACCCTTCACGCATCGCTAGCAAACGCCGCGCTACTTGTTGCACATCTTGATATCCCAGCGCTAATAGCTTTTGCAAGGCTGAATCATCCTGTGTTTGCAACTGCCATAAATTCACTGGCGCGACTTGCTCTTGCGCAGGCGTATCCGCTTGATCATGATTGGCGAACACCGCTTTAAATTGCCCATCGACCAATACTCTATGCTGTTCTAATTGCGATAGCAGAGACTCCCAGTTCGGCATATCCATTGCCAAAGCAAGCGCCTGTTGCGCTGACTCACTGCTGGGCAAATCTTGGGTTTGCTGGTCTTCTTGATATTGGATGCGATGCTCAAGTTGACGCAAAAAATGATAAGCGGCAATCAACTGCGTGACGATTTCCGCAGGAAGCAATTGTTTTTCCGCCAAGCGTTGCAATACCTGCAAGGTCGGACGGATTTGCAAACTGACATCTTGGCCACCGCGAATCAGTTGAAATACTTGGGCGATAAACTCGATTTCGCGTATACCGCCACGACCAAGTTTGATGTTGTCTCGCATATCGCGTTGATTCACGTCGCGCTCGATTTGGCGCTTTAAATCTCGCATAGAAGCAAACACACCAAAATCCAAGTACTTGCGATAGACAAAGGGCTTGAGTACATCATGGATGGCTTTCTGCGGTCCGGCTATCACCCTGCCTTTAATCCAAGCATAACGCTCCCATTCGCGTCCTTGGTTTTGGTAATAGTCCTCCAACATCGCCAAACTACAAGCTAATGGACCTTCTGAACCGTAAGGACGTAAACGCATATCCACACGGAAGACAAAGCCATCAGCAGTCACTTCATCAATGGCAGCAATCAGTAATTTACCGAGACGGATAAAGAAATCATGATGGCTGATGGATTTTTGCTCAGCACTCTGCACGCTTGTTTCACCGTCTTCTTCATAGGCAAAAATCAAGTCGATGTCAGAGGAAACATTCAAATCTTCTCCGCCTAATTTGCCCATGCCTACGACAATCATCTGCTGTGGCTGACCTGACTCCCCTAGAGGCTCTCCATAGCGGCTGACCAGCATAGGGTGCAATACTGACAAGGCGCACTGCACCGCCACCTCCGCCAAGTCAGTCATGGCGCGCATGACCTCATGTAAGTCGGCAAAATGATTCAAATCGCGCACGATGGTGCGCAACATCACACGTTGACGCAATAGGCGTAAGGCTTTTTTCAGAGTAACTTCATCTTGAAGATTTTGTCGTGCAAGAAAATCTTCCATATCCTGGCGACGATAGGGCAAATGCAAAGACTGTGCGCAATCCTCAGCCAGCAGAGCATCTGCCGCGATTAAACGCTGGGCAAACAGACTACACGCACAAGCATGTGCCATATATTGCTGGGTCAGATCACTAGGAATGGTCATCAACACATCGATTCACAATGAGGTATACGAGAATTTTAATCCATCACGGCAGTTTTACTTTGATTTTGCGCAGACATCAGGCAATCAAATGCTCTTGTTTGGATTATAATCTGCATCTGGTCGACTTTAAAAAATAATTCAGGGAATTGGGCCAGTGAAAGTCCTTGCAGTTCAATTCCCGCGAAGGCGGGAATCCAGCCCAAATAAAAAAACACGAAGTACAACATCCATTTTGCTTTGAGGGGAAAAAGCGTCATGTCGCTTTCGCGGTTTTTGTTTAATTCACTGGATTCCCGCCTACGCGGGAATGACGGGGGTGGGGTGGGAATGACGGAAGTAGGAGGGGGTGGAATGACGGGGCGACTGCCCCTTAAATCATCAAGCTAAGCATTATGCTGTTGTTCAAACTGGTCTTTTTCAAATTTGCCAAAGTGCAACATGATGGTCGGCAGAATCAATAAATTCAGAACCGTGGATGTGACCAAACCGCCCACAATAATAATCGCCATAGGACCTTCAATTTCACGCCCAGGTTGGCCACTGCCCGCAGCGAGTGGCAACAAGCCCAAGGCGGTGACCAGCGCAGTCATCAAGATGGATGGCAAGCGCTCAGATGCGCCTTGGATTGCGGTCTCTGCATTCCATGTTTTGCCCTCAAAATTAATCAGGTGCTGATAATGTGACACCAACATAATCGAGTTGCGCAAGGTGATGCCAAACAAGGTCACAAAGCCCACCAATGAGCCTAATGATATCCAGCCGCCTGTGAACATCACAGCCAACACGCCCCCAATCAGCGCAAACGGCAGATTGATAAAGGTCAGCAACAAATTACGTAGATTACCAAAAGCGATATACAGCATCAGGAATATCCCCACGGTGGCAATCAAAGAGTGCACGATGAGGTCCTCGCGGGATTGACTTTGTGCTTCTGCCTCTCCGGTAAAAGCAAGGTAATTGCCCGGTGAAAGTTTTACCTCTTTTTTGAGGCGCGCTTTGATCTCCTCAGAGAAGCTTTCTACATCGCGCCCCACCACATTGGCAGTGACGGTCTGAATACGTTTTGCCCCTGCATGAAGAATTTTTGAGCGGCCACTTTCTTGGCTAATGTCAGCCACATCCCCCAACATCACCAATCTGCCCTCGCGATTAAACAAAGGTAATTTACGGATGGTATTGATTTCTAGTCGGCTATTAGGCTCTAACACTACGGATAGCCAAAACATACGATTGTTTTCGTAGATGGGGGTCACAGGCATACTCTCATATGCCGCGCGAATGTTGTCCAACACATCGGTCGGCTGCAGGCCCCACTGCGCTAATTTGTCATGACGTAAGCGTATGCTGAGTTGCGGAGTGCCAGGAGGAGATTGCACTAGCACGTCTCTTGCCCCAGCGACACTTGAAACAACCCCAGCGACAGCTTGCGCATCTCTGTCCAATGCATCTAAGTCGTTGCCATAAATATTGATGACATTACTGGCGGCATAGCCTGAAATAGTCTCTTCGATACGCTCAGTCAGGAAGGTGTTGATGGCGAAATTAATGCCAACAAATCCGGGTGCTTTTTCGCCGTCACCATCAGCGTCTTTATTTTCTTGCATCCCTGACAGCCGTTCACGAATTTCGCTCAAAATCCGATTTTGCTCTGGGCCAGATAATGTCCCAATTTCAATTTCAAATTCACTGTAGTGTGTGCCAAAAGTATCGGCGCCATTTTGTGCGCGACCCACCCACTGCACCACACTTTTTACCCCTTTAATTTCTCGAATTGCTTTTGAGACTTGGTTGCCTACACGCAAAGACTCTTGCTCAGAAGTCCCTGGCACCAAGGTCATATGCATAATGAAGTGGCCTTCGTGCAGACTAGGAATAAATTGACTTTTGAATAACGGCAGCGAGCCCAAGCCGATAGCGATGACGGCAATGGCAATCAATATCGTACGCTTATAGTCTTTTTCTATACGATGTAATAGGTCGGTATAGCGAAGTTTGATCCATGCGATCAGAGGTGGGTCTTCTGCGGATAATTTAATCCTACCTAAAAGCAAATAGCATAGTGCTGGAGTCAAGGTTAGCGCGACGGCCAAGGAGGCTAAGATGGCGGCAATGTAGGCATAGCCCAATGGCGCAAATAATTTTCCAGCCACCCCGCTCAGGGTTAGTAACGGCATAAAGACCAGAGCCACGATGATGGTGGCATATACCACTGAGCTTCGAACTTCCATCGACGCATTAAATACGACTTCATGTAAAGGTAAGGGGTTGCTTAGAGATTTGTTCTCTCTCAAGCGACGGAAGATATTTTCCGTATCAATAATCGCATCATCGACCACTTCGCCTAGCGCAATCGCCAAGCCACCCAAGACCATAATATTGATGCCAATCTTGAAGTAGCTGAGCACCACAATAGCGGTCAGGAGGGAGAGGGGGATTGCAGTGGCGGAGATAAAAGCAGTGCGTCCATTGAATAAAAACAAAAACAAAACAATGATTACCAATACCGAACCGATCAAAATGTCGGTTCGAACCCCATTGATAGCGGTATCAATAAAGTTAGCTGGTCGGAATAGACCTTCATGCAAAGTGATTTGACGATTTTCCAATGAAGGTTTGATTTGCTTAATCGCCTGTTCCAAAGATTTGGTTACACCATACGTATTGGCACCGAGCTGACCTTGTATAGAGAGATAAATGCCCGTTTTGCCATTGATAGAAGAGGAGCTGATGGAGGGTTGTGCACCGTCGGCGACGGTAGCGATATCATTAAACTTGATACTTTGACCATTGCGATAAGCGACAGTGGTTTGGCCTAGCTGTTGAGGAGTTAAGGCCTGGCCTATGGTATTGAGTATGACTCTTTGGTTGTTATTTTCGATAAAGCCAGCCCCTCTGACACCGGTCGCGCGAGTAGCCGCATCGACCACTTCTTGCAAAGACAAGCGATATAGAATGAGTTGTTGTGGCTTAATTTGGATTTGTAATTGTTTGATTTGCCCACCAAATACATTGACGTCCGCCACGCCTTCGACTGACATCAAATGTGGGCGCAATTCCCAATCAACGATGCTTCTTAATTCTCTTAGGTCTACCTTATCCGAGGTCAAACCTATACCCATCACTGTACTGGCAGCAGAAGTGAGTGGTGTGATATTGGGAATGACTCGCGCTGGTAATCGACCAGCGAGGGTAGCGAGTCGTTCAGCCACTACTTGGCGATTGCGATATACATCGGTACCCTCTTTAAAGATGACAGTCACTACCGACAAACCGGGTATCGATTGTGAGCGCATCATGGCAATGCCCACCGTACCAGAAATGCTGTTTTCAATCGGCTGACTGACCAGCTTTTCAACTAAATCAGTAGAGAGACCGGGGGCTTCAGTTTGGATGATGAGTTGGGTAGGGGAGAACTCTGGGAATACATCTAAATTACTGCGCGTCAGGCTATAAATGCCATAGATAATCATCAGGGTGGCTAACCCGATAATCACACCGCTATAGCGGATGGCGAATCTGACCAGTGCCGACATCATATGCGGCTAGTCCTCATTCTCATTTTTGATTTGATATTTAAACTCTTCTGACAACAGCAACTGAGCACCACTAATCACAATGTCGTCCTCTGCGCTGATATTTTCTGCATCGATAAACCAACCACCCGTGGCAGGATGATCGGTGCTGATGGGTAAGCGCATAAACTTATCCGCTTTGATTTTTTTATATATCCAAGCTTTACCGCCATACCAAACAACCGCATTGGCTGGAACAAGCAGGCCTTTGCTGGCGCTAGCGCTGTTATTTGTAGCCTGTTCTGGCAGTTGCACATTGACGCGCATATCCGCTCTCAGATGGTCTGCAGGGGCAGTGTAATAATAGGTCACACCTTGCATGGTCGGGTCGGTGATGGGGGCTTCTGCCAATAGGTCAGCCTTCATAGGCGGCACCTCTGCACCAATAGGCGCAATATTCACGGTATTCGCAGGCTTTTTGATATCAAGAGGAAACACCACCAGCACCAGCATCGTTTGATGACTCAGCAAACTCTGCATGATTTGATTGCCTCGCTCGGAGGTCGCCATGCTCGCTAGGGTCGTTCCCCAGTTTTGACGGATATTATCTTGCAGATTTTTGGCTTCTAACTCTGCTGCAGCCAGTTTCGCTTGATCCGCTTTATAGACAGCTTCTTTTGCCAACACGATTTGATCAGACACATTACGATTATCTTGATTGAGCTGTTGCATGCGGCGATATTCTTGCTGACTATTCAGCAGTGCTGCGCGGGCGATATTCGCATTCGCCTTGGCGTTGAGGTAGCGCGTACGCATTTCAATTAACAAATCAATATTGAGAACACTGCCCAATACATTGAGTGTTTGTTGATGTTCGCTGCCACTTAGTTTATCGGTATGAATTTCACTTTGTTGCTGTGCCTCTGGACTGACCACGACCACGGTCGCGCCATGCTCAAGTTTGACTCGGTTGACCGTTTCGATGTCATCTTCATGCGCTAGGCTAAGTTGATCGTATTCATCTTTGCCATAGAACACGATAAGCCAAAACAACACGATAATAATGATGAATTGGAAAAGAATAATTCGTTTGGTATTTTCTGTCATAGCTGACTACCTTTGTTCGCTAACTTTGTTTTGCAATGAATTGGGCAGCTTAAAAACGCCATCTAAAGGACGTTGTAGGCCATCCTCAAGCTCAATCACTGCTTGTTGTAATTGATAGCTTAAATTGAGTCTGTTTTGTTGCGCAATCAAGATTTCTAATTTTCCGCCGGTTAATTCCAAACGATCTGCGACCCCAGTATCGAATTGCTGTTGGGTTTGGTTAAACCGTTGCGATTGAACAGTTAATACCTCGTCAGCACGCTTAAGATTCTCTTTTACGCTGCTGACTGTGGCTTGTTGCATTTCAATTTGCCGGATGACGCGCGTCTGCAAGGCAAAAAACTGGGTGGCTTCAACATCACGCAGCGCATTCGCCTCGGCGATAAGCCCGCGATTACGATTGACTAGGGTTAACAGACTATTAATCCCTAGCGACCAAATTCTGTCGTTCTGATCAAACACATAGCTAGGACTCAACACAAAATCCGGATATTGTTTGGCTATCTCTAAGCGTAATCCAGATTCAGCAGCTTCATAGCGAGCCAGTGCGGCACGAATATCTAGACGATTTTGCAGGGCATAGGTCTGCAGGCTTTTATCATCCTGCTGGGGGACATCTGTCACTTCTTCTTGCCACAGGCTGGGCAGTTGCATTTGCTTGAGGGTGTCTACGCTCAAGCCTATATCATTTGCCAAAGCAGCGAGAAGGGCAGGTTGCCGCCCTAACTCAGTCACATAGGCTTGCTCGGTCTTTTGCATAAAGATACGGGCGTTATTTAAATCGACATTAGAGGCTATGCCCGCGTCTAAGCGCTTTTGCAACATTTCCACTATCTCTTGTCTGAGAGATAGCTCTTGTTTCAATAAAGCAATTAGTTGCTGGTTGTATTGATATTGAAGCAAGCTTCGGATGGCTCTGGTTCGGACTTGCCATGCGGTTTGAGCAATATTAATTTTGGCTGCTTCGCTTAAGCTGGCTGCGCGATCAATTCGAATTTCAATTTTGCCTGCGGTAATCACATAGATATCTATCCCCATACCATAGGTCCAGGGAGTCATATTGCTGTTATTGCTGTGATTTTCGACACGTCCACCTGCCCCAATTTCTGGTTTTTGTCCCGCGGTAATCTGAGCCGCTTGCGCTGCTTTCCACTGGGCGCGGGCTACATCCAAGTCTGGGTGATAAAACAAAGCGCAATAGCTTAATAAGTCTCTATCCCAGGAACGAATTGGCAACTGTGATGGACTAATACCGTTGGATTGTAAGTAATTGCTAAACTGTGGCGAATTTGGGTTGCGTGCACGAAACTCGATGGTATTGGTCTCTGGCTGTATCGGCTTGGCTTGATAAGGTAAAAACTGACATGCGCTAAGCGTCATGACGGATAGCACCAAGATAAGCCATGCGCAGCCTCGTTGAAATAACTGGCTGGCTTTTTTGAGAGTCAATGTGGCGCGTAAAAAAATCATAAGTTCGGGATATTACCTGTTGGCCTTTGATTACGGCAACATTTCGCATCATTTTTAGCGCAAGTTCGGCATCAGAATGAACAAATTTGAACATCGAATGCCAACAACATGATGAGGACGCTTTTAGTTAGTGTTGGCTTGGGCTATAATGCCGTGCTTTTCATGGGGCGCTGTCCCCTGACGATGCGAAAGTGGCGGAATTGGTAGACGCACTGGATTTAGGTTCCAGCGCCGCGAGGCGTGAGAGTTCGAGTCTCTCCTTTCGCACCATCGTTTAATTATTAACATATATATTGATCGCCAATAGGCAAAATTATTAAGGAAACAACATGGCAGCAAACGTTGAAGTCATCAGCAAATTAGAACGTCGCATGACAGTGACCGTGCCGATGAAACCAATCGAAGATGAAATCCATCAGCGTATTCAGCAATTGACACGCACCGCAAAGTTGCCCGGCTTCCGTCCTGGCAAAGTGCCGCTCAAGATTGTTGAACAACAATATGGCGCACAAGTACGCGATGAAGCGTTGGCGAGCGCAATTGAACGCACTTTCGGTGAATCTGTTGATCAAAATAAATTGCGTGTGGCTGGTTTCCCAAATATTGAGCACAAGCCTTTTAACGAGGCTGATGGCAAATTCGAATATGTCGCTACTTTTGAAGTATTCCCAGACGTTGAAATGGGTGATATCAAGAAATTAAAAATCGAACGTCCAGTGCTAGAGCTCAAAGCCGCAGACATTGATAAAACCATTGAAGTCTTACAAAAGCAACGCGGCACATATGCACCAGTAAAGCGTGCAGCCAAGTTAACTGACAAAGTCACCCTGTCTCTCAGCGCCTCAATGGATGGCAAAGAAGTTGAAAGCACAGGCGAGCAAACCATAGATTTGGTATTGGGCGAAGGTGGTCGTGTGCCAGAGTTTGATGAAAACTTAGTGGGCGTTCAAGCCGCAGCAGAGAAAAGCTTTAAAATCAAATACAAAAAAGACCACCAAGTAGAAGAATTGGCTGGTAAAACCGTGACTTATGATGTCAAGGTAAAAGAAGTCGCTGAATTGCAATTGCCTAAAGTGGATGCAGATTTTGCCAAAGCCCTAGGCGTTGAAGATGGCGATGTTAAGAAAATGAAAGAAGAAATCAAGGCTAGCCTGCAACAAGAAGTTGACCGTCGAGTTCGCGCTAGATTGAAAGACCAAGTATTTAATGCCTTGGTGGAAAATGCTAAATTCGAATTGCCTAAGGCATTGTTGCAATCCGAAACACAACGTCTGTTGCAAATCGCCGCGCAAAATCTACAACGTCGTGGCGTAGATCCAAGCACAGTGAATCTTGGGCCATCTGTATTTGAGCCACAAGCAAAACAGACCGTAACATTACGTTTGGTATTGTCCGAGCTAGTGCACAAAAACAGCCTACACGCGAAGCCAGAGCAAATTAAAGCCATGGTAGAAATCTTTGCGCAAGGCTATCAAGATCCAGCAGAAGTGCTGACTTGGTACTATGCTGATCCTAAGCGTTTAGAAGAGCCAACTGCTTTAGCCACAGAAGAAAATGTGATTGACTGGGTGTTGCAGTCCGCCAAAGTGTCCGATCAAAAGGTAGACTTTGACGAATTCATGCGTGGCCCTAGCGCTTAATCCAGCGCAAAACCTTTAAAGGAGTTCGTATGTCCGCATTGGAAACCAAGAATCTCGGCTATGTGCCGATGGTGATTGAGCAGAGTGGTCGCGGTGAACGTGCCTATGATATTTATTCACGCCTACTCAAAGAACGCGTTATTTTCTTGGTAGGTCCGGTGAATGATATGTCAGCCAATTTGGTAGTGGCGCAAATGCTGTTCCTTGAGGCCGAAAATCCAGACAAAGATATTTATCTATACATTAACTCCCCTGGTGGTTCAGTGACTGCGGGGATGTCAATCTACGACACCATGCAATTTATCAAGCCAGACGTCAGTACCCTGTGTATCGGTCAAGCCGCTAGTATGGGTGCATTCCTTTTGGCTGCGGGTGCAAAAGGCAAACGCTTTAGTTTGCCAAATTCTCGTATCATGATTCACCAACCATCTGGTGGATTCCAAGGTCAGTCCACCGATATCGAAATTCATGCCAAAGAGATTTTGTATTTGCGTGGCAAATTGAATGATATTTTGGCGCATCATACCGGTCGTACTTCTGAAGAAATTGACCGTGATACCGAGCGTGATAATTTTATGAGTGCAGAACAATCTGTTGCTTATGGCATGATAGACAAAGTCATTACCAGCCGCAGTGAGGCCTAGTCTCCGCTAAGGGAATATAAGCATGGCGAAAAATACAGCTGATGAAAAAATGATGTACTGCTCCTTCTGCGGCAAAAGCCAACATGAAGTGCATAAATTAATCGCCGGCCCATCTGTATATATCTGCGACGAATGTGTGGATTTGTGTAACGACATTATTCGCGAAGAAGCCAACACCAAAGACCCAATCTCTGCTGACAGCAAGAAACTGCCGACCCCAAAAGAAATCTGTGCCATCTTAGACCAATATGTAGTCGGTCAAGAACGTGCTAAAAAAAGCTTATCTGTCGCGGTGTATAACCATTACAAACGCCTAGATCAGAAGGGTGGTAGTGACGAGGTCGAAATCACCAAGAGTAATATTCTGCTGATAGGCCCCACTGGCTCAGGTAAAACTTTATTGGCACAAACGTTGGCAAGATTGCTCGATGTTCCCTTTGTAATGGCTGACGCCACGACCCTCACCGAAGCTGGTTATGTGGGTGAAGACGTTGAAAACATTATGCAAAAGCTTTTGCAGAAATGTGATTACGAAGTCGAGAAAGCGCAGCGTGGCATCGTGTATATCGATGAAATCGACAAGATTTCGCGCAAATCAGACAATCCATCGATTACCCGTGACGTATCCGGTGAAGGTGTACAACAAGCCTTGCTAAAATTAATCGAGGGTACTGTAGCGTCTGTGCCTCCACAAGGCGGTCGCAAGCACCCCAATCAAGAATTCGTTCAACTCGATACCACCAATATTCTGTTTATTTGTGGTGGCGCATTTGATGGCCTAGACAAGATTATCCGTCAGCGCTCAGAAAAGGGCGGCATGGGTTTTGGTGCCGAAGTGAAGAGCAAGGAAGATACCCGTGCCATTGGCGAATTATTCCGTGATGTTGAGCCGGAAGATTTAATCAAGTTTGGCTTGATTCCTGAGTTCGTTGGTCGTTTACCTGCCATCGCCACGCTAGAGTCGCTAGACGAAACGGCCTTGATGTCTATTTTGGTAGAGCCAAAGAACGCTTTAACCAAACAATTTGCCAAGCTGTTTGATATGGAAGGCGTTGAACTAGAGTTCCGTCCAGCCGCACTTAAGATGATTGCCCATAAAGCGCTAGAGAGAAAAACCGGTGCACGTGGTCTGCGTTCTATTATGGAACATGCGCTGTTAGAAATTATGTACGAATTGCCTAATATGCCCCATCTGCACAAAGTGGTGGTGGACGAGGGTGTGATTCAAAGTGGTGGGCAACCTATCCTGATTTATCAAGACGCAGCAAAAATAGCAGATTCTGCTAGCTAAACTCCGCGATTTATTATTTAATTCAGTAGACGCACTGAAGTTTTTTTTCAGGGTCTACTTGAATCAATTCAGTTCGTCCCCATCATCTGATTAGTGATTATTTTGTGTCCGTTCGGACACGCGTTTTTAATGAGGCTTCTATGTCAGAGACTACACTACCTGCTTTTACACCTGAAAACGGACAGATTCCGCTGTTGCCTTTGCGCGACGTGGTGCTGTATCCGCACATGGTTATTCCTTTGTTTGTGGGTAGATCGCGCTCCATCAAGGCTTTGGATTTAGCATCCGAAGGCGAGAAACAGATATTTTTGGTAGCGCAAAAATCACCGAATGAAGATGAACCCAGCTTCAAAGATTTATATGAAATGGGCACCGTGGCCAATATCTTGCAAAAACTCAAACTGCCTGACGGTACCGTCAAAGTGCTGGTTGAGGGCGTGCAACGTGCCAAAGTGACCGATTTTATAGATACGGCTGATTGTTTCTCTGCAAGACCAGAGTTGATTGCTGATGCCGACCACGAGGGCAATGAAGTCCAAGCCCTGATGCGTGCGGTGTTTACCCAGTTTGACCAATACGTCAAATTGAACAAAAAGATTCCACCAGAGATTCTCACGACTTTAGCCAGCGTTGATGATCCTAGCCGTTTGGCAGACACCATCGCAGCGCACCTCACGCTCAAGTTAGAAGACAAGCAGGTCATACTCGAAATGTTCAGCGTGACTGAACGCCTCGAGCACCTATTGGGCAAACTAGAGGCCGAGATTGATATCCTGCAAGTAGAAAAGCGTATCCGTGGCCGCGTGAAGCGCCAAATGGAAAAGAGTCAGCGCGAGTACTATTTGAACGAACAAGTAAAAGCCATTCAAAAAGAATTGGGCGAGCAAGACGAGTCTGCTGATTTAGACGAGCTTGCCAAGCGCATCCATGAGGCCAAGATGCCTAAAGAGGCGTTTGAGAAGGCCAATGCCGAGCTGAAAAAGCTGCGCATGATGTCGCCTATGTCCGCTGAGGCCAGCGTGGTTCGTAACTATATCGAGACACTGGTTGGTTTGCCTTGGAAAAAGAAAACCAAGATCAACAAAGATTTGGAATACGCACAACGTATCCTTGACGAAGACCATTACGGCCTTGAAAAGGTCAAAGAACGTATCGTGGAATACCTAGCCGTACAACAACGCGTAGATAAGCTTAAATCGCCTATTCTGTGCTTGGTAGGGCCACCTGGGGTTGGTAAGACATCCTTGGGTCAAAGTATCGCCAAAGCGATTAACCGCAAGTTTGTGCGTGTTGCTTTGGGTGGCGTGCGTGATGAGTCTGAAATCCGTGGTCACCGCCGTACCTATATTGGCTCTATGCCTGGTAAGGTTTTGCAAAGCATGAACAAAGTCGGCGTCAAAAATCCATTGTTCTTGTTAGATGAGATCGACAAGATGGGACAAGACTTCCGTGGTGATCCAGCCTCCGCTTTGCTAGAGGTGTTAGACCCAGAGCAAAACCACACATTTGCCGATCACTATGTTGAAGTCGAATATGACTTATCCGATGTGATGTTCGTTGCAACTTCTAACTCATTAAACATTCCTGATGCCCTATTGGACAGAATGGAAGTGATTCGTCTGGCGGGCTACACCGAAGATGAAAAGTTGAATATTGCGATGCGTTATCTAGTACCCAAGCAATTTAAAGCGCACGGTATCAAAGATTACGAAATGGAGATTACTGAGGGTACCGTCAAAGAAATCATCCAGTTCTACACGCGCGAAGCGGGTGTGCGTAATCTAGACCGTGAGATATCCAAGATCTGCCGTAAGGTAGTCAAAAAGATACTGACGCAGAAAAAGGGTACTGCACCCTTTGAGAAGATTGTCGTGCAGCCTGAGCATCTAGAAGAATATCTAGGTGTTAAGGTATTCGATATCGGTTTGGCAGCAAAAGAGAACCAAGTCGGTCAGGTGACTGGTTTGGCGTGGACCCAAGTCGGTGGTGATTTGCTCACTATCGAGTCCGTAGTGATGCCGGGTAAAGGCAAAACCATCACCACCGGTAAATTAGGTGAAGTGATGCAAGAGTCTATCCAAGCCGCCATGAGTGTGGTACGTACTCGTGCCAAACGCTTTGGGATTGCCGCGGATTTCTATGAAAAGAATGATATCCATATCCACTTCCCAGAAGGGGCAACGCCCAAAGATGGTCCAAGTGCCGGTATTGGTATCACCACTGCCATCGTTTCTGTGCTGACAAACATCCCAGTTCGTGCTGATGTTGCCATGACAGGTGAAATTACTTTGCGTGGCGAAGTATTGCCGATTGGCGGCCTAAAAGAGAAGCTACTTGCAGCACACCGCGGTGGCATCAAGACGGTCTTGATCCCTGATCAAAACCTCAAGGATCTGGCGGAGATTCCAGACAACGTGAAAAATAACCTTGAAATTCATCCGGTTAAATGGATAGATGAGGTTTTAAAATTCGCGCTAGAAAAAATGCCGGAAGCATTCCCAGACGATTTGCCTGTGAAAGAAGCGATCCAAGAAAACCAAGTGACCGAAATATCCGCCATCACAAAACACTAAAAAATGGCTGGAATACGCATATTTCTTAGGTTTAGGCCTTGACACAGGCTTTTGGGGCTTGATATAAAGACTACTGCAGTCGATTGACTGCAATAAACATAACATCGAAAGGGGATTCAAGTGAACAAATCAGAATTAATCGATCAAATTGCTAAAGCCGCCGGTATTTCTAAAGCAGCAGCAGGCCGTGCATTAGATGCAACAACAGGCGCAATCGGCAAAGCATTGAAAAAGGGTGACTTGGTAACATTGATTGGTTTCGGTACATTCTACGTAGGCAAACGCGCTGCTCGTAACGGTCGTAACCCACGCACTGGCGCAACTATCAAAATTAAAGCTGCTAACTCTCCAAAATTTAGAGCTGGTAAAGCACTGAAAGATGCTGTAAACTAGCGGGCTTTGTTGGTCGCGATGGGTGATTAGCTCAGTTGGTAGAGCGTCGCCCTTACAAGGCGAATGTCGGCGGTTCGACCCCGTCATCACCCACCATCCGATTCAACACCGTTTGTTTGATTAGTACATTATTTATAGTGTGCTAAAGACATTTTGGAGTGGTAGTTCAGTTGGTTAGAATACCGGCCTGTCACGCCGGGGGTCGCGGGTTCGAGTCCCGTCCACTCCGCCACGAATTACCAAATGCTTAACGCATCAGTAGTTCAAATTAAAGCCCCGCAATTGCGGGGCTTTTTCTTTTCTGTTTCCTATCTTCGTTTGGTAGTTTTTTCTTTGAAATTCATTTGGATTTTGGTGGTTTTGTTTTAGTTTTGTATATAGATCATAGTCATCATTTGTTTGGTAAATCAAATTCATTGAGGAGAGAGTAAAAATGGAGGGTCAATGGATAGGGGAATGGAATGGAAAATTCCAACGCAAAGGAATCATTTTTGTTAACATCGTAGAGGAAGATGATAAATATAAAATAAATATATATTTCAATTACTTAAATAATGATTCTGCTGGGTATGGATTATCTTTTTGCAAATCCAAACCATTAAAAGATTTTATTCAGAATTCAGAGCTTAAATTAGTAAATCCTATAAATAGTGAATTTGATGAGTGGAACAAAGTAAACACCACATATGAAAATTGGGGTAAGCCAAAAATAACACTTCCAAGATCTGCAAAATTATCTGCAAAGTTCGATGATGAAAAATTGATACTAGATTTATCGGTTTGCGAAGAGATAAGTTTTAGTTGTCAATTAGAGAAAAGTAGCATTGAGTCCCCCTCAGTTTTAGAAGCTAAAGATTTAGATTGGAGTGAATTTAAGAGAGAAGTTTTAGAACTTAAGCCTAAAAAATTTATTTATAGAGGACAAGAAAAACCTCGGAAACTAATCACCTCGTTTCATCGTACCGGTCGCTTAAATTTGATGAGATATAGACTCGAAGATATTAATGAATTGCATGAAAGACTTACATCCCAAACTAGGCACTTTTTTGATTTGGCTGATAATAATCAGAATGGTGCTTTTTTTAATTTATTACAACATCACGGTTATCCTACAACACTACTAGATTGGTCTGAATCTCCCTATGTGGCTGCATACTTCGCATACAGAAGAATATTAAAAGAGGAATCCCAAAAAAATACTTCGGTAGACAAAAAAGTTAGGATATTTCTCTTTGATGTACATAGTTGGGATAAGGATATAAAAGATCAGTCGGTGAATATGGTGAGCGTGAAACCAAATTTTGCTCGTTTACATCTTTTTGCTATTGAGAACAGCAGAATGATTCCACAGCAGGCAATTTCTTTTCTTTCAAACTTAGTTGATATTGAAAAGTATATATTTTTACAAGAAAAATTTAGAGGAAAAAAATATCTTTCTGCAATAGATTTGCCAGTCAGCGACCGTATCAAGGTCATGAATGAATTAGCATATATGGGTATTACTGCAGGAGCATTATTTCCTGGCCTTGATGGAACCTGTGAAGAACTAAAGGAAAAAAATTTCAATATTTGAAATCAAGTTATCAATATACAAAATTACGAAATAAATCCGCTATACAATATTTAATTGAAACATACATAATTTTCCATTTGTCCAGGAGTCCATCATGGCGACCAAACCGCAAAAAATCGATATTGGAATCAGTGATAAACAACGCAAAGAGATCGCACAGGGTTTGTCTAAGTTGTTAGCGGATACCTATACCCTTTACCTCACCACCCATAACTTTCATTGGAATGTGACCGGTCCAATGTTCAACACTTTGCATACGATGTTTATGACGCAATACACCGAGTTGTGGAATGCAGTAGATCCGATTGCCGAGCGTATTCGTGCGCTAGGGTTTCCTGCACCCGGGTCTTATGCCCAGTTTGCCAAGTTGAGCTCTTTGCCTGATGTGCCTACCAACCCTCCGAAAGCGTTGGAGATGGTGCAAATTTTGGTGAAAGGTAACGAGGCTGTGGCACGTACTGCGCGTGAGGTGTTTGCCGTGGTGTCTAAAGCAGATGATCAGCCCAGTGCTGATTTGCTGACTCAGCGTTTGGATATCCATGAGAAGACCGCATGGATGTTACGTAGTTTGTTGGAAGAATAGCAGCGTTAGAGCAGGCCTATCGCTTGCGCTCTAATCATCGCCTCAACTTTGCTATTGGCGCTTAATTTCCGGTAGATGATTTTGTGATAACTGTTGACGGTGTGCGGTGAGATATCCAATCTTGCCGCAATACCTTTCATCGATAGCCCGAGGGCTATCAGTTTTAAAACCTCAAGTTCTCGTTGACTCAGTATTTGGCTCATTTTGCGTCTATGCGCATCCCCTTTGTTTCGACTCATACGCCCCGCGATACTGTAATGTTGGGCGAGGGCGCGTATCTCTCTGGCATCCATATTCTCGGGTAGCTCTTTGCTGCCAGATTGCATGATTTTTTGCAGCATCAGTGGCAGGGTTTCTATCTGTGCGTTTTTGGATTCGGCGCTGCACCTTGCCACAGGAAATTTGGCTGGGAATGCCAAAGTTGTTGCTAAATGTATTGCTGCAAATGAGATACCAATTGGATTTCCATTCACACATCAACATTTGTGGCAGTTGACGGAACAAGGCGCTAATTTGTGAGTCGGACGTTTGGCTTATCGAAGTCATATATTTTTGCTCTTTTGGTCTGTTGAATTGATATTGTTATTAAAACTTGTCGCATATTGTCCTATAAATTGCACAAAATTTGTAGCCTTTGTTCAACAAAATTACCCTAACAAAGCATCTCTTTTTTGTTGGTTGGAACAAGGGTGGAATTGTCGAAGCAAGCAGGCGGGGACTGTGGTATATTCTCGGGTTTGAAATTTACACTGAATAACGAAGGATAAATGTTATGTTGGACTTTGTGCGCAAAATTACCCACGGCTGGGTGGCAAAGTTGATTCTTACTTTGGTGACGGTGCCTTTTGTTTTGTTTGGTATCGAGGCCTATCTGAAGAATGTCGGCAATAGTGCTTCTGTTGCGGACGTTTCTGGAACAGCGCCTATCACGGTTCAAGAATACAATGTGGCCTTGCAGAATCTGCGTAATGAGCTACAAAAGCAAGGTCAAAAGGACTTGGCTTTCTTAGATTCTTATGGCGGTCGTCGTGCATTATTAGATCGCTTATTAAGCACTCGATTGCTGGCGGTTGAGGCACGTGATCAGAAATTTACTGTGAGTGACGCTTTCTTGCGTGACTTTATTGTTAATCTGCCTGAGTTCCAAGAAGGCGGTAAGTTCTCTCAAACTACATACGACAAATTATTGGCAGCTAACCAACTGACACCTTCTCAGTTCGAACAAAAGATTCGTGGTGAGCTGATTACCCAACAGATTCGCGATTCATTCCCTACTATGGTGACAGCGAGTGCTAAGAGTACGGAATTAGCTTTGCAAGCTGAATTCCAGCAACGCGAAGTGACTGTGGTTGAATTTAAAGCCAAAGATTATTTAGATCAGGTACAAGTCTCTGAAGACGAGAGCAAGGCTTTCTATGAAAAGAACAAAGCCAAGTTTAATGTGCCTGCACAAGTGAAACTGGAGTTCTTAACATTTTCTGCCACTAACTTGATTCCTAAGGTACAAGTGACGGATGAAGAGATGAAGCGTTTCTACACTGACAACGCTGATAAATTCCAAAATGGTGAGCAACGTCATGCTAGCCATATTTTGTTGTCCTTCACACCTGGCTCTGATGATAAAGCCAAACAAGAAGTGAAGAAAAAGGCTGAACAAGTGTTGGCTGAGGTGAAAAAGAATCCAGCTAAATTTGCTGATTTGGCTAAGAAGTATTCTCAAGACCCAGGTTCAGCGCAAAAGGGCGGTGACTTGGGTAGTTTTGGTCGTGGCATGATGGTGAAGCCGTTTGAAGAAGCCGTATTTAGCATGAAGCCAGGTCAAATCAGTGAGCTGGTGCAATCCGATTTCGGTTATCACATCATCAAGTTGATGGATGTGAGTGGTCAAGGTCAATCCTTTGACAGCTTGAAACCGCAAATTCGCGCTGAGTTACTTTTCCAAAAAGCTTTGGCTAAGTTCTCCGAAGATGCAGAAAACTTTAGCAATATGGTGTACGAGCAATCTGGCAGCTTGAAGCCAACGGCTGACAAGTTGGGCCTGCAAACCCAAAGCACTGATTGGATTAGTTTCCAAGACGGTGCTAAGTTGTTCAAAAACGAAAAGCTGATGAGCTTGGTCTTCTCTGACGAAGTGTTGAAAGATAAGCGCAATACAGAGGCAGTAGAAGTAGGTCAGAACACCTTGGTATCTGCGCGTGTAGTGGATTACAAGCCATCTGCACCTAAGGCCTTTGCCGATGTGAAAGACAGCATTGAGCAATATTTGAAATTGCAAAAAGCCGGCAAATTGGCTATTACTAAAGGTAAGGCTAGCATGGCTAAGTTGACTGCAGGCGATCAATCCGAGAAATTGGATTGGATTCCAAACGTGACGATTGATAGAAAAAATGCCCAAGGCTTAACCGATTTGACGATGCGTAATGCCTTTGCTGTAGACACCAGCAAACTGCCTGCCTACAAGGGTGTAGAGGATGCGCAAAAGGGTTACCTGATTATCAAGGTGGTCGCTGTGAATGACCAATTGACCGATGATGAGACAGCTAAACAAGCGGCGGTAAAAGCCTATCGTGCTGCATTGGCGGAAGAGTATTCCAATGCCTATATCGCGTCATTAACTGCTAAGAACAAAGTGAAAGTGAATGACAAATTATTGATGAGCGGTAACGAAGCTCAGCAGTAATCACGCTGTTTCACAGGCATAAAAAAAGCCCTATGCATGTCATAGGGCTTTTTTATTACTCAGGCGAGCTTTAAGAAGCTGCTTTGTGATTAGTCAATGACGCCTGCCGCAGTGATATTCATACCACCGTCTACGTAAGTAATCTCACCTGTCACACCCGAGGCCAAATCACTGCACAAGAAGGCAGACACATTGCCAACTTCTTCAATGGTCACATTGCGTCTTAATGGCGCGTGTTTTTCATTAAAGGTATACATCTTGTCAAAGTTGGCGATGCCAGAAGCAGCCAAAGTTTTGATTGGGCCAGCGGAGACTGCATTTACGCGGATACCTTTGGGACCTAAGCTTTGTGCCATATAGCGCACATTGGCTTCCAAGCTGGCTTTGGCCACGCCCATCACATTGTAATTAGGCATGGTGCGCTCAGCACCCAAGTAACTCACAGTCAACAGGCTAGCGTCACGGCCTTGCATCAATGGCAAGCCAGCTTTGGCCAAAGCGGCAAAGCTATATGAGCTGACATCATGGGCAATACGGAAGTATTCGCGATTCACTTTGTCCAAATAGTCGCCATCTAAAGCGTCCTTTGGTACAAAGGCAACAGAATGAACCAAGATATCAAAGCCATCCCAGTGTTTGGCTAAATCTTTGTACATTTGCTCGATTTGTTCGTCTTGGCTGACATCACATTGCAACACGATATTCGAGTCGAAATCTTTCGCTAATGTGGCTACGCGGTCTTGGAATTTTTCCATTTGATAGGTGAAGGCTAATTCTGCGCCTTCACGTTTCATCGCTTCGGCAATCCCGTAAGCGATTGAACGGTTGCTGAGTAAACCTACGATTAAAGCTCTTTTTCCTGTCAGGAATCCCATTTTTATTTCCTTTTATACATGCATACACGGCCAAAAATCTGGCCTGTGTATCGAGTTAGAAGTGTTGGCGTTATTGGCTACGCGGATCGAGTGCGTCGCGTAATCCCTCCCCAAGCAGATTATAACCCAACACCGTGATGAGGATGGCTAAGCCGGGGAATAAGGATAGCCACCAAGCGAATTGAATGTACTCCTTACCATCGGTCAGAATATTGCCCCAAGAGGCCTGTGGCGCTTGTACGCCTAAGCCCAAGAAGCTCAAACCAGACTCGACCAGTACGGCACTAGCAACCCCTAATACCGAGCTCACGATAATCGGGGTCAAGCTATTAGGTAATAGATGGATAAAAATCAGCCGAAAATCTTTTGCCCCCAAGGTCTGCGAAGCTAATACAAATTCACGGTTACGCAGACTGAGGAATTCGGCGCGAACCAAGCGTGTGACGCCCATCCATGAAGTCAGTCCGATCACAATCATAATGTTCCAAATTGAAGGTGTGAGGAAGGCGATGACGGCTAAAATCAAGAAGAAGGTCGGAATAGATAACATAATGTCGACCAAGCGCATCATGATGGTATCTACCCAGCCGCGATAATAACCAGCCACAGCGCCTAACACGATGCCTATGCTGGTGGCGATGCCCACAGCAACGATGCCGACTAACAGCGAAATGCGTGCGCCAAACAGCATGCGTGACCAAATATCACGGCCTAGGGCATCGGTACCCATCCAGTGCTGCATCGATGGAGGCAACAATATCGCTTTGACATCGATGGCGTTTGGATCGTAAGGTGCAATCCATGGCGCTAATAAAGCCAATAACAAAATCAAGCTGATAATCAGCAAACCAGCCAGTGCCAGCGGATTGGCGATGACTTTTCTCATTGCATCACCCCTTTTCTTACACGTGGATCAGCCCATGCATAGGACAAATCGGCCAATAAATTACCCACCAAGGTGAGTGCCGAGCCTATCGTCAAAATCCCCATAATGACAGGGAAATCGCGCATGAGTACCGCATCAAAAAATAGCTTGCCCATACCGGGAATGGCAAAAATTGATTCAGCAATGACCGAACCACCAATTAAGCCGGGGATCGATAAACCAAATATAGTAATGAGGGGGAGTAATGCATTGCGAAGGGCATGTCGAAAGATGATGGTGCCCTCTGGTAAACCTTTGGCTTTTGCCGTCGTGATAAAGTCTTGATGCAGAACCTCTAGCATACCATTGCGTACAAACAAGGAAATACCGGCCAAGCCAGTGATGGCGGAAATAAATACCGGCAGAATCAAATGTTTTAGCGTATCCAAGCCCTGTGCAAAACCAGAGAGCTTATCGGCCCCCATAGAATGCAAACCAGAAATAGGCAGCCAATGATGGGCCACCCCTGTCCAATACATCAACATCAGCGCTAACCAAAAGCCGGGGATGGCAAAGCCTATAAATACAAATAGGGTAATACTTCTGTCCGGCAGCCGATTTTGCGTCAAAGCAGAGATAATTCCCAAGGGCAAGGCAATCAAAATAATCAGCCCCATGCTCAATACATTGATCAGCAGAGTGATGGGCAGGGCCTCTTGTATCATGCCCAGTTTGGTGTTGTTGTTTTCGTCGGTAGTTTGCCAAAACACTGGGCGCTGATGGCTGGCAAAAGAGTTGCCAAAATCCAGCTTGCTCATGCGCTCTAGCCATAAGCCATACTGCACAATCACCGGTTTATCTAAGTTGTATAACTCGCGTAGCTTTTGTCGAGACTCTTCGCTGGCTTTGGGATTAAATCCAGCTTCCGTGGTGGTGATATCCCCAGGTGCCAAATGCATAATAAAAAACGATATCAAGCTGATGCCTATCAGCATAGGAATCATCCAAAACAGACGTTTGAGTAAATATTTCAGCATATTAGTTTGCGCTTATCTCGTTTCTGCGAAGTGTGCTGGGGATATACCATTCATAACTATTGTGACCAATGCCAGCGGGTGGAGCAGGATTATCTATCCCTTTAACACGCTTGTGGATGGCAGGAAGGCCATATCCAGCAAAGAGATATACGATAGGGCTATCTTGGTACAAGATTTCAGCAAATTGATGATAAATCTTCATGCGTTTATCTGGGTCTAGTTCCAAGCGACCGCTTTCAAGTAAATGGTCAACTTGTGGGTTTTTGTAGCCGATAAAATTGAACTGTCCAGGTTCTTGTTGTGACGAGTGCCAAATATTGAATTGGTCCGGCTCTTGGCCTAGTCCCCAACCCAACACCACCGCATTAAAGTCACCTGTTTTAATAAAGCGGCTGATAAATGTTGCCCATTCCACCACGCGGATAGAAACATCTACGCCAATTTCTTTGAGTCTGCGTTGAATCAGCACGGCCGTCATTTCGCGCTCTTTGTTTTGATTGGTCAAAATTTCAAAACTCAATGGTTGACCATTTTTATCGACGATACCATCACCATCATGATCGCTATAACCAGCCTCGGCCAACAAGGATTTGGCTTTTTCTGGATCGTAAGGGTAGGGACTCAGTTTTGGATTACTCCAGCGCGTGCCCGGTTTGTAAGGTGAAGAGACTGGCTCACCTAAGCCAAGTAACACACCATCAATAATCTCTTGTTTGTCGATGGCATAGTTGAACGCCTTGCGAACGCGCACATCATCGAAGGGTTTGCGTTTGAGATTAAAGCCCAGATAGGTGTAGCTATTACCCAATTCTTTGTACAAATTAAACTGTTGATTGAGCTCAGGACGGGCAGGGAAGATACGTGCGTATTGCACCGAATTCAGTGCCATCGAGTCGATATTGTCTGCCATCAACTCAAGAAATTGTGCGGCTTTGTCCGGAATAATACGTGACATCAAACGGTCAATCTTAGGCGCCCCTTGGGTCGCATTGGGATTGCGTACCAAGCTAATGCTCTCACCATTCTTCCAACTGGCTAACTGATAGTAATGACTGCCGACAGGGTGACGGGAAAAGTCGCTATTGTTGATATCTTGGCCTTGCAAAATATGTTTGGGCAACACATGCAAGCTAGCCCAAGAATCCAAGGCAGGGGCATAAGGGTGGGCATAGCTGACAACAAAAGTTTGTGGGTCGGGTGCGCTGGCATTTTTTACCAGTTTATAATCAGCGCCATAGGGGGTTCGGGTTTTATCATCCGTCATTACTTTCCATGTAAATAACACATCTTCACTGGTCAGCGCTTGACCATCGGCCCATTTCAGATTCGGTTTTAGGTGAAAGGTAATGGTTTTCTTGTCTGCAGACACTTGCCAACTTTGCGCTAGCTCACCGGTAAGCTCTAGATTTTTGTCGTACTTGAGCAGACTGTTAAAAATATTACCAGCGATCGCTGAGGCAGAAGATTCACCAGCTAGCATTGCAATCAAGCCACTGGGTTCGCCGGATAGGGCGTCCACCATTGTGCCACCTGACTCGACAGCATATTGCTGATCCAGTTGGCTGTAGGGCGTGCGAGTGGATTCACTACAAGCAGCAAGCAATAACACGCTCAACAACAGAAAGAATCGAATAAAAGTCATAAGAGGGGAATTAAAACCGCGTTTGATTAATGGGCTTTCTTCTGACGCTTTTGTTTGGATTTAGTTTCTTTATTTACATCGTATAAGTCGGAAGCGTTTTGGTTTAAGCTCTCGAGAGTATTTTGTGCAATGGTTAAACTTTGCCCTACTTGAATTTCTTGAGAGCTTAGCTGATTGCTTTGCATAATCTGCTCGACACTGACCCCATATTGTTTGGCAATCGAGAATAGCGTTTCTTTGGCTTTTACGATGTGCGTGATCAGGCTATTTTCGTTCTTGGGTAGACTGCTATCAACGGGGTTGCTGGTTTGAGCTTTGTTGATAGTCAGTTTTCCGCTATCTGGCACCAACAGGGGCTGATTACCGACTCCGGTGCGACTATTGATGTCATTGGCTTCTCTCAGACTCGCCACATCAATCCCAAATTTTTTGGCGATTTTATCGACACGCTCACCCCGTTTGGCATGATAAGTCTGCCAGTTGACCAGCGGTTTATCGTAATTGGCCAAATTGGTTTGAAATGTATCCGCTGCATCCACGGGTAGCAAAATTTCATGCACACTACCACCGGCATTTAATACGGGACGATTGTATTCAGGATTGAGTAGATTGAATTCTTCTAGGCTAATTTCAGCCAACTCTGCAGCGACTTTGGCGTCAATTTTGTCAGGCGCATTCACCTTTTTGAAATAAGGCTTGTTGGGAATATAGTCAATGCTAAGGCCATAATTTTCAGGCTTGGTCATAATATTTTTGATGGCTTGTAGTTTAGGCACGTAGTTCTTGGTCTCATTTGGCAGCTGCAAGCTGGCGTAATCGGTGGGTAAGCCTTTGCGACGATTACGATCGATGGCTCTTTGTACAGTACCTTCTCCAGCGTTATAAGCCGCCAAAGCCAAGTCCCAAGTGCCGAACATGACGTGTAGTTTTTGCAGGTAATTCAGTGCAGCGTCGGTCGCTGCGGTGATATCACGGCGATTGTCGCGCCACCAGTCTTGTTTGAGCCCAAAGTTCTTGCCGGTCTCCGGCATAAACTGCCAAATCCCTGCGGCCTTGCTGCGTGAGTAAGCCTGTGGATTGAAGGCGCTTTCCACCATAGGCAATAAGGCAATTTCGCTAGGCATGCCGCGCTTCTCAACTTCGGTGACGATATGGTAAAGGTAACGTTGACTACGACCTATCATGCGCTGCACATAGTCTGGACGCGCTGCATACCAAGCTTCATGGTTTTGCGTATAGGGAGACTTAACCTCGGGCAGGTTATAACCACTGATAATACGCTGACGCAAATCTTGATTAGGATTGTTGTTCTCGACAGGGCTTAAATTGTCAGGAAGAAAATTTCTTGCTGGCTCTTGGATATTTTTATTCAGGTTGAAACTAGGGTCTAGGGCCTCACTGACGGGATTATCGATGACAATAATATAGTCACCCATCAGATTGGTGTCGGCGATAGTGCTTGATGCAATTAGCAACAGGCTGATTCCGCTCAGCAAAAATGTTTTCAACCCCATGCGTCTTATCTACCATTACAAGCCTAAAACAAGCCCGTGATGGTAGGCAATTAAGCCACTACAGTCAATGTAAAATATGTCGCAAATCTATATCCTTTTGCCAACGATTAATCGGTAAGCCACGAGTTAAAACAGATTGCGTCTTGCCCTTAACTCAGTAAATATTTTTAGCGCATCGGCATTCGGCATGTTCAGTCCCTGTTTGATGGTATTTTGCTCGCAGCGTAAAAAAGGATTGACTGCCAATTCTTGTTGAATGCTGCTGGGCAGGCTGGCTTGCTGCTGTTGCCTTAGTTGTGCGACATGGGTTTGATAGTCTTTTAAAGCTTGGTTATTGGGTTCTACTGTCAGGGCAAACTGGATATTTTTTTCAGTATATTCATGCGTGCAATACACTTTGGTGTCCGGTGGGAGTTGGGCTAACTGTCTGAGCGAGGCAAACATTTGCGCTGGCGTACCTTCAAATAGTCTGCCACAACCAGCAGAAAACAAGGTATCCCCACAAAATAGATGACCAACATTGTAATAAGCGATATGTCCTAGGGTGTGACCAGGCAGATGCATCACCTCAAAGGCCCAATCAATTTCAGGCAAGTAAAAGCTTTGTCCATGGGTAACGGGAATATGATTAAATGCATATTGTTCGTAGGCGGACGCATACACTTGTGCTGAAGTATGGCTGAGCAGCGTGGCAACGCCGCCGATATGGTCTTGATGATGATGGGTAATCAATATTTGGCTTAGCGTTAATCCCTGTTTGGCCAAGGTGTCCAGCACTACTTGAGGATCGCCGGGATCGACCACGACGGCATACTGCTGATTGTGCAGCATCCAAATATAGTTATCAGTAAAAGCGGCAATAGGACTAATTTTGAGCATATGAGTACACGGTCAATATGAAACCAAGCAAGCAGTTCAACAGCGAACATACTAGCGCAAATCCTGCCTCACCGGCAGATTGGTTTCATCATCCCATTGGTCAAATGGTATGTCAGGAAGAGCAAACCCTCTATGACGATTGGGTGAGCAATTTGTTTGGCTATCATGCTTTGCAAGTAGGCGCTATGCCGTTGGATTTGTTGCGTAATAGCCGTATTCAACATTGTTTTCGAAGCAATGCTGCGCAACCTGATGTGCTGTGCGATAGCGCATTTTTGCCGTTTCAACAGCATAGCTTGGATTTATTGTTGTTGCCGCATGTGTTGGAATTTAGCCCCTTACCCCAACAGACCTTGCGCGAGGCAGAGCGTGTGTTGGTGCCTGAAGGCCATGTCATTCTTACCTTATTTAACCCTATCAGCCCTTGGGGATTGCGACGCATGATGGGTTGTGGACGTTCTACGATTCCAGATTTATGGAGTGCGCAATTTTTTGCCATGCCACGTATTCGTGATTGGCTTGCACTATTGGGCTTTGAAGTATTGCAAACGCGGATGTTGTGTCATGCGTGGCCCATCCATTCGCAAAAAATGGCGCAGCGATTAAGTTGGCTAGCCCCACTTGGTTTAAAATGTTGGCCAGTGGCGGGAGGGGTGTACGCGATTTTGGCGCGCAAGCGTGTGGTCGGTATGCATATTATCAAACCGGGCTGGCAGTCTTTGCGCGTAGCTAAAAAATTAGCGACTACGCCGAATAAAAAACAAATCAGTCATCGAGTGAAACAAAAGTGATGAATTCCGAAGTGGTAATCATGTATGCGGATGGCGCTTGTAAAGGCAATCCTGGGCCGGGTGGCTGGGGTGTGTTGCTCAGCATAGGTGCCCATGAAAAAGCGCTGTGCGGTGGCGAAATGATGACGACCAATAACCGCATGGAGTTGATGGCGGTGATTGAGGGCTTGAAAGCGCTCAAACGTACTTGTGAGATTGCCATTTATACGGACTCTGTGTATGTGCAGAAAGGCATGACAGAGTGGATACATGCATGGCGTCAACGTGGCTGGCGCACCAGTGATAAAAAACCTGTCAAAAACGAAGATTTATGGCGCGAGTTAGACCAATTGGCGCAAGGTCATCAAATACAGTGGCATTGGGTAAAAGGACATGCGGGGCATCCAGGTAATGAGCGTGCCGATGCCCTCGCCAATGAGGGTGTTGAGAAACTGTTAGCGCAAGTGAAAGAATAAATGAAATCAGCAAGGAAATTCATATTATGGCGATGAGACAAATTTTTCTGGATACCGAAACGACAGGTCTATATCCTGCGCAAGGTCATAGAATCATTGAAATCGCGGCGGTGGAGAGCATCAACCGTCAGATGACCAATCGCCATTTTCATTACTATCTCAATCCTGAGCGTGAGATTGATGAAGCGGCACAACAAGTCCACGGCATTAGCCTAGAGTCATTACAAGACAAGCCCAAATTTAATGAAATTGCCGATAGTTTTTTGCAGTTTGTGGATGGTGCCGAATTGATTATTCATAACGCCCCATTCGATGTCGGTTTTCTGAATAGCGAATTGGGTCGCATCGATAAACCTATGTTGGAGACTGTGGCGGGTAATATTATCGATACGCTGAAGATGGCAAAAGATATGCGCCCTGGACAACGCAACAGTCTAGATGCGCTATGCCGTCATTATGATATAGATAATTCCAAACGCACTCTGCATGGCGCTTTGTTGGATGCGCAACTATTGGCTGAGGTCTATTTGGCTATGACGCGTGGTCAAGATAGCCTAATCAGCGAGGGTATGAGTGCTGCTGCAATACTGGAAAATAGTGTGGCATTGCCGGCGGGCAGTAGTGAAAAAGTAATTCTTGCCAGTGCGGAAGAGTTGGCCGCCCATCAGGAATATTTAGAGGCTTTGAATAAGTCTGGTAACTGCGTTTGGATGAATCTAGAAAAAACCACTAGCGAGTAGCGTCTGCCCAGCTATTAGGGGTTTCATACAGGCGAATACGCTCAAGTTTCAGTTGATTGCCATAGACATCTTTGTACTGCGCAGATAACTGCCTAAATGCCTCGGCAGCGAGATTTTCAGCGGTCGGCACGCAGGGCAAAACTACCGTTTTGTGTTGTGGAATTTGCGCCAATAATTGAATGACCTGCTCGTCATTTTCATACACCAAAAAGGCATGATCCCAAGCATCGACCAAGGTTTTTTTGGCAATCGCTTTGACATCGGAAAAGTCCATCACCATGCCATCCTCAGAGCTTCCTTCCTGATGAATGATATCGCCAGACAAAGTGATTTCAATCGCATAGCGATGGCCATGCAGGTTTCGGCATTGGCTTTTATGGCAGGGAATGCGGTGACCCGCATCAAATTCTAAACGTGTAGTGATTTGCATAGCCGCTATTATAAACGAGAAGCAAGCGAGATTGAGATGGGCTTGTTATGCGCTTTGTTTGAGCTCTTGCAAAAGCTCATGATAAAACGCCAAGCGTTGTGGGCTGACTTTGCCTTCGTTTACCGCATTCAGCAAGGCACAGTCTGGTTCATGTAGATGACGACAGTTATTAAAGCGGCATTTGCCCAAGTAAGGACGGAATTCAGTAAAAGCTTGCTCTATTTCATCAATACTCAAATGATATAAGCCAAATTCTTGCAAGCCGGGTGAATCAATAATATGGCTGTTGGCATCTAAATGATAAAGATGGGTAGCGGTGGTTGTGTGCTTGCCGCTGTCTAATACGCCGGAAATTTCCCGGGTTCGCACAGCCAATTCCGGCAACAGACCATTGATGATAGTGGATTTCCCCATACCCGATTGCCCCACCAAGATACTGGTCTGATTTTGCAAATAAGGCTGTAGCGCACTGATATCTTGTTGCGCGCTCAGTTGTATCACCTGATAGCCCAAGGTTTGATAGGGTTTCAGCTTTTCCCAAGCAGAGGCGCTCTCAGCAAGATCGGCTTTGTTTAAAACAATCAGCACGCGGATATCCGCATGGCTGGCAGCGACCAAACAACGATTGAGTAAGGATTCATAAAAGCTAGGCACAGCCGCCAACACGATCACGATCTGAGTGACATTGGCGGCGAGTACTTTGGTGCGGAAGGCATTGCTACGGAAGAGTAGCGAGTGACGATCATGGATATGCTCAATGACGGCTGCATCTGTGGCAGTGGGCTGAATATCGACCAGATCACCGCAAGCAACATCATGTTTTTTGCCGCGCGTCACGCAGTCCCACAGGCTCTTATCCGGCAATTCGACTTGATAGCGTTTGCCATAACTGGCCACCACTTGGCCGCTTAACAGGGATTTATTTGTCAAAGTGATAGTAGCTTTGGTTGAGAAAAGCCGCCACATTGAGCTCTTCATCTTCAAACCATTTCATGCCCAACATGGTGTTGCAATTGCGTATTTGGGCAATCAAGCCTTTGGATGAATTGACGATGCGATTTTCTCGCGTATAAATCTTCGAGCCGTCACCACCAAAGCGACGTGCATGGCACTCTATGCAATGCTTTTCCACCATGGCTTTGCCTATCTGTGCATTGCCCTCAGAGAAGGGTTGTGCCAGCGCCAAGCTAGAAAACAAAAGCATCAGCAAGAGTGCGGTTCTCATCACATTTTCCCGGTAATTTTAGCAATCCGTATGCTTGCAGGTGGATGCGAATCATAGAATGCAGAATGCCATGGGTCAGGTGTTAGGGTAGAGGCATTGTCACGATATAGCTTGACCAATGCATCGATTAAATCCTTGGCTTTGGCATGCTTCACAGCATAATCATCGGCCTCAAATTCATTTTTGCGGGCATACCATGCCATCAATGGACGCAATACAAACAAGAATGATGGGCTGACCAACATAAACAGCAATAAAGCCATATAGTCAGATGACATGCTCACGCCCAGCCCAGTGTAGAACCATGCTTGTTGTTTAAGCCAACCCAACACAGCCAAGCCCAAAAATGAAATAACAAACAAACTGATAATGCGCTTGAGTACATGGTGATGCTTGAAGTGTCCAAGCTCATGGGCTAATACGGCTTCGATTTCATTGGTATTTAAGCGATCAAGCAAAGTGTCAAAGAACACGACGCGTTTGCTGGCGCCAAAACCAGTAAAGTAGGCATTACCATGTGCGCTGCGAGCCGAGCCATCCATAACAAATAGGCCTTGGGATTTAAAACCACATTTCTTCAACAATTTTTCAACTCTGGTTTTGAGTTTGTCATCTTCAAGCGGTGAAAACTTATTAAACATGGGGGCAATAAAAGTCGGATAAACCGCCAACATCAAGAGATTGAAAGCGCTCCACAAAATCCACAAATACAACCACCACCATTCACCGGCTTCGCGCATCAACCAAAATGCTGCAAATAAAATAGGGGCACCCATAATAAAACCTACTAGGCTGTGCTTAAGCATGTCTGAGAAAAACATGCCAGGGCGCATTTTGTTGAAGCCAAAACGCTCATCCACGCTAAAAGATTTGATGTAATCAAATGGCAATTCAACCAAAGCGCCAATCACTACAGCGCTCAAAACCACCAATCCGCCACGAATAAATTCGTGACCTACGAGATGACCACGCCAATATTGGTCTATCAATTCCAAGCCGCCGCCTAGGGTAAACCACAATAATAAAATCGCTTGTACAACCAGTGAGCTCAATACCAAGCGAGTTTTGGCACAAGTATAGTCGGCTGCTTTTTGGTGATCGGATAAGGAAATGTCTTTGTTAAATGCACTGGGGACACTTTCCCTATGTGCTTGAACATGACAAATGTGTCGGCGGCCAAGCCAAAAGCGAACGCAAGTGGTAATGACGACGACAAAAACAAATAAAATGCTGAGTTGGTTTTCCATAGGATAGAACAATTTTTAAGTTAAACTAGTTAGCATTATAGAAGGATTCGTGCGCCCAAGGTTCATTCGATTGAACGCCTGGGCTTTATTTTAATGGAAATCATGATGAGCAATAACAACGACAATTTAATTTGGCTGGACATGGAAATGACCGGCTTGAGCCCAGACAACGATCGCATTATTGAAATTGCGATGGTGGTGACCGACGCAGATTTAAATATATTGGCTGAGTCACCAGCATGGGTTGTGCATCAAAGCGATGAGCGATTGGATGCAATGGATGCCTGGAATAAAGGGACGCATGGACGCTCCGGCCTAATTGATAAAGTGAAAGCCTCTAGCTTGGATGAACAGGCTGTAGAAAAACTTTGTTTAGATTTCTTGAAGCCACATGTGCCGGCTGGTAAATCGCCTATGTGTGGCAACTCGATTTGTCAGGACAGACGCTTTATGGCTCGCTATATGCCGGAATTGGAACGATACTTCCACTATCGCAACTTGGATGTCAGCGTTTTTAAAGAGTTAGCCAGACGCTGGCGTCCCAAAGTTTATAACGGATTTAAAAAAGAAAGTCGGCATGAAGCCTTGGCGGATATTTACGAATCCATCGATGAGCTGAAATACTACCGCGAGCATTTTATACGCATGAGTGACGACTAAAACGATGGCCAAAAAAAAGGGGTGCCCAGTGATCGCTCAACAAGACACCCCGAGGGAGGAGAACTGAAGCTAGGAGATAGCTCAGTAGTTAATTAGCAGAAACTGTGCCAACTTTACTCGATACTTCTTTTGACTCCCTTTTTTGCGGCTTTAACATTTCTTCATATAGATCCAAATAGCGCTTTGCGCTTAGTTCCCAGCCTAACTCTTGGCTCATGCCTTGGCGTTGAATCTGTTGCCAAAGTTTTTCTTGTGCGTAATAGGAAAGTGCCCGCGTGATGCACATTTTTAGCTCATCTGGTTCAGCGCGATGCATGACAAAACCATTGGCTTGTTTGCTCGCTATGCTTTCTTGATTGCTGTCGATGACGCTATCGGCAAGTCCACCGGTGCGATTGACCAAAGGTGGCGTACCATAACGCAGGCCATACATTTGATTCAAACCGCAGGGCTCAAAGCGTGAGGGCATAATAAATAAATCGCAGCCAGCCATGATGCGATGTGATAGGCCTTCGTCATAGCCTATCTGGCAAGCTACTCTGCCGGGGTAACGCGAGGCTAAATCGATAAATCCTTGTTGCATGGTGGCTTCGCCCGAGCCTAGCACGACTAACTGGATTGCATGCTGTTGCAAGACCTCGTCGGCAATCTCAAGCAGCATATCCAAGCCCTTTTGGTGCGTCAGTCGGCTGACCACGCCCAGCAATGCTGTACCAGCTTCTTCTGCAAGGCCCATACTGTTTTGCAGGGCTAGTTTGACTTGTTGTTTGCCGTCTAATTGCTTGACGGAATAATGCGCAGGTAGGTAAGGGTCTGTCGCCGGGTCCCATGCTTGAGTGTCCAAGCCATTTAAAATACCCACTAGGTCTTGCTTACGGCTTTGCAGCAAACCTTGCATGCCAAAGCCAAAATCGTCGGTTTGGATTTCAGCAGCGTAGCTAGGACTGACGGTGGATAACTTGTCGGCGTAGAACAGCCCCGCTTTTAAGAAAGAAAACTGTCCATAAAACTCAACTCCATTCAAGTGGAAAGCTTGTTGTGGAAGTCCTAATTGGGTGAGCCAAGATGGCGAGTAATTGCCTTGAAAGGCTAAATTGTGCACCGACATCAGCGATTTGGCGCATTTAAGATTGGTGCGTTGACTGCGCTTATAATATAGATAGGCTGGGGTTAAGCCGGTTTGCCAGTCGTTACAATGCACAATATCAAAATGTTCAGGCAGAGGGCTATCTTCACAGGCCAAGATCGCTGCCACATGAGCCAGCGTGGCAAAGCGCAATGGATTGTCTTGCCAATCATGTCCTTGACTATCTAAATAGGGATTCCCTGCACGCTGATACAGTGCCTCATGGCGTAATGCCAGCACCGGTACACCACTATCCGGCATAGTGCCGCGCCATAATTCCACTTCACCCACCATAGGCAAATGATGTAGCGTGCAAACTTTTTTAGCATCCGCAAGTTTGTCTAATACCGCTGGATAGGCGGGTATGAGAATTTCTACTTGATGCCCTAATTGATGAAGTGCAGCGGGTAAGGCGCCGCTGACATCCGCTAAACCGCCCGTTTTAATCAGTGGGTGGGCTTCGGAGGTGGCAAATAAAATGCGCAATTGATATCTTTCTGTTGAATCAAAAACAGCGCTCCATCATACTTAGAGGCTTACTTCAAATCAAGGTAACAAAAGGGAGATAGGGATGCAGGCTTGGATGGCCGTGGGAATCGGTGCGGCAATAGGTGCTTGGATACGCTGGGGCTTCTCTTGCGTGTTTAATCGTTACACAGATCAATTGCCCATGGGTACTTTGCTCGCCAATCTCATTGGCGGTTTCTTGATGGGGATGGTGTTAGCTTGGATGCAGCTACGCAGCGACTTTTCTCCCACTTTGCGTCTATTATTAACCACTGGTTTATTAGGTGGGCTCACGACCTTTTCGGCATTTTCTGGGGAATCTTTTGGCTTGCTGATGCGTCAGCAGTATGGCTGGGCTTTATTACATACCACATTGCATGTCTTAGGCGCATTGCTAATGACGGCGCTGGGCTTTTATCTTGTGCATAGCGCCAAATCATAAGTGTGCGATGGAAACCTAGAGAGAACCAAACATGAGTTTGCGACTTAGATTAAATTTATTGATTACCACTATTTCGATTTTGTTTATGGTGGCTTCAGGTATTGTCATTGTGCAGGATGCCAAGACTTCTATCCAAGAGCGGGTGGAGGCGGCAACCCGTGTGACTGTACAGCTGCTGGATACCGTCATTATCAGCTCGACCATGAACCCTAGCTTGGGTCTGACCAGCGATGTATTGAGCCAATTTTTGCGCTCATTGGGGTATGTCAGAAGTAATCACATCGTTTTATATGACTTGTATGGTAGGGTATTGTACGAGTCACCCAAATCTACCTATCGCTCGGAAGTACATCCGCCCGATTGGTTTGTCAAAATGGTCCAGCCCAAAGGTGAAAAAGTTGAGCGTCGCATACGCTATGGCGTATTGGTTATTCAATCCAACGCTGAGGGTTCGATACGTGATGCGTGGCGCGGTGTGCGTCAATTCATGTGGTTAGGTATAGGCTTCTTTATCCTGCTCAATGTATTGGTATATGTGTTATTGAGTGTTTCTCTGCAGCCAGTGAAACAAATTTTAGCGGCGATTCGTGCTATCGAGGGCGGCGATTTAACTGTGCGATTGGGTACTTTTAAACTACCGGAGTTTGATCATATCGCCCATAGTTTAAATCGTATGGCGGAATCCCTAGAAGCTGAGCGACAGCTAGAAGAAAACCGTCAGTTGACGCAATTGATACAGAGCCATATCGAAGATGAACGCCGCAGTCTGGCGCGTGAATTGCACGATGAGTTAGGGCAGTATGTGACTGCCATCAAAACCTTTGCGGTCGGCATCGTCAAGAAAACCGAGCAGGCTCAGCCTGACATCAGTGCTAATGCGCAAACCATCGTTTCAGCCGCCAATCATATTTATGATGGCATGCATAATATTATTCGTACCTTGCGCCCTGGCTCTTTGGACAATCTTGGGCTGTCGGAGACCCTGCGTGATGTGGTCAATAACTGGCAAAACCAATACCCTGAATTGCAATTTGAATTGAACTTAAGCGGCGATTTAAATGACTTAGGTGAGACGATAAACATTAATATTTATCGTATCGTGCAAGAGTCGGTTAATAACGCGCTTAAGCACGCAAATGCTAATCACTTAAAAATTAGTTTAACGAGAAAAACTGGGCGTGAATTGCGTCTTACTATTCAAGATGATGGGCAGGGGATGAATGTGACAGAAGTAGATCAATCTCAGCATTTTGGTTTGTTGGGCATGCGTGAGCGTGTACAAGCTCTGCATGGTGAGTTTCAAGTGAGTTCGCAACCTTCACGCGGCACCCTAATTTCAATCGTAATACCTGAGGATAAGCTATGAGTGAACCGGTTAAAGTAATGTTGGTGGATGATCATGCTGTAGTACGTATGGGATTCCGTATGCTACTTGAGTCGGCTTCTGACATCAAAGTAGTGGCTGAGGCAGAGAGTGGTGAACAAGCCATCAAGCTTTACATGGAGCATCAGCCCGATGTGGTGGTAATGGATATTACTATGCCAGGCATAGGCGGCATGGAAGCCACCGATAGAATTCTTGCCAAAGACAATCATGCCAAAATTTTGATTCTGTCAGCGCATGAGGACTCAGTGCATCCCAAACGTGTTCTGAATGCGGGTGCTATGGGGTATCTGACCAAGCGCAGTGCGGCAGAAGAGCTCATTAAAGCCATACGCACCGTGGCTAGTCGCAAGATGTATTTAGAGGCGAATATCGCCCAACAAATGGCGATCCAACAGCTAAATGGTGAACAAAATCCGGTGGATGTGTTATCAGATCGCGAGTTTGAGGTGTTTATCGCTTTGGCCAAAGGCAAGACGACAAACGAGATTGCTGATACCTTGAGCTTATCGCCACGTACTGTGGGCACCCATCTTTACAATATCAAGCAAAAATTGAATGCCAATAATTCTGCAGAGCTGGCCTTGATTGCCATGCGTTGTGGTTTGATTGACCCTTAAGCCAGCCTATTTTTTGGGGTGAGTATTGCTGTACACGCTAATCAGCCCAGCCAAGATAATCCCGCCTATCGCCAACCAACTTTGCGTAGACATGGTCTCTTGCCACACCAGATAGGCAATCAAGCTGGCAATCACTACGGTGGTATAAGCCAGACTGCCGACCACAAATGGATTGCCGGTTCTATAGGCGCGGGTCATGGTCAATTGCCCCATCGTGGCAAATGCCCCTAGGCTGAGCAAGGGCAAGATATCTTCGCTGCGTAGCGGATGATACTCATGGATTAACATCCATAACCCGCCCCCTAAGCTGCAAGTCAAAGAGAAATAAAACACGGTGCGCCAATCAGGTTCATGCGCACGTCCTAATTGCATAACATGGACATATACCAAGCCAGCGAGAATGCCTGAAAGCAAGCCTAGGCCACCAGCGAGTAACTCATCCATATGCAAGCTGGGTCGAAGCAATAACACCACCCCAGCAAAACCCATCACTAAAGCTGCGATTAGCATAGGGCGAGGTTTTTCGTGATGACTAATGGTGAGGATAGTCGCCATCGCTAAAGGTGAGGTGTAGTTCAGGGTGATAGCACTCGCCAGCGGTAAATGGCTGAGCGCATAAAAAAACATCACCATGGAAATAAATCCATATGTCGAGCGAGTGATTTGTTTTTTAATCAGCGGGGTACGAATACTAAGATTGCGCCACAAGGCGTAAGCGGAAATCAGCAAAAGTCCAAACAAAGAGCGATAGAACACCAACTCGGCACTGGAATAATAGTCCCCGCAGTATTTGACAAATGCCCCCATCACCGCGAAACATAAAGCCGCGGCCAGCATCCATAAACTACCTAAGTTTTGTTGGTTCACAGGTGTGGGTTCAGGCGTTGACGCAACCATTGATGGAAATGTTGCATCCCAGTTTCCATGGGGTGCTGGTAAGGACCGCGCTCGTCGACGCCAAGCTGATGTAAGGCGACGCGACCATTATGCATGCGTTGGCAAATCTCCTTATCCTCGATGGCAGTCTCGTTGTAAGCGGCTTGCTGAGCCTCCACATAAGCTTGCTCAAACAAGGCAATATCTTCTGGATAGTAAAACTCCACCACATTGGTGCAATGATTGACGTCACGCGGAATAATATTGGAAACCACCAATACATTTGGATACCACTCAATCATCAAGAAGGGGTAATACACCATCCAAATAGCACCATACTTGGGCTGCGTTTTTCCATGATATTGAGCTACCTGTTGTTGCCATTGCTGGTAAATAGGGCTGCCGGGGCGGTTGAGGGAAGATTTAAAGCCCACGGTTTGGACGCTGAATTCATCGGCAAATTGCCAATGCAATTCTTCGCAATCCACAAATTGATTCAGGCCGGGGTGGAAGGGACCCACATGATAGTCTTCCAAGTAGACTTCAATAAAGGTTTTCCAATTGAAATTGTATTCTTCTATCATGACGCGATTCAGCATATAGCCAGTGAAATCGAAGTCCTGCTTACAACCTAAAGCTTGTAAATCCTTTGCAATGTCACGCGCGCCATCAAATTGCAAGCCATTCCAATTTTTTAGCGGAGTTTGCGTCAAGTGCAGGCAAGGATTTTCTTTGAAATGAGGGGCGCCAATGAGCTCACCTTGAATGTTGTAAGTCCAGCGATGCAAAGGGCATACGATATGTTTGGTATTGCCTTTACCCTCCAACATGATGGCTTGGCGATGGCGGCAGATATTACTCATTAGGCTGATGCCTTGCTCGTGATGCACCAAAGTTTTGGCATTGTTCATCCACTCAAGTGCGTAATAATCACCCTGATTGGGCACCATCAGTTGATGGCCAATATAGTTAGGGGCATGAGCAAAAATATGCTGTTGTTCGAGTCGATAAATTTCTGGATCTGTGTACCACGATACGGGGAGTTGTACCTGCGTTTCGCTTAACTTGAGTTGCAAATCCAATGCGCTTGATGAAATCATAAGTGTTTATTCTGTTTGGTCTAATTCAATTTAATCAATCAGGGGGTTGCAAAAGGGGCATGATTTTGCCCTAACCCCAAATTTTTTCAAGTGAAATTTTAGCTGGCTTCAATGGCCTCAAAGGCGGATGGGCGCTTTGTATAGAGGGTCATCTGTATGGTTTGTGACCTTGCTCGGCAAATCCAGTTCAGTGGATGCTCATCATAGAGTCCGGCAATCTGCCTGTATTGCCCGAATTTGCTTGATTTTGCAGGTGGTTTTGCGATAAAATAATAGGTTTAAGATAAGGTTCAAAAAGGATGTTTATCTTCGCTTGGCGGCAAACGGCCGCCATTTTCTTTTTTGCGTCTGGAACTGGCTACCGGCCTTATTTCGGCAAAAAAATTACTGCAATTAACTTTTGAGCGATTTATGTCACATTTGATGAATACCTATGGCAGATTGCCTGTCACTTTTGAAAAAGGTGAAGGGGTATGGCTGTTTGATAATCATGGCGAGAAGTATTTGGATGCATTATCAGGCGTAGCCGTAAATGGTCTTGGTCATGCCCACCCCAAGCTGATACAAGCAATCAACCAACAAGTAGCTAAATTAATCCATGTTTCGAATATCTACCATATTCGAGAACAAGAGTTGTTGGCGGATAAGTTGTGCGAAGTGTCTGGCATGGACAAGGTGTTCTTCTGTAATTCTGGTTGTGAGGCCAATGAGGCCTCTATCAAATTGGCCCGTTTGTATGGGCATCAACGTGGCGTGGCTAATCCAGAAATCATTGTGATGGAAAAATCTTTCCATGGACGTACCCTAGCGACATTGTCTGCCACTGGCAATCGTAAAGCACAAGCCGGCTTTGAGCCCTTGGTGAGTGGTTTTGTGCGTGTGCCCTATGATGATGTTGAGGCGGTCAAACAAGTTGCCCTAAATAACAAAAATGTCGTCGCTATCTTGGTGGAGCCAGTCCAAGGTGAGGGCGGCATCAATATTCCACATGACGCTACCGGATATCTCAAAGCTTTAAGAGAAATATGCGATACGCAGGGCTGGTTGTTGATGGTGGATGAGGTGCAAACGGGTATAGGCCGGACTGGCACTTGGTTTGCATTCCAACACACTGAGATACAACCGGATGTGATGTCCTTAGCAAAAGGACTCGGATCTGGTGTGCCTATTGGCGCATGTTTGGCGCGTGGTGTTGCTGCGGAGACCTTCACACCTGGAAAACATGGTTCCACCTTTGGCGGTAATCCTCTGGCGACAGCAGCAGGTTTGGCGACGCTGAGTATTATTCAAGAGGAAAAGCTCAGAGAGAATGCCGACAAAATGGGCAATCTGATTGCTCAAGGTTTCCGTGCAGCGTTTGCCGACACCCCTGAAGTGGTCAGTATCCGCAACGCCGGCTTGATGATAGGCGTTGAATTAGACAGACCATGTGCCGAGCTGGTGAAGCTTGCATTGGCAGAACATATGCTGATTAATGTGACTGCTGAGCGCGTCATCCGTTTATTACCGCCATTGGTCATCAATGAGTCAGAAGTAGCGCACTTGGTCAGCAAGCTATCCGCCGTAGTGAAGAAGTTTTTGCAGCATAGCGCGTCCAAATAACAGGCGCTGTGCTTAAGGAAGCATCATGGAAATCAAACATTTTCTACAATTTAATGATTTAAGCCGAGATGAGCTGGATTATCTATTTCAGCGAACGGCTTGGATTAAGGCCGAGTTTAAAGCCTATCGTCAGTATTGGCCCTTGGTCGATAGAACCTTGGTCATGATTTTTGAAAAAGCCAGCACACGCACACGTCTCTCCTTTGAGGCGGGTATGCAGCAACTGGGGGGTTCAGCGATTTATCTGAATACGCGTGATTCGCAATTAGGTCGTGGTGAACCCGTTGAAGATGCTGCGCAAGTTATTTCGCGTATGAGCGACTTGGTGATGATACGGACTTTTGAGCAAGAGATTATTGAGCGTTTTGCCAAGCATTCACGCGTGCCCGTCATCAATGGCTTGACCAATGAATACCATCCTTGCCAAATTTTGGCGGATATTTTCACTTTTATTGAGCATCGCGGTTCTATTCAGGGCAAAACAGTGGCATGGATAGGGGACTCAAATAATGTCTGCAACACATGGCTGCAGGCCGCTGAGGTATTGGACTTTAATGTCAATGTATCTACTCCGCCTGGTTATGAAGTAGAGCCTGAGCGTGCTGGCTTGTACAGCAATCAGCACTATCAACAATTTGCCGACCCTATGGAAGCAGCTCGTGGTGCTGACTTGGTGACCACTGATGTATGGACTTCTATGGGTTTTGAGGCGGAAAACGAAGAGCGCATGCGTGACTTTGCCGATTGGCAGGTGGACGCAGACATGATGCGTGTGGCCAAGTCTGACGCATTGTTTATGCATTGTCTGCCAGCCCATCGTGGCGAAGAGGTGGCTGCTGATGTGATTGATGGCGCACATTCCGTGGTATGGGATGAAGCAGAAAACCGTCTGCATACGCAAAAAGCGCTAATGGAATATTTGGTTAAGGGAAAAATAAAGGTTTAACACAATGAGCAAAATCAAAAAAGCCGTATTGGCCTACTCTGGTGGTTTGGATACTTCAGTCATTTTGAAGTGGCTACAAGACGAATACCAATGTGAGGTGGTGACTTTCACTGCCGACCTAGGTCAAGGCGAGGAGTTAGAGCCTGCGCGTGAAAAAGCCAAGAAATTCGGCGTTAAGGAAATCTATATTGATGACCTGCGTGAAGAGTTTGTGCGTGATTTTGTGTTTCCTATGTTCCGTGCCAATACCGTATATGAGGGTGAGTATCTGTTAGGCACCTCCATCGCGCGTCCTTTGATCGCTAAGCGCTTGATTGAAATTGCGCGTGAGACCAATGCGGATGCGATTTCCCACGGCGCTACAGGCAAAGGGAATGACCAAGTGCGTTTTGAATTGGGTGCTTATGCATTGAATCCAAACATCCATATCATCGCTCCTTGGCGTGAATGGGATTTGTTATCGCGTGAAAAATTATTGGCTTATGCCGAAAAACATGGCATCCCAGTCGAGATGAAGCATAAGCAAGGGGGCAGTCCTTACAGTATGGACGCCAACTTACTCCATATTTCCTATGAAGGTCGCCACTTGGAAGACCCTGCTGCCGAAGCAGAAGAGGAGATGTGGCGTTGGACAGTGTCCCCAGAAAAAGCACCTGATGCAGCTGAATATATCGAGCTTGAGTATCGCCATGGCGACCCTATAAGCCTCAACGGCAAGGCCATGAAAGCCCATGAGTTATTGGCGGCTCTCAATGTATTGGGTGGCAAACACGGAATCGGTCGTTTGGACTTGGTGGAAAACCGCTATGTCGGTATGAAATCCCGTGGCTGTTATGAAACGCCCGGCGGCACCATTTTACTGAAAGCGCATCGCGCCATTGAATCCCTGACCTTGGATAGAGAGGTCGCACATCTCAAAGACGATTTGATGCCACGCTATGCCAGCATGATTTATAACGGTTATTGGTGGAGTCCAGAGCGTAAAGCCATACAGGCACTGATAGACCACACGCAACAAAGCGTGAACGGTTGGGTGAGATTGAAGTTGTATAAAGGCAATGTGATTGTGGTGGGACGTGATTCAAAAACCGACTCTTTGTTTGACCCAACTATTGCGACTTTTGAAGATGATCAAGGTGCTTACGACCAACGTGATGCGGGTGGCTTTATCAAGCTTAACGCTTTAAGAATGCGTATCGCCGCTAATTTAACCAACCGCAAACATAAAGCATAAGGAGCTGAATATGGCGCAATTTGATAATGTAAGTGTAAAGAAAAAAGCCAACGTTTATTTCGATGGTAAATGTGTTAGCCATACAGTCATGTTTCCTAACGGCACGCGCAGCACCATAGGCGTGATGTTTCCAGCGCAACTAACTTTCAACACCGCTGCGCCTGAGTTGATGGAAATTAATTCTGGCAGTTGTCGTGTCAAGCTTCAGGGTGAAAGCGAATGGAAAACCTATCAGCAGGGCGACAAGTTTACTGTACCGGGCAACTCCAGTTTTGATATCGAAATTCTGGAAACCCTGGATTATGTTTGCCACTTTGAATAAGAACTAGCATGAGTCATTTGTGTTTTTGAGGAGTTGTTATGCCTTCATTTGATATCACTTCAGAAGTAGATATGGTGGCGTTAAAAAACGCAGTCGATGTTGCTTCACGCCAGATTGCTACGCGTTATGACTTTAAAGGCACCAGTGCTGCCGTTGAGCTGAATGAAAAAGACAAAGAAATGACTTTGTTGGGGGATTCTGATTTTCAACTGGATCAAGTCAAAGCCATTCTTTTGCCAGCCATGGAGAAAAAAGAGCCCGATAGTGCAAAGCGACTAGATCATCAGCCGGTGCAAAAAGTCTCAGGCAACAAGGTAAAACAAGCCTTGAAAATTCGTGCCGGCATAGACGCAGAGTTGGCCAAAAAATTGGTGAAATTGATTAAAGATAGCGGTTTAAAAGTACAGGCCAGTATACAAGGTGACACCGTACGTGTGACCGGTGCAAAACGTGATGTACTGCAAGATACGATTGCTTTGGTGAAAAAGTCGATTACCGATTTCCCTTTGCAATTCGGTAACTTCCGAGATTAAGTTAAAGTTTTTTATTAAATTAAAAAAGCCTGTGCAACGGCCAACGATAGTGAATGTAAGAGAGTAATTTATGGCAGCAAAAACCCTGTATGACAAACTGTTTGACTCTCATGTAGTGCATGAGGAAAACGGTGCAGCACTGATTTATATCGACCGTCATTTGGTACACGAAGTCACCAGTCCGCAAGCTTTTGAGGGACTGCGTTTGGCAGGGCGTAAACCATGGCGTGCAGATAGTGTTGTGGCGACTGCCGACCATAACACACCCACCACTGGTTGGGAAAAAGGGCTTGAGGGAATTGCCGACCAAGTCTCTAAAACACAAATCATGACGCTGGATAGCAATATCAAAGAGTTTGGTGCCAAAGCTTATTTCCCCTTTATGGATAAAGGCCAAGGCATCGTGCACGTGGTAGGTCCAGAACAAGGCGCTACCTTGCCAGGTATGACAGTGGTGTGTGGTGATTCGCATACCAGTACGCATGGTGCTTTCGGTGCATTAGCACATGGTATCGGCACCTCAGAAGTTGAGCATGTGCTGGCGACCCAGTGTTTGGTGCAAAAAAAATCCAAAGCTATGCTGATACAAGTCGACGGTCAATTGGGTCATGGTGTTAGCGCCAAAGACGTGGCATTGGCGATTATCGCCAAGATAGGCACTGCGGGTGGTACAGGCTATGCCATTGAATTTGCTGGCTCTGCAATTCGTGGCTTGAGTATGGAAGGCCGCATGACCCTCTGTAATATGGCGATTGAAGCCGGTGCGCGAGCAGGGATGGTGTCGGTAGATCAGACCACGATAGATTATTTGCAAGACAAACCTTATGCCCCTAAAGGGGCGCTGTGGGATCAAGCAGTCAGCTATTGGCGTACCTTGGTCAGTGATGCTGGCGCGCATTTTGACCAAGTGGTGAGCTTGCATGCAGACGATATCGCACCGCAAGTGACTTGGGGGACTTCGCCAGAAATGGTGGTACCGGTCAGCGGCAAGGTACCTAATCCTGCACAGGAGCAAGACGCGACGAAGAAATCTGGGATGTTGCGCGCTTTGGAATATATGGGCTTGCAAGCAGATACCCCCATCCAAGACATTGCCATAGACAAAGTGTTTATCGGCTCATGTACCAATTCGCGTATCGAGGATTTGCGTGCTGCCGCCAAAGTGGCGCAAGGCAAGAAAATTGCCAGCAATATCAAATTGGCGCTGGTGGTTCCGGGCTCTGGCTTGGTTAAAGCACAAGCGGAAGCAGAAGGATTGGATAAAATCTTTACTGCGGCTGGATTTGAATGGCGTCAGCCTGGCTGCTCTATGTGTTTGGCCATGAATGCAGACCGCCTAGAGCCTGGCGAGCGTTGTGCTTCAACCTCTAATCGTAATTTCGAGGGCCGTCAGGGACAAGGTGGACGTACCCATTTAGTCAGTCCTGAAATGGCTGCCGCTGCAGCGATCGCAGGCCACTTTGTCGACATCAGAAATATCTAAGGAAATCCTTATGCAAGCTTTTACAACATTGACAGGATTGGCGGTGCCATTGGATAGAGCCAATGTGGATACCGATGCCATCATTCCTAAACAATTTTTGAAATCGATTAAGCGTAGTGGCTTCGGTCCGAACGCATTTGACGAGTGGCGTTATCTCGATCACGGTGAGCCTGGGATGGACAATAGCAAGCGTCCCATTAATCCAGATTTTGTATTGAATTTGCCGCGCTATCAGGGCGCTAGCATATTGCTTGCGCGGGAAAACTTTGGCTGTGGTTCCAGCCGCGAGCATGCGCCTTGGGCATTAGAAGATTACGGTTTCCGAGCGATTATTGCACCAAGTTTTGCCGACATTTTCTTTAATAATTGCTTCAAAAATGGCATGTTGCCCATCGTGCTGAAAGAGCAGGAAGTTGATCTCTTGTTTCAACAAGTACAAGCCCAAGAGGGATATCAATTGACCGTGGATTTGAGTGCGCAAACGGTCACTACGCCAACGGGTGAATCATTTAGTTTTAGTGTCGATGCCTTCCGCAAACATTGTTTACTGAACGGTTTAGACGATATCGGTTTGACCATGCAGCATCAAGACAAGATACGCGCTTTTGAGGATCAACATCGTCAAGCGCAGCCATGGTTATTTAATTAATCGCTCAATACCAAACATTTAGCTCAATCAAACAAGAAGACAGGAACAGCTTATGAGAATCGCAGTATTACCAGGGGATGGAATAGGTCCGGAAATCGTGGCGCAAGCCGTTAAGGTATTAGAAGCGCTCAACTTGAATATGCAGTTGGATCATGCCCCTATTGGTGGTGCAGGCTATGAAGCGGCTGGCGATCCATTGCCGGCGGAGACCTTGGCTTTAGCCAAACAAGCGGATGCTGTTTTATTGGGTGCTGTAGGGGACTGGAAATATGACAGCTTGCCGCGCGATATGCGTCCTGAACGTGGATTATTGCGTATTCGTAAGGAATTGAATTTATTTGCCAACTTACGTCCTGCCTTGCTTTATCCTGAATTGGCCAGTGCTTCGACGCTGAAACCTGAGGTCGTCTCTGGCCTAGATATCATGATCGTACGTGAGTTAACGGGGGATATTTATTTCGGACAGCCACGAGGTATTTCTACACTAGCCAATGGTGAGCGTGAGGGGATTAACACCATGCGCTACAGCGAGTCTGAAATTCGTCGTATTGCTCATATAGCCTTCTCGATTGCGATGAAACGCAATAAGAAAGTTTGCTCTGTAGATAAAGCCAATGTGTTGGAAACGACAGAATTATGGCGTCAGGTTATGATAGAAGTGGCTAAAGAATACCCACAGGTTGAGTTAAGCCATATGTATGTGGATAACGCTGCGATGCAGTTGATTCGCCAACCTAAACAGTTTGATGTGATGGTGACAGGGAATATTTTTGGCGACATTTTGTCCGATGAGGCTTCAATGTTGACTGGCTCTATTGGTATGTTGCCCTCTGCTTCGCTCGACGCAAACAATAAGGGCATGTACGAGCCCAGCCATGGTTCAGCCCCTGATATTGCTAACCAAGATATCGCAAATCCATTGGCAACGATTCTGTCGGCGGCCATGATGTTGCGTTATACCTTTGCGGATGAGTCTAACGCAGACCGCATTGAAAATGCGGTTAAAAAAGCTTTGGCGCAAGGCTATCGTACCGCAGATATTTTTACTGATGGTTGTCGCAAGGTGAAATGTAGCGAAATGGGAGATGCGGTGGTTGCCGCTTTGTAATGCGCTTTGATGGCGTTGCTTTAAAAGGATATAGGTCATGTTGAATGTAGGTTTCATAGGCTGGCGTGGAATGGTGGGCTCTGTGCTAATGCAGCGCATGCGCGAAGAAAACGATTTTAGCCACATCAATCCGCAATTTTTCACTACCTCACAAGTCGGTGCAAATGGCCCAAATGTTGGTAAAGACACTCCAGCACTAAAAGACGCCAAAGACATTGCTGCTTTGTCGCACATGGACGTAATTGTTTCTTGTCAGGGTGGCGATTACACCAGCGAGATATTCCCGCAGTTGCGCAATAGTGGTTGGCAAGGACATTGGATTGACGCTGCCTCTACCTTACGTATGGAAAAAGATGCAGTAGTGATTTTAGATCCTGTGAATATGCATGTGATTGATCAATCTTTGTCGCAAGGCGGAAAAAACTGGATAGGCGGTAATTGCACTGTATCCCTCATGTTAATGGCGCTGGATGGTTTATTTAAAGCGAATCTGATTGAGTGGATTAGCTCCATGACTTATCAGGCGGCTTCGGGCGCTGGCGCGCAAAATATGCGTGAATTGATTAAGCAAATGGGCGTGATACATGGCAATGTTGCCGAATTGTTGAGCGATCCTGCCTCCGCTATTTTGGACATTGATAGACAAGTGGCTGAGACCATACGCAGTGATAGCCTGCCGCATGCTCATTTTGGCGTGCCATTGGCGGGTAGCTTGATTCCATGGATAGACAAAGATCTAGGCAATGGACAAAGCAAAGAAGAATGGAAAGGTTGTGCTGAGACCAATAAGATTTTGGGCCTAGACCAAGCCATTGTTGTGGATGGCTTGTGTGTCCGGATTGGCGCTATGCGCTGTCATTCGCAAGCCCTCACAATCAAGTTAAAACGCGATGTGCCTATAGATGAGATTGAGGATATGTTAGACAAGGCTAATGCATGGTCTAAGGTTATTCCTAATACTCGCGAGGAAAGCATGCAGCATCTCACCCCTGCGGCGATTACCGGTACCTTGAGTACGCCAGTAGGTCGTCTACGCAAAATGGGCATGGGCGGTGAATATCTCTCTGCCTTTACCGTGGGTGACCAATTGTTGTGGGGAGCTGCTGAGCCTCTGCGTCGCATGTTGATGATTTTGGTGCAACGCGCTGCATAATCACGCTTATGTATAAATCTTTGCGCTCAACTCTTTCCGTTGGCATGCTCTGCTGGGGTCTAGCGACCTCAGTGTCTTTGCATGCGGCTGAATTGGGCACCATACTGAGTCGTAGCTTTCTTGAGCAACCACTCAATATCAGCATGCAGTTAAAACTTGCCGCGGGCGAGCGTGTTAATGAAATGCATTGTAAAGTGGGGGAGCCAGACGACTTCTCAAGTTTGGGGATGAGCAAAGCGAGTTTTGTGGATGACATTCAATGTCAACTGCAGTCCAATAAAAAATCTAGCAAAACCGCACAATTAAAGCTGAGCTCACACAATCCTATCTCCGAGTCAGTGTTCCATTTAGTGCTGGTGCTCTCGTCCCCTATGGATGAACATCAAGTGCGGGATTTGCTGCTGGTATTGGATGCCCAGCCTGGTAATGATTTGCCTGTTAGCGCGAACACAGAAAGCATCCCTGAAACAGCAAATGAAACACCGCAGGCAGGTAAGCCTTATATCGTTGGAGCAGACGAGACGCTGATGAATGTGGCGAGACAGTTAGGGGTGTCGGAATTAGAGTTTAATCAATTTATGCTGGCAGTTTTGCAGCGCAATCCTAACGCTTTTATCCATAAAAATATTCATATGCTCAAACAAGGCAGCGTATTGGAGTTGCCGACCCAAGAGGAATGGCAGTCGGTAAATCGTCAACAGGCAGCAGAAGAAGTACAACAGCAGGGTACGATGTGGCGTGAATATCGCCAACAAAATTCAGATGCTGTACAGTCAGCCAATCAAGAAGTGCCACCCAATGCGACCTTGCCTGCAGACGAGAATGCCTATGCTGCACCACAAGCCCGAGACATTGTTAGACTGACTAATCCTGCTGTCGCTAATAGCAAAGTGCAAGGGTTGACCGTACAGGAAGAAATTAATGCACTGCGCGATGAGATTGCCGCTCATGAGGCCAGCATTAAGGAAGCCAACCAAAAAACTGCTGCCTTAGAAAAACAAATTCAAGAAATGCAAAATCTTATTTTGATGAAAGATAAATCTTTGCAACAACAAGAGTTGCTAAGACCTTGGTGGTCAAAACTGTCCAAATGGTTAGCCTCGCATCCTTGGGTATTCATTCTAGTACTGCTATTTACCATGCTGAGCTTCCTATTGGCTATTCATCAACTAAGCAAACGTCGTGCAGAGCAAGCATTACAAGTCATGCTGGCAGATATTCGTCAAACTCAGCCTGATTCTGGTGCAGAGAGTTCTGTGTATCCTCAGTCGACTGCAGACGCGGCTAATGTGATGGAAAAAACCGCACAGTTATTACAAGACATTGATTTAACCCTGTCCGATTCAAAGTCAGCGAGTGCTAGTCGATTATCATTAGTAACAAAGACGCCCCAGGGTAGTAGCGTAGATACCCAATTTGACCTAGTCGCAAGTTATTTGGATATGGGTGACCAAATCGGCGCATCTAAACTTTTGCAGGACATTATTCAGAATGGCAATGATTTGCAACAAGCGAGAGCGCGCAAAATGTTAAGCGATCTCAAATAGTCTGGGATTGTCTCAGTGCATCCCATCATCTATCTTTTGCTTATCTTGTTGATGGCCTTGCTGATGCCACAACTCTCCATCGCTTTTATCTTACTCAGTGCATTGTTTATTTTCCTCGGCCTTAATCAAGCTGGAAGACGGTTTCTATTTGCTATGTTGCAACGCATGCGTTGGTTATGGCTGAGTATTTTATTGATTATGGCGTTTAATACCCCAGGAGAGGTGCTGGCTTTTTGGCCATGGTATATCGCGCCAACCTACGAGGGTCTAACGCAGGGCGGCATACAAATAGCCCGTTTGGCATTGATGCTACTGTTGATTGCTTTAATGACTAGCGCCTTAAAAACTGAACAGTTGTTGTGCGCTTTTTATTCTCTGTCTAAACCCATCCGTTTTCTCTCACTCTCGCCAGAGCGTCTGGCGACGAGGTTGTGGTTGACCATCAACTATATCCAATCGCATATGGCAACTGCGCGCCATAAAAAGCAAGGCAAGCAGTTTTTAGATGAGTTTTTGCAACAAACAAAGCAAGTGAGTCAGTCTAAAAATTCATCATTGAGCCAAGTAACCATACCTACGCTTAAATTTGTCCTATTAGATTATTGCATTATCAGTCTGATGCTGTTGAGCTTGATCTTGGCATGGGGGCGATACTAATGCGGATTGCTTTAGGCATTGAATATGATGGTAGTCCTTATCATGGGTGGCAAACCCAAACGCAAGGTAGGACAGTGCAAGATACATTGCAAGTCGCCATTGCCAAAGTCGCCCTTCACCCGATAGAGGTCGTGGGTGCAGGCCGAACAGATAGCGGTGTGCATGCCATGATGCAGGTGGCACACTTTGATACACAAACTGAACGCCCTATGGATGCCTGGGTGAGGGGCGTGAATAGCTATTTGCCAGATAGCATCAGAATATTATGGGCTCACCCAGTAGACGATCATTTTCATGCGCGTTTTTCAGCACATGCCCGACACTATCAATTTTTGCTACTCAATCGTCGTGTGAATTCTGCGGTGCGCGCGCAAAAAGTCAGTTGGTTTCATTTACCTTTAGATTTGATGGCCATGCAGCAAGGCATCAAGTACTTTCTTGGTGAGCATGATTTTAGTGCCTTTCGCGCCTCTGAGTGCCAAGCGGCAAGTCCAGTTAGGCAGATGCAGCGAGCTGAGCTACAACAGTTTGGGGATTATTTTTTATTCAGTTTTAGTGCTAATGGCTTTTTGCATCACCAAGTACGCAATATGGTGGGAGCATTGGTTTATGTGGGGAAAGGTAATTTAGCGCCGACCGATATTCAACAACTGCTGTTACAAAAAGATAGAAAATTAGCCCCGCCCACCTTTCCTGGAGATGGTCTCTACCTAACCGGGGTGAGTTATGCACAGGAATGGAATTTGCCCGCCTCAATCAGCAATATATCGTTACTAATCGCCTGAAATTCATTAAAATAGGGCTGTTTATTTTAGAAGTTTTCAGCCTTGCGAACCCGTGTAAAAATTTGTGGAATTACTAACCTAATCGACGCTCAAACAGCAGTACATGCTGGTGCCGATGCGATTGGTTTGGTGTTTTATCCGCACAGTCCACGCTATGTGACGCCTGTCCTTGCTGCCCAGATTTCCCGCTCAGTGCCTGCTTTTGTCACTGTAGTGGGTTTATTTGTGAATGCCAGCGAGTCTGAGGTTCGCGAAGTATTGGCGCAAGTGCCATTGCAGTGTTTACAATTTCATGGTGACGAACCTGCTGAGTTTTGCCGTCAATTTAATTTGCCTTATATGCGCGCAGTTCGCGTTCATGCACAGTCAAATTTGCTACAATACGTGCGCCAGTTTGATGACGCGCAAGCACTTTTGTTAGATGCTTATGTGGAAGGGGTACCCGGTGGAACCGGGCAATCGTTTGATTGGGATTTGATTCCTCACGACTTGCCAATACCTATCGTGCTAGCAGGTGGCTTATCTGCTGAAAACGTGCGTCAAGCTATACAAACCGTAAAGCCCTATGCCGTTGATGTGAGTGGCGGTGTGGAACAAGCTAAAGGTATCAAATCCAAACAGAAAATAGTTGCTTTCATGCAAGGAGTTAGACATGCAACCCTATGATATGCCAGATGCGCGAGGTCATTTTGGACCTTTTGGCGGTATCTTTGTCGCAGAGACCTTGGTCGAAGCCTTGGAAGAATTGCGCGTCATGTACGAAAAATATCGTTTTGACCCGGAATTTTTGGCTGAATTTGCCCATGATCTCAAACATTTTGTGGGTCGTCCTAGCCCAATTTATCACGCCAAGCGTTGGTCTGAACGTGTGGGTGGTGCGCAGATTTATTTGAAGCGTGAAGATCTTAACCATACTGGTGCGCATAAAGTAAACAATACCGTAGGTCAGGCCTTGCTTGCTAAGCGTATGGGAAAACCACGGGTGATTGCGGAGACGGGGGCAGGTCAGCATGGTGTTGCTACCGCTACAATCGCTGCGCGCATGGGTTTGGAATGCGTGGTATACATGGGTTCAGAGGACGTGAAGCGTCAAGCCCCCAATGTTTTCCGCATGAAACTATTGGGCGCAACCGTGGTACCTGTGGAAAGTGGCTCAAAAACACTTAAAGATGCATTAAACGAAGCGATGCGTGATTGGGTGACCAATATTGAAAATACTTTCTACATTATCGGTACCGTCGCAGGACCGCATCCTTATCCCATGATGGTGCGAGATTTTCAGGCGGTGATTGGTGTGGAATCCAAAATCCAAATGCAAGAGATTGTGGGACGTCAACCCGACGCGGTAGTGGCTTGTGTTGGCGGCGGTTCTAATGCCATGGGGATTTTCTATCCTTATATTGATGTACCAAATGTGCGTTTAATTGGGGTAGAGGCTGCTGGCCATGGTATCGAAACCGGAAAACATGCTGCTCCACTGACCAGCAATAGCGCTATCGGTGTTTTGCATGGTAACCGTACCTATCTGATGCAAGATGAAGATGGTCAAATTATCGAAACCCACTCTATATCGGCTGGTTTAGATTACCCTGGTGTAGGCCCTGAGCATGCATGGTTAAAAGATAGCAGTCGTGCAGAATACGTTGCGGTGACTGATGATGAAGCAATGCAAGCATTCCATAATTTATGTCGTGTTGAGGGGATTATTCCTGCTCTAGAGTCCAGCCATGCCTTGGCTTATGCAGAAAAACTCGCTAAAACTATGAAGCCATCAGAAGTCATACTTGTTAACTTGTCTGGTCGTGGTGATAAAGATATCAACACAGTCGCCAATATCTCAGGAATCAATCTGTAAATTTATGTCACGTTTAACCCATACATTTGCGCAACTGGCGCAACAGCAAAAAAAAGCACTTATTCCCTATATCACGGCAGGTGATCCACATCCAGATAAAACGGTTGAGATTATGCATGGTCTTGTTGAAGCGGGTGCAGACGTAATTGAGTTGGGTGTGCCATTTTCTGACCCTATGGCAGATGGTCCAGTGATTCAGCGCGCCAGTGAACGTGCCTTGGCATTTAAGGTAGGCCTGCGTGATGTATTGAATATGGTGCAACAATTCCGTACACAAGATAACAAAACGCCTATCGTGCTGATGGGTTACGCTAATCCTATTGAAGCTATGGGAACACAAAAATTTGCTGATTTGGCTAAACAAGCTGGTGTTGATGGGGTGTTGACGGTGGATTATCCGCCAGAGGAATGCAGCGATTTCACTCAACAATTAAAAGCACATGATATGGATCCAGTATTTCTGTTGTCGCCTACGACTGAAGCTAGTCGAGTAAAACTCATCGTTGAGCAAGCCAGTGGTTTTGTTTACTACGTTTCACTCAAAGGTGTGACTGGTGCAAAGAATATGGATGTTCAGGAGGTGCAGCAACGTGTTGCTGAAATTCGTGCGATGACTGGCCTGCCCATAGGGGTGGGTTTTGGCGTGCGCGATGCTGCAACTGCTACTGCTGTTGCTGGCTTTGCTGATGCGGTTGTTGTAGGCAGTCGCATGGTGCAAGAAATTGAACAGTCGTCTGTGGACAATGTCGTGGCAAATACTGCCCAACTTACACGTTCTCTGCGTCAAGCGATTGACGCCTAATCATACTGAGCTGAAAGAAAAACAAAGGAGTTTTCGATGAGTTGGCTAGAAAAAATTCTTCCACCTAAGATTAAACGTTCAGCTGGTCCAAGTAAGAAAAATGTGCCAGAAGGCTTATGGAGCAAATGTCCCAAATGTGACTCAGTGCTTTATCGAACTGATCTTGAGGCAAATGCTGAAGTATGTCCTAAGTGTGCGTATCACAGCCGTATCTCTGCTAGAGATCGGTTGAATCTATTATTAGACGCCAAGGGTCGCAAAGAGATTGCTGCCGAGGTTGAACCAGTCGATCCTTTGAAATTTCAGGATAGTAAAAAATACGTTGACCGTGTGAAGTCAGCCCAATCTGAAGTTGGCGAAAAAGATGCCCTCATTGTGATGCAAGGCAGCATTAATGCCGTACCAGTGGTGGTGGCTGTATTTGAATTTAAATTTATGGGCGGCTCTATGGGCTCGGTCGTGGGTGAGCGCTTTGTGCGAGGCGTACAAGCGGCAATCGCCAGCAAGTCAGCGTTTATTTGTATCTCTGCCAGCGGTGGTGCACGTATGCAAGAAGGCTTGTTCTCTCTTATGCAAATGGCAAAAACCAGCGCAGCTTTGACCAAGCTCAGTGAAGCGCAACTACCTTTTATTTCCGTGCTGACCGACCCGACCATGGGCGGTGTTTCAGCAAGTTTTGCCATGTTGGGTGATGTGATTGTGGCAGAGCCTCAAGCATTAATTGGTTTTGCGGGTCCGCGAGTAATTGAACAAACGGTACGTGAAACATTGCCCGAAGGCTTTCAGCGAGCAGAATTCCTATTGGAACATGGCGCGGTTGATATCATTGTTGACCGTCGTGAAATGCGCGATCGCTTGTCCAATATCATCACTGCATTGATGAATAAGCCAGCGCCAACCAAACAATAAAAATTTTGATTTGAATTCTGGTCACTCACTTCCAACCAATTTAGAAGCTTGGCTTAACTATATCGAGGCTTTGCATAGCAAAGATATCGAGCTGGGCTTGCAAAGGGTGAGTGACGTAGCCCATAGACTTGGATTAGACGCCAAATTCCCCATCATTAGCGTGGCAGGTACAAACGGCAAAGGCTCCACCTGTGCCATGCTGTCCCAAATTTATCAAGCTGCAGGTTATCGTGTCGCCAGCTATACCTCTCCGCATTTAATTCACTATCAAGAACGAATTCGAGTTAATCAGAATATGATTAGCGAGCAGCAAGCCTGCGCAGCATTTAATGCGGTAGAAAATGCCCGTCAAAGTACTGCGCTGACCTATTTCGAGTTCGGTACATTGGCTGCTATGTGGCATTTTCAACAAGCTGAGGTTGATGTCGCGATACTGGAAATTGGCATGGGTGGCCGCTTGGACGCAGTTAATATATTTGAACCGGATTGCAGTCTTGTGACCAGTATAGATTTGGATCACATGGAATATCTAGGTCCAACCCGAGAGGCGATTGCCTTTGAAAAAGCGGGTGTGTTTAGAGCGCATAAGCCTGCTATTTGTGGAGACAGAAACCCTCCGCAATCACTTTTAGACCACGCTAAACATATCGATAGTCATCTGTATTTAATCGGCCGTGATTTTGACTATCGTCACGATGCCGATAGCTGGGAATTTAACTGTGCTGATTTGAACTTGCAGAACTTGCCTATGCCATCGCTCAAGGGCAAGTTTCAGCTAGATAACGCCAGTATAGTGCTCATGACTTTACTCCAGATGCAAGAAAAACTGCCACTTAATTGGCAGATACTTCATCAAGTCTTACCCAATATTGTCTTGGCGGGGCGTTATCAAACCTTATTAAAGTCACCACAAGTCATCGTTGACGTTGCCCATAATCCGCATGCAGCGCAAGCCTTAATGTCCAATCTTGCTGCTGAACGATGTACTGGAAAGACGATGGCTGTGATGGCCATGTTGGCCGATAAAGATATTTGTGCAGTGGTCAAAATTATGTCAGCTGAAATCGATGTCTGGCATGTCGCTGCCTTACAACATCCTCGAGCGGCTGATTTGCCTGTATTACTTGATGCAATTCAGAACGCTGGTATCAATACCGCAATCTTTTCATATGAAAATCTACAAATCGCATATCGTGAGGCTTACAAGCAGGCCACTGAAAATGATAGAATTATCGTGTTCGGTTCATTCTTTACCGTAGCAGCAATCATGCAAATCCTGCCAGAATAAATGGGGAAATTAATGGTCGTAGAAAATTCGCAATCGGATTATCAGGAAATCGAATTTAAAAAGCGGGCGCGCAGAAGGCTAGTAGGCTCCATCGCCTTAGTATTATTGATGATAGTTTTATTGCCTATGATATTGGTGGATAAGCGCGAGGACTTACCCAAACAAGATCTGATTATTACTATCCCCAGTGAAGAGACCATCCCAGCCGCCCCAGAAGCTCCAGCGCCTATTGAAAACCAAGCCGCTACGCAAACCAACCCCAGCGACGAAGCCGCTGCCAATGACGAAGTATCAGAAAAAACTGTCGCAACGGATACCACAGTCACTAATGTGATGGTTCAGGTGGGGGTATTTGCTGATACGGCTAATGTTAAACAAATCCAAAGTAAACTAGAGACTAATGGCTTTAAGGTTCAATCCAATGCTTATGCCAATGGTAAAGTGCGTGTACGTGTGGGCCCTTATTCTTCGAAAGCTGAGGCAGATACTGCCATTGCAAAATTACAATCTCTTAAATTCAACCCGATGATTGTGAATGACTAGTTTCGATTATTCTATTTTGGCTTTGATTGCCTGCTCTGTGCTGCTGAGTATCATGAGAGGTTTTGTCAAAGAGTTGCTATCCATATTGGCTTGGGTCGTTTCTTTTATTGTGGCTAAGTTGTATACCGTGCAGCTTTCCAATTTGTTACCTGACTCCATCCCCAATGACTCTCTGCGTTATTTAGCGGGATTTATTATTTTATTTTTGGCGACATTACTCATTTTTACGCTGCTCAGTATCGCTTTATCACAAGTGGTAAAAGTAGCGGGAATGGGCTGGGTCGATAGACTGTTAGGCGGCTTTTTTGGATTCGTCCGAGGTGTTTTTATTGTGACTATTGTCGTGATGCTATGCGGATTAACCACTTTGCCGCAGCATCCTGCATGGCGCTCTGCCTTGTTAAGTGCGCCAATTGAGGCTATGGTAGGTAAACTTTTGCCATGGATGCCTGCAGTCGTTGCAGAAAAAGTTCATTTTGAGTAAATCGCTATAGGTCATCATATATGTGCGGAATCTTAGGTATCGTCGGAAAAACCCCTGTCAATCAGCTATTGTATGATGGCTTATTGGTACTTCAGCATCGTGGGCAAGATGCTGCGGGTATCGTGACTTGCGATGGCAGTACTTTCTACATGCACAAAAATAATGGCTTGGTGCAAGATGTCTTTCAGACCCGCCATATGAGAAGTTTGATTGGTAACGCGGGGATTGCACATGTGCGTTATCCCACTGCAGGCTCTTCATCTGCGGCAGAAGCCCAGCCTTTTTATGTGAACTCTCCATTCGGTATCGTGTTGGGACATAACGGTAATTTGACCAACTCGGCTCAACTGAAACAAGAAATGTTCCGTCAGGATTTGCGTCATATCAATACCACTTCTGACTCAGAAGTATTGTTGAATGTGTTGGCGCATGAGATTGAGCAAACTGCCCATAGTGCGGTATTGGATGCGGATATGATTTTTGATGCTGTCGCTGGCGTTCATAAGCGTGTCAAAGGTGCTTATGCTGTTGTAGCGATGGTGGCTAACTATGGATTACTTGCTTTCCGTGATCCACAAGGCATACGTCCATTAGTAATAGGTAAGCTCGAGTCAGAAAAAGGGATTGAATATATTGTTGCTTCTGAAAGTGTGGCGCTTGATGTGCTGGGCTTTCAGTTGGTGCGAGATGTCGAGCCTGGTGAGGCTGTTTTTATTGACATGGATGGCAATTTTTTCAGTCGTCAATGTGCACAAAATGCCAAATTAACCCCTTGTATTTTTGAGTATGTCTATCTTGCTCGTCCAGACTCTTTGATGGATGGTGTGTCTGTTTACCAAACAAGACTCCATATGGGCGAAAGTTTAGCGCAGAAAATTCGTCGAGAGTGGTCACACCTACAAATCGATGTAGTGATTCCGATTCCTGACACCAGTCGCCCCAGTGCCTTGCAGTTAGCCAATGAATTAGGCCTGACTTATCGTGAGGGTTTCATCAAGAATCGTTATATTGGTCGAACATTTATTATGCCGGGACAAGCATTGCGCAAGAAGTCGGTAAGACAAAAACTTAACCCGATAGGCATGGAATTTAAGGGAAAAAACGTTCTGTTAGTGGATGACTCTATTGTACGTGGCACTACTTCACAACAGATAGTACAAATGGCCCGTGATGCGGGCGCAAATAAGGTATTTTTTGCTTCTGCAGCCCCACCTGTGCGCTTCCCAAATGTGTATGGCATTGATATGCCTAGTCGTCATGAGTTGTTGGCTACAGGGCGCAGTGATGAAGAAATTTGTCGTGAAATCGGTGCAGACGCTTTGATTTATCAAGATCTCGATGCTTTGGTACACGCAGTGCAGATGAGCAATCCAGCACTTAAAGTATTCGATTGTTCCTGTTTTGATGGTAAATATGTCACCGGTGATATCGATGAGGCTTATTTGTCCGCTGTGGAAAATGCCCGTGGGGACGGGGAAAAAGTGAAGCGTCCCACGGATTCGATTACGCAACTAGATTTAAATCTTGTAGGTTCGCAATCAGCGGATGATTATGCTGATGCTGACGAGTCCGCTTAATGTTCAACCAGCCTAATCAGGAAACTATGCTATGAGCAAGTCATTACATTTTGATACCTTGGCAGTGAGGGCTGGGGCGGAGATGACCGAATTTGGTGAGAACTCCGAAGCATTGTTTTTGAATTCCAGTTTCCGTTTTAAAAATGCCGCTCAGGCAGCCGCTCGATTCGGTGGTAGCGAGCCAGGCAATATCTACTCACGATTTACTAATCCTACGGTCACCATGTTGCAAAACAAACTGGCGGCATTAGAAGGTGCAGAGCAGTGTGTGGCGACATCCAGCGGTATGGCTGCAATTCTGGCTTGCGTCATGGGCTTATGCAACAGCGGCGACCATGTCGTGGCCTCGCGCAGTATTTTTGGTACTAGCGTGCAGCTGTTTGGCAATATTCTTAAACGTTGGGGCTTGCAGGTGACCTTTGTGTCACTGACTGATATTGCTGAATGGGAAAATGCGATACAAGCTAATACCAAGTTATTATTTGTAGAGACGCCATCAAACCCACTGACAGAAGTTTGTGATATTGCCGCTATGGCGAAATTGGCCCACAGCAAAGGTGCATTATTGGTAGTAGACAACTGTTTCTGTACGCCAGCCATTCAATTACCGATTAAGCTTGGGGCAGATATTGTTATTCATTCCGCGACCAAATATATTGATGGTCAGGGTCGCTGTTTGGGTGGTGCGGTGTTAGGAAGTAAGACTTTGATGGAGCCAGTATATGGATTCCTCAGAACTGCTGGCGTGACGATGAGCGCTTTCAATGCATGGGTATTTCTTAAAGGTTTGGAAACCTTGCATATTCGTATGCAAGCCCATGCCGATAATGCGCTGAAATTAGCCACATGGTTAGAACAACAAGCGGGTGTGCAACGCGTCTATTACCCAGGTTTGGCCTCGCATCCTCAACACCAGTTGGCCATGCGTCAACAGAGTAGTGGTGCTGGTATTGTGAGCTTTGAGGTAAAGGCAAAGCCAGGGCAAACCGAACAAGAAGCAGCATGGGCAGTCATTGATGCGACCAAGATGATTTCAATTACAGCCAATTTAGGGGATGTCAAATCCACAATTACCCATCCGGCGACGACTACCCATAGTCGGGTCACGGCAGAGGATAGGGCAATTGCTGGTATACGCGATAATTTGGTGAGAATTGCGGTTGGATTAGAACATATCGATGATTTGAAAGCTGATTTGGCGATTCTGACGCGCTAAGCTATCAGCATAAAAAAAAGGGGCGATATTGCCCCCTTTTTTTGACTGTCAATATCTCGTTTATCTTAATGTTCGTCCAAACATTTGTAATGCTAATTGGTAGCCAATTGAGGCTAATTGAGGGTCATACCGATCGCCTTCATCGCGCATAAATGCATGCTGTCCATTGAACTCATGCCAAGTGAACTTAATATCGGTAGTATTCAATTTTGCATACACTTCAGCACGACCAGCAGCCGGAATATGCGGGTCTTGTTTACCCCAAATCATCAGCAATTCACCTTTGATATGGTCTAGTTTTTCCATAGAGTGCTGACCAGGTTTATTTGGGATTACCTGCGTATGTAAGTCAGTCGCATAGAAACAAGCTGTCGATTTTACTTCAGGCTGCAAGGCGGCACGGAATGCAAGATGACCACCAATGCAGAAACCCATGGCGCCGATATCGCCCGTGCACCAACTTTGCTGTTTAACGTATTCAATCATAGCGCGATTGTCTGTGTCGTAGCCTTGCACATCTTTGGCAGCTTTGTCAGCATTGCCTTTATCACGACCTGCATCGTCATAGCCTAAGACGGTACCTATTGGGTTCAGCTCATGAAAAACTTCTGGGACTAATACCGCATAACCGTGACCAGCCATAAAACGTGCGGCACGCTCAATCGGTCCAGTTTGTTGAAATATTTCAGAATAAAACAAAATAGCCGGGAAGCGTCCTTCGCCAGCAGGGCGGTGAATATAGGTTCTCATCACGCCAGATGGGGTATTTAAGTCAACAATATGGCTCTGAATATTCACGCCTATCTCCTCAGCAGGGTTATTTTAATCATGATTCGTAATTTTACACGAACTTGGCCTGCCTCTTCCAGCTTAGGATTGCCTAAGCGTCTACTTAGACAGGGATATTTAGGCGAGCTGGAGTATAATGTGTGACATGCAAATTGTTGTTATTACATTACTGATTGCCATCTTTATTTTGCTGTTGTTACTGCTTTTGCGTAACAAGCAAAATAGCGCCGATGTATTAGCCAAAACCCTAGAAGAAAAACATATCTCCATGTTACGAGATTTAAACGATGGTTTAAATCGACTAGGTGACCGCTTAGCTAATCAGATGCAAGAGAGTAATGAGCGTTTACGCAATGCGGTAGCTCAAGAGCTAGGGCAAACCCGCGAGACTTTAGCTGCCATGCAGTTGGCGCAAACGGAAAGTTTGTCTAAAACACGTATCGAAGTGCTAGAAAAATTACATACCACCCTGACCGAGCAAGGCCAAGCCGAACAAGCGTTGATTCAAAACACCATGTTGAGGACATCGACGCAATTGACCGAGAGTGTTGCCACTTTAAGACAAGTGGTGGATGAGCGATTGCAAGAAATTAGTGGCAAGGTCACGGAGAGATTGGATGAAGGCTTTAAGAAAACCAATGAAACCTTTACCCGTGTGATGGAACGTTTGGCAACGATAGATAAGGCACAAGAGAAAATCGATGGCCTCACTACCAATGTGGTGAGTTTACAGGCATTGTTAGGCGACAAACGTTCACGTGGTGCGTTTGGTGAGGTGCAATTAGAAGGCTTAGTGAAAAATATTATGCCTAGTGAATCTTATGCGATGCAGCATACATTGCCCAACGGCACGCGCGTTGATTGTGCATTATTTTTACCTGAGCCCACCGGTACTGTAGCTGTAGATTCCAAATTCCCCCTAGAAAACTACCATAGACTCAGCGACAGTGCTGCCAGTGATGAGGAAAGAAAACGCGCACAAACCCAGTTCAAAGCCGATGTTAAAAAACACATTGATGATATTTCGCAAAAATACATTATTAGTAATGTGACCTCTGATGGTGCAGTCATGTTTATTCCGGCGGAGGCGGTATTTGCTGAGATCCATGCCAGTCACCGTGACTTAATCGATTACGCTATGAATAAACGGGTTTGGGTGGTCTCTCCGACTACTTTGATGGCGGTATTAAACACTGCCCGTGCTGTGCTTAAAGATGTCGAAACGCGCAAGCAAGTGCATATCATCAAGGATGAATTGTCCAAGTTAAGCAAAGACTTTGGATTGTTTGATAGGCGTATGCAAAATCTAGCTACGCATATTCGTCAGGCCAATGATGATGTGCAAGATATCCATATCACCACGCAAAAAATTTCACGTCGCTTTTCTCAAATTGAGCGTGTAGAACTGAGTCCAGCTGAAGAAAACTTAAAGTTAGCCGTAGATGATATCGAGGCTTTACCCGATGCAGGAGAGTAGTGTGCGTAATATTCAAATACTGTACTTTGCTCGCGTGAAAGAAAAGCTCAATTACTCTATCGAGCCATTATCCCTACCAGAGAGTATTCACACTATTAGTGATTTGAAACGTCTGCTTGCACAGCGCGGTGAATCATGGTCAGAAATATTCTCGGCAGATAAACAAATACGTGCAGCAGTCAATCATGAATTGGTAAGCGATGAATACCTTATTCAAGATAAAGACGAAGTAGGATTTTTTCCTCCCGTATCTGGAGGTTAATATGATAAAAGTGGATATTCAAACCCAAGATTTCGATATCTCCATTGAACTCGCTTGGATGCGTCAGGCGACAGATAATTGCGGTGCGATTGCTAGTTTTGTTGGCTTGGTTAGAGGAAAAGATGCGTCAAACATTGTTGACTTTATCGAGCTAGAGCACTATCCAGTAATGGCTGAAAAATCTATTACACACATGGCTGAGATGGCAATGCAGCGTTGGCCTTTAACTGCTGTACGCGTCATTCATCGAGTGGGTAGATTGCCTGCCGGCGCCCAAATCGTGTTGGTGTTGACGGCCTCTGAACATAGAAAAGCGGCTTTTGCTGCGTGTGAGTTTGTGATGGATTATCTAAAAGCAGAAGCGCCTTTTTGGAAAAAAGAAATACTGCCCGCAGGTGAACATTGGGTTGAAGCAAAAGCCAGTGATGAGCTGGCAAAACAAGCGTGGTTAATAGAATAGCAATTGCATATTGCTGTAAAAATAGGGAGCGAAAATTGAAAATTGCGATTGCAGGTACTGGATATGTTGGTTTGTCCATATCGGTATTACTTGCCCAAGCAAATGAAGTTGTGGCTTTGGATATTGTGGCGGAAAAAGTAGATTTAATTAACCGCAAGCAATCTCCAATAGAAGACAAAGAGATTTCAGAATATTTAGCCCATAAAGCACTTAATTTACGGGCCACTTTGGATAAGCAGGATGCTTATAGCAATGCAGATTTTGTTGTGATTGCTACGCCCACTGATTATGACCCTGAGACCAATTACTTTAATACCAAGTCGATTGAGGCAGTTGTGCGTGATGTGATGGCGATTAATCCGAGTGCAGTGATGGTCATTAAATCAACTGTGCCGGTGGGCTACACCAAAAAACTAAAGTCAGAGTTTAACACCGATAACATCATTTTCTCGCCTGAGTTTTTACGCGAGGGTAAAGCACTTTATGACAATTTATATCCCTCGCGCATCATTGTTGGCGAGCAATCAGAGCGTGCGAAACTATTTGCCAATTTGTTACTTCAAGGTTCGGCCCAGCATGATGCGCCTGTGCTATTAACAGATAGTACAGAAGCCGAAGCCATTAAATTATTTGCCAATACTTATCTTGCCATGCGAGTAGCATATTTCAATGAATTAGATACCTATGCTGCCAGTCACGGATTAGATACAAAACAAATCATACAAGGCGTATGTTTGGATCCGCGTATAGGTGATTTCTATAACAACCCCTCATTTGGTTATGGCGGTTACTGTTTGCCCAAAGATACCAAGCAGCTATATGCCAACTATGGAGAGGTTCCACAAAATCTGATTAAGGCGATTGTTGAATCGAATACCACACGAAAAGATTATGTTGCGAATACCATTGTAGAAAGAAATCCCAAAATAGTGGGAATATACCGTCTCATTATGAAAGCTGGCTCAGATAATTTCCGTGCCTCTAGTATCCAGGGCATTATGAAGCGTATCAAGGCTAAGGGTATTGAAGTCATCGTTTATGAACCAGTGTTAAGCGAAAGTAGTTTTTTTAACTCACGTGTAGTGAATGACTTAACTGCTTTTAAGCAACTGTCAGATGTGATTGTAGCCAATCGTGTAACCCCTGATTTGCAAGACGTTCTGGATAAAGTATATAGCCGAGATTTATTCGGTCAGGATTAATCATCATGGCGCTGGATGGTGAAAAAGTTAGGCTTGATAAATGGCTGTGGGCGGCAAGATTTTTTAAGACGCGCAGTCTAGCCACTGATGCCATAGAAGGTGGCAAGGTGCTGGTCGATAATGATCGTGTCAAGCCATCAAAAGAGGTAAAAATCGGCGCTACCTTATTCATCAGACGCAAAGATTTTGAAATTGAGCTTGTTGTGCTTGCCTTATCCTCAGTGAGACGTGGGGCTCCAGAAGCTCAATTACTTTACCAAGAAACTGAGAAAAGTATTCAGCGTAGAGAAGATGCAAAAGTCACCAAGTTGGCTGAGCATGGTAAGCGTGAGCGAGGCACTGGGCGACCAACAAAACGCCAGCTTCGCGATATACGAAAATTTACAGGGATAGATTATTTGTAATGACAAAAAAAACGATACTAATCACCGGAGGTACAGGGTATATAGGTTCGCACACCGCCGTGCAATTGCTTGAAGCTGACTATCAAGTGATCATGCTGGATAATCTCAGTAATAGCAAAGCAGATGTTGTCCAACGTGTGGAAAAAATCAGCGGAAAAAAAGTCAGCTTTATCCAAGGTGATATTCGTGACGATCAATGTTTGCATCAAGTATTTCAGAATAATCCGATAGACGCAGTTATCCATTTTGCTGGATTGAAAGCCGTGGGTGAGGGACAGTCACAGCCCATGCGCTATTACGAAAATAATGTTTCAGGCAGCCTAAGTTTATTTCAGGCTATGCAGTCATTTGGTGTCAAAACGCTCTTATTTTCATCTTCTGCGACTGTTTATGGAGATGATGGTGTTGGCAAGTATCATGAGCAGTCAGCGTTAAGCCCAAGCAACGTTTATGGTCAAACCAAGTATATGGTGGAGCAGATTCTGCGGGATATTCAAGCCAGTGACGCAAGTTGGCGGGTGGGAATATTACGCTACTTTAATCCTGTGGGCGCCCATCCTTCCGGATACATAGGCGAGGATCCTAATGGTATTCCCAATAATTTAATGCCCTATATTGCCAAAGTAGCCAGTGGTGAGTTGACCCATTTGAACGTGTTTGGCAATGATTACCCAACCCCAGATGGTACAGGATTGCGCGATTATATTCATATTCAAGATTTGGCTGCTGGGCATCTAGAAAGCCTACGCTATATGCTTGAGAAGAATACTTCCATTACTGTGAATTTAGGGACAGGCCAACCTCATAGCGTGCTTGAATTAGTACATGCATTCGAGCAAGTGACAGAGCAGAGTGTGCCATATCAAATTACGCAAAGACGGGCAGGGGATGTCGCAATTTGTTATGCTGATCCAAGTTTGGCAAAAACATTGATGGGTTGGCAGGCAAAATATAATATCCAGCAAATGTGTGCTGATACTTGGCGTTGGCAAACATACTCAAAAACAATACTGAAAATTTAGTGTCGCTTGAGTCTCATCTATAGCTATACGGATTATTGCTACCCTACCAAAAGCGATTGTAATAATCTGACGGTGCAATAATTCTTGGGTTGATTGTTTGAGGAGACATATAGTCTAGATGTGTCTTCTTTAACATATCATCAATCTCGCCAAACCCAGACAAACCAAGCCCAAGACGTTTGCCTTCTACCTTAAAATCCAGAGCCTCTAATACGCTTGGCAACATGGAAAAATGAGAAAACTCTTTTCTATTTATTTCCAATGGTGTGGGCGATATAAATAGATTAAATACTGTTCGATTAGGATTGAGTTTTAATTTATTGGAAATTGATAAACCATCCATACCAATGTGGTCGCCGCTAATGACCACTAATGTATTTTTTAATATGCCATTCGCCTGTAAAAATTCTATATAGTCATATACAAGATAAGCCGTACATTCAATGATGTCAGTAAATACGGTCGCCTTGAAATTCGCGTTATTGCATGTATTGGATAAGTAGCCTATGGGCATATGCGTATCAACGGTCAGCATGGTTAAATTAAATGGCTGTTTGGTTTTATGAAGCTCTAGTACTTTATCTTTGGCTTGGCGAAATAGACTATCGTCATACAATCCCCAGCCCCCCAGTTTGTGAAAGTCGCTAGAAGAAATTTTTAAACGTTGCCATTCTTCTCTGCCATAGACTTCATGATATTGGTGACTCCTAAAAAAATTTCCCTTTTTGGCATATTCTAAAGACGCGCCGCCCATAAAGACATTGTAATATCCTTGCTCAGTAAGGTAGTCACCCAAACATTTCACCTGTAAAAATTGCCTTTTCTTAAATCTTTCGAAAGTTTTGGATGCTTGCATCACTTGTGGTGTGATGGGTAAACCACATTGAGTAGCCGCTAATCCAGCGATAGTAAAGTTGGCCCCTTCATATTGCTTAAATCGATCGAAGTGATAGGTATAGCCATATTTGCTATCCTCTAATGCGTGCATTTGAAATAGATGATCCTTACTAAAAAAGTTGAGATCACTGTAGGTGTTTTCTAGGCCTTCAACATAGATATAAATAAGATTTTTTTTGGCTGGAGTTGGATGAGTGACACTTCCAATGTGGTAATTCTGTTTGTAAAAATCTAAGGAATGGGAAATCATCCCAGAAGAAAATGATGAAATATTGCTTATCGATGTTAAAAAATATAAACAAGAAATTCCAAGTAGCGCGAGCGGTACATTAAATTGATAAATCCTAGAGATGGTGTGCTTAACATGACTCCATACATGATGATCAATCATTTGCGCGACCATTTTTCTAACACCATGCTGCAAACAATAACTCACCATGCGCTCTAGCAGAATGATGATTAAGGTAAGTGCAAGAGGGTTATATATAAAATATTGATAGATGTGTAAGTTAGGTAATGCGCCAATATTATTGGCCAATACCACATTGGTCACTATTTCATTCAGGCTGACTTGGCCAAAATGTTTTTTCATCCAATAAGCGACGCTCATGATGAAAAAAGCGCAGAAGTAAATCAAGTAATACTTGATAGAGTGTCTAATTTTCATAATATATTCTTGCTTTTATGTTTAAAATTTTTGCTGTTTTGGCTATTATAATCTAAGCTATTAAGTGTGTGACATTAAAGCATATAGAAAAATTAATATATCCTTTGCTATTGAATGTCGCTTATTACTGCGTTTTTACAAACTAATAATAATGTGAATAAGAAATAAATATGGCTCAGCTACGAGTCATATCGCAAAAAAATAACTGATTTTTTAATAAAAATTCCAACAAAAATGGATCGATCGAATGCATTACTTTCATGCTTTGTTTAGCATTTTAAAAAACCTATTTCTCTATCGTATTCTTCGGCAACTTAGAGTATTTGCCTTATTGAGATTTCTCCTTGGTATGATCGCCATAGGGGTTGTTCAATATCGTTGGTGGTTTCGTAGGCATCCGCAGAAAAAGCATGATTTAGATGCGCCACTCATCCTATCTTTAACATCATATCCAGCAAGATACAAAACACTAGTCTACACATTGAGATGTTTGCTTACGCAAACAATAAAACCAGACCAAGTCGTGCTGTGGATTGCTTATACAGATCAGTCAACAATACCTAACGAGGTACTTGGCTTGTGTGGCGATGGTTTAAAAATTCATTTTTGTGAGGATACAAAATCTTATAAAAAAATTATTCCTACTTTGCAGGCTTACCCAAATTGCTATGTGATTACTGTGGATGATGATCTTTTCTATGAAGCAAAAATGGTCGAAAGATTAATTAATTCGTTTCAACCTCATAAGCGTGAGGTGATTTGTAACCGAGGCCATTTAATTACGCTGGATATAACAAAAAAACCTAATCCCTATCATCAATGGAAACATGATGTTGGTTTTTCAGATGTCATCAATCCTAGATTTCTACTTGCGACATCAGGGGCAGGTGTTTTGTATCCACCAGATGTATTCCACCATGATGTATGTCAATCACAAATATTTCAACTTGCTAGCCCTTTATCAGATGATATCTGGATGTATTGGATGATTCGCATGAATGGCTATGTCTATAAAAAAATCTCAGAAAATCGATTTTTAATTACTTGGCCTTTTAGTCAGCGTGAAAGCTTATATGCTCGCGATCAAGAGAGTAATAACAATGATTTGGCGATTGAATCGCTAATAAATTTGTATGGAGTGCCTTATTAATTAAATCTAGTTTCCAACAATAATATTTAAATAGAGAGGAAGACATGTCTAACAATAATGCAAAACAAGATTTAGTCTCAGTCATCATGCCGACACATAATTCTATGCCTTATGTGATTGAAGCTGTGCAGTCTGTATTAAATCAGAGTTATTCAAATTTGGAAATTATCGTGGTCGATGACTGTTCACATGACCAAACAAAGCAGTTTATCGAGGAATTGCAGCAGGCCGATAAACGTGTGAAATTTTACAAATTACGAAAACATTCTGGGCCCGCGCGCGCTAGAAATCTTGCAATTAAGAAGGCTAATGGAAGATATATCGCTTTTCTAGATAGTGATGATAAATGGCGACCAGAGAAACTTGCCCATCAGATAGATTTTATGACAAGTAGCCAAATCTCCTTTTCTTATACTGCTTATGATTTGATGGATCAATATTCAAGACCTATCACCAATAAATATGATATTCCAGATGTGGTAACGCATAAGCAAATGCTGTTTGAAAACAAAATATGCTGTTCAACAGTTATTTATGATGCCTATCAATTAGGAAAAGCATATTTTCCACCACTAATTAAGCGACAAGATTATGCTCTATGGCTTCGATTGCTTAAGAAAATTCCCTATGGACATGGTCTGAAAATTTGTCTTGCAGACTATCGTAAAACACCCAACTCCGTATCTAGTAATAGGCTATCCTTGATAAAATATAATTGGAAGGTATTTCATCAAATTGAAAAACTTCCCATGGATTTATCTTTTTTCTATCTATGCGCGAATATTCTGAATAAAATAAAGAAAGTTCTAATTCTGAGGATAGTCAAAAGCTCAGGATAATTTGATTATAAATTTAAGGCTTTTTTAATGACCATTTTGCGTTATGGCTTGCAAGCTATATTTTTACTAATTTGTTGTTTGGTATTAATCGCGTTACCTGTGCTCTTAATGCCAGTAAAGATCAATTATTTACAAAACTTTTTGGTCCCAACGATACAAATATCGACTTTCGTCAATTTCTTGGCATATGTTTTTACTCTAATTATGATTTATCGCTTTGATAGATTTGCCGGAAATCAAAAAATAAGCAGTTCAATCAATATGTTGTTGGCTATTTATATTTCTTTGATGTTGGTCATTTTAGTATTTCGTCTGCCTTATTCCATTAAGATACTACTGACAGGCTTTGTGATTAGTGGCATTCAATTGAGTTTGATGATAAAGGCCAATGTGAATAAAAGTCGGCTTAATCTAGCGCTTATTCCCTGCGGAATTACAGACCGATTTAAATCTATTAAACCACATAAATTTTCTCTATTAAGTGAAACATTGACGCTACAACATCAAATTAGCGCTTTACGATCTTTTGATGGTCTTGTTGTAGATTTTAGATCTGGTAATTTAAGTAAAGAGTGGGAAAGTTTTGTAGCGCATGCAGCCATCAATGGTATTCCTGTCTATAGCGCAAATCACTTGTACGAGGCGATGACCGGTAGTGTGGACATCAACCATTTGATGGAAAATAATTTTGGTGTGTTAGCCCCATCCAAATTGTATATGGCAATCAAACGTTTGATTGAATCATTATTAATTATTGTTTTTTTCTCCAGTGATTATCCTGCTCTCTTTATTGGTTGCTTTGATAGTATCGCGTGACGGATATGGTAGTGTTTTATTTGTTCAAGAACGCATTGGATTGGCTGGGAAAAAGTTTGCTATGTATAAATTTCGTACGATGACACCCCAAGACTCAAGTAAACCGCAAAAGCTGTCTGATGATCATCATCGCGTAACTCCTATAGGCGCTAAATTACGTAAATATAGATTGGATGAGTTACCTCAGTTATGGAATGAATTAAAAGGCGATATGAGCTTGATTGGGCCTAGACCTGAAACCGCGGTATTGCATGCGGAATATGAAAAGAGCGTACCTTTTTATGCTTATCGTGCCATTGTTCGCCCAGGTATCTCTGGTTGGGCGCAGGTTATGCATGGGTATACTTCTAATTCAGATCAAGCGTGGACTAAGTTGACTTATGATTTCTACTACATCAAACATTTCTCATTTTGGCTCGACTTGCTGATTGTATTCCGTACGATTAGAGTGATATTTAGTGGTTTTGGAGCGAAATAACAATATGAGTTCATCGACTATGTCTCCTCAGCAAATATTAGATTCCTCGGATATAGTCTTCAATTGCTCACAAGTGCAAAAGGCAGCAGACTTGGTAGCCAATCAAATCTGTCAAGATTTCGAGAGTGTTGAGCCGATTGTTTTGGCAGTGATGGGTGGAGCAGTCTACTTCGCTGGACAGTTGCTCGCTAAACTTACATTCCCTCTGCATTTTGACTATGTACAAGCATCTCGCTATGGCATGCAAACATCGGGTGCAGAGTTGATTTGGAAAGTTGAGCCGCCTCTGAACGTGCAGGGAAGGGTTGTGCTGATATTAGATGACATCCTAGATCAAGGCATCACCCTAGCCGCAATCAAGCAGAAATGTCTCGACATGGGGGCTAAGCAAGTCAAAATTGCTGTGTTATTTGAGAAAGTGTTACCAAATAAAAAGCCGGTTCAAGCGGATTATGTTGGACTACAAGTGCCAGATCGGTATGTGTTTGGGTGTGGCATGGATGTATATGGTTGGTGGAGGAATTTGCCCGAGGTGAGAGCTTTGAGGTAACACTGAGATCTATTTGCGTTTTTGCAGTATTTGAAATATCCACATCCCAGCCAACATCGCCAACACAAAATAAATTGCATTGATTTGCTTGAGCCCCAGCAACACTATCGCGGGGCCGGGGCATATCCCCGCTAACCCCCAACCTATCCCAAACAGAAGGCTACCTACAATAAGCGGTCTATCAATTTGCGTTTTGTCAGGTAATTGCATGGTTTGTCCTAACAGACTGCGCGACTGATTTTTAGCCCATTGAAACGGCAGTAAAGCAGCCAATATAGCCCCAGCCATTACCAGGATCAGACTTGGATCCCAAAGACCGGTGATGTCAAGAAAACCCAATACTTTCTGCGGATTTGCCATTCCAGAAATAAGCAAACCTAACCCGAAGATCAAGCCACAAAATAATGAGATGATGAGCATCAGCATATTCATCTTAGAAATGTTTTACCAAGAAAGTTGTTAGCACCGCGGCTGACATAAATAACACGACAGCGGTCAGTGATCGCAAGGATAATCTGGATAGGCCGCAAATTCCATGTCCGCTAGTGCAACCAGCCCCCATTGAGGTGCCATAGCCAACAAGTACTCCAGCAATCATTAATAAAGTGACATTGTCATGGATTTGAATGGGAGCGTAGGGGAATAAAACAAAATAAATTGATGGAGAAATCAGCATGCCTAAAATAAAACTCAAGCGCCATGTCATCTCTTTATTCGAAGCGAAAATGGCTTGTCTGATAATTCCTGAGATTCCAGCAACACGGCCATTTAATAACAGCAATAGAGCCGCCGATAAACCAATTAACAAACCGCCAGCAAAAGACGCTATTGGGCTAAATTCATTCCAATTAATTTGCATCTAATGACTCTTGATTAGTCGTCGTTATAGGGGAAACGCACATGACCATATCGCACAATTAAAATGGCGAGTGAAATTAACAAAATTGAACCAGACAAAGCAAACATTCTTAAGCCATCAAGCTCTTTGATATCCAGCACCAAAAAACGCGCCAGTGCAATAATGCCGATATAGAGTGGGTATCTCACCGGCAAATTGCCTGAACCAAGATAGTGATTCAACATGGACATCACCTCGAGGTAGAGGAATAGCATCAAGATATCACTGACCGCGATGGCACGATTACTCCAAATAATACCTATCTCTTGGGCGATACCAAACACAGTCGCCAAGGTAATGACCAGTAAGACGATTTGTCCTATTCCACTCATGATGGCTTGGGCGAATTGGGTAAATCTATTTGGTTTCATATCGAAGCTCGAGCAAAAAAATAAGATGAGTCTGATTATACATCAGCAAGAATTAGTGCAGTATCTATCCTACAATTGACTTATTTGCCTTTGCGTTCCTCACGCATTTTTTTGTAGAAGTAGCGATATATAAAGCCCATGATGACAAACACCATCACCAGCGTGAGGACAGATAATAAACCCACGGGCGTTTTAAATAAGATATCTAGCATCATCAATTCCTTTGTTGTTTTGTGGTTACAACAAAATGCTAGAACGATTGATACGAGCCAGGATTGATTTAGCGCAAACTTTAGAAAGAAAAATACCCGCCTAAGCGGGTATTTAAATCTGGCTCCCCGAGCTGGGCTCGAACCAGCGACACACGGATTAACAGTCCGTTGCTCTACCGACTGAGCTATCGGGGAATCGGTGAAGGCGTGATAATAAAGATTTGAGCCGTTTTGGTCAATAAGCAATCTGCGAAAAAGCGCAAATTTATTACCATTAAACGCTTAAAGCACGTTCAATTCTGTCCAAAGCGTTCTTTAAATTCTCCATCGAGGTGGCAAATGAAATACGGAAATAGCCTTCTGCACCAAAGGCGCTACCTGGTACGACCGCTACACCGAATTCATCCAATAAATAATCTGCCAAGGCTAGATCGGTTGCAGCAGAGATTTTTCCTTTTTTGAAGAGATTCTCAATGGCTGCTCGGGCGTCAGGGAAGGCGTAGAAAGCACCACCAGCTTTAATACAATTCAGGCCTGGCATTTGATTAAAACGGTCGACGACAAACGCATGACGTTCAATAAATGCTTTCACCATGGGTTGTATGCACTCTTGCGGGCCTTCTAAAGCAGCTTGTGCAGCAACTTGGGAAATAGAGGTTGGGTTAGAAGTGGATTGTGATTGCAGAATTTCCATGGCTTTAATAATCGCTTCTGGACCAGCAGCATAACCAATACGCCAGCCTGTCATAGAGTATGCTTTGGAAACTCCATTCAGCACGATGCAACGATCTTTCAATTCGGGTGTTGCATTTAAGATGTTATAAAAAGGTTGGCCAGTCAGATTGACATGTTCATACATATCATCTGTCGCAACGAGTACGTGCGGATGTTGTTTTAGCACCTCGCCCAAGGCCTTCAGCTCATCTAGCGTGTACACTGAGCCAGTAGGGTTAGATGGCGAGTTAATCATGAAAAGCTTGGTTTTTGCTGTGATGGCAGCTTGCAATTGCTCAGGCTTAAGTTTGAAGTCCTGCTCAATGCCACACTCAATAATCACAGGCTTTGCACCAGCCACCATACCAATATCAGCGTATGAGACCCAGTAGGGTGCTGGGACTACAATTTCATCTCCAGGATTGAGAACGGCTAAGGCTAAATTAAAAATACACTGTTTACCGCCTACGCCGACGATGACTTGCTTTTCGTTGTAATCTAACTGATTGTCACGTTTGAATTTTGCCACGATGGCTTTTTTCAAACCGGGAATACCAGCGACAGGGGTGTATTTGGTAAAGCCACTATCGATAGCTTTCTTAGCAGCGTCTTTGATGTGTTGGGGAGTATCGAAGTCCGGCTCGCCTGCACCAAGACCGATAATATCTTTTCCTTCGGCCTTGAGTCTTGCGGCTTTGGCTGTTACCGCCAAAGTCGGGGATTCTTTAATCGATAAAACGCGTTGTGAGAGTGGCGAGCCTGACATGACGGGTTGCAATCCTTGTAGGGGAAATCAAACCCGTAATTTTACTCATAAAATTAGTTGGGATAAACAGCAAAAGCCCATAATTAGCTGATTAACACTCAGATTTACAATTGGCTATCTTGCTTAATTGATCCGCAAGGTCACCGTCCAGGGTAGCCAATTGCTTTTGCAAACTCTCCAGTTCGCTCTGATTGCCTTTTTCAGCGGCGTTTAAACCTAATCTAAACATCGCTTCTGTGTGCTGTGGATTGAGTTTCAAAACTTTACGGTAGGCATCTAAAGCTTGCACCGTTTGTTTGTTCATCTCAAGTGCAAAACCCAATTCGTACCATGCCTCGGCGTTATTCGCTTCAGCCTTGGTCCACTTCAAAGCAATTTCTTGCAATGCTGCCCAATTTCCATTTAGTTCAGGTTGTACCACTTGCATAAAGTAAGGTTTGTCCTGTTCGGCCTCTTCCCAAAAGGCTTTGCCTGGGATAGGAAATTTCGTCTCAACAGGTAATTTCTCAACCTGCTTGAGCCATTCAATTGGCAGGGCATAGAAATACGCATTGCGGCCTGGTGACTTAAAGGTATTAATCCCAATCAAATTGCCTACATCATCAAACATACCGCTTCCACTCGCGCCCATACTGAATCGGGCAGTGCCACTAATCACCAATCCCTCATGGAAAGGATATACCGCTCGCACTTTGCCTATGGCCGTCACTGGTGAAGGGTTAGCGCTAGAGTGACCTATACTGACGATAGGAGCACCTTTGTTGAGTTGGCTAATCGAACCAATCAAAGCTGGCTTGTAAGGAAGGTTATCAACATGAACCAAGCATAAGTCGTGATAACGATCGGCCTGCACCGAACTAATAGCAAAGGTATCTTCACCCTTGGCCACCCAAGGCTCTTTTGTCTCCCGCATGATATGGCAGTTGGTCAATACCTTATTCTGCGAGACAACAACGCCAGAACCATAGGCCATACTGCCGTCCATGGTGTAGCCTTTGATCATGACAATAGATAAAAAGGCATCAAATAATTTGGCTTTGTCATAGGCATGGCTGGGTTTAGCCTGCAACATCAATAAAGAAAAAGTAATCAACATGCCAAAAGCAAATAATTTTTTTCTGTTGGCGATATGACTCATGATGGAGTTTGTTGCGGTAATTTGATTCATAGAGGAATACCTGGCCTTATCATTGACGTAGGGAAATATTTAAAGTCCTCTTAATGACAATGGTTATCAGGATAAAGTTCGCTTTTTAGAATTACATCCAACATGCACTATAGATTCGCTGCGAGTTATTAGCTTTATCTAGAGATTGCCTGATAAAATCAAAGGCTAACTATCGAGGTGATTTGTGTTTGTCTCTTTTCCCAACAGTCAGTACCAGTTATTTCAGCCGTTTCCTCCAGCAGGAGATCAACCTCAAGCCATAGAGAAGCTATTGAATGGCATTAATGATGGTTTGAAATATCAAACCCTATTAGGTGTGACGGGTTCTGGTAAAACTTACACCATGGCCAATGTGATTGCGCGCTCAGGCCGTCCTGCCATTGTGATGGCTCCCAATAAAACATTGGCCGCACAATTGTATGCAGAATTTAAAGAGTTCTTTCCTAATAACGCGGTTGAATATTTCGTTTCTTATTACGATTATTATCAGCCGGAAGCTTATGTCCCTTCGCGTGATTTGTTTATTGAGAAAGATTCCAGCATTAATGAGCATATAGAGCAGATGCGCTTATCCGCAACCAAGGCATTACTAGAGCGCCCTGACAGTATTATCGTGGCTTCTGTATCGGCAATTTACGGTATCGGCGACCCAGTGGATTACCATGGCATGGTATTACACCTACAACAGGGTGACAAAATGAGTCAGCGCGATGTGGTGATGCGCTTGATTGGTATGCAATATGAGCGTAATGACTTTGACTTCTCCCGAGGTTGTTTCCGTGTACGCGGTGACGTGATTGATGTTTTCCCTGCAGAAAACAGCGAAACCGCAGTGCGTATCTCTCTGTTTGATGATGAGATTGACCATCTCACGCTGTTTGATCCCTTAACCGGGCAAATTTTGAATAAGGTGGCACGTTACACGGTATATCCATCCAGTCACTATGTGACTCCGCGTGAAACCACTTTATTGGCGATTGAGAAAATCAAGGCAGAACTGCGCGAGCGCGTCGATTTCTTTATTAAGAACAACAAGCTACTTGAGGCGCAACGTATCGAGCAACGTACGCGTTTTGACTTAGAAATGCTGAATGAGATTGGTTTTTGTAAAGGGATTGAAAATTACTCCAGACATTTATCAGGTCGTGCGCCAGGAGATGCACCGCCAACATTGATTGACTATCTACCCAAAAATGCTTTGATGATACTCGATGAGAGTCATGTCACTATTCCGCAAATCGGCGGGATGTTCCGTGGTGATTTGTCGCGTAAAGCTAACTTGGTGGACTATGGTTTCCGTCTGCCCTCAGCTCTGGATAACCGTCCTCTCAAGTTTGAGGAGTTCGAAAGAATTATGCCCCAAGCAATCTTTGTTTCGGCAACTCCAGCAGATTATGAGGAAAGCCATACCCAACAAGTTGTGGAGCAAGTGGTTAGGCCGACTGGCTTAGTTGATCCAGAGATCACTGTTAAACCAGCAGATACCCAAGTAGATGATTTGCTCTCAGAAATTCAGGTATGTGTGCAGCAACAACAGCGTGTGTTGGCGACTACGCTAACCAAGCGTATGGCCGAAGACTTGACCGATTACTTGTCAGAACATGGCATTAAAGTACGTTACTTGCATTCGGATATTGATACCGTAGAGCGTGTAGAAATCATTCGTGATTTGCGTTTAGGTGAGTTTGATGTCCTCGTTGGAATTAATTTGTTGCGTGAGGGCTTGGATATTCCAGAAGTGGCCTTGGTAGCAGTGTTGGATGCGGACAAGGAGGGCTTTTTGCGCTCCAGTCGCTCGCTGATACAGACTGCAGGTCGTGCTGCGCGTAATCTGAATGGCCGGGTAATTTTTTATGCCAATCAAATCACCAAGTCCATGAAGATGGCGATGGATGAAACAGGTCGTCGTCGAGCCAAGCAGCTAGCATTCAACGAAGAGCATGGCATCGTTGCTAAAGGAGTAAGCAAGCGTATTAAAGATATCATTGAGGGGGCTTATACCAAAGATGAAATTGTGCAGGAACGAAAAGCAGCACAAGAACTGAAGAGTTATCACGCCTTGTCAGAGAAGCAGATGCTTAAAGAGATCAAACGTTTAGAAAAAGCCATGCATGATAGCGCCAAGAATTTGGAGTTTGAAAAAGCTGCCGATTATCGCGATCAATTGAAAAAGCTTAAGACCATGTTTTATGGAGCAGATGTAGGGGATAGTAACTAATATTTCTATAAGACATGGACAATAAAAAAGCCTTGGCAATGCCAAGGCTTTTTTATTCTATCAAGACTTACTCATTGGGATTGGTTTGAACAATCATCAATGGCTCATCTTTCGCTGGTTTGGCATCTTTCTTTTGCCAAGCGGCAGCTTTTTTAGGTTTTTTTGCAGGTGACGGAGCGCTTGCTTCGTTGACTACGCTGGCAACTGCATCTGACTTTGTTTCAACCAATTGGATTGACACTTCAGCATTATCCGCTTTGCCTGCCTTGCTAGTCTTAGCAGATTTGCGTGCTGGAGTGCGTGCCTTTTTCTTGCCTGGCTTATCATCTGCATCAACTTCAGCTACCTCATTAGCAGCAGGCTTGGCCTTGGTCTCTACAATTTCTGGCAAGGCCTCACTTGCTTTCGCAGGCGCCGTCTTCTTCGCTGGTCTTGCAGCTTTCTCCGCTTTGACAGAGGTCGTTTTTGCAGGTTTGGCCGCAACTTCATTGTTATTCGCTGCAGGTGTTTCTACAACCACAGTTTCAACTTTCGCTGGACTAGCTGTTGATTCAGTAGTGACTTGTTCAGCAACTGGATTAGGGGTAAATGGTTTTTCACCCACTTCTCCTTGGCGATTCTGTCGGTTGCGATCGCGACGATTTCTATTGCGACGGCTATTGCGTGATTCGCGATTCTCTCTACCTTCTTGTTGTCCAAGTCCCTGAGGTGAAGCAGCGTTAGCATCAGACTCCACAATGGCAGCTTGTTGTGGTTTTGCTGCTGCTTGCTCATTGCGTGGCGTAAATGGTGGGCGTTGCTCTTTTTGACCATTAGGCTCAAAGCGTGCTTGGTTACGATCATTACGGTTGCGACCACCGCGGCTTCTACGGTTTCGGTCACGGCGATTGCCGTTGCGGTCGAATTTGTCTTTGCCGTCGTCTTGCTGACGCACAAAAAAGCCAGCGATGGTTTTCTTGATTTTACTCAACAAGCCATTTTGCTCAACTTTAGCCATAGGCGCAGGTGCAACTGGAGTAATGCCTTTAACTGCCGCTTGCATTTTTGCAGCTGGAACCTCTTGTTGCGCGGCTGACAATTCTTCCTCGGTGGGCATTTCTACCAACTCATAGCTTCTTGGACCATCATCGCGGCTATCATCCGTTTTAATTCTAACGATGCTGTAATTAGGTGTTTCAAGATGGATGTTCGGAATAAGAATAATTTCAACGCCGGTACGTTGTTCAATTTTATGAATATCTGAGCGCTTTTCATTCAATAAGAAGGTAGCTGCCTCGACAGGCAATTGCACCTGAATCGCTTTGCTGTTTTCTTTCATAGCTTCTTCTTGTGTGATGCGCAAGATATGCAAAGCGGTGGATTCAATACCACGGATATGACCAATGCCATGACAACGTGGGCATGGGATATGGTTGCCTTCACCCAAGCTTGGACGCAGGCGTTGACGGGATAACTCGAGCAAACCAAAGCGAGAAATCTTGCCGGTTTGAACGCGTGCACGGTCATAATGCAATGCGTCGCGTAAACGGTTTTCTACATCGCGCTGATTGCGTTGATTTTCCATATCAATAAAGTCGATCACAATCAAACCGCCAATATCGCGCAGTCTTAATTGACGAGCTACCTCTTCAGCGGCCTCAAGGTTAGTATTGAACGCGGTTTGCTCAATATCGCTACCCTTGGTAGCACGTCCAGAGTTTACGTCAATAGAAACTAGAGCTTCGGTATGGTCAATCACAATTGCGCCACCTGAAGGTAATCTAACTTCACGCGCAAACGCGGTTTCGATTTGATGTTCAATTTGGAATCGGGAGAATAGAGGAATCTGGTCCTGATACAACTTCACCTTGGTGACATTGTTAGGCATTACATGATTCATAAACTGAACGGCTTGTTCATAGATATCAGGCGTATCAATCAAAATTTCGCCGATATCCGGTTGGAAGTAGTCACGAATAGCACGGATGACCAAACTGCCTTCTTGATAAATCAAGAAAGGGCCTTCTTGAATAGTGGAGGCATTTTCTACAGCCGTCCATAATTGAATCAAATAATTCAAATCCCACTGCAACTCTTCTGCAGTACGGCCAATACCGGCAGTGCGCGCAATCATGCTCATGCCGGCAGGCAATTCCAACTGTGCCATGGTGTCACGCAATTCATTGCGATCTTCGCCTTCGATGCGGCGAGAAACGCCACCACCACGTGGATTGTTCGGCATCAATACCAGATAGCGACCAGCCAAGGAGATAAATGTAGTCAGGGCGGCACCTTTGTTGCCACGCTCATCTTTATCAACCTGAACGATAAGTTCCTGACCTTCTTTGATTTGATCTTGTATACGTTTGCCACTCTCGCCATCACCTTTTAAGTAGCTACGAGCGATTTCTTTGAAAGGTAAAAAACCATGACGGTCGGTACCGTAGTTGACAAATGCTGCTTCAAGAGAGGGTTCAATGCGTGTAATCACGCCTTTGTAGATATTGCTTTTACGTTGTTCACGTCCAGCGGATTCAATATCGAGATCGATGAGTTTTTGACCATCGACAATCGCAACGCGCAATTCTTCAGATTGCGTTGCATTAAATAACATTCTTTTCATTATGAGGCTCCCTGCGCTCTACACTGCAGGGTGGGGGAGGAATGACTTAATTAGGATTATTAACAACACGAGGATGTATCCAACAATTAATCTTTAAGCAGGCTTGGCATTAGCTCAGTTAGCGATTTGCGCTTCACTGGCGGAAAGGCCTCGGTTTTAGGCCCATCAATGAGACATATCAACGAATAGGGTGATATGCGTAAAGTAGCTGCTTGGGAAAGATTAAGTGTTTGACCTCGTCTGTGATGGTTGCTAAATAAATCTGTTTAATTACAAATCAGCTGATGAAATCAGCTAAAATTCAAGTCGTTGCCTACTGACCCCTTAGGGCTTAACCATTTAGGTTTGAACCTTATATGTCCAGTATGAGCGCAATATAGTTTTTACAAATCGCTACTTAGTTTTTCTTGGCGAGCGAAATTAACCAAAATTCATCTTCATATAAATCTGTAATAACTTTATGATTTTATGAAGTAATTCTAAAAATTCTGAGGATGCAAAATGTGCATACCAATTCAGAAGGTACTAGTATAGGCGAGATGACGAATTTAAGCAAAATAAAGCACAATCAGCTTCAGCAACAGGTACTTATCCTGACTGTGGACGAGAGTAGCGAATCCCAGCGTATCGATAATTATCTGGCTAAGCATTATAAAGATGTTCCAAAAAGTCATTTATATCGCATTCTTAGAAGTGGTGAAGTGCGTGTGAACAAAAAACGCGTAGATGCTTCGTATAAGCTCCAGTTGGGTGACGCTGTTCGTATTCCGCCGATTAAGACATTACCCAAGACCAGTCATGTATCCACCACCAGCAAACCCATCTTGCAAGCCAGTGTAATTTTTGAAGATGAAGCATTGCTTGTGATTAATAAACCAGCGGGTATCGCCGTCCATGGGGGCAGTGGCGTCAGTCGTGGAGTCATAGAACAGTTTCGCGCAGAGCGTCCACATGCCAAATTTTTAGAATTGGTACATCGCTTGGATAAAGAAACATCTGGCGTTTTGATGTTGGCTAAAAAGCGTGCTGCATTGGTGGCACTGCAAGATGCAATACGCCGTCACGAAACGGATAAGCGATATTTGGTATTAGTCGCGGGTGTGTGGAAAAACCAGCAACAGCGGGTACGTCTTAATCTGCAAAAACATACGCTGGCTAACGGCGAGCGTAAAGTAAGCGTAGTAAAATCCACCGCCTTGCGTAAGGCAAGCTCACACGGCATCGAAGTGCAACATTCCGAAACGGTGTTTTATTTAAAACAGCAGGTGGGCGAATTTAGCTTGCTTGAAGCACATTTGGTCACCGGCAGAACGCATCAGTTGCGGGTGCAACTGGCGCATTTGGGGTTCCCAATTCTAGGTGATGAAAAGTATGGTAATTTTGAATTGAATAAGCAGTTGCAGAAACAAGGCCTAAAGAGAATGTTTTTGCACTCTTACCGAACCATCATTCAGCATCCTGTCTCCAAGCAAGAGCTCGAACTTGAGGCACCTTTGCCGACAGAATTAGATTTATTTATTAAAACTACTTTAAAACAAAATACAAAGTCATCAGCATGAACACCGTACAGAAAAATTATGATCTTATTGTTTTTGATTGGGATGGCACCCTAGCCAACTCTACACAGCTTATTGTGGATGCCATTTGTCAGGCCAGTGTCGATGTGGGATTGCCTGCGCCCACGCAGCAGGCGGCAAGCTCGATTATCGGTTTGGGCTTTCGCGAAGCCGTATATGAGTTATTCGGAAAAATTCCTGATACGCTGTTGAGTCAAATCACCGCGCGCTACACTTATTATTATGGGGCCGGGGAGAATGACATCCCTTTATTCGATGGCGCACAAGAAATCATCGAGCATTTGCGCCAAGTGGATATACAACTGGGGGTTGCCACCGGTAAGGGTCGTGCAGGTTTGAATCGAGCATTAGATCGTAGCGGTGTAAAACATCACTTTATGGCGACACGCACGGTAGACGAGTGTTTTTCCAAGCCACATCCACAGATGTTGCAAGAAATGATGGAAGAAGCCATGACCGTGCCTGAGAGAACTTTGATGGTAGGTGATACTAGCTTTGATTTGCAGATGGCGCAGAATGCGGGTGTGGCGGGTGTCGGTGTCACCTTTGGCGCTCATCCTAAACAACGCTTGCTGGCACATGAGCCACTGGCGTGTTTTGATGTATTTTCTGACCTAGCGCTTTGGCTAAAGCAACATGCCTGAAAAATTAATTCCAGTCTGCGCCAGTGAGGACTTGCACAATAGCGGCTTAGGTAAGCGTGTGATGGTCAATTTGGGCGGGGCAGAGGATGTTTCCTGTTTTGTAATTCGCCACCAAGGTCAAGTCTACGGCTACTTCAATCAATGTCAGCATTTGCCAGTAGAGCTCGATTGGAATCATGGTGAGTTTTTCGATAAACAAGGTCAATATCTGATCTGTGCTACCCATGGCGCATTGTATGAGCCGCACAGCGGCTATTGTGTTGCAGGACCTTGTGCAGGAAAATACCTACGCAAATTAAAAGTATTAGAAAGTAATCAACAAGTTTTTATTCAAATTGACGGATAGTGTGAGTTAAATGGCAAATCAACAGGAACAACCCAACCACTGGGAGAGAGAAGCCCTGCAAAAACTTTTGCAAGTGGCCGTTAAAGAACAACAGAGAAATAGATTTTGGCGGGTATTTTTCAAAATCCTGACCTTTATCTATCTATTCCTATTGCTATTCTATTTGTTTGATTGGATAGGTGACAGCCAACTGCGCAGCAACAGCAATCACACTGCACTGATTGATATCCATGGTGTGATTGGAGCTGAGGATGATGTGGTGGCAGATGATGTCATCGCTAGTTTACGCGAGGCTTATGATAATCACTTTACCAAGGGCATTATTTTGCGCATCAATAGTCCTGGCGGCAGCCCAGTGCAAGCAGGAATTATCAACGATGAAATTCGTCGTCAAAAGCATCTACATCCCAATATTCCCGTGTATGCCGTCGTCGAGGATATTTGTGCTTCAGGTGGTTATTACATTGCTGTTGCCGCAGATAAGATTTATGTAGATAAAGCCAGTATCGTAGGCTCTATTGGTGTCCTTATGGATGGTTTTGGCTTTACCGGTGTGATGCAAAAACTAGGAGTAGAGCGTCGCTTGATGACTGCTGGCGAGAATAAAGCTATGTTAGATGCATTCTCCCCAGTGAATACCAAACATAAACAGTATGTTCAGTCTGTCTTGGATGAAGTGCATCAACAATTTATTAATGTCGTAAAACAAGGTCGCGGGACCCGTTTGCAAGACAATCCAGAAATTTTTAGCGGACTATTTTGGAATGGCGAGCGCAGTGTTCAGCTTGGTCTTGCAGACGGCATGGGCAGTGCTGACTATGTAGCGCGTGAAGTCATCAAGCAAGAAAATATAGTCGACTTCACTGGCAAAGAGGATTTTGCCAATCGTTTAGCAAAGCGCATCGGCGCATCGATGACGCAAACCTTAGCAAAGTCCTTTGAAATGCGTTAACTTTTCTGCGGGCTTGGTATTTAAACGCAGTTCAACCGATATGCTTGACTCGGTTTCTTTCGTCGCCACCAATGCAGGACCAGCGAGTGTCGCTTTGACTGTATCGGATTTGGCCGGCAATAGCCAAATCGTGACGTATAACTTTAATGTGGTTTAGCTTTGTATGATAAAAAACCCCGCTTGTGCGGGGTTTTTTTTGGGATTTAAGCCAAGGCAAAAATCTGACGGGCTATATTACTTGTGATGCTGCTTAAAATAATTGATAAGTCGATTGGTGGAACCATCATGGTCGCTGATGCTGTCTTTGCTGGAAAGCTGCGGCAAAATCTTCTGTGCGATTTGTTTGCCGTATTCGACGCCCCATTGGTCGAATGAATTGATATTCCATACGATCCCTTGTACGAAAATTTTATGCTCATACAAAGCAATCAATTTACCTAAACTTTTAGGGGTCAGCTCATCTATCATCAAGGTATTGGTTGGACGATTGCCACCAAATACACGATGCGGTAACAGCGTCATGATTTGATGGTGATCTAAGCCTTGTGCTTCAAGTTCTGCTTTAGCTTCTTTCGAGGTCTTGCCCTGCATCAACGCTTTGGTTTGCGCCAAGATATTGGACAACAAAATATTGTGATGCTCGTTACCGTGTTCACCCACTTGATATTGGCTCTTGATGGGCACAATAAAATCACAAGGGATAAGTTTATTGCCTTGGTGAATCAACTGATAAAAAGCGTGCTGCCCATTGGTGCCAGCTTCGCCCCAAATGATGGGACCAGTCGAGTATTCAATTCGCTCGCCTTTGCGATTGACGAATTTGCCATTACTTTCCATATCGCCTTGCTGTAAGTAAGCAGGGAAGCGCGATAAGCCTTGGTCATATGGCAGAATGGCGTGGGTCTCACAATTAAAGAAATTGTTATACCAGATGCCTAACATCGCCATGATCACGGGCATGTTTTTTTCGAGCGGGGCGGTTCTAAAATGGTGATCCATTTCATGTGCGCCTGCGAGCAGTTGCTCAAAATTGTCCATGCCGATGTAAAGGGCGATGGATAAACCTATCGCTGACCACAAAGAGTAGCGACCGCCTACCCAGTCCCAAAATTCGAACATATTCACTGGGTCTATGCCGAACTCCTCAACCGCCATGGCATTGGTGGAGAGTGCCACAAAATGCTTAGCGATATGTTGTCTGTCATTGGCATGCTGCAGGAACCAAGTGCGTGCAGAGCGAGCATTGGTCATCGTTTCTTGTGTGGTAAATGTCTTAGAAGCGACAATAAATAAGGTAGTCTCTGGGTCACATACCTGCAAGGTTTGTGCTAGGTGAGTGCCATCAATATTGGACACAAAATGCACATCTAAATCAGGGCTGGCAAAGGCTTTGAGGGCGTTGCAGACCATAACAGGACCAAGATCAGAACCACCAATACCAATATTGACCACGGTGTTGATGCGCTTGCCGGAATATCCTTGCCATTTTCCAGCGCGAACCTGCTCGGTGAATTCACGCATTTTTTTCAATACACGATTCACCTCTGGCATGACATCTTTGCCATCGACTAATACTGGTGTGTTGCTACGGTTGCGCAGGGCGGTGTGAAGCACTGCTCGATTTTCGGTAAAGTTAATCTTTTCGCCGGTGAACATACGCTCACGCCAGTTTTCCACATCGGTCTCACGCGCGAGTTGTAATAACAATTCCAGCGTTTTGCTGGTAATTCTCTGTTTGGAATAATCCAGCAGAAAGTCATCGAGTTTTAGCGATAGTTTTTCTGCGCGATGTGCATCCTCGGCAAACATATCTCGCATATGTTGCGGAAAAATTTCTTGGTAGTGTTGGCTAAGCGCTTGCCATGAAGGCGTTTGTGTTGGATTTGTCATGCTTATTTCTATTGTTCGTTCAAAATGCTTTTAAAAAAATTTAGGCTAATTGCAGTATCAGAGCGCCCAAAGGCGGCAAGGTTAAATGCAGGTGAGGCCCCATCCATGCGACTTGCTCGGTATGGATACGACCGGCATTACCGAGATTGCTACCACCATATTCGGCGCTATCACTGTTAAAAAGTTCTACATATTCCCCAGTTTCCGGCACATTGATACGATGGTGGTGGCGCGGAACAGGAGTGAAATTCAGTAATATTAATACAAAACGCCCGTCTCGTGCGCGTCTTATGTAGCTTAGCGTGGAATGATTCTCATCATTACAATCAATCCATTCGAATCCTTGACCCTCAAAATCGAGCTCATAAAGCGCAGGGGTTTTTAATAATAATTGGTTTAAATCTTCTACAGCCTTTTGGATGCCAGCGTGCCAATGCGACTCTAGCAGGCTCCAGTCTATACTGCCATTCACATTCCATTCACGTCCTTGGCCTATTTCATTGCCCATAAAATTGAGTTTTTTGCCGGGCGTGCAAAGTTGATGGGTCAGTAATAGACGCAAATTGGCGAATTTTTGCCATGCGTCGCCGGGCATTTTATCCAGCAAAGATTTCTTACCATGCACTACCTCGTCATGTGAAAAGGGCAGAACAAAGTTTTCGCTGTAGGCGTATAACTGACCAAAGGTGAGCTTGTGATGATGGTATTTACGATGCACAGGATCGTTTTCTATATAGCTAAGCGTGTCATTCATCCAGCCCATATTCCACTTCATAGAAAAGCCTAATCCGCCCGCATATACTGGGCGAGAAATCATCGGCCATGAGGTAGATTCCTCAGCTATGGTAAAGGCACCAGGGAAATCAGCGTGCACCATTAAATTGAGTTGTTTAAGAAATTCGATAGCGTCTAAGTTTTCACGACCGCCATATTGATTGGGCAACCATTCGCCCTCTTTGCGGGAATAGTCCAAATACAACATCGAAGCTACCGCATCGACGCGCAAGCCATCAATATGATATTCGTTAAGCCAAAAATAGGCGTTGGCCAATAAGAAATTGCGGACTTCGTTACGGCCATAATTAAAAATATATGTCCCCCAGTCTTGATGTTCACCAAGACGCGGATCTTCATGTTCAAACAGGGCCGTGCCGTCAAAGCGAGCCAAGGCCCAATCATCCTTGGGGAAATGACCAGGAACCCAATCCAAAATCACTCCGATATTGGCTTGGTGCAAACGGTTGATAAAGGATTTGAATTGTTGCGGTGTGCCATAACGGTTGGTGACACCAAAGTAGCCTGTGGTTTGATAGCCCCATGATTCGGTCAAGGGGTGTTCCGATACTGGCATTAATTCAACGTGGGTATAACCCATTTGTTGAATATAGGGAATAAGTTGATCGGCAATTTGCTCAAAATTGAGGAAAGTTTTGTCATCGTTTCTGCGCCATGAGCCGAGATGCAACTCGTAGCAGTTGAAAGGTTGATGCAACCAATCTGCCTCGCAGCGAGCTTTTAACCAGTCTTGGTCAGCCCATTGATGGTTGTCCAAATCGACCACTTTAGCCGCTGTGCCGGGACGTGGCTCAAAGGCAAAGCCATAAGGATCTGTTTTCACCAAGACTTGGCCACTTTGCCGGTTACGCATTTCAAATTTGTATAAATCATTAGCTTGTAGGTGTGGGACGAAAATCTCCCATACGCCACTGCTGCCATGGCTACGCATACTGTGCATACGGCCATCCCAGCGATTAAAGTCGCCGACCACGCTGACTCTTTCGGCGTTAGGGGCCCATACTGCAAAGCGCACACCCTCTATGCCTTCTAGTTGCATACGCTGTGCACCCAACATAAGGTAGGCCTGATTTAAGCGACCTTCCCCAAACAGGTATAAATCATCGGCAGAAATGCTGTGGGGAAAACTATAAGCGTCAAACACAACATATTGATGTTGCCCTTGGGTAATGCGAATTTGATAGGGCGAGCTTACCGCCTGTTTGCCCTGCCATTGAAACAGACCGTCGGCATGGATGCGTTCCAGTGGCAGCCATTTTTTGCCTTGGAGAAATTCGACTTGGTCAGCATAAGGCTGAAAGCAGGTGACCGACCATGTTTTGTCGTCAATAGCATGTGCTCCCAAGCAAGCAAAGGGGTCATGCTGGGTGGCTTGCACTACCTGTATCAGTGAGGCTGAAATTTGGTTCAAATTAATCTCTTAACAACTTTGTTGGAAGGCTTGATTTGGGGGCTGGATTATCCTTTGCTATCGTGCCTATAATGAACACCAGCATCTGTGCATTATAGCAATTGTCGTGCGCATCTTGCCGCTAACAATGAAAAAACACTGAGGAGTTGTATCATGCAGCAGGAAATGACATCACGGTTTATTAGTACGCTGACCAAAAATACGGTCGCCCTGATACTTGCAGGCGGACGAGGGTCTCGCCTAAAAAGCTTGACGGACGCTCGTGCTAAGCCGGCGGTGCCATTTGGCGGCAAATTCCGCATCATTGATTTCCCTCTGTCGAACTGCATCAACTCGGGTATTCGTCGCATTGGTGTTGCGACACAATATAAATCGCATAGCTTGAATCAACATATCCAACGCGGTTGGGGTTTTCTGCGCGGTGAATTTAATGAATTTATCGAGTTATGGCCTGCACAACAACGAGTTAAGGAAGATTGGTACAAAGGTACGGCTGATGCGGTTTTCCAAAACTTAGATATTATGCGCAACATCGGTGCAGAATATGTGTTGATTTTGGCCGGTGATCACATCTACAAAATGGACTACGGTCAGATGTTGGCTGCCCATGTAAAAAATAAAGCCGATTTAACCATTGCCTGTATCAATGTGCCTTTGCAAGATGCAAAAGCGTTTGGTGTGATTGGTGTGGACAATGAAGACCGCGTCATCGAATTTCAAGAAAAACCTGATCATCCCAAAGCATTGCCGGATAATCCTGAGCAGGCTTTTGCCAGTATGGGGATTTATGTCTTCTCTGCGGCATTTTTATATGAGCAATTGATTTACGATGCGGACGATAGCAAGTCAGAGCATGACTTTGGCAAAGACATCATTCCACGCATCATTGACAAATATCGTGTGTATGCCCATCGCTTTACCGATAGTTGTGTTGGCGCCAAAGATGGCAATTACTACTGGCGTGATGTAGGGACAGTGGATGCCTATTGGGAGGCCAATATGGAACTGACCAAGGTGACCCCTGAGTTGAATTTATACGACCGTGATTGGCCCATTTGGACCTATCAAGAGCAACTGCCACCTGCCAAGTTTGTTTTTAACAATAAAGGCCGATGTGGTATGGCGACAGACTCTTTGATCTCTGGTGGATGTATTGTCAGTGGTTCTGTCATCAATCAATCAGTCGTGTTTTCGGATGTACGTGTCCATAGTTTTTGTGAGATCAAAGACTCCGTCATCTTGCCCGAGGTCACCATAGGGCGAAATGTGAAATTAAATCGCGTGGTCATCGACAAAGGGGCAGAGATTCCTGAAGGCATGGAGATAGGCTTTAATCCAGAAGAGGACAAAAAGCGCTTTTATGTCACTGACAAAGGGATTAGGCTGGTGACGCCTGCTATGCTGGGAAAGCCAACCCATAGAATTCGCTAGTGATTATTCGCCGTCGCGGTTTCGCGCTGGCATTTTGTTTTTTTGTATTTGGAAGTATTGATATGTCTGACCACCCGTCCAAGCTTTACCTCAATTTGTATTGGCACATGCATCAGCCGGATTACCGCGACACCCTGACTGGCGAATATGTGTTGCCTTGGACCTATTTGCACGCCATTAAAGACTATACCGATATGGCTTATCACGTGGAGCAGAACCCACATGTCAAAGTCACTTTCAACTTTGTGCCAGTGCTACTGGATCAAATAGAGGACTACGTACAACAGTTTGATAGCGGGGAGATTCGTGATCCTCTTTTGGCGATGTTGGCACGCGAGAACTTGGAGTACTTGGAAAAGCATGAGCGTTGCTTAATCGTAGATAGCTGCTTTAAAAGCCATCACGAGAAAATGCTCGCGCCCTATGCGCAATATCAACGTTTGCACAATATTTATCGGGCACTCAAGCATGAGGAATCGACAGCCTCTAACTACCTGTCTGGGCAATATATGGCGGATTTAATCACTTGGTATCACTTGGCTTGGATGGGTGAAAGTATTAAACGCCATAATTTGTTCGTTCAAAGCTTGATGAGCAAGGGCGAACAATTTACCGTGCAAGAACGTCAGAAATTATTCAATTTGATAGCGCAAATTATGCGTGAGCTGCCAGGACGTTATCAGCACTTGGCTAAACAAGGGCGTATCGAGGTCTCTTCTACACCGCATTACCATCCTATATTACCTTTGTTGTTGGATTTTAAGTCCACGCGAGACGCTATGCCGTTTGCGCCTTTGCCTCTGCATAAAGCCTACCCTAATGGCAAACAACGTGCTTTGGCGCATATTCGCTCCGCTCAACAATCTCACAAAAAACGCTTCGGTAGTCAGCCCAATGGTATGTGGCCAGCCGAGGGTGCAGTCAGTTATGAAGGCTTGGGATTAATGGCAGCGGAAGGGGTGCATTGGGCTGCGACCGGACAAGGGGTGCTCGCTAATAGTCTGCAAAAAATGAGCCATAGCAATATTCCCGATAAAGCGGATTACTTATACCAAAGCTATGCGATACAACATGAGGGACACAAGATTGTCTGTTTCTTCCGTGATGACATGTTGTCAGACAAGATAGGGTTTGAATATGCCAAACAACACGCCAGTGTGGCGGTGGCAGATTTTATCCATGAGCTAGAAGAGATACATGCACAACGCAATGGCAATGGCCCAGCCGTGGTGAGCGTGATTTTGGATGGAGAAAACGCTTGGGAATATTATCCCTATAACGGTTTCTATTTCCTTAAAGAGCTCTATGAGGCGCTTGCTCAGCATCCCGTGATTCAAACCACGACCTTTAGCGAAGTACTTACCCTGACCGAACAAGGCCAGTTACCTCCACCTACAACGTTGAGTGATATTGCCGCCGGTAGTTGGGTATATGGCAGCTTTAGTACTTGGATAGGGGAGCACGATAAAAACAATGCTTGGGATTTGTTATGCGATGCCAAACTTGTGTATGACCGTGTGATGGCTTCTGCACAATTAAGCGTAGATGAGCAAAAAGCTTGTGAAAGACAGTTGGCTATTTGTGAAGGCTCGGATTGGTTTTGGTGGTTTGGCGATTATAACGATGCGGTGAGCGTGCAAAGCTTTGATAGATTGTATCGCCGCAATCTGGCCAATTTATATCAACTCCTCAAAGAGGATGTGCCTGAACATTTGACGCAATCGATTAGCCAAGGTACCCAAGCAGCAGACAATGTCGGCACGATGCGACGTGGTCAGGAAGTGAATGTTTAATTACCAACAAAAAATAGCCGGATTGTTGTTGCATATTAGCTCTTTGCCGAGTGGTAGCATGGGTGAAGATGCCTATCGCTTTATCGATTTACTGAAGGGCTGTGGTTGTCAGGTATGGCAAACTTTGCCAGTGAATATGACGCATGGGGACAAATCTCCCTATCAATGTTTATCGGCCCATGCCGGCAATCCTGAATTTATCTCACTCGCTGAACTGCAACAGCAAACATGGCTGCAACAAACACTACCAGAGCAAAGGGCGGCGGCGTTGAGTATGGCATTTCATGAGTTTAATGCGCATGCTAATGACGCTGAAAAACACGCATTATCAGAGTTTTGTCAGCGCCATGCGTATTGGCTAGATGATTTTGCTTTGTTTCTCAGTTTGCGTGAGCATTATGTGCAACAGCCTTGGAATACATGGCCGCAGGAAATAAAGTTGCGTGTGCCACATGCGCTAGATACCGCCCGGAAGGCGCTTCACGAGGCCATCAATTTTCACCAATTTGTGCAGTTTTTGTTTTTTAGTCAGTGGCAACAACTGAAACAATATGCGCATTTGCGTGGCATACAGCTATTTGGGGATATTCCCATATTTGTGTCTTACGACAGTGCTGATGTTTGGGCACAACCTCAGCAATTCAAATTAGATGATCAGTTGAACATGACCGTGGTGGCTGGAGTGCCGCCTGATTATTTTTCCGCTACCGGTCAGCGTTGGGGGAACCCACACTACAACTGGCCTGCTATGCAAGAGCAACACTTCTCTTGGTGGATACAGCGTATGCAGACGCAGTCCGTGCTATTCGATATTCTTCGTATCGATCATTTCCGTGGTTTACAAGCTGCCTGGGAAATTCCTGCACAAGAAGCTACTGCCATCAATGGCAGTTGGCAAGAGGCACCGGGTGCAGCTTTGTTACAGGCCATACAGCAAAGCATGCCTGCGCTGAAACTGATAGCCGAAGACTTGGGCATCATTACCCCTGAAGTCGAAGCATTGAAACAAAGCTTTGGCTTGCCCGGCATGAAAATATTGCAATTTGCCTTTGACGGCAGTGCGAATAATCCTTATTTGCCAGCGCACATCATGGCTGAAGATGTCGTCTATACCGGTACGCATGACAATGATACCTCGCTGGGTTGGTATCAGAGCCTTACAGTGGAGCAGCAGCAAATAGTATTGAATTATTTAATCGCGCATGACTGGAAGCAAGAAGGTGATACCTGCCAAATGCCAGAGGATTTGATGCGTCTTGCATTGGCCAGTTCTGCCTTCTTAGCCATTATTCCTATGCAAGATCTATTGCGACTGGATGGGCATCATAGGATGAATGTTCCCGGTACTGTAGAGGGCAATTGGCAGTGGAAATTCGATTGGTCGCAAGTCAATGAGCAATATTGCCGTGATTTACAAACTCAATTACAACAATATGGTAGGTTGCATTAATGGCGCTGCGCATTGGTATTGATGTGGGTGGAACGAATCTCCGCGTGGGTGTCTTCGATGGATTAAAGTTGTTACATCAGCAACGTTTTCAGGCAGATTTTTCTGCGCTTTGCAAACAACAACCGAATCAAGCGCTAGAGCGCATCATTGATTTATTAGCAGAGCAAATCAGCAGCGTCTTGCAACAATATCCCCAAGTGGAAAGTGTGGGCATAGGCTTTCCCGGTTTTATCGATCCTGTTACACAAGCTATTATTCAATCGCCCAATTTGCCGGGTTTACACCACGCACATATCGCCAAGCCAGTTGCTTCTACGATTAAACGCCCAGTACATATCGAAAACGATGCATTGTGTGCGGCATTGGCCGAATATCATCTTGCGCAGCTCGCGCCACCGCAGAGTCTCATGTATATCGGTTTGGGCACAGGCATAGGCGGAGGTCTGATCTACCTTGGTCAGCCATTCCCCGGCGATCATGGTGTTGCTATGGAGTTCGGCCATCTCATTGTGGTGCCTGACGGCAGGCTATGTGGCTGTGGCAATCACGGTTGTGTTGAGCAATATGCCTCCGCAGGCGGCGTGGTACAAAACTACGCGCAAGCGAGTGGACAACATCTGAGCGCGCAACAAATATCACAAAAGGCGCAACAGGGGGATGTGGCAGCCCAGCAGGCGTTTGCCGAAGCGGGCAGATATTTAGCGATAGCGATGGCCCATGCCGCCAAGATTGTGGATATCCAGCATTGGGTGTTGGGTGGAGGAGTGATGCAAGCCCAAGATTGGATTTTGCCTGCGCTTAGACAACAGCTAGAGTGGGATTTGATTCCCGTCCTGCGCGGCGCATTAGATATTCGGGTATCACAGTCTGATGATATTGCTGGGATGTTAGGCGCAGCTTTATTGGCTTAGTTTGTTTAGCGTTCGTGCGCTCGATGCCGAGATTATTTTTGACCTTGTACTGACTTGCATATCACCATCACTTGCGTCATTCCCGCGTCCCATAAACGTCATTCCCGCGAAGGCGGGAATCCAGTCAGATTAACAAAAGCGCGAAGCGCACATGATTATTAATGACGATATGTGTTTGCCTTGGTAGTACTGCGTGCTTGTTGGTTTATGCTGGATTCCCGCCTGGGCGGGAATGACGGAGAAAAGGCGGGAATGACGGGGAAGGGAGGGAATGGCGGAGGAAGGGTGGTGAGGGTTGTGGGGTGTTGTTCGCAACGCGATTTGTTTTTTTACGCTGGATTCCCGCCTGCGCGGGAATGATGCAGGAGAGGCGGGAATGACGGGGAAAAGGCTGCTATGACGCTGGAAGCGCTCAGAATAAACGCAGTTAATCTGGTCTAGTGGCAATCCACTGACAAGCCACAGCACTGATATATGGCAATCCCTGCAAAGTCAGCATCGCTACCCATAATTGCGCATCCAGATTGTGCAGACCTCGCGTCATGAGCATGGCTAGGCTGCACATTATTAGCGCCAGCAATAAGATAAGCTCTTCAATGACTGGCTTCACTTGGTCAAATTGACTTCCTAGAACCTTGCCTTTGGGAGTCACTTTAAATACCCCATCTTTTTTAATCAGTCCTGTAATCACTCCTTTGGCAATCGCATGCGATAGACCCAAGCTGGCGAGTGATGCGCCAAATATATCAACCCAACGACATGACATTGTTTTGCGGTATAACACCGGACCCAATGCTGCTTTAATGGCTAGGAAACACAGGATAGGGGTAATCATAATGCTGACCGGCATACTGAAAGATTTGGGGAAAAACAACATCGCCATCGTCCATCCGATAGAACCTATGGTGAAAATCAATTGCAGCGCATCTCCCAGCCAACCAAACCAGCCAGTGAGGAAATGATAGCGCTGACCAAAGCTCAGGCTTGAGTCGCCCACCAATTTACGGAAATGATGTTTGAGAATTTGCATGGCGCCAAACGCCCATCTGAAGCGTTGAGACTTAAGTGCCTTAAAATCTGCTGGGGTGAGGCCACGACCAAAGTTATCATCGACATAGCGCAATTCATAGCCCGCCTCAAGCAAGCGCAGGCCTAACTCGGTGTCTTCGCAAATACACCACTCTGACCATTTACCTTGTTCCATCAACGATTGATAGCGTACCAAGGTCATGGTGCCATGCTGAATCAAGGCATTGCGTTCATGCCTATGGTGCATACCGATACGGAAAAAGCCCTCAAACTCCCAATTGCTCATGCGACGAAAGAAGTTGTTTTCCCAATCTCGATGCGCCTGTGGGGCTTGTACCACGGCGACTTTACTCTCTAAAAAGTGTGGAACGAGGTCTGACAACCAATCACGGGTGACCTCGTAATCCGCATCCACCACGCCCACAACCTCTGCGTTTGGATTGGTTTTGCTCAGGGCGAAATTCAATGCGCCCGCTTTAAAGCCTGGCCATTGTGGTAGATGGAAAAACTTGAAGTTGTCCGGTAGGTTTTGCATGTAGGCTTCAATCGGTTTCCATTTGGCTTCGTCTTTGGTGTTGTTGTCCACCACAATGACTTCATAGTGTTTATATTTCAAACGTTCTAGGCTCTTAATCGTGGCAATCACCATTTCCGGTGGCTCGTTGTAGCAGGCGAGGTGGACGGAAACGAATAGTTCTTTATTGGCAGGAAGCGGTTTTAAACGTTGGTAATTTCTGCGCCAACCGCCCTTAAACATGACTTCACTGAATTCAACGCCATAAATCATCAGCACAGCGGAGGTGAGTAACATGCCGATAATCAAAGCAATCAGCACAATAAAATCGCGTAATGTGTAGTAATAATCGTCAGGTAAATTCCATGCCACTACGAGGGTGGTCACGCAGGCTTGCAAAAGAATAGCCAAAGACAATCGACCACCGATTCCCCAAGCGCGGAAACGATAGGCGATAAATAAAATCGGAATTAAACCAATCAGCGTGGACCAAACGGCCTTCTCTAGCCATTGGTCATCTTTAGGTACTGCACCAACTAACGAGTATTTCTCCTCGCGGTCAGCATCGAACATGCCCCAATATGCACCCGCCCATCCTTCTAAGGACTGTTTCCATGGTTGGTCAAACGCTTCCATCAAATAGTAGTCATAGGGTTTTTTTGCGGCTCTTGCCAAAAATTCACGCACGAATCGCGCTTGGTTAATTTCAGACGCCACTGCCTCACCTATAGTCGGTCCTCTGCTGGGCCAGCCAATTTCAGTAATCACTATTTTTTTGCGTGGAAACTTTTGCATCAGCGCTTCATAACGTTGCATGGCGTAATCAACAGCACGTTCAATGGGCAGTCCCTCGTGATAGGGCAGAAGATGGACAGCGATAAAGTCTACATGTCGGACTAAATCAGGATTTTTTTCCCAAATATGCCAAGGCTCTGCAGTGGAGATGGGTTTGCTAGTTTTGCTTCTTACCTCATCCAAATAATGCATCAATTGCTCAGGCGTCACATCCTGACGCAATAAGGATTCGTTGCCGACAATCGCGCGTTCGATATTTGGATAGATTTTGAGTTTTGCTGTGAGCGCAGCGATTTCTCGGCGATTGGCGTTCTCATCAGCACCTATCCATGCGCCTGCGGTGACCAACATGCCATGATTGGCGGCCAGGCCAATAATCTCACTATTTTCTAACGCACCATACAGACGGATGCGGTTGCTAAGGGGCTTGAGTATGGTCAAATCATGATCTAGTTCGGCGGTACTTGGGTACTGTTTTTCCAATGGGCTCTGGTCTTTTTGAAAGCCACTATAAGCAAAACCATGCACCAGTTTTGGCGCATTTATTAAAGGTAATGCGCGATTAGTAATGCTCCATATTGAAAAGTGCGCAATGGCAAATAGGCAAGCAAACAAGATAGGAATAATCAGCTTGTGCAGGATTTTATTCATGGTTTTTTATAATCTCGAAGATTGATTTTTATCATGACGCAATAGCGCAAAACTCAACATCAAATTGAGTAGAAGCCAAATTTGTGCGCTGGTATTGTTAGCCTCGTTAAAGAGTAACAGCATAGCCGATGAAGTTAGCGCAAACGCAAGCAACCTTGCAAACCAGCGATAGAGATTCAACACAGGCGCAGTACTAAAGAGAGTGCAAAGAATGTACAGGCTGATAGGTAACAATAACAATTGATTGGGGAAGTTACGATAGCGACCATCCACAATTAAAAGTACAGAGGCGCATAAGGCACTCAGGCAGATTATTAATATCAGCCAACGCGCGTGATAGCTAAATACGGAGCGTTGGTATTGTTGTTGGCCAAAAAGAATGAAATAGATGCTGCTAATAGAGAGTCCGAGGGCTAATAAGCTTAGCCCAGTCAGCGCCATCCATTCTTGGTAATTGCGGCAAGCCAATAAAATATAGTCCCACTGTAGATAAGTCGATAAGCCGGTGATGAGTGCCATGCTGATAGAGGTAATCGATTGTGTCGAGTCAGGTTTCTGTGGGCTATATATCCTTAACGCGAGCCACAGCGATAATAAAGCAATGACACATAAAGTTGCCAATAAGGGCCAGTCATTTCGCTCGGCCAAACCTGCACCCAAAGTGAATTTTGCTTTTCCGTCCACATCGAATATTCCCCAATATCCACCAACTGTTCCCTCTAATACTCTTTTCCAGGGTTGGTCATAAGCTTCGATAAGGTTGTATTGCCATTGATGGGTATGGGCAAGGTCCAGAAAGATCTGAAAGTATTGAGCTTGGTTGCGCAGACCAGGTTCAGCGCCATAACGCTGGCGCCCCGCAGAAGGCCAACCTGTCTCACCTATTAGAATCGGTTTTTCGAATTCTTGCTGCAATATCTGCATCACGGCTTGAATATGTTCTCCAGCATGGGAGATAGCGACTGGACTGTTCTCCCAATAGGGCAGTATATGGACAGTGATGAAATCGACATGCTGCGATAAATCACGGTGTTGACGCCAAAACTCCCAAACATCGGCGTAAGTGATGGGTGTTTGGGTGCGTTGCTTAATCTCTTTAAAATAAGCACGCATTGCTGCTGGCTTTTGCTCGCCGCGCAGCAACACCTCATTGCCCACGACCAATGCTTTTATCGCTTTGGGGTATTGCTTGCTTAAACGGACGGCTGTATCAATTTGTTGGCGATTGATGCTGTCTACCCATCCTATCCATATGCCTAAATACACTTTAAGACCAAGTTGTTGGGCTATTTCTGGAACAGCTTCTAGGCCCTGCGCCACAGAGTAGGTGCGTACACAAGGGAAACGCGTCGCCAAGCGACGTAAATCTTGTTCAATCTGTGCGCGAGGAATAAATGTATTGGGGTCGAGTGGATTGCTACCTTGGTAAAACGGTGAGTAAGACACGCATTGCATGGGCTCTGCGCTCGCTTTGGTAGGGACATGATGAAATTGCTGCCAAACCCATACGCAACATGCAAGCATTAATAGCGAGCTGGCCATCACAATGGGAGGTAGTTGAGTTAGGCGATGCATGAATTTTTTTGGGATTTTGTCGCTAGAAAACAAGCTCGTCATCATAATCGAGAGTGCAGTCTTAGCAAAATAATATTTTTAAATTGGCTCAGTTTTTCATTAGGATAAGCGCTAAAATACGCGCTCGGGTTTTTTACATTTTTTTCGAATGGGATAGCACAATATGAAATTCATCATTACAAGCTTGCTCGGTTTAGTGATGATCCCTCTATATTCTGCTTATGCACAAAATCAAACCGATGCTGACAACATCCCAAATACTGAAATCGAAACAACACCATCTCAAGCATTTGTGGGACCTAACTACAGTGGCGTTTATGCCTGCAAAGGAAGTAATAGTAAGGTCGGTGATTACGAGCTGCATGCCAAGTTAGAGCTTAATCGCGTAGCTAGCCATGAACAGTATGGTGTTTATCAACTGATTAGCGAAACCGAAAACTCCACGGTATATCACGGTCAAGCAATTGCAAATGCAGGCCGTATGGCACTCACTTTTAATATCGTTGACGGCCGTAGCGCCGATTACAGTACAGGTTTAGCCACAGTTAAATATTTAGGCAGTAATCTTTGGGCTTATACCAATCATTATTTTGAGCCTGACGAGTATGGTGGTACATATGGAACGGAATATTGCGTCAAGCAAAAAATCCAGGTTGCCAAAAAAGCAAAAAAACGTGCACAACGTCATGTGTGATGGTGTTTCGAGCTTGATGCCTACCAATTAGTAATCTCGGTCTATTACCCCTTACCTCCAAACTCATCCTGCTCTCGTTCGTCATTTCTGTAAATCTCGCTGATCATACCCGCACCAACATTCGTAATACCCGTATCCATCTTTCGATATCCCAAAGTCGATCTTTCGTCATTCCCACGACACCCTCGTCATTCCCGCGCAGGCGGGAATCCAGCCTAAATAAAAAAACACGAAGTACAACTCCATTTTGCTGCGAGGGGTAAAAGCGTCATGTCGCTTTCGCGGTTTTTGTTTTTCTACTGGATTCCCGCCTACGCGGGAATGAGGGTTAAGTGGTGCGGGAATGAGGGTTAAGTGGTGCGGGAATGACGATAAAGTGGTGCGGGAATGAGGGTTAAGTGGTGCGGGAATGAGGGCTAAGTGCTATGGGAATGATGTAAAAGGGGTAGGGATGTCGGTAAAGATGTCAGGAAATATGGTGAAGAATGGACGGGAATTACATTAAAGAGAAGCGAGCATGACTAGTGAGGAACACGCGCCAGCGTCACACCATTTTGCTGGGTTAGCTGCGCCACATTCATACTCATTAGTGCCTGATACTCGGCATAACGTGCAGCGGCAATTCCGTCTTGAGTTGCTTCATGGTGACTAGCCGGATGGCACATCAAAGCCGAAACTTCATATCGTGCTGCCTGTTTGATCCATTGTTGAAACTTATGCTGATAATCGTCACGCGATAAGTCAAAGGCATAAACGCCCAGCAGAATAGGGGAGGTCGAAATATTTGCCTGCTGTGCTAAATGTGTTAAAGCGCCAGCACCCAACCAATTGATGATATTGGCTTTTATCGACAAACTCGGAGGCGTTTGTGCGATTCTTATCCATGGAGATTGTTTGCCGTAACGCCGAGATAATTCAGCAATAAGCGCATCACGTATAACCGGTAACTGATGAATATGTTGATGTCCGTCTACATAGTCTGGTGGTGTAGCGAGGGCAGCTTCAAAAGCATCCAATTGTGCTTGGATACGTGCAATGACCCATGCCTTATCGATGCGACCAGTCATACAGGCAAGGATGAGTTTTCTCAACGGCCAAGCATGGTCGAATTCTGTGAAATCTAAATGCAATCCAATGCTAGCTTGTTGGCGGATTTCACGATTGATGGCTTTTGCCGCTTGCGGCCAGCGCGGGCTGAACACCATACAAGCCGTGGCGGTCAACTTGCCTGCTCGGATAAGTTGTAAGATTGCTTCATCCACTTCAGGGCGCATGGCAAAATCATCTGCACACAGAATCAGTTTAGCCATGCCGAAATGCCCAATACTTACTACTGAAAAAAGTTGCGATAGCAATCACAAGCATGACGATGCCTAGTGCTATCCAAAAAGGCAGTTGGCTATGCTGCAAAAGGCCAAGCAAAAGTATTTGATTGCCAGTAAAGCCAGCAATGGCGACGGTCAAAAATCTCGGTAAAGCGTGTAGATGAGAGCGAACATTTCCGGCAAAACTGAGATAGCGATGACCAAAATAGCTGACCGGGAAAGCAATTAAAAATGCGACAAAATTTGCATAGGCTGGACTCAGCCATTCATGCGCTTCTAATACCACTGCGCTGACATAGTGAACCAATGCGGCACAAGCGCCAACCAAGCCAAACCATGAGATAGAACGCAAACTTTTCAATGGGTAATCTTTCGCCCACGAGGTTTGCTATTAGGTTGATGAACTTCGGCCACAATATAGGGTGGGCGGCCTTTGACTTCATCATAAACGCGAGCCAAATACTCACCCAATATGCCGATAAATAGCAATTGCACCCCAGATAAAAACATCATCCCCGCGACAACAGTCGGCCAGCCGGGGACAGACTCATGGAAGAATAAACGATCAATCACCACGACAATGCCATATATAAATGCTAGCAGCGCGAGTAAGGCTCCGACCATGCTTGATAGACGCAATGGAATATGTGAAAAACTGGTATATCCTGTCCATGCCAGTTGAATTAGTTTCAATTTGGAAAAAGTGCTCTCCCCATGGCTGCGGGGCAGGGGCGTGTAGGGAATGCCTATGCTATTAAAGCCTACCCATGCATACATGCCTTTCATAAAACGATTGCGCTCAGGCAAGGATAACAATGCCTCGACCACTTTTCTATCCATCATGCGGAAGTCACCTGCGTCACGAGGGATATTGATTTGACCGCCCATGCTGATGGTTCGGTAGAACAGGCGACTGCCCCATTGTTTGAATCGGGATTCAGTATGTCTGTCATCGCGCACGGCATACACCATGTCATAGCCTTCTCGCCATTTTTCTAGCATTTTTCCAATCAAGTCAGCCGAATGTTGACCATCTGCATCCATACACACCACTACATCGCCTTTGGCATGTTCTAGGCCTGCAGTGATGGCATACTCTTTGCCAAAATTTCGCGAGAATCTGACCAAGGTGGTTTGCAAGTCTGCTGGTGCAGATTTCACTTTGGCGGAAGTGTCATCTTTGCTGCCATCGTCGACCACCACGATGTCCCAATCTGGACTCAGTTTGCTGATACAGCCAGCAATATGCGTCAGGGTAAACAATATCGCTGCTCCCTCGTTAAAGGCCGGCACGATGACCGTGATGTGCGGGTTGCCTCTATTGCTTGTTGTATAAGCGTTTTCCATCCAATGCCATTTCTTCAGAATTAATTGTTAGGTGCGGGTTTTGGGATGCGTTGGTCGCCGACCAAGTCTCGTCTATCTTTAATTACCGCTAAGGTAGCCCCGAGCCTTTCTACTTTGCCTATGATATTTCCTTGCAGTACTTTATCGCAATTCATATTGGTACTAGAGATAAAGAAGTCAGCTCGGATCCAATTCTCGGTAACGGCAAAACGATGATCTAAATAGGCGCGACCTTGAAATGCCTCTGCACAAATGGCGACATAATAGGGGCCAGTCGTTAAGGGCTGGCTATGCCCTTGCTCTTGTGTGACAAAATCTTCCAGCTGAGAAGTCGCATCCAATAAACTGCTGGACCAATAGTCGGACTCCCATGCATGTTGCGCACTCTTAAAGTCTCCTGCAACACGGTTATAGTAAACATACTCATAAGGATGCAATTGCACCATGATGCATATGGTGTAACACACGGACAAGATGAAAACGAGCAAATAGCTTTTTTGCAATCTTGGATAGGCTAGGCTTTGTGACCACGCATGATTTAATGCGATACCCGCTAATACGGCTAGGGGCGGTAAGATAAAGGTGAAATGCCTAACGCCGTTGTAAAGTGCAGGCCTATCCCATAACACAAACAATATTGGAAAAAGCACAGCAATCAACGAGGACCACATTGCAAGCGTTAAAGAAATTTCTACACGACTTAACAACCATTTATACAAGGTTTGACCAGCAAATAGGAAGGCGAGCAGCAAACCTAGTAAAAATATTTCTGGTAAGCGGATGGCGAGATAATCCAGTAAATAGCTGCGTGGCACATTACCTATGCTGACCCATGAGCCATCAACGATGGTATTCATATTGAAAGCAAAATGCGAAAAAGATTTGGCCGCTATCAGCAAGTGGTCGGCACCCATCGCCACCCAAGGCCAAAAAACAATCATCATCAATAAGCTAACAATCGCAGCAGGGAGTAATCCCAAGACAGCCGCCGATAGGATTTGCCAGCGCTGTTGCAGATTGTCTTGTTTGACTAAGGCGATTGCCAATAACAAGACCAGATAAATAATCGCGAATACCCCACCGATTCGCAATCCTAGTGCTGCACCTATGGCAATGCCTAATTTGATACTGAGAGAGAGTGGAATATGGCGAAGATCTTTAGCTAGCAACAAAGTGTAATACATCGCCCACGCCATACATGCGCCGAAGGTGACATCTTTGGTATGGGTAAACATCGCCCCTGTCCAAGCGCATGTAATAGCAAGTAGCAATGCACTGATAAACGCAGCTCGATGATTAGCAAGTAGCAAAGTGGAGCGATACACAGCAACAATCCCCGCATAACCAAATAGTGCAGAGAGCAAATGACGCAAATCCCAAACCCAAAGCGGGAGGATTTTTTCTAGGCCGGCGGCGAGAAGGTCAAAAAAACCACCATAGAGATATAAATTCTTATATTCAAACGCAGATAAGTCATGCAGTCCCGAAGCGTAGAATTTTAGTAACAATTGGCCGTAAGTATGTTGCACCATCTCGTCATTACTGATGCCGTATTGTTTGAAAGTGAGCAGAATAAATGCGGCCAGCAAGAGGAATAGAGCAGCGCTAGCCTTTTCTATCGGTTTGGCTTGAGTGAATCCGTGTAGGGTAATTTTTTTAAAGAAATTCATTGGGATACCGATACAAAAACGTGCCCGCGATTATACCTGAGCAGATTGTTGCTGTAATGCCCAATCAATGTGTTCTAGCAACATAGGGCTAGCATCATTGCGTCGCGATTCTAATGCTTGAATGATGGCATCAGAATGTGGAGCGTTGCCTAAACCAACGGCAATATTTCTTAACCATTGCTCGTAGCCAATTCTGTAAATGGCACTGCCGGCCAGGTGTTGTTTAAATTGTTCTTCTGTCCAAGTAAACAATTCAAGCAAGCTCGCTTGGTCTAGCCCCTTGCGGACATGAAAATCGTTTTCTTGCGTGAGCTGAGCAAATCGATTCCAAGGGCAACACAGCTGACAATCGTCACAACCATATACGCGATTGCCTATTAAGCCTCTATATTCCTCAGGGATGCTGCCTTTATGCTCTATGGTGAGATAGGAGATACAGCGTCTCGCATCTAAACGATAGGGCGCTACAATCGCTTGGGTGGGGCATACTCTGATGCAGGCATCACAAGTACCACAGTGATTGTCTTGGCTAGCATCAATCGGCAGTGGCAAATTGGTGTAAATTTCTCCAAGAAAAAACCATGAGCCTGCATCGCGTGATAACAACAAGGTGTGCTTTCCGCGCCAACCCAAACCTGCTTTTTCAGCCAAAGCTACTTCCAATACTGGGGCGCTATCCGTGAAAACGCGGTATTCAAAATCGCCCACTTGTTGCTGAATTTGTTCGCATAAAGACTGTAGCTTATTGCGCATTACTTTGTGATAGTCACGACCTAGTGCATAACGTGAAATGTAGGCCATGTCCGCATCGTGCAATGTTTCGACGGCATCTCTTGCGTGCGGTGGGAAATAGTTCATGCTGACCGAAATCACTCGCACAGTTCCAGGCACCAAATCTGCGGGTCGAGTGCGTTTTTTGCCATGTTTTGCCATATAATCCATAGCACCATGAAAACCTTGCTCCAACCACGACAAAAAATGTGCTTCTTGTTTTGCCAAGTCGATATCCGCGATACCCACTTGATCAAATCCCAATGCCTTCCCCCACAGTTTGATGGACTGTGCCAGTGCTTGCATGTCGTGTTGAGGTGAGTTCATGAGCAGCGATTTTACACTAGCCCTTGCTGATGAACAGGCGACATTAGAGTGTGCAGCAAAGTTGGCGGCAAAATTGATCCCTGGTTTAGCGATTTATTTGCATGGAAACTTGGGCGCAGGCAAGACCACTTTCGTGCGTGGCGTACTGAACGCTTTGGGATATCAAGGCAAAGTAAAAAGTCCCACATACACCCTAGTGGAACCTTATGAGCAGGCAAGTTTGCCTTTTCCTGTATTTCATTTTGATTTGTATCGTTTTCAAGATGAAGAAGAATGGCATGCTTCAGGTTTTCGAGATTACTTTAACCCGCATAGTGTATGTTTTGTAGAGTGGCCAGAAAAGGCAGGTAAGCTGATTCCAGCAGCGGATATTGATATCCGATTAAGCCATCTAGATGAGAGCAGAGCTATGCAGATACACACCAATACGGAATTAGGAAAGCAATGTTTAAGTACTTGGTAAACATCATTCTATTGTTCGCTTTACTGACACAAACGACATGGTCAGCGCCAGTCAATGTGATTGCCAGTCGCGTATGGCCGGCAGTGGATTACACACGAATTACCATCGAGGTGAGCAGCGAAGTTAGTCAGAAAATTACTGTATTAAAAAATCCAGACCGCTTGGTTTTGGATTTAGAGAACATAGAAATCAATCAGGCTTTAAAAAGTTTGCCCGCTAGCATTAGTCCCAGCGACCCTTATATTCGCCAAATTCGCATCGGTAACTTTAAGCCAGGCGTGGTTCGTTTGGCGATAGATTTAAAAACAGAAGTGAATCCCAAAGTGGTAATGCTTCAACCTGCTGGTGGTTATCAGCATCGCTTGGTGTTGGATGTCTATCCATTACAAGATCCACTTTTAAATGTGCTCAATCAACTAGAAAAGCCAGTTGCTGATTCTGCGCCTAGTGCTAACCCAACGCCTAGTCCAATACCGAGTCCAGCGACTGTTGCAGATGCCCTACCTGCTGACCCTTTGCCTGTGCCGGAGGTGGCCACACAAACGCCTGCCGAGCCAGTCATGGAAGCCCCTATCACCAATAAGCCTGCGGTGGTGAATGGTCAGCGCTTGATTACGATTGCCATTGATGCGGGTCACGGTGGAGAAGATCCCGGGGCCAAAGGAGCGAACGGTTCGCATGAGAAAAATATCACTTTGGCGATTGCCAAGTTGCTCAAACAAAAAATCGATGCCGAAAGCAATATGCGAGGCATTCTGACGCGAGATGGTGATTACTTTATTCCTTTGCATGGCCGTGTGGTTAAGGCAAGAAATATGCAAGCAGATTTATTCGTATCTATTCATGCTGATGCTTTTGTACGACCTGATGCCCGTGGCTCATCGGTATTTGCGCTGTCGGAAAAGGGTGCCACTAGTGCATCTGCGCGTTATTTGGCTAAAAAGGAGAATGAGTCTGACTTGATTGGAGGCGTCAGTTTGGATAAGGGGGATATGAACCTCGCGCGCACCCTGTTAGATTTATCGCAAACCGCCACCATTAACGATAGTCTTAAATTAGGTAAACATGTGTTAATGAAGATAGGCGAGATTAATCCTTTGCATAAAGGCTCAGTTGAACAGGCAGGTTTTGCTGTGCTGAAGTCACCCGACATTCCCTCGATTTTGGTGGAAACGGCCTTTATTTCTAATCCGGAAGAAGAGCGTAAACTAAACGATGATGACTATCGCAGCAAGCTGAGTTTGGCAATATTGGCGGGTATCAAAAAATACTTTGCTAATAATCCTGCATCAGTGCGTGGCAAGGTGGCACAGGAATAATATGCAGCTAACTTTTTTAGGCGCTACCGGCACAGTGACAGGGTCAAGAACTTTACTAGAGAGCAAAGGCAAGCGCATCTTAATTGATTGCGGCTTGTTTCAAGGTTTAAAACAATTGCGTTTAAAAAATTGGGATGCTTTTCCCGTTGAGCCTTCAAGCATCGATGAAATTTTATTAACCCATGCACATATCGACCACAGCGGATATCTGCCACGGTTAGTCAAAATGGGTTTTAGCGGCAGGATTTATTGCACCTCTGGCACCCACGACTTATGTCAGATTTTATTGCCAGATTCTGCTCACTTGCAGGAAGAGGAAGCACGATACGCCAACCAAAAGGGCTTTTCTAAGCACCATCCTGCATTGCCTTTGTATAGCCAAGACGACGCTCAGCGTGCCTTGGATTTGTTTCAAACGGTCGACTTTCATGAGTTAGTTGATCTAGGCGACGGCCTGCAAGCCCGCTTTTATAGCAATGCGCATATATTGGGTTCATCCTGCATTCATATTAGCGACGGGGATAAATCAGTATTGTTCTCGGGTGATGTGGGACGCTCGAATGACCCATTGATGAGAGCGCCGGAAATTCCACCAGCCAGCGATTATTTGGTGATTGAATCCACCTATGGTGATCGTTTGCATGATCCAGTCAATACATTGGAATTGTTGGCGCAATACATTCGTGAGACAGTGCAACAAGGTGGCATTTTGCTTATCCCTGTATTTGCCGTTGGACGTGCCCAAGAAATGCTATTTTATTTACATCAACTGAAACAACAAGGACGTATTCCGCATATTCCAATTTATCTCAACAGTCCGATGGCGGTGGATGCCTCAGAAATTTTTCAGTTGCATTGCAATGAGCATAGGCTAAATCCACAACAATGTGCAGAGATGTTTGCCGACGTGCATATGGTCAATTCCATTGAGCAGTCACAATCCTTGAATCATATGCGCCAGCCTATGATATTGCTGGCTGCCAGCGGCATGGCGTCCGGTGGGCGTGTGGTTCATCATATCAAAGCATTCGCTGGCAATCCTCGCAACACCATCTTATTTGTTGGGTTCCAAGCTGCGGGAACGCGCGGTGCCGCCATGGTGAATGGTGCCAGTGAAGTAAAGATTCATGGGGAATACATCCCTATTAAAGCGCGAATAGCGTCGATGACATCACTGTCTGCGCATGCGGATTATGTCGAGATATTGCAGTGGTTAAAGCAATTTAAACAAGCACCCAAACTTACTTTTGTCACCCACGGAGAACCGGTTGCAGCAGATGCCATGCGTCTGCATATTGAAGAACAATTAAAATGGCAAACCTGCGTGCCGGATTATCTGCAAAAAGTGAATCTAAGTTAAGGACAGAAGTGATGGGGCAGCATATTCATTTATTACCCGACCAACTGATTAGCCAAATAGCGGCTGGTGAGGTGGTTGAGCGTCCGGCGTCGGCATTAAAAGAAATTCTAGAAAACAGCCTAGATGCAAACATCCGTTCTATCCAAGTGCAATTATTACAGGGTGGAATTAAACAAATTCGTGTTAGCGATGATGGGCGGGGTATTGCCGAGCAAGATTTGGTGTTGGCTTTGACCCGTCATGCCACTAGCAAAATTGCCAATCTAGAAGATTTGGAGGCGGTAGCAAGTTTAGGTTTTCGCGGAGAAGCGCTCGCCAGTATTGCCTCAGTCTCGCGTATGCAATTGCTTAGTCGTCAAGCCGAACAATCGCATGCATGGAAGATTGCTGCTGATGGTGCCATGCTAACAGAAATACAACCTGCCGCCTTGGACGTGGGTACCATCGTCGAGGTGAATGATTTGTATTTCAACACGCCGGCACGACGAAAATTTCTGAAAAGTGAGGCGACAGAATTTGCCCATTGTGAAGAGGTGTTTAGGCGCATTGCTTTGTCGCGTCCAGATTTAACTATGACTTTGCAACATAACGGCAAAGTCATTGCGCGCTATGCCGCGGGTAGCGCAGAAAAACGTATTGCTGAGGTATTGGGGGGCGAATTTGCCCAGCATGCTTTTTCATTGGATGAACAAGCTGCAGGACTACGCTTGTGGGGGATGTCAGCAAAGCCAACTTTTTCACGCAGTGCTCGAGATAGCCAATATGTTTTTGTGAATGGGCGTTTTGTGCGCGATAAGGTTCTCAACCATGCCATACGCCAAGCTTATCAAGACGTGTTGCATCACGAGCGCCATCCTGCCTATGTGTTATTTTTTGAATTAAATCCTAGTTTGGTCGACGTGAATGTGCACCCAGCGAAAACAGAAGTGCGTTTCCGTGAGAGTCAGGCAGTACATCAGTTTATTTTCCATGCGCTGCATCGCAGCTTGGCAGCTCCCTTGCAGGCACAAAATACAGGGTCGCCGACAGATGCGATGACAACGCAATGGCCATCCTCTTCTAGCGCAGCGAACTACGCTGCTGGGGCTAATACTCATTCAAGTCAGCCTTATATGCCGGGGCAACAGCAACGCTTTGATTTATCCGCCAACCAGCAGGCGCTGAGTGATTATGCGCAGATGTTTGCGCCCATGAGGCAAGAGTTTGCGCAAGCTATCCCTTCGACTAGTCAGGCCAATTTTGATTCGGGCGAAGAACACCCATTAGGGTTTGCTTTGGCGCAGTTACACGGGGTGTATATCTTGGCGCAAAATCAACAAGGCTTGCTAATCGTCGATATGCATGCCGCGCATGAACGTATTATGTATGAACAACTCAAGCTTGCATTGGAGCATCAACAAATTCCTACTCAGCAATTATTGGTGCCCGTCAGTTTTCAGGCAGATAAGTTAGAAATGGCTACTGTGCAAGAGGCTTTGAAGTCTACGCATTCACACCTGCAACAATTGGGATTTGATATCGCGGTTCTGTCCCCAACCACGTTGGCGGTAAGGGCAGTGCCTATTTTGCTTAAAGATGCTGATGCGGTTGCCTTGGCGCGAGATGTAATCCGTGATGTGCGTGAGTATGGCGGCAGTCAAGTATTAACCGAGCGCCGCAATGAGATGTTGGCCACGATGGCATGTCATGCCGCTGTTCGGGCTAATCGACAATTAACCATCCCCGAAATGAATGCGCTATTGCGCGATATGGAGCAGACTGAACGCTCTGGCCAATGCAATCATGGCAGACCTACATGGTTTCAACTGAGCATGCGCGATCTTGATCAAATGTTTATGCGTGGACAATAGAGTATGGCTTTGCCTCCTGCCATATTTCTGATGGGCCCCACCGCCAGTGGTAAAACTGCCTTGACCATTACCTTGGCGCAAGCTTTGCCTATTGAATTGATTAGTGTAGATTCTGCTTTGGTGTATCGCGATATGAATATTGGTACCGCCAAACCAGACGCACAAACCTTGCAATTGGCACCGCATTTTTTAATTGATTTGATCTCCCCATTGCAGGCTTATTCAGCCGCGCAGTTCCGTCAAGATGCGCTCGCTTTGATGCAAGCCATCACCCAACGTGGTCGCATTCCAGTCTTGGTTGGCGGTACTATGTTGTACTTTAATGCTTTGCAATCTGGCTTGAGTCAGCTTCCGCAAGCCGACCCCAGCGTGCGTGCAGAATTAGATGCGCAAGCGGCGCAAATTGGCTGGCCAGCGATGCATGCCAAGTTGGCAAAGATTGATCCCGAAACCGCAGCTCGGCTGCAAACAACGGATACTCAGCGCATTCAACGTGCGCTCGAGATCTACACTCTGACCGGTCAAAGCATGACCGCTTTACATCAACAACAGACCAGTGAGCCTTTGCCATATCGTTTGCTTAAGTTGTCTTTGGTGCCATCGCAGCGTAGCGTTTTGCATGAGCGTATTGCTGACCGTTTTGCAGCGATGCTACAACAAGGTTTGATAGCAGAAGTTGAGCAATTACAGCGTATGTATCCTGAACTTAACATCGCATTACCCTCTATGCGCTGTGTAGGCTACCGACAAACGTTGCAATACTTGGCGGGTGAATTTGATCAAGCAGAGTTATTAAATCGTGGCGTGTACGCCACGCGCCAACTAGCAAAGCGTCAACTGACTTGGTTACGCGGCATGGATGATACGTTGAATATAGATTGCTTGGCGCCCGATATGCCAGCGCATGTACTGCAACATATACAGCGATTTATTCAGGCTTAACGAGAGAGATATCGCTGGATTCTGTGGGCTGCTTCGAGACACTCATCGACACTCGCGACGAGAGCCATACGAATAAATCCTGCGCCTGGGTTGCTAGCATGCGCATCGCGTGCTAAAAAACTGCCTGGTAATACTGTTACATTCAAATCTCTGTAAAAGCGCAGAGCCAACTCAGTATCGGCTATGTCAGATTTCGCCCATAAATAAAAGGCCGCATCGGGCATATCCACATCGAGTACTTGCTGCAATATAGGCGTTACTTGGGCGAATTTAGTACGGTACAAGTCGCGATTGAGTTGCACATGAGTTTCGTCATTCCAAGCTGCAATACTGGCGCTCTGAATGCTGGGACTCATGGCGCAACCATGATAGGTGCGATATTGCAAAAATTTTTGTAATACAGCTGCGTCACCTGCCACAAAACCTGAGCGCATGCCGGGCACATTAGAACGCTTGGATAGCGATGAAAACATCACTAAGTTGCGCCAGTCACGACCTAATTGGTGAGCTGCTTGAAGCGCTCCTAATGGCGGCTGTTGTTCATCAAAGTAAATTTCTGAGTAGCACTCATCTGCGGCAATCACAAAGTCATAACGATCACTCAAGCTGAACAGTTGTTGCCATTGAGAGAGCGGCATGACTTTTCCGCTAGGATTGCCTGGGGTGCACACATAGATTAATTGCGTACGTTGCCAAATAGCCTCTGGGACGCTGTCCAAGTCCATCAAATGGTCACTTGCAGGTGTGGTGTTGAGATAGTAGGGCTGTGCTCCTGCTAGCAGTGCAGCCCCCTCATAAATTTGATAAAACGGATTCGGGCTGATGACAATAGGCGTATCAGTGTCATCTTGATTAATGACCGCTTGGGCAAACGCAAATAGTGCCTCACGACTACCATTCACTGGCAGGATTTCTTGGTCAATATTCAGCGCAGGAATGGCGTAACGGCGAACTAGCCATTGTTGTATCGCTGTGCGCAGGGCTTCACTGCCTTGGGTAGTGGGGTAACTGGCCAATCCGTCCAAATGCTGTTTTAGCGCATCCTGGATAATACTAGGCGTGGCATGTTTAGGCTCACCGATAGACAAGTTAATCGGGCTAAAGTCTGGATTGGCTGTTACACCAGCAAACAATGCACGTAATCGTTGGAATGGGTAGGGTTGGAGCTGTTGTAATCGTGGATTCATGCCGCAATTATACTAAAATAGCTGGCTTGATTGACATGACATGCTGATTTTCTGAGGGAGTATGCTTTGCCTTTATCCAGGTTGAACACCGCACATAGCGGAATCGCCAGTGCGGGTTTGTTATTTGGTGCGATGTGTTGGGGGACTGTTTGGTATCCCTATCGTTTATTAGAGCAAGCCGGTATTTCCGGGACTGTCGCTAGCATTTACACCTATAGCTTAAGCATCCTATTAGGATTGATTCTGTTTTACCGTCATCGTCACGCTGCGTGGAAACAGCCCTTAAATTTCTATATGTTGGGCATTGCGGTGGGATGGACCAATCTAAGTTATGTATTGGCGATTATTGATGGTCAAGTCATGCGGGTGATGCTGCTGTTTTATTTATCCCCCTTATGGACATTGATACTAGCCAAATTTTTCCTGCATGAGCAGATAAATTTTCAGCGCTATTTGGTGATTTTTGTATCGCTATCAGGTGCCGCTTTGATGTTATGGCAGCCAGGGGATTTGCCTATGCCGCGCAATACAGCAGAGTGGCTGGGCTTGTCCTCTGGGATAGGTTTTGCAGTGTCGAATGTGATTACTCGTCACTCTAAACAATTGTCATTGTCTGCCAAGACAATGTCAGTTTGGTTGGGAGTGGTGATGGTTTCGTTACTATTTGTGCCATTTCTATCTATGCCTTTCGCATGGCCCTATCAAATTAGTCTGCACGATTGGGGTTTGATTGTAATCGTGACGATGATGTTGATGTTGGCCACCTTATTGGTGCAATATGGTGTTACGCACTTGCCCGCAACACAAGCTACAGTGTTATTTATGTTTGAATTGGTGGTGGCCGCGATTGCTTCCTATTGCTTGACCGATGAAGTGATGACGATGCGTGAATGGCTAGGGGGCATGTTAGTGGTGAGTGCGACTTTGTATGCAGCCATCACCCACAGTGTATAAAACTCTGACAGGAGGCCAATATGCCAGCAGACTTGCAAGTTGGACTGCGCTATCAACATCGCTTTCATGTGCCAGCGAGTAAAACTGTTCCAGCCTTATATCCCGAAGCAGAAGAATTTGCGCAAATGCCGCAAGTGTTTGCGACCGGCTTTATGGTGGGTTTTTTGGAATGGGCATGTATCAAAGCAATTAATCCTTATTTGGACTGGCCTAGTGAGCAAAGCGTAGGCACCCACATCAATGTTAGTCATCAAGCCGCTACACCAGTTGGGGCAGAGGTAGTGGCTGATGTAGAGTTGATACAGATTGAAGGTCGTCGCTTGGTTTTTGCCGTTACAGCACATGATGGATGGGATGTGATCGCGCAAGGCACGCATGAGCGTTTTTTGATTGATAAACAGCGCTTTGAAACCAAGTTGGCACAAAAACAGCAACAACTGCCGGAGCGTGCTGACCACCTTTAATTTCAATGGCGACCTTGTTGTCCTGTAATAGGGTCACTTCGCCCATCGTATGAGACTCCGAAATATTATTGTTTAACTTCGAAACGTCATGATTTATTGTTATATTCAGTTTCGATTTTTATTTAGCGGGTCATATGTCTATGACTGAGGCTATAATGCTGGTGCCCAAGAGAGGACTCGAACCTCCACACCCGAAGGCACATGGACCTGAACCATGCGCGTCTACCAATTCCGCCACTTGGGCTATACTAGCCAGAGCCTTTACCAGCCGAAGCTGAAGAATAGTCTTAGGCCGTAAAGCGAGGGCGGAATTTTACCGAAAGACCGACAAAGGAACAACTTATTTTGGCAAGAAAAACACCTAAACAATCTCGCCGTTTATCCAATGATCCACATGCTTCCCGCGAAAGTGCGAATTATACACACCCGATTCCAAGTCGTGAATATATTCTACAAGTGATGGTGCAGCAGGGAGTGCCAGTTTTTGTTGAAGATTTGTACCGTTTGTTGGAAATCGATAAAAGCGAACGCGAGATTTTTAATCGAAGACTGGCCGCCATGGAGCGAGAGGGTCAGATTATGCGCAATCGGCGCAATGCCTTGTGTGTGACTGAAAAGTTGCATTTAGTCACTGGAACAATACAAGGTCACCCAGATGGTTTTGGGTTTTTGATTCCTGAAAATGGTGGCGATGATATTTTCTTGTCCAATAAAGAAATGGCGCAGGTATTGCATGGAGATCGGGTCATTGTGCGACCTGTAGGGCTGGATAGAAAAGGCCGACCTGAAGGAAAAATCGTAGAAATTCTCAGTCACAACACGCAAAAGTTAGTTGGAAGACTGATGCGTGAGCAAGGAATAAGTTTTGTGGCTGCTGAAGACCGCCGCATACACCAAGATATCTTTATTGCGCCTGGGCAGGATATGCAAGCTAAGCCAGGTCAAGTGGTCATGGTGCAGTTGATTGAACAACCTTCGGCCTATGCTAAGCCTATAGGCAAAGTCACCGAAATTTTGGGCAATTATGCTGACCCGGGGATGGAAATAGAAATTGCCCTACGCAAACATAATCTGCCACACGCATTTTCACCAGCCGCGCTAAAACAAGCGGAAGCCTACCCGAGGCAGGTGCAGCCTCAAGATTATCGCGGTCGTCGCGATTTGCGCGATCTGCCACTGATTACCATAGACGGTGAAACCGCCCGCGATTTTGATGATGCGGTATTTTGTGAACCGCAGGGCAAGGGATGGCGCCTTGTGGTTGCAATTGCTGATGTGAGTTTCTATGTGCGTCCGCAAGACGCATTGGATAAAGATGCATATGAGCGAGGCAACTCGGTCTACTTCCCGCGGCGTGTCATCCCTATGTTGCCTGAGGCACTTTCTAATGGCTTGTGTTCGCTCAATCCCCAAGTCGAGCGTTTGTGTATGGTGTGCGATATGCAAATTGACCCCATGGGTCAAGTGAAGCGCTATGAATTTTATCCTTCAGTAATGAATTCAAAAGCGCGGATGACATACACTCAAGTGCACGAGATTTTGACCCAGCCTGAGGGAGCGTTGGCGCAAGAATATGCTTGGTTGGTGCCGCATTTGCAGCATCTTAATCACTTTTTCCGCTTATCACTCAAGCTAAGAGAGCAGCGCGGTGCGATTGAGTTCGAGAGCCAAGAAACACTGATGATATTTAATGAGCAAGGCAAGATTGAGCGCATCGTGCCAAGTGTGCGTAATGATGCGCACCGATTGATTGAAGAGTGTATGTTGGCAGCCAATGTGTGTGCCGCAGACTTCTTGCAAACACATCAACAAGCAGCCTTGTATCGCGTTCATGAGGGTCCGACACCAGAAAAGCTTGAGGTGTTGCGCACATTTATGGGCGAGGTTGGATTTACTGTTGGTGGGGGAGATAACCCACAGGCTAAAGACTATCAAAAACTACTGTCTCGTATTAAGGACCGTCCTGATGCTGGTTTGCTGCAAACAGTCATGTTGCGTTCCATGCAGCAAGCCGTCTACAGCCCAGATAATGTCGGCCACTTTGGTCTGGCTTATGAAGCATATACCCATTTCACCTCACCGATTCGTCGCTACCCTGATTTGTTGGTGCACCGTGCCATTAAAGCAGTATTGGATGGCAAGCAATACCAAGCTGGCAATTGGCATGAATTAGGACAGCATTGCTCGATAACTGAGCGTCGTGCCGATGACGCGACAAGAGATGTCAATAACTGGCTCAAATGTTTCTATATGCAAGATAAATTGGGCGAAGAGTTTGATGGCACTGTCGCAGGTGTGACCAGTTTTGGTTTGTTTGTTGCGCTTGATGACCTGATGATTGAAGGTTTGTTGCATGTCACGGAGTTGGGGAATGACTATTTTGAATATGACAAAATGCGCCATGAGATGCGCGGTGAGCGAACCGGAGCAAAATATCGCTTAGGAGATCGATTGCGGGTTAAAGTCAGTCGGGTAGATTTAGAAACTTCCCGCATTGATTTTGTGCTGGCGAATCAATTTAACGCCATAGCAGCGATTTTGCCAGATCGATATTTGGACGACTACAGACCCAGCAAGTCATCCGGTCAAGACAAAAACAAGTCAGCAAAAACGAGTAAATATAGCTCTACAAAATCGGTTAAAACAAGCACAAAATCGTTGAAAAATACTACAAAAACGACGAAAACGCAGTCAAAAGCGAAAAAGTCGATTAACAAAAAATCTAAAAGATAGGAAATAGGGAATGAGTCAAAGCAGAATCATATTTGGATTTCATGCGATACAAAGTCGTTTGCGCCAAAATTCGGCCAGCATACAAGAGCTGATGATAGATAAAGATCGTATTGATGCACGTATGCGTGATTTGTTGCATGTTGCTAAGCAAAATCAAGTGCGCGTGATGGAGCTCGAAAGGTCGCGTTTGGATGGTATCGCTGGAGCCCATGCACGTCATCAAGGGGTGGTGGCCAGAGTGTTGGATACCCCTATGCCATACCAAGATATTGACGATATTTTGGAATCTGAGTTGAGCGAGCCCGTATTGTTGCTCGTATTGGACGGCGTAGAAGATCCACATAACTTGGGTGCTTGTCTGCGCGTGGCCGACGCTATGGGTGTGCATGCTGTCATTGCTCCCAAGGACCGCGCTGTTGGACTGAATGCAACCGTGCGAAAAGTAGCTTGTGGTGCGGCTGAAACAGTCCCTTTTATTACAGTAACGAATTTAGCGAGAACCTTGCGAGAATTAAAAGAGAAGGGTGTGTTTGTTATAGGGACGTCCGCTGAAGCTAATAGTGAATTGCCGCAAGCACAATTGCAAGGCCCGTTGGCGATTGTGTTAGGTGCTGAGGGAACGGGCTTGCGTCGTTTAACCGAAGAAAATTGTGACAGTCTCATAAAAATCCCGATGTTGGGCACAGTGGAAAGCCTCAATGTTTCCGTCGCCAGTGGCATATGTCTGTATGAAATTCGTCGACAAAGAATGCAGCTGGCCTAAGACCACGGCAAGCGATGTTTAAGCCTTTTTAAAACCCTCAACAATACACCACGCTAAATTTAACCATTAAATGCCATAGAAACTTCTGATTTAGCGTGGTTTTCCCTTTATAAAACAGCCTGAAAATGGTATGTTTACGCTCTTTTATTTTTCGTCCTTTTTAATTTAATTTTTTGGAGTCATTATGGCCTTAGAACGTACTTTATCCATTATCAAACCTGACGCAGTTGCTAAAAATGTGATCGGTCAGATTTATTCACGTTTTGAAAATGCTGGTTTGAAAATTGTTGCTGCAAGAATGGCACACCTGAGCCAAGCTGAAGCAGAAGGTTTCTATGCCGTTCATAAAGATCGTCCTTTCTTCAATGACTTGGTTAAATTTATGATTTCTGGCCCAGTGATGATTCAAGTATTGGAAGGCGATAACGCGGTTTTAAAAAATCGTGAATTGATGGGCGCGACCAATCCTAAGGATGCTGCACCTGGTACGATTCGTGCTGATTTCGCGGAAAGCATTGATGCGAATGCGGTACATGGATCAGATTCTTTAGAAAACGCAGCCATTGAAATCAAATATTTCTTTGGTTAATAAAACAATTAATTCAATTACTTAATTAATTGTTTTAAGAATTAACTTTACTATCTATCATGAAAAATCTGCTTGATTACACGCAAAGCCAGTTGGCAGAGTTTTTTGTCGCTATGGGCGAGAAGCCCTTTCGTGCCAAACAACTGATGCGCTGGATACACCACTATGGTGTGCGTGATATCGAGCAGATGACGGATATTGCCAAAGGATTGCGCGCCAAGTTGGCGGAGCAAACCTGCATTCAGCCACCTAGCATTCAAACCGAGTTGTTGTCAGATGACGGCACACGCAAGTGGTTGATTGCGGCGGGTGATGGAAATGCGGTGGAGACTGTGTTTATTCCTGAGCAAGATAGAGGCACATTGTGCGTTTCTTCCCAAGTGGGTTGTGCGCTTGCCTGTACTTTTTGTTCTACCGGAAGACAGGGTTTCAATCGTAATCTCAGCGTTGCAGAGATTATCGGACAGTTATGGGTGGCTAATGCCTCGCTTCGTGCTGCGCCTGATTATGAATTGTTGAGTCATGATGACCGCATTATTAGCAATGTGGTGATGATGGGTATGGGTGAGCCACTAGCTAACTACGACAATGTAGTCAGCGCCATGCAAATTATGCTGGATGACTCTGCATATGGTCTCAGTCGACGCAGAGTCACGCTCTCTACCAGCGGTTTAGTACCAGCCATGGATAAATTAAAACATGATTGCCCTGTGGCACTGGCTGTCTCATTGCATGCGCCAAATGATGCTTTGCGTGATGAGATTGTCCCGATTAATCAAAAATATCCACTAGCCGAGCTAATGGCGGCTTGCCAGCGCTATCTTGAATATGCGCCACGCGACTTTATTACTTTCGAATATGTGATGCTGCATGATGTTAATGACAGCTTACAACACGCCCAGCAATTGCTAGACTTGGTGCGTGATGTGCCATGTAAGTTTAATTTGATCCCATTTAATCCTTTCCCTAACAGCGGATATCGCACATCGAGCGCAGATAACATCCGGCGCTTTAGAGAGGTTTTACAACAACAAGGATATGTCGTGACTACCCGCAAAACACGTGGCGATGATATTGATGCCGCTTGTGGCCAACTGGCCGGACAGGTGCAAGATAAAACAAAGCGTGCCATCAAGATGGCTGTCGTAGCGGGCTAATGGAGGTTGATATGCAAGAGCAAAATCAAAGTCTAGGCGAAATACTTCGACAATCCAGAGAGTCTAAAAAACTCAGTATCCAGCAAGTAGCGGAACGTTTAAGGTTGTCCGTTGCTAAGATTCAGGCAATTGAATCCGATGATGTCGAATTACTGCGCACTGATTTAGCACGCGGCTACATTCGTAATTATGCAAAGCTGTTGGGCACTGATGCGCAAATACTTTTAGATTTGCATAGTCAAGCCTACCCACAGCAACAACAGCAAATTTTCATTGCCACCGAGGCCTTACAGAAAAAGGCTGATCAATATCGCGCCCTGAGAAAAAACCTGTTAATAGTATTTGTTTTAATGGTATCAATTTCCTTGATTGGTATTGGCGCTTATCATGGTGTCACTTATCTAGCTGAACATCAGTCAATGCCAGTATCCAACGAAGCAAACGCTGAAAATGAAGCCGCAACGGAAAAGCAGATTTTAGATAAAGAGCAAGTGGCTGCCGAAGTCAATGCGCAAGCTGATAAACAAGAGAGTGTAAATGCCAATACAAACGCAAATGGTCCGATGCAGCAAGGTCAAATAGAATTGAAATTAGTATTTACTGAGCAATCATGGACCAGCGTGAGAGACATAGAGGGGCGCTCTATTTACAATAAATTGGCTGAGGCTGGAACGCAGGACCTAGTATACGGTTTTCCGCCATTAAAGCTGATTGTTGGCAATGTGCACGGAACCAAAGTTTATGCGCATGGCAGTGAAATTTCTCTTGATAAATATATGCAAAACAATGTTGCAAGATTGAATGTGGAGTAATCGATTGGAAAACCCAATCAAGCGTCGTCAGTCATTACAGGTGATGGTTGGTCACGTGCCAGTCGGCGGAGATGCGCCTGTAGTAGTTCAGTCTATGACCAATACCGATACAGCAGATGCTGAAGCAACCGTCAAACAAGTCCTGGAGCTTTGGCAAGCAGGTTCTGAGGTGGTGAGAATCACCGTCAACTCAGCCGAGGCTGCTGCACAAGTCTCGACCATACGCCAACGATTAGATGCACTAGGATGTAATGTGCCTTTGGTGGGCGATTTTCACTATAACGGTCACAAATTACTTCAAGCCTATCCCGATTGCGCGCAGGCATTAGCCAAATACAGGATTAACCCTGGCAATGTAGGCAAAGGCAGTAAACGCGACGAGCAATTTGCTGCCATGATAGAAGCCGCTATTCAATATAAAAAACCGATTCGAATCGGTGTAAATTGGGGTAGCTTGGATCAAGCAAAGTTGGCTCAAATGATGGATGCCAATGCACAACGTGCAGAGCCATTATCATCAGAAGCATTAATGCGTGAGGCCTTGATTGAATCTGCACTTGAGAGTGCTGCTCAAGCAGAAGCTTTAGGGTTGCCTGCCAATCAAATCGTGATTTCTTGCAAAGTCAGTGCGGTACAAGATTTGATTATGGTCTATCAAGACTTGGCAAAGCGCTGCCAATATCCATTGCACTTAGGCTTAACCGAGGCCGGTATGGGCTCTAAAGGTATCGTTGCCTCAACGGCGGCCATCGCCATTTTGTTGCAACAAGGGATAGGCGACACCATACGCGTGAGCTTGACGCCAGAACCCAATGAATCGCGGACCCGCGAGGTGGTGGTTGCGCAAGAAATTTTGCAGACCATGGGGATACGCTCCTTTACCCCATTGGTAACAGCATGTCCTGGTTGTGGTCGCACCACATCCACTTTCTTCCAAGAGTTGGCTCAGCAAATTCAACGCTATTTGCGCGACCAAATGCCAATTTGGCGGGCTGACTATCCAGGCGTCGAAAATATGAGTGTGGCCGTGATGGGCTGTGTTGTGAATGGCCCGGGGGAATCGAAGTTAGCCAATATCGGCATTAGTTTGCCTGGTACTGGCGAGGTGCCTGTAGCCCCCGTGTTTGTTGATGGTGAAAAAACAGTGACGCTCAAAGGAGAGCGTATTGCAGAGGAATTTCAGGCTATCGTACAAGATTATGTAGAGAAAAACTACGCGCCTGGTGGCCGTTTACGACGCAGCACGGAATCAAAAATAATTTCTATTCAAGCGATATCATCATGAGTAAATTCCAATCCATTAAAGGCTTCTATGATGTACTGCCTGAGCTCACGCCTTTATGGCAAAAGCTGGAGAGTAAGGCAACTAAAGTTTTGCAACAATATGGCTATCGCAATATTCGCATGCCTGTCGTGGAAAGCACAGATTTGTTTGTGCGCAGCGTAGGGGAGCATACCGATATCGTCGAGAAAGAAATGTACTCTTGGACAGATGCCTTGAATGGCGATCGTTTGACTTTGCGCCCTGAAGGGACTGCTGGCTGTGTGCGCGCTGTGGTTGAGCATAGCTTGACTTACAACGGGGCTCAACGCTTCTGGTATATGGGACCCATGTTCAGACACGAGAATGTGCAAAAAGGACGTCAACGTCAATTCCATCAAATTGGTGTAGAGGCTTTTGGGTTTTCAGGCCCAGAAGTGGATGCTGAACAAATCGCTATGCTGACTCGCCTTTGGCAAGCATTGGGTCTAAAAGATGTGCAGTTGCATTTGAATAGCATAGGGGATGCGCATGAGCGCGCGGAATATCGTGAGGCGTTGATAGCTTATTTGTTGCAACATGAAGCCATCTTGGATGGCGATGCTAAACGCCGTTTACACAGCAATCCATTGCGTATACTAGATAGTAAGAATCCCACTATGCAAGCCATGATAGAGCAAGCGCCTAAGTTGATGGACTTTTTGGGTGAGCAGACTAAGGCGCACTTTGCTGGGGTTTGTCAGCGCTTAGATGCTTTAGGTATCGCATACCACATCAATCATCGACTGGTACGTGGCTTAGATTATTACAATCGCACGGTGTTTGAATTCGTTACTGATCGATTGGGAGCGCAAGGCACCATTGCTGGCGGTGGTCGCTATGATAGTCTTGTAGAACGTATTGGCGGTCAATCTACACCCGCATGCGGCTTCGGTATTGGTCTAGAGCGCGTATTGTTACTGATGCAAGAATTTGGTGTTGAAGCCCATCAGCATGTTGATGCCTACTTGGTAAATCTTGGTGAGCTGGCAGAACAGCAGGCATTTAAGCTCGCCGAAACATTGCGCGATGCCGGTATCAATGTGGTGATGAATGCCGAGTCTGGAAGCTTTAAGTCACAAATGAAAAAAGCGGACAGAAGTGAAGCACGATTTGCGTTGATTTTAGGCGATGACGAATGTCGTGATAATAAAGTGAGTGTTAAACATATGGCAGGGGCATTAGAGCAACAAACACTGTCTTGGAATGAAGCTAGAGACTTAATCCTTGCTCATCGTGCAAATGACTGAAAAAAGTGAACGAAATTCAGCAAATTAGGCTCAATGTAACAACCCATTTGATGAAAGTTTGACATGAGCAAACTGCTACAGATACAACACCTGACGATTGCCCCTCAACAACAGCCCGAGCGATTGTTGGTGAAGGATGTGAATTTAGTTGTGGAAGCCGGTAAAACAACCTGTGTGGTCGGTGAGTCAGGCAGCGGTAAAAGTTTAACAGCACTATCCATCATGGGTTTGCTCTCAACACAATTACAGCGCCTGCAAGGCGATATCATTTTCAAGGGTCAATCGCTTGCATCATTAAGCCTTGAGGAAATGCGTAAAATTCGTGGCTGTCAGATTGGTATGATTTTCCAAGAGCCGATGACCTCGCTAAATCCTGTATTAACTATAGGTTTTCAAATTGCAGAGCCACTCTCGGTGCATCTTGGCCTTAAAGGACAAGCCTTGCATGCAAAAGTGGCTGAACTGTTAACCCAAGTAGGAATTCCGTCTGATCGAGCTAATGCCTATCCAGATGAACTGTCTGGTGGACAACGTCAACGGGTCATGATTGCGATGAGTATTGCTTGTCGTCCAGCCATGTTGATTGCTGATGAGCCAACAACGGCACTGGATGTGACGGTACAGGCGCAAATTCTTAGGTTGCTCGATGATTTGAAACATGAAATGAATATGGGCATGCTACTCATTACCCATGATTTTGGTGTAGTTGCAGATGTGGCTGACCATGTTGTGGTGATGTTCCGAGGTGAAATCGTCGAGCAAGGCCCTGTTGCCACTGTGTTGAATAAACCAAAGCATCCATACACAAAAGCTTTGCTGGCATGTGTCCCGGATGCTGAAGGAAAAAAGCAGTTAAAGCCTATGGATTATAGTTGGCTGGAATCTGAGACATTAAAGTCAAGTACTACAAAAAAGCCAAAAACTAAGGCAAAAACTGCGGGAGTGCTGGCATGAGCGATACTGTATTGAAGGGCGTCGCCTTAAACAAATTCTACACACAACGCACAGGTAATTTAGGCTTAACAACCCGAACCATCCGCGCCTTGGATAATGTAAGCCTTGAGTTAAAACATGGCAAAACATTAGCAGTGGTAGGGGAGTCTGGTAGTGGGAAATCAACTTTAGCGCGTTGTCTGTTACAATTGCAGCCCCTTGATTCGGGTGATGTTTGGTTCAAGGGGAGACACTTGAACGAATTAGATGCTGCGGAGTTGAGACGACAAAGACGCTTTTTGCAGATGATTTTTCAGGATCCCTTTGCATCATTAAATCCTCGTATGCGCGTGGGTGAAATTGTTGAAGAAGGATTGCTGATTCACCAACTAGGAAATGCGCAGCAACGTCAAGATAAAGTGGTGCAAATGTTACAGCGCGTGGGTCTGAGTGCTGACGATATGCGGAAGTATCCTCACCAGTTTTCAGGTGGCCAACGTCAGCGTATAGGGATTGCTAGAGCTTTGGTTGTTGAGCCTAGTGTTGTTGTTTGTGATGAGCCAGTCTCCGCTTTGGACGTATCGATTCAAGCACAAATACTGCTGTTGCTTAAGGAGCTACAACGCGAAATGTCGCTGAGTTACCTTTTTATCACGCATGATTTGCGTATCGTGAGGCATATTGCGGATGACATGATGGTATTGAAGCAGGGGCAAGTAATTGAGGCGGGTGCGGTTGAACAAATTTATACCAATCCTCAACAAAGCTACACACAGAATTTATTAATGGCAATTCCAGGACGGCAGCGCCAGCACAGTTAAAGTTAATAGATGGATTTGATAAGACAGGGAAAGTTATGGCATACGATTTAGAAGAACAGGAACAGTTAGAAACCCTAAAGGCTTGGTGGAAGCGCTATGGTAATTATGCCAGTGCGGCTTTAGCTATTGTCGTAGTGGCAATATTGGCTTACCAAGCCTGGAATTATTATCAATTTAAACAATCCGTTCAGGCTTCTGAAAGATTCGAAAAATTGACCCATCTCGGCTATGAGGATGATAAAGATCTTAAAGAAATCAAAGTAATCTCAGCGGATTTGATGGAAAATTTCTCCTCTACCGCCTATGCTGGTCGAGCTGCAGTAGCGGTTGCCAAAGCTAACTTGGCTGCCAAAGATACTAAGAGTGCTGAGGCGCAATTGAAATGGGCGATTGACCATGCAAAAGAAACCTCCGTGCGCTCGATTGCTATTTTGCAATTAGCAGGAATGCAGTTAGAACAAAAAGCCTACGATGCTGCGTTAAAAACATTACAAGAAAAACATGATGATGGTTTTGATGGTTTGTTTTTCGATTTGCGTGGCGATATATATCTTGCTCAAGGCAAACGTGAAGAAGCCAAAGCCGCTTACAAATCTGCCTTGGAAAAACTGGATATTAGCGGTCGGTATTATCGTTATACCACCATCAAATTAGAGTCTCTCGGGGGCTAACTCTCTATGAATTTCCGTCTGATTACCTCAGCAATCATGTTGCTGATGGTATGCGCCTGTACATCAGTTGTGCAATTGAAAGAGGATTTGAGCGAGCGCGTATTTGGCCGCGAACAAGCCTCTGATATGTCTGAACTAGTCACCATAGAAAAACCAAGTATTCAAGGAAAGTTACTATGGAAAACTAGTTTAAGTGCAAGCTTGGATTTTGATTTCACTCCTGCGGTAGCAGATGGCTTTGTTTACGCTGCCAGTCTGAAGGGTGATATTGTCAAAATGAATGCTAACACTGGCCAAATAGCTTGGCGCATTAATACGGGCGAGGATCTCACCGGTGGTGTTGGTGTCGCGGATGGCAAGCTTCTGGTCGGGTCAGAAAAAGGATATTTGATTGCTTATGATTTGAATGGTAAGCCATTATGGAAAACCAAACTTAGCAGTCAGGTGTTAAGCGTGCCGATGTTGGATGCAAATATTGCTGTTGTTAGATGTGGAGACAGTCGTATCTATGGCGTTCAATTAAATGATGGCAGTAAAAAATGGGTATACGAACGCAGCAATCCAACCTTAACCATTCGAAGTAGCGCCGGGGTTGCTGTTGGAGACGGTTTTGCCTATGCAGGTTTTGCTGGCGGAAAAATGGTGGCTATTCGCGTAGAGGACGGCAAATTAGTGTGGGAAGTTTCTGTCGCTCAGCCAAAAGGAACTACCGAAATAGAGCGTATTGCTGACATTACTAGCTCGCCAGTGATTGACGGACCTTTGGTATATGCAGTTGCTTATCAGGGCAAGGTTGCTGCCGTTGAGCGTGGAAGTGGTCGTGTGATTTGGAACAGAGATATCTCTAGTTATACGGGCTTGGATGCCGACGGGGGCAAGGTATTTATTGCACATGCAAACAGTGCAATCTATGCCCTAGATTACGCTTCTGGTAAAACATTTTGGCGTCAAGCAGATTTAAAACAAAGACGAATAACTGCTCCATTGCCACTGGATTCAGCCGTTGTAGTAGGTGATGTGGAAGGGTATTTGCACTTCTTGAGCCGTGAAGACGGGAGTTTTTTAGGGCGCATGGAAACATCAAGCGGCGCAGTCATGCCCAAAATGACATCACTTGGGAAAAACTCACTTGTTGCACAAAACCGCAATGGTGATGTTTACGCAGTGAGTATCAAATAGATAGAAAAAATATGCTACCTACCATCGTCCTTGTGGGACGTCCTAACGTTGGAAAATCCACCCTATTTAACAGACTCACCAAGTCACGCGATGCCTTGGTAGCTGATCTCCCTGGGCTCACTCGAGACAGGCACTACGGTAGGGGTGTTGGCGCGTCCAAACCATATCTAGTAGTGGATACTGGTGGTTTTGAGCCAACAGCAGAAGATGGCATTATGCACGAAATGGCCAAGCAGACATTGTTGGCCATTGATGAGGCGGATGTGATTATTTTTGTGCTGGATGGTCGACAAGGTGTTACGCCGCAAGATCATGAAATCGCCAATCGTTTACGCAAAAAGCAGCGACCAGTTCTCTTGGCAGTAAATAAAACCGAAGGGTTGCAGCGCGGTATTGCAGGCGCTGATTTCTATGAACTTGGATTAGGCGATCCTTTAGCGATTTCTTCAGCCCATGGCGAAGGGGTTAGAGATTTAGTAGAGCTTGCTTTAGAGCCATTTGATGCTGAGGGCTCAGTTCAAGATGCTACTGGTCAAGCGCCAAAAATTGCCATTGTGGGCCGTCCCAATGTAGGTAAGTCAACTTTAGTAAATGCATTAATGGGAGAAGAGAGAGTTATTGCATTTGACCAGCCTGGCACCACACGTGACTCAATTTTTCTCGATTTGGAACGTAATGGCAAACATTACACATTGATCGATACCGCTGGCGTGCGCAAACGTGGCAAAGTGTTTGAAGCGATTGAAAAATTCTCCGTAATTAAGACCATACAGGCCATCGAACAGGCGAATGTTGCCGTTCTGGTGGTAGATGCTAAAGATGGAATTACAGAGCAAGATGCTCATATTGCCGCTTATATCCTTGAGGCAGGTAGAGCCCTGGTGGTTGCTATTAATAAATGGGATGGATTAACTGACGATAAACGCGAGTGGATTAAGCGCGAAATTGATAGAAAACTGCAGTTTTTAGATTTTGCCAAATTTCACTATATCTCAGCCTTGCGTAAAAAGGGATTAAATGAGTTGCTTCAATCTGTCGATTTAGCTTACAAAGCTGCTATGGCTAAGCTATCAACTCCGCAATTAACCCGTGTTTTAAACGATGCAACTACACAACACCAACCGCCAGTATCAAAAGGTATTAGACCTAAACTAAGATACGCTCACCAAGGCGGTGTTAATCCCCCAATAGTGGTCGTACATGGCAATCATGTTCTTGGCGTTAAAGATGCTTACAAGCGCTACTTAGAGGGCGTATTTCGTCAAGCATTCCAACTCATAGGTACGCCTTTGCGAGTACAGTTTAATCAAGGTGAAAATCCGTTTGTAGAAGCCGATACCCGTAAGCAAGGCGAAGGCCTTGTGACGATGCGTAGAAGGAAAAATGCTCAACGGGCCGCTTTAAATGCAAGAAAAGAAGAAGATTCAGCTCAAGAGAAAAAACGTATTGCTAAAGGAACCGGCTTAGAAATAGCGAAACGCGTCAAAAAAGTCAGCCGCAAAAAATAATACGGCTGACTCCGCATTAGATTACAAGCTATCCCAGAATCTCCACCAATCTCGTTTTTCTTGTTTGTAGTCTTTTTGCAAGAATTGGCTTTGTGGGTAGTTTGATTTTAGAACGCGCATCGCATCCTCTTTGAGATCTTGCATGCCCATGCTCTCATAAGCGCTAATCATCACCACCAAAGCCTCTTCATTGCTGGTTGATTCAGGATAGTTTTCCAATACAAACTTACAGCGATTGACAGCAGCTAGATAGGCCCCACGTTTCATGTAATAGCGTGCCACATGCATTTCATGGCCCGCCAAGGCATTCACCAAATAGGTCATACGTAAAGTAGCATCTTTGGCGTATTTGCTATCTGGATAACGTGTCACTAATTCTTTCAATGCTTGGAAAGAATTTTTCATGGTGGCAGGGTCTCGGTCATTGACCTCTTGTTGTGTGGCTTTATCCACCAGCCCACGTTCTTTGAAACTTGCTAGCCCCCTTATGTAATAGGCGTAGTCGATATTGGGATGATTAGGATGTAGCTTTATAAAGCGCTCTGCTGCAGCTATACATGAGCCTGGATCATTTTTCTTGTAATACACATAAGCAGTCTCTAGTTGGGCTTGAGTAGCATACTTCCCATGCGGGTAACGTGTTTCAATAATCCTAAAGTACTTCAACGCCTTATCAAAATTACGATCTCTAACCTTTTGAGAGGCATCGCTATAGATGCGGTCAGCGTTCCAGTTTTTGGTTTCATCTAATTCTGTTGGGGCTCCAAAGATACTGCACCCATTCAATAAAATTAGGATAAAAAAAGCTAAACTGTATTTCATATTTCAACCGTTTCTTTAGAATTTCGATTCAATTAATTCGTTTTAATTATTTCATGCTTGGGAATATTAAATCACGAGATAATGTTAACCTTGTGTATTAAGTAAATTATAACTGATGAGCAACTTGCAACCTATTATTCTGATAATTCCCCAAGATTGTGGGGGTATGCGACTCGATCAAGCATTGCAAAAGCTCATGCCTGCCCACTCTCGTTCTCGATTGCAAGCTTGGATTAAGGATGATTTTGTTAAGCTAAATGGCGCGCCTGCTACTGCAAAAACTAAAGTTTGGCAGGGCGATCAGGTGGCTGTTTTAGAGCAAGCAAATCCCCAAAGTACTGCCTATCAAGCCGAAGACATAGCACTCAATATTGTTTATGAGGATGAGGCTATTTTAGTCATTAATAAACCTGCAGGCATGGTAGTTCATCCCGCTTCGGGTAATTGGAGTGGCACTCTATTAAATGCACTGCTGCATCATGTTCCTGCTTTAGCCGATATTCCACGGGCAGGAATTGTGCATCGTCTAGATAAAGATACCAGTGGCTTATTGGTGGTGGCAAAAACACTGGCTGCGCAAACACATTTGGTTAGGCAATTGCAAGCCAGAACAGTGAAGCGCGAGTATCGCACCATCGTTTGGGGTCAAATATGGCGAAATGGTAGTGTGGATCAGCCTGTCGGGCGTCATCCTACTCAGCGAACCCGTATGGCGGTTAATCGAAATGGCAAACCCGCGGTTACTCGCTACGAAGTGCTGGAACGTTTTGGTGTACACACTTACCTCCGATGTATGTTGGAAACTGGCAGAACCCATCAAATACGAGTCCATATGCAATTTCTCAAAGCGCCTATCGTGGGCGACCCAGTCTACGGTTATCGCGGTATCGTTCCAGTTAAGTTGATGAGTGAGGAGCTATTGACTGCTGTGCAACAGTTCCCCCGCCAAGCTTTGCATGCCATTAAATTGGGTTTGGTTCATCCTACTACTGGCCTTGCCATGGAATGGCAAATCGAATTGGCAGATGATATGAAGCAATTGCTGGAGTTAATGCGGCAAGATCTTAGCCAGCCTGAGGAAGTATTTGAATTTGATCCTGACGAGGGCGATATGGACTTTGATGAAGATATTGAAGAAGATTGGTTAGATGATGACGATGAATGAGCGTTGGATTATTCCAGAGTGGCCAGCACCTAGCAACGTTCGTTCAATTCAAACAACTCGACATGGGGGGTGTAGCTCAGGTGCTTACGCCAGCATGAATGTGGCTATGCATGTGAATGATGACTCCCAGGCTGTCGCCCAAAATCGACAGTATTTGCGCCAAATATTGCCCAATGAGCCACTGTGGCTAAATCAGGTTCACGGGGTGGATGTGTTGGATGCCACTCACGCCAAGCCTAATATGCAGGCTGATGCTGCCTATACAAGGCATAAACAAGTGGTTTGCGTCAGTATGACGGCTGATTGTTTGCCGGTGCTATTTTGTGATCAGTCCGGTACTGTAGTGGCGGCGGCTCATGCTGGATGGCGTGGCTTATGTGCAGGGGTGTTGGAGAAGACGGTTTCTGCCATGCAAGTTCAGACAAATAGTGTGATGGCGTGGTTTGGACCAGCGATTGGACCAGCAGCCTTTGAGGTCGGCGGTGAAGTAAGACAAGCATTTATCCAGCAACAAGAGGCAGCTGAAGCGGCTTTTAAGTCTAAGGGAGATAAATGGTTGGCTGATATATATCATTTGGCTCAACTAAGGCTTAATCGGATGGGCGTTTATCAGATTTATGGTGGAGATTACTGTACCTATCATGACTCGGAGCGTTTTTTTTCCTTTAGGCGAGATCCGGTTTGTGGTCGTATGGCCTCTATGATTTGGCTGGAATGATGAAGCAAGCCCTGCAAGCGTTTATAATGCAAGTCTTTATATTCTTGGTTTTCACATGTTACCCAATGCTCTAGTCAATATCCTTTTGGTCAGCTTGCTTGGCGGCACGATTAGTGTTCTTTGCGCGGCTTTTTTTGCTCTGCGTACCCAGGCACACTGGATACCTGTCTTGGTCAGTTATGCCATTGGTGCCATGTTAGGTGCTGTATTTTTAGAAATATTGCCACATGCTTTCGAGTTGGCAAGTTCTGCAGAAAATATGGCGGCAACGGTTCTGTTCGGCATCCTATTATTTTTCATATTAGAGAAGTTGGTATTGTGGCGTCACTGTCATGGTGACCATTGTGAAGCACATGCGCCCCATTCAGAGAGCGAATGCGAGCAAGCAGGTCATTTGGGTGGAAAGTATCGCCTAGCTCAGCAATCGCAGCATTCCCATCATCATGACCAGGGGAGAAGTGGGATGATGATTATGTTGGGTGACACTTTCCATAATTTTGTTGATGGTATTTTGATTGCAGCTGCCTTTATGCTGGATGAGCGACTTGGCTTTGTAACCTCGTTTGCTATTATTGCGCATGAAATTCCACAAGAAGTCGGTGATTTTCTTATTTTGTTGCATTCGGGCTATACACGGCGCCAAGCCCTTTTATTTAATTTGTATTCCAGTTTTGCAACGGTAGTTGGCGGCGTTATTGCATTCTATGCCTTGCAAACTGTCTCAAGTTGGGTGCCAGCAATACTCGGATTAGCGGCGGCAAGTATGTTGTATGTGGCGGTCGCTGATTTAATTCCAGGATTACACAAACGCACCGAACTCAAAGCTACAATTTCTCAAGTGGGTTTAATCGTGTTGGGAATCACGTCGGTTTGGTTGACCAAGCTTGTTTTTGAGTGATCGGCGATGCTTGCTGCCCAATATCCACATCAATATGCCGCATGGGAATAAACCATAAAAAATGAATGTCATTACGCCAGCAACAACACTGTGTTCAGTGAGCGCCATGACAAAAGTAACATACAACCAGCCAATCGCGATGATATACATAAGGATGCACAATTAAAATGAATAATGCTTCGACACCTAAAGTGGGATTTGTTTCTCTTGGATGCCCCAAGGCAGGTTCAGACGCTGAACGTATTCTCACTCAATTACGTGCTGAAGGCTATCAAATTTCGAACAACTATCAAGATTCAGATTTGGTTGTGGTCAATACTTGTGGATTTATTGATAGTGCGGTAACTGAGTCGCTGGACGCTATCGGCGAAGCCTTGGATAAAAACGGAAAAGTGATTGTGACAGGGTGTTTAGGAGCGAAGCAAGATGTAGTAAAAAATGCTCACCCTAATGTGCTGGCAGTCACCGGTCCTCATGCTCTGGAAGAGGTAATGCAAGCGGTACATGCAAATTTACCGAAACCGCATGATCCATTTAGCGACCTGGTGCCGCCACAAGGAATAAGACTCACTCCGCAGCATTATGCATATCTCAAAATCTCAGAAGGATGTAATCATCGCTGTAGCTTTTGCATTATTCCTAGCATGCGTGGCGATTTAGTGAGCCGCCCGATTGGGGATGTGATGAATGAAGCGGAAAATTTAGTGAATGCAGGTGTGTCGGAAATTTTGGTGATTTCGCAGGACACTTCAGCTTATGGTGTGGATGTGAAATATCGCCCAGGATTTTGGAATGGGCGCCCCATTAAAACTCGAATGACGGAATTAACGAGGGCACTTGGTGAATTGGGTGTTTGGATTAGATTACATTACGTCTATCCCTATCCTCATGTTGATGAGGTGATTCCACTGATGGCCGATGGTCTGATTTTGCCTTATCTTGATGTTCCATTTCAGCATGCAAGTCCATCCATTCTTAAAGCCATGAAACGTCCTGCTAATTCAGAAAATAATCTTGCGCGTATTCAGGCTTGGCGTGAAATTTGTCCCGATATCACATTGCGTAGTACATTCATTGTGGGATTCCCTGGTGAAACTGAGGATGATTTCCAGCAGTTGATGGACTTTCTTGAGCAGGCGCAATTAGATCGCGTAGGTTGTTTTACCTATTCAGCTGTGGATGGTGCAAGTGCCAATCAGCTACCAAATCAAGTTCCAGAATCACTCAAACAAGAGCGATTGGCGCGTTTTATGGAAGTGCAAGAGAGAATAAGTGCTGAAAAGATTAAGCATAAGATTGGTACCGTACAAACGGTACTTGTTGATGAACTATCCGAAACAAACGATGGTGAGGTTATAGGGCTTGCTCGCAGTGCGGCATCAGCGCCTGAAATTGATGGTGTGGTTTATTTAAAAGATGCAGATGGCTTACAACCAGGTGATTTTGTTGAGGTCGAAATTATCGACAGTGAGGGGCATGATTTATGGGGTGCACCGCCGCGAAATTAGCTTGGGCAGAATGCTATTCAAATAATGTTTGAATAACTGCGCTGGGTTTTTCACTATCAGCTCTTTGCTCTATGAAATCAAGTGTGAGAGGGCAGCGATTAGGTTTTTTGACCGCCTTGCGACGCTTAGGTGTCTTTGCCTCTAAATCGATAAATGGTTTTTGACTCACTCTTATATAGCCTGCTTGGGATAACTTTTGGCTTGTTGTTTCAAATTGACTTAATGGGTTGTCGATATTTTGGAGGGTGATTACATCCTTATGCACTTTAACAACGTTGTACATACTGAATTTGCCAGTACTTTGTTTGCCATAGATTTCACCTACTTGGATTAGCACTAATATCCCTCCTCATTTCGTTTTAAAATAATAGCGCTTCTTTTAATGTAACGGCAAGAGAATCCACCGCTATATTTGATGAACCAAAAGACTTAGGTTGTAGTCTGAACAACATATTTAAATTTATATACTTATGTTTCTGGATATTCAATGAAAAAACTTCTATTTGTTTTGCTGTTGTTAAGTTCAAGTGCATTTGCTGAATGCTCAGATATTTACCAACATCAGTTTAAGACACTTCAAGGTGACACCATCAATCTTTGTGATTACCAAAATAAACCTATATTGATAGTCAATACTGCAAGCAAATGTGGATTTACCCCGCAATTTGAAGCGTTGGAAAGCTTATACAAACAGCATCAATCCAATCTTCTCATCATTGGTTTTCCCTCCAATGACTTTAATCAAGAACTCAAGTCTGACAAAGAAATTGGTGATTTTTGTAAAAAAACCTATCAGGTCAACTTTCCGATGGTGACTAAAACATCAGTGGTCGGACCAGCTGCAAATCCTCTTTACAAAAAACTTACCCAAGCAACTCACCAAGCGCCTATGTGGAATTTTTATAAATATCTGATTCTGCCAGAGGGTAAAAAAATCTACGCTTTTAGCAGTGATGTTTCTCCCGATAGCCCAGAATTGATGGATAAGTTAAAACCTTACCTAAAAATTAAACAATAAGGATTATTTCTGGCATGATTATGATTTTATAAATGTCAGTTATTTCAAGCATTGCTATAGGTTATTTATAGTTTTAAATGTTCAATAAATGCTTCAATTAGGGTGTGAGGTTGTCTCTTTCCCCCTTTATCTTTTGCCCTTATTCGTCAATTAAATATAATAATAAACAGCATGTTAGTCTAAAAATTCCCACTTAAATAAGTGTAGCCTATTCATGGTATTTTATCCCGCTCAACTCATCTCTAAAATCTAGGGCAAATCCTATCTTCCGGTAGGGTTTTAATTCAATAGTTTGTTCATTAATAATAAATGCCCCAGCAATTGAGTTAAATAACAACAAATCGATCAGTTCTGGGGCATTAATAATTCAAGATTTTAAGAAACCGCAATCGATAAGGATTCTAACTTTCTCAAATATCTCAATGCTGGATGGTAAATTTGACTGCATCACTTCGTCACTGTTACAAAAAATTGCTGTTGATAAAAAGATTTCTGACGATCGTCATTGGTGTTTTTAGTATTAGCGCATCTGTTCAAGCTTATACACTCGCTGAGTTAATCAATATCGCGATTACTAGCCATCCTAGCGTTCAGTCTCAATTGTCATTAATTCAGTCCGCAGATGCATCGATTGATTCGGCAAAATGGAGCTTTTTTCCCACACCAGGCTTTAGTGTACAAAGGGCCTCGGCAAGTGATAAAGACCCACAATTTGCCAATGGAAATAATCAAAATGACACCATCTATACTTTTAGACTGAGCCAACCTTTATGGACTGGTGGGCGTTTAACGGCGCTTTTAGATAGAGCATATGCGAGTGGTGAATACAGCGCCAGCAGTTTAAGGCTGACACGCAAAGAGCTATCTTTAAGAGTCCTTCAGTATTACAGCAGTATTGTTTCTAATGATTTACGCATTCAAGCAATCAAAAGAAGTTTGGCTGAGCATGAAAAATTAAAAGGACTTATCCAGCGGCGTATAAAAGGCGGGGTCTCTCCCGAAGGGGATTTAACCCAAGTTATTATGCGTATGGATCAATTACAAGCAGACTTGCTCAATATTGAAACATCACTGATGGCTTCTTTAGAGACGTTATCTCAGCTGATAGGACAACCTTTAACGCTTGATAAGGTGACCTCTGAAATCAGTCGTCACATCCCCATCAATAGTCAGTCAACAGATCTACTGATAGAGGCATATCGAAACGATCCCACACTTGAAAGATTAGAAGCACAAATCAAATTACAACAAGCTGAATTGTCTGTCACCCAGTCCTATTTACAACCCGATGTCAGTTTGAGAATGGAACGACAGTATGGCAGTTTCTATAACCCAGATTTTTACGGTGGGCGAATTCCGCCATTAACCAGAATGTATATAGAAGTCGGCTCAAATTTTGGTGCTGGCTTATCTTCTTTCTCCAATATAGAGGCATCACGATTACGCTATGAGTCAGCAATTGCAGACCTAGAGTCAGGTAAACGTAGCATTGCCGAGCAAATTCAGGTCGCACACGCGCAATACTCCACTATTAGTCATCGTATCGATACGCTTAATGAATCTCTTATGGCGGCGCAGGAAATTCAAATGGCATGGGAAAGACAGTTCTTAGCGGGCAGGCGAACTTGGAATGATTTGATGAATGCTGTGCGAGAAATTAATCAAATTGATTTGCAGATTGCTGATGCTAAAGCCTATCAAATTCAAACATCTTGGCAGATTGCTATCGTTTCGCAAGGGGTGGAATCGGTACTACGCAAACAAGGATTTCAAATTGGTCAGGAGGCTACTCGATGAGTCCATTTTTCTTTACATTGGTTCGTTTATCTCAATTACAAACTGAGCGAATTGACCATCTTGCATTAACAGAAATTCTTGAGCCCTATGCCAACATTGAGGTGACACAGCAATCGGCATCAGATATCAAAAAAATCCTGCGTAAAGTCATGAGCCTGATGCAACTGCCGCCCCCCAAATTTATGACGGCGGCCGATGCTGCAAAAACACCCTTGCTAGTATTTCATCAAGGTTTGGGCTGGGGGATAGTGCGCGGCTTAAATGCAAAAGGGGAGTGGGTGACGGAGTGGTTTGATGTTGAAAAACGTCAATTTAAGGAAGAATTGATTCCAGAGTTAGGCGTGTTGGTATTTGCTAAGCTCAGACTTGCTCAGCCTTTTGAGCTTGGAAAATCACCTATTTCACAACTGATTATCAAAGAAATCTTGTCGCACAAATCGCATTTGCTAGAAATTATTTTTGGCACATTGCTGATCAATATTATTGCTTTGGCAGTGTCGTTTTACTCTATGCAAGTGTACGACAGAGTCGTCCCCACAGGCGCATTGCAAACGCTTTTTGTTCTGACAAGCGGGGCAATATTAGCAGTTGTGTTTGAGATAGTCGCGAAACACATCCGCTCACATTTACAAATGCATTTGATTGATGAAGTGGACGCTAGATTGGCAAGAGCTGTGTATACCCGTTTTCTATCCATACGCTTGGATCAATTGCCTGCTAGCGTCGGGGTATTAGCCAGTCAACTGCGTGGCTATGAGTCTGTGCGTACATTTTTCACCGCTGTTGGCACATTTATGATGGTGGATTTGCCTTTTGTATTCATTTTCTTATGGGTGATTTGGCTGCTCGCGCCAGCTTTGTCGGTGATTCCTCTTATTTTCCTCGTGATAGCAGTGTCGCTCGGGATGTTTTATCAACATCGGTTAAATGACACTATCAAACAAGTCGACAAGCTTTCTCATTTTAAAGTGGGGTTGATGGTTGAAACTGTAGAGGGGGCAGAAACCATCAAATCAGGTCATGGCGGATGGCGCATGTTGTCTCAATGGATGAAGGTGACCGATGCGTCACGTGATCAAGAGTTAACGATGAAAAACATCAACGAGTTTTCTGCACATTTGACAGGTTTTTTCCAACAAGCTGCCTATGTGAGCATGGTGGCATTTGGTGCATATTTGATTACCAAAGGCGAGTTGACCATGGGTGGTCTGATTGCCTGCTCCATTCTCTCTGGCAGGGTGCTGGCACCTGTGGCAGCCATTCCGGCACAAATGATGCAATGGGCCTCAACAAGAGTCGCGATTGATGGCTTAGACAGAATTTGGCGCTTAGAGAGTGATCATCATGATGTCGAACAGCCCGTTATTTTGGACAATATTGTTGGAAATTATCGTTTTGAAGATGTTGAATATACCTACGATAAGACACGCAGTGCCATCCGTATTGAGCATTTACAGATAAAGGCTGGGGAGAAAATTGCCATTATTGGGCCGGTTGGATCTGGCAAGACCACATTGTTGCGACTGCTCAGCGGGATGTATAAACCGGCAAAAGGCAAGATCACTTTGCAGGACGTTGACATCACCCAACTATCCAAACCTGTATTGGCTGAGCACGTAGGGTATTTGCAGCAAGATGGTCGCTTGTTTGCTGGAACACTCAGAGAAAATCTCATACTTGGGATGTTAGACCCCGGCGATGACGTGATACTGCAAGCGGCTGAATTGACAGGCTTAAAAGAAGCGTTATTACAAACCCATCCCAAAGGATTGCAACTGGAAATTAATGAGGGTGGCACAGGCCTCTCAGGCGGGCAGAAACAGTTGGTTAATCTGACTAGAATTTTTCTGCGTAAGCCGACAATTTGGCTGCTAGATGAGCCTACCGCTTCTATGGATCAAAACCTACAGAACAAAGTCATTCATGCATTAAATAATACGCTGCGTGCAGAAGATACGATGGTAGTGGTCACCCATAAAACCGAGTTATTACAATTGGTAAGCAGAATTATTGTAGTGGTTAACAGCAAAGTTGTGATGGATGGGCCAACCATGCAAGTCTTACAACAATTACAACAGCCCAGTGCGGCACCTGCAGCACAAGAACAAGTTGCATAGTCTAGGATTGAATAAAAATGAAAATGCAAAGTAAATTTAAAGATCTCTTCGATATTGGTAACCAAAAAGACAAATCTCATCCACGCTCGATTTTGCTGTTTATGTTATTGGTGTTGATTGTATTTGTCTTATGGTCGCGCTATGTCACGATAGACCGAACTGTAAGAGCTCAGGGTACTGTGACATCAGAAGCTAGAACTCAAGTGATACAAGCAGTGGACGGTGGTGCGCTGAGTGATATCAAAGTAAGAGAAGGGCAGACAGTCAAAGCAGGACAAGTGCTTGCAGTATTAGAGAAGGAGCGAGCAGTCGCGGGGTTTCAAGAAGCCTCCTCCAGAGTGGCCTCTTTAAAGGCAGCATTAATTCGCTCTGAAGCGGAGTATCAAGGCAAGCCTCTTATGTTTGGGTCAGAGTTTGCTCCATATCCTGAGTTTGTATCGGCACAAATGGGGTTTTATCAACAGCGCAAACAAACTCTCGAAGAAGAGTTGCGCATTATTCGCGAAGCAAGAGTATGGGCACAACAAGAGCTAAAAACCAATGAAGAATTGTTTCTGACCAAGGATGTGAGTGAGTTAGAAGTCATGCGAGCGCGACGTCAGGTTCTAGATCTTGATGCGAGAGAAGCTCAGGCTAAAAACAAATACTTGCAAGAGGCAAGGCAAGAAGCGGTGCGTTCAGAGGATGAGCTGTCATCTAATACCCAACGTTTAAATGAACGTAAAAGCGTATTGGATCACACCGACATTATTTCTCCTGTAAATGGAGTAGTTAAGTTTTTACGCATCAATACCACAGGGGGTGTTTTGCGTGCCGGAGATGAGCTTATGCAAATCTCGCCTACGGATAGTGGTTTGTTAATGGAAGTTAAAATTAATCCAGCAGATATCGCTAGCCTCAAGACGGGTATGCCTGCGCGAATTCGTTTTGATGCATTTGACTACACAGTTTATGGTGTTGCGCAAGGCGAGGTGATCAATATTAGTCCAGACACCATTTCTGAAGGACCCTCGCCAGTGCCTGGTGCAGGATTACCAGGTTCAATACCGCAAACTTATTACAGAGCACAAATTCAAATTGATCCTAAAAACACCCCAGCAAAAATTAAAGTGAAATTGGGTATGGCAGTGACGGCAGACATTGTCGTTGGAGAAAGAGATCTATTTAGCTACATGGTGAAACCGATTATCAAATCATTGTCAGGAGGTTTGCATGAACGTTAAAAAAGTAAGCTCTAGCACTCATGGATTATTTCATTTTTGGCGAGTGTTATTGTTAGATACGCTTGATGACGTATGTAAAACCATTGTCACCATAAAAAAATAAAAACTTTTCACTGAAAGCAATATTGGCCTAGGAAATCCATTTTTGCACCCAACGCAATCTCAAGATGAGCAGCATGCTAACAATCGAAGTATAAATCCATGGCTCACTGTAGTCTTTTTTAGTGAGCCAAAAGAAGTGTAATAGGGCGAAAATTGCGATGAGATAAATAAGACTATGTAAACGTTTCCAGTTTTGCTTTAGTCGAATGATCATGGTTTTATTTGAAGTGCATGCCAAGGGAATCATCATTAACCATGCAGAAAAGCCAATATAAACGTAACGATGTTTATAGAGGTCATGCCACATATCTCCCCAATCAAAACTATAGTCCACCCATACATAGGCTAATAAATGTAAGCATGCATAGAAAAAACTATAAAGTCCAAAGGTGCGTCTTAAAACAATCAAAGAGGTTTGTTTAGTTATTTTGACTATTGGGGACACAGACAGTGTTATGCATATAAAAATGAGGGTCCATAAGCCAAGGTGGCGTTCAATTTTTTCAACAGGATTCGCCCCTAATTGCTCATAAAAAATATCATCAATAAGTATCCCAAGCGGAATCAGGCAGGCTATCCAAATAAGTTTGCGCAATATGGGAAAGCGCTTAATTAAAAAGTCTTTCATGTTTAGTAGTATTTGCGCAAATCCATCCCTTGGTAAAGACTGGCAACTTGATCGGCATAGCCATTGAACATATCCGTTTTTCTTCGTTTACTAAACAGTCCATCACCTAGTCTTCTTTCAGTTGCTTGTGACCAGCGCGGATGGTCAACTTCTGGGTTGACGTTGGCATAGAAACCATATTCACGACCATTGGCCTGCATCCAAGTGCTGATAGGCATCTTTTCGGTAAGTTTGATATTCACAATGGCTTTAATGCTCTTAAATCCATACTTCCAAGGAACAACCAAACGCACCGGCGCACCATTTTGATTGGTAAGAGGTTTTCCATAGATACCTAAACCCAATAGAGTAAGAGGGTGCATGGCTTCGTCAATTCTTAATCCTTCGGTATAGGGCCAGTCTAATACATTAGAGTTTTGACCTAACATTTCACTCGGCCGGTGCAGCGAAGTAAATTGTACAAATTTTGCATTAGAGGTCAGGCCAGCTTTTTTTAGAAGGCTACTCAGTGGAATGCCTGCCCAAGGAATCACCATAGACCATCCCTCTACACAGCGTAAACGATATATGCGTTCTTCCAAAGGCGCTAACTTAAGTATATCGTCCATATCTAAGGTTATTGTTTGTTTAACTTCACCTTCGATTTTAATCTGCCAGCCTTGGGTATTAAGTTGCTGTGCATATTTGGCTGGATCAGATTTTCCAGTGCCAAATTCGTAGTAATTGTTATAGCTGATGATATCTTCGTAAGCGCTTATTTTTTCTGAGGACTTTTCTTTTGATTCGATGATGGCTGGTAGCTTGATTAACTGGGCTGCTGCATTAGAGGCGTAGGTCAAATAACCCAATCCACCCAAGCCCAAACCAAGCTGTTTCATGAACTTTCTGCGCTGTAGGAAAATATGTTCTGGTGTAATTTCGCTGGGATTAATCGACATAATGTTCTCCACATCAGCACAGGGTTAAAATAAAATCAGGCTGAAGCTCAGCCTGATTTTAAGACTATCAAACCATTACTAAAGTTTAGTTCAACAGTTTTTGTGCCCATTCTTGAGCAGATATTTGTTTATCTTGTGATGTATCCATGGCACTGAATAACATCTTATGGAATGCAACGAATTCATCTTTAGTCACTTTGTGGTCATGGTTGCTATCCATTGCATCCATCACTTCTAGTAAAGAATCAATTGTAGATTATAAACATCTTTGTGGGCAGTGAAAATTTAATTAATTCGAATAATCATTGCGTAGGCAAGCTTACTGATTATTTTGTTGAACTTTTTGCAAGATGATGGCGGATAGCTCTTCGATGGAGCGGCTGGTTGAGTCCGCCATGGATATGCCCAGTTGACGCATTAGATGCTCTGCTGCGGCGATTTCAGCGCGGCAGTTTTCTATTGAGGCATAGCGACTATCTGGTCTACGTTCGCTGCGAACGGAGTGTAAACGCTCTGGTTTAATGGTTAAACCAAATATTTTGTTGACGTGTGGCATTAATGCAGCAGGCAGACTGCCTCGTTCAAAATCCTCTGGAATCAAAGGGTAGTTTGCCGCTTTAACGCCAAATTGCATGGCTAGATAAATACTGGTTGGGGTTTTGCCGCAACGTGAAACACCAATCAAGATAACTTGTGCTTCTTCTAGCCCGCTATTGGTCATTCCGTCATCGTGATTAAGGGTGAAATTAATGGCTTCCATCCGGTCGCCATAATTACTTCCTGAAATGCCGTGTGCAATACCCGTGCCTGTCAAAGGAGTTTGCTGCAGTTCCTCACCGAGTGGATCAATAAACAAGCTAAATAAATCGATAAAATAAGCATTAGCTTGTTTAAGGGACTGGCGTAGCTCGTTATTACCAACGGACATAATCACGACAGGTCGAAAACCATCCTTCTCGTGCGCTTGGGCAATACGACCTTTGGCGGCTTGTACTTTTTCTTCGGTGTCAGTAAATGACAATCTGACTTGTTTAAAATCTGTATCTGGGAAGTGCTCGAGTAATTTCCCCAAAGCACTGGCGGTGATGCCAGTGCTATCGGAGACAAAGAATGCGCTGCGTTGAGACATTATTTACTAATTAATTTTTTCCAGGTCGCAATGACTGTATCGGGGTTCAGTGATACAGACTGAATACCTTGTTTTACTAACCATTCAGCGAAATCTGGGTGGTCAGATGGACCTTGACCGCAGATACCTACATATTTGCCAAGACGATTAGCTGTTTGGATAGCCATGGTGAGTAGTACTTTGACAGCGTCATTACGCTCATCAAAGCCGTCAGCAAGGATACCGGAATCACGGTCCATACCCAGTGTCAATTGGGTCAAGTCGTTTGAGCCAATGGAGAAGCCATCAAAGTATTCTAAGAATTGCTCAGCTAACAATGCATTAGCAGGAATCTCGCACATCATGATCAAGCGCAAACCATTCTCGCCACGCTTAAGTCCATTGGCAGCAAGGATATCTGTGACTGCTTTTGCCTCTTCTAAAGTACGCACAAATGGAATCATGATTTCCACGTTAGTGAGACCCATTTCTTCACGTACCTTCTTCATGGCGATACATTCCATGGCGAAGCATTCTTTGAAGTCTTCAGCCATGTAACGTGCTGCGCCACGGAAACCAATCATTGGGTTTTCTTCGTCTGGCTCATAAATATCGCCACCTATGAGTTTTTTGTACTCGTTAGACTTAAAGTCTGATGTACGCACAATCACGGGTTTGGGATAGAAAGCTGCTGCGATGGTTGCGACACCTTCCGCCACTTTATCAATATAGAACTGCTTAGGGCTGGCATAGCCGCGTGCGCGGTTTTTGATAGTTGTTTGCATGGTTGCCGGCATAGCGTCTACATTCAAAATTGCCTTGGGATGTATGCCTACCATATTATTAATCACAAACTCTAAGCGGGCTAAACCAACGCCATCATTAGGAGTTTTGGCAAAACTGAAAGCCATATCGGGATTGCCGACATTCATCATGATCTTGCATGGCGGTTTGGCTAACTCAGAATTTGCTTGAGAGCTGACCTCATATTCTAAGGCGCCATGGTAGACAAAACCAGATTCACCTTCGGCACATGATACGGTCACCACTTCGCCTTCACGCAAAACATCCGTCGCATTGACAGAACCTACAATCGCAGGAATACCAAGCTCACGCGCAATAATCGCAGCATGACAAGTTCTTCCGCCGCGATTGGTCACCAATGCACTGGCGCGTTTCATCACAGGCTCCCAGTTAGGGTCTGTCATATCAGCCACCAACACATCGCCTGGTTGTACTAAGTGCATTTCTGCTGGGTCTAGCACAATACGCACTGGACCAACACCCACTTTTTGCGTCACTGCACGACCCACGACTAAAGGTTTTGCGGCATGTTTTTGTAGTGTGAAAGTCTCAGTGACTAGCTTTGAAGCCTCTTGAGACTTTACTGTCTCTGGGCGGGCTTGCAGAATATAGAGTTTGTTATCAACACCGTTTTTGCCCCATTCAATATCCATTGGGCAGCCATAATGTTGCTCAATCGTCATCGCATATTGAGCAAGCTCTAAAACATCGCTGTCGCTAAGCGAGTAAACGTCACGTTGAGATTCAGCTACCTCTTCAGTATGCGTGCTCTTACCAGCTTGTGTGGCATTGCTGAAAACCATTTTGATTAACTTGGAGCCCATGGTGCGGCGCACGATGGCAGGCTTGCCTTGAGCTAATAGCGGCTTGTGTACATAGAATTCGTCAGGATTAACCGCACCCTGAACAACTGTTTCACCCAAACCGTAAGAGGAAGTAATAAATACGACATCTTTAAAACCAGACTCTGTATCAATAGTAAACATGACACCAGCACAACCAATATCACTGCGCACCATCTGTTGTACACCCGCTGATAGGGCGACATCAGCATGTACGAAGCCTTTATGAACACGATATGAGATAGCGCGGTCATTGTACAAAGAGGCAAACACCTCCTTAATGGCGTGTAAGATATTGTCTAAGCCTTGAATATTCAAAAAGCTCTCTTGTTGACCTGCGAACGACGCATCTGGCAAATCCTCAGCAGTAGCAGAGGATCGCACAGCAAATGTTGCACCTTCGCCTGATTTTGCTGTCAGCGCGGCATAATTGTCAGCAATTGCTTGCTCTAGAGCAGCTGGGAAGGGCGCTTGCATAATCCAAGCACGAATTTGTTTGCCGCATTCAGCCAAGGCTTTTGTATCATCGACATCCAGATTTTGCAGTGCAGAAATAATCTTTTGATCTAGACCACCTTGAGCTAAAAACTCACGATAGGCATCTGCAGTGGTCGCGAAACCGGTGGGCACACGCACGCCTTTGGCAGATAACTGGGAAATCATTTCACCAAGAGATGCGTTTTTTCCGCCTACTTGGGGTACATCGGTATTGCGTAGTTGCTCAAATGGAATCACATGGGCTGACATAAATTCTCCGCTGCTACAGTCTGGTTTTTAACCAGTAAATATTTATTTTCAATGGGTTGGACTTGATATTTAATAAATTAATTAAATATTTAGCTGCTATATTTTAGTACAGCCGTGGTAATTTTAGTACAGCCGTGGTAAATTATAGCAGGTTGCAGCATAGTTTTTTTTGAGGAAAGGGTTTTGATATGGCGCAAAAACAAGGTCAAAAAGATTTTTTAGATTTATTAGAGCAGGTTGTAGCAAATTCATGTTTGTGTAAATTACGAGAAAGTTGCCCAGACAAGTCATCAAAATCCTGCCTTAAGGATACGAATATTTATGTGCCCAAAGAAACGAAAGCCGGTACAAGAAATTAATCCTAGACTATTTATTCATGCTCGATACCGTCATGTCACTCGGTATCCCTGTATAATCCAAGATTAAAGAAAGATTAATCAAAAAAGAATGAAAGTCTAAGCGCATAATGTTGACTCACAAGCAGATCCTAAAAACATTACTTTTTCTCTCATTGGCAGTTCTTGCGGCTTGCGATAACAAAACCAATTCTTCTCCTAATGCAATGGCTAATATGCCTTTGCCTGTATCAGTGTTACAAGTTCAATCTAGCTCTGTACCAATTCAAACCGAAGCTGTCGCTCAGACCGAAGGGGCTAAAGAGGTTGAGATTCGCCCACGTGTTGGCGGTATCCTAATTAAACGCATGTACAACGAGGGTGAAACTGTTCAAGCTGGAAAGGTGATGTTTCAAATTGACCCTGCGCCTTTTCAAATTGCCTTGCAACAGGCTAAAGCCAATTTACAAGCTAGCAAAGCTAGATTTGAGCAAACTTCTCGTGAAGAAAAACGTTTAAAGAATCTTCTGGCCACTCAGTCGATCAGCCAACGAGAGTACGACAACGCCACCACTGATAGTGCTACTGCGCAGGCAAGTGTCTTACAAGCGCAGGCGAGCGTAAGAGAGGCTGAGTTGAATTTATCCTATACATCAGTTTCGGCTCCAGTAAATGGGGTTTCAGGTCGTTTTCAATTTTCTGAAGGTGCTTTGGTTTCTGCCAACACAAGCTTACTCACTACCATTTCACAAATAAATCCGATTTGGGTGAGATTTAGTCTATCTGAAAGCGATTTGATTAATGTGGGTGGTTTTTTGACCGAGGATAAAGTCAAAAAAGTGAGTCTGATTTTACCGAATGGACAAGAGTATTCCCGCCCTGGAAAATTAAATTTTTCCGCAAGTCAAATCAATCCCAGCCTTGGCACGCAAGAACTAAGAGCAACTTTCGACAATCCTGATCATCAGTTATTACCTGGCCAGTTTGTCAGGGCAAGAGTGGTCACTGGTCAAAGAGATGGCGTCTACTTATTGCCACAAACCGCAGTGCTGACAGGTGAGCAAGGAAAATTTGTGTTTGTAGCGCATCAGCAAGATAAAGGCCATATTGCTATGGTAAAGCCAGTCAAAGAGGTTGGCTGGTATCAAGGACAGTGGGTTGTAACCGAGGGTATTCAGGACGGTGATCAGGTGATTGTTGATAATTTAATCAAAATTCGTCCAGGAGCTCCTGTAAATCCACATCCTTTTGGTCAAGCACCTCAAGCGCAATCTGCTCCCGCAGCTCATCCAGCTAAATAAATCTCGAGCAAGCAAATGAATATGACCCGCTTCTTTATTACTCGACCAATATTTGCTTCTGTTTTATCTATTGTGATTGTTCTTGCTGGTCTCGCAGCAGCTTTTAAACTCCCCGTTGCACAATATCCTCAAATTGCTCCTCCTACAGTGCAAATTACTGCCATTTATCCTGGTGCTAGCGCTGATACCTTATCTAAAACGGTGGCTGCGCCTATAGAAGAGCAGCTGAGCGGAGTAGATAACTTACTCTACTTTAACTCCAGCGCTGACTCCAGCGGCACCTTAGTCATCACTGCTACCTTTGAAGTGGGAACCAATGTTGACCAAGCGACTTTTAATGTAAGCAATCGTGTGAATATTGCCCTTCCTCGATTACCTGAGGATGTTAGACGCAATGGTGTTGTGGTTCAGAAGAAATCAAACGATATCTTGCTCGTGGTGATGCTGACCTCAAAAGACAAGCTTCATGACCGACTTTATTTGAGTAATTATGCAACCTTAAATATTTTAGACGAGTTAAAACGGGTGAAAGGCGTTGGCGACGCCACCATCTTTGGAGGACAGGACTATTCCATGCGCGTTTGGCTCCGCCCAGATCGGATGGCTCAGCTGGGCGTCACCACATCGGATATTTCTGCAGCGATCGCAACACAAAATAATCAATATGCAGCTGGCAAGATAGGTCAAGAGCCTGCTCCATCCTCGCAACAATTGGTATACACCGTAACCGCTAAGGGTAGGTTGGTTGACCCTGAGCAATTCGGCAATATTATTCTGCGTGCCGACGGGCCGAATGGAGTGCTTTACCTTAAAGATGTAGCTCGTATCGAATTGGGCGCACAGAATTACAACGTTACATCTGCATTAGATGGTCAGCCCGGTGTTGCCATCCCAATCTTTCTGCAAACGGGCGCTAATGCACTAGATACTGCGGCCAATATCAAATCCAAAATGCAAGAGCTGCAACAGACCTTTCCAAAAGGGATGCAGTTTAGTATTCCTTATGACACTAGTGATTTCGTTAAAGCAACCATTGAAGAAGTGCTTCATACCTTTGGTGAGGCATTGGTACTCGTTGTGTTGGTGGTTTTCCTCTTTTTGCAAAGCTGGCGTGCCACCTTAATTCCCATTATTGCGGTACCAATCTCGCTGATAGGTACATTTGCGGGCCTTTATCTGTTTGGCTTTTCTATTAATTTACTCACATTGTTTGCCATGATTTTGGCAATTGGAATTGTGGTGGATGATGCCATCGTCGTGCTGGAAAATACCGAGCGACTGATGAAAGAAGAGGGTCTTGATCCCCTGCACGCCGCGATGAAGTCGATACATCAAGTTGAGGCGGCTGTAGTTGCTATCGTGTTAGTGTTGTGCGCGGTATTTGTACCAGTCGCGTTCCAAGGCGGAATTGCTGGTGAGCTATACCGTCAATTCGCAGTCACGGTAGCAATTGCTGTGGTGATTTCAGGGGTGGTGGCATTAACCCTAACTCCTACATTGTGCGCCATCATATTGAGCGCAAATCACCAGCACAATCGATTTTTTCATTGGTTTAACGAGAAATTTACGCGATTTACGCATTTATATACGCATATCGTTAAACAAACCTTGGTTCACAAATTGATAGGCGCAATTATTTTTGCCGTCATAGTGCTTATCGTGGCTGCTCTTTTCAGAATTGTCCCTGCGGGCTTTGTCCCACCTGAAGATCAAGGCTATGTGGTGACGATTGTTATGATGCCCGATGGTGCGACTTTGTCGCGAACCACTCATACAACAGAAAATGTTCGTGCTGCAATTGCTCCAGACTCAGCCGTTGCGCATGAATTTGCCGTTAATGGTTTCGAGCTGCTGACAGGGGCAAATAAAACCAATGCTGCTACTATGTTTGTAAGACTTAAAGATTGGAAAGAGCGTCAAAAGTCGGCTGAACAGATTGTGGGTCAATTATTTGGGATAGGGATGAGCCAGCCAGATGGCTTGGCAATCGCCGTCAATCCACCATCTATCCGAGGACTCGGTTCTGCAGGTGGTTTTGAGGTCTATGTGCAGAGTCAACGTGAAACCGACCCTATCAAGCTAGCTCAAGTTACGAATAGTTTTCTTGAAGTGCTGAAAGCTGAACCAAGATTAACGGGGCTGAACACCTTCTTTAGACCGACTGTGCCGCAATTATTTATCGAAGTGGATGAAGCAAAAGCACTCTCGCAAGGAATCCGCTTAGGCGATATTTATGCGACTTTGCAAAGCACCATGGGCTCTTTTTATGTGAATGATTTTACAAAAAATGGGCGTACATATCGTGTTCAATTGCAAGCCGAGCCGGAGTTCCGCATTAGCCCTGAAGATGTTGGCAGGGTTTATGTACGTAGCAATTTGAATGGTAAAACCAATATGGTGCCGATTTCGGCGATAAGTCGAGTGAGTAATATGGTTGGTGCAGAACAATTAGAGCGATATAACGGCTTGCTGTCCGCCAAAGTGTTTGGCAGTGGCGCTGCTGGAGTAAGCTCAGGGGAGGCAATCGCCTTGGTTGAGCAAATGGCTAAAGACAATTTGCCTGATGGTTACAAAATTGCTTGGACAGCTCAGGCCTACCAAGAAAAGCGCACAGGTAATGCTGCACTTTTTGCCTTCGGTTTCGCTATTGTGATGGTTTTCCTAATTCTTGCCGCACAGTTTGAAACTTGGTCGTTACCTTTGGCTGTTATTATGGCTGTTCCCTTTGCGATGACAGGCGCTTTACTGGCGGTATTAGCTCGGGGTATGACCAACGATATTTATTTCCAAATTGGTTTGATTACATTAATTGGATTGGCAGCGAAGAATGCTATTTTGATTGTTGAGTTTGCCAGTCAAAAAATGGAAGAAGGTATGCCTATTGTTGACGCGGCTCTTGAGGCTGCAAGACTACGATTTAGACCGATCGTGATGACGTCGATGGCATTTGTATTAGGGATTATTCCCTTGGTATTCGCGACTGGGGCTGGCGCGGCTGCTCGACAGTCTATGGGAACAGGGGTTTTTGGTGGAATGTTGATGGCCACCTTCGTAGCCACCGTCTTCATTCCGCTTTTCTTTACGTGGTTATCTGGCCACCATATTCGTCAGCATGGTCATCTGCCAGAAGATGAATAAACTCTTTCAATATAAATCAATGGCGTATAAAAAGATTCAAATGCAACTTAAATCATCATTACTCGTTCTTGTGATTATTAATGCCTTAAGTGCATGTTCGCTCATGCCAGATTTCGTTCGCCCGAAATCAGACATGCCTGAGCAATACAACTTCACCATTGATGCGCAACAAAGCCAGCAATTAACGGGTGATTGGTGGCAGATGTATCAAGATGAGCAATTAAATCGATTAGTAACGAAAGCGATGCAACACAACCCCAATGTGGCTATGGCAGTTGCCAATATTGAGCAGGCTGATGCCTATATGCGCGAGGTCGGGGCAGCACTTTTACCAGATATTAGTTTGCAATCAAGTGCACTTAAATCGCGTATTACTGAAAGAGGTCCAATTCCCTTATTCGGTGGCATGGAGCCAAAGAGAACAACCTTCAATTTAAGATTAGGCAGCACTTTTGAGCTTGATTTCTGGGGCAAGTTACGCGCAGCAAAAGAGTCTGCTAAAGCCGCTGCAATGGCCTCACGATTTGCCAAAGAGACAGTTGTTTGGTCTTTGCAAAGTCTCGTTGTAAATCATTATTTGCTGTATCTCAGTTTGCATTCCCAAATTGTGATTACTGAACGTAATATCCAAATTCGACAAGAGAGCTTAGCACTGACACAACGAAGATTCGAGGGCGGGGTGGTTTCTGCACTTGATGTTCACCAAGCAACAACTGCATACACTAACTTACAAGCGCAGTTAGCAGATTTGAAACGTTTGCAAGAAATCGTTCGTAATCAATTGGCTTTGTTGACCGGAGATATGCGCCTATCTTTGGATGTCGAGAAGCAGCTGAAATTACCTCTAGCTCCCATCCCTCCAGCAGGCATCCCATCAAGATTGATGGACAATCGTCCTGATATTCGGCAAGTGGAACAAGAAATGGTGGCTGCTAATGCCAATATGGCCGTCGCAAAATCTGCCTTGTACCCATCCATTTCCCTGACCACTTATTATGGTGGGGAGAGCTTATTGTTAAGTGACTTATTTGTTCCGCCGGCCCGAGTTTGGGGAGTGGGATTGGGTCTAAATCTTCCCATTTTTAATGGTGGTCGATTACAGTCTAGAGTAGACCAAGCTAGCGCTATGCAAAAGCAATTGATTGCAAAATATGAGGCTGTACTACAAAAAGCTTTCCAAGAAGTGAATGATGCATTGGTAAATTTGCGTCAGCAAACCGAACGGGAGTCTGCTTTGGCAGCAAGTCTTGCAGCGGCGGAAAAAGCTTTGGAAATTGCAAATAATCGCTATCAGTCTGGCTATTCTGCCTACATCGATGTGTTGGACGCGCAGAGGGTATTGAATGAGGCTAACTTAAGTTATGTGCAAAGCCAACAAGCCAGATTAGAAGCCAGTGTCAATCTTTTCAAAGCGCTGGGTGGAAGTTGGCAATCAAGAGGGATGTAACTTTTATTTTTTGCGTATATGCATGAATTTTAGTATCAAAACCAATGCTGCAAAAACAAAGGTAATCGCATTCGCAACAATCACAGGCCAACTCTGAATGGCGATGCCATATATAAACCATAGGGCTACTCCGGTCGTGAATAGGGCATACATAGGTAAGGAGATGCCAGAAAGATCTCTTGACTGCCATGAGTGCAAAGCCTGTGGCAAAAATGCAAGTGTAGTGAGTAGGGCGGCGATATAGCCAATGATTTCCGTTTTCATGCACTGATTCCATCCATGTTTGTTTGCTGGCAGCATTAGTCACTTACCAAATAATCCGCGCATGCTAAAATGCGCCCAATTTTTTAATTGTGAATTATATGACAATCCGAACCCGCTTTGCTCCTAGTCCTACAGGCTTTCTTCATATTGGTGGCGCACGTACTGCATTATTTTCTTGGGCATATGCGCGCAAACATCATGGTCAGTTTATTTTACGTATTGAAGATACCGATGTAGCACGTTCAACTCCCGAGGCCGTACAGGCAATTTTGGATGGCATGCATTGGTTGGGCTTAGATTATGACGAAGGTCCTTTTTATCAAATGCAGCGTATGCCTCGATATCGTGAGGTCATCCAGCAAATGCTAGAACAAGGTCATGCCTACTACTGTTATGCATCCAAAGAGGAACTTGAGGCATTACGTGAATCACAGATGCAGCAGGGCTTGAAGCCCCGATATGATGGAAGATGGCGCCCTGAAGCAGGAAAGCAACTCCCCAACGCGCCTCAAGATGTACCGCCAGTGATACGTTTCAAAAATCCGCAAACCGGTTTTGTTGAATGGAATGATTTGGTCAAAGGATCCATACGTATTTCTAACGAGGAGCTTGATGATTTAATTATTGCCCGCGCAGATGGAACACCCACCTATAACTTTTGCGTGGTCGTGGATGATTACGATATGAAAATTAGCCATGTCATTCGTGGTGATGACCATGTGAATAATACGCCAAGGCAAATCAATATGCTTAGAGCATTGGGAGCGCCAGTGCCAAAATATGCACACTTATCCATGATTTTAGGAGATGACGGTCAAAAACTGTCCAAGCGTCATGGTGCAGTCAGTGTGATGCAGTATCACGAAGATGGATACTTGCCTGAGGCAGTATTAAATTATCTAGCCCGCTTAGGTTGGTCACATGGTGATGATGAAATCTTTGATATGCAGCAATTTTGCTCATGGTTCGATTTAGACCATATCACTCCATCCGCTGCACAGTTCAATACAGAAAAATTGAATTGGTTAAATGCTCATTATATTAAACAAGCTGACCTTTCAGGTTTGGCGGATGATATTGCCGTGCGCCTAGAGCAGTTGGGAATACAGAATGTGTCTCATGAGACTTTGACCCAGCAAATCGCACTATATCGCGAACGCACTCAAACGCTACAGGAATTAGCAAACTCATTGGTGTACTTTTACCAAACACCTGAACCGGCGCAAGATCAATTAGAAAAACATTTAACAGATGATATTAAGCCAGTGTTGAGCAATTTGATTGAGCTGCTCAAAACAAGTGAGTGGACTGCAGACGCTGTGCATCATGTCATCGATAAAATTGTTCAAGATAATGGTCTGAAGTTTCCCAAAGTCGCCATGCCACTGAGGGTTATTCTTACGGGATCTGCACAATCCCCGAGCATTAATGAAGTGATGTATATATTGGGCAGAGAAGTGGTACTCAAACGGCTTCAACAGTTTTTTTAATATTTGTGCGTGTGAATCGAACAAAAGGCTTTACAATACTGTCATAACTAGGCTGTTTACGAAAACAGCATTCAATAATATTTATTAATAAGAAAGGTAACTGACATGAATCAAAAAGGGCTAATGCTACAAGACCCATTCCTAAACGCACTGAGAAAGGAACATGTTCCAGTTTCTATTTACCTAGTGAATGGTATCAAGTTACAAGGACAAGTGGATTCTTTTGATCAATACGTGATTCTTTTGAAAAACACCGTAACTCAAATGGTTTACAAACACGCGATATCTACAATCGTTCCAGGACGCAATGTTGCGATGCCTGAGATTGTTGGCGACGAATAATTTTTCGGCAGTCCTATGTTCGATCGGCCTGCCGTTCATCCTTCCGCAGTTTTAGTTTCTATCGATTTAGGCTCTGCAGGGTATGAAGAAGACCTTGCGGAGTTTAAACACCTCGCCACTGGCAGTGGTGTGACTGTTCGCAATGTACTTGAAGCCCGACGCGATCGCCCCGACCCAAAATATTTCCTAGGCTCCGGCAAAGTAGAAGAGCTTAAACAATTAATGCAGGCGCATGATGCTAAGCTTGCTTTGTTTAGTCATGATCTCAGCCCATCACAACAAAGAAATCTAGAAAAATTTTTGGAATGCCGAGTCACTGATAGGACCGGGCTGATTTTGCAAATATTTGCCCAAAGAGCCAAAAGCCATGAGGGTAAATTGCAAGTTGAGCTTGCTCAACTCGAACATTTATCAACTCGTTTAGTTCGTGGCTGGACCCACTTAGAGCGGCAAAAAGGGGGTATCGGTGTTCGCGGGGGCCCTGGTGAAACCCAATTGGAACTTGACCGCCGTATGCTTAGAGTTAGGGTTAAACAGCTACGCGAAAAATTGGAAAAACTCAAACAGCAACGAGGAATGCAACGTCGCTCGCGCAAACGCTCTAATGTTTTGAGCGTGTCTATTGTGGGCTATACCAATGCTGGAAAATCCACGCTTTTCAATCGCTTGACGCACGCTGATGTGTTGGCTGCCGATCAATTATTCGCGACTTTGGATACCACTTCGCGCAAATTATATATTCCCGAATGTGGTCAAGTGGTCATTTCGGATACGGTAGGTTTTATCAAACATTTACCTCATGCACTGGTGGAGGCTTTTGGCGCTACATTGGAAGAGTCAGTTCAAGCAGATTTGTTGCTGCATGTCGTGGATATGGCCTCACCCAATCGTGATGAGCAAATCGCTGCAGTCAATCAAGTTCTGCATGAAATTGGTGCGCAGGATGTGTCTCAAATATTAGTCTTAAATCAGATCGACAGAACAGGCATTCCTGCCGGGTTTGAGCGCGATGAATATGGTAAAATTTGTAAGGTTTTAGTTTCGGCCAAAACAGGTGAAGGTTTTGACTTGCTTATGCAAGCATTAACTGAGCACTATCAAGCTTTTCGTCAATTTTTGACATCAGCGCAGGCGTATGAACAGTAATATTCAAGTATGGAGTAGAGATGGCGAATGATTCAGGTTGGGGTAAGCGAAATCCGGAGGGACCTCCTGATTTAGACGAGGCTTTAAGAGCCTTCGGCCAAAAAATCCGTGCTCTCTTTGGAGGATCTGCGCCCAAAGACAATCAGCCAAATAATCAGGTTCCTGTGATGCCTGTGATTGGATTGATTTTGTTTGTATGGGTGGCGACAGGATTTTATATTGTTGACCAAGGTTCACGTGGTGTTGTTTTGCGATTCGGTAAACATGTCGAAACGACAATGCCGGGCCCGCGCTGGCATATGCCTTATCCGATTGAATCGGTCTCGATTGTGAATATGGAACAAGTCCGCACTGTTGAGGTGGGATATCGATCAAGCGATGTTAACTCTGGGCGCAGTAAGGAGTTGAGAGAATCATTGATGTTGACTGACGATGAGAACATTATTGATTTACAAATCGCTGTCCAATTCAATCTTAAAAACGTTGAAGACACATTGTTTAATAACCGAAGTGCAGAAGAGTCTGTGCGCAGCATTGCCGAAACAGCGATACGCGAGGTTGTTGGTCAATCCAAGCTAGACTTTGTTCTGTATGAAGGCCGTGAAGAGGTTGCAGTGAATACCAAAAAGTTAATGCAATCCATTCTGGACCGCTATAAAACTGGCATTAATGTGGTTAGCGTGACCATGCAGAACGCTCAACCACCTGAGCAGGTACAAGCAGCATTTGAGGATGCAGTAAAAGCTAAGCAGGACCTAGAGCGACAAAAGAATGAAGGTCAAGCGTATGCTAATGATGTGATTCCTAAGGCACGTGGTACGGCTTCCAGATTGGCACAAGAGGCTGCTGGTTACAAAACACGTGTAATTAATGAGGCGCAAGGTAATGCCAGCCGTTTTAATCAAATTTTGGCGCAATATCAGCGTGCTCCAGAGGTAACTCGTCAGCGCCTGTATATTGAAGCGCAAGAGCAGATTTTGTCTAGCGTCAGCAAGGTCTTGGTGGATCAAAAAGCTGGTAATCAGTTATTGTATTTGCCACTTGATAAATTACTCAGCGCCAGTGATAGCAACAAAACTAACAATCCTGAAGTAAATAGCACGGTTGCTCCAACCACAGACGGTGCTAGCGACAAAAGTCGCAGTCGTGATGCAAGTCGAGGAAGGGAGAGAGAATAATGGAATCTATGCGTAATATTGGTTTGTTTTTAATTGGATTATTGTTAATACTGATTTTGATGGCGAGCGCCACATTTACAGTCGATCAGAGAGAATATGCCTTGGTTAAACGCTTGGGTGAAGTGATATCTGTCAAACAACAAGCGGGGCTGTATTTTAAAATGCCCTTTGTTGACTCAGTAACCTACTTTGACAACCGAATTTTGACGCTCAGCTGGGAAGAGCCCGATCGTTTCATCACCAGTGAGAAAAAGAATGTTTTGGTCGACTCTTTTGTTAAATGGCGCATTATCGACCCTAAGAAATATTATGTTTCAGTAAGAGGGGATGAGGCCCAAGCAGAGCGAAGACTGTCACAAATGGTCAACGATGGTCTGCGCGCAGAATTCGGTAAGCGCACCATACATGATGTAGTTTCGGGTGAGCGCAGTCAGATTATGGAAATTCTGCGTCAGCGTGCTGACCGCGAGTCTCGTCAAATTGGTATTCAAGTTCTCGATGTTCGCTTAAAGCGTGTGGATTTACCTGAAAATGTAAGTAATTCGGTGTATGACCGTATGGAAGCTGAACGTAAAAGTGTCGCTAATCAGCTTAGATCCGAAGGTTCTGCTGCGGCCGAGAAAATCCGTGCCGACGCTGATCGTCAACGAGAGGTGATTGTGGCGGAAGCATTCCGTGAAGCCCAAAAGACTAAGGGCGAGGGTGACGCCAAAGCTGCCGAGATTTATGCGGCTGCCTATGGCAAAAATCCTGAGTTCTATGCTTTTTACAGAAGTCTAGAAGCCTATCGCAATACCTTTAAGAGCAAGAGCGACGTGATGGTGCTAGAGCCGAATTCTGAGTTTTTCAAATATATGCGTCAACAACAAGGGGGTAAGCGCTAAAAGCGTATCGCAACATGATGCATCGTTGGTTATTGCCAGAGCACATTGAGGATATTCTTCCCGCTGAAGCTGGCCAAATTGAGCAATGGCGAAGACAGTTAATAGATTTATTCGCTGTTCATGGCTATCAATTCGTTATTCCACCTATGATGGAGTATGTCGAGTCTTTAACGACTGGGGTTGGGCGCGACTTAGATCTTGCAACCTTTAAAGTAGTGGATCAGCTGACGGGGCGACTCATGGGAGTCCGTGCTGACATTACCCCACAGGCTGCTCGTATTGATGCGCACTTGCTCAATCAACAAGGTGTCACAAGACTTTGTTATGCCGGAAATGTACTCAGAACAATGCCCGACGGTGCAATGCAAACGCGTGAACCGATTCAAGTAGGGGCGGAATTATTTGGTCACGCCGGAGTTGAAGGCGATATAGAAATTCAAACATTGATGGTCAAAGCTCTCAGACTTCTTGGCCGACAAGATATTCTGGTGGACTTTAGCCATGTTGGGATATTTGCTACTTTGCTGGAAAAAAGCCAGTTGCTTGAGGCGGATAAGCAAGCTCTACAGGAAGCATTGCAAGTTAAAGATGCAAGCAGAGTTAAGGCGATATTAAACAATACTGACGCAGGAACGCGTACAGCAATTTTAAGTTTGCTTGAGTTAAATGGAGATATTTCGGTTTTGCAGGAAGCAGAAAAACGCTTGCCAAAAATTTCCAATATCAGCCAAGCCTTGTCAGATATGCGTGTAGCTGCTAATGCCCTAGTGCAATTGGGCGTTAAGGTATGCGTTGATTTGTCTGAGCAGCGCGGATATCAATATCACAGTGGTATGTTGTTCTCAGCTTATGTTCCTGGCTGTGCTGGCGCGTTAGCATTGGGTGGGCGCTATGACAGTGTAGGACAAGTATTTGGTCGTGCGAGAAGCGCCACTGGGTTTAGTTTAGATATGCGAGGTTTATTACAGTTTGCACAAACTGCTGTTCATCTGGATGCGATTCTTGCTCCTTTCGATATCCAGGATAAAGAGTTGCAGCAAACCATAGACGCTTTACGTCAAAAGGGAGAAGTGGTGATTGTCGATTTACCTGGCCACGCTGAACATCGCGATGAGCTTGCATGTAAGCGCCAGTTGGTCAAACAATCAGGTAAGTGGGGTGTAATACCACTCTAGGTATGCAAAGTTTTTAGGTTTTAATCAATTCAATATAACAAGCAGGAAATAATGGCTAAAAATGTCGTAGTAATTGGTACCCAATGGGGTGACGAAGGTAAGGGAAAAATCGTCGATTGGCTGACTGATCACGCCCAAGGGGTGGTGCGTTTTCAAGGCGGGCATAATGCAGGGCACACCCTTGTAGTGGGGCAAGGCGCTGCACAACGGGTTTTCAAATTGAACCTAGTGCCTTCTGGCATTGTGCGAGATGGCGTGAAATGCTACATAGGCAATGGAGTGGTACTGGATGTCGCTCATTTGCTCAAGGAGATTGATAGCCTAGAGCAGGGTGGTTTAGAAGTTCGCTCTCGTTTAAAAGTCAGTCCAGGATGCCCATTAATCCTCGACTATCATGTTGCGCTCGATCAAGCGCGTGAGTTAAAACGCTCTGCTGACAAGAAAATTGGCACGACAGGTAAAGGCATAGGCCCAACCTACGAAGACAAGGTTGCCCGTCGAGCCTTGCGCTTGTATGACCTGTTTTTCCCACAGCAATTTGCCGACAAATTGGCTGATGTGTTGGATTATCATAACTTTGTATTGACGCAATATTTGGGGACTAAGGCTGTTGATTTTCAACAGCAATTGGACAGTGCCTTAGCGATGGCTGCCCATGTTAAACCGTTAGTCGCTGACATTTCTGCCGAACTTTATGCCGCCAACGCTCGCGGAGATAATCTTTTGTTTGAAGGTGCTCAAGGCACTCTGTTAGATGTTGATCACGGGACTTATCCGTATGTGACATCGAGCAATTGTGTAGCTGGTCAAGCTTCTGCGGGTACAGGTGTTGGGCCTAGTTTATTGCATTATGTGCTGGGTATTACCAAAGCCTATACCACCCGTGTGGGCGGCGGGCCTTTCCCGAGTGAGTTGGATATCGAAACACCAGATATGCCAGGTCATCAAATGTCCAACAAAGGCCAAGAAATTGGCACTGTGACGAAACGCAAGCGTCGTTGTGGATGGTTCGATGCGGCTGCATTGCGCAGATCTGCGCGAATCAATGGTCTGACTGGACTGTGTATCACCAAGCTGGACGTATTAGACGGCATTCAAGAATTGCAGATTTGTACCGGATATCAGTTGGATGGACAAATGGTTGATACCTTACCAATCGGTGCAGACGATGTCGCGCGTTGCCAACCCGTCTACGAAACCTTGCCAGGCTGGTCAGAAAGCACTTTTGGCTTAAGTCAGTGGGATCAATTGCCTGCCAATGCAAGAAACTATCTAAAACGCCTTGAGCAGTTATGTGGCGTTCCAGTTGCCATCGTTTCCACAGGTCCCGAGCGCGATGAAACCATCGTGTTGGACCATCCATTTGCTTAAGGTCACTTGTGGCAGACAAACGTATCGCTTGGGGAATTACCGGCTCAGGACACTACTTGCGTGAATGTATGGAAGTAATGCATGGGCTTAATAATGTTGATTTATTCTTAAGCAAAGCGGCTGCAGAAATCTTGCAACAATATGGATATCAACATCAAATAGGCAAGGTCTATCAAGACAAGACGGCCAGTTCTGTCCCAGTTGAATTGTTCTATAAAGGTGTTTATGACAGGGTGGTGATTGCTCCATGCACCTCTAATACAGTGGCCAAAATGGTATGTGGCATTTCGGATACTTTGATTACTAACATCTATGCGCAAGCTGGAAAATGTCGCGTACCCAGTATCGTGTTTGCCTGTGATACGGCAACTGAGCTCGAATCTGAGGCACCTAAACAAAAATGGGTCAACGTGTATCCGCGAAAAATAGATCTAGATAATGTCGCCAAATTATCTAATTTTGAGGAAACCACGGTGGTTGACAGTATTCCGGCCCTAGCGCAAGCCATTCGCGGCCTTGGCGCTTAGTCTGCGCAAGCAAATTAGCATGCTAGAATGCCCAGCTTATCTCTACCTTCTTTACGCTTGTGACTGAAAAAATCCTTTTTCTTACTGGCAAATTAGCTGAAAACAGTTTGCATCGCGTACTGGAATCAATCCAGCCAAAATCATTTGAGCCGCAAGTCATGAATTTAGGGGTCTCCGTCGCTGCACTGATGACTCCGCAAATGATCTCTAGACGCTTAGCTCAACTTCCTGACACTGATAAGTTAATCGTTCCAGGTTTGTGTGTGGGAGATTTGGAAGCTTTGCAGCAACAATATGGCATTCCTGTATTAAGAGGGCCTAACGATTTAAAAGATTTGCCTCAGTTTTTTGGACAACAAGGTAAACAATCCGACCTATCGCAACACAATACATTGATTTTTGCTGAGATTGTCGATGCTCCTTTCTTGAGTGTCGATGACATTATAGTGCGCGCACAACACTATCAGCGACAAGGTGCGGATGTGATTGATTTGGGCTGTATGCCTAACACTCCCTTTAATCATTTACGCGATAGCATAAAGGCGCTCAAACAACTTGGTATGCGTGTAAGTGTAGATTCTTTGCAAGTTGAGGAGTTATTGTTAGCTGGGCAATCTGGAGCGGATTACTTACTCAGTTTGAACGAAAAAACATTATGGGTGGCGCAGGAAGTCGATGCAACACCCATCATCATCCCCACAAAACCCAGCAATTTGGCTAGTTTGTATCGCGCCATCAAACAAATGCAATTATGGAATAAGCCATTTATTGCAGACCCTATTTTAGAGCCCATTCCATTTGGATTTACCGAGTCCATCAATCGTTATTCGCGCTTGCGCAAACGTTATCCTGACATTTCTATCATGATGGGGGTGGGCAATTTAACTGAATTAACCGAGGCAGACACTACAGGTATTAATGCATTGTTGTTCGGCATGATTGCAGAGCTGAATATCCAAGCAGTATTGACTACCTCGGTGAGTCCACACGCCGTCAATGCAGTGGCAGAGGCTGATATTGCACGACGTATGATGTTTGCGGCTAAACAAGATAACCGTCTGCCAAGAAGCTACAGTAATGCGCTGTTGGGTTTGCATGAACGCAAACCTTTCCCCTATAGCCCTGACGAAATTAAAGCATTTGCTGACATGATTAAAGACGATAATTTCCGCATACAAGTGGCGGAGGATGGGATATACATTTATAACCGAGAGGGCATGCGTCACGATATTGATCCATTTCGCTTATATCCGCATTTAAATGTGGCTGATGATGCGTCTCATGCCTTTTATTTGGGGGTTGAGTTGGCGCGTGCTCAAATCGCTTGGCAACTCAAAAAGCGCTATACCCAAGATGAAGAATTACAGTGGGGGGTGAATAGCGTTGCAAGTGATCCAAGAGGAAAAGCTGCGCATAGAGAGTTGACAATGAAAGATAAGAAAAAATGAGCTCACCGCGCGAGCCCATCTTTGAGCTTATTGTCGTCAGTGAAGATGCCCAAGGCAATCCGCACATTGCTCCTTTTGGTATACGCCGACGCAATCATCAAGTTCTTATTGCCCCTTATCGACCCTCAACTAGTCTAGACAATTTACTCCAACAAGGGCGCGCCACCTTAAATATGACAGATGATGTGCGCGTGTTTGCTGGAGCGCTCACTGGTCACGAATGTTGGACGCTTAAACAAGATAATCAGGCTTGGGTGTTAGATTCTGCATTATCTTATCAGACGCTGAAATTACAGCATGTTGAAGATGATGAATTGCGTCCCACCCTTTACTTTGATGTGCTAGAGAGTAAAACACTATCTGCATTCGCCGGATATAACCGAGCACAAAATGCGGTGATTGAGCTTGCCGTCTTGGTCAGTCGATTGCATCTTTTACCCATAGCTCAGATCAAACAAGAGATGCAATATTTGCACAATGCCATCAGTAAAACTGCGGGGGAGAGGGAATGGCAGGCATGGCAATGGTTAGCAGAAAAAATAGCACAGTATCCGGAGTCACGATGACCAAGTTATTGGTGAGTGTAAAAAATCTTCAAGAATGCGAATTGGCGCTGCATGCGGGTGTCGATTTAATTGATTTAAAAGCCCCACAATACGGAGCGCTTGGCGGTTTGGCATTAAATGATATTCACAATATCAGCGCATTTATCAATAAACGGGCAACGACGAGCGCCACGATAGGGGATATTGCACCTGATACCCCAGGGATAGAGGAAATTGTGTTAGCCACTGCAGAATGCGGTATTGATTTCGTAAAGGTGGCGATGTTGAACATTCAATATGCGGATATCGCACTGAGTAAATTGGCTAATTTAAGTACCGATATCCCGCTTATTGCAGTGCTTTTCGCAGAAGATCGCTACCCACAAGATATGCTACGGCACATTGCCTCTGCTGGCTTCGCGGGGGTGATGTGGGACACGCGTGAAAAAAACGGTTTGTCGCTATTAGATCACATTAGCATCAAGGATTTGCAGTCTTGGGTAGTGCAAGCGCAAGGATTGCATTTAATGACCGGCTTAGCAGGCTCTTTATCATTACAAATGGTGCCTCTGTTGCAACCACTTTCAGCTGATTATCTTGGCTTTAGGGGAGGGCTTTGTGATAATGCTAGGGATTCAGATTTAAGCCCCAGTAAATTGCAACAATTGTTGACCATTGCCAAACCGCAGAATGCGGACAACTGGGTATTTTCTCCTACAACGCTTACTTTTGCGGAACATAACGCATGAATGCTATCGCTGATAAACAATTTGTTGATTACATCATTGAGGCGGATTGGCTTGCACCTGTCGTGCCGCAACGTCAATTATTAGAACAGCATGCAATTGCGGTTCAAGACGGCGTGATTGTTGCCATTCAACCCAAAAATGAAATTCATCGTCATTTTCATGCTGCGCAACAACTGGAATTGGATGGTCACATTCTCATCCCGGGATTGATCAATTTGCATACGCATTTGGGCATGAGCATGATGCGCGGACTCGCCGATGACGTCGCGTTGATGCAATGGTTGCAACAGCACATTTGGCCAGTCGAACAGTCATTTATCGCAGAGCGTTTTGTGCGCGACGGAGCATTGTTGGGCTGCGCTGAATTATTGCAGTCGGGCGTGACTTGTTTTAATGATATGTATTTTTTCCCGCAAGCAACTGCAGAGGCGGCCATTCAATCGGGTATGCGAGCCTATATAGGCTTAGTGGTAATGGACTTTCCTACCAAATATGCACATGATGCCGATGATTATTTGGCCAAGGGCCTAGCCATTCGAGATGAGTGGCGAGATAGCGATTTAATTCGCGCTACACTGGCACCGCATGCTCCTTATACCGTAGGCGATAAAACCTTTGAGCAAATTGTCACTTATGCCGAGCAACTTGATTTGCCAATTCATTTGCATCTACATGAAACTCAGCAAGAGGTAGAGGAGTCTCTAACTAAGTTCGGAGTCAGGCCAATTGAGCGTATGCGACAACTGGGGGTATTGGATCCTAGGTTGATTGCAGTGCATAGCGTTGCCATGAATGAGCAAGACCTTGATTTAATGCAATCGCATCGCGTCAATGTTTGTCATTGCCCTAGCTCCAATTTAAAACTGGCCTCTGGCATTGCGCCCATTTCTGCAATGCTAAAGCGTGATTTAAACGTCGGATTGGGTACGGATAGCAGCGCCAGTAACAACCGATTGGATATTTGGACGGAAATGCGCACGGCGGCACTGTTAGCCAAAGCTCAGCAACAAGATGCAGCCGCTCTGCCTGCTTGGCAAGCATTAGAAATGGCGACGATACATGCAGCAAGAGCGCTTAATGCCGATTCAAGTATAGGAAGTCTAGAAGTAGGCAAACGTGCAGATATTTGCGCTGTTAATTTACAACACATTAATAGCATGCCTTGCTATGACCCCATCTCTCAATTGGTTTATGCGTGCGGACGAGAGCAAGTGACCCATGTTTTGGTGGATGGCGAATTGCAATATCAGAAATTAAGTTTCCAGCCTGGCGTTTATGCTGGAATAGAACCTACAGAAATCAAGGAAATCGTGCAGTTATGGCAAGCAAAGCTGAAACCATTCAAAGCAATGTAGATGATGCAGAATTAAAAAAATTTGCTGATTTAGCTCACCGTTGGTGGGATAAAAATAGCGAATTCAAACCTTTGCATGAAATCAATCCATTACGTCTAGAATTTATCGACCATGCCGTTTCATTAAAAGGAAAAAAGGTCGTGGATATTGGCTGTGGCGGGGGCATTCTGTCAGAGTCCATGGCGCAGTTGGGCGCTCAAGTGACTGGTGTTGATATGGGTGAAAAAGCCATTAAGGTGGCTAAACTGCATCAATTAGAGTCAGGCGTAGCCGTGAATTATCGAGTTTGCTCAGCTGAGCAATTGGCGGCTGAAGAGGCTCAACAATATGATGTGGTTACTTGTATGGAGATGCTGGAGCATGTACCAGATCCTGCCTCGGTGGTTGCGGCCTGCGCTCGTTTAGTGAAGCCTGGTGGCGACCTATTTTTTTCTACGCTCAATCGTAATGCCAAATCTTATTTATTTGCCGTGATTGGGGCGGAGTACATACTCAACTTATTGCCCAAAGGAACGCATGAATATGCGAAGTTTATTAAGCCATCCGAGCTTGCTACTTGGGCTAGAGAGAGTGATTTGTCACTTAAGCAGATGACCGGTATGCAGTATCACCCTTGGCAAAAGACTTACAGCCTTGGCCCAGATGTGTCAGTGAACTATTTAGTGCACTTTATAAAACAAGGCAAATAATGCATCCTACTTTAGTCTTATTTGATTTGGATGGCACGCTGGTCGACACTGCGCCAGACTTGGCTTTTGCACTTAATTTACAACGTCAGCTGCATGGGTTGGCTGCAATGCCAGAAAATGAAATACGTCCATATGCTTCTCATGGTTCTACCGGTCTTTTAAAGGTCGGCTTTGGCATAGATAAGCAACATCCTGAATTCGCTGATTATGTATCAGAATACTTGAGCCTTTATGGGCAAGTATTTGACCGTGATCCACAATTGTTTGGTGGTATGCAGGACTTATTAAACACTTTTGCACAACAGAATATCCTGTGGGGTGTAGTCACCAATAAACACCGGCAATTTTCTCAGCCACTTATGAGCAAACTAGGACTATCAGAGCAATGCGCCTGCCTTATTTGTGGTGATGATGTAAGCCAGCCCAAGCCATCTCCAGAGGGCTTATTAACTGCCTGTGACAAGCTTGGCTTTTTGCCTAAAGATACCGTTTACGTGGGCGATGCAGAGCGTGATATTCAAGCTGGAAAAGCGGCTGGTATGCGCACGGTCATTGCCATGTATGGCTATTTATCCGAGCAAGATATGCCACAGCAGTGGTTGGCAGATAATATGATTTATCAACCCCAAGAACTCGGCCTATTGATTTAGTGGGTACCGATTTGACCAAGCAGCGCTTGTTTTAGCTCGCCGTAATCTACAGTCGTTGATATTTGCTGACTTTCTGGCGCAATTAAAAAACTATCCTCGGCTCGATAACCTAGCGTATTAATCTTGGCGTTTAGTATCTTAAAATGATGTTGGTAGAGCACGAATGCAATAGTGCTCAACAAGCCCGGCCTGTCCGATGCAATGATATCCAAACCAATATTAGGTGATTGAGATGCTTGATTAATTTGAATATCAGCAGCTATCGGCATATGTTTCACTTGTCGACTCAATCGGCCCGCGATTGGTTGTTGCGGAGCTTGATTTAGAGATAAATTTTCACTGACTTGATACTCAATATAACTTAACAAGTCACGATAATTAATTGACCTATCTTCTTGTTCCATAATAAGAAATGTGTCAAGCGCGTAGTCATGCTGGGTGGTGTGTATGCGTGCTTCTAATATGTTAAATCCCAAGCTATCAAAACACTGGCATATTTGCGCAAATAGATTATCCCTATCAGGTAAATAGATCATTACTTGAATCCCATCTCCATAGGGGCTTAACCTAGCGCGGACGATGGGTTGTTTGACATGTAAATGCGCTAGCAATAGGCGCGTATGCCAAATAATATCTGGGCTGTTGTAGCGCAAGAAATAACTCTCTCCAAAGAGTTGCCAGTGCGGCTGAAAGCTTTTCGGTTTAATGCCGTAATAGCCCAGTTTCTCAGCGGCGTCTTTTTGTCGCGCTAGCACTTCGGTTTGTTGGTTATATTGGTCACCTTTAAGTAAATGTCGTGCATGCAAAAATAATGTTTCAAGCAACTTGGCTTTCCATGTATTCCAAACTTTAGGGCTGGTGCCTCGAATATCTGCTACCGTGAGTAAATACAAGGCGACCAGTCTACGTTCTACCTGCACTTTATCTGCAAATTGTTTGATGATATCCGGATCCGAAAGGTCGGATTTCTGCGCTGTACTCGACATGATTAAATGGGCTTTTACTAGCCAAGCCACCAATGCCGTATCCTCTTTATTTAAACCATGCTGTCGTGTAAAACGATAGGCATCGCGCTCGCCTAGAGCGGAATGGTCTCCGCCTCGGCCTTTGGCAATATCATGGAAAAGGGCAGCTAAATACAGCAGATATGGGGCGTCAAATTGCTTCAACAACTCACTGCATAGCGGAAATTCATGGCTATATTCAGGGAGTGAAAAACGATGCAGATTGCTAACGACGCGCAAGATATGCTCATCCACAGTGTATACATGAAATAAGTCATGTTGCATCTGCCCAACGATTCTGCCGAATGCCGGAATATAAGCTCCTAGCAAGCCCAAATGATTCATTTCTTGCAGAGCGGTATGAACCCCAACAGATTGCTGAAGTATGGCTAAAAACAATTTCTGCTGCACAGGATTACGACGAAATTCTTGATTGATATATTGTTTAGCCTGATACAACAGCCTGATTAATTGAGGACTAAAGCCATGAATCTCTGAATGTGTCTGCCTAATTAAGAAGGCTTCAAAAATCGCTTCAGGATGCTTAGCAAAGATATCATCTTGATGGCTATGCAACATGCCATCTTGGTTGTCAAAACGGGGGTTAATTGATTTGATTTTTGGTGTATGCGGAAAAGCAATCGCATCCATCAGTTTCAGTATCAGCCCGTTCATTAGGTGGATAAACTTGGCCGAGCGATAAAAGGCACGCATCAACTTTTCACTCGCACGTTGTCTGTGCGTGTTTTGAAAACCTAAGCTTGCCGATAGCTCATTTTGCAAATCGAATATCAGTCTATCTTCACGACGACGAGCTAAAAAATGCAAGCGTATGCGCAAATCTTGTAAAAGTCTCTCATGTTGACGAATTTGGGTAGCCTCTCTAGCGCTAATTAAGCGGCGGTTAACCAATGCCTTCCATTGACTTCCTATGCCTAAGCCACGCGCTTGCCATAGCAGCATATGCAAGTCCCTTAAGCCCCCAGGGCTTTCTTTGATATTTGGCTCTAGATTGTAGGCGGAGTCGTTATAACGTTTATGTCTCAGCGTTTGTTCTTCGATTTTTGCTGCATAAAACCGCTGTGGATTGAGTGCTTCTGCTAAACGCTTGTTGAGCGCTGAAAATAGAGTGCGACGACCTGACAGATAGCGCGCTTCTAATAAATTGGTCATAACGGAAATGTCTTTTCCAGCCTCATGCACGCACTCGTTGACTGTCCTGACACTTTGACCTATGGCCAAGCCTATATCCCAGCTGGCGCTGATCATGGCCTCTAATGATTGATTGAATTGCTCGCTTTGATTCTCAGGCAATAAAATCAAAATATCGATATCGGAGTATGGATATAGCTCCTTGCGACCATAACCGCCTACGGCAATTAGGCAGGCATCACTGCTAGACATAAACTGCTGCCATATCGCTAGCATTAGCCCATCATGGAATTGGGTGTTTTGACGAAAGAATTTTGTGGGGCTAGGTTGCGCTTGATAAGCTTGGGCAAGTTCTTGCTTTTGCTGCTTCAGCGCCAGTCGCCAATGCTCCAAATCAGATGAGAGGTCAATGGCAGCTTTATTCATGGTTTTGATATTGTGTTAGCTAGTATATGCGGCAGGGCTGCCAGCAGAAACAGTCAATACCTCAAAGCCTTGTTCTGTGACCAACACAGTATGCTCCCACTGCGCTGATAGGCTGTGGTCTTTGGTGACAATCGTCCAGCCGTCCCCAAGTTGTTTGATGTGCCGCTTTCCTGCGTTAATCATCGGTTCTATGGTGAAAATCATTCCTGCCTGAAGCTTTAGGCCTGTTTTTGGCCGCCCATAGTGCAATACCTGAGGGTCCTCATGAAATTTCTTTCCTATACCGTGCCCGCAAAACTCCTCAACAATGCTAAAACCATGTTTATGTGCATGTTGCTGGATTGCAAAGCCAATATCTCCCAAGGTATTACCTGGCTTGACTTGGTGTATTCCCAACCACATCGCTTGATAGGTAATTTCGCACAATCGTTTGGCTTGTATCGATGGTTCGCCAACGTAAAACATACGACTAGTATCACCGTGATACCCATCTTTGATGACGGTGATATCGATATTTAAGATGTCACCATTCTTCAGTACTTTATCACTGGGGACGCCGTGACAAATTTGATGATTGACTGAGGTGCAAATCGACTTCGGGTAGGGTGTATGCCCTGGTGGCGCATAGTTAAGTGGAGCAGGGATGGTGTGTTGCACATCCACCATATAATCGTGACAAAGCTTGTCTATGGCTTCCGTGGTGATCCCGGCCTTAACAAAAGGGGCAATATAATCAAGCACTTCAGCGGCCAATTTGCCTGCGATGCGCATTTTTTCTATGTCTTGCTGATCATTAATAGTGATTGCCATAAATACGACTCAACATCCTGAAAATATAAGCTGATGAAAATATAAGTTTTTCCTTGAAATCCAAGCAAATCTTATGCTAGTATTGCGCACCTTTTTGTTTGGCTAGAAAGCAGGCCAGATAAGAAGTTTGGATAAGATGCAAAATTTAATCCTAAGTTTTAACTTTTGTCATCTTTAATTTTATTGTCATTAGCTTAGTAAATGACGGTTAGTAATAACCAAATTTTAATCATGCACTCAGTCAAGGGTGTTCGCTTAGCGAATGTTTCAGAGTGTATGTGAGCTATAACCCTTACAGGAGTTTCAAATGTCAGTGACTATGCGTCAAATGTTAGAGGCTGGTGTTCACTTTGGTCACCAAACCCGCTACTGGAATCCAAAAATGGCCGAATATATTTTCGGCGATCGCAACAAAATCCATATCGTTAACTTGGAAAAAACATTGCCCATGTTTGAGGATGCCCTCAAGTATGTGCGTCAATTAGCAGCCAACAAGGGTCGTATCTTGTTCGTTGGTACTAAGCGTCAAGCCCGTGATATCGTTCGCGAAGAAGCTGAGCGCGCTGGTTGTGCTTACGTCAATCACCGTTGGTTAGGCGGCATGTTGACCAACTTTAAAACAGTTAAACAATCCATTAAGCGCTTAAATGATTACGAAACTATGTTGCAAGATGGCAGCATGGAAAAGTTTGGCAAAAAAGAAATTCTTGGCTTTAAACGTGAAGTTGAAAAACTCACACGCTCTATCGGTGGTATCAAAGAAATGGGCGGTTTGCCTGATGCTATATTCATCATCGACGTAGGTCATGAAAGTGGTGCTGTTACCGAGGCTGGCAAGTTAGGTATTCCAGTCATTGGTGTGGTAGATACCAATAACTCACCTGAAGGTGTTACTTATATCGTTCCTGGTAACGATGACTCTAGTCGCGCTATTCGTTTGTATGCTCGCGGTATCGCTGACGCAGTGCTAGAAGGTCGTGCGCAATCTATCAATGAGATTGTAAAAGCTAGCGCCGAAGAAACGGTAGAGGAAGCACCGGCTGAATAAGCCGACAAAGGGGCTAAGCCCCTTTTTTTATATCTAATATTTATTTCCAGCGTGGCTGGATATTGAAGGAGTAGAAAATGGCTGAAATTACAGCATCAATGGTTAAGGAATTACGTGAGCGCACAGATGCGCCTATGATGGATTGTAAAAAAGCGCTGTCTGAAGCTGACGGCGACATGGCTCGCGCTGAAGAAATCTTGCGTGTTCGCTTTGGTAACAAAGCCAGCAAAGCTGCTGGTCGTGTAGCGGCTGAAGGTACTGTTGGCGTAAGCATTAGCGCTGACGGCAAAGTCGGCGCTATGGTTGAGGTAAATTCAGAGACTGACTTCTGCGCAAAGAACGAAGAGTTTCTCAATTATGTACGTGAATTAGCCGTTGCGATTGAGAAAAACAATCCAGCCAATATCGAAGCCGTTGCTACGCTATCCCTAGCTGGCGGCAATGCGGAAGATATGCGTACACAATTAATCGGTAAAATTGGTGAAAACATTACACCACGTCGATTTGTGCGTATTCCAGCACAAGGTAAGTTGGTAAGCTATGTGCACGGTGGCAAAATTGGTGTGTTAGTCGATGTCGTGGGTGGCGATGAGGCTTTGGCTAAAGATATCGCAATGCACATTGCTGCGGCAAAACCAAAATCATTGGATGCCAGCGGCGTTGACCAGGCATTAATTGAAGCAGAACGTCGTGTAGCCATCGAAAAAGCTAAAGAAGCTGGTAAACCAGATGCCATGTTGGAAAAGATTGCTGAAGGTACTGTGCAGAAATTCTTGAAAGAAGTGACTTTGCTGAGTCAGCCGTTTGTGAAGGATGATAAACAAACGATTGAACAATTGCTAAAATCCAAAAATGCTAGCGTCGCGTCATTTACTATGTATGTAGTGGGCGAGGGCATTGAAAAGGTAGTAACAGACTTTGCAGCTGAAGTTGCCGCCGCCGCTAAAGTCTAATTTCTGCTGTTAAAAATGTATGTTTAAATGCGATGATGGTGGATGATTCACCATCATCGTTTTTTTGCCAGAAACGGAGCCTAATCATGAGTAAATCTCCCAAATATCGTCGTATTTTGCTGAAGCTATCAGGTGAAGCATTAATGGGAGAGGATAGTTATGGCATCAACCGTGCCACCATTCAAGCGATAGTCAAACAGATAAAAACTGTCGTGGATATGAATGTTCAAGTGGCGGTGGTGATAGGCGGAGGTAATATTTTTCGTGGTGTAGCACCAGCAGCTGAGGGAATGGATAGAGCAACTGCCGATTATATGGGGATGCTTGCTACAGTGATGAATGCCTTGGCACTACAAGACGCGATGCGCCATATAGGCTTAGTCAGTCGCGTACAATCCGCACTCAACATTGAGCAAGTAGCAGAACCTTATATTCGAGGCAAAGCAATCAGATATTTGGAAGAAGGCCGTGTGGTTATTTTTGGAGCCGGCACTGGCAATCCATTTTTTACTACTGACACGGCAGCAGCGCTTCGAGGGCTGGAAATTAATGCGGATATCGTGATGAAAGCCACCAAGGTAGACGGTATCTACACTGATGACCCCAAAACGCATCCTGATGCGATGCGTTATTCGAATATCAGCTTTGATGAGGCAATCAACAAAAATCTTAAGGTGATGGATGCCACAGCCCTGACCCTATGTCGCGACCAGAAAATGCCAATTTCTGTATTTAGTATTTTTAAAGAAGGTGCATTAATGCGTGTAGTCATGGGTGAAGACGAAGGAACGTTTGTCCATATTTAAGGTATTTTAAGGAGATAGAAATGCTTGCAGAACTCAAGAAAAACTCAGAACAGCGTATGCAAAAAACGCTTGAGACCTTAAAAAATGATTTATCAAAAATCCGTACAGGGCGTGCACATATTGGTTTACTTGATCATGTACAAGTGGATTATTACGGTTCTATGGTGCCAGTCAATCAAGTGGCTAACGTGACTTTAGGTGATGCGCGTACTATTAATGTTCAACCATATGAAAAATCAATGATTTCAGCTGTTGAAAAAGCCATCCGCGATGGTGACTTAGGCCTTAATCCTGCCACCAACGGTGATGTCATCCGCGTCCCTATGCCTATGCTGACTGAAGAACGTCGTCGCGATTTGACCAAGGTGGTTAGAGGCGAAGGTGAAAATGCTAAAGTGGCTGTAAGAAATATACGTCGCGATAGCAATGATGCGCTAAAAAAGCTGCTTAAAGATAAAGAGATCAGCGAAGATGATGAGCGTCGCAGTCAAGACGAGATTCAGAAATTAACAGACAAATATGTCGCTGAGATCGACAAAATGTTACAACTCAAAGAAGCTGACTTGATGGCGGTTTAATTAACTGTCTAAGCTATGTTCTCCAGCTCAACGAGTAGTATTCCAAAGGTTGCTCAGATTCCACAACATATTGCCATTATCATGGATGGTAATGGCCGGTGGGCTAAAAAGCGCCTTTTGCCGCGAATTGCTGGACATAAACAAGGACTGGAGTCTGTTAGAAATATTATTAAAGCTTGTTCAGTTCACGGTGTAACTTATCTCACTTTATTTGCATTTAGTACTGAAAACTGGCGCAGACCTGCGGATGAGGTCACTTTTTTGATGTCTTTATTTATGGAGGCACTAAAAAGAGAAGTCAACAAGCTGCATCAAAATAATGTCAGATTTAAATTGATAGGCGATAGATCGCAATTTGACCCATCACTTCAACAGGCCATTGAAGAAGCAGAGCATTTAACGCGATTGAATACTGGGCTGGTTTTAACTATTGCGGCTAATTATGGTGGAAGGTGGGATATTCTGCAGGCTGTCAATCAAATGATTCATCAAAAGCCTTCAAGCGAGCAAGGCTACAATGAGCATGATTTGATGCCATATTTATCTACGCATGACCTACCCGAGCCTGATCTATTTATACGAACCGGCGGTGAGCAGCGTGTCAGCAACTTTATGTTATGGCAACTGGCTTACACAGAGATGTACTTTACTAATACCTTATGGCCTGATTTTGATGAAAAATCACTACTTGAGGCCTTTCAATTTTATCAATCGAGGGAACGACGTTTTGGTCGAACCAGCGAACAACTGAGCTAAATAAATGTTTAAAACTAGACTACTGACCACTTTAATTATTCTTCCTGCATTTATTGCGGCGCTGATTTTTTTACCGCCTCTGTATTGGCATATATTTGTCTACTTTGCTGTGCTTTTCGCAGCATGGGAGTGGGCTGATATGGCACATTTTAATAAGCCACAAGCACTGATTTATATTATGTTGTTTTCAGCGATTATTCTACCGATTGCTTTATTCGAGCCAGCTTGGGGTGGCCTTGTGAATCTTGTGGCGATAGTGTCCGCGGCGATATTTTGGATTATATTTGTGCCAATTTGGCTCAGATTTCAATTCCTTATTCGCCACAAGGCTTGGTTAGCTGTACTTGGATTGTTTGCCATTTTGCCAGTATGGTTTGCCATGGTGACCTTGCATCAAATTAGTCAATTATTATTACTCATTCTTCTTGCTGGAGTTTGGATTGCAGATATCGCCGCATACCTAGTAGGTAAGCGCTTTGGTAAAAACAAGCTTGCCCCCAATATTAGCCCAGGAAAAACTTGGGAGGGGGTATATGGTGCGCTTGCGGCAGTAGCTTTATATGCCTGTGTGATTTCTTGGTGGCAACATATGACAGGCAGTTTTGTCATGATGATGTTGGCGGTTACGGTGTTTAGTATTGTGGGTGACTTGTTCGAATCGCTCATTAAACGTCAAGCTGGCCTGAAGGACAGTGGTAACTTATTGCCAGGACATGGTGGCGTACTAGATCGCATCGATGGCGTTCTTTCTGCGTTACCTGTGGTGAATTTTATTTTACTGATTCCATTCTTAATGATGCTTTGGTCCAGGCATGGCTAAACCTCAGCGCTTATGTATTCTTGGCTCAACCGGAACGATAGGTCAAAACACGCTTGATGTCGTTCGTCACCAGTCCCATCTATTCGATGTGTTTGCCTTGTGCGCGCACTCTAATGTCGAGAGAATGCTTCAGGATTGCTTAGAGTTTGAGCCGACATTTGCTGTCATGGTGGATGAGCTTGCAGCAAAGCGTTTGAATGATGAATTAACCAAACTTTCTAGAAATACTCAAGTATTGAGCGGTATCTCTCAGATGAGTCAAATCTCATGTCATGAGAACGTCGATACCGTAATGGCCGCCATTGTTGGCTCTGCCGGCTTACTGCCTGCAATCGCTGCGGCGCAATCTGGAAAAAGAATCCTGCTAGCCAATAAAGAAACTCTGGTAATGGCGGGTGATTTGTTTATGCAAGCAGTGAGGCAAGGCAATGCTGAACTATTACCCATCGATAGCGAGCACAATGCCATTTTTCAAGTGATGCCTGCAGGCATGTTGAGCTCATTTGAAGACGCGGGCATAAAAAAAATAATATTGACAGCCTCTGGTGGGCCTTTTCGACAACTTACTTATGAGCAACTAGAAAAGGTAAGTGTAAAACAAGCGCTCGCCCATCCTAACTGGGTGATGGGCCCAAAGATCACGATAGACTCTGCGACCCTAATGAATAAAGGCCTTGAGGTGATTGAGGCACATTGGCTATTCAATGCTCAGGCTGAGCAGATTGATGTGGTTGTCCATCCGCAAAGTATTATTCACTCTATGGTTGAATACGTCGATGGTTCGGTCCTTGCGCAATTAGGCACACCTGATATGCGTACACCAATTGCCTATGCATTAGCTTATCCAAACAGAATTCAAAGCGGTGTTAAACCATTAGACTTTACTCAGCTCAGTAAACTCGAGTTTGAGCAACCTGATTATCAACGTTTCCCTTGTTTATCTTTAGCCTTCGAAGCACTTAAAATGGGTGGCAATGCTTCTGCAATTGTGAACGCAGCCAACGAAGTGGCTGTCAGTAGCTTTATCCAAGAAAAGATTGGATTTAACGATATTGCCAGATTAATTGAGAGTGTTTTGAATCGCCTGCCAAAACTACCTATTTCAAGCTTAGACCATTTGCTTGATATTGATACTGAGGCGAGAGCGGTTGCGCATCAATGGGTGGAGGGGAAAACATGTTAATGCTGCTGGCATTTTTAGTCGCCTTAGCAGTTCTAATTGTGGTGCATGAATTCGGTCATTACCAAGTAGCTAAGTGGTGTGGGGTTAGAGTTCTTCGCTTCTCTATTGGCTTTGGTAAACCTATTTATTCTAAAGTTTTTGGTAAAGACCAAACAGAGTTTGTGGTTGCAGGTATACCGCTGGGTGGTTACGTAAAAATGTTGGATGAGAGAGAGATTGATGAGGAAGATAAAAATAAATTTGCTCAAGATTTGCATAGAGCATTCAATCGTCAAGCACCACTAAAGAGAATAGCGATTGTTGCCGCAGGGCCAATCGCCAATCTGCTGCTTGCCATCTTTTTTTATTGGATATTGACATTACAAGGTGTGACGGGAGTCATTGCCAAAGTCGATAGCCCGCCTGTTGGTTCTGCTGCAGATATCGCAGGTATCAAGCAAGGTGACCTGATTTTATCGCTTGCTGGCAAGCCTATTGTTAGCTGGCAAGACCTGCAATGGAGACTACTGCAAGTGTTACCCGCAGATCAGCCGATTAATATTCAAATTAAAACCATCGCTGGGGAAAATCACAACATCAAGCTCGACGCATCCAAATTAGATTCAGCCAAGCTGGACGAAAATATTATGCAAAATCTTGGATTTTCCCTCTATCAACCTGATTTACCTGCTGTCATAGGTGAAATTCAAGCAAAAAGTGTCGCTGAAAAAGCCCGTTTACGCCTTGGAGATAAAATAATTTCTATTGATGGGCTCGCAATTAAAGATTGGAAATCTCTGGTTGAGTACATACGTTCACATCCAAACAAATCAATCTCTATGGAGATTTTACGTGATGAAAAATTGCTAGTTATTCAGGCGGTTTTAGACCAATCTATTGAAAAAAATAGTACTATCGGTCGTTTGGGTGTTGGCCCCTCAATTGCCCATGACGAAGTCAATCAAATGCTTGTAACTCGTTATTACAAGCCGTTAGACGCGATGGCAGAAGCCATCAACAAAACCTGGCAAACATCTGTTTTTAGTTTAAAAATGCTGTTTAAAATGATTTCTGGACATGCTTCTTTAAAGACGATTAGTGGTCCAGTGACGATTGCAAATTTTGCCGGACAAAGTGCACATTTGGGATGGAAACCCTATTTGGCATTCTTGGCAATTTTGAGCATTAGCTTAGGCGTGTTAAATTTACTTCCTGTTCCTATATTGGATGGCGGGCATATAGTGTATTATACTGTTGAGATAATTAGGGGGCGGCCATTATCAGAGAGCGTGATGATGGTTGGTCAAAAAGTTGGTTTTGTTATACTTGGAGCTTTAATGTTACTAGCGCTATATAACGATTTCGACAGATTACTGACAGGTTCTTTTTAATGGTTTTTAAATACCAAGTTATAAAAACATTTCGATTTATTCTTGCGTTAGCGGTTTTATCGCTTTCGTCACTCGCAACGGCTGTAGAGCCCTTTACCGTCAAAGACATCCGAGTTGAAGGCTTGCAACGTACCGAAGCTGGTACGGTGTTTAGCTATTTGCCTGTCAAAGTGGGTGAAGTGATGGATGATGAGAAAGCGACTCAGGCCATTAAATCCCTCTACAGCACCGGTTTCTTCAAAGATGTACGCATTGAATATGACCAAGACGTCCTCGTGGTCTACCTGCAAGAAAGACCTGCGATTGCAGATATCACTATGTCCGGTAACAAATCTTTCCCGACCGATAAGATGAAAGAAGGCTTGAAGCAAATTGGTCTGGCCGAAGGACAGATTTTTGACAAGTCCCTTTTAGAGCGTGCGGAACAAGAAATCAAACGTCAGTACCTTGCTCAAGGTAAATATTCTGCCAATGTAAAAGCCACATCAAAACCGCTTGAGCGCAATCGAGTCATGGTTAAATTTGAGATTGAAGAGGGCTCAGTTTCCAAAATTCGTGGAATTAATATTGTTGGTAATCAAACATTTACAGACGATGAGCTTAAAGATCAGTTCAAACTGACGACACCTGATTGGCTTACTTGGTGGAACAAAAATGATCAGTATTCAAGACAAAAACTTACTGCTGATTTAGAGGCTTTGCGTTCTTTCTATATGAATCAAGGTTTTTTGGAATTCAATATTGATTCAACTCAGGTTTCAATTAGCCCCGACAAGCGCGATATTTACATCACCACCAATATATCCGAAGGTGACAAATATAACGTTGGCCAGATTAAGCTTTCTGGCGAATTGATTATTCCTGAGGAGGAATTAAGAAGCTTGATACAACTTAAATCAGGCGAAACTTTTAATCGTCAGTTATTAACTGAGTCTACTAAGGCTATGAGTGAGCGCTTGAGTAATGAGGGTTACGCATTCGCAAACGTAAATGCTGTACCAGAGGTTGATAAAGATAAGCATATTGTTGGTTTTAACTTTATGGTTGATCCGGGCAGACGTGTTTATGTAAGACGTGTTGTGCTCACAGGCAATGCGAGAACAAGAGATGAAGTATTAAGACGTGAAATGCGTCAAATGGAATCCTCTTGGTATGGTGGCGACAAGATTAAGCGATCCAAACAACGTTTAGAGCGCTTACAGTACTTCTCTGACGTGAATATCGAAACACCAGCCGTCCCTGGTACAACAGATCAAGTAGACGTAAATGTGAATGTCACTGAGCGCTCAACTGGTAGTGTGATGCTCGGTGCAGGTTTATCCAGTGCAGAAGGTATTATTTTGGGCTTTACTGTCAACCAAGCAAACTTCTTAGGTACAGGTAACAGAGTATCAGCTCAGGTCAATACGGGTAGAGTAAATACTGTTTATTCTCTTTCTTACACAGATCCGTTCTTCACGCCCGATGGTATAAGCCGAACATTTAATGTGTATCGCCGTGACGTTGATACTAGCTTCCTAAGAACTGGTACATATCAGACCTCATCATATGGCGGTGGCGTCAATTTTGGTATGCCATTAAATGAAAGAGACTCTATATTTGCAGGTCTGTCATTTGATTACACAGATGTAACGCTCTCATCAGATAGCCCACCAAATTGGAAACGTTACTGTAATAATAATATTTCTGGCGGATGTAATAACTATTCTTGGATGCTCAATACGGGTTGGTCACATGATACGCGTGACAATATTATGTTCCCTAACAAGGGTGTGTTCCAAAGAGCCAACCTTGAAGTTGGTTTACCTGGTCTTGATTTGCAGTACTACAGAATGGATTACAAACATGCTTGGTACGAGCCTATAACCAAGTCCTTCACGCTGATGCTTAATGGTGAAATTGGTTATGGAAATAGCTATGGTGGTAAAGATTATCCATTCTTTAAAAACTATTTCGTAGGTGGTGTGAATAGTGTGCGGGGTTATTTCCAAAGCTCTATTGGTAATCGTCTGAGTGATAATTCAGGCAACTTTAACTTCTACGAGGGCGGCACAAAACGTATTGTTGGTAACGCCGAAGTTTTCTTCCCAGTCCCAGGTTTGAAAGATTCAAATCAATTCCGCCTGAGCACGTTTGTTGATACAGGTAGCGTTTGGGGTGACAAAGAGAGCATTAATCTTAGTGAACTGCGTTATTCTGCTGGTTTCGGTGTGAGCTGGTTCTCGCCATTCGGCCCTCTCAAAGTCTTTGTTGCTAAGGCATTTAAAGACCAAGAAACTGATAGAACACAAGTTTTCGGCTTCCAGATGGGTTCCCAATTTTAATTAAAATTATCTAGGAGATAATAACGTGAGTAAATTATTAAAAGGTTTATTGTTAAGCAGCTTAATTTTGAGTTCTTATACTTTAAATGCAGCTGAATTAAAAATCGGCTATGTGCAAGTAGAAAAAATTCTGCAAGACGCTCCTCAGACAACAGAAAGCAGCAAAAAACTTGAAAAAGAATTTGCGCCTAGATCTCAAGAACTAGAAAAAATGCAAAAGCAGATTCGCGATCTAGAAACTGCTCTAGATAAAGATAGTTTGACCATGTCAGAGACAGATCGCAAAAATAAAGAGCGCGACGTATCTAACATCAAAATTGAATTCCAACGTAAGCAACGTGAATTACGTGAAGACGTTACATTGCGTAAAAACGAAGAGTTGGCTGCTTTGCAAGATCGTATTAACAAAGCTGTGACATCTGTATCAGAAACAGAGGGTTTTGATTTGGTTGTTTATAGTGGTGTTGCTTACGCAAGTAAGAAAATCGATATTACTGACAAAGTATTAAAGTCTCTCGGTAAAAAATAACGCGTCATCAGTGAAACTCTCCCTTAGTGAAATAATTCAAAAGCTAGGCGGACGCCTAGAGGGAGAGGATGTTGTCGTAACAAAGTTATCCTCACTCGCCAATGCAGCTAGTGGGGATATTTCTTTTTTGTCTGGCAGAAAATATGCTTCAGATTTAAAAAAAACATCCGCTAGTGCAATAGTTATTTCCGAGCCTGATAAAAGCTTAACCTCAATTCCTAAAATAATCGTCGATAATCCTTATGCTTACTTTGCTCAACTATCTAGTTTGTTAAACCCGCCAACAAGCTACAAACCCAGCATACACCCGTCTGCCGCTGTTGCGACATCAGCCAAAATTCACCCAAGCTGCCATATCGGTGCAAATGTTGTGATTGGGGAGGGTGTTAATCTTGATGAGGCTGTGGTTGTAGGTGCTAATAGTGTAATTGGTGACAATGTACAAATTGGCGAAAAATCTATCATAGATGCAAACTGCACGATCTATTATGGCTGTAAGATTGGTAAAAACTGCCATGTCTTTTCCGGCGCTGTAATCGGAGCCGATGGTTTTGGCTATGCCCCACAGGACAATCAATGGGTGAAGATTCCACAAATCGGAAGAGTCATCATTGCTGATAATGTTGATATTGGCGCAAATACATCTATTGATCGAGGTGCGCTGGATGATACGATCATAGGGACAGGCGTAAAATTAGACAATCAAATCCAAATAGGGCATAACTGTGTCATTGGAGACCACACGGTGATTGCTGGATGCGTTGGAATTGCGGGTAGTGCTAAAATAGGCAAGCATTGTCGAATTGGTGGGGCCGCGATGATTTTGGGCCACTTAGAGGTTGCCGATGGGGTGACCATCTCTCCCGGGACTATGATTACTCGCTCGATACACCAACAAGATACGTATACCGCACTGATGCCATTTATGCAGCATAATGAATGGCTAAAATTAGCGGCAAATATCAGAAAACTTTCTGATTTGTCAGATAAAGTAAAAATTTTGGAAAAACAGCTTGCCTTGGCACAAGCAAAAGTTAAATCAGAAAAGAAAGAGTAATATGAGTGAGAATGCTTTAAATTCAATGGATATTCATCAAATACTTGAGCATTTACCTCATCGCTACCCCTTTATGCTCATTGATCGTGTTCAATCTATGGAGTTGGGTAAAGAGATCGTCGCGATTAAAAATGTGAGTATGAATGAGCCATACTTTCCTGGCCACTTTCCTTATCATCCAGTTATGCCTGGTGTTTTAATTGTTGAAGCAATGGCTCAGGCTGCTGCAATTCTGTCTTTCAAAACAATGGGCGCAAAACCAACTGACGATGCAGTTTACTATTTTGCTGGTATCGATAGCGCACGCTTTAAAAAGCCTGTATCACCTGGGGATCAATTGATTCTAAAAGTAAGCATTGACCGTATTCTCAGAGGGATTTGGAAATACAAAGGAATTGCTCTAGTAGACGATCAAGTCGTTGCAGAAGCGGAAATGATGTGTATTCTCAAGGAAATTGAGTAGTGTCTAAGATTCATCCAACCGCACTGGTTGACCCTAAAGCTGAAATTGCTAACGATGTTGAAATAGGCGCCTATTCCATAATCGGGCCAGATGTAAAGATTGATAGTGGCACGCAAATTTCTGCGCATGTCGTTATTCAAGGGCACACCACTATTGGGAAAAATAATCAGATTTTTCAGTTCAATTCGCTCGGTGCCATTCCACAAGATAAGAAATATAAGCAAGAGCCAACACAGCTCATTATTGGTGATAACAACACTATTAGAGAGTTTTGCACATTTAACTTAGGCACAGTGCAAGATAAGGGAATTACCAACATTGGGGATAATAATTGGATTATGGCTTATGTACATATCGCCCATGATTGCAATGTTGGTAACAATGTCATTATGGCAAATAATTCTTCCTTGGCTGGGCATGTAGATGTTCATGACTATGCAATATTGGGGGGATTTACCCTTATCCATCAATTCTGCAAGATTGGTGCACATGTCATCACTGCCGTTGGATCAGTGATTTTTAAGGATATACCACCTTATATTACCGCCTCTGGTTATGATGCAAATCCACATGGCATTAATGCTGAGGGTTTAAAGAGAAGAAATTTCTCGCCAGAGCAGATCCTCAATATCAAAAGAGCCTATAAGGCTTTATATCGTAATGGATTAAGCCTAGAAGAGGCTAAATCTGAACTTATTTCCATGTCACGCGATTGCCCAGAAGTGTCGATTATGGCGGATTTTCTCAATCATTCCACGCGCGGCATTATCCGATAGTTGTATGTCCAAAAAAGTTGCTATTGTTGCTGGTGAGGCTTCAGGTGATTTAATCGCCAGTCATTTGCTGACCCAGCTCAAGAAAAAGCATCCTGACATTCAGTTTATCGGTGTAGGTGGGCCTTTAATGTTGTCGGCAGGATTGAGATCGTTATTTCCGTTTGATAGGTTATCCTTGCATGGATTTGGATGGGATGTAATCAAGCAAGTGCCATCATTGCTAAGAGCAAGAAGAAAACTTGCTAAGCAAATTATTCATGAGCAACCTAATGTATTTATCGGGGTAGATGCTCCAGACTTTAATCTTGGCTTGGAACGCATGATCAAAAAAGCGGGTATTCCTACCGTGCATTATGTCAGCCCCTCTATTTGGGCATGGCGTAAAGGAAGAATATCTAAAATAAAGAAATGCGTTAGCCGAATGCTCACACTTTTTCCTTTTGAAAGTGCGCTTTATCAGAACAAGAATATAGACGTGGACTACGTCGGGCATCCTTTGGCAGATCAGTACTCCCTTATGCCTCACACCAATATTGCTAGAGAAAAACTGGGACTGGATGAGACCAGCAGCGTTATTGCCATTCTGCCGGGAAGTCGAAATAGCGAAGTCAATATGTTGGCTGACATCATGTTACAAACTGCAGCAATCATTGCTGAAGAATCACCGGAAACAATCTTTTTGGTTCCATTGATTAACAGACAAACCAAAGCGCTATTTGAACAAAAAATGTATGGATTTTTTGATACTCACCGTCATCTTCCCACGATGCGAGTCATGTTTGGTCACTCAAAACTCGCTATGGAAGCATCGAATGTCGTTCTTGTGGCCTCGGGAACCGCTACTCTAGAGGCGGCCTTATTAAAAAAACCCATGGTAATTACTTATAAAGTCTCATGGCTAAGTTGGCAAATTCTTAGTCGGTTAAGATATCTCTCTTTTGTGGGGCTCCCCAATATTCTCGCCAATGAATCAGTCGTTCCAGAACTTCTTCAATCTGAGGCAAAGCCTGATTTAATTGCTAACGCTCTGATTGAATTGCTTCATAACAACAAACGTCGTAAATATATTGTAGAAAAATTCACTGATATTCATAAAATGTTGAGGCAAAATACCGAAGCAAAAATCGCCGCAATTATTGATCAATATTTAAAATGAGTACGATATTAATCGCAGGAGTTGATGAGGCAGGAAGAGGGCCGCTTGCAGGAGCTGTCTATGCGGCTGCGGTTATCCTGGATCCGCAGCGTCCCATAGAAGGGCTTGCTGACTCTAAAACAATCTCTGAAAAAAAACGTGAGCAACTCAGCGTAAACATTAAGCAAAGCGCTTTAGCTTGGGCTATCGCCAGTGCCAGCGCTGAAGAAATTGATAATATCAATATACTTCAAGCGTCTTTACTGGCGATGAAGAGAGCAATTGAACAACTCCAGCCTGCCCCAGAAAAAATCCTTGTTGACGGCCTATATCTTCCAGATATTGCTATTCAGGGTGAGGCGGTCATCAAGGGAGATAGCAAGCATGCGTGTATATCTGCAGCATCGATACTTGCGAAAGTCGCTCGCGATGAGGAATTGTATCGCCTTGACAGCATATTCCCAGATTATGGATTTGCCCTACATAAAGGCTACCCAACAAAGCTTCATATCGAAAAAATTCAACAACATGGTGTGTTGCCAATTCATAGAAAAACATTTGGACCTGTTAAAAAACTCTTACAAGCAAAATCGATAACTTAACGCCTAAGCAAGCAAAAGAAAAATAGCAGGTTGTTTATGTAACTCTGGCATTTCACTTTGGCGCCAGTTTTTTACTGTCTTCGTTACTATCCATTCATCACTAAGACTGATATTTTTTGCTACGCATAACCTCGTCTCATCTCGACAATTTGAGATCAAATCTTGAAATAGATGCTGATTACGATAGGGCGTTTCTATAAATATTTGTGTTTGTTTTTTCTGTTTTGATTCATTTTCTAGCGCAGTAATTTTCTCTATACGTTGTGATTTTTCGGCGGGGAGATAGCCATGGAAAGCAAATTGCTGACCATTTAACCCAGAGGCCATGAGACTCAAGATGATAGATGATGGCCCGACTAAAGGGACGCATGTGATGGATTTTGTTTGAGCCAATTGCACTAAATCTGCTCCAGGATCGGCAATTGCTGGACAGCCAGCCTCAGAAAGCACACCAACATCAAATCCCGAAAACAAAGGTGTCAGCATATCTTCTAATGCGCTTGGGAGGGTATGCTCATCGAGCACAGTAAAGTTTATTTGCCGTATAGGTGTCGGATGTTGAATATTGGCAAGAAATTGGCGAGCAGTTTTTTCATTCTCGACCACAAAATGATTTAATTGATGGATTTTCTGGGTCACTTGAATAGGAAGAACCCATTCATAGTTTTGTTGGCCTAATGAGGTAGGGACAAGATATAACTTGCCCAGCTTTACTGCCTGATTAGACAATTTTTATGCCTTCTTTTTCAAGCATAGTGACCAATTGAATCAGTGGTAATCCTATCAAGGCATTCGGATCATCACCGCGAATGTAATCCAATAAAGCTACCCCAAGACCCTCGGATTTAGCACTGCCAGCGCAATCGTATGGCTGTTCTCGCACAAGATAATTCTCGATTTGTTGGTCGGAAAGAGATCTAAATTTAACTTGAATATCTACAACACTACTTTGGATATTGCCTGTCACCGCATTGAATAGGCAAATTCCGCTATGAAAAATAATTTCCTTACCTTGCATGATACGAAGTTGCTTTACAGCATTTTCATGGCTTAATGGCTTGCCAAGGGGCTTTCCCTCAAAACTTGCCACTTGATCACAACCTATTACCAATGTGTTGCTGTGTTGCAATCCCACTGAACGTGCTTTTTCTATAGAGAGCCTCAATGCAGTTTGTTTAGGGGTTTCATTAGCTAGAGGGGTTTCATCTATAAACGGGGCAATCACAGAAAAATTCAGCTGCAATTGTTGCAGCTGTTTTTTTCTATAAATGGATGAAGAGGCGAGGACTAAATGGATCATAGTGAAAAAAACCGACAGTTAGTCGGTTTCTTAATCTAGTCTGGCTGAATCTCAAGAAGAGACTCATCAGGTGTGACACTGTCGCCTTTCTTTACATGTACGGCAACTACAACACCAGACTTAGGTGCTTGAATTTCATTTTCCATCTTCATAGCCTCAATCACTAAAACAGGGAAACCTGCTTGAACCTTGTCACCCGCTTTAACTTTCACTTCAACAATCGTACCCGGCATGGCAGTCGTCACACAACCTTGGTGTGTGGGGCGAGGGCGCCCACTGCTCGCCATTGAGACATTGTTCTTCTTCTTGGTACCGGAAGATTTGCCATTAACTTCAATCTCACTCAAAGTCTCAACAATGACCTCTTCAGCGATGCCGTCAACGGAGACATAATACGGGCGCTTTTCTTCACCAGCATGACCACTCCCAGTTAATTTAACGTGGAAGGTTTCACCATGTAGTGTGATGTTAAATTCGTTTGGTGCATAGCGTGCCTCATTGACAGAGGCAGCCTCTTTGCTGAGCAATTGCTCGGGTTTGAGACTATTGGCATTACGCTCTTTCAAGAAGGTTGTCGCTAAGTCGGGGAACATGGCATAAGTTAATACATCCTCTTCAGTTTTAACTAAAGATTCGCATTCAGCTCTAAGTTTATCCATTTCATCATCCAGCAAATCAGCAGGACGACATTCAATCACGTCATTGTCTCCAACAGCTAATTTCCTTACAGCCTCATTCACCTTGCCTGGGGCTTTGCCGTAATGCCCTAACAAATAGCTCTTTACTTCGTTAGTGATGGACTTGTAGCGCTCACCGGTCATCACATTTAATACTGCTTGGGTACCTACAATTTGAGATGTTGGCGTTACTAGAGGAGGAAAGCCCAAGTCCTCTCGTACTTTTGGAATTTCGGCCAAGACATCATCCATGCGGTTGAGCGCGCCTTGTTCTTTTAATTGATTAGACAAATTAGAAATCATCCCACCCGGCACTTGGTTAACCAATACACGGGTATCGACACCGGTAAACTCACTCTCAAATTGCCAATATTTCTTTCTTACTTCTCGGAAATAAGCAGTCACCTCTTGCAAAGCTCCAAGATCGAGACCTGTGTCGTATTCGGTCCCTTTGAATGCGGCTACGATACTCTCAGTCGTAGGATGACTAGCCCCCTCAGAGAAAGAGGAGTTACATGTATCAATCAGAGTGGCGCCATTTTCAACCCCTCGCAACAAACACATGCTGGCAAGACCTGAGGTTGCATGGCTATGTAAATGGACTGGCACACTCACTGCTTTGCTGATGGCTTTAACAATGTCTGTGGTCATTTGCGGGGTCAATAAACCTGCCATATCCTTGATGGCAATTGTATCTGAACCCATTTCCTCTAATTGCTTCGCCATCGCAACAAAATATGCAATATCGTGCACTGGGCTAGTGGTATAGGCAATCGTACCTTCAGCATGTTTTTTGGCTTTTTTGACCGCTTCAATAGAAACACGAATGTTGCGTGTATCGTTCATCGCATCAAAGACGCGGAAGACATCGACACCGTTATCAGCAGATTTCTGAATAAAAGCACGCACTACATCATCTGAATAATGACGATATCCAAGAAGATTTTGGCCTCTCAGTAACATTTGTAAAGGCGTGTTAGGAATCGCTTTTCTTAACTTGGTCAGCCTTTCCCATGGATCTTCTTTGAGATAGCGCACGCAGGCGTCAAATGTGGCTCCGCCCCAGGCTTCTAAAGACCAAAAACCTATCGAGTCTAATTTACTGCAAATAGGTAACATGTCATCGGTGCGCATTCTTGTCGCAATTAGCGACTGATGCCCGTCACGAAGAACCAACTCTGTAATTTTTACTTTTGCCATAATCTACCAATAATTCAAAAATTAAATACCTTCATGAGCAGCTAGTGCAGCGGAGATAGCTGCCGCAATAAGCTCTGGAGGAAATCCGGTTGCATAATTAATAAGCTCAGGGTGCGATTCCACAAAGCTGGTATTGAATTCACCCGCTTGAAAATCAGGATGCTTTAAAATTTCCTGATAATAAGGAATAGTGGTTTTCACACCGTATACCAACATATCACTTAACGCGCGTCTTCCGCGTTCTGTAACACTTTGCCAATCTAATGCCCAAACAGTCAGTTTGGCGCACATAGAATCATAATAGGGCGGGATGACATAGCCACTGTAAATAGCTGCATCCATTCTCACACCCGGTCCGCCAGGTGCGTAATATCGAGTGATTTTGCCAAAGCTAGGCAAGAAATCGTTTTTGGGGTCTTCTGCATTAATGCGGAACTCCATCGCAAAACCGCGGTAGCCAACTTCTTCTTGCTTGTACTGTAAGGGCTGACCATCAGCAATACGAATCTGCTCTTGAACAATATCAATACCAGTAATGGTCTCTGTTACCGTATGCTCAACCTGCAAACGGGTATTCATTTCCATAAAATAGAAGGTGTTATCGGAATCCAGAAGAAACTCAACCGTACCCGCATTTTCATAACCAACGGCCTTTGCCGCCTTCACGGCTAAATTACCGATATATTCTCTTTGCGCCTCACTTAACTGAGGCGACGGAGCGATTTCAATCAATTTTTGATTGCGGCGTTGGATTGAGCAGTCTCGTTCAAACAAATGAATGACATTGCCATGGGAATCACCTAAGACTTGCACTTCGATATGGCGTGGATTGACCACACACTTTTCCAGAAATACTTCTGGCTTGCCGAATGCCTTGCTTGCCTCTGAAATGACTCTGTCATAATTGCTTAGCAATTCTTTTTCGTCGTTACAGCGACGAATACCTCGGCCACCACCACCATTGGTTGCTTTAAGCATCACAGGGTAACCAATTTTTTTGGCTAGCTTCACTGCGTCTTCTAAACTATCCAAGTTGCCATCACTGCCAGGCGTGCAGGGGATACCTGCTGCAATCATCGCCTTGCGAGCTTCAATTTTGTCACCCATTTGGCGAATGACATCCGCGTTAGGCCCGATAAACTTGATACCACGACGGGCACAAATTTCTGCCAGCTCTGGATTTTCAGAGAGAAAGCCATATCCTGGATGAAGCGCATCGCAGCCAGCTGCAACAGCAATATTCACAATATTATGAGCATTCAAATACCCTATCACAGGGTCTGAACCAATATTGTATGCCTCGTCGGCTTTTTTTACGTGCAGAGCATGTCGGTCGGCATCCGAGTAGATAGCCACAGATTTAATACCCATCTCAGAGCATGCTCTGACGATACGGACCGCAATTTCACCGCGATTTGCTACAAGAATTTTCTTTATCACTGTTCAACCTAAAGGATCAAAATTTATATGCTTTTTTTGACACAAAATGCCGCAAATTATATCATGCGGCCCCTATGACTGCACAACACATCATCAATCACATTGAATTTTCAAGGAAATCCTTGAAGATTCATGATACAATCGCGATTTGGCATTTTTCGAGGGTAATTAGCCAGCTAGCAGCACAGCAAGGCCAGCTGGAATGGACTCTCGAAGGGCAAGCTGCGGCGCAACATTCAAAACCGCGTTTGCATTTAACTATGTCAGCATCAATGCAATTATTGTGCCAAAGGTGTTTAAAACCTTTAAATCACAATTTGAATGTTGATCAAGTGTATGAATTAGTGAAGGATGAGTCTGAAATCCCTTTGGATGACGACTCTCAACATGAGTACTTGGTTATTTCTGATGCATTTGATGTACTTCAGTTAATCGAAGACGAATTGATTTTGGCGATGCCGTATGCACCCAAACATGATGGAACATGTGATGTTGATGGTCCTCTAGAGTCAGGTGAGCCTTTAGGGGCTTTTGCGGCATTAAAGAGTTTAAAATTAGATAGGCATTAATGCCTGAGTTTTTTTAGGAGTAAATTATGGCCGTTCAACAAAATAAAAAGTCCCCATCAAAGCGTGGTATGCACCGCTCACATGACTTTTTAACTAACCCACCTTTGGCGGTTGAGCCAACGACGGGTGAAGTACATTTGCGTCATCACGTGAGCCCAAACGGCTTCTATCGTGGTCGCAAGGTAATGCCAGCAAAAGGCGAATAATTAAGGTTTTTCATTACCAAGCCATGAAGTCTTCTGACTTTGTGGCTTTTTTTCATGGCATTCATTCATAGATAAATCACAATGACAGTCACGATTGCCGTAGATGTGATGGGTGGGGACCACGGTGCTAAAGTGACCGTTCCTGCAACCCTTTCTTTCCTCAAAACACACCCCGATGTTCGGGTCATTCTTGTCGGCCAGCAGCCTGCCATCGAGCAAGCGCTAACAGCTCAAAAAATTAGCCAGCATCCACAAATTGAAATTCATCATGCAACTGAGGTGGTGGAAATGGATGAATCCCCTCAAAGTGCGCTCAAGAACAAAAAAGATTCTTCAATGCGAGTGGCGATTAATCTTGTTAAAGATGGAATCGCATCTGCATGCGTAAGTGCCGGAAATACCGGCGCACTCATGGCAACTGCTCGTTTTGTTCTTAAAACGCTTCCAGGTATCGATAGGCCAGCCATTGCGGCGGCATTGCCCAATGAAAAAGGAACGACCTATATGCTCGATTTGGGTGCAAACGCAGACTGCACACCGGAGCATTTGCTGCAGTTCGCGATCATGGGGGCGATGCTGGTGAATTCTGTCGAGCATAAAGAAAACCCATCTGTGGGTTTACTAAACATCGGCTCTGAGGATATTAAAGGTAATGAAGTTGTTAAAAAAGCGGCTGAATTATTACGTGCTAGTCATTTAAATTTCTTTGGTAATGTTGAAGGTGATGATATTTATCGCGGTACAACTGATTTGGTAGTTTGTGACGGCTTTGTCGGTAATGTCGCTTTAAAAACTTCCGAGGGGTTGGCACATATGATAAGTGCTTTCCTGACCAAAGAATTCAAGCGTAATGCGTTTACTAAATTTGCCGCTCTATTGGCTATGCCAGTCATTAAAGCATTCAAGAAAGATCTAGACCCTAGGCGTTACAATGGTGCAAGTTTTCTGGGTTTGCGCGGAGTTGTGGTAAAAAGTCATGGTGGTACAGATGCATTTGGTTTCGAGCACGCTATTTTGAAAGCTGTAGAAGAGGCAAGAAATAATATTGTCGAAAAAATTTCTGCTCAGCTTGAAATTGAACATGCAAAATTAAATCAAGAAAATTCCACACCAATTCAATAAGTTACATTGCTTTTTAAAAGGCTTTTATATGACCAAAGCGGCAAGATATTCTCGAATCATCGGTACAGGCAGTTACTTGCCCGAGAAGGTTCTTACCAACGCCGACTTGGAGAAAATGGTTGATACCACGGACGAGTGGATATTTACCCGAACTGGCATTCTTAAGCGACATATCATTGCTGATAATCAAGCAACGACAGACATGGCTATGATTGCGGCCCAGCGTGCTATTGAGGCTGCAGGTGTAGCGCAGTCTGATATTGATTTGATCATATTTGCTACAACCACACCTGACCGTACTTTCCCGAGCTCGGCATGCATACTGCAAAAGAAAATGAATATGCATGAATGTCCCGCCTTTGATATTCAGGCTGTTTGTAGTGGCTTTGTTTATGCATTATCCGTAGCGGATCAATTTATTCGTTCTGGCATGTCCTCTTGCGCCTTGGTCATAGGAGCAGATGCCATGTCAAGAATCACTGACTGGAGCGATCGTAGCAATTGTATTTTGTGGGGTGACGGTGCTGGCGCAGTGGTGCTAAAGGCCAGCGCAGAGCCAGGTATACTTTCAAGTCATATTCATGCCGATGGCAGTCATATTGATCTTTTAACTGTTCCTCAAGGGGTCTCTGATTTATCAGGCGACAAGACCATCAAAATGGAAGGCAACGCAGTGTTCAAAATGGCGGTGAATACTCTGGATGCTATTGTGGATGAGACCCTTATCGCCAATGGCATGAGTAAATCAGATATTGACTGGCTAGTGCCGCACCAAGCCAATATTCGTATCCTTCAATCCACGGCAAAAAAGCTTGGCATGAATATGGAGCGGGTGGTTGTAACCGTTGACGAACATGGCAATACCTCAGCGGCATCTATTCCGCTCGCACTGGATGTTGCTGTCAGAGATGGGCGCATTAAGAAAAACGAGACCATTCTAATGGAAGCATTTGGTGGTGGTTTTACTTGGGGTTCTGTTTTACTGAAATTTTAAAGAGGTAGATATGCAATTTGCGATGTTATTTCCCGGACAAGGCTCTCAATCAGTGGGCATGATGAATGGCTTTGAAGAGCATGCCATCATTAAACAAACATTCGAACACGCCGCCGATATCCTCAAACAAGATGTCTGGGCTATGGTTACACAGCCTAATGAGCTACTCAATCAAACTACTAACACACAACCGTTAATGCTAATTGCTGGCTTTGCTACATGGAAATTATGGCAATCTCAAATCGGTACCTTGCCGAGCGCGATGGCAGGCCATAGTCTGGGTGAATATACAGCTTTGGTCGCCGCTGGTGTTATCAGCTTTGAAGATGCTTTGCCTTTGGTGAGATATCGCGCCGAAGTGATGCAGGGCGCAGTTGCTGAGGGTGTTGGTGCGATGGCGGCAATCCTTGGTTTAGAAGATAGCGTCGTGAATGAAGTTTGCCAATCCGCTGCTCAGGGTCAGGTATTAGAAGCCGTGAATCTTAACTCCCCAGGCCAAGTCGTGATTGCAGGCCATCGCGAAGCAGTCGAACGTGGCATGGAGGCTGCAAAAGCCAAAGGCGCAAAACGTGCATTGCTACTTCCGGTCAGCGTACCTTCACATTGCGCTTTAATGAAACCAGCTGCGGATAAGTTAGCTAGCTACTTACAAAATGTGCAATTTTCAACACCAACGGTTCAAGTTTTGCAGAATGCTGATGTGATAGCTTATCAAGATGCAGAAAAAATTAAGGATGCTCTTGTGCGTCAGTTATATAGTCCAGTGCGCTGGGTAGAGACTGTTCAAACGTTGCGTGAACAAGGCATTACACAAGCTTTTGAATGTGGCCCAGGCAAAGTATTGGCTGGTTTAGCAAAGCGCATCGTGGACGATTTTAATTGCGTGGCCATTATTAATAATGATGCTTTAACTGAAGCAAAAAACTTAACTGCCTAATCACAGGGGAGAATCGAATGACATTACAAGGACAAATCGCTCTAGTTACTGGTGCAAGCCGAGGTATCGGGGCTGCAATTGCTCATGCACTTGGCGAACAGGGCGCTGTCGTGATTGGTAGTGCAACTAGCCAATCTGGCGCAGATAAAATTTCTGCCGCATTAAAGCAAGCCAATATTCAAGGCACTGGGATAGTGCTAGATGTGAATGATGCAGCTCAAATTGAAGCAGTGCTCAAGCAAATTTCAGAACAATATGGAGATGTGAGTGTATTGGTGAACAATGCAGGTATCACCAAAGACACTTTACTGATGAGAATGTCTGACGAGGATTGGAATTCTGTCATCTCTACCAATTTAACCTCTGTTTTTAGAATGTCACAGGCTGTGCTTCGTCCTATGATGAAAGCAAGAACAGGACGTATTATCAGCATTTCATCTGTTGTAGGCCACATGGGGAACGCTGGACAAACCAATTACTGTGCCACTAAAGCTGGTATTTCAGGCTTCACCAAGTCACTAGCCAAAGAATTGGGTAGCCGCAATATTACTGTTAACTGCGTAGCACCAGGATTTATCGACACAGACATGACCAGAGAGCTGTCTGAAGAACATAGAAATAATTTATTGCAACATATCCCTTTGGGCAGACTGGGCTCGGATAAAGATATTGCTGCTGCTGTCGTATTTTTAGCTTCACCATCAGCCGCTTACATCACTGGAGAGACTATCCATGTGAATGGCGGGATGTATATGGCGTAATATTCATCGTAAGTTTTTTGTAATCCTGCCGCTTTTTGTTAAAATGGCAGTGCTTTTAAAGCGTATTTCTATAAATTTAAGGGGTAAAAGATGTCTGACATCGAACAACGCGTCAAAAAAATTGTTGTAGAACAATTAGGTGTAGAAGAAGCCAATGTTAAAAACTCATCCTCATTTGTAGATGATTTGGGTGCTGATTCACTCGACACAGTTGAATTGGTTATGGCGCTTGAAGAAGAGTTCAATTGTGAAATTCCTGACGAAGAAGCAGAGAAAATCACGACAGTGCAACAAGCCATCGATTACGTCAACGCGCACGTAAAATAATTTTTATTTCTCGGTGTAATTTTGTCCCATCCTCAAAACGGGTCTAGAAGACGCGTAGTCGTTACCGGTTTAGGTGTTGTTTCTCCAGTAGGCAACAATGTTGCTACTGCTTGGAACAATCTCCTAGCCGGAAAATCTGGTATTACCCGTATCAGCAAGTTTGATCCCAGTCAGTTCTCATCTCAGATTGCCGGAGAGGTTAAAGATTTTGATGTAGCAGAATTTTTATCTCCGAAAGAAGCAAGACGTATGGATACTTTTATTCAATACGGTCTTGTAGCAGGCATCGAAGCATTTAAAGATTCTGGTTTAGAAGTCACTGAACAAAACGCTGAACGTATTGGTGTTTCTATTGGCTCTGGTATTGGTGGTTTGCGGCTAATAGAAGAGACCAATGATACCTATGACGAGGGTGGTCCAAGAAAAATATCACCGTTTTTCATTCCAGGCACCATCATTAATATGATTTCTGGCAATCTGTCTATTATGTTTGGCTTCAAAGGTCCAAATGTTTCGATTGTGACGGCTTGTACCACTGGTACACATTCTATTGGTGATGCCGCAAGAATGATTGAGTATGGTGATGCGGATGTCATGATTGCAGGCGGAGCGGAAGCTGCGATAACCGAGCTTTCTGTAGGGGGATTTGCCTCTGCAAGAGCGCTCTCTGCTCGTAATGATGATCCGGCAACAGCAAGTCGTCCTTGGGATAAAGACCGCGATGGATTTGTGATTGGCGAAGGTGCTGGCGTCATGGTGCTTGAGGAGTATGAATCAGCCAAAAAACGTGGCGCTAAGATTTATGCTGAACTCGTGGGCTATGGTATGAGTGCTGACGCTTACCACATGACCGCCCCCAATATGGATGGTCCTAGAAGATCTATGAGAAATGCACTTAATAATGCTGGGGTTAACCCAGATCAGGTGCAATTTATTAATGCTCATGGAACATCCACGCCGTTAGGTGATACCAACGAAAGTAATGCCATTAAAGCAGCGTTTGGTGATCACGCTTATAAACTTGTTGTGAACTCAACCAAGTCCATGACTGGCCATCTACTTGGCGGTGCAGGCGGTTTAGAGTCGGTATTTACTGTGCTTTCGCTGTACCATCAAAAATCGCCACCTACCATAAACATTTTCAACCAAGATCCAGAATGTGATTTGGACTATTGTGCGAATCAAGCGCGCGATCTGAAAATTGAATATGCGCTAAAAAATAACTTTGGTTTTGGCGGAACCAATGGCTCTTTGCTGTTCAAAAAAATCTAAAACTTCAAACTGATCAACTACTACCGCAAATTTTGATGAACAGTCTTCAAAAAAACAGCGGAATCTTAATCAACGGCCAATTTGACGCAAATCTCCCTGTAATGGATAGAGGTTTGGCATATGGTGATGGTGTTTATCGAACCTTTGTGGTTCGTCAAGGCACTCCGTTGTTGTGGGCAATGCAATATCAAAAATTGCTGCATGATGCTCAACAATTAAATTTGAATATCTGCCCAGCCGAGCAACTGTTACATGAAATTCAATTGCTTTCAGCTGACTCAGTCCAATGCGTGATTAAAGTCATCATTACGCGAGGTGAGGGTGGGCGCGGCTATGCCATTCCTGCAAATTGCATGGAAAACCGTATCCTTGTCTTGAGCGAATATCCTCAATATGCAGAGCATATTCTTGAGCATGGAGCTAAAATTTTTCTGTGTGAGTTGAGGTTGTCACATCAACCCAAGCTAGCAGGTATTAAGCACCTAAATCGACTTGAGAATGTTCTAGCTAGAAGCGAATGTAAGCTTATAGAATTTCAAGATGGACTATTGTTAGATCAGAATGACAATGTTGTGGAATGTACTTCAGGCAATATATTTGCTCGCTTTGGCAATCAACTCATTACGCCAAAGTTACACGATTGTGGCGTTGCAGGAGTTGTTAGAGATTGGATTATTCAACAATCCCATCAATGGTCTCTAGAAACGCAGGAGTCCATGTTAACTCTGTCACAACTGGAACAAGCCGATGAAGTATTGATGACCAACAGCGTAATCGGAGCCATGAATATTAGTCAGCTTAACAATATTACTTGGCATCACAATACACTGGCGAAACAAATACGCAAGGCCTTAGGCATATCATCATGAAATTAATATTCTTACTTATTCGATTAGCGCTTATTTCCGGAATTGCTGTTTGCGCATGGCTATTTTATTTCGCTGAATCGACAATCAATCCGGTCGATCAAAACCAGACTTTTGAGATTGATGCTGGCACCAACTTTAGGAATATATGCCAGCACTTGGTCCAACAAAAAATTATTAATCACGCATATAGTTTTGAATTATTAGCGCGTTTACTTCAACAGGATAAGCAAATAAAAGCTGGTATCTATGGAATCAAACCTAGCATTAGTCATTACGAGCTCATCAATCAACTAACATCAGGGATCGATAATCAAGCCAGCATCACCTTTATTGAGGGCTGGAATTTTTCAGATCTTAGACAAGCACTCAATAAAAATGAGCATATCAAGCACATGACCATGGCTGAGAGCGATAAAAAAATACTAGAATTTGTGGGTGCGGTTGAAAATCATCCTGAGGGCTTGTTTTATCCAGATACATATTATTTCAACCCAAACACGAGTGATAGAGAGATACTCAAGCGCTCTTACGATACGATGCAGAGAAAACTGTTGCGCGAGTGGCAAATCAGAGATCAAGGTTTGCCCTACAAAACTCCCTACGAAGCTTTGATTATGGCGTCTATTATTGAGAAAGAAACTGGAAGATCTTCTGAACGTGCCATGATCGCTGGGGTATTTCTTAACCGTCTCAGGATAGGCATGCGCCTACAGACAGACCCAACCGTCATTTATGGCTTAGGGCAAAAATTTGATGGCAATATTCGCAAAGCTGATTTGCTAAGAGATAGCCTTTACAATACTTACACACGTGATGGTTTGCCGCCTACACCCATTGCTATGCCGGGATTAGCCTCTATCCATGCAGCACTGCATCCAAGTAATACGGATGCTTTATATTTTGTCGGCAAAGGTGATGGAAGTCACTATTTCAGCCGCTCGCTAAGTGAGCATAATCATGCTGTCACGCAATATCAATTAAGGCAAAAGTAATGCAAGGAAAATTTATTACTTTAGAGGGCATGGATGGGGCTGGAAAAAGCACACACATTCCTTTTATTCAAAATTTGCTAGCACAAGCAGGGTATTCCGTTGTGAGTACACGTGAGCCAGGGGGTACAGAACTGGGTGAAAAGCTACGTGAAATACTGTTGCATGACGCAATGCATGTAGATACTGAGACTTTACTGATGTTTGCTGCAAGAGCTGAGCATTTACAACAGCTCATACTTCCCGCTTTGAATGCCGGATCTTGGGTGCTTTCAGATCGCTTTACTGATGCTACATTTGCCTATCAAAGTGGGGCAAAGGGCTTAAATGCCGAAAGAGTGTTGCAACTAGAGTCATGGGTGCAAGGCCAACTTCAGCCAGATTTAACATTACTATTCGATGTGCCTGTAGAAATTAGCGTAGCAAGGCTAGCGCAAGCAAGAACCCCAGATAAATTTGAGCGAGAGTCGGCTGATTTTTTTACTCGCATACGAAATGCATATCTTAGCCGTGCGAATCAACATCCTGAACGCATCGCCGTGATTGACTCCAATCAAGCGATTCATCTCGTTGAGCAACAAATCATCCAAGCCCTAAAATCAGTGTTATGAGCTACAAAGTCTATCCTTGGCAGTTATCAACATGGGCTATGCTGAAGCAACAGCAAGATAAAATGCATCACGCCATTTTATTGAGTGGAGAGCAGGGGATAGGTAAACAGCATTTTGCAAATACACTTGCTCAGTCTCTACTTTGTCAACAGCCTTCGCAAGAGGGGTTTGCATGTGGCGAATGTCAAAGCTGCCATTGGTTTAGCTACCAAACACATCCAGACTTTAAATTGGTTAGCGCCGAAAACGATGATGAAGACGACGATAAAAAGTCCACGAGTAAAAAAACACAGATCAGTGTCCATCAAATACGAACACTCAACGATTTTTTAGCACTCAGCAGCCATCAAGGCAAGAAGGTTGTGTTAATCACCCCAGCTGAAGATATGAATCTTGCAGCCACTAACGCCTTGCTCAAGATGTTAGAAGAGCCTCCTAATAATGCATTCTTTATTCTCGTCAGTCATTCAAGCAAACGGTTGCTGGCGACTATTAGAAGTCGATGCCAACAAGTCAATATGCAATGTCCAGATAGCGAAATAGGGCAGAGATGGCTCAAACAGGAAGGCTTATCAGTCAGCTCACAACAGTTAAGATATGTTGGCGGCAGCCCACTAAAAGCTATTCAACAAGAAGATTATGATGACTGCATGCGCTTAGTTAAAAGCTTGATGGATGGAAGATTAATGGATATCAGTCAGGCGGTTAATTTTTGCCAATCTATAGGCATGGCAAAGTCAGTAGATGTCTTACAGAAATGGCTGCATGATCTTTTGTCGACCACAAATAATCTTCCAGCGCGCTACCATGAGATCTCTGCCGAAAAATTAACTACCTTAGCGAAACAACTTGAACTAAGTAGAGGGTTTGATTTGCTAGATCAATTAAATTATTTCAGACGACATGCACAACATCCACTGAACCAAGAATTACAATTTGAATCTATCTGTCTGAATTACACAAAGATTTTTAAAGAAGCCGCATGATGCAATTGAATTTTGTCGACTCTCATTGTCATTTAAATTTTCCTGGGCTTGCAGAGCAATTACCCAGCATCAGGGAAAACATGATGAACCATCATGTTGGCCACGCTTTGTGCATCTCTGTGAATTTACAGGATTATCCTCAGGTGCTCGCCTTAGCTGAACAGTATGAAAACTTTTATGCCACGGTTGGGATACATCCAGATTATGAGGATATTCCAGAGTTTACTGTTGAGGAACTGATAAATCTTGCGCAGCACCCTAAGGTGGTAGGTATTGGAGAAACCGGTCTAGACTATTTCAGGTTGACTGGAGATTTGGAATGGCAGCGCGATCGTTTTCGTAAACATATTCATGCGGCAAAACAGGTAAAGAAACCCTTAATTATTCATACCCGTTCAGCAGCCAAAGATACCATTCAAATAATGCAACAAGAAGGTGCTGATGAAGTGGCCGGTGTGATGCATTGTTTTACAGAATCCTACGAAGTAGCCAAACAAGCGATGGATTTGGGATTTTATATTTCCATTTCTGGAATCGTAACATTTAAAAATGCTGCAGATTTGCGAGAAGTTGTGCGTCAGGTTCCATTAGAAAGGCTGCTGATAGAAACTGATTCTCCTTATCTTGCGCCAGTCCCGTATCGAGGAAAAACTAATCAACCAGCCTTTGTGAAATATGTCGCAGAGGAAATTGCCAAAATTAAAGGAATTTCTTTGGAAGAAGTCGCTCAAACCACCACCAACAACTTTTTTAGGCTATTTTTACCTCATAGCACACCGGTTTAGTTTAGAATGCCTTTTTTACGCTGTTTTTGACGTTTTTTCGCTCAACCAATACAGTTTGCCTAATATTTATTTTTTTCTGGATTTTAAGGGGTTATATGAAGTCATTTTTCAATCGTAAGTCCGTTGTACTTATTTTGGGCGCTATTTTTAGTTTTTCTGCGTTTGCAGGTCCAAAGTCTTACACCGAAGATCAATTTTTAACGGCTTTTAGTGGCAAATCCAAAAAAGTTGTACTAGAAAGACTAGGCGCACCAGTTAAAAAAGAACAATCAGTAAAACCAACCAATGCCAACAGTATGATTGCAGGAAGAGGCAAAGAGTCCAGCAAACCAGTCAATGTTGAAATGTGGTACTACAATGGCTTAGTGAACTACGCGCCAAATAAGTCTTATAAATTTACTGAACTCACTTTTGTGAATGATCGCTGCTCAAATATTGCTTTTTTCAATAACAAGTAGTGCGACCATAGAATCAACCAAGCCCACGAAAGTGGGCTTTTTTTCATTCTTGCATAACCCTTTATTGCGCATAATGTGTATTATGTAAAATAATATATTTAGATTTAAGGCCCTAGACAAGGGCCTTAATAAAATAAGCTACTTCGCCTGTTTCAAGCTAGTAATCTCCTGGCCAATCGCCTCGTCTCGCAGATTCTGATTTAACTGCTCCGCTATCTGAATATGAGAATCTGCACTGGCTAAATCAGGCTTTAACTTATCAAGTTTAGCCAGATAGATATGACTAAGCGCTTGCCAATAATCGCTTTGGAATTGTTTTGCTGAGCTCAATAATAGATTAAGCGTTTTGTAGGCTTGTGCATAATTTTTTGCTTGGGTGTAAAAAATACCTAACTGCAATTGAATATCAGCCTTCTCATCGGCTGAACCATATCGTTCAGCTGATAATAATTTCTTAATTTGGTATTCAATGGCCTTATTAAAATCATTACTATCGGCATACATATTTGCGATTCGACCCAATACATCCATACGCTCAGTATCATTCTGAGCCAATGTGAAAGCCGTATCATAATGCGACTTGGCCACATCATATTTAGACAACTGTGTATTAGCATCCCCCATCAGGTTTAAAACAACGCGCTGATAGGCAGAAACATTGTTTTTCTTTGCTAATGCATAGGCAAGTTCGTATTGCTCTAATGCTTGTTGCGGTTTATTTTGTTGCAAAAAGGTATTACCCAGTTGTCCCAACAGGACCATACGTTCAGTTTCAACGCTTTGCAGATCTATGGCTTGGTTAAATGCTGGGACAGCTTTGTCATACTCTGATTGCGAAAATAACGCCTTCCCTTGGCAGGCCCATCCATCTGCTAATTTGGGATTTTGCTTGATAAGCAATTGAGAAATATCTAAAGCTTTTTCTAAATTACCTTTTTTAATCTCTTGATTACAATTAAAAATGTTATCTTTAACAGTATCTGCATTGACACCCACTGAAACACTAACGATTGCGCTTGCGAGTAATACCTTAGCCCATTGATTCATCTTTTATTCCGCCATATTCATTAAAGTTTGCTCATCGATAATCTTAATCGACAGCGCCTGTGCCTTTTCTAGCTTAGTTCCGGCATCTGCTCCTGCCAATAAATAATCCGTATTTTTGGATACGCTTCCACTCACCTTACCACCTAATGACTCTATCATTGATTTCGCTTGGTCTCTGCTCATATTTGGTAAGGTGCCAGTAATGACAAATGTTTTGCCAGAAAATTCAGGATGATGTTGTATCGCTAAAGGTTCGGGCCAATGAATACCTGCCCCACCCTCACTCTCAGTGCTTATTAAGTATTTCAAAACTTCTTGGTTGTGAGGCTCAGCAAAGAAATTTACGATAGACTCTGCTACCACAGGCCCCACGTCTGGCACTTCTTGTAGTTGATCTTGCTGTGCATGCATCAAATCAACAAAGTTCGGATAATATTTAGCCAAGTCCTTTGCAGTAGCCTCACCCACGTTTCTGATACCTAGAGCATAGATAAATCTCGCGAGTGTGGTTTTCTTGCTGGCCTCGATAGCTTGCATGATATTTTGCGCAGATTTTTCACCCATTCGATCCAATTCTGCCAAAGTTTGTACATCTAACTGGTAAATATCAGATAAAGCATGCACTAAATTAGCATCAACTAACTGCTCGACTAGCTTATCCCCTAGCCCTTCAATATCCATAGCTTTACGAGAGGCGAAGTGAATAATAGCCTGCTTGCGTTGCGCATCACAAAAGAGTCCCCCAGTACACCTGGCAACTGCTTCGTCTGATTGCTTTAGGATATGTGAACCACAGACTGGGCATTGATGCGGCATATTAAATATTTGGCTAAACTCGGGACGCTTTTCGAGTCTGACTGCGACCACTTCTGGAATCACGTCCCCCGCCCTACGGACGATTACCGTATCACCGATACGTATATCTTTACGCCGCATCTCATCCTCATTATGAAGGGTGGCATTGGTAACGGTGACACCTCCCACAAATACAGGCTTCAATCTGGCAACAGGCGTGATAGCACCGGTTCGGCCGACTTGAACATCAATACCTTCGACGATCGTTTCTGCCTCCTCCGCTGGGAATTTATGCGCGATTGCCCATCTCGGTGCTCGCGAGACAAAACCAAGCTCTTCTTGATAGGCTAATAGATTGACTTTATAGACGACTCCATCAATATCATAGGGCAATTGAGCCCGCTTACTTTGCATAGTTTGATAGAACTGCATAAGACCTGCGACGCCAGTAACAATGTTACGCTCAGCGCAAACTGGCAAGTGCAATTCATGGAGAAGTTGCATACACGCATGATGGGAACTAGGGATATGCAAACCCTCGCTAGCACCTAATCCATAGGCGTAAAAAGATAATGGGCGAGTCGCGGTAATCGCCGGATCTAACTGTCGTAAGCTACCAGCGGCGGCATTGCGCGGATTGGCAAACAGCTTGGCGCCGAGTCGCTCTTGCTCCTGGTTTAATCTTTCAAAATCGGCTTTGTGCATTAACACTTCCCCACGCACCTCCAATAATTTGGGGGCATGAGGATGGAATAAACGCATAGGAATTGACTTTATAGTACGTAAATTGTGCGTAACATCTTCACCGGTGTATCCATCACCTCGCGTTGCGCCTTGAACAAACACACCATTTTCATAGGTCAGCGTAATGGCAAGTCCATCAAACTTTGGCTCTACTGCGTATTCTATGATTTCAGCGCCTATGATTTCACGTATACGCTTATCAAAACTCTCTACCTCATCCTGACTAAACGCATTGTTCAAGGAGAGCATCGCCTGCTTATGCACCACTTCTTGAAAGCTATTTAAAGGAGTTGCACCGACTCGTTGACTGGGCGAATCAGCCGTCACCAATTGGGGGAATTCACGCTCTAATGCGAGCAATTCTCGGAATAAGCCATCGTATTCATTATCGCTAATCGTGGGTGCATCCAAGACATAGTAATGATAGTCGTGCTGAGTGATTTCTTGGGTAAGTTGCTGATGACGAACTTGAGCAACGCCAAGAGAATCTTGTGGATGATTTGGCGGATCTAAGTCAAACAACCCTGATTGCTTTTCCATAGCTTTTCCATAGAGGACTATCTAAATAACCTTAAAGCAGTATCGCAACCAGAGGGAATTCCTCGGGCATTCATTTGATCTTGAATCAGCTTGATTTGTTGATTAATTTTTTCTAAATGTAGCTCAGATAATTCTCGCTGTTGTTCGTCTACCAATACTCCACCAAGAGCCGTTTCCATTTTCTTTGCTATATCGAGCATGACATCAAACACCTCTGCACAATCAGCCGTACGAGGGATATCTAATTGGAATGTAACTCCTTTAAGAACTACTGTCCTGAGCATATCTTGGTTAAATGGATTTCTCTCTATATTTTCCAAGCTAAAAAGTATTTGATTGTTTTCGCTTAGAAAAACATATTTCCCATCTTGAATTTGTAAATGATTTGCCTCTGCTAAGCCGCGAAACTTTGTTCCGGTAAACCGTCCTGAGACGCCATGTAATAGGTGCAATCTTACTGTCTTATCAACCAGAATACAGAACTGATCAAGCTCTCTAGCTTTTTCCAAGACATTAGAATTCGAAATCCATTTTGGAGAGCTGGATAATTGATTTTGCAAATACTCAACTAACTGGCTAAATTGTTGAACATCTTGTTCTGATATAGCACCGTCACGACTTACCAATTGCAATCCTAGCAACATACGCTGATAGGAAATATCCGCTTTAATGAGTGAGCTATGTTGCCATTCACCAGCCGTATTTTGTGCGTAAATTTGTAAAAGGGATTGCAATCCTGCTGGCGGAAATAACTGCTCTATCACGCTTTGTAGATTCATTTTCTTGCCGTCGTCAGATGTCAATTCAAATTGCACAATGGTGTCAATATCTTCACTGACCTCGACAGGCAAATCATGGCTTGATTTTGATGAGATTGATGTAACAGGTTGCGGCTCATCCATACTTTGCAAAGGCTGATTGATGTTTTCTAAGACATCATCTGCTACTTTGTTATTTGACTCTGTGCTTGATTCGAATGTGATGAGATGATCATCAGAGCTCGCTTGATCAAATGATGCCTCAGCAGAAAACTCAACTTCATCTTCATCAAAAAATGAACTGTCTTGAATAGCAATATCAGTCTCTGACAAGGTCCTCTCGTTAGATATATCTACATCTGTATCATCAATGGCATCAAACTCTGGCTGATTCTCTAGGTCGCGATTTTCAACTGCGTGCGCTTCATTATGCTTGTGTAAGCGTCTTGCTTGCCATCGATTATAGGCGAGAGTAAAACCGATAATCAGTGCTCCGATAATCAGCAGTGAAATGGTCATATCATTAAACATTCAGCCACCCTTTTTCTCATATTCCTAGTTAAGCTCAGCTAATACTGGCTCTTGCATCTTCATAGCTGCGTCCATATCCACCTCAACAACTCGTGAAACTCCAGACTCTTGCATCGTGACACCAATCAACTGCTGCGCCATTTCCATCGTAATTTTATTATGACTCACGAATAAAAATTGCGTACGCTCAGACATTTTTTTGACCATCTCGCAAAATCGAACGGTATTGCTATCATCAAGAGGTGCGTCTACTTCGTCCATCAAGCAAAATGGTGCTGGGTTGAGTTTGAACAGAGCAAATACCAAAGCCAGAGCGGTCAGTGCTTTTTCTCCGCCAGAAAGCAAATGGATGGTGGAGTTTTTCTTGCCTGGTGGCTGAGCAAATACTTGTACCCCACTATCGAGAATTTCAGCGCCCAATAGCTCAAGCTTTGCTTGACCTCCGCCGAAGAGATCTTTAAATAAGTCTCCAAAGTGACGATTGGTTTCATCATAGGTGGATTGAAGCCGTGAGCGAGTTTCGCGATCGATTTTAACAATGGCGTCTTCCAAAGTAGAAATTGCTTGCTCTAAATCCGAGGCTTGACTGTCAAGATACTGTTTACGCTGAACCTCACTCTCAAGCTCCTGTATAGCAGCCAAATTAACCGCACCTAAAGCATCAATTTGCAGTTGGATTTGTTGTGTCCGCTCTTCCCATTGTTGCGCCCTAGCATTGCTTGGCATTTCTTGTAACAACAAAGACTCTTCGATATCTAATTCACTTAGACGGTTTTGACAGCGCTCAAAATTGAGCCGCATTTCTTGTTCTAGCAAGCGCGCTTGCTCTAACTTGTCGCGCATAGGATGAATAAGCTGTTCAATTTGGATACGGAAGCGCTCACGATCTTGCAAAGTCTGCTCAAATTGGGCCATAGCGTCTCTCACCTCGACCAGCTTTTTTTCTTTTTCCTGCTTATCGATAACAGCTGTCTGGAGGCTTTGTTGCAATCCTTCCATTTTGGCCGCATTTAACATCGTTACAATTTCATCTAGCTGTCTAAGTAGACGAGCTTTTTCCTCATCGCCTTGTTTAATTCTATTCTCTATATCAATGATTTTATTTGTATTAATTTTTTTATTAAACTGCTTTTCTTGTAAATGTTTTTCTTCCTGCAAGAGTATTTGGGTAAATTCTTGATATGCTTTTTGCGACTCTTGCCATGTTTGCGCAGCGCTTTCCGCCAGTTGCACTAAGGTTGGAATATGTCTTTCAAGTTGCGCTATTGTTTGTTGCTTTTGTTTTATCTCTTGTGCGTGAGAACTTAGCTTCTCTGACAATTGAGTTAATTCCGTATATATAGAGGCTTCTCTTTGCTGGACATGCTGTTGCGTTTGTACAAGCTTTTGTAATTCGATGTCCAATGCATGCTTACTTTGCACGACTTGATTCAACGATTGATTAGATTGCTGCAATTGTTGGCCCAGTTGCATAAGCTTTTGTTCAAGTTGTTCTAACTTGGCTTGTTGGCGTTTAGCATGCGCTTCCAAATCTGGTGATTTTGCTTTTAATGCTTTCAGTTCTGCTTGACGTTCTAAAACACCTTGATTATCACCAGCCGCCGCGTTGAGTATGACGCCATATCGAGCTAATACATCGCCTTGTTGATTGATAAGCAACTGGTGTGGCTCAAGTTGATCGCGTATATCTAGAAATTTAAGGTTATCTTCAGATATATACATATCACTTAGCAACTCAGAGATTAGTCCTTGTAATTCAGGCTTAAGCACCTTCACTTTATCTAATAAAGGTTTTAAATATGGGTGACTTTTTTGCGCTGCCGGACGAATGTCATATTGCAGATAACTCAAGCTTGACGGTGGACGTTCAGTAAGTAAGCTTGCATCCATTTGTTTTGCTGTCACAGCATTAAGATGCCGCGATAAGGCTGCCTCAACAGCCAGCTCCCACCCGGGTGTAATCTCTAAAGCCTGCCAAACTCGAGGCTTGTCATCTAATTTTTTTGAGCTTAGCCAGGAGGACATCTGTTGTGCGCTACCCAATTGCTTCAGTATATTTTCTAGTGAACCAATTTGAGCAAGATGTTGCATCAGTTGTTTATCATGCTCTGTCAATACAATTCGGGCTTCGCGGATATCCTCTTGCAAAGAAGCTTCCTGCTGTTTTAGCATCACTATTTGTTGAGTTAAGCGATCAACCTCTTGCGCATAAGCTATTTGTTGCTGCTGTAAAGCCTCGATTGAGGCCGGGTCTGGCAAGGAGATTTGACTGAGGTCTTGTTGCAACTGCTCCTGACGAAGCTGAATCTGATTATCTTGGCTAATTAAATGACTGAGGCTGAGTTGTTCAAGTTGTAAGGCAGACTCTGCCTCTTGTCTTTGCTGCTGCGCTTGTTGGTAAGCTTTCTGACATTGCTCTAATGCAGATTTTAGTTCTGGCAATTTAGTTTGTTGTTGTTCAACTTGTTTTTCTGCAATGCCTAACTCATCTGAGGCGAGCAAGCTATTCTGTTGTGCTTGTTGTAAATCTTGATTCAATTCCTCTAACAGAGATTGCAACCGTTGTACCTGCTGCTCTGCTTGTTGTTGTTGGGCAATCAAGCGCTCTTTAGCTTCTTGATTATGTTTGATTTGAGTCTCTAAATTCGCCAATAGCGCGTTGCTCTCGTAATACGCTGCTTGCGCCTGTTGCACCGACTCACTTTGCTCAAAGTGTTGTTGTCTGAGCGTTTCTAGCTCGGTTTCCGTCTTGCGCAAAATGGATGTTTGCGCCTCTAAGTCGTTAGCTACTTTCTCGACCTGCCGTTGTGATTTTTCCCATTGCACCCCAGCGTCTCGTTTATTTATCCACCACAAGCGCCCTTGCGCCATTTTTAGAGACTCTTGCAGAGTGTGGTATTGTTGGGTGACAACAGCTTGAGCTTGTAAGCGAGTAATTTGATTGTCGATTTCTTGACGTATATCTTCCACCCTGCGCAAATTCTCTCGTGTATCACGCAATCGCAACTCGGTTTCTCTTCTTCTTTCCTTGTATTTTGAGATACCCGCCGCTTCTTCTAGAAATACGCGCAATTCCTCGGGTTTAGCTTCTACTATTCTGGAGATGGTGTTTTGTCCAATAATGGCATATGAATTACGCCCTAAACCTGTACCAAGAAATAAATCGGAAACGTCACGACGCCTGACGGTGGTATTGTTGATGTAGTAGGTTGAGCCCTTATCTCGCTCAATCACTCGTTTAACAGAGATTTCGGCATACTGCGCCCAAGGACCTCCAACACTCCCTAAGCTATTATCAAACACCAATTCGACACTGGCGCGACCAATTGCTTTGCGATTCGCGGAACCGTTAAAGATTACAGCATCCATGGAATCGCCACGCATTTCCTTGGCACTAGATTCACCCAATACCCAGCGTACAGATTCCATTACATTAGATTTACCACATCCATTCGGACCAACAACCCCCACTCTTTGCCCATGAATATGCAAGGTTGTGGGGTCAACAAAGGATTTAAATCCGGCGAGTTTTAGGTGGGTCAGACGCAATTTTTAATGTATCCAAAGGTAATGGTTTTTGTGTTGCGTTTATCGATTCATCAACATTACGCATTATAATATGGTGTCCAACATATTTTACGAAAATGAGCATGATAAACCCAGATTCTTTAGGTGCTAAACCTACCGCACAGCCAAGCAAAACCTTGGAAACATTTCCTAACCCTTGTCCGCAAAGAGATTTTCATATTCATATGGAAATTCCAGAGTTCACCTGCTTATGCCCAAAGACTGGTCAACCAGATTTTGCAGTGCTTTATTTAGACTATATTCCAGACCAATTATGTGTCGAATTAAAAAGTCTTAAATTGTATACATGGTCATTCAGGGACGAGGGTTGCTTTCACGAAGCAGTCACAAATCGTATTTTAGATGATTTGGTGCAAGCGACTCAGCCACGTTTTATGCGCTTAACAGCAAAGTTCTATGTGCGAGGTGGCGTCTTTACAAATGTTGTTGCAGAGCACAGAAAGGCCGGTTGGCAACCTGCACCATTGGTTGATTTAACCAAATTTAGCTCACAATCGAATATTAGAGGCTAAGTTTGCCCAACCCATTTGATTTCATCTGCATCTGGATACTCCAATCCAGCGAGATTCTGCCTCTTTTAATATTAGGCTTAGTGTGCTTCGCAGTATTTTCTGTTTCAAGGTTGGCTTTGATCGCTTGGCAATATAAGCGTGTAAAAAACACTGGGGAGCTTGCAACGGTCCTACTTCAAGGCTTTCGTGTAGATAGCATACAAATCGGTCTTTATTGGCTGATTCCACTGCTCTTATTTCCACTAGCCGCCTTCGACCTTACCTGGAATACTTGGCTCGCCATCACCTATGTCTGGATAATCGCCTGCACGCTATTCAGTATATTCCTTGAAGTCGCTACGCCGGGATTTATCAGTGAATATGATGTTCGCCCCAATCGCTTATTTGTTGAATATCTAAAATATCCAAAAGAGGTATTTTCTATGCTTTGGCGGGGCTTCAGGTGGCATGTATTTTTTGCCATAGGTCTGACCATCATCAGTGCTTGGATACTTAGCCTTACCATGCAACCCATCTTAAGCCTTGATCGCGGCTGGAGTACGTTGACGACATTACTCCTTTGGCCCTTGATGTTTGTCCTGAATGCCGCCATGATACGTTCCTCATTGGGACATAGACCTGCTAATCCCGCTATGTTTGCCATGACCAAAGATGCCATGGTGAATAGTCTTATTCTTAACTCTGCTTGGTCAGTTATCCATGCGATTTACAGTTTTAAACATGAGCATAAATCCAGCGATATTTATGGCAAGCTTGCCGCAGACGAAGTGCTAAAAATTGTAGCTCAACAGCATCATTTAACATTTTCATCCCATCCTAAATACCCAACATTGCACTTTGCAAAAGCCTCCTCCAAGCGCAACAAACCTTTAAATCTAGTCATTGTGTTAGAAGAGAGCTTGGGGGCAACTTTTGTTGAATCCCTCGGTGGCATTCCTGTGACCCCGGAATTAGAAAAGCTGAAACATCAAGGTTGGTGGTTTGAGCAAATGTATGCCACTGGCACACGTTCAGTAAGAGGCATCGAGGCTGTGGTGAGCGGCTTTCCTCCCACCCCTTCGCAAAGTGTCGTCAAGTTATCAAAATCTCAGCGTGACTTTTTTACCATTGCCAAGTTGTTAGGCAATCAGGGTTATCACACCGAATTTATCTATGGTGGCGAATCCCATTTTGACAATATGAACGGCTTCTTTCGTGGCAATGGATTTCAGTCTGTAATAGACCAAAAAGACTATGAAAACCCAATTTTAACTGGCAGCTGGGGAGTCAGTGACGAGGATTTATTTAATAAGGCACATCAACGTCATCTGCAATTACATCAACAATCTAAGCCGTTTTTTAGCCTGATTTTTAGTTCATCTAATCATGCTCCATTTGAATTTCCAGATGGGCGCATCAGCTTATATGATGAGAAAAAGGCGACTGAAAATAATGCAGTGAAATATGCAGACTTTGCTTTAGGGCAGTTTATTCATCAGGCGCAACAGAGCGATTATTGGCAAGACACCCTATTCTTAATTGTGGCAGACCACGATATCAGGGTCCGCGGTGAACACTTAGTTCCGATCAAAAATTTCCATATACCAGCTCTTATTTTAGGTGCAGACATCCAGGCCAAGACCATCAAACGGATATGCAGTCAGATAGACTTACCTGTCACATTACTTTCACTGATGGGGATTGAGAGTGAACATCCAATGATAGGTCAGGATATTAGTCAATTGAGTGAGCAAGACTTATTGGATAGTCAATCAGGTCGAGCCATGATGCAATTCAATCAAAACTATGCTTGGATGCAAGGAGACCAGGTTGTCATTTTACAATCTGGAAAATCGGATGTGTATGGCAAGTACTCTCCTATCAGTAAATCCCTATCAATCGTAGACATAGCAACGCAGGAATATCAAAATTTATCCAAAGTTGCCTTAGCGCACTCATTATTGCCTAGTCAGCTCTATCAAAAGCAGCAGTATGATATTCCCTTGCAAAAGCAAACTTAGTGGACAGTCAATGTTAAGTAATCGTTGGAAAAATAAGCTTCATCAAAAATTTGCAAAATTCCTATTGTTTTGGAATGCCGGCAAATTCTTGATTTCGGGAAAATTTTTAGATAAAAAAGCCCACCTTCCTGCCGCAAAATTTAATGTTCCTGCAGATTTCTTTGGCCTTGGAGTTGCTCCCGGACCTCATCCAGCTTATGACGATTACATATGTGATGCGCTGGCATCTCTAAAACTTTCTATCGTAAGAATTGATGTATCTAACGACAATAAAGACGCACAAATGCGCCTTATGGACAAATTAACTCAAGCTGGAATTAAACTGATTGTTCATTTTGTTCAACATCCCGACGAAGCCAAAATCATTGCTAAAAAAAGCCAAGTACAACGCCAATGGGCGGAATTTATTCGCTATATTTTGAACCGCTATCAAGCAAGTATTCATATGGTTGAGATTGGCAGCACGGTCAATCGTCCAAGATGGAGTGGTTACACCCTACAAAGCTTTATGAGTGCGTGGCAAATTGCCCACCCTATCGTAAAAGAATTTCGCTTGACGCTTGCAGGGCCCAATATCACCGATTTCGAACCGCCCTATACCGAACTATTTTTGCGTAAGTTGCAAAAAATGCAGTTACTCCCAGATGTTTACAGTAACAATTTATTTGCGGAACGCGCCACCGAACCAGAGCGATATGATCACAAAGTCATGGGCTATAGATTGGCGGATAAACTTAAGTTTAATCTCATAAAAAAGGCCAATACATTAAAGCAGTTATCCTTGTCATTTGGTGTTAATCGATTAGCATCCTTATCAAGTTTTTGGACCTTGCCACGCATTCAACGTTACACGATTTTCACGGAATTGAAACAAGCCGACTATTTAGTTCGCTACATGGTGCTATGTGTTGCTTCAGGTGCCTTAGAAAAAGCTTTTTGGGGGCCGTTAATTTGCCATCGTGAGGGGTTGATTGATGACCACGAGGAAGAATATCCGCAAAGAGAAAAAATAAGCTATTACGAAAAAGTAACAGGTCAACTAAGTAAATTGACCCGCAGGCCAAGTTTTCATGCGATGCGTTTTATCATTAGCCATTTGAGTGAAGCTGAGTATCTGGGCTCTCAAAGTGAACTGACTGGTTTAGAAATTCATCGATTCAAAAAACAGCAACATGTATTTGATATCGCATGGTGTATCAATGGCTTAGGTTACAGCACTTACCAGGTATATTCTTCGGATGCTCTCAGTCGCGCGCAGTTTTTTGATATTCGCGGTGAACCTATCGCCAATCTCCCTGACTTTATTAATGAACAACCGATTATGTTGCAGTGGAATGATATTAAAGATGCCTATAAACCCATTGCCCCTAAACAGGCCCTGTCGGTCAAGATTTGCCGCTACGGTTATGTAGACTACTTCCACTTACAAAACCAACAATGGCAAGCTGTCATAGCTTCAAACCTTCGTTCTCAGGCCATTCAGTTATTTGAATTTTTGATTTCTGAATTAGACAAACAAGTCAGTCAAACGCATATTTTGCGCAAAGGACGTAATGTCGTTTGGCAAACCCCCCATCCTTTCAATCCCAATATTCAATTGGTGCTCAAGCGCCCTGCAAGACAACACTGGTACAAGCGCTGGTTAGATAAAGCCAAGCCCAACAAGTCAAAAGCAGCATGGAATGCTAGTTGTGAATTAATGCGCAAAGATATCGCAGTCGCAAAACCAATTGCATTTATCGAGCATTTAAGCGAAACAGGATTTAACTACAACCTCTATGTTTGCGAGGCGGTAAAGCATCAGGCTACAGCAAGAGAGATGTTTGCAGCCTTCAACCTGGGGCAAGATCAATTTCTTGGCCTAAGCAAAACTCGCTGCTTGCAACAACTCAGTCATTTCGTTAACAAGATGCATCATCGCGGCGTCATGTTTAGAGATTTATCTGCAGGGAATTTGTTACTGGATATACAAGACGATGAATTAATGATGACCTTGATTGATACCAATCGAGCACGTTTCTATTTACAGCCCTTAACAGTGCGTCAGCGATTGATCGATCTTGTGCGTGTATGTAATAAAATTAATTGGGCAGATCGCGAGGTTTTTCTCGCCTATTACTTCGCGAGCAAAGGCAATCGATTACAAACTTGGATGCGATTGCCTTTCTATCTTTATGACTTAAAAGTTGTGCTTAAACGTAAGCTTGGCAGGAAGGCTTGGCGTCAGTTAATCCGCCGATTTACAGCGCAAGTCGATTAGAAAAAATGATTGACAGGCTCCCTCGGCGTCCCTAATATAGCGCCTCTTTCGAGTGTACTGTTTGTATCCATTGGGGGTATAGCTCAGCTGGGAGAGCGCTTGCATGGCATGCAAGAGGTCAGCGGTTCGATCCCGCTTATCTCCACCAATCATCTGTAATCCTTGGGCGCAAGCCTTTATTGATGCGAATCACAAGCTTATTCAGATTGATTTAAATCGGTGAAAACGGTATAATGTTTGTTTCTTAGGTCCCCATCGTCTAGAGGCCTAGGACACCTCCCTTTCACGGAGGCGACCGGGGTTCGAATCCCCGTGGGGACGCCAATATATTCTTCATATATTGCTTTATTTTCCAGAATGCTTATTTGATCTAATACCCGCCGGCATAGCGTGTTAATGGATAAACGTTGATAGCTCTCATGGCGGCTCGTTCAGTCAATTATTTCAATTCATAGACAACGATTAAATCACCTTGCTTATATCCTAGAATTGCATTGCCACCAACTGCAACTGCAATATATTGCTTACCCTCGATTTGATAGCTAATTGGCGGTGCATTTACACCGTATTCCAACTTGTCTTGCCAAAGCAATTGACCCGTATCGCTTTGAAAAGCATTAAATTGACCATTACCCTCACCCACAAAAACTAACCCACCGGCCGTGCTAAGCACCCCGCCCATCAGTGGTTGTTCGGTTTTTTGTTGCCAGCGAATTTTTCCGTCAGCTAGTTGAATTGCACTCAACAATCCCCAGCGAGGCTCGTCAGCAGGCTCGGATGAGGTATAACGTAATGAGGATTTACCATCATGGGCCGCAGCTTCGTGCAATGTGTATTTGATAGGAGCATGTATGCCCGCAACAAAAGCCAATTGTTGTTTGCTATCAACAGAAGCAGGAGACCAATTTGCACCCCCTAGTATTCCTGGGTAAAGAATAATTCCCTCGAAAGTTGCCTTTGCAAACATATTTTTCTGCGGCACAAAGGCTTCTGATTTTAATAATAGTTTGCCATTTGACCTGTCATGGACATAAAGCCAGCCAGTTTTGCCAGCTTCAGCCACGGCTGGAATGCTCTTGTTAGCCATTTTTAAATCAAACAACATGGGGGGACTTGCTAAATCATAACCCCAAACATCGTGAGGAACTTGCTGATAATGCCACTTCAGTTTGCCTGTATTGGCATCGAGGGCCACGAGGGACACAGTATAAAGATTATCCCCAGGTCGAGAGACATCGTTCATTTGTGGAGAAGGATTACCCGTTCCAAAGAATAAAATTCCACTTTTTGTATCTATCGCTGGAGTAGACCATGCTGATCCACCACCGTAGCGGGCCGAATCACGATATTGATTAACTGTGGCTTTTTCGTGCTGAATATCACGATTGAGGGAAATGCCATCTTGAGTTGTGGGCGTGAATATACCCTCCCATCCCTGTTCAGGAATCGTATCGAATTGCCAAATTCGACTACCATCATGAATATCAAACGCAGCGAGGAACCCTGGTCTACCATAACGGCCAGTCACTCCAATAACCGCCCCCAAAGGAGCATCTTCGCGTGGATTATCAATATGCAAGCCATAGCCAACGCCCGTAATCCCCACAATCACTTTATTCTGGAAAACGATAGGTGCCATCGCGATACCGACTCCCGTACCCCCAGAAATCTTTGCATTGCTATTCGGATCATCTTTGTTAAGGGTATCTTGCCCCTCTGTTAGGCCGCTATCTTCAACGACATTAATATCCCAAATCAATTGACCAGTTTTTGCATCTAAAGCAATCAATCTTGCGTCCACAGTTCCCATAAATACTTTGCCATGAGCAACTGCTACCCCGCGATTGGCAGGGCCACAGCACATTTTCCAATCAGCACGACGCTGATGTTGATAGCGCCATAATTGCTTACCGGTTTTGGCGTCTAAGGCAATCACATGATTAAAAGGTAATGACACATACATCACCCCATCACTCACGATAGGCGTAGTTTGAAAACTACTTTTAACACCGGTGCGAAATTCCCATGCTTTGCCGAGATTTTGCACATTAGACGTATTAATTTGATTGCTGGGGAAATGGCGCTGGTTGGAATAATCCATGCCAAAACTTGGCCATTGAGGATTCGCTTGTTTTGCCTCGTGATCAATCTGTTGCGTCTCTTTATTAAGCTCTTGTGCCTGAGTCGTCGATGAGAGAAATAAAAAAGCCATCAAAACAGAAAGATATTTCATGAATAAACCTTGAGAACCAAAAATATGAGTATAGCTTCTAACTCAGATTTTTAGGGACAAATCCCTTAAAATGTCAGCATGCATAATGACAGTCAACTTACATGGAAAGATGGCCAACCCTATTCCACTATATTTGAGGATATTTATTTTTCTCAAGACCACGGTATGCAAGAAACCGAGTATGTGTTCTTGCAACAAAATCAACTAGAGCAACGCTGGCAACATCTTGATAAAACCCACTTCACCATTATCGAAACAGGGTTTGGCACTGGACTCAATTTTCTGAGTAGCTGTCAGCTATGGCTAAAAACTAGCCAAGCACATCAACGCTTACACTTTATCTCTTGCGAGCAATACCCTTTGAGTCTTGCACAAATGCAACAAGCCCATGCGCTCTGGCCAGAACTTGCTGATATCAGTGCGGCATTGCTTGAGCAATACGCCTATCTAGGTCAAGGTTTTCATCGTTTTCATCTATTTCATCAACGTATTAGTCTGACCCTTTTCATAGGCGACGTCATGGAGATGATGAAGCAATTGCATAGCTATGCAGATGCGTGGCTTTTAGATGGCTTTGCACCCGCCAAAAACCCGACGATGTGGCAGCGAGAGATGTTTGATTGGATGGCACGACACTCACAAGCAAATACGACTTTTGCAACATTTACTGCAGCAGGTGAAGTTAAACGAGGTCTGCAAAATGCCGGTTTTGTGGTGAATAAAATTGCAGGGTTTGGCAAAAAACGTGAAATGCTAAGTGGCCATTTTTCAGCTGATACAATCAAAGCAAGACCTACCGCTAGTCTTACGAAGTCTCAATCAGCTATCGTACTTGGGGCTGGTGTATCAGGCTTAACTTCAGCACATGCATTGGCAAAAAGAGGTTGGCAATGTACCGTGATAGAGCAGCATCACGACATCGCGCAAGAGGCCTCAGGTAATCCAGTGGCGGTGCTATACCCGAAACCCAATGACGGCGATAATCCCTTGAATCAAATTGCTATCACCAGCTATCAATATAGTTTGGCTTGGTTGCAACAGTTACATTTGTCTCCGCAAGATTGTAATTTTTGTGGAATATTGCAACTGGCTGAAAACGACGCTGAAGCAAAAAGGTTTGAATCTATCGCAAAAAAACTCCCCACATTAACGCGCTGGGTGAGTGCTGAACAAGCCACAGAAATTGCAGGCGTCAAAATCCATCAGCCAGCTTTATATTATCCTGATTCCGGCTGGATTAGACCGCAACAATTATGCAGGCGACTTGCACAAGATACCGGGATAGATTTTCAGTTTCATCAATATGCTTTACGCATCGAGCAAATTGATTTGGGCTGGCGTGTCTGGGATGGCACTCGCATCGTGGGTGAAGCAGAAGTTCTTATCCTAGCCAATGCCTATCATATAGCAGACTTCACCCACACACAGCACTGCGAACTAACGCCAGTAAGTGGTCAAATTAGTTTTTTACCTAGTAGTCCGCAACTTGAAAAACTGACATGTGTCGTTTGCGCAGACGCCTACCTCACACCGAATATTGATCAATATCATAGTTTGGGTGCCACCTTTGAGCCCTTCCAAACCGATATCTCAGTGACAGAAGAAGCCCATCGACAAAATTTAGAGTCATTAAAAAATATATTGCCTGAGATGGATACTTCTGAATTCAATACGAAAAATTTGCAAGGCAGAAGCGCCATTCGCAGTTGTAGCTTCGATTATTTACCTTTTGTGGGCGCAGTGATAGATACACAAAATATGCCATCTCAAACGGCTTTTTTACGCGATAAAAGCTTGCTACCGCCGCTTTTGCGTGGCTTATATATCCATGCGGGGCATGGCGCAAAAGGACTTTTACAAGCACCTTTATGTGCAGAGATTTTAGCTTGCCAAATCAATGCCGAGCCTATGCCAGTGGGTTTAGATCTGCTTGCTGCGTTAAATCCCAATCGACAATTATTAAAGAAACTAGGCTTAAAAGCCATCAAGCAGCAATACCAAGACCCCCTGCTATCCAATGTTCAATCAAGGTAGAATGGCCTCATGTCTATCGCAACACAATATCAGCAAGCACTGCAATATCATCGCCAGGGACTTTTATCACAGGCTGAGCAACTCTATTTAACGCTGCTCAAAAGCGATCCAACACATATTGATAGCCTACATTATTTAGGTTTGTTGTATTACCAAACTGACAGAAATAACCAAGCCAAACCTATTCTAGAAAAAGCTTTTAAAATATCCCCTAATAATATTGATTTAATTCAACATTATTCTTTATGTTTGCGTGATTTAGGCGAAATAGAACAAGCGATCGCACTGTTAAAACGAGCTCAAACACTTGCACCACATGATGCAGATCTATTGCAGAATTTGGGGAATACTTACTGGGTTGCTGAGCAATATCAAGCTGCCATCGATATCTTTAATACGCTATATCTGCAAAACAAGAACAATGAAGATATTCGCGACAGCCTGCTCTCGGTATTGTCTTTGGCAGGCAATCAGGCACATGCGCAAGGCGATTTTAGCCTAGCGCAACATTGCTTTCAGCAAGCGGTCTCTATTTCTGCGCAAGCAGAACTTCTCTACAATCTTGCCAATGCGGAGCGAGAACTGGGACTGTTAACTGCCGCGCGCCAGCATTATTTACAAGCACAATCACTCAGCCCCAATGACGCGGATATCTATAACAATCTTGGCAATGTGGAACGTGAATTAGGGAATCTTGCACAGGCCATAGGCTATTACCAACAAGCAATTAAACTGAATCCGAAACTAGGTCATGCATGGGTACATTTGATACACCAAAAACAACACGCATGCGATTGGCAAGATTTAGAGGCTCAAATTCAGCAGGTAGACACTTGGGTTGAACAACAACAAGCCTTACAGATATCCCCTTTCGCGTTTTTATCTATGCCGAGCACCTCAGCAAAAGCACAATTAAACTGCGCCAATTTGTGGCTCAAACAACGCTATCAATCTTGGTTTGAGCAAGCAAAATCAGCTCCATTTGCGCAACGCAACAATCAGCGTAAAAACGGTAAAATTCGGCTTGGTTATTTGTCTGCCGACTTCCGCCAGCACCCCCTTGCAAGCTTAGTAACCGAAGTATTGGAATTGCATCAACGCGATCACTTCGAGATTTATGCCTACTCGAGTGGGAAAAACGATGAGAGTAATGAGCGCAAACGCTTTGAAAAAAGCGTAGATTTTTTCCGCGATATCCGCAACGTGAGTATTCAAGATGCTGCGCAACAGGTGTTGGCAGACCACATAGATATTCTGATTGATTTAACCGGCTTTACACAAAATAGTCGCGCTCAAATCACAGCAATGAAACCCGCGCCTATCAGTATCAATTGGCTAGGTTATCCTGGCACCATGGGACAAGGTTTGTATGACTACATCTTGGCGGACGCTACGATTATTCCACCAGCTGACGAGGTCTATTATGGTGAGCGTGTTTTACGCATGCCACATTGCTATCAACCCAATGACAGCCGCAGACCCAAGCCGCAAGAGGATATGAGAAAAAATCATGGCCTAAGTGAAGAAATGATGGTGTTTGCCTGCTTTAATCAGACATTCAAGATTCTTCCTGACATGTTTTTACGATGGATGCGTATTTTAAAAGCTGTACCGAATAGCGTTTTGTGGTTGCTCGAATGCAATCCATTAGCCAAGCAACATTTGATTCAATCAGCGCAACAATCTGGTATTGATGCTAGTCGCTTGATATTTGCCCCGCGCGTCGATATGCAAACGCATATTAGTCGATTAGCCTTGGCTGATTTATTTCTTGATACCCTGCCCTACAATGCCCACACCACCGCCAGCGATGCACTTTGGGCGGGGCTGCCTGTGTTGACTTGTTATGGTGATACTTTCGCCGCTCGTGTGGGCGCGAGTCTACTGAATGCGATCGAGATACCTGAGTTAATTTGCAAGAGCCTTGATGACTACGAACAACGTGCAATTCTGCTTGGCAGGTCAGGTGAAGAACGCATGTCGTTACGACACAAGTTAGCGCAACATCGTGACAGCACCACTCTGTTCAATAGCCAACAGTTCTGCCGTGATTTGGAGAATATCTACAGGGAAGTATTTGCTCAAAGGGGCTTGTCTTAGGTCGTATACGCTGATGCCTGTATGGCCTTAAGCTGTGATAGCCTGCTTAAGCGCCATCAAAAAGCGCTCGTTTTCAGAGAATAGGCCAATGCTAACCCGCAAATATTCAGGCATGCCGTAATTCGCGATTGGACGCACAATGACGCCCTGCTTTAGCAAGCTCTGATAAACTGCGGCGCCATCGCCGACCTTAAAACTAACAAAGTTACCATAGGATGGAATGAACTCTAATTTAAGCTCACTCAGTCCTTGCGTTACTTGTTCCATGCCTGCCTGATTCAGGGCACGACTGCGGGCTAGATAGTCATGATCATGTAATGCGGCAACCCCAGCAGCCTGCGCTATGCTATTAATATTAAACGGCTGTCTGACTCGATTGATTAAATCTGCAATACCAGGACTAGTCGCGCCAAACCCAAGCCTCAATCCAGCTAGGCCATAGGCTTTTGAGAATGAGCGAGAAACCAATAAATGTGGAAACTCAGCCAACCAATTCAAAGCCTCTGATTTATCAAGCTCAGACAAATACTCGTCATATGCCTCATCCAACACCACCAATATGGAGCGAGGTACCTGATCGATAAAAGCTTTTAGACTAGCTTTATCTATGAGTGTGCCGGTTGGATTGTTTGGATTGGCAATAAAAATCAGTCGCGTTTTTGCAGTAATCGCTTTGTACATTGCATCCAAATCATGGGCATAATCTTTAGCAGGTACCGCAATACCTTTGGCCCCAACGGCTTGTGTCACCAGCGGATAAACGGCAAAAGCATGTTGCGAAAACACTGCCTCATCACCAGCAACCAAGAATGTTCGAGCAGCCAACTCTAAAATATCGTTAGATCCATTGCCAAAGACGAGCTGGTTTACACCTAAATTAAATTTCTCAGCCACGGCTGCCCGTAAATCTACATTACCCCCATCAGGATATCGAGCAATATCTCCTATCGCCTCCTGCATCGCCTCATAAGCCTTAGGGCTTGGACCTAAAGGATTTTCATTGGAAGCTAGTTTCACAATATTTTCAGGCTTCAGTCCCATTTCGCGTGCCAAGTCACTTATCGGCTTGCCAGGTTGATATGGCGCGATAGAACGAATATAGGATGGAGCTAATTCACATAAATCAGACACGTTTAACCTCTTAAATCACAGCAGATGGGTAAGAACCCAACACTTTGAGTAGAGACGCTCGCTCAGAAATTTCCGCGAGAGCCTTTGCTACTTTTGCATCTTGTTGATGGCCTTCAATATCGACAAAGAACACATATTCCCATAAGCCCATTTTGGCTGGGCGTGATTCAAACTTAGTCATACTCACTTGATTCTTTGCCAGTGGCTCTAGAATAGAAACCATTGCGCCAGGCACATTTTTGGTCGCAATCAACAATGAAGTTTTGTCTTTACCTGAAGCCGCCACCTCATGCGATGCCAACACCAGAAAACGCGTGGTATTTTTTGGATCATCCTCAATATGCATTGCTAATGCTTGCAAACCAAATAACTCTGCAGCACGTTCACTAGCAATAGCTGCCACCCCTTGCTCATTTGCAGCCAATCGAGCGCCTTCTGCATTACTCGAGACTGCTTGTAGGGTTGCATTTGGTAAATGTTGATGCAGCCACTCATGGCATTGCGCAAGCGACTGGCTATGAGAGTAAACCTTGCTAATCTGATTCAAATCTTTTTCTTGGCTGAGAAGATTATGATGTATCGCCAAGGTAATCTCTCCGCAAATTTTTAAACCGGTAGCAGTCAACAAATCTAGCGTGCGACCAACAGCACCTTCAGTTGAGTTTTCAACTGGCACAACACCATAGTCGGCCTGTCCTGCCTCCACCATGCGAAATACGTCATCAATAGAAGCACATTGCATAGGCGCAGATAAACCGCCAAATTGTTTATTCGCTGCCTCTTCGCTGAATGTCCCCAAAGGGCCCAGAAAAGCAACGGTCAGGGCCTTTTCTAGAGTACGGCAATTCGACATAACACTACGGAATATGGCGGTAATCGCTTCATCTGGTAAGGGGCCATGATTGAGCTCAACCAAGCGTCTTAAGACTTGAGCCTCGCGCTCAGGACGGTATATTGGCCCTCCACCCTTCAATTCACCGATTTGCCGGGCATGACTTGCTCGCTGATTGACCAAATCGAGCAATTGCTCATCGATGGCATCAATTTGATCGCGATGTTGTTTTAGTTGGCTATCGTCTTGTTTCATGGCATGCCTCGCTCTATTTGTTGTCTTTGGCGAACTGCTGCATAAACGCTACTAGCGTCTGCACTCCCTCGATAGGCATGGCGTTATAAATAGAAGCACGCATACCACCGACTAGCTTATGTCCTTTTAATTGCAATAGACCTTGCTGCTGGGCTGCTTGAAGGAAAGCTGCGTCCATACTTGAATCTGGCAGAGTAAAAGGAATATTCATACGTGAACGATTTTCTAGCGCGACTGGTGAGCGATAGAAATTAGATGCATCAATATAATCATAAAGCAAATTGGCCTTTTCGATATTGCGCTGCTCCATAGCAGCCAGACCACCTTGCTGTTTTAGCCATTTAAACACCAGACCCGCCATATAAATCGCATAGGTGGGTGGCGTGTTATACATGGATTCATTTTCAGCATGGATTTTGTAGTCCAGCATCGTCGGTACGCTGCTGGCAGCATGACCTATTAAATCCTCTCTTATAATGACGATAGTAAGTCCGGCTGGACCGATATTTTTCTGTGCACCGGCATAGATCAGCCCATAGCGACTGACATCAACGGGACGAGACAAAATATGCGACGACATATCGCAAACCAATGGAACTTCGCCACTATCAGGTAGGGTGAACATTTCCACTCCACCTATGGTTTCATTGGATGTGATATGTAAATAGGCGGCATTGGGATTAAGTTGCCAGGTGGCTAAATCGGGCACGTAGCTGTAGTTTTTGTCTGAACTACTTGCAACGACATTCACTTGGCAAAACTTTGCTGCCTCATCAATAGCTTTTTTGGACCAAATGCCAGTATTGACATAGTCGGCACTAGACTTGTTACGCAATAGGTTGAGCGGCACCATGGAAAACTGCAAATGCGCCCCGCCTTGCAAAAATAGTACGCGATACTGTTGCGGAATCTGCATCAAATCACGCAAGTCTTGCTCGGCTTCTGCCGCGATTTGCATGAACTCTTTGCCGCGATGACTCATTTCCATCACAGACATGCCAGAAGCATGCCAATCAGGCAATTCTGCCTGTGCTTGAATAAGCACCTCTTTAGGCAATACAGCAGGACCAGCTGAAAAATTGAAAATGGGCTTCATGCGCTATCGCTTATTCTTCATCATCCTCACCGGACTCGACCACTTTCTCTAGTCCAGATAGTTTTTCACCTTCACCAAGATTAATCAGAGTAACGCCTTGGGTAGCACGACCAAGTTCACGAATTTCTTTTACACGGGTGCGAATCAAAACGCCGCCTGTGGTAATCAACATAATCTCGTCTTCATCCCCCACCAAGCGGGCCGCGACCACACGACCATTACGATCGCTGATAGCGATGGCTTTCACCCCTTGTGTGCCACGGCCAGAGTGACGGAAATCTGCCAAGACAGTACGTTTTCCATAACCATTCTCAGTGGCCACCAAAACTGTTTGCTGATCGTTTTCTGCCACCAATAAGGAAAGTACTTGTTGATCTGCTTGCAACTTCATGCCGCGAACCCCACGCGAGCTTCGGCCTGTAGCACGCACTTCTTCTTCATCGAACCATACTGCTTTACCACCATCGGAGACCAACACAATATCCTGTGCACCATTGGTAATCTCTGCACCAATGAGATAATCGCCATCATCTAGATTAATAGCAATAATGCCGCTCTTACGAGGGTTAGAGAATTCAATGAGCGCGGTCTTCTTCACAGTGCCCATCGAAGTCGCCATAAAGATAAAGTGCTCTTCGTCAAATTCTTTAATCGGCAGGATGGCATTAATCTTTTCACCTTCTTGCAAGGGGAACAGATTCACTATCGGTTTACCACGGCTTGCGCGTCCACCTTGAGGAACTTCATAGACTTTCAGCCAGTAAACTTGACCGCGACTAGAGAAACACAAAATGTAATCATGGGTATTAGCCACAAACATTTTATCGATAAAGTCATCTTCTTTAGTTGCTGCAGCTTGTTTGCCTCGGCCACCTCTACGTTGTGAGCGATACTCATCAAGCGGCTGAGATTTGATATAACCTGTATGAGACAAGGTCACCACCACATCTTGTGGGGTAATGAGATCTTCTAATGACAAGTCCTGAGCGTTATGGACAATTTCGCTTCGACGCTGATCACCAAACTGCTGACGAATCTGTGTCAACTCATCGATAATAATTTGAGTAACACGCTCTGCACGCGCCAAGATATCGAGCAAATCAGCAATCAAGTCCATCACTTCACGATATTCATTGACGATTTTGTCTTGTTCTAGACCTGTTAAACGTTGCAAACGCATTTGTAGAATTTCTTGCGCCTGTACATCGGATAAACGATATCCATTAGGGGTCATGCCGAAATCAACGGAAAGACCGTCTGGACGTGAAGCTTCCATAGCGGCACGCTTCAACATTTCTTCGACCACAGGTGAATGCCAAGCTTTCGCCATCAATTCTCGTTTAGCATCAGGTGGCGTAGCGGCTGCTTTGATAATCGCAATCATCTCATCCACATTTGCCAAAGCCACAGCCAAGCCTTCTAATACATGGCCACGCTCACGCGCTTTACGCAATTCAAATACTGTTCGACGCGTAATCACTTCACGACGATGACGTAAGAATGCCTCAAGCATTTGCTTCAAGTTGAGCAGGCGGGGCTGGCCATCAAGCAAGGCCACCATATTCATACCAAAGGTTTCTTGCAACTGCGTTTGTTTGTATAGATTATTGAGGACAACTTCAGGCACTTCACCGCGCTTCAACTCGATAACGACACGCATACCTGATTTGTCAGATTCATCGCGTAAATCGGAAATACCTTCTATTTTCTTCTCATTGACTAATTCAGCGATTTTCTCAATCAGCGTCTTCTTGTTCACCTGATAGGGCAACTCATCAATAATCAGTGACTGACGATTACCTCTTTCCATGTCTTCAACATGGGTGCGACCACGCATCACTACACGGCCACGGCCAGTGCGATATCCTTCTCGCACACCAGAAGTGCCATAGATTATGCCTGCAGTTGGAAAATCTGGGCCAGGGACAATATCAATCAACTCATCGACGGACATATCAGGATTGGCCAATAAAGCAAAGCAAGCGTCCAATACTTCATTTAAATTATGAGGAGGAATATTGGTCGCCATCCCCACGGCAATACCCGAGCTACCGTTGATAAGCAGATTCGGAATACGGGCCGGCATAATGAGTGGCTCATCTTCAGAGCCATCATAATTGGGACCAAAATCAACCGTCTCTTTATCAATATCTGCGAGTAATTCATGAGCAATACGTGACATACGAATTTCCGTATATCGCATCGCAGCAGCATTGTCCCCGTCAACAGAACCAAAGTTACCTTGACCATCAACCAACATGTAACGCAGCGAGAAGTCCTGCGCCATACGCACGATGGTGTCGTAAACTGCAGTATCACCGTGGGGGTGATATTTACCGATAACGTCACCCACAATACGCGCAGATTTTTTGTATGCCCGGTTCCAATCGTTGCTTAACTCATGCATCGCAAACAAAACGCGTCTATGAACTGGCTTGAGGCCGTCACGTACATCAGGTAATGCTCGTCCTACGATTACGCTCATCGCATAATCAAGATAAGAACGGCGCATTTCTTCTTCAAGACTTATGGGCAGGGTTTCTTTGGCGAATTGGTCCATGTTTTTTATATAAAATTGAGTAGTTATAAAGGGTTAGTTTTTGATAGCAAAAAACAGCTCAAATTCTAGCAGATTTCATGCTTCTCCGGCAGTTTTATTTACACCAAAAACTCACTGCAATGCGGCTTAAATACTGCATTTTTAAAATACCTATGAAAATCCTTTTGCTTGCAGAAATGCCAAGCTGTATTTTTTAGCTAACACCCTATTTTTTCGTCAATTTTCTACAAAACTCAGGTATAATGCGCGGCTTTTTATAGCGAACAATTTGCAGGATTATTATGAAAACAGCGCAAGAACTCCGTGTTGGTAATGTAGTGATGATTGGTAGCGAACCAATGGTGGTGCAAAAGACCGAGTACAACAAGTCTGGTCGAAATGCAGCCGTTGTAAAAATGAAATTCAAAAACCTTTTGACTGATGCTCCTAGCGAAAGTGTTTACAAAGCCGATGACAAATTTGATGTCGTGGTATTAGAAAAGAAAGACGTTACTTATTCTTACTTCGCAGATCCTATGTATGTATTTATGGATACTGAATATAACCAATACGAAGTTGAATCTGAAAACATGACTGACGCGCTGAACTTCCTTGAAGATGGCATGGAGTGCGAAGTGGTGTTTTATAACGGCAAAGCCATCTCTGTTGAATTACCCAACTCTGTTGTTAGAGAAATCACTTACACAGAGCCAGCCGTTAAAGGTGATACTTCTGGCAAGGTGATGAAGCCAGCACGTATTTCTACCGGTTTTGAGTTGCCTGTGCCTCTTTTCTGTAGCGTGGGCGACAAGATTGAAATTGATACGCGCACCTTGGAATATAAAAACCGCGTAAACAAGTAAGACAGCACTACAAAAAAAGGGAGCTAATGCTCCCTTTTTTTATTTGTGGTTACACTCACTAAAACATTAGAAATGTTTGTAATGTTTCTTCAACTGCTTAGTCACTTCCCAATTGGACTTCAAGCCACGTGGAAACTCCACATAATCACCGGCACGAATCACAACGGTTTCTCCACCTACTGGAGTTACATGGATTTCACCTTCTAACACATAGGCTTTTTCAGTCATATCAAAATTCAAAGGGAATTTGGATGGTGGGCAATCCCAAATATTCCAACTAGAAACGCCTAGTTGGTCCAGTTTTTCTTGACTTGGATGATGGTCAATGATGATTTGTGTCATGGTTTTCCTTTAATTAAAACAATTGAAACACTCAATAAACAGTCAAAAAAAAACTGCCAAAAGCAGTTTTTTAAAACTTGGCGGAAGAGGTGAGATTCGAACTCACGGAGGGCGTGAACCCTCGACAGTTTTCAAGACTGTTGCATTAAACCGCTCTGCCACTCTTCCAAACTTTACTGCACTTAACTGTCACTCGACAGTTTTAGTTTCGGCTAACCTAAGCCCTGCTTAGATTACCCTTCACTGCAATGCGCCGTGGGCACATTGTCAAGACTGTTGCATTAAACCGCTCTGCCACTCTTCCAAACTTTACTGCAACCTAAACCATGTTCAAGCTCAGGCATGCCAGCCTATTTATGGCCTGCGAAAGGCCGGCATTATAGCATCAAATTAATCATCTGCTATATCCGCATCAGGAAATAGCACATCCGTGTAGCCAAATTTTCTTAAATCATCGATACGCATAGGATACAAAATACCATCTAAGTGATCGCACTCATGCTGCACGACGCGTGCATGAAAGCCAGAAACCAGCCTATCGATTGGATTGCCATATTGGTCAAAGCCGCTGTAGTGCAGTCGGCTATAACGCGAAACGATGCCACGCATACCTGGTACCGATAAACACCCTTCCCAACCCTCCTCTTTAGAGTCTCCAATAGGCCTGAGTACTGGATTTACCAGAACAGTATAGGGCACTTGCTCCGCATCGGGATAGCGCGGATTATGCCCTACGCCAAATATCACCACACGTTGACTGACACCAATCTGTGGGGCGGCAATGCCTGCGCCATTCATATGCGCCATGGTGTCTTGCATATCTTGAATCAAAGCATGCAATTCTGGCGTATCAAATTGCGCAATCTCTTCTGCTCGTTGCAATAGAAGTGGATTGCCCATGCGCAATACTGGTTTAATCGCCATGCAATATCACCACTTGTTCAATAATGCTGCATATTTGTCCAATTGTTTGGCGCAAGGTCTTGCCCATTTCTTCATAACTAACTTCATGGCGACTATCTCCTCGGCCTGCCGCATGATTGGCAACAGGACAAATAGCGGCGTAACGCATCTCCAATTCCCGCGCTAGCGCACATTCTGGCATACCTGTCATACCAACAATGGTGGCGCCATCGCGCTCAAGCCTATTGATTTCTGCAGCCGTCTCCAAACGAGGTCCTTGCATAGCCGCATATACCCCGCCATTAATCATATGAATTTTGGCACGCTCTGCTGCTTGAAGACATAGCGCCCGAATTTCAACGCTGTAAGGTTCAGTAAAATCCACATGTTTGACCGCAGCAAGTTCCTGACATTCGTGACCGTCAAAAAACGTATGTTTGCGCCCATAGGTGTAATCAATCAACTGGTCTGGTAACACGATATCCCCGCTATTCAAGCCGGGCGTGGTAGAACCAACAGCAGAAACTGCAACAATATTGCGCACACCAACAGAATGCAGCGCCCAGATGTTGGCACGATAATTAACCGCGTGTGGAGGGATGGTATGACCACTGCCGTGTCTAGGCAAAAACGCCAAAGTTCGCCCTGATACTTCGCCTAAGGTCACAGGACCAGATGGCTCGCCATATGGGGTACGGATAATCTCTCTTCTGGTAATTTTTAAATCCGCAAAGGCGGTTAAACCAGTTCCACCAATAATTCCTAACATCAGACATATCCTCCAAACAATCCCACCATTTTAGCCTAAAGCCGCAAGATAAAGACACCTCATACGGCAGTGATACGTTGGCATTTTTTGTGGCATACTCGTACCACCATGAGAAATAGTTTGAGCACGCAAAGCGCCAGTCAGTATCCACAGAATACAGACCAAGAAAGTCTCGCCATTGCGAGGTCGCATTACGAAAATTTTCCTGTCGCTTCCATCATACTTCCCCGCCGTCTGCGCATCCCTATCGCACATATCTATCGTTTTGCTAGAGTGGCAGACGACATTGCCGACGAAGGTGATAACACGCCTGAGCAAAGGCTCAAAGCACTCAAACAGTTGCGCGAGGAATTGGCGCGCATCCGCGATCATAAACCAGCTCATACAGAAATGATGCAGGCTTTACAGCAACAGATAGAGCGTCATGATTTATCCGTATCTCTATTGGAAGACCTTCTGGATGCCTTTAGCCAAGACGTAATTCAACAGCGTTATGAGAACTTTGCTGAGCTCATGCAATATTGCCGTAAATCTGCCAATCCTATCGGGCGTTTGTTGCTGCAATTGAACAAAATAGAAGATAGTCATCTCATAGGTTTATCCGATGCGATTTGCAGTGCCCTTCAATTGATTAATTTTTTACAAGATATTGCCATCGACTATCAAAAGCAGCGTATCTACCTGCCTCAAGATGAACTCAAGCGATTCAATATTAGCGAGCAGCAAATAGCCCAAGGTGACACTGGCGGAGCTTGGCAACTGATGATGGATTTTCAAATTAAACGTGCCACCCGTTTATTACAGTCTGGCGCGCCACTGGCCCTGAAACTACCTGGGAGAATGGGACTGGAAATGCGTATGATCGTGGCCGGCGGAGAACGCATTTTAAAACAGTTGCACGAAGCGCGCGGTGATGTATTTCAGCATCGCCCAAAATTAACGACCAAAGATTGGCTGATAATGATTTATCGCGCAGTCAGAAAGAAATAGTATGAATCCTCAGCAATATTGCCAAGAAAAAGCTGCTGCCAGTGGCTCAAGTTTCTATTACAGCTTTCTATTTTTGCCCACTGCGAAGCGACAAGCGATTACCGCTTTGTATGCTTTTTGCCGAGAGGTCGATGATATCGCGGATGAGTGTCAAGATATCCAAACCGCCTATACCAAGCTGAACTGGTGGCGCGATGAAATAACGCGATTATATGCGGGACAACCTCAACATCCAGTTAGCCATGCTCTCTCACCAGCAATCAAGCAATATCAGCTTGCACAAGAGCTCTTTATGGAAATCATTGATGGCATGCAGATGGATTTAGAGCAAGACCGCTACCAAAATTTTAGCCAATTACAACTATATTGCTATCGAGTTGCCAGTGTGGTGGGATTGCTATCTGCTGAGATTTTTGGCTATCAAAATCGAAAAACGCTCAAATATGCCCATGATTTAGGCTTAGCTTTTCAACTCACGAATATTATTCGAGACGTTGGTGAGGATGCCCGTCGTGGAAGAATCTACTTACCTTTGGATGAAATGGCACAATTTGGAGTGAGTGAAACAGATATTTTGCACGGTCACCAATCCGAAAAAATTCAAGCTTTGATGGAATATCAAATCAGTCGTGCCCAACAACTGTATGACAAAGCCATGAGCCAGCTGCCAACAGAGGATAAAGCGAGCCAGAGAACAGGTCTAATTATGGCAGCAATTTACCGCACTTTGCTCAATGAGATTGCGCAAGATGGTGCGCAGAAAGTATTGAATTCGCGCACCTCGCTAACACCGTTGCGCAAATTATGGTTGGCATGGGTCACTTATTTAAAGAATTAATGCTCAGTCATTGATTCATGCACAACAAAACATGGGCAACAACCAGCAAACATCCAACACGCACATCGCCATTATTGGTAGCGGCATGGCCGGACTCAGCGCCGCTGTTCATCTGCAGCAGTTAGGCCATTCGGTCAGTGTGTATGAAGCCGCGCAACATGCAGGCGGCAGAACTCGCAGTGTGCATTTAGCGCGAGCTCAGGTTGACAATGGACAACATATTTTACTCGGCGCTTATCACCAAACCTTAAATTTACTCCATCGCTGTCAGATACCAGAGCATCAATGTCTACAACGCTTTCCTTTGGATTGGCGGGTTGGCCGTTTACACTTACGCACAAGCAAATTACTCCCCTCACCTATTAACCTTTTGCTGGGCTTAATTCAGGCAGTGGGCACCACATGGTCAGAAAAAATAAGCCTAGGCAAACTCATGCTCGGCTTATATCTCAAGCCTAGTCTGAGTAAGCAAGATGACATCAGTGTAGCGCAGTGGTTAGCAGAGCGAGCTCAATCAGTCTGGGCGATAGAGCATATTTGGCGACCAATATGCTTAGCGGCACTCAATACGCCAATAGAACAAGCCAGCGCTTATTATTTTTGCCACGTAATTCGAGATGGCCTGTTGGGCAGTCATCGAGCCAGCGATATGTTGTTGTGCAAGCAAGATCTCAGTCAAGCATTGATAAACCCCATCATCCAATACCTTCAATCACAGGGAGTAAACATTGTCTATTCGCATCGATTGATCAGTATAGAGAAATTGAATCGAGGCTTTTCATTACAATTTGCCAATCAACAGCAGGCGCAGGCGAGCCATGTCATTCTCGCGATTCCTCCTGCAAATCTATCTGCTTTTCAGGACAGTCTGCCGCAAGCAGCATCATGGACGAAACAAATCCACTACCAGCCGATTACCACTGTTTACCTGCAATATGCCGCCAACATAAGCTTGCCAGCCCCCATGCTTGGATTTCCACATACATCAACGACAAATAGTATTGAATTGCAGTGGTTATTTGATCGCGGCCAATTTGCCCAACAAGCTGGCTTAATCGCTGTAGTATTGAGTGCGCATGGAAAGCAAGACGCATTAGACAACCAACAACTTAGCGCAGAAGTCATTCGTTTGATGAGCGAGCGCTATCCTGAATGGGGCGCTCCACTATGGGCTAAATGCATACGTGAAAAACGCGCAACCCATCGCTGTGATGTTGGACTAACTCCGCCTAATATGCTGACAGAAACCCCAGGATTATTGTTGGCAGGCGACTATTTGCATCCCCACTACCCTGCTACCATAGAAGCGGCTGTACAAAGTGGCCTTGATTGCGCAAGATGGATTGAAGCGCAGGACATAAGCCGTTAAACTCCGCTCTTTTTTCAGGCAATCCGCTATGTTGCAATACCAAGCACCTCATGACTTATTAAAAGCCCATATTATTTTGGTCAGCGGAGCCGGCCAAGGGCTAGGTTTGCAGGCAGCGATTAGCTTTGCGCAGCACGGAGCTACAGTGATACTAGTGGGGCGTAAACAAGAAAAATTAGAAGCAAGCTATGACGCTATCGTCCAGAAAGGTTTGCCAGAGCCTATTATCTTTTGTATGGATTTTGCCAAAGCAACTGAGTTGGAAATGCAAGCTTTGGCAGAAGGCATCTATCAACAGTTCGGTCAATTAAATGGCATTCTGCATAATGCTAGCCATTTTGATAATTTAAGCCCATTAATGCTTCAGACTGGCGAGCAGTTTCAACAAATGATGCAAGTCAATTTGATTGCCCCATTTATGTTGACCAAGGCTTGCATGCCATTATTACAGCGTGCCGAACAAGCCAGCGTGATATTTACCTCGAATCACTCTGCCCATGCCCTGCAGCCATTCTGGGGAGCCCATGGCATTAGCAAATGCGCCACCGACAACTTAATGCAAATGTGGTCTAAGGAGTTAGATAGTCAGACGAATTTGCGTTTTAACAGCATAGTGCCAGGGCCTACACAGACTCCTCAGCGCAAAAAAACCCATCCTGGCGAATTGCATGAGTCTCTTCCCACCGCAGCAGAATTGATGCCCTTATATTTATATTTGATGGGGAAAGATAGTGTTGGCGTCAGCGGGCAAATCCACTTTGCCCAAACGTCAGCTAATTAAGATCACACTCTCAGGACAATTGACTGGCGTGTTGCAAAGCCTGGTCTAACCTATCTACAGCAAATACCTGCAAGCCCTTAATTTCTTGTTTGGGGGCATTCGCTTTAGGAATAATCGCAAATTTAAAACCTAACTTAACCGCTTCTTTCAGGCGCTCTTGACCTCTTTGAACGGGTCGCACTTCGCCAGCCAAACCAACTTCACCAAATACTATCAGTTGATTGCTTAACGCCTTGTTTTTTAATGAAGAAACAATAGAGAGCAAGACGGCCAAATCGACAGCGGGCTCACTGATTTTGACACCGCCCACAGCATTCACGAATACATCCTGATCGAAGCATGCCACTCCAGCATGACGATGTAATACTGCCAATAACATCGCCAAACGATTTTGCTCTAAGCCTACACAGAGTCGTTTTGGATTCATGCTGTGCGAGCTATCCACCAATGCTTGCACTTCTATCAATAAGGGTCTTGTGCCCTCTTGGGTGACCACAATACAAGAGCCTGCCACCTGAGCAGCATGATGCGAAAGAAATAAAGCGGATGGATTACTGACCTCGCGCAAACCCTTTTCCGTCATGGCAAACACACCCAATTCATTGACGGCACCATATCGATTTTTAAAAGCGCGTATCAAGCGGAAACTGGAGTTCGGATCGCCCTCAAAATAGAGGACCGTATCGACGATATGCTCTAAAACACGCGGGCCAGCCAGTGAGCCCTCTTTGGTGACGTGCCCCACCAATATCATACTAATACCCAACTGTTTAGCAACGCGTGTAAGTTGTGCAGAGCACTCTCTGACTTGCGCAACGGATCCTGGCGCAGATTGTAAAACCTCTGAATACACTGTCTGAATGGAGTCAATCACCACCACCTGAGGACGCAAGTCCTGCAATATAGTGAGTATCTTCTCTAGATGAATTTCAGCTAACAGATCGAGTGGAGAAGCATCTAAACCTAAGCGTTTTGCGCGCATTGCGATTTGCTGCGCTGACTCTTCGCCACTAACGTATAACACCTGTTGCTGTTTGCCGAGATGGCATAAGGTTTGCAGTAATAAGGTAGATTTACCAATACCGGGATCACCGCCAATCAAAACGACGCCACCAGCAACCAAGCCTCCGCCCAGAACCCGATCAAATTCCTCGCTACCCGTAGCAAATCGCTCATTTTCTTGGGCTCTGACATCGGCCAATTTTTGCACCGTACTGCTGCTCGCCAAAGGAGAAAAACGTGTACTCACTGGTGTTTCTGCGATGGTTTCTACTAAAGTATTCCATGCCATACAAGCGGCGCACTGACCTTGCCATTTGGGCGACTGCGCGCCACACTCTGTACAGGTATAAACGGTCTTTGCTTTTGCCATGCCTAATCTCTATCGCTGACCTGCAAAGGAACACGCGCAGCTACCGCACAGAGTAATTCGTAACCTATGGTATCTGCACTGTGAGCAACCGCATCTACAGGCACAAGATCACCCCATAATTCGACTTCGTCTCCCAAGCCACAATCAGGCAAATGGCTTAAGTCTACAAACAACATATCCATGGATACGCGGCCGATGAGTCTTGAGGACTTTCCTGCAACTGCAATCGGGGTGCCGTTTTTGGCATGACGCGGATAGCCATCAGCATAGCCACAAGCTACGACACCAATACGCATTGCTTGGTCAGCGACAAATGTGTGGCCATAGCCCAAGCCATCACCTTGCGATAGCGTTTGTATGGCAATAATGCGACTGCTAAAGCGCATCACTGGGCGAAGATTGAGTTGGGATGCTGTTGTATCAGCAAAAGGTGTCGCGCCATACAACATTATGCCGGCTCGTACCCAATCTCCATGAGATTCAGGGTAGCGTAATACACTGGCTGAGTTGGCCAAAGAAATTGGGTAATCTGAAAAATCTTTAACGGTTTGTTGAAACAGAGCCAAAGGCTGTGCAATTCCGGCCGCTTCATCTGCATTCGCGAAATGGGTCATCAATGTGATTTTGCCAACATTGGCGCATTGCTTTAAACGTTGCATCAATGGCGTCAATTGCTCTGGTTGAAAACCTAGGCGATTCATGCCGGTATTGATTTTAACGAACACCTCAAACGGATGTGGCAGGGACAGAGCTTCTAATATGGTGACTTGCTCTGTTTGATGTATCACCAAACTCAATCTATGTTGATTAGCTAATAGCGCTTCATCTGTTTCAAACAAGCCCTCTAGCAATAAAATATTTTGCTCATAGCCTGCGTGGCGCAAGTCTAGTGCTTCAGACAATGAGAGAACTGCAAAGCCTTCAGCGTCTGCTAGACCTTGAGCAGCGTTAAGCAAGCCGTGCCCATAACCATTGGCTTTAATCACCGCCATGACTTTTGAGCGAGGTGCATGTTGACGAGCCACCGCAAGATTATGTCTAAAAGCAGCTAGGTTGATCGTGGCTTGAATGGGGCGCATGACAGATTAATGATCATCCGCGATATAGCCGCCAGAAGCGAAGTTCTCGAAGCGAGTGTACTGACCGAGGAAAGTCAGTCTTACTCGACCAATAGGGCCGTTACGCTGTTTACCAATGATGATTTCAGCCGTGCCCTTATCTTCGGAGTCAGGGTTGTACACCTCATCGCGATAAATAAACAAAATTAAGTCCGCATCCTGTTCAATCGCACCGGACTCGCGTAAATCCGACATCACAGGACGTTTATCTGGGCGTTGTTCCACACTTCGGTTTAACTGGGATAGAGCAATCACCGGAACGTTTAACTCTTTAGCCAGTGATTTCAAAGAGCGGGAAATCTCAGAAATTTCAGTGGCCCGGTTTTCAGAGGCGCGTCCACCATTGGCAGACATCAACTGTAAATAATCGACCACAATTAAGCCCAGATTTTGCTTGCAAGACTTTTGCAATCGTCTTGCGCGAGCTCTCAGCTCAAAGGCGTTCAGGCCGGCGCCTTCGTCGATATATAAAGGCGCTTCATTCAACTTGCCCAAAGCCATGGTTAAACGTGGCCAATCTTCCTCATCCAATTTGCCATTGCGCATTTTGTGTTGATCTAGACGACCCACTGACCCGACCATACGGGTTGCCAATTGAATCGCCGCCATTTCCATAGAGAAGACAGCGACAGGCTTTTTAATTTCTAATGCGATATGCTCAGCAATATTCAAAGAGAAAGCTGTTTTACCCATAGATGGTCGTCCAGCGACGATAATTAAATCGCCAGGCTGCAATCCTGAGGTTCTCTCATCCAAATCATCAAACCCAGTAGCAATGCCCGTCACATGAGATTGATCTTCACGTTGGTAAAGCTCCTCAATCCGATTAACCACCGGACCAAGCAATTCTTTGATATCGATAAAGCCTTGGGTGGCATTGCCATCTGCTTCAGCAATTTTAAAAATCTTCGCTTCCGCCTCATCTAACAATTGCTGAGCGTCCCGCCCCTGTGGCACAAAAGCGCTCTCAGCAATCTCGCTGCCTACCGTCACTAATTTACGCATAATGGAGCGCTCACGTACTATTTCTGCATAGCGACGGATATTGGCAGCTGTGGGGGTATTCTTGGCTAAGGCGTCGAGATAGGCCAATCCTCCGATAGAGGTTAGCTCTGCGTTACTTTCTAGAGATTCTGCGACAGTCACTATATCAGCGGGACGGGCTAATTGAATCAAGCGGCTGATATGTTGATAAATCAGCTTATGGTCATAACGGTAAAAATCGTCCTCGTGCAAGATATCAGCAATTTTGTCGAGAGCTTCATTGTCCAGCAACAAGCCGCCCAAAACGGACTGCTCCGCTTCTACGGAATGTGGGGGGAGTTTTAGCGCGTCTAAGGTGTCATCAGCCATAGTGACATTATACTGTTAGTCGAACATTTTTCGACTAGCTAGCTTGAATTATGCAGAGATAATTTATTCAGCTTTGCTGCACCAGTTTCACCATGAATGACTTGGGTGATACATAACAAAAAAGGCTGCACTAGGCAGCCTTTTTCGATGACTTGCAATGACTTATGCTTCGCCCAATACTGAAACAGTAATGTCCACCACTACATCATGGTGGAAAGCGATAGACACTGGATGGTCACCCACTGTCTTCAATGGACCATTCGGCATACGTACTTCTGCTTTAACTACTTGGAAACCTTGCGCAGTTAAAGATTCAGCAATGTCAGTATTAGTGACAGAGCCAAACAAACGGCCATCTACGCCAGCCTTTTGAGTGATTTGTAATAGGAAACCAGCTAATTTTTCGCCACGTGCTTTTGCTGCAGACAATAATTCAGCTTGTTGTTTTTCCAATACCGCACGACGTTGCTCGAATTCAGCGATGTTTGCTGTCGTTGCGCGCTTTGCTTTACCTTGAGGAATCAAGAAATTACGGCCGTAACCGTCTTTTACCTTAACCACATCACCAAGGTTACCCAGGTTGACTACTTTTTCTAATAAGATAACTTGCATGACGATTCCCCTTAGTGCTTATCTGTATATGGCAACAAGGACAAGAAACGTGCACGCTTAACAGCTGCTGTCAGCTGACGTTGATACTTTGCTTTTGTACCAGTAATACGTGCAGGAATAATCTTGCCATTTTCGCTAATGAAATCTTTTAATAGCTCTACATCTTTGTAGTCTACTTGCTTGATGCCTTCTGCAGTAAATCTGCAGTAACGGCGACGTTTAAACATATCTCTTGCCATCATCTAATCCTTTTCAATATTCGATTTTGTTTAGATGCAACACCAGTTGTGAGCTTTTTAAACTACGTTTAGCTAAAAATCCGCTCGCAATCACTTGACTAGCTTCGCTGATTTTATCGATCTCTAGCGCTAGATTACCTAATGCTACGACCATCAATTCACACAACACTTGGCGTCGCATTCCCGCTTCAATTTGCTCTGATTGATGTTGCAGTGCAAAACTCAGTAGCGGGATGCCTGCCGGGGTATAGCGTATTGGCTGTTTATTCACCAACACACCGCTAATCTTGACTTGATTAGTCACCGGCTGATTAATTCAATTACTCTGCTGATTCCTCAGCGGCCTCAGCCGTTTCACCCTTTTCCAATACTGATTTGGATTTTTCTTCCTTCATCATTGGAGATGGCGTTGTTTCAGCTGCGTTAGTCGCAATCGTCAAATGGCGCAATACAGCATCATTAAACTTGAATGCGTGTTCCAACTCACCTAAAACTTCCAGGCTACATTCGATATTCATTAACACATAGTGTGCTTTGTGAATTTTTTGGATAGGGTAAGCAAGTTGACGACGACCCCAATCTTCTAGGCGGTGAATAGCACCACCATTGGATGTCACCAGTGTGCGATAACGTTCGATCATCGCAGGCACTTGCTCGCTTTGGTCCGGATGGACGATAAATACGATTTCGTAATGCCGCATGTAAACTCCTTTTGGATAAAGACTCCTGTAATGCGAAACAGTGAGCCAAGGTTGAAAAGCCCGCGATTCTAACGTATTCGCGATGTCAAATCAATGTTTTAGATAAATTTGTCGGGCATATAAGCTTAAATCCCAGTCTTTTTGTAAATTTTCTAGGGTTTCAGCAGCGCATAGCCAACAACACTGCTGATTTTGTTGCAAAAGCTCAATCAAATAATCATCGATCCACTGGGGTTCTATCTCTGTCGTTTGCTGCAAGGTGTGCATAGGTAATGATTTGACCAATAATAATTGCGCCATCTCACCGGTTTTGGCCAAACACCACGCAGCCAACCAAGCAGCAATGCTGTCCGCACTGACCCGCCAACTTCGTGGCAAAAGATTATCCTGTCGCAACATTGCATAGGGCTGCCAAATCAAGCTACGGCCCTCCTGAATCATTCTGAGAAGGTCATCTTCATGCTCCACAAGTGGAAGCTCAGGAAGCATTTTTTGCATCACCTGCGCGGTCTGATTCATCGCAGCGATGGCCATAAAATGCGCAGTTTCATCATCAAAGCCGCTCAGCTTCTGCGCTTTTCTAACTTGATCTGCATACACCCCACCCCCAGGCACAATCAGCGTCGCTGGCATAGCTGCCAAGGATTGCAACCAAGCTTGCAACCATGGATTGCCTAACAGACTTCCGCCCAGTTTAACGATGCGCATGTGCACCCTGTGGCAATGTTGCAATTAACTCGAGCATGGCTGAGGCTTTATCCCATGTTTCTTTATATTCTTTTTCCATTTCAGAATCCGCCACAATGCCGCCACCGGCCCAAAAATCGAATTTCTGGTTTTGGTAAACTGCAGTACGAATCGGGATATTCATATCCATATTCCCATCAAAGCCAATATAGCCAATCGCGCCACAATAAACGCCGCGAGAGTCGGGCTCTAGGGACTCAATAATTTGCATAGCCCTCAATTTAGGCGCGCCAGTAATTGAGCCACCCGGAAAACAAGCGCGTAGAACATCCACTGCGGTCATATTTTCCGCCAGCTTTCCTCGCACCGTACTGACCAAATGATGCACATTGGTGAATGATTCTAAGGTAAATAATTCACTCACTTGAACGCTGCCGGTTTGGCATACTTTTCCCAAGTCATTGCGCAGTAAATCTACGATCATCAAATTTTCTGCCTGATCTTTGCGACTATGCTGCAACTCCCGTGCATTTTTTGCATCTTGTTGCATATCCTTATGACGAGGTCGCGTTCCTTTGATGGGGCGGGTTTCCACGGCACCACCAACAACCCGCAAAAAACGCTCTGGCGAGGCTGATAGAATCTGTATTGGCTTGTCAGCCTGCCCAACATTCATCCATGCCATAAAAGGCGCAGGACTTAACTCCCTCAATTTGCAATAAGCAGAAAAAGCATCACCTGTAGCGGCGACACGAAAACGTTGAGCCAAATTGACTTGATAACAATCTCCTGCATGGATGAACTGCTGTATCGCTTGGAATGCATCTGCATATTGAGTCGCCGTCATATTGCTAGTCACCTGACCAGTGACCGCAAGGGGCGAATACTCTACTGAGGTTTTATCTTCATGGGCTTGCACAGTTGCGCACAACTCTTCCCATTGCGCCGCAGTCTGGGGATGTTTGAGATGACTAATTAAGCATGTTTGACCTAACTCGTGATCAACTACCAAAGCCCAATCGTAGATACCCACTTGCATTTCGGGAATTTCTGAAGCGCTTTGCAAACGCGTATATTGTTCAATTCTGTGCCCCAAATCATAAGCAAAATAGCCCAATGCCCCACCTTCAAATGGAAGCTCAAAAGCATCATGAGGAAAACGCGCTAATTGTTGTTTTATGATGTCAAATGGATCTGCATCACTAAGTGTCGTTTGGCCATTTTCGCTCACGCGGGTGTGGTGAGTGTCAGCGATGATGGTACAAAATGGATTAGCCACCATAATATCAAAGCGGCCACGCCCGCTGGCAGGCTGTCCACTATCCAGCCACATAGCCCAAGGCATATGGGCAATCCGTGCAAACAAATCTGCACTGTTTGCTTCGTATTTCAAATGGAGTTTCAGCATATTTTTTCTATCATAAAGCCAACCTAGCAATGGCATACGCAGGGAAACACATCATGGCCAAATCAAGCAAATGTTGATCTTGCGTGGTGATTAGTTGCTCTGGACTCATGAAATCGCGTTGACTATTGATTGCCAATTGTTTGACCAGAAAAGCGCCTGCACCCACACCAAGCAAAGCAAGCTGTTGAGGGATATTGTGTCGATGGACCAATCTTTCTAAAGATTGTTGCAACAATTCTAGTTGAGCTTTACGAAATGCTTGTGCTAACGCCAACCAAACTTGTGTATCAGCAGATTCGACATCCGCCCCAACCATACGCGCTAAGCGCCTACAGGTAGCTGTCACCGACTTATCTTTACCATCCGCTGTGGCTGCAAGGTCATGATGAGCGGCCAATTCAGCGGTTAAACGATAAACATCTGCCGTAGTCGCAAAATATTCTGCAGCTACATTCGTTTGCTTACCCATCCATTCAATCCTTGGTGTCAGAGCCATTAAAGGTGTGCGTACCACGCCGCTGTATAACAGCTCATCTTCTTGTAATCGATGCGCGTCGTCCAAGCCAATATTCTGAACTTGGCCATCCCGTACATAAATAAAATCCGTCGTCGTGCTTCCAATATCCACCAATAATACCTGTGCGTAATGTTTTGCCGCCAACTGAGCGCTCGCCATCCAATTTGCTGAAGCAATTAGACTGGCGTAAAGGTGCGCCTGTGAAATATCGACAAAGCCCTGTTTGCCAGCGTATAGCTTGGCCTGTGGTATCCATTGTGCGATTGCTTGGGCGATTTGTTCGACGCCATCCATTCTGTTTTCGAACAAATCCACTAACTCCGCCGTCATGGTAACAGCATGCGCCAGTGGTTGATTGTGCACGTGCAAGGTGAGTTCTTGTGTCACTTGCTGCATACATTGATGTAATTCATCTAGGCCACGCCAAACCGGACATGGTAATTGCCAAATATTTACAATCTGCGCATCTTGATTGAGTAAACATGCTTTTAAATGGGCACCGCCGATATCCCAACCTACTATCAATTGAGAGCTCCTTCGATATTGACCATCACTCGCTGATGGGCAAAAGCCGGCAGTTGTAACTCTTGATTGGCAAGGGATAACAAGCAAGATGCGGGATTGACTTGCATAGCCTGATGCAGCCCTACATAAGAGGTAGTAAGTCGAGGATTAATATCCAATATTGCATAGTGTGTTTTTCCTTGATTCTGTTGGATTTGTACATCTACGCCCATATAGCCAAATAGATTCGGCATGGAAATGCCTATTTGGTGAGCCAGCAACTCAAAGGCAGGCATATGTTCCAGCATGGCATTGAGCTCACAAGCCTGCAGTTTCAAATGTTTTTGTTGCCGCAAAATATGTTGTTGATTGGCACTGAGTACCGTCACTTCGCCAGCCCTTGATAACATACAAAAGCTTGCAGATAAGCCATCCATAAAGGGTTGCACCAAATAAGCATCAGCACAACTGGCTAAGCATGATGTTAAATACGCCACATCACCTAAGTACATCGCCTCGGCACCAGCGCCATCAATGGGTTTAGCAATCCACTCGATCGACGAGTCAAAAGCATCAGATTGATTGAGCCAATCTAACGCCAAAAAGCTTTCGGCAGTAGGGATTTGATGTCGCTTAAGATGCTGAAAAGTCAGCCATTTATCCCCAAAAATCCTCACTGCTTCAGTATGACAGCCTAGCAGCAACTTGCCTGACTGCTCCACCATTTGTGTTAAACGCAACAATGTTCCATTGCTCTCTGGCGCAATTGGCAAAACCGCATCAGCCGCATCAATCTCACGTTGCCAGATTTCCCAAAGATCGTCTTCATAGGCAATATTGACGACCTCATCGCAGTGACTTGGACTGGGCAAGCGAATATCTCGAGGACAGATCAGTTGCACATCTGCGATTGTTGAAAAATCGCGCAATACCGCATCACGCATCATGCTACCCTCTTGCAACAGCGATGATGAAATCGGCTCACGGTATAATCCACCACCCGTGATAAATTCGCAGACAAATAATCTCAAATGAAGTTAATTCCTGTTGTCGATTTGATGCAAGGCCAGGTCGTGCATGCCCGGCTTGGTGAGCGGCAAGATTACCAGCCGATTCAATCGCCATTGTGCGATTCCAGTGAGCCCATCAGCATAATTCAGGCACTATCGGCATTATACCGTTTCGATACTTTGTATATTGCGGATTTAGATGCAATACAGGGAAATTCTGGGCAGATAGCATTGCTGAAGCTGATTCAGCAAAATTTTCCCAAAATTGAGATTTTGTTAGATGCGGGCTTTAACCATGCTGAACAAATCACCCAATACCCGAAAGTCATTACTCCAGTCATAGGCAGTGAGAGCCTAAGCAGCCTGCAACAACTGCAAAATATCCATCGCCATCTCAATGGCAGTTACGTTTTGTCGCTGGACTTCAAACAAGGATTTTTAGGCTGTCAGGAGATTTTGCAATCGTCAGAATGCTGGCCTGAAATTGTCATCGCCATGTGCCTTAGCCATGTAGGCAGTGAATTGGGACCAGATTGGGAGTGTTTACAGAGTTGTCACGCACTTAAACCAAGCGCTCAATGGATTGCTGCCGGTGGCGTACGCCACCGACAGGATTTGCAAGCATTGGAAAAAATCGGATTTAGCAGTGTCCTGTTAGCAAGCGCACTGCATAAGCAAGCTATCTAGTCTTGCCTTACTCTTCACCACCACTCATATTAGGCGTCGCGCTAATTTTGTGAATCGCTAAGTCTGCGCCCATGTATTCGTCTTCTATATCCATGCGAATACCTGTACGAATTTTGAGTAAACCATAGACAATAAATCCACCCGCAAGGGCAATCGCGACACCAAGTAGAGTACCTATCAGTTGTGACATCAGGCTCACGCCACCCATACCACCTAAAGAGCTAGCGCCAAATATCCCTGCCGCAATACCACCCCAAGCACCGCACAAACCATGTAATGGCCAAACACCCAATACGTCATCAATCTTTAAGCGATTTTGCGTAAGGGTAAATGCCCAAACAAATAGCGCGCCAGCCACACCACCGGTCACCAAAGCGCCCAGTGGATGCATCACATCTGATCCTGCACAAACAGCCACCAAACCAGCCAAAGGGCCGTTATGGACAAAGCCAGGGTCGTTGTCCCCGACCAACAAAGCCATCAAAGTGCCTCCTACCAAGGCCATTAGTGAGTTGACTGCCACCAAACCGCTTATTCCTGACATGGTTTGTGCAGACATCACATTAAAGCCGAACCAGCCTACCGTGAGTATCCATGCACCTAACGCGAGAAACGGAATATTGGAAGGCGGATAAGCATGCAGGCGTCCATCCTTGCCATATCTTCCATGGCGCGCACCCAGTAATAGCACGGCGGCCAAAGCAATCCATCCACCCATCGCATGTACCACAACAGAACCAGCAAAATCATGAAAGGCAGCACCAAAAGAAGAAGTCAACCAATCCTGAATACCAAAGTGCTTGTTCCAAGCGATACCCTCGAAAAATGGATATACGAAACCAACTAACAGGAATGTTGCCGCTAACTGCGGTTTAAATTTTGCTCGCTCTGCGATACCGCCAGAGATAATGGCTGGAATAGCTGCCGCAAAGGTCAATAAGAAGAAGAATTTAACTAATTCATAGCCATTATGCTGGCTGAGTATTTCAGAGGGTTCTAAGAAGCCCGAACCATAAGCGATGAGATATCCAATAAAAAAATAAGCAATGGTTGATACTGAAAAGTCGGCCATGATTTTGACCAAGGCATTGACTTGGTTTTTACGTCTAACTGTCCCCACCTCAAGAAAAGCGAAGCCAGCATGCATCGCCAGCACCATAATGGCACCCAGCAAAATAAACAAAACATCACTAGTGGAAAATTGCATTTCCATTCGAGTTCTCCTCAGAAATCTTTATATAATTTTTATTGCGCAAAATAGCACAGGCACAATAAAGCAAGAGCAATGCCATACCCAATATCTTGCTGATTTATATGGGTTTTATAATGTCACATGGTATTTAATACGCACCATTTTAGTGCATTTGCACGAGGCGCGCTCATTATTGGTGCGAAAAACGAGCATGACGATTATTCGCTGATTGTTTACACTGTTGGGCAAATTTCAGGGATAGCAAATATGTGGTTGGAACTAAGCCTTATTTTTATTTTTTGCGGAAGTGCATTTCTTTGGTTTGATAGCATAGGTGCACGCGATATTGCCATACAATATGGCCGTGAACTGAGCGCGCGTACATCTTTACAACTATTGGATGAAAGCGTCGCCTGTAGTCGTTTACGCCTAGCCAGAAATGCACGTGGCCATATGCAGATTCAACGTCATTATGACTTTGATGTCAGCGCCAATGGTGGCGATAGACTTCATTGCGAACTCGTGCTACTGGGAAAACAATTAGTTTCGTGGCATATCCCACCCTATCCTGTCCGCTTACATTAGCCACTTGATTCATGATAGGTCGTTTCGCCCCCTCCCCAACTGGACCTTTACATATTGGCTCACTACTGGCTGCGGTTGCGAGCTATCTCGAGGTTAAAAGCCAAGGTGGACAATGGTTATTGCGCATAGAAGACATAGATACCCCGAGGCAAATGCCAGGCGCAGATCAAGCCATTATCGACACCCTAGAATCGCATGGCTTTTGCTGGGATGGTGAAATCATCTACCAAAGTCAACGTTTAGATTTGTACCATGAAGCACTAAAACGACTCCAAGAGTTAGATTTGCTGTATGGGTGTCAGTGCTCGCGTAAACAGATTGCTGAGCATCCTAAGGTCAGCATGGGAGTAGATGGATTTGTATATCCCAATATCTGTAATCACTTGCATCTGGATTTGCACCAGCATGCCGTTCGCATTAAAGTTTCAGATAAAATGATCAATAAAAACATAGTGTTTGAAGATTTAATTCAAGGAAAGATTGAGCAAAATTTAGCGCAGCAAGTCGGGGATTTTGTGCTGCGTCGAGCCGATGGAATATTTAGTTATCAACTCGCGGTTGTGGTGGATGACGCAGCCCAAGGCGTAACAGATATCTTAAGGGGCTGTGATTTATTAGACTCCACCCCACGGCAAATTTTTTTACAGCACTGTTTAGGCTTAGCCCAAGTAAATTACTGCCATATTCCCATTATTGTAAATGCCGCAGGGGAAAAACTCAGCAAGCAAACATTAGCCCCCGCACTACAATCTCAACATGCTGTTGCCAATCTGCATCACGCACTCACACTGCTAGGACAAGCACCACCCAAAGAGCTAATATATGAGTCACTTGATCACCTCTGGCAATGGGCTTTTCAACATTGGGATATTGGCCAAATTCCGGTACGTCAAAAAATTGTTTAAACCCTGATTTCAGCTAGAGACGCGGGCTTAGTTTGGCATGTTAAAATGACCAATATGAAAGACAATGACCTACTCCATCGTTTCCTGTTTGAGAATACAGATGTTCGCGGAAATGCTGTGCATTTATCCGACACTATACAACAGGCACTGCAACACACCGATTACCCTCCTGTATTGCATAAAGCATTGTCAGAGTTGATGGCTGCGGCTGCATTGCTGACGGCAACTGTCAAACTTGACCAAGGCACTTTGAGCTTTCAAATTCAGGGTCAAGGGCCATTAAATTTATTAGTAGTGGAATGTAATGCCGCACTTAGAATGCGCGCCACAGCCAAATGGCAAGGGGACTTGCATGGCTTGGGCTTTAAGGACTTGATTGGGAATGGTCATTTTGCCATCACCTTGGACCCCAGAGACGGCGGTCAAACCTACCAAGGTATCGTCGAGGTAATAGGCGACAATATTGCCCAAATATTAGAAACCTATATGCAGCAATCTGCTCAACTTGAGACGCGTATTTGGCTCTCAAGCAATCCCCATCAAGCCGCTGGACTACTCTTGCAAAAACTTCCACAACAACAAACGGAAGATCAAGACTCATGGCAGCGAACCACCATGTTAGCGGACACCGTCCAAGCCGATGAATTACTTCAGCTCGATACGAATACGCTACTCAGACGCTTATTTCACGAAGAGAATGTAAGGCTGTTCGACCCAAGTCCAGTCGCATTTGAATGCCGTTGTAGTCATCAAAGCGTCAGCAATATGCTGCGTTTACTTGGCCGCGAGGAAATCGATAGCATCATCCAAGAACAAGGAAGCATCTCTGTCAATTGTGATTTTTGCAATGCCGCTTATGTATTTGACCCAATTGATGCAAGCCAGCTTTTTGTGAATGAGATGCCCAACAGCAGCTCAAAAAGCCTACATTAACTAAAAGCCACCTGCCTCACGCGCTCGAACAAGCATACTGCGCAAGCTGCCGCCACATTCAGTGACTCCAAGTCGGACTGCATGGGAATTGCGATGATTTGGTGCGCTTGTTGCAATAAATCAGCTGATATTCCGGTGCCTTCATTACCCATTAGCAATGCTGTTGCGCCGCGCATATCGCATTGATATAGGCTTTCTCCATGCATAGCCGTGGCGAATACCTGACCATTAAAATCACGCACAAGCTGAGACAAATCTGCACGTTCTACAACAGGTAACAAAAGTTGTGCGCCCTGCCCGCCGCGCAATGCTTTGGGGGACCATGCGTCGGTACAACCGGTCGACAAATATACTGCTTGCACCCCTGCTGCCACTGCGGAGCGCATCATACTGCCTAAATTACCCGGATCTTGGATATCTTCTAGTAAAAGAATAAATTGCGCCGATGGCTCAACCGGCAAATGTGGAATATCCACCAAAGCCATGACGCCTGATGGACTTGCTACCGGCGATAATTCCGCAAACATAAGCGAGGGAAACATCAAGCTAGGAATATCTTGGTGGCGTTGAATAAAGTCTATGACCTCTTGTTGGCTCTCACCTTCAGAAATCAACAACAATTCAGGCTCGCCAAATTTGCTGATATAGGTTTCCAGCAAATGTACCCCATCGAGCAAGGTTTGACCGCTTTGACGCCTTTCTCTGGCTTGTTCAGTCAATCGCTTAAGCTGTTTAAAGCGCGGGTTATCTCGAGAGGTAATATGTTTAAATGTCATGTGAATTTGCTTAAACTGCTAGATAAAATGATTTAATCGATAGCATTTTAATGCAAGCCTGACGGAATCAAATAAAATTCATCTTACTGGAATATGCAAAAGCAATAAGCTCGCATCTACGCCCAAGGAAATTATTCAGATTATGCAAACAAGTTTTATCGTCCAAGCAATACAGTCAGTTTATCAAGATGTACTGACACACGAGGCTGATATTGAAAAACTCGATAGAGAGATTGGTGATGGTGACCATTACATTAATCTCAAACGTGGTTGCCAAACCTTACAGCAACTCTGTCCAGAATTAGCAGAGCTTACCGCCCAACAAGCGCTACAAAAGATAGGTATGACGCTATTGAGCTCGGTAGGCGGTGCATCAGGACCGCTATTGGCAAGTTTCTTTATCACCATGGCAAAAACCTTGCAGCCGACTGCAAGCCAAAAGGATATCGCCTTAGCCTTTGCTGAAGGGGTAGCCGCCATTGGTCAACGAGGCAAATCTGGATTAGGTGAAAAGACCATGTTAGATGTACTCATCCCCGTTGCCGAGCAATTCAAACAAATGGTCAGTGATGGGCATAGTGCTCTAGAGATAGCTCAGCAATTACCTCATGTGGCTGCCGAAGGATTAGAATCTACCCGTCCCTTGCTTGCTACCAAGGGGCGCGCGGCAGGACTTGGGGAGCGTGCCATCGGTCATCTAGATGCCGGCGCAAAAAGCTGTGAGGTGATAATCAACAGTGTATGTCGCTTGGTGATAGCACAACAGAATAGCGAACAATAAGGAATCACGATGAAGAAATTTATCAATCAAGTCGATGACATTTTAGTAGAGAGCCTACAAGGCTTTGCAAAGGCGCATGCGGATATCGTTAAGCTCCATCTATCACCCAACTTTATTACACGGCAACACAAAGCGCACAACAAGGTTGCCCTAATTTCCGGGGGCGGATCAGGACATGAGCCACTGCACAGCGGTTTTGTTGGTAAAGGAATGTTGGATGCAGCATGTCCTGGCTATGTGTTTACCTCACCCAGTCCCGATCAAATGCTAGCGGCGGCTGAAGCAGTGGAATGTGGCAAAGGCGTATTGTTTATCGTGAAAAACTATGCTGGTGATGTCATGAATTTTGAGATGGCTGCAGAGATGCTCTCCGTACCGAATGCCACGGTGCTGACCAATGATGATGTTGCTGTTCTGAATTCAAGCTACACCACAGGTCGTCGCGGTGTCGCTGGCACGGTCATCGTAGAAAAAACACTAGGCAGTCTTGCAGAAACAGGCGCAGATTTAGCGCAATGTGTTGCATTTGGGGAAAAAGTGAATCAACGCTGCGGCAGTATGGGGGTCGCTTTGACGAGTTGCACTGTTCCTGCTGCGGGCAAACCCACTTTTGATATTGCTGACCATGAGATAGAAATGGGCGTAGGCATCCATGGTGAACCAGGACGTAAGCGAGAAAAACTAAGACCCGCCAATGACATCGTCGAGGATATGATCAATGCAATATTGCATGACTTTGAGTCGCGCAATATCAGCCCTTCTCAAGGTGTCATTTTGCTCGTTAATGGCTTTGCCGCAACACCGCTGATGGAGCTATATTTGCTCTACCATGCCGCGAGTGATCAACTGAAACAGCATGGAATCAATATTCAACGTTCTTTGGTGGGCAACTACACTACCGCTCTAGATATGGCTGGTGCCTCGATTACCCTATGTGCTAGCGATGCAGAAATTTTGCAGCATTGGGACAGCCCTGTGCATACGGCTGGCTTGCGTTGGGGAATCTAAGCAAAAACAATGGGTCTGATAAAAATCATATGGTTGGGGAATAAAAATGAATGACAAACAGTTGGTCGCCATCGAAGCCAGTCAATTGGTGCAAGACGGGATGGTGGTAGGTTTAGGCACAGGCTCTACCGCCAATTTTTTTATTGAAGCCTTGGCCCAACGCCAACAGCAAGGCTTAAACATTAGCACCATCGCCAGTTCTACGATTAGCGCAATCAAAGCCGCAGCATGTGGCCTTACATTAATCGACTTTGCGCAAGCCAGTCACGTCGATTTATATGTTGATGGTGCTGATGAAATCTCTCCTCATCTCACCTTATTAAAAGGGCGCGGCCAAGATTTGGTGATGGAAAAACTGCTTGCACACTATGCCAAATCGTTTGTCGTCGTCGCCGACAAAAGCAAACTAGTAAGCCGTATCGGTGAAAATTTTGTGATTCCCATTGAAGTCATGCCTAGCGCTTGGAAGATGGTGAAAGCGCAATTACTTGAGTTAGGTGCTACAGGTGACATTCGCCTCAATGCATCACAAGACAATGTTGCCGTGACTGCATCCGGTAGTTATGTGTTGGATATGCGCCTTCCCATTCAGTACGATGAAAAACGACTCAATGATTTATTGAACGCCATCCCTGGTGTTGTTGAACATGGAATTTTCTATGGATTGACGCAACAAGTGATTATTGCCGATCAAGGTAAGTTAGAAATCAAGCAGGCATAGAATTGCACAGAAGCAAATGCTCTTCAATAAAAAAGCCTAGATACACTAGGCTTTTTTTGTTGCGCATAAAAAACTAAATCTTATTTCTTTTTAGATTTAGTTTTTTTGGCATCTTTACCATGTTGATGCATAAACTCGTGCACTTCATCACGGGATACTGTGCCATCTTTGTCGGTATCAATAGCATCGAAGTTCTTTGCAACATTCTTCAGCTTTTTGGCTTCTTCACGGTCTAAAGTACCATCGGCATCTTTGTCTGCAGAGGCAAATTCTTTGTCGCGCTTTTCATGCATTTTAGCGTGCTCAGCATCGCGACCACATGCATTCAACTCTTCTTTACTGACTGTGCCATCTTTGTCAGTATCCATTTTGTCAAAGTCGTGATCGCAAACTAATTTAGCCTCTTCACGATCAAGAGTGCCGTCTTTATCTTTGTCCGCTTGATCGAAACTCATCTTGTTATGCATTTTGCAATGCTCACCCATGTCGTCATGATCGGCATAGACAAGTCCTGCATTCAACAACAAAGCCAATAACAAACCACCGGTTAATTTTTTCATGTTTATTTCTCCAAATCATCATAAAAAGGCGTTCATGTGCTTGCGACGACAATAATACGAAATAAGTTCCCTAAGCTCTATTGACCTACATCAACCAAATCCTGCATTTCTAGAATATAGCCCAATAAAGTAACGCGTAGGGGAAATATGCGTTGACCTTTATAATGTCGACTATGACAAAAAAAATGACTTTAGAACGTATTTTGCACAGCCAAGGATTTGGCTCACGTAAAGAGTGCCGCACTATGGTGCGCAATGAGTGGGTCAGCGTGCATGGCGAATTAATCACTGATCCTTTTGTAGAGTTCGAGCTGTCAGGTTTCCAATTTGAAGTGGAAGACGAGGTATGGCATTACCGTGAACAAGCCTATCTGATGATTAACAAACCGCCGCATTATGAATGTTCACAAAAACCCATCCATCACGCATCGATTTATAGTTTATTGCCTGAGCCAATTCGTGAGCGAGGGGTTCAATGCATAGGACGGCTAGATGAAGACACAACTGGCCTCATCTTACTTTCTGATGACGGTCAATTTATCCATCGTATGAGCTCGCCTAAATGGAAAGTACCTAAAGTCTATCAAGTCACCTGCAAACACCCTGTGGATCCAGATCAAGTTCAAACATTATTGACGGGCGTGATGCTGAATGATGAGCTTGAGCCTTTACAGGCTTTATCCGTTGAACAAATTGACGATCTCACAATCCAAATGACCTTAGCGCAAGGCAAATACCATCAGGTTAAACGTATGGTAGCTGCCGTAAGCAATCGCGTTGAGGCGCTGCACAGAGTGAAAATTGGCCCACTGACCTTACCTACAGACCTAGCCCAAGGGGCTTGGCGTTGGCTAACAGAAGCCGAGGTTGAACTGTTGATGCAGTCCCCCAAAAATAGTTAATTCCATCGTTTTTGCATCAAAGGGATATACATGAAGAGTTTTAGCTTTAGAAAAATGTTGCTGTTATGCCTGATAACCATCAGTGTTTGCTTTGCTGATGACGCTGACAATTACCCATCCGTCACCGGCTTTGATATCAATCGATATTTGGGGACTTGGTACGAAGTTGCCAGACTTGACCACAGTTTTGAACGCGACTTAGACAAAGTCTCTGCAGATTACAGCCTCAGAGATGACGGCGGAATGAAAGTCATTAATCGTGGCTACAATATCAAAACCAAAAAATGGGAAGAAGCGCACGGCAAAGCTTTTTTTACTAAAACGCCGGATATTGGACGCTTGAAGGTGAGTTTCTTTTGGCCCTTCTACGGCGCATACAACATCATTGCCTTAGATAAAAATAACTATGAGTGGGCGATGGTGACTGGCGGAAAAGATTATCTTTGGATTCTCTCTAGAAGTCCTCAAATGCCCTACATTATCAAACAACAATTGATTGCACGCGCTAAAGAAATGGGATTTGAGACTGACAAGTTGATTTACCCAACCCCCTGATGCGAGAACATTTTATCTAGCATAACGGGGAGTCATGAATGGATTGATAGTTTGCGGTTCTAATAAGAATCACTGAACCGCTCTATCAGCCCTTGCGCCCCCGCTTCAGGTAATTCAGCGATAATCTCTACTCGGTCAGAAAACTGCTTATCCAGCACACGTCCACCAAGCTTTTGCAACTCGCGGATAAAGTAATCCAATTGCTTAAAAGATAACTTTATATGGATGCGTTGCATTTCAACAAAAGGAATGATTTCCCCAGCATCTATAGCCAACTTGGCTGTGCCCCCATAGGCGCGAGCCAATCCGCCTGTACCAAGATTAATACCGCCGTAGTAACGGATCACCCCGACTGCAATATTAATTAAATCACGCCCTTCTAATAGCTGAAGAATTGGCTTCCCTGCTGTACCCGAGGGCTCACCAGCATCACTAAATCTTTGCACTATCCCTTGAGATGTTTTCAGCCTAAACGCATAGGCCAAATGACTAGCGCTTTGGTGCTCGGTGGCCATCGCGCGAAGAAGTTGCGCGACACTGCGCTCATCCGCACAGTAGGCAGCAACAGCGATAAAACGGGATTTATTGATGGTTTGCTCGGCGTGACCTGCCTCGCGCAGACGACAATAAGCGATGTTAAATCTCCCCTTTGCGTGCCTGATCAATAATCTGTATCAGCACTTTTTCTAGCGCTTGTGCGGCTTTCTGAGCACGTTGTGTGGGATTTTTGATATGTTTTAAGTCGTGAGTGGGTCTATCGATGGCTAAATATAACTGACCATTTCGAGTGTAAAGACCAATTCGACAAGGAGCAAAAACGACAAATTCAGGATGATCCAAGAATATTTCTGTGCCCAGCCCCAAATTGCAAAAACTTCGGGTTTCTAACACGCCTTGGGGTGTCATGCCGCGCTGCAGCATATGCTCCCCGATAGGGAAATTGGCAGGATTAACGAAATTCAAACCTTCAGAAATCACCTTTAAGCTAGTCACGACATCGTCATAACTGACTCCAGGTTCAACGGCGACTTCATAAATAGCATTATTTTCATCCACGGCAGGCAGCGCTTGGGCCGCCTGAGTAGTGGGTAACAGTGTCAGCAAACTTAACAGCAGTATGACTAAAAAAGATGTTTTCATCGCCACTCCAAGATCTATGTGAGACTTTAGATGCTTATTGTAGCGAGAAAAGCTGGCTTATTCTTCTTTTGCTGCGCGTTTGCGTTCGTGTTCTAGCAAATGACGTTTACGAATACGGATAGTCTTAGGAGTAATTTCTACCAACTCATCATCATCAATAAACTCAACTGCAGATTCCAAGGTCAATTGCACTGGTGGCACTAAACGCACTGCCTCGTCCGTACCTGATGCACGTACGTTGGTTAATTGCTTACCTTTAATAGGATTGACAATCAGGTCGTTATCGCGACTGTGGATACCAATGACCATTCCCTCGTACAGTTTCTCACCAGGCGATACAAACATACGGCCGCGATCTTGTAGTTTCCATAACGCATAAGCCACGGCTTCTCCGTGCTCAGCAGAAATCAATACGCCATTGCGGCGACCGGGCATGTCAGGTTTAACCGACGCATACTCATCAAAAATATGCGCCATCAACCCCGTACCACGTGTCATGGTCAGGAATTCACTTTGGAAACCAATCAAGCCACGTGCAGGAATCTTGTATTCCAAGCGAGTACGACCGTTACCGTCAGATTCCATATTCTGCAACTCACCACGGCGGCGACCCAACTCTTCCATCACTGCGCCTTGTGTGTCATCTTCGACATCCACGGTCAATATTTCATATGGCTCACAACGCTCACCATTAATTTCTCTGTACACCACACGCGGTTTACCTACTGCAATCTCAAAACCTTCGCGGCGCATATTTTCTAACAAGATGGTCAAATGCAACTCACCACGTCCGGAAACACGGAATACATCGGCATCAGCGGTATCTTCAACACGCAACGCCACATTCACCAGCAATTCTTTCTGCAAACGGTCACGAATTTGACGGCTAGTCACAAATTTGCCTTCGGTTCCGGCAAGTGGAGATGAGTTCACCATAAAGTCCATCGTCAAGGTTGGCTCATCAACGGCCATCAAAGGCAAGCCCACAGGTTGGTCTTTGTCAGCGATGGTGACACCAATACCAATCTCTTCCAAACCAGAGATAATCACGATATCCCCAGCTTCGGCTTCTTCAACGGGAACGCGTTCTAGACCCTTAAAGCCTAATACTTGATTAATTCGGCCTTGAGCAACTTGTTGGTCACCATTCATTACCACCACCACTTGACCGGGTTTTACACGGCCATTCTGAATCCGTCCTACCCCCAAACGACCGGTATAGCTAGAGTAATCTAAAGCGGAAATTTGTAATTGCAGCGGCGCATTGCTATCACCCTTGGGTGGTTCCACGTGTTTAAGGATGGTTTCGAACAAAGCACGCATATCGGTTGAGCTTTGCTTGATGTCTAAGGTAGCAAATCCATTTAAAGCTGATGCGTATACCACAGGAAAATCTAATTGTTCATCCGTGGCGCCCAAATTAGCGAACAAATCAAACGTTTGATTGATCACCCAATCTGTACGTGCGCCTGGTCTATCAACCTTATTAATGACCACAATCGGTTTTAAACCTTGCGCCAAAGCTTTTTTGGTCACGAATCGGGTCTGTGGCATTGGGCCTTCAACCGCATCAACTAGCAGAAGAACGCCGTCCACCATTCCCAATACGCGCTCTACCTCACCGCCAAAGTCAGCGTGTCCCGGCGTATCCACAATATTAATGTGCGTGCCTTCATAGTTCACGGCTGTGTTTTTAGCCAAAATGGTAATGCCGCGCTCTTTTTCCAAGTCATTGGAATCCATCACCCGTTCAGAGACGGCTTGGTGCGCGGCAAAAGTGCCAGATTGCTGCAACAGTTTGTCCACCATGGTGGTTTTACCATGGTCAACGTGGGCAATAATGGCAATGTTTCTTTGATTTCTAGACATGAGAGAGGCTCAATTCAACAATTAATATCAGATTAGTTGGGCACGCCATTCAGCTTTAATTGGCTTTCAAGCCGTGCAAAAGGGCGCGATTTTATCACAACTCGCTTGCTAGCCTATTGAAGCATTGCGATAAATTACATCTGATTAACATTATTTACTTTGACATATCAGTACATACCGCTATACTGCGCGCTCATGTTTGTTGGCAGCGAAGTATTTGCCCCAAACCGACGTTATTTGCCCTAGCCCTCCAAAGCCCGTGTATTAAGGTGGCTTTCATATTTACTGGTTAGCGGCTGTGATGAACTCCGTGCGCCGGTATATCTTTTTCTTACCGAATTCGATTGTTGCGCTGATTACCGAGGACTTGAGTCCAGCGATTTGCTGCACTTTAGCCCCGCGGCTCATGCCTGCTTGCGCCTTTATTTAGTTTGATTAAGGATTATGAATGACATCCACCTCAACGGTCAGCTTTGACCAATTAGAACTTCACCCATCTATTTTGCGCGCAGTTGCCGCCGCAGGTTACCTGCAAGCAACACCGGTACAGGCGCAAGCCATCCCGATGATATTGGCTGGCAAGGATTTACTTGCTTCTGCTCAAACAGGCACAGGTAAAACCGCAGCATTTACCCTGCCAGCATTGAATTTATTAGCTACTCCACATCCACTCAAGAGTCGTGGACCACGTATTTTGGTATTGACCCCAACGCGTGAGTTGGCAGCTCAAGTGAATGAAGCCGCAAGAAAATACGGCAAATTCATTAAAGCGCGCACCGTGAGCATCGTGGGTGGCATGCCCTACCCACTGCAAAACAAATTATTGTCGCAACCACTCGATATTTTGGTGGCGACCCCTGGTCGTTTACTTGATCACATGGAGCGCGGACGTATCGATATGTCCCGTCTGCAAATGTTGATTTTGGATGAAGCAGATCGCATGTTGGATATGGGCTTTATGCCTGATGTAGAGCGCATTTGTGCTGCCCTACCGAGTGAACGCCAAACTTTATTGTTTAGCGCCACGCTAGACAGCAATATCAAGCGTATTGCCAGTGAAATTCTGCATCAACCACAAACCATAGAAGTCACACCGCAAACGCAAAAACACGAAAACATTGAGCAACGCCTGCACTTAGTGGACGACATGCATCATAAAAATCGTTTACTAGAGCATTTGCTGATTTCTCCAGAAGTCAATCAAGCGATTGTGTTTACTTCAACAAAACGTCACGCCGATTTATTAGCAGAAGACTTATACGCAGCTGGTCACAAAACTGCAGCACTTCATGGTGACATGACTCAAGGCGCGCGTAATCGCACCCTCACCAAACTGCGTCACGGTGATGTCAAAGTTTTGGTGGCCACCGATGTTGCAGCCCGTGGGATTGATGTACATGGTATTACACACGTTATTAATTATGACTTACCTAAGTTCGCCGAAGATTACGTCCACCGTATTGGCCGTACTGGTCGTGCTGGCAATACAGGAGTGGCGGTATCGTTTGCCTCCGGGGCAGAGCGTCATCAAATTCGCAAGATTGAGCAATACACTGGCCAACGTTTAGAATTTAGTGTGATTGCCGGTTTAGAACCCAAACGTGCCGCTCCACAAGGCCGCAATGAGGGTCGTGGACGCAACGAAAGTCGTGGTCGTAACGAGTCCCGCAATGGCAAAGGTGGCAAACCTGGCTATGCTGGTAAGCCAGCGCACCGCGGCGCACCAAGCCACTCTGCACCAAGCCAAGACAAACAACGTTTTGCAGAACCAGTTCAGGGCTATCACAGTCTGAGCTCGCATGAATGGAGTCAATCTCCCGCCGGCGCTGACAGAAACCCGCGCGCAAATAAACAGCGCGGCAGTGATACGCGTTACGGTGAACATCGTGCCGCAGATCCACGCAAACAAGAACGCCACCCAAGCGATCGAGCACACCATAGTGCTAAACCACAAGGTGCTAAATTAGGGGTGAGCAAATCAGCGGGCGATAAATTTGGTACCAATAGACCAAGAAGTGCTCCTAAAGGTGACAGCCGCTTTGCTAATCGTGATAAATCGCGTCAAGCACGCCGCTCATTTGTTTAAAAGGTATTGATTAAAAGATATGACGCAACAAGCAGATTTTGCCAGTTTAGACTTAGCCGCGCCGCTTATGCAGGCGCTGGATAAGCTTGGTTACCAACAACCGACACCCATTCAAACACAAGCTATACCGGAAGTATTAGCTGGGCATGACTTAATGGCCGGTGCTCAAACAGGTACTGGCAAAACTGCTGCGTTTTCTCTGCCACTTTTACAATTATTGCTACCGCACGCTAGCACTAGCGCCTCGCCTGCACGACATCCCATTCGTGCTTTGGTGTTAGTCCCAACGCGTGAATTAGCAATACAGGTAGAAGAAAGCATTAAACAATACGCTGAATATACCGGCTTACGTTCAACTGTGGTGTATGGTGGTGTAGATATCAAAACACAAACACCACACTTGATGCGTGGCGTAGAGATTCTTGTAGCGACCCCTGGTCGGCTGTTAGACCATGTGGAACAACGTACCCTGCAGCTCAACCAAGTACAGATTTTGGTATTAGATGAAGCTGACCGTATGTTGGACATGGGCTTTATGCCAGATCTAAAAAGAATTTTGAGTTTATTGCCAAAACAACGTCAAAACCTGATGTTCTCCGCAACCTTCTCAGGTGAAATTAAAAAACTGTCGGAAGCGTTTCTGCATCAACCAAAACTCATTGAAGTGGCGCGCAGCAATGCCACCAACGATAATGTAAGTCAGCAAATCTATTTAGTTGACGCTGCTGATAAACAAGTGCAATTGGTCAACCTGCTTGCGCAGTACGCTGATCAACAAGCGATTGTATTTACCAAAACCAAAATTACTGCCAGCCGGCTAGCCCGCTATTTAGAACGCGAAGGCCTAGCTGCCGACGCCATTCATGGCGACAAAAGCCAACAAGAGCGTATCTTGGCCTTGGATAAATTTAAACGTGGCGAAGTTAAAGTACTCGTCGCTACCGATGTAGCTGCTCGTGGCTTGGATATTGATCAGTTACCTTTGGTTTTCAACTATGAAATTCCCAATGTGCCAGAAGACTATGTACACAGAATTGGTCGAACCGGTCGCGCTGGTGCGAGTGGAATTGCGATATCTTTGGTATCGCAGGAAGAAGAAAAATACCTGCAAGAAATTGAGGCACTCATCAAGCGTGAGTTGCCAAAAACACGCTTGCAAAATACACCTAGCCCAACCCGTAGCAATACCAGCAAACAGCGCCGCGACGCTCCCTCTGCTGCAAGAACTCCTTCTGCTACAAGTAAGCAAAACTTAGATCCGTTCTTTACCCAACCTTACCAACCAAGTGGCACGACTGTCCCTGTGCAACCTAGTTTAGGGATGGGAGCAGGCATAAAAAAAACCAACAAGCCAGTGGCGGCATTGTTGGGTGGTTTGCAACGTAAAGCCTAATCAATCTTTATCGGTTCTATGAGCTTGCCTTGGGCTCCGCTTGATTGCGCATAAAATCAGCGACAGACCAAAGGGCTTGGGCTAACCTGACCACCAACGGCTCCTCCATGCCGATATCATGCATCGCACGGACCATACAAAACATCCACTGATCACGTTCTGATTCCCCTATCGCAAAAGGCAGATGCCGACGACGCAACATAGGATGACCATAACGCTCGATGTAATGCTGTGGACCACCAGACCAGCCCACTAAAAAAAGAAATAATTTTTCTCTGGCTTCGCTTAAATCTGGCTGATGCATCGCTCTAATCCCGGCTGCCCTAGGGTCAGTATCCATGACCTCATAAAATCGGGTGACTAATTTCAGCAGGGTATCTTCGCCCCCCAATGCCTCATAAAGCGAAGGCGTATTTGCCTCTTGGATTTCAATCGCCATCTGCTAACCTCAAATTTTCTTAGGTTTCACTGCAGCTGCAGCCTGACGCGCTTTGCTACGTGCTTGCTCAACATCACCTGCGGTCGCCAATGCCACCCCCATACGGCGGCGTTCAAAGGATTCTGGCTTGCCAAACAAACGAATATCGCTATCAGCCACACTCAGCGCCTGTTCCAAACCATCAAAGGCAATGCCTTGTGCATCAACACCACCATAAATCACCGCACTCGCACCAGCCTGTCTTAGGGATGTATCTACCGGCAAACCTAATATGGCGCGGGCATGTAATTCAAACTCATTCAGGCGTTGCGTGGCCATGGTGACCATACCAGTATCATGCGGTCTTGGGCTTACCTCAGAGAACCAAACATATTCATCTTTGATGAATAATTCGACTCCGAACAATCCTAAACCGCCTAGATTTTCTGTCACCTTATGAGCAATTTCTTGTGCACGCTGTAAAGCCTTAGGATGCATCGCCTGTGGTTGCCAGCTTTCCACATAATCGCCGCGTTGTTGCGAATGACCGATAGGTTCACAGAAATAGGTTTGTACTTGCCCTTGAGCATCTTTTGCACGCACAGTCAGCAAAGTGATTTCATAATCAAAATCAATCTGCCCTTCGACAATCACCACCCCCTGATTCACGCGCCCTGCACTGGCAGCATAATCCCATGCTTGTGCGACTTGTTCTGGGCCAGTGATTCTTGATTGACCTTTACCAGAGGAAGACATGGTGGGCTTGATAAAACATGGATAGCCGATACCAGCATCAATCGCTTGCTGTAAATCTTGTTGAGAATGTGCAAAAGCATAAGGCGAAGTAGGCAAGCCTAGCGTTTCTGCCGCGAGTCGACGGATACCCTCGCGATTCATGGTCAACTGCACGGCGCGAACAGTAGGAATCACTGTGGCCAATCCCTGCTGCTCAATCTCGGCGAGCGTTTGGGTATTTAATGCTTCGATTTCTGGCACGATTAAATGGGGTTGCTCTTGCTTGACTAATTGCATTAAGGCTTCGTGATTGGTCATATCAATCACATGGGCACGATGCGCTACTTGATGACCAGGCGCATTGGCATATCTATCCACCGCAATCACCTCAACCCCCAAACGCTGCAGAGCAATAATGACCTCTTTACCCAGCTCACCACTTCCTAACAACATTACTCGTGTGGCGCTTGCGCTCAAAGGGGTACCGATGGTCATGAAAACTCCTAGTCAGATCTGCGAAAGTTGAAATTTTATCATGCCATCTTCTTAAACGCAGACTGATACGATGAGGAAAAACACCCCATAGACATTCTCTTGATGCATATCAAATCCAAAGCCCAAGTATAGGCAAAAAAAACCCCTCGCTTGGAGGGGTAAGGGTGGAGCAGGCAACAAAAGCTTAGAAATTAAATACGGAATCCACTTTAAAGTCTGTTGGCACCACACTGCTCACGTTAGTCAGCGTAGCGATTAATACACTGAGATTGGGACCACTACCATCAGAGTCATAATAGACTTTGATGTTATCGCCAGTAGTGTCAGCTTTGATAAAGCTCGTTGCTGTACCCGATGTATTTATAGCTCCAGCAGCAATATCAGCAATATAAACATTGGTGTCCGATAGCTCTGAAACCTTGAGCGCAAATAGTTCCGGTAGTGTCGAGAAGGTATCCTCGAGAGTCTTCAAAGCTTCAACTCTAAATACAAATTTGTCAGTCCCAGAAACAAAGTCAGTGATAGTGTCGGCATCGGTGCTGGTCAAAGCGGTATCGGCATAGGTATAGCCGATTACACCGTTGGCTGTAGAATCATCACGCGCATAGGTTCTCACTGTTTGGAAGACAAACTGATCCGCCCCAGCGTTACCTGTGAATAAATCCTGACCTCCATTTCCAATAAAAATATCCGCCATGGAGGTACCTAAAAAAGTCTTTTTATTGGCATTTCCCTCGAATGTCAGCCCTTTTTTAGTCACCCTACTGGCATCAACCACCACAAAATTAATACTATTCAATGTCTCACCGGCATCAAAGCTACCATTGCTATTGGCGTCAATATACTTGCCACCCAAGGCTGCTGTGGTATCAGCAACGGTGCCAGATTTATTGAGGTACCAATGTTCATCTGTCATATATTGATATTGGCTCTCATCGGGATCTCTAGACACAAACCCCCCAACCTCAACTCGCTCGATATTGACGATGTTGCTATCCAGCAACTCCAATTTTCCTGTGCTACTGTCTACCGCACCTATCCCAGTAGTCACACGCAAGGTGTCGGTTCCAGTGCCCCCATCGATAAAGTCATGGTCAGTTTGTTTTGTACCGCCAGTGGCTATCCATTCTTTTTGACCGTCGTCACCTTTACTTGAAGTTCCCGGTATACCTGAACCAAAGCTACCGACCACAAACATATCGTTACCACTACCACCATAAAGTTGATCATTTCCACCATGCCCTACTAAATAATCATTACCACCATAGCCATAATAAACGTCATTTCCTAAGCGCATGGTCGCATAATCCGCCCCCTCAGCACCAAACCCACGCTCAGTATCGTTACATCCATCCACGCGCACATAACTATTAGGTAACAAGCCTGTTCCACTTCGCCCTTGATAGACCAAAGTCAGATTGTGTAATACATTTGCGATGGTGAAATCGTCTAACTGCAAATCAGCGGAATAATAAGATCGACCAACAGCAGGATCGACTAATCCTACAGGCTCATCATCACCATCATTATCACCTGCCGCCACTGCATCACTCCACATCAGCGCATGAACAACCTCTTCTTTACCGCCGGGCACCCCGTAAAAGTGTAGGCCTGGATTGATGGCGCCTTTATCCAAACTAGCGAAATTCTCTTTCAATTGTGTAGCTGTGAGCGTGATTTGAACCCCGGAAGACACATTGATTTTTTCGATATTGGTAAATTTCAAACCAGTGCTAAAGTTGCCGGACTTAGTAAATGTAATCCCATCTTTCAAGGAACTCTCATCAAGAATCGAAGTACTTTGATTGAAGTTGGTCGTCGCACCGGGACGTCCTGCAACCTGAAGTTTGGTATCAGAGAAGATATTGGCTTGAGAGGCCAAGGAGCCGGTGTAGGCAAATACGTTTTTTGCTGCATCGTCTGCTACGGATGTAAATGCGCCTGTTGTACCGTTATAGGCTAATTGCGTAGAGGTGCCGCCATCTATGGTGACGCCTGCCAACTTATTGACTTTTATAACAAAACTATCTGCGCCTTTGCCGCCAGTAAAAGATTGTGCGTCTTTGGTGCTATTCAAATTATAAATATTACTTCCATCCGCGACGGTAATTTTACCTAAACCACCTCCCGTAGTAATGATTGCAGAGTCCGCACCTGTATTGGATGAACCATCAAACAATATTGTTTCAGAAGTATTTTTATTGGTATTTTTCAGAGTTTTTTTGTATATCGCCATGATATTGCTCCTTATTAAAATTTTGTAGATAAGCTTTTGTGTCTGTTAATTATTGTTGTATAAAAGCTACATAATTTTAAGTGTGAATTGGCAATATTCAATAGGAATTAATCCTGAAATTTTGATTTAAATCTGTAAGAAAAAACGATAAATCCGGTATGAATTTGTTGGGAATTGCGTGCTAGGCTATGATGCTAGATGCTTATCATGATTGATTGTCTAGTAATTGAATATGTTAATCCCTGTCACCATTATCACCGGCTTTCTCGGCGCGGGCAAAACCACCCTACTCAACCATCTTCTCCGTCAAGCAGACATGGCTCATTGTGCACTCATTATCAACGAGCTTGGCCATGTAGGATTAGATGACATTTTGGCCAAATCATTGGTGCAACAGGTAGAGAGTCCGCACATTGCTGAGAATATGCGCTTGCTGGCATCGGGCTGTTTATGCTGCTCTTTAAATAATGAGTTAGCAGATACGATGCGCGATTTATTTTTTAAACGCGCATTGGGGGGAATTCCTGCTTTTGAGCGTTTAGTCATCGAGACCACAGGGATGGCTGACCCAGTTCCGATTATGGCGCATTTGTTAAATGAGCCCGTGATTAATTCCGTCTATCAATTGGCACAAATGGTCGTCGTGGTGGATAGTCAATATGTGCAACAACAAGTGCAACAGCACCGCGAAGCATGGAAGCAAATTGCTAGTGCAGATGTCTTGTTGTTAAGTAAATTAGATTTGATAGACGAGGCTGCCAAGCAACAAGTTAAGCAACTCCTGGAAGAAATTAATCCTCATGCAATACAACGGGATTTAATCCATGGACAACTGAATGCCAGCGAATTATTTGCGCTAGATCGAACAAACAACCGACCTCAGCAACCGGGAAAAACCACTAGACGCTTTTCTACCGCCCATGGCGAGCAAGTCAGAAGCTTCATCATACAGCTACCCGAGCCTGTCAATTACACCCGCCTAGAGCAAAAGTTGCATTGGCTATGTCAGCAACATGGAGAGAATTTATTACGCTTAAAAGGCATCATACAAGCCGAAGATTTAACTGGCCCGATTGCCCTGCACGCAGTTCACCATACACTCTATCCAGCCACCCCCATAGATCAGGCCCCCGCTGGGCAATGCAATCAACTGGTGATGATCGGGATAGATTTAGACGAGCAAGAGATTAGAAAACAAATGATGATGATTTAAAACAGAAATACTGTTTTACTATTAAATTTTTAACTCATCCCAGATTTTGTCCAAGCGTTTGACTGACACAGGAAACGGTGTTTTTAATTCCTGAGCAAACAATGAGACACGCAATTCCTCTATCAACCAGCGATAGTCCAATAAGCCTTGTGGAATCTCGCGTTGCGCTTGCTGTAGTTGCTGTATTTTCTGCTGCCAGCGTTGCCATATGGCTTGAATCGCATCCGCATGACGTTGATCACGGTCTGGGCTATTGGCATACTTTTCAATCCTCATCCGCATCGCTTGAAGATAACGTGGTAAATGCTGCAACCTCTCCCAAGGTGTTTGCGTTAAGAAACGCGCCGTAAGCAATTGGCCTAACTGCTGTTCTAAATCACGTTTCAATCTAGATTGATGGTTGCTCAGAGCATTGAGCTTTTGCATTAACAAGGGATACTCTTGGCCAATCTGGATCATCAATCTTATGCTGGCGTCGACCACGGCCGGCAATCTAGCCCGCGCGCGTTGTTTCAATTGCATAAACGCGGCATTGGTGCGAGGCACTTCATCCTCACCAATAAAAGCTCGGTCAGATATGGCACTCAACATTTGCTCGCGTAAATCATCGGGTGAGATTAGTTGACGCAACTGCAAGGCGTATTGATTAAATTGTGGCAAGCCACGCTCCAATTGCTTCATTTGCTCTTTCAGTTCAAAGCGCATCAGGCGGCAAACGCCTAAACGATGGGCCTGTTGGGCAGTCTGAATTTGATCAAATAGCTTAATTGCCACTGCATCTTGTTGATCCTCTAACGCGGGATAACCCTGCAAATTCAAACCATCGCGTTGAAAGGTAATCGTTTCAGGAATATCACCAAAGTCCCATTGTTTTAGACCAGTTTTTTCAATCTCTGGGGTTTGTTGGCGGAAGGTTAATTGCGCAGCATTACTCAGATTGGACTGCAGTTGTTTCCAATCACGTCCCATGCCCAACTCTTTTCCTTGAACATCAGTCACGCTGAAATTCATGCGCAAATGCGCGGGCAAACTTGTTAAATCAAAATCATCCAAGCCTAATTTCAATCCCGTTTGCTTGGCAATAAACTCCACTAAACTAGGGATTAAGGCTTGCTGCATATCTGCCTGACTGAGAAATTTCGTCACAAATTCAGGAACCGGCACGCACACTCTGCGTATGGTTTTGGGCAGTGATTTGATTAAAGCCGCCAACTTCTCTCTTATCATACCCGGCACTAACCACTCAGTCGCTTGATAGTCAATTTGATTCAGCAAGGCCAAAGGAATCGTCGCTGTGACCCCATCCAAGGCATGTCCTGGCTCAAAACGATATTTCAACGGAATGGTCACCGTGGATAGAATGATTTGCTCCGGGAACTGCACTTCGGTAACGGCAGAAGCGCCATGTCGCATCAAATACTCTTTACTGAGATACAACAAGCGTGGCTGTTGCTGCTCGATATCTTTACGCCATTTTTCAAAACTTGCGCCGTTATAGATGGCACTCGGGATAATCCCGTCATAAAAGGCAAATAACGCGTGCTCATCGACCAACACATCTTGTCTTCTGGCTTTATGCTCCAATGCCTCAATTTCGGCAATCAATTGTTGGTTATGACGGAAAAAGGCCGCCTGCGTGTCATATTCACGGTTGGCTAACGCCTCACGAATAAATATCTCTCGCGACTCTTCGGCATTAATCGGTCCGTAATGAACGCGTCGCTTGGGGATGATGGTCAGACCGTACAAACTGACACGTTCCCACGCTTGCACTTGCGCAGCTTTTCTATCCCAGCGAGGGTCACTATAGTGACTTTGAGTTAAATGACGGGCTAAGGGCTCAATCCAGTCAGGATCAATAGCCGCTACATAGCGACCATATAATTTGCTAGTTTCTATTAATTCTGCCGCCATCACCCATTTGGGTCTTGCCTTTCGCAAAGCAGACCCTGGAGCAATATGAAAACGTATCCCACGTGCACCTAAATAACTTTCAGCCTCACCATCTTTAAATCCAATATTGCCTAACATACCGGTCAATAATGCGCGGTGGATTTGTATGTATTGCTGATTTAAATCTGTCACTGCTTGATTTAGTTTCAGCTCCAACTCCTGCACTATCTCGCATAACTGAAGATACAACTCACGCCATTCGCGCAGTCGGATATAAGACAAGAAATGTTGATGGCAAGTGTTTTGCAATTCGCGGTTAGATTTTTTATTGCGCCATGCTTGGTCGTAGAAATTCCAAAGCTGTATTAGAGAGAGGAAATCTGAGCGTTCGTGGGCAAATTTTGCATGCGCTTGGTCTGCCGCTTCACGTTTATCCATGGGACGCTCACGCGGATCTTGAATGCTCAGCGCACTCACAATCACTAATACTTCGTGCAACACGCCCTGTTGCTCGCCCGCCACTATCATGCGCCCTAATCTTGGATCGATCGGTAAGCGCGATAACTGTTTGCCCAATTCAGTGATGTGACGCTGCGCATCGACTGCTCCGAGTTCTTGCAGCAACTGGTAGCCATCATTGATGAGTCGTGACGAGGGTGGCTCTATAAATGGAAAGTCTGCCACATCCCCCAAGCGCAAAGCTGCCATGCGCAATACGACAGCAGCGAGTGAACTTCGTAAAATTTCTGGATCGGTAAACGCAGGGCGCTGCAAAAAATCTTGCTCGTCATACAAGCGCACACAAATGCCCTCAGATACTCGGCCGCATCGACCAGCTCGCTGTTTTGCAGCGGCTTGGCTAATTTTCTCTATCTGTAATTGCTCGACTTTAGCCCGACTACTATATCGATTGATGCGAGCTAAGCCGGTATCAATCACATAACGTATTCCTGGAACAGTGAGCGAGGTCTCAGCCACATTGGTGGCGAGCACAATCCGCCGCGACCCATGCGGCCTAAATATCTTTTGCTGATCTTCAACCGAGAGACGAGCAAATAACGGGAGTATTTCAATATGTCTTAGCTTGGCTGAGCGGCCTTGATACTTTCTAAGATGCTCTGCGGTATCACGAATTTCGCGCTCACCCGGCAAAAATACCAAAATGTCACCATCGCCTTGGCGCAGCAAATCATCGGCGGCGTCTAAAATGGCCTCCTCAATCGCCTCTTCTGAATCATCCTCTTCTAACCAACGAGCTTCGGTTTTGCCACGTCGTTTGATGCCGTACAAACTATCATCATCCTCTAGCAAATCCTCTTCGATTTCTTGCGCAATAAAGCCCGCTTTTCCAAGTGGGCGATAACGTATTTCAACCGGATAGGTGCGACCAGAGACCTCAATCACTGGGGCTTGATTGAAATGTTGCGAAAATCGTTCAGCATCAATGGTGGCAGAAGTGACGATGACTTTTAAGTCAGGGCGCTTGGGTAATAATTGTTTGAGATAGCCTAACAAGAAATCGATATTCAAACTGCGCTCATGCGCCTCGTCGATGATGATGGTGTCATAGGCATTGAGAAAACGGTCATGCTGGGTTTCCGCAAGCAATATACCGTCTGTCATCAACTTGACATAGCTGTGCTCAGATAGCTTGTCGTTGAAGCGGACTTTATAACCTACCACCTCGCCCAAGGGAGAATCCAACTCTTGGGCAATTCTGCTGGCGACTGATCGCGCCGCAATTCGTCTAGGCTGCGTATGCCCTATCATCCCCGCCACACCCAATCCCAACTCTAGGCAAATTTTAGGAAGTTGCGTGGTTTTACCTGAGCCAGTTTCACCGCAGACAATCACCACTTGATGTTGACGAATAGCTTGCGCGATTTCATCTTTTCTTGCCGAAACTGGCAACTCTTCTGGATAGATTGGTTGAGGAAGTTGTTGTTGCCTTTGCAGAAAACGTTGCTGTGATTTCTGTAGTTTTTGGAGCCACTGTTGCATGACTTTTGCTGACACATCCTGCTGGCCGCTCATTTCACGCCAAGCACGCTGCAAACTATATCGATCGACCAGCATCGTCTGCTGCAGGGCTTGTGCCAACTGCTCTGAAGATAGCTTGTGATCAGAAAAAGGGGCAGGAGACTGCTTGGATGGATTCAAATCGACTAACCTTAGGCTACCACGGGTGACAAAGGCGTCATTTTAACATGCAGATAGTGTTGTCTAGGCGCTGAGTGCATGCGATTCAGCTCGCTGTTGTTTCTTCGCTCAAATAAATTGACTGAGCTTTGCTATTGGGGCTTGGATAGTCATGCAACTTGCTTGATAATAGCCGCTTTCAGATTTTGGTCAGTTTTGATATGAGCGATTCCAACGTCGTCAAGAAAAGCAAGCTACCTGCCCTTACCTTAGCCGCCCTAGGCGTCGTGTTTGGCGACATTGGTACCAGCCCACTGTATACCATTAAAGAGGTTTTTTCTGCCGGTGCACATCCCGTTCATTTAACACCAGACAATATTTTTGGAATTTTATCCATGATTGTTTGGGCACTCATTATGGTGGTTTCGGTGAAATACGTGGCGTTTATCATGCGCGCCGACAACCGTGGTGAGGGTGGCATTATGGCGCTGGTCTCACTTGCCAGCCAAAACACCAATAGACGCCCTGAATTACGCAAATTGGTCATCATCTTGGGTATTTTGGGCGCATGTATGTTCTATTCAGACGGCATGATTACCCCTGCCATTTCCGTACTATCCGCCATTGAAGGTCTTGAGCTTTCCGCTCCAGCTCTGCACCCATTAATCATTCCTATTACCTTGCTGGTGTTGTTTGTGTTGTTCTGGGCCCAAAGCAAAGGTACCGCAGTGGTAGGCTATCTATTTGGCCCGATTATGTTTCTCTGGTTTGGTACTTTGGGCACGTTAGGCATAATGAATGTGGCGCAACATCCTGAAATCTTACAAGCGCTCAATCCCAGCTATGCATTGGCATTCCTGCAACATAATACCTGGATAGCTTTTGTTGCATTAGGGGCCGTGGTACTTGCCGTCACTGGCGCTGAAGCTCTGTATGCTGATATGGGGCATTTTGGCCGTCTACCTGTGCGTTTGGCTTGGTTTGGTTTTGTTTTGCCGGCTCTCATCTTGAATTACTTTGGCCAAGGGGCCTTGGTGTTATTGAACCCTGAGGCGATTAAAAATCCATTTTATTTACTAGCTCCGCAATGGCTTCTGTTTCCCCTGATTGTATTGGCGACTCTTGCAGCAGTGATTGCCTCACAGGCTGTGATTACGGGTGCGTTTTCAGTATCTCGCCAAGCTTTGCAACTTGGTTTTATTCCCCGCATGCATGTTGAGCATACTTCTGAAAGTGAAGAGGGACAAATCTATATGCCTAGAGTAAATTGGGGCTTGATGATTGCCGTGATGGTATTGGTACTAACTTTTAAATCCTCAGGCAATCTAGCCGCAGCCTACGGTATCGCCGTGACTGGCGACATGGTCATTACCTCTTTGTTAGCCGGAATCGTATTTCATTCAATTTGGGGATGGGGCAAGATACGCACAATAGCGCTCATCACCACTTTCCTAGTGATTGATATTGCCTTCTTTAGTGCCAATGTACTCAAAATTCCTGAGGGAGGCTGGGTCCCGTTAGTATTGGGCACTTGTATCTTTACCCTAATGCTGACTTGGAAATCAGGGCGAAGCAAACTGTTTGAGCATATGAAAAATGAATCGATGGAGCTCAACTCATTTATTCAAGCCATAGGGGCACACCCGCCAACGCGTGTACCGGGTAATGCTATCTTCATGACGCCTAACCCAGACGGCGTACCTCACTCTATGTTGCATAATCTTAAACACAACAAAGTGTTACATGAAAAAGTGATTATCTTGACGGCCAAATTTACTGACTTTCCGCATACCTCCACTGAGGAAAGAGTCATCGTGGAAAGTCTGCCGTATGAGTTTTATCGAGTCACCGTTCGCTATGGTTTTAAAGATGAACCTAATTTGCCAGAGGATTTGAAATTGTGTGCCCAACAAGGCCTTGCATTAGATGAGATGGATACTTCTTATTTTGTGGGCAAAGAAATATTAATTGCGCAGCATGACAACAGTATGGCGTATTGGCGTAAAAAAATATTTATCGGCCTGTTCCGTTCTGCCGAGACGATTACCAACCAATTTAAACTTCCTCCTAATCGTGTGGTGGAACTTGGCTCACAGGTCTCTTTCTAACGATTACATTTTTTGAAAGGTTGAATATGGCGCGCCTATTGTCCAGAAATCTATTCAGCTTATTGCTACTTTGCTTTTTGGTAGCCTGCGCCACCACGACCAAACAAGGCTCGGTGGGGGTTGAGCGCAAACAATTTATGATGTTCTCTGAGCGTCAAGTGGAGAGCATGTCCTTGCGTAGCTATATGCAAACCTTACAAACCGCGCAAAAGAAAAATACCCTGAATAATGACCCCGCCGTGGTTGAACGAGTGCGTAAAATTGCCAATCGTTTAATTGAACAAACGCCAGTATTTAGAAGTGATGCACGTCAGTGGAAATGGGAAGTCAATGTAGAAACCAACGAGCAAGTGAATGCCTATTGCATGCCAGGCGGCAAGATTATGGTGTTCACTGGGCTGATTGATAAATTGATGGTGAGTGATGATGAATTGGCTGCCGTCATGGGCCATGAAATGAGCCACGCGCTGCGCGAACATGGGCGTGAGCGTATGTCTTTGGCAGCGGCTCAAAGTGGCGGTGTGGCGATCATTGCGGCCTTACTCAGCAGCTCTAAAAACCGAGCTGCAGCCAATGCTGGCGTTCAGGCTGCAGCCATGGGGAGTCAGCTGTTTTTTGCTCTTCCCAACTCACGCACACAAGAGGTTGAGGCAGATCGTATGGGCTTAGAGTTATCCGCCCGCGCCGGATATGACCCGAATGCAGCCATTAGTCTCTGGCAAAAAATGGCACAACAGTCGGATAAAAAACCTCCTGAATTCCTGAGCACACATCCTTCGGATGAGAATCGTATGAATGATTTGCGTCGCCTCATTCCTACCGTGATGCCGCTCTATCAACAAGCTAAAAGCAATAGCTAGCCTTAGCTGACATCAGGCCATAGATAACCTAGCCTTGCAACAAGCTTGGTCTAAGTCAAGATTGCAAGCCAGTCGCGCATAAAACAGGTAAAATGCCGCTTTTCTTGTTTTACGGAATCCACTCATGAGTCAATTACAAAACATTATCGAAGAAGCCTTTGAGCGTCGCGCAGAAATCAACCCAGCCAATGCTGACGCAGAGCTGAAGCAAGCCGTTGCCAGCGTACTCGCTGATCTAGATGCAGGTAAATTGCGCGTCGCAACACGCGTTGGTGACAGCCAGCAGTGGGAAACCCATCAATGGATTAAAAAGGCGGTGTTATTGTCATTCCGTCTTGAAGACAATGTATTGATGGATGGCGGTTATACGCAATATTTCGATAAAGTCCCTTCCAAATTCGCTGATTACGACGAAGCAAAATTTAAAGCTGGTGGTTTCCGTGTGGTGCCAAATGCGATGGTACGTCGTGGTTCATACATTGCTAAAAATGCCGTATTGATGCCCTCTTACGTCAACATTGGCGCATATGTCGGTGAGGGTACCATGGTAGACACTTGGGCAACGGTAGGCTCTTGCGCACAAATTGGTAAAAATGTTCACTTGTCCGGTGGCGTGGGCATAGGTGGCGTACTTGAACCTGTTCAAGCTGGTCCGACAATTATCGGCGACAATTGCTTTATCGGCGCTCGATCCGAAGTCGTTGAAGGCGTTGTAGTTGAAGACAACTGTGTAATCTCTATGGGAGTTTACATCGGACAATCCACTAAAATTTATGACCGCGAAACTGGCAGCGTAACCTACGGTCGCGTTCCTGCTGGTTCCGTTGTGGTTTCTGGTAACTTACCTTCTAAAGATGGCAGTTACAGCTTGTACTGTGCTGTGATTGTGAAAAAGGTAGATGAAAAGACCTTGGGCAAGGTAGGCATTAACGAACTGTTGCGCGGTATCTAAGCACCATTCATCATGGCTATTACGGTTTACGGTATTCCTAATTGCAATACGGTCAAAAAAGCGTTGACTTGGCTTGATCAACATGGCCTCGCCTATCAATTTCATGACTTTAAAAAGCATGGCGCATCCAATGAATTATTGCAGTCTTGGTTGCAACAACAACCATGGGAAAAACTTGTCAACCGTGCCGGCATGACATGGCGTAATCTATCAGACGCTGAAAAATCCCAAGTCATTGATGCTGCCTCTGCTCTTAGCTTGATGCATGAAAAAACCAGTGTTATTAAGAGACCGATTGTCGTGCGTGATCAGCAGATCCTGGCACTTGGTTTTGATGAGACCAATTATCAACAAATCTTTGGAGATCAATCATGAGTAAAACCCTTGAATTGGCCATAGATTTACTCGCCAGACAGTCCATTACGCCTAACGACGAAGGCTGTCAGGAAGTGATGATTGCCCGCCTTGAGAAACTTGGTTTTCGTATCGAACGCATGCGCTTTGGTGAGGTAGATAATTTTTATGCGCGTAGAGGGGATAGCGGCCCGCTATTAGTGTTTGCTGGTCATACCGACGTGGTCCCGACAGGGCCAGTGGAAAAATGGCATACCCTACCATTCCAGCCAACCATCAAAGACGGTATGTTGTATGCGCGTGGCGCAGCCGATATGAAAACCTCATGTGCGGCTTTTATTACCGCAATCGAAGACTTTGTCGCCGCCCATCCTAATCACACTGGCTCAATTGGTTTGCTGATTACCTCTGACGAAGAGGGTATTGCCGTAAACGGTACGGTGAAAGTGGTTGAAGCATTAAAAGCGCGTGGTGAGACATTCGATTTTTGCATAGTAGGTGAGCCAACCTCGAACAAGGTGGTTGGCGACATGATTAAAAATGGTCGCCGTGGATCTTTATCTGCCAAGCTGACTGTCAAAGGTGTTCAAGGGCACATTGCGTATCCTCATTTGGTAAAAAACCCTATCCACATGGTCGCGCCTGCGATAAAGGATTTGGTAGAAACAGAGTGGGACAAAGGCAATGAATACTTCCCGCCGACCTCATGGCAAATCTCCAATATCAACGGCGGCACCGGCGCAACCAATGTGGTTCCTGGTGAAGTGCAAATCTTATTCAATTTCCGTTTCTCGACCGCTAGTACCGAGCAAAGCCTGCGTGAGCGTGTGATTGCCATTCTAAATAAACATGGCTTGGAATATGAAATTGAATGGGAATACTCACCCCCTTATATCACGCCTAAGGGTAGTTTGGTGGAAGCCATTAGCCAAGCCATCCATACTTGTTATGGCGTAACACCAGAGCTTTCAACCACCGGTGGTACTTCAGATGGGCGATTTATTGCCGATATCTGTCCCCAAGTGATTGAGTTTGGTCCGCTCAATGCCACCATACACAAACTCAATGAGTGCGTCGCAGTGGCAGATATTGAGCCGCTCAAAGATACTTATCGTATAACCTTAGAAAAGCTACTGCTGGCCTAAGCCCAGTCAGCTTCATTCAGATGAACCAAGCCTACCAATCACTCACCACCATACGCGACTGGATACGCTATAGCGTCAGTCGTTTTGAGCAATCTGGGGTATTTTTTGGACATGGCACCAGCAATGCTTATGACGAGAGTGTATGGCTAGTCATGAGTGCCTTGCACTTGCCATTAGATACACTAGATCACTTTCTCGACGCTCGTGTATTGCCACAAGAGGCTAAGCATTTGCAGCACCTGATTCAACGACGCGTCAGTGAGCGTGTTCCAACCGCTTATTTGCTGCGTGAGGCATGGTTGCGAGGATTCAAGTTTTATGTGGATGAACGCGTCATTGTGCCTCGTTCATTTATAGCGGAATTATTGGACAACGGGTTACAACCTTGGATTGAATATCCTGAATTAATTGCAAATGCCGTTGATATTTGCACGGGCAGTGGCTGTTTGGGTATTTTGTTAGCCAACGCTTTTCCTGATGCGCAAATTGACGTGGTAGACATTTCACCTGATGCGATTGCTGTGGCCAATATTAATATCCAACAATATCAACTAGAACATCAAGTACATGCCATTCAATCTGACATGTTTGCCGCCCTGCAAGGCAAGCGCTACGACCTGATTATCAGCAATCCGCCCTATGTGGATGCGCAAGCCATGGCTAAACTGCCTGAGGAATATCGCAATGAACCGCAAATTGCTTTAGGTAGCGGCCATGACGGTTTAGACCATACGCACACCTTGTTGCATGAAGCTGCGAATTATTTGACGGATGATGGCTTGCTAGTCGTAGAAATTGGTCATAATCGTGACGCATTAATTGCAGCCTATCCGAATACCCCATTCACTTGGTTGGAAGTCGAGGCTGGCGATCAGTTTGTGTTTCTGTTGCACAAAGCCGATTTGCCTCAATAGACCCGCCATCAAAAGTTATGCAAACAAAACTTGAATTAAAACGCTCTTCTGCGTTTTACTGCTGGACGCTTGGTCGCTGGTGTTTTGCTCGGATTGCGCTCACGTGAGGCAGGTCTACTATCTGCTGATCGCTTGTTATCTGAGTTGCGTTTTGATTCTTGTGGGCGTTTGCCTGCATAAGCCCTAGAAGGTTTGGCAGTATATTCATTGCCCTTGGCTGCACTAGCTGGGTTAACTCGGCCAGCACCACGCCTAGGCGCTCTACCCTCTGATTCAGGTGCATTACGCAGTTCAAACGCTTGTTGGCGGCGTTCATCCGCATCACGAAGCGCCAATCTCTCGCGCGCTGGTTTGCGTAGCTTAGGGGTATAGGCTTGGCCCAAGCGCTCTTTTTCCCGCTTACTCATTTGCTTGAGCGGTGCTCTTGGCACACTCAGACCTGCCCATTCAAGAATTTCCTGTACCTGTTTAGGTGGCATTTCCATCATCATGGCGCGTTTTAATCTAGGTGGTAAGGCGACTGGACCAAAACGAACGCGAATCAAACGACTCACTGGTGTTTGCATGGCTTCAAACAATCGTCGCACTTCTCGATTACGCCCCTCGCGCAATATAACCTGATACCAGTGATTGGCACCCTCACCACCTTGCGCGGTAATCACATCAAAATTGGCAGGACCATCATCAAGCTCTATGCCCATTTTCAGTTGGGATAGTTGCGTTTCTGTCAGCTCACCGTAGATACGCACTGCGTACTCACGCTCAACCTCGTAGCGAGGGTGCATAAAGCGATTGGCCAATTCCCCTGAAGTGGTAAACATCAATAGACCCGAGGTATTCATATCCAAGCGTCCGATGGCTATCCATTTCGCTCCTCTCACCCGCGGCAATTTATCAAATACGCTGGCACGTTGCTCAGGGTCATCTTGACTGACAATTTCGCCTTCAGGCTTGTGATAAATAAGCACTTTGGGTAATTCAGGCTCGAATGGCAAATGCAAAATACGGCTATCCAAACGCACGATGTCGCGTTCATTGACCGCTGCTCCCACCGCAGCCACTTTGCCATTAATCGTAATACGCCCACTAGCGACCAATTCTTCCATATCGCGACGCGAGCCTAGACCAGCCAATGCCAGCAATTTATGTAAACGTTGGGTAGGCAGTGCTGCAAGCGCCTCATCACTAAGTGGGGCGTTGGGGGGTCGACGAGAAGTTGATACTTGGCGTTTGAATGGTCTTGCCATCTGAGTTTCACATAGGGGCGATTAAACAGATGCTATTTTACCGCGAAAGCAAGCTTTGAATGGCTTTAGTTATTCATAGCATGTAAAAAGCGTACTCACAGTCTTCTGGGCTCACGCAAGACACAAGGCTTATTCTTGTATGTCCATAGGCAATGTGGATTGGGACTCAGGTTGTGCGACGCCTAAGGCAAACTCTGGCTGTTGCACAAAGCTTTCAAACGGCGGCAAATCCGCGAGGGATTTTAAATTGAGGTCATCTAAGAAAGTTTTGGTTGTAGCGTATAAAGATGGGCGACCTGGCACCTCACGTTGCCCCACCACGTCAATCCAATCCCGCTCGATTAATTGACGTATGGTATTCGGGTTGACGGCTACTCCGCGCAACTCCTCGATATCCCCACGCGTGACAGGTTGACGATAGGCAATAATCGCCAAGGTTTCTAACAATGCACGCGAATAACGCTGTGGCCGATCTGGGCTAAGTCTTGCCAAAAAAGGGACCAGCTCTTCGGAGGCTTGAAAGCGCCAACCACTCGCCACTTGCACCAAACGCATACTTACCGGTTGGCGTTGCTGCCAATCTTGGGTTAACTCGTCCAACAACATGCGCAAAGTCGCACGCTCGATGCGCTCGGGGAATAGACGACTCATGTCATCTAAGGATAAGGGCATGGCGCTGGTCAGTAAAGCCGCCTCCAACACAGCTTTCATTTGAGCAATTTGATTATTTTCCATACGCGGTTTAAACAATAAGCAGATTAATTGAGTTGCACATAAATCGGACTGTAAGCGCCTTGTTGGGTCAGGCTGATTAATCCCTCACGCGCCAACTCGAGTATGGCTAAAAAGCACACGACTAATTTGGGTATTCCATCATTCACGATATCAAACAAGGCAGTAAACTCCAGCATGGAAGCACCCTTGAGCTGTCGCATAATCTGGCTCATATGCTCACGCACAGATAACTCTGCACGACCTACTTTGTGATGCGCAAAGTGACTGGCTCGTTTTAATACGTTTTGCCAAGCATCGATTAGGTCATCTAGGCTAACTTGTGGCGGCTTTTGTTCGCTCACTTTATCGAGATAGGCTTGCGCGACCATAATGTCCACGCCGACTTGTGGCATTTGATCTAATCGCTCTGCGGCCAACTTGATTGCCTCATATTCAAGTAGACGACGCACCAACTCAGCGCGTGGATCGTCCTCTTCTGCAACCAGTGTTGGCTTGGGCAATAACATACGCGATTTAATCTCGATTAACATCGCGGACATCAATAAATAATCTGCTGCCAACTCTAATTTTTCCACCCGCATATGCTCAACATAATCCATGTATTGCTGTGTCAGCTGTGCCATGGGGATATCAAGAATATCCAGATTATGTTTACGGATGAGATACAACAATAAGTCTAATGGACCTTCAAAAGCATCCAAATAGACTTCTAGCGCATCAGGAGGGATATATAAATCTTGCGGGAGCTGAGTCCACTTTTCACCGTGTATACGAGCCTCAATTTGCGGGGCTTCGGTGAGAGGTAGAGACTGATTGCTCATATTGCTTGGTTATGCGCTGTAACCTAAACCCATCGCGTCACGAACCTCACGCATAGTTTCTCTCGCCATTTTTCGAGCACGTTCACAACCCTCGGCTACGACATTCTTAATCATCATGGGGTCCTCAGCATATTGCGCGGCACGTTCTTGTATGGGTTTTAGCTCTTGCAACACACCCTCAATGACTGGCGCTTTACATTCGATACATCCAATAGAAGCATTGCGACAGCCATTTTGCACCCACTGCTTAGTCGCATCCTCTGAGTAGACCTCATGCAACTGCCACACAGGGCATTTATCTGGATCACCCGGATCAGTACGACGAATACGCGCTGGATCAGTGGGCATGGTCTTAATCTTTTTGCTGATTTGATCAGGATCTTCACGCAACGAAATAGTGTTGTTGTAAGACTTAGACATTTTCTGTCCGTCTAAACCAGGCATTTTTGAAGCGGGCGTCAATTTATGATCTGGCTCAACCAAAATCATCTTGCCACCACCCTCTAAATAGCCCAATAAGCGCTCTTTATCGCCCAAGCTCAGGCCTTGTTGCTCTTCAATCATGGCGCGTGCGGCTTCAAGCGCCTCATCATCTCCCTGCTCTTGATAGCGGTCACGCAACTCTTCATACAGCGTTCCACGTTTGCTACCTAATTTTTTAATCGCGGCTTCGGCTTTCTCTTGATAGCCAAGCTCACGGCCATAGATATGGTTGAAACGACGCGCGATTTCGCGAGTAAATTCAATATGCGGGATTTGATCCTCGCCCACAGGCACTTGTGTGGCTTTATAAATCAAGATATCCGCACTTTGCAGCAAGGGATATCCCAAAAACCCATAGGTGGCGAGATCTTTATGGCTGATTTTTTCTTGTTGATCTTTATAGGTTGGCACACGTTCTAGCCAACCCAAAGGGGTAATCATCGATAGCAAAGTGTGTAATTCGGCATGCTCTGGCACTCGGGACTGAATAAAGATGGTCGCCTGTGCTGGGTCAACGCCAGCAGCCAACCAATCGATGACCATTTCCCATACGTTTTCTTCAATAATTTCCGGGGTGTCGTAATGCGTGGTCAATGCATGCCAATCAGCGACAAAGAATAAACATTCGTGCTCATGTTGCATGCGTACCCAATTTTTCAGTACGCCGTGATAGTGTCCAAGATGCAAGCTCCCTGTAGGACGCATGCCAGATAAAACGCGCTCAACCGCCATATTGATTAACCATATTTAAAGAAAGGTACATTATACGAAAATCCCTGTTGCCCTGCCTTGATTTCATCAAGCCTATTAAAAAATCCACTCTAGCAATTGATAAACACCGTATACCAAAGGCATTAAAATGGCTGACAACACCCCAGTGGCGAGTAATAACAGCAGGATAAAAAAGCCATATCGCTCCACTTGCGCATATTTCCATGCAATATGATTAGGCAACAAGCTGACGGCAATGCGACCTCCATCCAAGGGAGGTAAAGGTAAAAGATTTAACACCATCAACACCACATTGATACTTAAGCCTATCCTGCTCATGGTAGAAAGCGCATCGACATAGGGTCCAGGTGCCAAATAGGCAAATTTCATCACAAGTACCCAAAAAATTGCCATCAGAAAATTAGAAAATGGGCCAGCCGCAGCGACCCAAAGCATATCTCGCTTGGGATGACGCAAACGACCAAAATTGACTGGAACCGGCTTAGCCCAGCCAAATAAAATCCCACCCAAAATCATGGTGATTGCGGGGAGCAAAATCGTCCCCAATGGATCTATATGATGAATAGGATTTAACGATATGCGGCCAGCTCGCTCTGCCGTGTCATCGCCAAAATATCGAGCTGCATATCCGTGTGCCGCCTCATGAACGGTAATCGCAAAAATAATCGGGATTGCCCCGATAGCTGCCATTCTGATGCCCTCTTGTATATCCATCGTTACTCCTTCGCTAATTCTTCAATATCTTTGTATATGTTTAATCTTGTTGCAAACCAAATGGGGCAAGATCCCCAGCACCTGGACGAATTAAGACAGGAACCTCCGCCGTCAAGTCAATGACGCTTGTCGGCTGATCAATGCAATACCCCGCATCAATCACCAATTGCACTTGATGTTCCAAACGATCTCGAATTTCCCATGCCTCATGCATAGGCGGCTCATCGGCAATGGACAAAGTCATACTGAGCATTGGCTCACCCAATGTTGCTAATAGTGCCTGAGTGACCGCATGATTGGGAACACGCAAACCCACCGCACTGCGTTTAGGATGTTGTAACCGCCTTGGGACTTCTCGTGTTGCCTGCAAAACAAAAGTGTACGCCCCAGGCGTATTCGCCTTGAGCATACGAAACTGACTATTATTGACCATGGCATAAGTGGCTAATTCAGCCAAATCACGGCATACCAGCGTAAATAAATGATGTTCATCAACTCCACGAATGCGACGAATATTATCTTGAGCCGCTTTGTTTCCAATCAAGCAACCAAGTGCATAGCCTGAATCAGTAGGATAGGCAATCACCCCACCATCACGAAGTATCTGCACGGTCTGTTCTAGCAGTCGCTGCTGAGGATGGGTTTGATGAATTTGAAAGTACTGCGCCATCTGGGTTTCAACTATTGCTGAGAAACTTGATGATATTCAGGCCAGTCATGCCATATGGGCTGACAATTTGTCGGTAAGCTGGGCAGACTTCCCATATCTATGTATGACTGACCCTTGCCGTGATAATCCGAGCCTAAGGAGGATAGCAACTGGTATTGCTGGGCAATTTGGGCAAAGGTATTAAATTGCTCTGGCCTGTGACTTCCTGTGACAACCTCGATACCACGACCACCAAGTTGAATGAATTCTTCTATCAACTGTTTTAATAGTTGTTTACCCATATCATAGCGCCCCGGATGCGCCAGCACGGCAATGCCACCGCTGCCATGTATCCACTCTAGTGCGGTAGCTAGGCTCGCCCATTCGTGACGCACATAGCCAGGCTTGCCTTTGACTAAATAACGTTTAAACACCGATGCGGTATTTTTGGCATGGCCAAGTTCAACCAAATAGCGAGCAAAGTGAGCTCGACTAATAATATTGCCTTGGCTATATCGATAAGCACCCTGCAAAGCATCATGGATGCCTGACTTAGCCAATTCTTCAGCAATTTTTTCCGCTCTGAGAATACGCCCCTCTCGCATCGCTGCGAGACCTTCACGCAATGGCGCATGTTGGGGGTCAATACGTAACCCAACAATATGCACTGTGCGCTCATGCCACAAGACGGAAATTTCAACGCCATTAATAAAGTGCATTCCTAAAGATTCGGCGACTTCACGTGCCTCCTCTAGTCCGCCTAAGTCATCATGATCCGTCAGTGACAGAATACGAATACCTCTACCATGAGCATGACAAACTAAATCCGCCGGTGGCAAAACTCCATCGGAAATAGTGGAATGACAGTGCAAATCGATCATGAAATAGGCTACTCGAATAAAAATCAATCATGGAGTGATTGAACTCAATCGCACATCATAGCAAAATAGCGCCTCGCCTCCCACAGTAAAACCAATGAAAGTCAGCTATGAAACTGTTGTTTGATTTATTCCCCGTGATTGCATTTTTTATCACGCTAAAAGTGACAGAAAAAATCAGCGCAATGGCAGTGTTTGCGCGAGAGACGCTCAGCCTTTTAGGGATACAGGACTCACTACCGGATGAGTTAATTCCAATCATGCTCGCGACGGTAGTCGTCATTCTCGCCACATTATTACAAATCATATGGGTGAAGCTCCGCCATGGTCGAGTCGATAGAATGCTATGGATCAGTGCCGCTCTTGTCGCAGTTTTAGGCGGACTGACGCTTTATCTACAAAACCCAGCTTTTATCAAATGGAAGCCCACCCTGCTTTATTGGGTGTTTGCGATGACGCTTTTGGGTGCTCAAGTCTTATGGAAAAAGAATCTACTCAAAAGCATGATGGGGCAAGAAATTAAATTAGCTGAATCGGTGTGGCGGACGATTACTTTGGCTTGGGTAGGATTTTTTATCGGCATGGGCTTTTTAAATTTGTATGTCGCGTACCACTACTCTACCGACACTTGGGCTAGTTTTAAATTATTTGGCAGCTTAGGACTGACCTTTGCTTTTATTTTGATACAAGCATGGTGGATGCAGAAACATATACAGGAGGAATAATGTGGTACGTCATTATTGCGCAGGATGCGCCCAACAGTCTTGAACAGCGTATGGCGCACAGACCTGCCCATCTGGCTAGATTACAAGTTATGCTAGACCAAGGTCATTTGCTGCTAGCTGGTCCTATGCCAGCCATCGACAGCGCTGACCCCGGTCCAGCGGGCTTTCAAGGGAGTCTCATTGTGGCTGAATTTGAAAATTTACAACAAGCGCAAACTTGGGCTGAACAAGATCCGTTTGTAGCTGCCGGTGTTTATCAAAAAGTTGACGTTAAACCATTTAGAAAAACATTACCCTAAATCCAACAGACCCAAAGAAGAGCAATGATGAGCACCCAAACGACCGCCGACGTCATACGCGCAAAACTAGCAGAACTGACTCCTTTAGAACTAGAGTTACAAGATGATAGCGCCTCGCACGCAGGACATCGCGGCAATACTGGCGGGGGACATTTCAATCTCACCATTCGTAGCGCGAAATTTGATGGCTTATCGCAAGTACAGCGGCATCGTTTGGTGTATGAATTGCTGAGTGATGAGATGCGCACCAGCATACATGCATTAAGTATCCGCGCTATCGCCGCTAACGAATAAACACTATAATCACAAGAGTTATCTTTCACTTCCGGAAATCTTAATGCAAACGCACCCGTCTAAATTATTCTTGATAGCCTCCTTTGTTTTGATCAGTTATACCGCCATCGCAGCTGAACCTATCATCGTAACCGTCAATGGCAAACCAATTAAACAGTCTATGTTGGACTTTATTATCAAAGATGCAAACGAACACGGCCAAAAGGTCGATGACAACGTCAAAGAAGTCATTATTTCCAAATTGATTTCTAGCGAATTGTTGTTGCAAGAAGCCACCAAAGCGGGCATAGATAAAAAACCTGAATATCAAATGCGCGAAGAGCTAGCGCGTCGAGAATTATTAGTCAGCGCTTATTTGCAGGATTATGTGAAGAACCATCCTGTGAGTGAGTCTGATACTAAAGCGGCCTATGAAAAATTTAAACAAGAATTAGGCGATAAAGAATATAAAGCGAGTCATATTCTCTTAGCATCAGAAACTGAAGCCAAAGACGTAATTGCTCAGATTAATAAAGGCGCTGACTTTGGCAAAATAGCCAAAGAAAAATCTCGTGATCCAGGTTCCAAGGAAAAAAATGGCGATCTAGGCTGGTTCTCTCTGAGCGGCATGGTTAAGCCGTTTAGTGAAGCCGTTGGGAAATTGCAAAAAGGGTCTCTCACTTCAGATCCTGTTCAGACTCAGTTTGGTTGGCATGTGATTAAGCTAGAGGATGTAAGAGATCTCAAAGCCCCACCCTATGAAAAAGTTAAAGAGAGTTTGCAAAAGCAATTGGCGAAACGCCAAGTGGAGAAGATGATGGTCGATCTGCGTGCAAAAGCTACTATCGTGGACAATAATAAAAATAAAAAATAAAACCCGTTGATCAAGTTTTGATGGAGTCAGAAAAAGCCACGTTTTCGTGGCTTTTTTTTCGTCTTGCCTAATTTGATTTTTTCTCGCAATCGCCTCCGTCATGCGGATTTTATGAGATAATAAGAACCATTATCATTTAAAAAAATGGTTAACGCATGACATCTTTGAGTAATCTCGCCGCTGGCAAATCTGCCACTATCGCTAGAATTCACGCGGATGAAGCTTTGTTCCAGCGTATGGCGGCAATGGGCTTGCGTATGGGCAAGCAAATTCAAGTAGTGCGCAGAGCCAGCTTCAATGGCCCTATACAAGTCCGAATTGGCACCACCGATATCATGCTCAGACTGAGTGACGCTTCTCGTATCAGCATACTCACCGAATGAAACGTATCGCTCTACTCGGTATGCCCAATACGGGCAAATCCACGCTGTTTAATCGTCTATCTGGCGCATCTGCAAAAGTAGGGAATTGGCCAGGCATCACCGTCAATTTGATGAGTGCCAAAATCTTGCTAGGCGGACATATCGCCGAGTTAGTTGATCTTCCTGGCATTTACGATTTACATGGTTTTTCCGATGACGAGCATGTCGTCAGACATTTCCTTAGCAACCATCCTATCGATTTATTAATGGTTGTCGCCAATAGCACACAAATCGACAGACAATTATCCTTGGTATTGCAACTTCGCCAACTTGGACTACCTGCGATATTGCTATTGAATATGCGCGACGAGGCAAAAAGCTTAGGCATTCATATTCAAACGGCCACAATGGCAGAGAAACTCAATATTCCTGTCATAGAAATTAGTGCGAAATATGGCGACCAATGCAACGAGGCGTTAAAAATTGCCGCGCAGGCCCTGCAATCGTCATTGCCAGTGAGTCAAGCGCATGTCGCCGAGGTGTTGGCCTCCGATATGTCTATTGAGCAAGAAATGGAATCGATTATTGAGTCTAGCGTAGACTACCCCAGTCGGCTCAATGATGAAATGACGACTCGATTGGACAATATATTGCTGCATCCTTGGTTAGGCATGCCCATATTTTTGTTTAGCATCTATCTATTATTTGAATTAATTTTCACTGCAGGAAAACCTTTACAAGATGGCGTGACAGCTTTATTCACGTGGATTTCACAAGAGCAATTGACGCCACTGTTGAGCAATGCACCGGATTGGCTCAGCGGTCTACTGGTGGATGGCTTATTTACCGGACTCAGTACCGTCGCCGCATTCGTCCCAGTGATTATTTTGTTTTTCTTGGTCATGACGGTAGTCGAAGATAGTGGCTATCTATCTCGCGCAGCCTTTCTGATGGATGCCTTGATGGCCAAGATTGGCTTAGATGGTCGTGGCTTTGTCATGGTGTTGATGGGCTTTGGCTGTAACGTCCCTGCGTTGATGGGGACTCGGGTGATGCGCTCACGCAATATGCGTTTATTGACCATGTTAGTGATTCCCCTCTCTCTATGCTCAGCCCGTCTGCAATTGTTCTTATTTATGAGCGCCATACTTTTTGCGCCCCATCAAGCAGCACTGGTGTTATTCAGCCTTTATATGGTGAGCTTTGCGACTATTTTTCTGACAGCACTGATACATCGCAAACGCTACCAGAATCAGGAACCATTTATTCTAGAGCTGCCGCCGTATCGACTTCCAACGGCTAGACAAATCATCCTCAGCGCTTGGCAGGAAATCAGACACTTCTTACACCGTGCGACCTCTTTTATTGTGCTTGGCGTTGTAATGGTGTGGTTATTGACGCATTTTCCTGCAGATGCCGTTCCTGCCAGCGCAGAAACATGGGCAGGTAAAATTGGCTTGTTTTTCCAACCCGTATTAGAGCCTATAGGTATAGATACTCAGTTGGCCATCGCCTTGATTTTTGGCTTTGTGGCAAAAGAGATTGTGATTGGGTCCTTAGCGGTTATTTACGGACTTCAGGGTGATGCTCTGGCGCAAACTATTGCGATTCATGTGGATTGGGTGCAAGGCTTGAGCTTTATGCTATTTACCTTAATTTACACGCCTTGCTTATCCACCATCGCGACATTAAAAAATGAAGCTAAAAGTTGGGGCTTTGCTGCATTCTCTTTGATTTGGTCGCTTGGTTTAGCGTGGATAGTCGCATTCGTGTTTTATCAAAGCATGCGCCATTTGGGATACTAGGCCGCACGGAAAATAAAGTACACGGCTCCCATTAAACATAAAGCGGCCCATAAAAAATCTAGTTTTAAAGGCTGTTGCATATAAAACACCGCGAATGGAACAAATACACTTAAGGTAATCACTTCTTGCAGTATTTTTAGCTGCGGCAAACTCAGTGATTGAAATCCGATACGATTGGCTGGAACTTGTAGCATGTATTCAAACAGGGCGATACCCCAGCTAATCAAAGCAGCCAGTAGCCAAGGTTGATGTTGCAAATGCTTGAGGTGCGCATACCAAGCGAATGTCATAAACACATTGGATAGGATAAGCAATCCTACCGCGATAAAGATGTGACTCATGCGTTTGAAGGGCTTTAAACCGCTGACTCACCTGTTTCGCCGGTGCGAATACGTAACACCTGTTCAACATTGGTGACAAAAATCTTACCATCGCCAATTTTGCCAGTTCTCGCTGCTTTGACTATTGCATCAATCGCTTGATCCACGAGATCTTCAGACACGACTAGTTCAATTTTAATTTTTGGTAAAAAGTCGACCACATATTCAGCACCACGATACAACTCAGTATGGCCTTTTTGACGACCAAAGCCTTTGACTTCAGCAACGGTTAATCCGTTGACACCAATTTCCGAAAGCGCTTCTCGCACTTCGTCTAATTTAAAAGGTTTGATCACGGCTTCAATTTTTTTCATATTTCATCCTTTTGTATGGGTCAGGGTGTTTTTATAACTAAATTTTGAGGTCACGGGATAACGCCTATCCTTGCCAAATCCTCTGTGCGTTATTCTAACCCCAATCGGTGATTGGCGGCGTTTGTACTCGTTCAAATCGATTAATCGCAACACGCGTTCGACATCTTTGCTTTGATATCCCAAGGCTACTATCTCTTGGAAACTTGCATCCTGCTCTACATAGGCTTGCAATATTCCATCCAAAATTTCATAGGCTGGCAAGCTATCTTGATCGGTTTGATTAGCGCGTAACTCAGCAGAAGGTGCTCGTGTAATAATGCGCTCGGGAATGACGGGCGAAATTTGATTGCGGTAATGCGCCAATTCATACACCAATGTTTTAGGTACATCTTTCAAAACGGCAAAGCCCCCTGCCATATCTCCATAGAGTGTGGAATAGCCAACAGCCATCTCACTCTTATTTCCTGTAATCAATACCAAACTGCCAAACTTATTGGACAAGGCCATTAATAAGACCCCGCGAATACGCGCCTGAATATTTTCTTCGGCGGTATCAAAAGGCAAATTAGAAAAAGCTGGGGATAAGACCTCGCGAAACTGTTGGAATAATCCCTGAATTTCAAATTGATGATATTTCACATGCAGGTCATTCGCCATTTGCTGCGCATCTTGAATGCTGATATCGGCTGTGAACTCTGACGGCATCATAGCCACACTTACGCGCTCGGCTCCTAAAGCATCGACCGCAACAGCAAGCGTAAGTGCAGAATCAATGCCCCCGGACAAGCCTAATAAAACCGAAGAAAAGCCATTTTTATTGACATAGTCTTTGACTGCCAAACACAAGGCTTGATAAACCGAGGCGCAAAGTGATAAATGCTCGCTGTGTTTTGCTGCTTGCGGATTAGCGAATTCAGCCTTATCTAAACTCACCGACACCACTGCAACTGATTCTTGAAAACAGGGCGATTGCAACACCACGTTGCCATTTCTATCTAATACAAAAGAATCACCATCAAATACCAACTCATCTTGACCACCGACCATATTGGTATAAACCAAGGCTAACCCTGTTTCTCTTACCCTGTCTGCGGCAACCTCAAAACGCTCACTTTGTTTTTCCATATGAAATGGGGATGCGTTTAAAGTCAGCAATAATTCTGCCCCAGCTTGTTTTGCTTGCAGCGCTGGAGCGGATTCCCAAATATCCGCACAAATCAATACGCCGCATTGCAGTCCCAAATGCTCAAATACACATGGCTCATGACCAGGCTTGAAATAACGCTCCTCATCGAATACGGTGTGATTAGGCAGAATTTGTTTGAAATAGGTTTGAACAATCTTACCGTTCTGAATCAGTGCAGCCGCGTTATAGACTTTACCTAGACGACTAGCGGGATAACCGACAAGCAAAGTGATATCAGAAACTTGCTTAGCAAGATGCTCTAAAGCAAGTTGGCATGCATTTAGAAAGTCACTCCGCAATAATAAGTCTTCAGGGGGATAACCAGTCAAGGCGAGTTCTGGCGTCAGTATTAGACTAGCGCCTAAATTTTTTGCCTGCTGACACGCCTCAACAATTTTTGTGACGTTGCCATCCAAGTCACCGAGGGTGGGATTAAGTTGCGCGAGCGCAATATTCACCTGCGTGCTAATAGCTACCACCTGCCTGCTTGAGTAAATTAACGATTTCCGAATTTTGATTTTTTAATGCATATACCAAGGGGGATAGACTGAATTGATCTTTCACATTCACGTCAGCTCCCTGCTCAATCAACAATGCCACCATTTTGGCATCGTTATTTGATACAGCTACATGCAATAAATAGGTACCGCTTTTATCAGCCACATTGACCTTTGCACCCTTGCTAATAAGCATTTTTGCCGTGGCTAATTGTTTTTTTCTCACAGCCCAAGTCAGCGCTGACCAGCCCGAGCTGTCTGTCAAATCTATACTGGCACCGCCTTGTAACAGCTCTTCACAACCGTCAGTTCTTCCACTTCTAGCCGCATACATCAATGCTGTTGCCAGCTGATTATCCCGGGCATCAAGGTCTGCCTTGTGCTGCACGAGCGTCTGAATAGTTGCCCTGTCACCATTTTTAGCGGCATACATGATAATGGTCTTACCATCGTCACTACGGCTATTGACCTCTACACCCGAGTCAATCAGAAGCGAGACAAATTCTGCATAACCTGAGGTTGCAGCTAAGCCTAATGCGCTCCACCCTGATACGTCACGAACTTTGGCATCCGCACCCTTTTCCAATAGCAATTTAGCAGAACTAAGATAGTTCTTTTTAGCCGCATACATCAATGCAGTCCAGCCACTATTGTCACGCAGATTAGGGTCAGCTCCTTTACTTAATAGCAACTGTACAACCTCAACCTTATCTTTGCGCGTCGCATACATGAGCGCAGTGAGTCCATCGATATCACGTAAATTTGGATTAGCTCCAGTGTCTAATATCGCCTTTACACTTTTAGCATCACCCTTGCTGGCCACGGTCAGTAGATAAGGAATATCGTCCGCCCAGGCTGATAGCTGTATCGAAACAGTCATTAAGAGGGATACGCAGAAAGCGCAAAGCTTGTTCATGCATGTCCTTTTTTTGCATGTTGTTGTATGGCTTGCATCATTGCCTCGCCCAAACCAGCTGGCGAGCTTGCAACGACAACACCGGCTTTTTGCAATGCCTCAATTTTATCTTCCGCTTTTCCACTTCCACCGGAGATAATGGCGCCAGCATGCCCCATGCGCTTACCTTTGGGGGCTGTCTGTCCCGCAATATAGCCAGCCACGGGCTTGCTCACATGGTGTTTAATAAAATCAGCGGCGGCTTCTTCATCGGTACCACCGATCTCTCCCACCATGATAATGGCTTCAGTCTCAGGGTCGGCCTCAAACAAGGCTAAGCATTCGATAAAATTTAGCCCGCGAATCGGATCACCACCAATGCCAACACAGGTGGATTGTCCCAAACCAAGCGCAGTCGTTTGATGCACCGCTTCGTAGGTTAATGTTCCAGAGCGAGAGACAATACCGACTTTACCTCGTTGATGGATACTGCCAGGCATGATGCCAATTTTGCATTCATCCGGCGTGATGACCCCAGGGCAATTCGGCCCAATCAATTTAACATTGTTTGCGATCAGAGCAGCTTTCACATTGAGCATATCCAGCACAGGAATACCCTCTGTGATACACACAATCAATTCAACACCAGCATCACATGCCTCTAAAATTGAATCCGCCGCAAATGGAGGGGGGACATATATCACTGAAGCATTGGCGGATGTCTCACGCACTGCATCACGCATGGTGTTAAATACAGGCAAACCTAGGTGAGTTTGGCCACCTTTTCCAGGCGTTACCCCACCAACCATCTTTGTTCCATAAGAAATCGCTTGCTCAGAGTGAAACGTTCCTTGTTTACCAGTAAATCCCTGACAAAGCACGCGTGTTTCTTTGTTTACTAAAATACTCATGTATTAACCTTTCACACACGCAACTGCTTGTTGAGCCGCATCGGTCAACCCTTTAGCAGAGATAATCGACAAACCACTCTCACTGAGCATTTTTCTACCTAATTCCACATTAGTGCCTTCTAAACGCACCACCACTGGAATTTGAATTCCGACCTCACGCACTGCATTAATAACGCCCTCAGCAATAATGTCGCAACGCATAATGCCGCCGAAGATATTGACCAAAATAGCTTTTACATTTTGGTCAGCCAAAATAATTTTGAAGGCCTTGGTCACTGTTTCTGCCGTTGCACCACCACCGACATCCAAAAAGTTGGCAGGTGCGCCGCCATGTAATTTAATCAAATCCATGGTTGCCATCGCCAAACCGGCACCATTCACCATACAGCCAATATTGCCATTGAGCGCTATATAGTTAAGTCCAGCATGATGGGCTTCCGCCTCCTTCACATCGTCCTGACTCCAATCGCGTTGCTCGGCTAGTGCTTTCTGACGATATAAAGCATTGTCATCGACACTCATTTTGCAATCTAAGGCATATAACTTGCCATCGGTGGTCACGACCAGAGGATTAATCTCTAATAGAGACAAATCATTTTCTTTAAATAGTTTGTAGAGACCTTTCGCAAGTCGACTTAAAGCGGCAATTTGATCATCTTTAAGTCCAAGCGCGAAGGCGATATTTCTTGCTTGATAATCGAAGAGTCCATTCAGCGGGTCGCACACCTCACGCAATATCTTTTCAGGCGTATGCGCTGCTATCTCCTCAATATCCATTCCACCAGCACTTGAGGCCACCATCACCACTCGCTCCAAGCTTCTATCCACTAGTAGAGAGAGATAAAGCTCGCGGGCAATGGGCAATGTTTGCTCAACCAACAGTTGGTGAACAGGCTGCCCATCAGGAGCATTTTGGTATGTCACCAATGCTTTACCAAGCAATGAGTTCGCTACGGATTGCGCTTCACTGGGGGATTTAACAATCTTCACACCCCCTGCTTTACCGCGCCCCCCTGCATGAACTTGGGCTTTGACCACCCATGCTTGACCGGGGATTTCCTTGGTAGCAGAAGCAGCCGCCTCGGCAGATTGAACAACTTGTCCTTGTGGGATTGCTAAACCGTAGCGCTGTAACAGCTGTTTAGCTTGATATTCGTGCAAATTCATAATGGAAATAATCGTAGACTGAATAAACGCATATTTTCGCTGAAATCAACAATATACGCTAGCACGGCAGTGTATAATCAAAACGTATAACAGCCCATTTCTAGCGCAATCAAAGAGGTTAATCACAACAATGCGTCTTGTCGTTCAAGGTTCAAACATTCAACTCGGTCATCTGCAACATATCCACCAACTCAGCCATCAGCCTCATGGCGCTCAATTTGTCCAGATAGATCAACATGCTTATTACTTGCCTAATCAGCAATCAAATATCGCTGTACAAGATTTCTGTCGTGAGCAAAAAATTGATTGTGCCTATGTGCCAGAAGCACTGACTTTGCAACATATCCAGTTTGCAGTAATGGACATGGACTCCACGCTTATCAATATCGAATGTATTGATGAGATTGCGGATATCGCTGGTATTAAGCCACAAATAGCCGCCATTACTGAACGCGCAATGCGAGGGGAATTGGATTTCAAACAAAGCTTGCGTGAACGGGTTGCACTTTTGAATGGCCTCCCGGAGTCTGCGCTAAACCAAGTCATCAATGAACGACTGCAGCCTAATCCAGGTGCTCAACGCTGGATGGAAGTTTGTAAGCAATTTAATATCAAAACCATGCTAGTCTCAGGCGGTTTTGAGCAATTCGCCCATCATGTGCAGAAAATGTTAGGCATCGACTTTAGTGCTGCAAATCGTTTAGAAATTATCGACCAAAAGCTCACTGGTAAAGTGATTGGTGATATTGTAGATGGGCGAGCGAAAGCAGATTTTATGCGTTATCAGGCAGCACAACTGGGTGTCGAACTCAGTCAAACCATTGCGATAGGTGATGGCGCCAATGATTTAATCATGATGCAAGCTGCCGCTGCGGGTGTTGCGTATCACGCCAAGCCTATCGTGCAAGAACAAGCTTCCTTCGCAATCAATTATTGCGGATTAGATGCAATCGTGAATTTATTTAAGATTAGTTAATCAAACTCTAAAGTTATCATCAATTCAGCATTAGGAGTAAATGATGAAGTTAAAAATGTTGACGGCCACATTGATGCTAGCCATGTCAGTATCAACGGCATGGGCTAAGCCTTTCGTTGAAATCAAAACCAATAAGGGCACCATGTTGGTAGAGCTGTACCCTGAAAAAGCCCCTAAAACGGTAGATAACTTTTTACAGTACGTCACCAGTCATCATTATGACGGCACGATATTCCACCGCGTCATTTCAAACTTTATGATACAGGGCGGCGGTATGGATAAAGATTTAAATGAGCGTCCAACAAGACCACCTATCCGAAATGAAGCGGACAATGGTTTGACGAATAGCTTTGCCAGTATCGCCATGGCTAGAACAGGTGATCCACATTCAGCTACTTCTCAGTTTTATATTAATGTAGCGAACAATACTTCACTGAATCATTCAGAAAAATCAGATAGAGGCTGGGGATATTGCGTGTTCGGCAAGGTTGTTAAAGGAATGGAAGTCGCGGAACATATATCGCATCTCCCTACAGATGGCGGCGATCTTCCTATACAAACCATTTTGATTGAATATATCAAAGTGGTCGAAGATAAAAAACCATAAAAAACGGCGCCTAAGCGCCGTTTTTTGTTGCTTGATTACTAATTGTTTGGCTTGTCAGAACCGCCAAAGTCATAGCGAATACCAAACCAAGCAGCTCTTGGCGCGCCTGGCAACAAGCCCAGTTGCTTGGATTCATGACCAAACTCGCCAGCTGAATTAAATAATGTTTCAGCCAGACGTCCACTAACGTTGTAATCCCTATCAAAAATATTCGTAGCCTTAGCAAAAGCTCTCCATCCGCTACCGATATTGTACTGGGTATCTAGGTTAACAACGAAGTAACCAGATATTTTCCCTCGACCCAAAGCACAACTATCTGCAGTATCTGTATCAGTACATATTGATTGATTTGGTCTATGCTTATTATTCTCATTCCCCCAAACATATTGATCAGAGAAACCAATGATATTCGCACCAATATTCCAGTCTGATGTAACTGAGTACTGGCCGCGAAGTTTAACTTGGTGCTTTGGAATTGCAGGAATACGATCACCTTTTTTCGCATTGTAGGTATCGGAGTCATCATCAGCAGACGAATTTGATGAGTTCAAAAACTCAACTTCGGAATCATAAGTAGCTCTTACGTAGCTGTATGATGCATTCCACTTGAACTTCTCATATTGTCCTGCTAAGCCAAGATCAAGACCTTGTCGCTTAGTACGTCCAATGTTTTTGTAATACCCAGCACCATTTACTTGATTTGCTGCAGTGAATTGAATGTCATCATGGTTTACCGCCTGGTATAACCCAGCATTCCAACGCACTGATTCTGTGAGGAGTCCTCTACCACCAACTTCATAAGTTTTTGCCACAACCATATTCAAAGGTGGATCATCGGCCATCTGCGATGGCAATAGACAAGGTGTCGCAGGGTTAGAACAGCCAAGCTCAATAGAGGTTGGGGCACGACTAGACTCACTATATGATGTGAAAAATGATTGATTGCCGTTAGGTGTATATGTAAGTCCGATTGTTGGGTTTAATCGAGTATAGCTATCTCTGTCAGTCAAACTACCTGGATTAGTAGGGGAAAGTGGTCCACGAAGTGTGTCGACATTATCAACACGCGTAAAATTCCAACTAGCTCCAAGATTAGCATGCCACTGATCTGTCAAAGATATAATATCGTTTGCAAAAAGTCTTGCAGTCCATTGCTTGCCTGTCATTCCTGTGCTTTGACGCGGGTCTAATAATCCTTCGCCACTAAGTATTACAGCTCTAGAAGAGTCAAATACATTATCGGGTGATCCATCAAAAACATCAGGGTAGGTAGTAGGTGTACCAGGACGAGTTGCCTCGATCTCATCAAATACTCTGACTTGTTCAGACTGTCTGAATCTTAGCAGAGTGTAATCATATCCGGCTCCAGCTACAAATTGATTCTTTTTTCCAAACAAGTCTTGATTAAAAGTCATTTGTGCAGTGGCACCGTATGTGTCCTGTGTGGTTTTAGTTCTATTCAAAACACCTCCAATACCTTCAAGCGCGCTACAAGTATTAGCATTAACACAGGTGTTATCGTTTTCAAAACCATGGCCAAATCTGTATGGGTTATAAATTGTACTTCTTATGGTACTATCACCTGTTAGGTCTAGTTCCCACAAATCGCCATTTTTAGTACTTCTGTTAGATTTCCTATAGTAAACATTTCCAGAGAGCATGGTGTCATCATTAAACCAATGAGATCCATTTAACGCTAGGAAGTGAGAGTAATTGTTTGTAAAGTCTGGTCTGGTATGAATTTGATCGCGATCGCCGCTCAATAAATTTTGTGGCGTGAAACCATTACCAATCAAATTATTATCCGTACCGATATATGTAAGATTTAGTTTCGTGGTCTCATTTTGCCAACCAGTTTTAGCAAACAATTGATTCAAGTGTGATGGCGAATGCTTTCTCCAGCCATCTTCAGTCGTATGTTGGTAACCTATCATGTAGTCAACTGAACCATCCTTAGAAACACCACCAGCTTCAATCAAAGCACGTTGACGACCCCAGGAACCAGCCTCGTATTCAATACCTACACCTTGGTTATCACGACCATTTTTTGTTTGGACGGCTATAGCCCCGCCAAGTGTATTTAAACCATATAAAGGATTAGATCCAGGAACGAGTTGCATCGTATCAATCGCAAAGCTTGGAATCTTATCCCAAAGGGTAACATCACCGAATGGTTCATTCACTCTGACGCCATCAACATAAGTTGAAAGACCTTGTGAGTTACCTAGCAAAGGCGAGGATGAATATCCACGGAAATTAATCTCTGGCTGCCATGGGTTACCCGTCATATCTGAAACAGTAACACCTTGCATGTTATTCATCATGTAATCAGCAATCGAGACACCTGGCTGTTTGTTAACATCACTCGATTTAACTGTTTGAATATTACTGGGCATTATGTTCAAAGGTACACCAATACCTGGCAGAGGCGTTGAAGAGATAACCTCCACTTTATCTGTTTTTAATGCATCTGCAGCACTTGCCAAAGGCGCGGCTAAAGAACCCATGACTGCGAGATAAATAAGTTTGCGATTTGAATTCATTGAATAATCTCATCTAACAAAAAAATAATTGGCAAATTATATATAAATATCATCGGGAATTTTTCCCGATTTTGCATGGGAATCCTTACTTTTCTAAGCATCCAAGCCCTTTTCCAAATCACTTGCTTCTATCAAACCATGCTGTATAGCAATTTTTAATATATCGATTGAGCTCACCGCATCCAGTTTTCTTTTGATGATGCTTTGGTAATTAGCAATCGTTTTCGAACTCAATTTCAAAGAATCCGCAATTTCATCAATCTCTTTGCCTTCAGCAATCAGTCTAAATATTTGAAATTCTTTAGAATTTAAATCAGCCAAAGGGTTGTTTGGTTTTGTGACGGTATCAATTGCAAAACTTTGGGCTACTGATGAGCTCATATAATTTTTTCCTATGGCAACAGCTTTTGCGGCTGCCAATAGTTCATCACCTAAGCTTGATTTGGTTAAATACCCCTTTGCACCCGCTTTTAAACAATGAGAAACAAATGGTCCACGCTCATACATAGACAGGATAATGACCTTGGCATTAGGATTTTTAGTTAAAATTCTAATCATCGCTTCTATCCCACCCATTCCAGGCATATGGATATCCATAATGGTGACGTCTGGGTTTAGTTTTGAGTGCAACTCACAGGCACGCTCGCCACTGTCCGCCTCAGCAATAATCTGAAATTCAGCTGACATTTCTAATAGTCTTCTGGCACCGGAACGAACGATCATATGATCGTCAACCAGCATCACAGTTATTTGATTCATTCACTTTCCTAAGCAGGCGCTATGACATGGATGTGAATCTTATTCCTATGGGGTTGGGATTTCCTCCCGATTATGTGACTTATCAATTAGTCAGGAAATATTCCCAAAAAAACTGTGCTAACTTCTCAAATTATCTTTTGTAGCAGAAGTGGAAATTAGAGGACTGCATGCGCAACATCATTCGCCTAATTCAATCTTTTTTCTCCTCAAAAACTTCGTTATCTTTTGTTCTAACATTAATATTGGTTTTGGTTCTATTTGCGATCGATGTCATTTGGGACACACATGAAAGAATATCGGCAAGACATTTTATTACCGATCTGCTCATCATTCTTGGTGTGATTTACCTCGCCTCTTGGATTTGGAATCGATATAAAAGCGATATTGCAAGTCACAACAAGGTGAAAAACAAGCTCCACAAAACCAGTGAATTACTTAAATCGGAATCAATTCAACATAAAAAATTAAAAGAGGGTATTGCAGCCCACATTAAAGAAGTATTTGATCAGTGGAAACTCACCAATACCGAACGCGAGATCGCCTTATTAATTGTGAAAGGTTATAGCCTCGATGAAATTGCCAAATTGCGCCATAAATCTGAGCGCACCATACGCGACCAAGCGGCAGTCATCTACAAGAAAGCCAATGTCAAAAATAGAATAGAACTGACTTCATATTTTATCGAAGATCTCATTCACCTTGATCATTTTTAGCCACCTCGCTGATTTAGCTCTGCTATCAAATCCCGTCCTTTGTCGTATTTCTGATTGAATTATATGTAGGTAGTATGGTCCACGTACTACCTTATTAATCATTTACCATTAACCAACGTGGAGTAATACATGAATAAATTATTGATTTCTTTACTTGCTTTCGGTGCATTCTCGAATGTCTACGCTGCCGACTTACACCAGGGCAAATTGGAAAGCTGTTTAAAAGCAGCGCTTGCTAAGCACCCAGGTGATGTTGTTTCATTGGAAGCAGAGATTGAAGATGGCAAACCAACCTATGAATTCGACATCAAAGGCAAAGATGGGAAAGAGTGGGAAGTAGAGTGCGACGCTAAGACAGCCAAGTTGATTGAGGAAGAAGAAGAAGTTGATGCACAAGATCCTCGCTTTAAGAGCAAAGCAAAAGTTTCTTTGGAAGATGCCAAAAAAGCTGCTTTAGCTGCAAAACCAGGTGAAGTAATTGAATCAGAAACATCCATCGAGTCTAACGGCTCAGCATCTTACGAATTCGACATCAAAACTAAAGATGGTCAAGAATGGGAAGTTGAAGTCGATGCGGCAACAGGTAAAGTAATTGAGACAGAACAAGAAGTTTATCAAATCGGTTTAGATTAATTATCTAAAACGCAATATAAAAAGACAAGGTTTTAAGCCTTGTCTTTTTTTTCGCCCGACTGAGGTATGGTCAATTGATAGAAGCAAATCACCAGTCCAAACACTGGGAATAGTTGCCACAACCATACCTGAGTCACTGGGTTCACCCCTTTTAATTCAGCAATATCTAAAAGACGACATACAAGAAATATCCAGCAATAAAAGAGTGCAATAGCAAAAGTGATAAGTGGACTTAAAAATGTTTTATAGGTGTTAAGCCAAATAAATATAGAGGTAAATACAATAAGTATGCTCCATATGAGAAACAAGGATTTACTTTGCTGAATGGTTTGCTCAAGAGATAAATTCGCCACCATGAATCGCTTTCACATCGGACTGAGATTAATAATGGTCGCCATTATAAGAATGTATTCATAGGTGAAAATGTCTGGGATGCATATCAGGAAATTATCCCGACAATAATGGGAGTGAATCCTTTTGTCTTTCTAATTGAATAACTTATATTTTGACTGTGCTTATCAAATCGATTTTGCACATCTCCATAGCATCACCAGGCGGGGCTTATCTCCATATAGGCCTCGCCTTTTTATTGGATGACATCATTTCCTCAGATAAAAATTAAAAAGCCCCGCCGAAGCGGGGCTTTGTTTTTTTAGAACTTATACAGTCCTTAAACTACATAAATTACAGGCTGAACACGGTCAGTGCACCGCCGCCAGGAGCAGCGTTGTACTTAGTCAATTCAGCGTAACCACCAGCAGCACCTAAAGCGTCTGTTGGGTTAGTCATACCAAGGTTCATCGCTACGCCAGCCCAACCGCCGATACCGGACAGTACGCCAACGTATTGTTTACCCTTGTGGCCGTATGTGAATGCATTACCAATCACACCGGAACCAACTTGGAATTTCCATAGTTCTTTACCAGACTTAGCATCAACAGCCTTGAACCAACGATCCAAAGTACCGTAGAACACCAAATCAGTAGCAGTAGTCAATACACCGCCCCATGCAGAGAACTTCTCTTTGTTGTACCAAACGTTAGTACCCTTCATTGGGTCCCAAGCAGTGAAACCACCCATTACGCCGTCTGGAC